>OGSG01000001.1_pt1 | contig 488067 bp, 446 predicted proteins | sample 1573841 | NCBI WGS metagenome assembly OGSG01 (sample SAMN03295849, study PRJEB24534) | human gut metagenome | isolation source: fecal sample 2 from infant 7 | host: Homo sapiens | place: USA: Pittsburgh, PA | collected 2014-07
TGACGGTGGCGATCCCGCTGGCGTTGGTGGTGACGGTGAGCGGCGTGGTGGCGGTAGCCGTTCCCACGTTCCAGGTGACGCTGACCCCCGGCATCGGCTGGCCGGATGCGCTGGTAACCAGCGCCTGCGCGGCGTTGACCGTGCTGCCGTCGGCAGGGGAATTGTTGGTGGTCATGGTCACTGCGACATCATTCACCGGCACCGCAGTAAAGACCGCAGAGGCGCTGCCGGATTTACCGCCCGCACTGGCGCTGACGGTGACGGTTTCCGCCGTGGTGTCGGTGAGGCTGACGGTGGCGATCCCGCTGGCGTTGGTGGTGACGGTGAGCGGCGTGGTGGCGGTGGCCGTTCCCACGTTCCAGGTGACGCTGACCCCCGGCATCGGCTGGCCGGACGCGCTGGTAACCAGCGCCTGCGCGACGTTGGCCGTGCTGCCGTCGGCAGGGGAATTGTTGGTGGTCATGGTCACTGCGACATCATTCACCGGCACCGCAGTAAAGACCGCAGAGGCGCTGCCGGATTTACCGCCCGCACTGGCGCTGACGGTGACGGTTTCCGCCGTGGTGTCGGTGAGGCTGACGGTGGCGATCCCGCTGGCGTTGGTGGTGACGGTGAGCGGCGTGGTGGCGGTGGCCGTTCCCACGTTCCAGGTGACGCTGACCCCCGGCATCGGCTGGCCGGACGCGCTGGTAACCAGCGCCTGCGCGACGTTGGCCGTGCTGCCGTCGGCAGGGGAATTGTTGGTGGTCATGGTCACTGCGACATCATTCACCGGCACCGCAGTAAAGACCGCAGAGGCGCTGCCGGATTTACCGCCCGCACTGGCGCTGACGGTGACGGTTTCCGCCGTGGTGTCGGTGAGGCTGACGGTGGCGATCCCGCTGGCGTTGGTGGTGACGGTGAGCGGCGTGGTGGCGGTGGCCGTTCCCACGTTCCAGGTGACGCTGACCCCCGGCATCGGCTGGCCGGACGCGCTGGTAACCAGCGCCTGCGCGACGTTGGCCGTGCTGCCGTCCGCAGGGGAATTGTTGGTGGTCATGGTCACTGCGACAGCGGCGACAGTCTGGCTCACGAAGGTTGAGTTTACGGAATCCGTCTTATTCCCGGCGCTGGCGCTCAGCTTTATAGCACCCGGGGTCGTGGAAGAAAGATGAATCGTTGCCACACCGCTGCTGTTCGTGGCCTTGTCGCTGCTGACAATTGTGGCACCATTGCCCACTTTCCAGGATATCGCAACGCCGGAGAGTCCTTTACCGCTGGCATCTTTCACCTGTACCTGGGCGGCGTTTTGATCGGTGCCGTCGGCAATACTGTTATCTTTAGTGACGACGAGATCCAGATTTGCGACTAAGAGATTGAATGCCGCAGATGTCGTGCGTACGACAGAACCGGAGGTGGCGGTCACGATCACCTGACCCGCAGTCGTATTCGTCAGGTTAACGGAAGTATTGCCATTTGCATCCGTCACGCTGTTCGTACTGCTCAGAGCCGCGTTGCCACTCACCGTCCAGACGATGGCGGCATGGGCGGCAGGCTTGCCATCAGCGGTGACAGCATGAAGCGTAACGGTGTCGGCAGAGGTGCCATCCGCCGGACTGTTATTTTTTATTGTTGCAAGCGTCATATCCGCCACCGCTTTTGACGTCGCTTTTTTCTTGTATTGCAGGATAATTTCATTGTTGCGATCAACGAGATCGTAACGGCTGCCAGCCAGACTCCGTCGTGTGGCCACTTGCTCGGGGGAGATTTGCGACTGCCATGAGCTATCAAGCGCGTAGTGAAAGTTCAGGCTGAACTTCATTTCGTCCATGGAATCCTGGCCACGCTTATAATCGATGCCAGCAGTAATCAGGGGCACGGGCGTATAATTTAAACCGACCGTCACTGCGGAGGGGTTACTCTGCAAATGATCTTTATCGAACAACGCCACGTTATCACCGTAATATTGTTCGTACATTAGTTTCGCGCCTAGCTGTGGAAACGAAGGAAGATAACCTTCTGCGCGCACGTCATAACCGTCAGCAGGCTTTTCATTGTAATTATCAAAATCGCCTGAGTTGTGCCATTGACTGGTTCCAATATACGTATTGGCGGAAAGTTTGAGATAATTTGTCCAGGCTTCAGCGCCAAATCCGATCCGGCGATTTTCACCCGTAAAATCATCATCAAAAAAGACGTTACCGCCGAACATCCAGTCGCGGACATAGAATGTGCGTACCCCTAAGCCAATGTTGCCGGTCGTGCGGCCATCAGGCGCGCGAATGCCTAGCTGGGTGAAAAGCACGGATTTCTTATTGTCATAGAGCGGAGCCAGGAAATCAAAAGCGCTATTATCCCAGTTCCCGTTATCATCGACGTCAAGCGTGACCTGCGCAGTACCGAAATGGCTTAACCATTCTTCAACCGTTGAGGCCGCATGAGTTGTTGCGAGATGTGTTGCGGTGTTTTTCATTGCATCAGCGCCATTTTGTGCCGCACTGCTGGCAAGCGACGCGCTAAGCGTTGACGCATCAGACATATCTGTTTCTGTCGCGCCAGGCCCGGATGAGGCGTGCGCGGGTAATACTAATAAAGGGAACGCTATTTGTAGGAGGATTTGCGCCCAGATAACAATCTTTTTTAACAGGCTAATTTTTAACGTATTCTTTTCCATTATGGATTGCTCATGCATAAATTCTCAATCAACACCCGTGCTACAGGTATCCTTAATGATGCCAAATGCATCTTAATATCCTGAAAAATGCAGTATTAACCTATGCCTTAATTTCCCATATAAATATCGATGCCAGACCAGACAGCATTAATACTCCTGGAATAACAGGATGAGTATGTAAAAGAGTAAGTTGCTGAATTTAAATAATTACAGCAAAGCGCCTTCAATAAGGATTAAATGTATCGATGGTTTCTCCTGCTAAAAGTCAACGAGAGCATAAAAAATGATGACCCTTTGCAATACCTTTTGTTGAACATGTAAGTAAATGTTATTAACGCTGACATTATTAACTGGCTAACGCCGAGTCTGAAAGCGGAAATTACTATAATAGGATTAATAAGAATATTCCAGTGATGATAAGGGGGGTTAAGCGTGCTAATAAACAGGGTGATATAGAAAGTGTATTTTTATGCTCACTTTTTTGCAAAAAAAGGCCAGTTTAAAGCCATATAAAATAGATAATAATAGGGTCTCTGCTACGCGTGGATTAATTTTGTTTATCGCTGTTTGAGAATGGCTTACGGGAGTAAAGATTATTGCTGAAATATCTGTATACGAACAATTTACCGGAAGAAAAAATAGTCTGGCGGCTTTGTCCGTACGCTCGTTACACGATGAGTACGCGGAAACGGGCTGTACCGGTTTGAGAAGAATGAGGGGGGCTTTTATAAATGAAGTGCGTTACAGGTTTACATAACACGTTAGAGGTGGTGAGTATGTTCTGAGGAGTATATTGATGATGAGCAGTAAGATAGCATTGGGAGAGATAATCATGACACTCGTTTCCGACCCGATAGAAATGATCAGAATTTTGATCATACTGACCCTGGGTGAGGTGGGCAGATGGTTATGTGGCGGCGGTCGGCTGCGTGAAAGAACAGGCGATCTTATTATCAGTATCCTGCTCTTTGCTCTTATCAGGCCGCATATCATTAGCATGTCATCCATCTTCGGCATGCGGATATCTTCACGAACTATTGCCATCTGCATCGCGCTGGTGGGATCAAAGGGTATTAACCGTATTCTGGTTTATATCATTAAGAAAAGGACAGGATTTGATATTGATAAAGTGCTCGAAAAGAAAAAATAACACATCGCAAAGGCTGTATTGTAAAGCATGGTATTAAAATCTCTGATGTATATGATTGACAACAATACATCAGAGATGATTTTATGGCATGTCGGTCTTAATAAGCAGGAAAGGAATTACTGTGCTTGTTTTGTAATGGCGGCTAATACTTGCATAATGTCAGAAACAATGGCTGTGCTTTTATGTTTTTTATTGATATAAAGCCCGCTCTGAATTCTGATGTCTGGTATTTTTATCTTCTTTACGCCCGGTGGCGAAAAAAACGAAGTGAGACATTCGGGTAATAACATCATTCCTTCTCCCGAACTTACTGAAATGAGAATAGAGGCCGTATCTCTGTCTGTTTCTATAATATCCACATGCGGTATAAAGCTTTTGATGCTATTTGAGATAATTCCTTTTAACTCATTGGAGAAAACATCCTTTCTGATAAGCAGGCTTACATTACGGATGCTGTTAAAGTTTTTTAGCGCTGTGACGTGAAGTGTTTCAGGCATAAGAAGGAAAATGGATTCATCACTGGCTTTATGAAAAATAAGATTATCAGTGTAAGCTATTTCTCTGAAGGACAAGATGCCTGCGTCGGGGTTAGTGTGAAGAGACTGGATATCGGCGCAGGAAACAGAGACGCGCCTGCAACACACAGGCTGGTTCGTTTTTTTTAGCCAGGATAAAATATGCTGATAAATGACCAATGGGACACTAATGTCGCAAAGTAACTCAAACCGGGAGCATTTGGCTGAGATACTGAAGTCGTTTTCTATCGAATAGAGGAGGTCGTAAACAGGTTTGATTTTCTCATAAAGCGTAATCGCTAATTCTGTTGGTTCAAGGTAATTATATTTTCTGATAAATAATTTCCCTCCCATTTTTTCTTCCATTTCGTAGATTACGCGGGCGAGAGGTGAGCGTGTTACACACAGTTGCTCTGCCGCACTGTTGATGCATTTCGCTTCAAAACAAACAATAAAGTATTTTAATTTTTTTGATATTAACAAATTCATCATTACCCCCGTTCAAAAGTTTCCTTCTTCAACAACATATTTGAAGATGATTGATGGGAAAATAATACCTTCCAGATCCCTCATATGTAGTAGCTGTCTGTCCGTGCTCCTGTGCAGGTCTCTCACAGGTAAGATACGCGATTAGCTATTATCCTTGGCTCAAAAATGGCTGACAGAATGCGCATTAATCGCACATTTCTGGATGGTAATAAGCAATGAGCGGCTCATGCTGATTCCGTCATTATTTTACCAGGCAAATTTTAGGGTGGCATACCAGAACATGATGTTGTTGTGCGTGTAATTTTTTATTTGATATTCGCTATTAGCAGGTACAGATAATAGCCGGTCTGTAGCAGGAGAGCAGTAAAATCAACCGCGGACATCTCTTTCTGACTGCCTGTAATGTTTCAGGCGAGCAGACATGAAATCACAGGTATGCGTCAGTGTGCGACTGGCTATTTTTTGCCTAAAGAGAGGGGGTATTGACAGGAACGGGAAAGATAAATGCATCGGTCAGGATACGACAGATATAAAAAGAGCAAGTCTCTCGACTTGCTCTTTTCCGGGGTAATGTGCCACTCACATTGCTGCGGACTGGCGCATTTAAATTTTGGTCGGCACGAGAGGATTTGAACCTCCGACCCCTGACACCCCATGACAGTGCGCTACCAGGCTGCGCTACGTGCCGACGTGGAGGCTTATACTACCCGTTTTCACGCTGATTGCAAGCCGCGCCAGGCCGAGTGATTTATAAATAATCAATCAGTTAGCAATGAAGCGTTTTTCATCCGTCAGCACCTGCAGCAGCAGGCTGAGCTGCGGTTTATCGTCCTTCATTCGTTCGCCGCGCAGGTCATACATCCGGTAGTTGCCGTTGTTGTCCAGCACCAGCGTCATCTGCGGCGTCGTCACCGCCAGCGTATTGTTATCCGCGCTCACCACCCAGTTATTGCGGCGGGCAGGGGAGAAGAGATCTTCGCCCTGCGAATATTCATAGGCTGGTGTGCGTACATGTAAGAGACGCTGCATCAGGGTCGTCATCACGTCCTGATGATCGGTCAGTTTCGTCACGCGCTGCGCAGGCGTGCCCGGCCAGTGGATAACCAGCGGCACCTGAATGCGCGAGCGATCCCAGCCGAAGCTCTCCTGCTGCTTGCCTAACGGAACGCCGCGGCCCGCCGTGATAATCACAACGGTATTATCCAGCTTACCGCTCGCTTTAAGCGACGCCAGCACGCGATCAATCTGCGTATCCACATTCCCCACCGCGCGGGCGTAGCGGCGCGTAAAGGCCGCCTGCTGAGTATCTTCATCAATGTTGGTGCCATTGAAGGAGACCCATGAGAACCAGCGGTTATCTTCTGACGCGTATTTGTTGAGCCAGCTAATCCACTGCGACGCGGTTTGATCGTCGCCCTGCGGCTGTGTCGTCGGGAGTGAGAAGTCCGACAGCAGCGCCTGGCGGTACAGCGAACTGCTGAAACCATCTGACGCGAACAGGCCGAGCTGATACCCCTGCTGATTCAGCGCGGTGATCAGCGCCGCCGGAATACGCGCGGCCAGCACGCCATCCATGTAACCCGGCGAAATTCCGTAGAACAGGCCAAAAATGCCGCTATCGGTCAGATTCCCGGAGCTGAAATGCTGGGTGAAATTGATGTTGTCGTGCGCAAACTGCGCAAGCGACGGCATCTGTTTTTCAAAGCGCGAGTAGTTCAGGCCATCGACCGTAATCAACAGCACGTTATGCCCGGAGCCCATATCGCCGTAGCGCAGATCGCTCAGCGGATATTGCACGCTGACCGCCTCCGGATCGCCTTGCTCCACCAGACGGCGCTGATACTCCTGCGCGTCCAGCAGGCCATGTTTTTCCAGAAAACGGCGCGCCGTCATCGGGTAGGAGAGCGGGAGGTTCGCGCGCTGCATCGTGACCGGACGGTAGAAATTGGCATCGGCCCAGATATACATCACGTGCGTAGTCACAAACGAGGCGAAAAAGAGCGCGGCCACGGGGCGCGCGTACCGGCGGCGGCGCGTCAGGCTGCGCAGCTTCTGCCAGCTCCAGGTGGCGAACAGCATCTCGATAAGCAAAATCACCGGCACCGCGATAAACATCAGCTGCCAGTCGCGGGCCATTTCGCTTTGGTCGGGGTTAATCACCACCTGCCAGACCACCGGATTGATATGCAGGTGGAAGCGGGTAAAGACTTCGCTGTCGATCAGCAGCAGCGTCATGCCGATGGTCGCGAGAATCGCCGACAGGAACCGCATCAGCCGTTGCGACATCACGATAAACGTGAGCGGGAACAGGATCAGCAGATACGTGGCAAACACCAGAAAGCTAAAGTGGCCCACCAGACTCACGTAGGAGTAAACCCGGCCCGTCAGGGTCGTGGGCCAGTCGGCGATAAACAGATAGCGGCTACCGAGGACAATGGAGAAGAGAATATTGAACAGGGCGAACCAGTGCCCCCAGCTGATCATCTGGGAGACTTTTTCGCGGTAGCGCTGACGGTTAGTCACCATAGCTTTTTAACGTTCTTCCTTAATGCGCGTTATCGTCGCGAATGGAGGACTGCAACGCCTCCGCGAAGGAGCGCGCCAGCGTCTTGCGCTGCGCGGGAGCCACGCTGTTATTGATAACATTGGTGACCATATTCCCAAGTACCATCAGGGAAAGGTCGGTCGGCGCCTTGTGCTTTGACAGCACGCTCGCCAGTTCAGTCAGTAATTCTTCAACGCGTTCGTCACTATAGCGGGATAGTTGTGGCATAAATCAACATCAGTTTGTTCAGGAAAGTCCAATATCTTACCGTAGCAGTGGCTTTATTTCCGCTTTTTTATCAGCGGTTGCGCAGGACGGCAGGCAGTGGTTGAATACGCCCCTGCCCAACAGGAGAGTTTATCATGAGTCTGGATATCAACCAGATTGCCTTACATCAGTTAATTAAGCGCGATGAGCAGAACCTGGAGCTTATCCTGCGCGACTCGCTGCTTGAACCTGGCAATACGGTCACGGAAATGATGGCCGAGCTGCATCGCGTCTACAGCGCGAAAAGCAAAGCCTACGGCCTTTTTAACGAAGAGAGCGAGCTTGCCGAGGCGCTGCGTCAGTGTCGTCGCGGCGATGAAGATTTCCTGGCGTTCAGCCGCGCGGCCACCGGCCGTCTGCGTGACGAGCTGGCGAAATACCCGTTCGCGGATGGCGGTATCGTGCTGTTTTGTCACTATCGTTATCTCGCGGTCGAATACCTGCTGGTGGCGGTGCTGAACAATTTAAGCAGCATGCGCGTTAACGAACAGCTCGACATCAGCACCACGCACTATCTGGATATCAACCACGCCGATATCGTCGCGCGCATCGATCTGACCGAATGGGAAACCAACCCGGAATCGACCCGCTACTTAACCTTCCTGAAAGGCCGGGTAGGGCGCAAGGTCGCCGATTTCTTTATGGATTTCCTGGGCGCGAGCGTGGGGCTTGATACCAAAGCGCAGAACCGCGGGCTGTTGCAGGCGCTGGATGATTTCACTGCCGAGGCGCAGCTCGATAAAGCCGAGCGCCAGAACGTGCGCGCGCAGGTCTACAGCTACTGTAACGAGCAGTTGCAGGCGGGCGAAGAAATTGCGCTGTCTGAGCTTTCCAAAGAGCTGCCGAGTTTTGGCGAGAAAAGCTTCCAGGAGTTTACGGCGGAGCAGGGCTATGAGCTGGAAGAGACCTTCCCGGCGGACCGCAGCACGCTGCGTCAGCTGACCAAATACGCCGGCAGCGGCGGAGGGCTTACGATTAACTTCGACGCCATGCTGCTTGGCGAGCGTATTTTCTGGGATCCGGCGACCGACACGCTGACCATTAAAGGCACGCCGCCGAACCTGCGCGATCAGCTACAGCGCCGTACGTCAGGCAAATAAACGTGAAATGAAAAAGGGCGGAATTTCCGCCCTTAATTTTTGCGCCTGAATCACAGGCAAAAAAAACGCCGCATAGCGCGGCGTTTTTTCTTCATTGCACTTACGCGCGAACGAAGTCGATGTGGTGCAGTTTCGGTTTGTACGGGTGACGCTGTACAGCCTGAACTTTTACTTTAACTTCTTTGCCATCGATAGCCAGAGTCAGCACTTCGCTGTAAAACTCCGGTTTAGCCTGCATGTTCATCACTTTGTCGTGGTCCAGTTCGATTGCAACCGGAGCCTCGGTGCCACCGTAAACGATAGCCGGGAACTTGTTGGCGTGACGCAGGCGGCGGCTCGCACCCTTACCCTGCTCTTTACGTACTTCAGCGTTGATAGTAAACATTGACATCTCTCTTAATAAAGAAACCTGTTACAGGCGACCCAGCAACAGGCAAATGACTGGCTTTGCGGATGCAAAAGCGGGCGGCATTATAGCTATTTGAGCGCGCAGGGGCAACGAAAACCGCCGCTACCCACGTAATTCATTGGCCCGGCGGAACCGCCCGTTATAATCGAACACCTTTTCACGCACCTGCCAGTACTGGCCTTTGAGCCTGGCCACTACAAAATCGGGATGACGCAGCAGCGCCTGCTGGGCCACGATATCGTTAACGGTTATCCAGCGCAGCGGCACGCCCGGCGTGCGGGTGTGCGGGCGAATAAAAAGCTGTTCAAAGGCGGTGCGCTGCGCGGGCGTGTGCAGGCGAAAGCGTTCGCTGACGTCCGCGCCGTCCTCATCGTAATAGGTCACTTTCAGCCATTCGCCTTTCTCATCAGCGCCTGGCTGGAGCTGCATGCCGCCGCAACGCAGCACCAGCGCGTCTTTAAGCTTCAGCGCCGCTTTCAGCATATCGTCCGGGTCTACCAGCACCTTGTCGCATTCGCGGCAGCGCCGCGCGGCGATGTCGTTTTCCGCGTTGCAGTGCGGACAATTTTTAAAGCGGAAGCGGTAGTCGCACTGTTCACGGTGGCCCTCGTCATCTTCGAACCAGCCCTGGCAGCGGCGGCCGAAATGCTCGATAAGCGTGCCTTCCGCCGTGGTTTTGCCCCAGAACGTATTGGCAAAGCCGCAGGCAGGGCAGAAGACCTGCACGGGCACGTTGTCACTTTTGCCCTTCGGCGCGCCCACTTCCGGTGCGTAGAGATCGTGCGGGTTGCCCGCGTAATCAAGGATCAGGCAATCTTTTTTGCCCGGCGACAATCGCAGCCCGCGCCCGACAATCTGCTGATAGAGGCTGACCGATTCGGTCGGGCGCAGAATAGCGATGAGATCCACATGCGGCGCGTCAAAGCCGGTGGTGAGTACCGCCACGTTGACGAGAAAACGCAACTGCTGGGCTTTAAACGCCTCAATAATCGCGTCGCGCTCGCGCCCCGGCGTTTCACCAGTGATAAGCGCCGCTTCGCCCGCAGGCAGCAGGCCGGTGATTTCACGCGCGTGCTCGACGGTTGCGGCGAAAATCATCGCGCCGCGCCGGTCAGCGGCGAATTCGACTATCTGGCTCACGATATGCGGCGTGATGCGCTGCTGCTGTTTCAGCTCGCGGTTAAGGTCAGCCTCGCTGAACAGCCCGTTGCTCTGGGCCTGCAGGCGGCTGAAATCATATTGCACTACCGGCATATCGAGCCGCTCCGGCGGCGTCAGGTAGCCGTGCTTAATCATATAGCGCAGCGGCAGCTCGTAGATGCAGTCGCGAAACAGCGCTTTTTCATCGCCGCGCACCATACCGTGATAATGGAACTGGTAAATCCAGCCTTTGCCGAGGCGAAACGGTGTCGCGGTCAGCCCCAGTAAGCGCAGGCGCGGGTTCTGCTTACGCAGGTGCGTGAGAATTTGCTGATACTGGCTGTCGTCGTCATCGCTGATACGATGGCACTCATCGACAATCACCAGCGAGAATTCTCCCTGAAAATGGTCGAGGTTGCGCGCCACCGACTGCACGCTGCCGAACACGACCTTGCCGTGGCTCTCTTTGCGCGCGAGACCGGCCGCGTAAATATCCGCCTCAAGCCCGAGCGCCAGATATTTCGCATGGTTTTGCGCCACCAGCTCTTTCACATGGGCGAGCACCAGCACACGGCCGCGTGCGAGCCGGGCCAGTTCGGCGATAACCAGGCTTTTGCCTGCGCCGGTCGGCAGAACGATCGCCGCTGGCGCGTCGTGGCGGCGAAAATGGTTAAGGGTGGCATCCACCGCTTCGCGCTGGTAAGGACGTAGAGTAAAGGACATGGGGCCTGCAGAAATAGGGATCACGCTAATATTATGCCACGAATCATTTTCATCTTGTGAGCGGGCCATTGCCCGTTATACTGACGGCTCTGATTCCGCTTCAAGAACATTGACGGGCGCTTTGCCCGCCCCCACGTCGGAACTGCATCAACAACAGGCTTATAAACGTAATGCGACTTGATAAATTTATCGCCCAGCAGCTTGGCGTCAGCCGCGCTATTGCTGGCCGCGAAATTCGCGCCAGCCGGGTCACGGTGGATGGCGACATTGTAAAAGACAGCGCTTTTAAACTGCTGGCGGATCACGACGTTGAATATGACGGCAATCCACTGACCCAGCAGAATGGCCCGCGCTATTTTATGCTGAATAAACCGCAGGGCTACGTCTGCTCCACCGACGATCCGGATCATCCAACGGTGCTCTATTTTCTGGACGAGCCGGTCGCGCATAAGCTGCACGCCGCAGGGCGGCTGGATATCGACACCACCGGCCTTGTGCTGATGACTGACGACGGCCAGTGGTCGCACCGCATCACCTCGCCGCGCCACCATTGCGAGAAAACCTATCTGGTGACGCTGGAATCGCCGGTAGCGGATGACACCGCGGCGCTGTTCGCCAAAGGCGTACAACTCAACAACGAAAAAGATCTCACCAAACCGGCGCAGCTTGAAGTGATCACCCCGACCGAAGTGCGTCTCACCATTAGCGAAGGGCGCTATCATCAGGTGAAGCGCATGTTCGCGGCGGTGGGTAACCACGTTGTCGGTCTGCATCGCGAACGCATCGGGGCGATTGAACTCGATCCTGAGCTTGCGCCTGGCGAATACCGCCCGTTAACCGAAGACGAAATTGCCAGCGTTGGCATGCCGTCACGCTAATTTCAGGAGTCAACTGTGACCACCAGGCAGAATTCGTCGCTGGGTATTGTGTTTATTCTTGGCCTGCTGGCCATGCTGATGCCGCTCTCTATCGATATGTATCTCCCGGCGCTGCCGGTTATCGCCAGCGAGTTTGGCGTCGAGGCGGGCAGCGCCCAGATGACGCTCAGCACCTATATTCTGGGCTTTGCTATCGGCCAGCTTTTTTATGGGCCGATGGCCGACAGTCTGGGACGCAAGCCGGTTATTCTCGGCGGCACGCTGATATTCGCGGCGGCCGCCATCGCCTGCGCGCTGGCCCAGAGCATCGATCAGCTCATTTATATGCGTTTTCTGCACGGGCTTTCCGCGGCGGCGGCAAGCGTGGTGATTAATGCCCTGATGCGCGATATCTACCCGAAGGAAGAGTTCTCGCGCATGATGTCCTTTGTGATGCTGGTGACGACCATCGCGCCGCTGCTGGCACCGATGGCGGGCGGGGCGGTGCTGGTCTGGTTTAACTGGCACGTGATTTTCTGGATCCTCGCGGTGCTGGCGCTGCTCGCCTGCGCCATGATTTTCTTTCTTATCCGCGAAACGCTGCCGGTGGAGCGTCGCCAGAAGTTTCACTTTCGCACCACGCTTGGCAACTTCGCCACGCTGTTTCGCCATAAGCGCGTCCTGAGCTATATGCTGGCGAGCGGCTTCAGCTTTGCCGGCATGTTCTCGTTTTTAAGCGCCGGGCCGTTTGTCTATATCGAACTGAATCACGTTTCGCCGCAGCACTTCGGTTATTACTTCGCGCTGAATATCGTGTTTCTGTTCGTCATGACCATTATCAACAGCCGCTTTGTGCGCCGCGTGGGCGCGCTGAAAATGTTCCGCGCCGGGCTGTTTATTCAGTTTGCGATGGCCGTGTGGCTGGTGATGAGCGCGCAGTTTGATGTCGGTTTCTGGTCGCTGGTGCTGGGCGTGGCGGCGTTTGTCGGCTGTGTGTCGCTGGTGGCGTCCAACGCGATGGCGGTTATCCTGGATGAGTTTCCGCATATGGCGGGCACGGCCTCGTCGCTCGCGGGCACGTTCCGCTTCGGGATCGGGGCGATTATGGGCGCGCTGCTCTCTATGGCGACGTTCAACTCCGCCTGGCCAATGCTGCTTTCCATCTTCTTCTGCGCTACCTGTTCCATTCTCTTCTATCTCTACGCCAGCCGTCCTCGCCGACGCGCTGTCTGATCTTCTCGCGGGAGTATCACTCCCGCCTTTTACTCACGCATTAAGCCCCTCTGTCGCGCTTTCTTGAGTCATTTTCGTTTCCTGAATGTAAAAATATATCGCGTAAAAAGTCACGGCCTTGTATTAAAAAAGGTTGTGTCGGGGCGCGTAACGGGGTACATATAGCGCCAAAATGCGAGCCAACGCACAAAATAACCGCCTCGCTGGTGAGGAAATAACCGGAGGATGCGGTGGCAATGAAACCGTTTTCTTTGTTGATACGATCACTTTTTGTCAACATGTGTTAATCTTTATGTGAATGACTTGTAAAATTTATGTTTCCGGGGACACTATCTTGAATACGCTACAACTCTCTATCGTTCATCGCTTGCCGCAGAGCTATCGGTGGCGGGCGGGTTTCGCCGGTTCAAAAGTTGAACCGATTCCGCAACAGGGCCCGGACTGCGACAACTGTCTGGTTGGCCTGCGCCTGTTAAGCCCGGACGGCGAAAAAGCCTGGCCGGTGATGCAGAAGCTCAGCCAGGCGTTGAATGATATCTCGGTGGATTGCTCCGTGCTGGAGTGCGAAGGCGAGCCGTGCCTGTTCGTGAGCCATCAGGATGAGTTCGCGGCCACCTGTCGTCTGAAGAATTTCGGCGTGGCGATTGCCGAGCCGTTTTCCGGCCAGAATCCTTTCTGAGCCTCAGCGCAGCGTTAACAGCTCGCGCGTATAGGCCTCACGCGGGGCGGCGAAAACCGTCTGACAGTCGCCCTGCTCAATCACCTCTCCCTGACGCAACACCACCACCTGATGACACAGCGAGCGCACCACCTGCAAATCATGGCTGATAAACAGGTAAGCGAGCTGATGCTCTTGCTGTAGCTTTTTCAGCAGCGACAGAATTTGCGCCTGTACGGTGCGATCGAGCGACGATGTTGGTTCATCGAGGATAAGCAACTCGGGTTTTAAGATCAGCGCCCGCGCGATGGCGATGCGCTGGCGCTGGCCGCCGGAAAATTCGCTCGGATAACGGTGGCGCGTTTCGGGATCGAGCCCCACTTCGCGCATCACATCAATCACCTGCGCCTCGCGCTCAGCCGGGGTCAGCGCTGGCTGATGGACGCGCAGCCCTTCGGCGATAATGCTTTGTACGTCAAGACGCGGGTTGAGCGATGAGTTCGGATCCTGAAATACCACCTGAATGCGGCGGCGCAGCGGTAGCAGCGCGCGGCGGTTGAGTGTGTGCAGGGGATGCCCGTCGAAAACAATCTCGCCCTTTGAGGCGATAAGGCGCAGCAGCGCAAGCCCTGACGTACTCTTGCCCGACCCCGATTCGCCCACCAGCCCCAGGCTTTCGCCCGCATGCAACGTAAAGCTTAAATTTTTGAGCGCATGATGATAGCCCGCGACGCGCCGCAGCAGCCCGCGACGCTTCTCAAACGCCACGCTCAGCCCACGCACAGTGAGTAAAGGCACGGCAGGCTCAGGAAGCGGCACCGGAGAGCCGTCCGGCTCGGCGTTAATCAGGCGACGGGTGTAGTCATGCGCGGGCGCGGCGAACAGCGCCGCGGCGCGGTTTTGCTCCACGCAACGCCCGTTCTGCATCACCGCCACGTTATCCGCCAGCCGTTTGACGATATTCAGGTTATGGGTGATAAACAGCAGCCCCATGTTGAGTTCGCGCTTCAGCTCCGCCAGCAGTTGCAGGATCTGCGCCTGCACCGTGACGTCCAGCGCGGTGGTCGGTTCATCGGCGATGAGCAGCGCCGGGCGGGTCAGCAGCGCCATCGCGATCATCACGCGCTGGCGTTCGCCGCCGGAAAGCTGGTGCGGGAAATCGTTCATCCGCTGCGATGCGTTGCGAATACCGACGCGCTCAAGGCAGGTGAGGATCTCAGCGCGCGCGGGCTCGCGACGCATTCCGCGGTGCAGCGACAGCACTTCATAAAGCTGTTTTTCTACGGTATGCAGCGGGTTTAAGGAAACCATTGGCTCCTGAAAAATCATCGCTATCTGGTTGCCGCGCACCGCGCGCAGTTCGCGTTCGCTGGCGTGCAGCAGCGATTGCCCCTGAAAGCGGATATCGCCCTGCGGATAGACCACCGGCGGCGACGGGAGCAGGCGCAGCACGGAAAGCGCCGTGACGCTTTTGCCGGAGCCCGATTCGCCCACCAGCGCCAGCGTTTCGCCCGGCTCAATAGCCAGCGACAGCGAATCCACCACCTGACGCTCAACGCTCTGCTGGCGAAACGCGATGGAAAGATTGTCGATGGAAAGCAGAGGGTGCGCCATATCAGACCGCCTTACCGGGATCGAAGGCGTCGCGAACCGCTTCGCCGATAAAAATGAGTAACGACAGTAAAATCGCCAGCGAGAAAAAGGCGGTGAGGCCAAGCCAGGGCGCTTCGAGGTTATTCTTGCCCTGCAACAGCAGTTCGCCGAGCGAGGGCGAGCCGAGCGGCAGCCCGAAGCCCAGGAAATCAAGCTCCGTCAGCACGGTAATTGAGCCGCACAGAATAAACGGCAGAAATGTCAGCGTCGCCACCATCGCGTTTGGCAGCATATGACGCCAGATAATCGCGCGGTCGCTGACGCCAAGCGCCTGGGCGGCGCGGATATAGTCAAAATTGCGGGTACGCAGAAACTCGGCGCGCACCACACCTACCAGCGTCATCCAGCCGAACAGCACGGTTATCAAAAGCAGCCACCAGAAGCCCGGTTGCACCACGCTTGAGAGAATAATGATCAGAAACAGCGTCGGCATGCCGGACCAGATCTCGATAAAGCGCTGGCCGAACAGATCGATTCTGCCGCCGTAGTAGCCCTGGATTGCACCAACCGTAATGCCGATGGCGCTGGCGCAGAGCGTCAGCATTATCCCGAACAGCAAGGAGATGCGCGTGCCATACAGAATGCGCGCCAGCACATCGCCGCCGTTGGCGTCGGTGCCCAACCAGTTTTGCGCCGACGGCGGGGCAGGGAAGGGGTGATCCGACGCGAAATTAATCGCAGTGCCGCTAAAATGCACCGGCGCCCACAGCACCCAGCCTTTATCTTCCAGCCGCTGTTGCAGCCACGGGTCCTGATAATCGGCAGGCGTGGCGAGCGGCCCGCCAAAATCGCTTTCGCTGTAGTTATGGATAAGCGGGAAATACCAGCGGTCCTGATAGTGCACCGCCAGCGGTTTATCGTTGGCGATAAGCTCGGCACCGAGGCTTAAGGCAAAAATTATCGCGAAAATCCACAGCGACCAGTAGCCGCGCCGGTTATGACGAAACCGCGTCCAGCGCGCCTGATTGACCGGATTGAGTCTTCTCATCCGCGCCTCTCGAAATCAATGCGTGGGTCGACAAGCGTATAAGTGATATCGCTCAGGATATTCAGCAGCAGGCCGACCAGGGTGAAAATATAGAGCGTGCCAAACATTACCGGATAATCGCGCGACACGGTGGCTTCATAGCCCAATAGCCCGAGGCCGTTGAGCGAGAAAATCACCTCAATCAGCACGGAACCGGTGAAAAACATGCTGATAAACGTGGCCGGGAAGCCTGCAATCACCAGCAGCATGGCGTTGCGAAACACATGACGCCAGAGGATCTGCTGCTCGCCAAGCCCTTTGGCGCGGGCCGTTACCACATACTGCTTGCGGATCTCATCGAGAAACGCGTTGCGGGTAAGAATGGTGAGCGTCGCGAAACCGCCAATCACCGTCGCCAGCACCGGCAGCGTAATGTGCCAGAGATAGTCGGTAATTTTCTGATACCACGGCAGCGTGTCGAAATTAGCCGAGACCAGCCCGCGCAACGGGAAGAGATCGAACCAGGTGCCGCCGGCGAAAACGACAATCAGTAAAATGGCGAACAAAAAGGCGGGAACGGCGTAACCCGTGATAATCGCCACGCTGCTCCAGACGTCGAAGCGGCTGCCGCTGTTGACCGCCTTGCGAATACCGAGCGGAATCGATACCAGATAGATTATCAGCGTGCTCCACAGGCCAAGCGTGACCGAGACCGGCAGGCTGTTTTTAATCAAATCGATGACCGACGCGCTGCGAAACAGGCTGTCGCCAAAATCGAAACGCGCGTAATCCCACAGCATTTTCAGGTAGCGCTCATGTAGCGGTTTGTCGAACCCGTAACGGTGGGTGATTTCGGCGACCACTTCCGGGTCGAGCCCGCGAGCGCCGCGGTAGTGGCTCTCGTTTACGTTCATCACGCCGTTTTGCGGACGGCTGCTCTGCATCCCGCCGTTCTGAACGCCGGGGATGCCGCTGGCGCTGCCAAACTGGATAGCGGCGAGCGCCTGATCCACCGGGCCGCCGGGCGCTATCTGGACGATGAAAAAGTTAAGCGTGATGATGGCCCAGAGTGTCGGGATCAGCAGCAGTAAGCGGCGAAGCAGGTAAGCGCCCATAATTCTCCTCAGCGCCGTGCTTCTGGCAGCGTGGCGGCTTTATTGACGTCATACCACCACGTATCAAAGCCAATCGTGTAGAGCGGGCTGGTGGCGGGGCGCGAGAATTTGTTCCACATCGCCACGCGATCCGCCGCGGCGTACCACATCGGGATCATGTAATAGTTCCAGGTCAGCACGCGGTCGAGCGCGCGACCGAGCGGCAGCAGCTTCTGCTGATTGCCCTGGTTGGCGATAATCTGCGCTATCAGTTTATCCACCGCCGGGTTCTGCACGCCGGGGGTGTTCCACGAGGAGTCGATATAGTCCGAGGCCCAGCTTATCTGCAATCCGGTATCGGGCCAGGGCGACGCGCGATAAAGCGTCGGCATCATGTCGAAATCGCGTTTGCGCAGTCGGTTGGTGAGCTGCGAATTATCCACCTGACGAATGGTCATCGTAATGCCCAGCCGCGTCAGACTATGCTGGAAGGGTAACACCCACTGGTTATTGCCCTCCGAGCCGAGCAGCAGTTCAAACGTAAACGGTTTGCCGGTTTCGCGGTTCACCAGCTTGTTATTTTTAAGCTCCCAGCCCGCTTCTTTCAGCAGCGCCAGCGCTTTGATGAGATTCTCTCTGTCAAAGCCGTCGCCGCGCGACACCGGCGGCTCGTAGATGCGGGTAAAGACTTCAGGCGGCACCTCTTTTTTAAGCGGTGCCAGCAGGGTGAGCTCGTCGGCGTCAGGATAGTGGCGCGCGGCGTATTCGGTATTCAGAAAATAGCTGTTCGGGCGTCGCCAGGCTTTATAGAACAACACTTTATTCATCCATTCGAAATCAAAGGCGAGCGAAATCGCCTCGCGTACGCGGCGGTCGGCAAAGAAAGGCCGCTGAATGTTGAATGCCAGCCAGCGTGCGTCCTGCGCGGTGGTTTTTTCAAACTCGTCCTTGACGATATAGCCGCGGTCAAAATTACTGCCGGTATAGCGCGTCGCCCAGTTTTTCGGGCTGCTTTCCGGGCGGAAGTCATACGCGCCCGCTTTAAACGCCTCGAAAGCGACGTTGTCATCCAGATAGTAGTCGTAGCGGATGGTGTCGAAATTCCAGCGGCCGCGGTTCACGGGCAGGTTAGCGGCCCAGTAATCCTTCACGCGGGAGTAGACGATGTATTGCCCCATACGCCACTGGGTGGCGCGATAAGGGCCGTTCGCGAGCGGCGGGGCAGAGAGCGGATCGCTGAGCTTATGGTTGCGCCAGAACTTCTCCGGCATCACCGGCAGCGTCAGCAGACCGAGCATATTTTCTTTGCCAGGCTGCCCGAGCTCGATTCGCACGGTCAGCGGCGCGATGGCCTTTATCGTCGTGCCTTTGTAGTAAAGCCGGAACTGCGGCACGCCTTCGGTCATAAATTTCTGAAAGGTGTAGGCGACATCTTTTGCGGTAATGGACGAGCCGTCGTGGTTGCGCGCCTGCGGGTTTATCGTCACCTCAGCCCAGGAAAAGTCGTCCGGGTAGCGGATCATCTCGGCAATCAGCGGGTAGTAGCTGCCCGGCTCGTCGTCGGAACTGGTAAACAGTGAATCGTAGAGCGCTTCGGTGCGAACGCCGGGGTTGCCGCGCAGCGCGTAGCGGTTGAAGTTATCAAACGTGCCGATGGCGGCAAGTGTGATGTTGCCGCCTTTCGGGGCCGCCGGATTGACGTAATCGAAATGGTTGAAGTTAACGACATATTTCGGCTCCCCGAGCACCGCCAGGGAGTAACTTTCATGAATGGTCTGCGCCTGACAAACAGCGCTGAACATCAGAACGAGCAAAACGAACGCGCGTGCAATCATTGAGGTGGTATGTCCTTCTCCGGGGCCTGAACGGGCGCGGTAACAGCATGGCTGCATAATAAGGGAGCCGCGCGCGATTGTGAAATAGCCCCGCGTTATGCGTCGGCTTCTTTCATGCTGGCAGGCAGATCGGCGGCACGCATCGGGCGACTGAAATAGTAGCCCTGTAAGAAGTTGACACCACGCACGGTCAGCCATTTCGCCTGCTCCTGCGTCTCCACGCCCTCGGCAACTGTCGCCATATTCAGGCGTTTCGCAAGGCTGATGACGGCATCCAGTACCGGCGAGGTGATCGTTTCGGTGCCGATCGCATTCACAAACCCCCGATCGATCTTCAGGTAATCCAGCGTGAAGCGCTCAAGGTAGATAAGCGCGCTGTGGCCCGTGCCAAAGTCATCGACCGCGATTTCATAGCCTTGCTCATGCAGCCACTGAAAAAGATCCAGAGCTTCTTCCTCGCGGATCATATCGCGCTCGGTTATCTCAAATACCAGCTGGAAATAATCCGGCGGCAGCGAGGCGCGCAACTTCTGAATATCCATTTTGAATTGCTCGGAATGAAGATGACCGGGCGCAATATTAATACCGAGCTTGGCACCAGGCGGTAGCGTCTGTTGCAGGCGCGGTACATCCTGGGCGATGAGCCTGAACAGGTGGCGGGTTAAGGGAACGATAAGTCCCTGGGCCTCGGCGAAATTAATAAACGCGTCCGGCGGTATCATGCCCGCGCTCGGGTGTTCCCAGCGCATCAGCGCCTCGACGCCGCGGATCTGACGCGTGGCGGCGTCCACCACCGGCTGGTAAACCACAAAAAACTGATTGCGCTTGATGGCGCTGACGATCTCACGGCCCGATCGTGCGCGCAGCGCCAGCAGGATCACCGTCAGTGTGCCACCCAGCAGGCCAATTAATAAACCGAGCAGCAGTGCCAGATGGCGGTCTTCGGCGGGCATTGTGTCGCCATAGAGATAAAGCTTCAGCGGATAGCCCTGCACGCTTTCACTACGCAGCGGTGAGGCGGGCAGTTCATCTGGCGTCATGACCTTGCCGGAAAATGTGGTCAGCGCCCTGTCTTTCGCTACCAGAGCCAGGCCGTTGAGATCGTTCTGGCGCGCGGTGTAGACCAGATACGGCGTGAGATTCACGTTAAGCGTAGTAACGATCCCGCGACCTTCCATCAACGGATTGCCGAACCACATCACAATGGACGGTTTATCGGGCATCATTGGCGTGCCCGGAATAATGCTGATATCAACCGTTTTATGGGTGTCGATATCCGGAGCGAGATTGCGAAGCGGCAGGTGAAGCTTGCCGGTGGCGGAAGAGCAGTAGGCCGCGCCGTCTCTGACCAGTAAAAAAGCGCGCACGTTGAGGTTAAACGCCGCACGCGAAGTAAGCTCAGACGACACGGTGCCGCATTCCGCAAGGGTGAGCGGTTGCAGCGCGTCGGCGGAGGATTTCAGCTGGGCAAAATACGTATTGAGATAGTGATGAATATCCCGCGCCAGCATATCGTACTGATTCTCACGCTGCTGATGCAGCCAGCCGCGGGCAGCGATCGTGATAATCAACGCCAGGGCCAGGCCTGTCGCAATACCGACCAGAATAATTTTACGGGGCTTGGACAGCGTTGAAGCAAAAGGCGGACTGGATAACATCCTTTTTAGTTCCTGTGCGAGCAACTGGCGTGAAACCAGCTTAACAGAAATCCCGCCTGAGGTGAGGGGTTACAGAAGCGGCAAGGACAGAGACACAGACGAAAAAAACGCTGCATCAGCAGCGTTTTTTTATTCAGCAAGGACGATCAAGGGAAATCGTCATACCGGATTAACTACGGCTCAGTACGCGGCGCGCTTCGTTATAGCGCTTCTTCCAGTACGGTTCGTCCATATTGGAAATCATGACGCCACTGCGCGTGGACGCATGCACAAACTGATTGTTGCCGATGTAAATGCCGACATGACGGCCGGTAGATCCAGCGCGGAACAGCACCAGATCGCCGGAGCGCAACCGGGTACGATCGACCGGTTTGCCCATTTCCTGCTGCTCATACGTAGAGCGCGGGAGTTCTAAACCAAACTGTTCACGGAAAGTACGCTGCACAAAGCCGGAACAATCGATGCCGGTTTTAGTGCTGCCGCCGAGGCGATAGCGCACGCCTTTCCAGTCAGCGTATTGATCCATAATGCGGGATTTCACATCCAGCGTACGGACCATCTGTTCGAATTCATCCTGAGAGGCTTGCAGTAACAGCCCGTCGTTTTCACCTACTGCATGCGTCTCAGAATGCATGTTTTTTGCGGTATTGGTGGAGCTACATGCTGAAAGCAAAACTGCCACAGCGACTGCGGGAATGGCCCGCATGATATATCTCAGGATTGGTTGAGATTTGACCATTATGTTTGTTTTCCCTTGAAGTCCTTAACGATAAAAATCGTTATAAAAAATGCTAAACGTGCCGAGACTAATGAGCTCTGGGGGGTAAGACAATTCCTGGTGAGCTAAATTGTGTGATAGGCCACACTTTTTATTTGCATTACCAATAAATGCCCTTAAACCGCAAAACGCTCCCGAGATTACCTGAACAAACCCCATATGGCGAGTGGTTTTATTTATTTTTTTATAAGAAATTGTAATGCCCGGTATAGCAGTGGCAGAGAAAGGATAAGGACTCACGATTTGTCGTAAAAATAGACAACCTATTCATTTTTATGACGAATATATGAAAGTCTTGCGAAAGGCGTTCGGGAAGGTGTGTCTATAAAATAAACAGGGACCCTTAACGATCCCTGTTGAACATACTTTTAAAGTATTTATTAATTGTTATGAATTTGTTGTTTTTTTACCAGGTAGATGATTATTAAGCCAGGTAATTATTTTATCGCTAAGCGGCGTCAATAAAATCCACGGAAGACCAATAAAAACGATTGACAAAGAGCCAACGGCGATATCGGTAAACCAGTGCGCGCCAATCATCATGCGCGGGAGCGCGAAAACGCAGAATATCAGCAGGCCAAGCCCGAAAGCTTTAGCGCCGAAATAACGCCACATAAAACCCGCAAATATTAAAAGCATCATGCCGTGATCGCCCGGAAAACTGTCGGTCGAGGCGTCTTTGGTGGAGATCCCCACCATTTTGCCCACGCGCAGGCTGTCTTCAAAAGTCAGCGTCGGGCTCGGGCGCGACACCGGCAGCAGATGCCCAAGCTGGTTCAGCACCACCGCAGAAAGCAGCATCACAATGCCCATAATAATGATGTGGCGGCGGCCCGGCGGGGTGGCCTTGCGCCAGTACCAGAGCAGCAGCAGGCCCATCGCCAGCAGCGAGCAGCCGTCAAAGGCGCGATTATTCGTTATCGCCAGAAACCATAAAAAGCTGTGGCTGGTGGCGGCCAGGTGATTGAAAAAGTGGAAAATCCCGGCATCAAGGGTAAACCAGAATCCGGTCTGCGCCGGCGGATACCAGGAAAGAAAAAGGACGGCGCCTGCCAGATTAAGCAGCAGGATCGCGGGGAAACGGGAAGTCATCATGGGCGTCTGAAGTTTCACAAAAGGGTAACGTTAAAGCGAGGTGTCTAAACGAAGCTTCAACAGAGCGGACTGAAGCGCGTTCCAGTCCGTTTCCGAAGCGGTAATCAGCTCAATGCGGCTGTCCGGCGGTGGCGCGCTCTGGGTTTCGATATGAAAATCCTGCCCCTGGCGGTTAATACGCACCAGCCCTTCAGGAATGCGCAGCACGCCTTTTACGCGCTCAGCCGGTGCCAGCCGCGCCCACTCCAGTATGCCGATAGTATCGAACACCGTATCGGCATCGAAAATCCAGCCGCAGGCGTGATGCCCCTGACCGCTGTTAAGACTACGACGCCAGCGCTGATTGCCCGGCAGGCTCAGCGCGGCAAGGCCGCTGCGTGTGGCATGTGAATGTGCATGATGCGCGCTGGCGGGCAGCTCGCGCAGGTTAAGACGCGGCTTATCAAGCAACGCCGGGTCGATTTCACCCTGGGTCGCGAACACCAGTTCCCGGTCGGCGGCGTATTCGTCGCGCCAGGCGTTCAGCGCCGCAAGGCTTGCCGCATCGCTGCGATCCTGTTTATTGGCAACGATAATATCTGCCGCCGCCAGCTGGTCGCGGAAATTGTCATTGGCGACAGATTTTTCATCCAGCAACTGACGCGGGTCGAGCAAGCAAAGCGTGGCGCGCAGATCAATGTAGGGTTCATAGACCGCTGAGGTCAGCATATCGAGGATCTGCTTCGGATGGCCAAGTCCGGTCGGTTCAATCAGCAGGCGATCGGGTTTTCCCTGGCGCAGCAGGGTATTCAATCCAACCTGCATCGGCAGGCCGTTAACGCAGCACATGCAGCCGCCGGGGATCTCTTTTAACAGCGCGCCGCTGTCAGCCATCAGCGCGCCGTCGATGCCGACTTCGCCAAATTCATTGACCAGGACGGCCCACTTTTCCGCAGGATCTTTATGGGCCAGCAGATGACGGATCGTGGTGGTTTTTCCGCTGCCAAGAAAACCGGTAATGAGACTGGTACGGGTCACGTGCGCTCCTGATAAATATCTGACGGGAATAAATCATCAGGCGACATTCTGGATAAAAATAATGGGCATGAGAAGAGAAAACGCGGACGGGCAGGCGCGCGTCCGCGTTAAAAGCATTCAGGGTTAAAAATCAGCGGCGTGCGAGCCGGGCAACCGCCTCTTTCGCGCCCAGACGGCACAGCGACTGCCAGGCGGCATTCAGCGTATGAATAAACAGCGGATGCTGCGGCAGATCTTCACCGAAGACTTCTTTGAGCGTCAGCAGCGCGCCGACGCGTTCATCTTCGCTGCTTGATTGCACCAGCGCCGCGATTTTTTCAGCGAGCGGATCGCGTACGTCGACAGGCTGGCCGCGGTCATCCACGCCGCTGACGTAGCGCATCCAGCCCGCCACGCCAAGCGCCAGCAGCGACCATTCGCCTCCGTGCTGCAAATGCCAGCGCACCGAATCGAGCATACGCTGAGGCAGTTTCTGGCTGCCGTCCATGGCAATTTGCCAGGTGCGGTGCTTCAGCGCCGGGTTGGCAAAACGCGTAATCAGGCTGTCGGCATAGCCGGTAAGATCAACGCCAGTAATGCGCAGCGTCGGTGCCTGTTCGCGCAGCATCAGCTGGCGCGCCGCGTCGCGAAAGTGTGTATCGTTCATGCAGTCGCTGATGTGCGCATAGCCCGCCAGATAACCGAGATACGCGAGAAAAGAGTGGCTGCCGTTCAGCATTCTTAATTTCATCTGCTCCCACGGCAGCACGTCATCCACCATCTGGACGCCCGCGTCCTCCCAGGCCGGGCGGCCCGCGACGAAATTATCTTCAATCACCCACTGAATGAATGGCTCACAGCTGGTGGCGCACGGATCGGCAACGCCGAGAGCGTCGGCAATTTCCGCCAGCGATTCCGGCGTCGCGGCGGGGACGATGCGATCCACCATCGTGCCGGGAAACGTCACATGGTCGGCTATCCACTGCGCAAGGGCAGGATCGCGCTGATGCGCCATGCCGAGCACCGCTTCGCGCACTACATGGCCGTTATCAGGAATATTATCGCAGGAGAGGACGGTAAACGGCGCGTGGCCGCGCTCGCGGCGGCGATGCAGCGCCTCAACCAGCAGACCCGGCGCGGACTGCGGCTGATAGGGAGTTTCCAGATCGTGCGCAATACGGCTGTTTTGCGTATCAAGCTGACCGGTCGCCGGATCGATGCAGTAGCCTTTTTCGGTAATGGTTAATGAGACGATAGCGACCTGCGGCTCGCAGAATTTCTCAATAATCGCGTCCATCCCGTCGAGCTTCGCGTTGAGGCATTCATTTACCGCGCCAATAATAATAGCCTGATTACCGTCAGCGCCTTTTTCCAGCACGGTATAAAGATGATCCTGGGCGCGCAGCGCGCTCATCAATTCATCACCACTGAAAAGGCTTATCTCGCAGATACCCCAGTCGCCGCCGTTCAGGTTAAGCACCCGGTCGGTCAGCAGCGCCTGATGCGCGCGGTGGAACGCGCCGAAGCCAAAATGCACGATGCGGGTTTGCAGAGCGCGGCGGTCATAAGTGGGGCGTTGGACCGAAGCAGGCAGCGTGGCGGAAGCGATATTATTCATTTCTCACATATCCTGATAACCATTATTTAACAAAATCAGTGTAAAGTTATATGACAACAAATTGAATTGGTGTGCCGTAAATATCCGGGGTTTGTGAGCTGGATCAATAGCGGGCAGCATGTGGTTTGACGGCTTAGGGTAAACATGTATGGTAGTCATCATAGAGGTTAGTGATATTGGTATAACAACTTTTTAAGGAGAGGGCGATGGAACAAACCTGGCGTTGGTATGGGCCGAACGATCCGGTTTCGCTGGACGACATCAGACAGGCCGGAGCGACCGGCATCGTCACTGCGCTGCACCATATTCCCAACGGCGAAGTCTGGCCGGTAGAGGAGATCAAAAAACGTCAGGCGGAGCTGGCGCAGAAAGGCCTGACCTGGTCGGTGGTCGAAAGTATTCCGGTGCATGAAGATATCAAAACCCATACCGGCCAGTACGATCGTTACATCGCAAGCTACCAGCAGAGCATCCGCAATCTGGCGGCCTGCGGCATCGACACCGTCTGCTACAACTTCATGCCCATCCTTGACTGGACGCGTACCGATCTGGAATACACGCTGCCGGATGGCTCAAAAGCGCTGCGTTTCGATCACATCGCCTTCGCGGCCTTTGAACTGCATATCTTAAAGCGCGACGGCGCGCGTCATGATTACACCGACGATGAACAGCGTCAGGCGCAGGACTATTTCAGCGCCATGAGCGAGGCGCAGATTGAGACGCTGACGCGCAATATCATCGCCGGTCTGCCTGGCGCGGAAGAGGGCTATACGCTGGATCAGTTCCGCGCCCGCCTGAGCGAATATGACCATATCGATAAGACCGCGCTGCGCGACAACATGGCGTATTTTCTGAAAGCGATTGTCCCGGTGGCCGAAGAAGCGGGCGTGCGCCTGGCAGTTCACCCGGACGATCCGCCGCGCCCGATCCTCGGCCTGCCGCGCATTGTCTCCACCATTGAAGATATGCAGTGGCTGAAAGAGACCGTCGACAGCATCTATAACGGTTTCACCATGTGTACCGGCTCATACGGCGTGCGTGCGGATAACGACCTGGTGCGGATGGTGGAAACCTTCGCCGATCGCATTCACTTCACGCATCTGCGCTCCACCTGCCGCGAGGTGAACCCGAAAACTTTCCATGAAGCCGCGCATCTGTATGGCGACGTCGATATGGTCGCGGTGGTAAAAGCGATTCTGACCGAAGAGCAACGCCGTAAAAAAGCAGGCGATCTGCGCCCGATCCCGTTCCGTCCGGATCATGGCCACCAGATGCTTGACGATCTGCGCAAGAAAACCAACCCCGGCTATTCGGCGATTGGCCGCCTGAAAGGGCTTGCGGAAGTGCGCGGTGTGGAGCTGGCGCTGAAAAAAGTGCTGTTCCCGGATTTGCTGTAACCGTCAGCACCGCCATAAAAAAGCCCCGCGCTGGCGGGGCTTTTTTCTTTTTACCGAACGGCGATTACTCGGCGCGGCCCATATAGCGGCGCTCGGCGATATGCACGCGGATTTTCTCACCGGCGCTCAGGTATTCCGGCACCTGAATTACCACGCCCGTGGAGAGCGTGGCAGGCTTGGAGCGGGCGCTCGCGGAGGCACCTTTGATGCCCGGCGCGGTTTCGACGATTTCCAGATCCACCGTCTGCGGCAGTTCGAGCGCCAGCAGCTGGCCGTCCCAGGTCAGCACCTGCATGTCCGGCATACCGCCTTCCGGCATAAACAGCAGCTCTTCTTCAATCTGGTCTTTGGTGAAGGTATACGGCGTATAGTCTTCTTTATCCATAAAGACATACTCGTTGCCGTCGACATAGGAGAAATCGACAAAGCGACGGGTCAGCGTAATGGTGTCCAGAATATCGTCGCCTTTAAAACGCTCTTCCACCTTCTGCCCGGTGCGGACATCAGAGAAGCGCATTTTGTACAGCGTAGCCGCGCCGCGCGCGCTCGGCGACTGAATATCGATATCTTTCACAATCAGCAGTTTGCCGTTGTAATTCAGCACCATACCTTTTTTAATTTCATTCGCTCTTGGCATCGACGTGTCCTGTTAAGCTGGAATATGCAAAATATCGCGACAAGTTACTCGCGAGGCACGCGCCAGGCAAGCGGAATTACGTACATTGCGAGACGTACCGAAAAAGTCGCGCGCGGTGAGTTTTTCGACATCAGTGCTGTACCGGGCGAGGCAAAACGCTACAATGCCCGGCTTTCACGCGAGGAGCCGCCATGCCGATTTCCATCCGTCTCGTTCCGCCTGAAGAAACGGCTACCGTTTATCGTCTGATCCCGAAGTTCGCCGGCCTGCATGCTGCGCAGGCTATCCGCCAGCATATCGGCGAGCGCGTCGCCTGCGCGCTGGTGGCGTATGACGATGCAGAGCCGGTGGGCTTTACGCTCGGCTATGAATCGGCGCCAGGCTGATGCTGCTTTTCCGTAACGGTTACCTGGTTATCGGGCTGGAAAAGAAGAGCGAGGTGGCAGACTACCGGCTGCTGCTTGAAAAATCACTGACCGACGCCTGAGCGTCGTCACGGAGAATGTATGGAATGTCGCCCCGACTGCGGCGCCTGCTGCACCGCACCGTCGATCTCAAGCCCGATCCCGGGCATGCCCGACGGCAAACCGGCCAATACGCCCTGCGTCCAGCTCGACGAACGCCTGCGCTGTAAGCTCTTTGGCTCGCCGCTGCGCCCGAAAGTCTGCGGCGGCCTTCAGCCTTCGAAAGAGATGTGCGGCGAAAGCCGCCACGAGGCGATGACCTTTCTTATTCACCTTGAGGCGCTGACCGCGCCTTAAACGTCTTTAATGCGCCACAAACACCAGACCGCGCCTGCGGTCATCGCCAGCGCCACATAAAACACCGCGTGGTAGTTAAGAATTTCCGCAATCACGCCCGCAAGCGATCCGGCGATGATCCAGCCCACGCGCGTGGTGTTGGTGTACAGCGTGGTCGCCGCACCCGCCTGGCCTGGCATCAGATCCTGAAAATAGAGCATGCCGATACCGGCCAGAATGCCGATATAAATGGCATTCAGCAGCTGTAAAGCCAGCAGCAGCGCCGGGCTGTGCAGCGTCAGCATGCCGAGATAAAACAGCACGCCTGCCGCCACCGCGACCCGCATCAGAAAGCGTTTACCGAATTTACGGGCGTAGAAGCCTGCAATCAGCATCACCGGGATCTCAAGCCCGGCGGCAGCGCCCATCATCACGCCCGCCAGTTTTTCCGGCAGGCGCAGCTCGTTAATCAGATACAGCGGCATATTAATAATGTAGAGGCTGTTGGTGCCCCACATCAGCGTACACACCGAAAAGAGCAGCAGCGCGTCGCGGCGGTTGCGGCGCGGGGCTTCCAGCGGAGCGGTGGTGGCGAGCGGCTCTTTACGCATGGAGGGCAAAAAGCACCAGACCATCAGCGCGCAGAGCACAAACGCCGCCGCCGCGCTGATATACATCACCTGAAAGCCGAACCCCATCGCCAGCGCATACGCCAGCGGCGGCCCGACCACCCAGGCGAGCGATACCTGCGCGCGCAGCACCGAGCTGAACATCACCGCTTCGCGCCCGGTGCGATCGGCATGCTCGCGCGCCAGCGCGAACATCTGCGGGTTGGCGGTTGAACCAAAACTGCTCAGGAACACGCCGACAAACAGCAAAATGAAATAGTTGCGGTTCCAGGCAAACAACAGGCACGCCAGCGCGCCCAGCAGGCAGCAGGCGAAAATCAGGGATTTACGGTCGCCCTTACGATCCGAGCGCCCGGCCAGAAACTGGCTGACGAAAATGCCGATAATCGCGCTACCGGTAAAAAAGAAGCCGACCATCGCCGGACGCGCGTGTACCTCTTCCGTCAGAAACAGGCTCAGCGTCGGGGTTTGCAGCGCGCCCGCAATACCGGTGAGAAAAGCAACAATCAGAAACGAGGCTGACGTGAAATCGAGCGGACGCCGCGGGGCCGCGAGGGAGTCGTTTTGCATAGCGTAAGCAGTATCGGTAAAGAAGGGGCGGAGTTTACGCCTCTTGTCATTATTTGAACAGCAACCCGACGCCACGACGCCACAAAAAATCAAAATAGCATTTCATAATCATTTTGCCGCTTTGCTGAAGCGAGCTGAACCATCCCTGAAAAAAGCTGAACCTGGCACCCGCCGCGTTTCACTAAAGGGTGAAATGTGCGGGATCTCTAATATTCAACACGTGAATAACGGCTTTTCTTGCGCGCAGAGCGCGGAGAATGCAGACTTTCTTGAAACGTTTCAGCGTTGTCTCGTTTTGCTCATTTGGCGTGACAACGCTCTTTTTCTCACAACGGCTGAAACGATTCGGGTTCAGCAAGCGAGGAGACCATGTTCCAGTTATCTGTTCAGGATATCCATCCCGGCGCTCATGTCGGAGATAAAGAAGCCGCGATTCGTCAGGTTGCTGACGCGCTGGTGAAAGCGGGCAACGTCAGCGCCGGTTATGTTGACGGCATGCTGGCCCGCGAGAAGCAAACCTCCACCTTCTTAGGCAACGGCATCGCCATTCCCCACGGGACGACGGACACGCGTGACCAGGTGCTGAAAACCGGCGTCCAGGTGTTTCAGTTCCCGCAGGGCGTCGCCTGGGGCGACGATCAGGTAGCGTACGTCGCCATCGGCATCGCGGCCAGCTCCGATGAACACTTAGGCCTGCTGCGTCAGCTCACCCATGTGCTGAGCGACGATGCGATTGCTGAACAGCTGAAAACCGCGACCACCGCCGAAGAGCTGCGTGCGCTCCTCATGGGTGAGAAGCAAAGCGCGGGCATGAAACTGGACAACGACACCCTCACGCTTGACGTTGCGGCCACGAGCCTTGTGACATTACAGGCGCTGAACGCCGGTCGTCTCAGCGAAGCGGGCGCGGTGGATGCGGAGTTCGTAAGCCACGTGATTAACGCTAAACCACTGAACCTCGGCCAGGGCGTCTGGCTTGCTGACAGCGCGCAGGGCAATCTCGCAAGCGCAGTCGCGGTGAGCCGTCCGGCGCAGCCGTTCACGCAGGATGGCGAAAACGTCGGCCTGCTGCTGACGGTCGCGGTCGCTGACGATCAGCCGCTGCAGGTACTGGGCCGCGTCAGCGAACTGCTGATCGCGAATAAAGCTGACCGTCTGCTGAACGCCGACGCCGCCACGCTGCTGACGCTGCTGACCAGCGACGACGCGCCGGGCGAAGATGTGCTGAGCGCCGAATTCACCGTGCGTAACGAGCACGGTCTGCACGCGCGTCCGGGCACCGTGCTGGTGAACACCATCAAACAGTTCAACAGCGATGTCACCGTCACCAACCTTGACGGCACCGGTAAACCGGCGAATGGCCGCAGCCTGATGAAAGTTGTGGCGCTCGGCGTTAAGAAAGGCCATCGCCTGCGCTTTACCGCGCAGGGCGACGATGCGCAGGCGGCGCTGGACGCCATCGGCGAAGCCATCAACGCGGGTCTCGGGGAGGGCGCAGCATGAGCAGACGTGTCGCCACTATTACTCTCAACCCGGCATATGACCTGGTAGGTTACTGCGCAGAGATTGAGCGCGGCGAAGTTAACCTCGTGCGGACCACCGGCCTGCACGCTGCGGGTAAAGGCATTAACGTCGCCAAAGTGCTCAAAGATTTAGGTATCGACGTCACCGTGGGCGGTTTTCTTGGTAAAGATAACCAGGACGGCTTTCAGCAGCTGTTCAGCGAACTTGGCATCGCCAACCGTTTCCAGGTGGTGCAGGGCCGTACCCGCATTAACGTCAAACTGACGGAAAAAGACGGTGAAGTGACCGACCTTAACTTCTCCGGTTTTGAAGTGACGCCTGCCGACTGGGAGCGTTTCGTTAATGACTCCTTAACCTGGCTTGGCCAGTTCGACATGGTGTGCGTCAGCGGTAGTCTGCCATCGGGCGTTTCTCCGGAAGCGTTTACCGACTGGATGACCCGTCTGCGCAGCCAGTGTCCGTGCATCATTTTCGACAGCAGCCGCGAGGCGCTGGTCGCCGGGCTGAAAGCCGCGCCGTGGCTGGTGAAACCGAATCGCCGCGAGCTGGAGATCTGGGCTGGCCGCAAGCTGCCGGAACTCAAAGATGTTATCGAGGCGGCTCACGCGCTTCGCGAACAGGGTATCGCCCATGTGGTGATCTCTCTGGGCGCGGAAGGGGCGCTGTGGGTAAACGCGTCGGGTGAATGGATCGCCAAACCGCCGTCCTGTGACGTCGTCAGTACGGTCGGGGCAGGGGATTCCATGGTTGGCGGCCTGATCTATGGCTTGCTGATGCGTGAATCCAGTGAACATACCCTACGTCTTGCAACGGCGGTGGCGGCGCTGGCGGTCAGCCAGAGCAACGTCGGCATCACCGACAGGACACAGTTGGCCGCAATGATGGCGCGTGTCGACTTAAAACCCTTCCACTAACAGCAGGAGAGGCATAATGAAAACGCTGCTGATTATCGAGCCCGGGTGTGGACAGGCCCGCGCTTATATGGCGAAAACGCTGCTTGGTGCCGCCGCGCAAAAAGCACAGCTGGAATTAACCGATAACCCGAACGATGCGGAACTGGCGATTGTTATCGGCAGTGCCGTACCGGCAGACGCATCCCTGAATGGCAAAAAGGTTTACCTCGGCGATATTAATCGCGCCGTGGCGCACCCGGAGCTGTTTTTAAGCGAAGCGAAATCGAATGCGAAGGCGTATACCGCGCCTGTCGTCGCCGCGCCTGTGGCAAGCGTAAACGCCAGCGGCCCGAAACGCATCGTGGCGGTCACGGCCTGCCCGACCGGCGTGGCGCACACCTTTATGGCGGCGGAAGCAATTGAAACCGAAGCCAAAAAACGCGGCTGGTGGGTGAAAGTGGAAACGCGCGGCTCTGTCGGCGCGGGGAACGCGATTACGCCGGAAGAAGTGGCGCAGGCGGATCTGGTCATCGTGGCGGCGGACATCGAAGTGGATCTGGCGAAATTCGCCGGGAAGCCGATGTATCGCACCTCAACGGGTCTGGCGCTGAAGAAAACCGCGCAGGAATTCGACAAAGCGGTGGCGGAAGCCAAACCGTACCAGCCCGCAGGCGCAGGGGCCGCGGCGACCGATAAAAAAGAGCAGGGCGGCGCAGGTCCGTACCGTCATCTGCTGACGGGCGTCTCCTATATGCTGCCGATGGTGGTGGCGGGCGGTCTGTTGATTGCGCTCTCGTTTGTGTTCGGCATCGAAGCCTTTAAACAGGAAGGAACGCTGGCGGCAGCGCTGATGAAAATCGGCGGTGGCTCAGCATTCGCCCTGATGGTGCCGGTACTGGCCGGTTATATCGCGTTCTCCATCGCCGACCGTCCGGGCCTTACGCCGGGTCTTATCGGCGGTATGCTCGCGGTCAGCACCGGTTCCGGCTTTATCGGCGGCATCATCGCGGGTTTCCTGGCCGGTTACGTGGCGAAAGCCATCAGCGGTAAAGTGAAGCTGCCGCAGAGTATGGAGGCGCTGAAGCCAATCCTTATCATTCCGCTGTTCTCCAGCCTGATTGTGGGTCTGGCGATGATTTACGTGATCGGTACGCCGGTTGCCAAAATCCTGGCGGGCCTGACCGCATGGCTGCAGGGCATGGGTACGGCGAACGCCGTCCTGCTGGGCGCTATCCTCGGTGCCATGATGTGTACCGATATGGGCGGCCCGGTGAACAAAGCGGCGTATGCGTTTGGCGTGGGGCTGCTGAGTTCTCAGGTCTATGCGCCGATGGCGGCGATCATGGCGGCCGGTATGGTTCCGCCGCTGGCGATGGGTATCGCTACCCTGGTGGCGCGTCGTAAATTCGACAAAGGCCAGCAGGAGGGCGGCAAAGCGGCGCTGGTGCTGGGCCTGTGCTTTATCTCCGAAGGCGCTATCCCGTTCGCGGCGCGTGACCCGATGCGTGTGATCCCGTGCTGTATCGTGGGCGGTGCGCTGACTGGCGCTATCTCTATGGCGATTGGTGCGAAACTGATGGCACCGCACGGCGGTCTGTTCGTTCTGCTGATCCCGGGTGCGATTACGCCGGTGCTGGGCTACCTGCTCGCCATTGTGGCAGGTTCGCTGCTGGCGGGTCTGGTATATGCCTTCCTGAAACGTCCGGAAAGCGAACTGGCGGCGAAAGCGGCCTGATGCTGATAACTCCCTGCTCCGGCAGGGAGTTTTTTATCCCCCCTCTGTATTCCCCGTTACACGTCTTTTTTGCCCTCTGCGCCATTTGCGTCAACACTTAAGTCTTTGTATCGCTTAAAGGAGGTCGCTGTGCTGCGCTCAATCGCCACGCTGTGTGTCGCCGGAACCCTGCCGGAAAAGCTGCGCGCCATCGCGCAGGCCGGTTTCGACGGCGTCGAGATATTTGAACCCGATTTCACGGAGTGGGGTGAAAGCCCGGCGCGGCTGGCTACGCTGTGCCGCGAGCTGGGCTTAACCATTTTTCTTTATCAGCCACTGCGTAACGTTGACGGCGTGCCGCAGGAGGCGTGGCCGCAAACGCGCGAGCGCGCGTACCGCACGTTTGAGACGATGCGCGAAATGGGCTGCCGCAGTCTGCTGGCGTGCAGCAACCTGGAGGCGGACAGCAGCGCCGATCCGGCGCGGCAAACCGAGGATTTAGCGTGCCTTGCGGAAATTGCCGCGGAGTTTGACGCACGGGTGGGGTATGAGGCGCTCGCCTGGGGCCGCCATGTGAACCGCTATACGCAGGCCTGGGAGCGGGTGAGAGCCGTGGATCATCCGGCGCTCGGCCTGGTGTTAGACAGCTTTCACGTGCTGGCGCGCGGAGATACGCTGGCGCTTAAGGGCATTGCGCCTGAGAAAATCTTCTTTACGCAGTTCGCCGATGCGCCGCGCAAAAATTTACCGCTGGATGCGTGGAGCCGCCACTTTCGCGCGTATCCGGGAGAAGGCAGCCTGCCGGTGGTGGATTTCGCGCGCACATTAATGGCGAGCGGATATCAGGGGCCGTGGTCGCTTGAGGTGTTCAGCGATGCGTGGCAGCAGGCACCCGCCGAAGAGAGCGCCCGCGCCGGGTTGGCCTCGCTGAACTGGCTTGCGGCGCAGCTTGAAGCGCCGCACCGCGAGGGAGAGGTGTAATTACGCCTGCGCGCCGCCCGTTTGCTGGGCCTTCAGCCAGGCGATTTCTTCATTCCAGATATCCGGGTTAATGGTTTCCAGAATCAGCGGAATGTTGTCGAAATGCGACTGCTGCATGATCCAGCGAAACGGCGTAAAGCCGATATTGCCTTCGCCCAGGCTGTGGTGACGGTCGACGCGGCTTGCGAAAGTACTTTTGGCGTCATTGAGGTGCATCCCGCGCAGATACTGAAAGCCGACGATGCGGTCGAACTCGGCGAAGGTTTTCTCGCAGTCTTCTTCGGTGCGCAGATCGTAACCCGCGGCGAAGGCGTGGCAGGTATCAATGCACACGCCGACGCGGGATTTGTCTTCCACCTGATCGATAATCGCCGCCAGATGCTCAAAGCGGAAACCGAGGTTGCTGCCCTGGCCTGCGGTGTTTTCAATCACCGCCGTGACGCCTTCGGTTTTATCGAGCGCGATATTCACCGACTCGGCGATGCGCGATAAACAGGCTTCTTCGCTTAACTGCTGGAGGTGGCTGCCGGGATGGAAGTTCAGCAGCGTCAGGCCAAGCTGCGCGCAGCGCGCCAGCTCGTCGATAAACGCCGCGCGGGATTTCTCCAGCGCTTCCAGCTCCGGGTGCCCTAAGTTAATCAGAAAGCTGTCATGCGGCAGGATCTGACCGGGGCCGTAGCCATGCTGGCGGCAGGCGGCTTTGAACTCGTCGATGACGGCAGGCGTCAGCGCCGCCGCGCGCCACTGGCGCTGGTTTTTGGTAAACAGCGCAAAGGCTGTCGCGCCAATTTCCGCCGCGCGGGCCGGGGCATTCGCCACCCCGCCCGATGCGCTGACGTGCGCGCCTATAAACTTCATCGTTTTCTCCTGTCATACCCGCAAAAGGGGGAACGTTTTATCATAGCGGACAGAGCAGGGAAAGGCGTGCCGCTTTATGCCAGCAGATGCGTGACCGCGAGATTAATCGCGCCACCGCCCAGAATCAGCCAGACGAAGAGCACCAGCGCCATCAGCAGCGGACGCACACCGGCGTTTTTCAGCGCGCTGACGTGGGTCGTAAGGCCGAGCGCCGCCATCGCCATCGCGAGCAGAATGGTGTCGAGCGTCACCAGCGTCTGCACGACTGCCTGCGGCAGCAGATGCAGGGAGTTAAATGCCGCGACCACAATAAACAGCAGGGCGAACCACGGAATGGTAATCTTGCCCGCTTTCTCGCCATGGCGTGGAGAGAGCTGTTTTACCCGGCCTGCCAGCAGCAGAAGGAACGGGGCCAGCATCATCACGCGGAGCATTTTGGCAATCACCGCCGCGTTTTCGGTATCCGGGCTGACCGCATGGCCTGCCGCGACCACCTGTGCCACTTCATGCACCGTCGAGCCGATATAAACCCCAAAGGTCTGCTCGCTAAACCATGGCGAAAGCCACGGCCACAGCAGCGGGTAGACAAAAATCGCGAGCGTACCGAAAATCACGACCGTCGCCACCGCCACGGTGACTTTGCTCGCCTGCGCTTTCACCACCGGCTCGGTCGCCAGCACCGCCGCGGCACCGCAGATGCTACTGCCCGCGCCAATCAGCCAGCTGGTTTCACGGTCAAGCTTAAAGACTTTCTGCCCGAGCCAGCAGGCGAGAGTAAAGGTGCTGGCGAGCGTCAGGATATCAACAAGAATGCCGCTCGCACCCACATCGGCTATCTGCCAGAAGGTGAGACGAAACCCGTACAGAATAATGCCCAGGCGCAGCAGATGCTGTTTGGCGAACAGCACGCCGCCGTCGCAGTGGGTATGGATTTTCGGGTACAGCGTATTGCCGATAATCATCCCGCCGAGAATAGCTACGGTCAGCGCGCTGAAACCCGCGTTACCGACTGCCGGGATCGCGCCGATCCAGATAGCGGCGGCGGTCAGCAGGCCGGTCAGCGCCAGCCCCGGCAGAAAATGCATAACACCATGATGGCGTTGAGAAAAAGTCAGAGTGGTCATAGCGTCCTCCTGTTATGGAATAAGCTTATGCCGTTCTGGTATAAAATTAAAATTGATTATATATTTATAATTAATCTTAATAAGTGGTAAGCACGGTTGCGTTCGCACGAGGTCATCATGCACATCACCTTACGCCAGCTGGAAGTGTTCGCCGAAGTCCTGAAAAGCGGCTCGACGACCCAGGCCTCTCAGATGTTGTCCCTCTCTCAGTCCGCCGTCAGCGCGGCGCTCACCGATCTGGAAGGCCAGCTCGGCGTGCAGCTGTTCGACCGCGTCGGCAAGCGGCTGGTTGTCAATGAACACGGGCGGCTGTTATATCCGCGCACCGTGGCGCTGCTGGAGCAGGCGGGCGAAATCGAACGGCTGTTTCGCAACGACAATGGCGCTATCCGCGTTTACGCCAGTAGCACCATCGGCAACTATATTCTGCCGGAAATCATTGCCCGCTATCGCCGCGACTTTCCGGATCTGCCGCTGGAGATGAGCGTTGGCAACAGTCTCGACGTGGTGCAGGCGGTGTGCGATTTTCGCGTGGATATCGGGCTTATCGAAGGGCCGTGCCATATGGCGGAAATCGTGGCGCAGCCGTGGCTTGAGGATGAACTGGTGGTATTCGCCTCGCCCGCAAGCCCGTTGCTGGAAGGCGAAGTGACGCTGGAGCGGCTCGCCGCCATGCCGTGGATTTTGCGCGAGAAAGGCTCCGGCACGCGCGAAATTGTCGATTATCTGCTGCTGTCACATTTGCCGCAGTTTCGCCTCAGCATGGAGCTTGGCAACTCGGAAGCGATTAAACACGCGGTGCGCCACGGGCTTGGGGTGAGCTGCCTGTCGCGGCGGGTGATCGCCGAACAGCTGGAAACCGGCTCGCTGGTGGAGGTGAAAGTGCCGCTGCCGCCGCTGGTGCGCACGCTTTACCGCATTCATCACCGACAAAAACATCTCTCCAGCGCGCTGGCGCGTTTTTTGCGCTATTGCGAACTCTGATTTCGCGGAGCGCGTCACACGGCGCGCTCATCATCAGTTTTTTTCCTCTCAACGCCCCGATTCGCTGCTTTACTTATAATCCTCGAGCGATCATGAAGCTCTCTTATAACCGCGTATTTCCACCAGGCGCTTAGCGGCAACTCTGCTACAATCGCGCCTCTTTTGATGGATGGGCATTATTTTTATATGGTTTCCGAATCTAAAACCACACAAGCGCCTGGGCTGCGTCGCGAATTGAAGGCGCGCCACCTGACCATGATCGCCATTGGCGGCTCCATCGGCACAGGGCTTTTTGTCGCTTCCGGTGCGACCATTTCTCAGGCGGGCCCGGGTGGCGCGCTGTTGTCCTATATTCTCATCGGTCTGATGGTCTATTTCCTGATGACGAGCCTCGGCGAGCTGGCAGCCTATATGCCGGTCTCCGGCTCGTTTTCCACCTACGGCCAGAAATATGTCGAAGAAGGCTTCGGCTTCGCGCTCGGCTGGAACTACTGGTACAACTGGGCGGTGACCATCGCGGTTGACCTGGTGGCATCACAGCTGGTGATGAGCTACTGGTTCCCGGACACGCCCGGCTGGATCTGGAGCGCGCTGTTCCTCGGCATCATGTTCCTGCTGAACGTCATCTCCGTGAAAGGCTTTGGCGAAGCGGAATACTGGTTCTCGTTAATCAAAGTCGCCACCGTGATTATCTTTATTCTGGTGGGCATCGCGATGATCGTCGGTATTTTCAAAGGGGCAGCGCCGGCCGGCTGGAGCAACTGGGCTATCGGCGATGCGCCGTTCGCGGGTGGTTTCTCGGCGATGATAGGCGTGGCGATGATTGTCGGCTTCTCCTTCCAGGGCACCGAGCTTATCGGTATCGCGGCGGGTGAATCAGAGGAGCCAGAGAAAAACATTCCGCGCGCGGTGCGTCAGGTATTCTGGCGTATCCTGCTGTTCTATGTGTTCGCAATTCTGATAATCAGCCTGATTATTCCGTACACCGATCCGAGCCTTTTGCGTAACGACGTGAAAGATATCAGCGTCAGTCCGTTTACGCTGGTGTTCCAGCACGCCGGTCTGCTGGGCGCGGCGGCGATTATGAACGCGGTGATCCTGACGGCGGTGCTGTCTGCGGGTAACTCCGGGATGTATGCTTCCACGCGTATGCTCTATACGCTCGCCTGCGACGGCAAAGCGCCGCGCATTTTCGCGAAGCTGTCGAAAGGCGGCGTGCCGCGCAACGCGCTGTATGCGACGACGGTTATCGCTGGTCTGTGCTTCCTGACGTCGATGTTTGGCAACCAGACGGTCTATCTGTGGCTGCTGAACACCTCAGGCATGACGGGCTTTATCGCCTGGCTGGGTATCGCCATCAGCCATTACCGTTTCCGTCGCGGCTATGTGTTGCAGGGCAACGATATTAATGACCTGCCATATCGTTCCGGTTTCTTCCCGCTCGGCCCGATTTTCGCCTTTGTGCTGTGCCTGATTATTACGCTCGGCCAGAACTATCAGGCGTTCCTTGCTGATACCATCGACTGGGCAGCCGTCGCGGCGACCTACATCGGTATTCCGCTGTTCCTGATTATCTGGTTTGGTTACAAGCTGGTGAAGGGCTCCCGTTTCGTGCGTTACCGCGATATGGAATTTCCTGAACATCTGAAGAAATAAAGAAAAGGGCGCGTAAGGCGCCCTTTTTTATGGGTTTTTCTGTGGGACGGCGGGTGCGCTGCGCTTACCCGCCCTACATACTTGTCGCACCTTTATCGTAGGGCGGGTAAGCAAAACGCACCCGCCATTACTCTTATATAGTAGGGTGGGTAAGCGCAGCGCACCCACCGCGTACCGTATTACGACCTTTGAATCACACCCACCACGCCCTGTTAACGCAAATGCTGCGCGTGGAAACGCAAATGCTCTTCAATAAACGTGGCGATAAAATAGTAGCTGTGGTCGTAACCTGGCTGCATGCGCAACGTTAACGGCCAGCCCGCCTTGCGCGCGGCTTCGTCAAGCCGCTCCGGCTGAAGCTGCTCGCCGAAAAACGGATCATTGTCGCCCTGATCGATAAGCGTCGGGATCGCGTTTTCCGCAGACGCCTGCTCCATCAGCGCGCAGCTGTCCCACGCGCGCCACAGGGTTTCGTCATCACCCAGATACGCGGCAAACGCTTTTTTGCCCCACGGCACCCCGGCCGGGTTCACAATAGGCGCAAACGCCGACACCGAGCTAAAACGCCCCGGATTTTTCAGCGCCATGATAAGCGCGCCGTGGCCGCCCATCGAATGGCCGCTAATCGCCGCTTTCGGCGCCAGCGTAAAGTTCTCCGCCAGCACCTGCGGTAACTCCTCGCTCAGGTAATCAAACATCCGGTAATGCGCGGCCCACGGCGTCTCGGTGGCGTTCAGGTAAAAGCCCGCGCCTTTGCCGAGATCGTAACCGGCGTCATCCGCCACCGCGTCGCCGCGCGGGCTGGTATCCGGCATCACCAGCGCCAGCCCCAGCTCAGCGGCTACCCGCTGCGCGCCCGCTTTGGTAGTGAAATTCTCATCGCTGCAGGTCAGCCCGGACAGCCACCACACCACCGGCGGCGGGGTCTGCGCGTCGGGCGGAAGATAGATGCTGAAGGTCATCGGGCAGTTAAGCACGCGGGAGTCGTGACGCCAGCGCTGTTGTAAACCGCCAAAACAGCGGTGTTCTTCGAGCAGTTCCATAGGGGCTCCTTTTGTTCAAACCCGGATAGTGCAGTCTAACCGTCAGGTGAGCAAGTTTCACTTCACCAGGCCGGGATCATAGCGCATCATATTGATAACTTTATTTTAACAAATGGAGGCGGCGTGGCGCTGCGTATTGCATTAACCGGCTTTCTGGCACTGGTGGTGGCAATGGGAATAGGGCGGTTCGCGTTCACGCCCCAGGTGCCGCTTATGGTGGGCGAGGGCGAACTGACGCTGACCACTGCGGGGCTTGTGGCTGCCGCCAACTATCTTGGCTATCTGGTGGGCGCGTGGGATGCCATGCGCGCGCATCGCCATGTGGAATACCGGCTGCATATGGGCGTCTGGGGCGCGGTGCTGCTGACGCTCGTTTCCGCGCTGGCGGACGGCCCGTGGTCGCACGGCGTGGTGCGCTTCGTGATTGGCTGCATGAGCGGCTGGGCGCTGGTGATGGCCGCAGGCTGGACTAACGAACAGCTCGCCCACCACGGCAGGCCGGGTCTGAGCGCGGCGGTCTTCGCAGGCCCTGGCGTTGGTATCACTATCAGCGGCCTGCTGGCGGTCTGGATCCACGGCGCGGCGCTCAGCGCCGCACAGGGCTGGGTGATTTACGGCACGCTGGCGTTCGCGCTGATTGCGCTTATCGCCCGTTATTTACCCCGCAAAGGCGAACTTCACCGGGCGGATACGCCGCCCGCGCCGCTGGAACTGACGCCCGCGCTCAAAAGACTGGTCTGGAGCTATAGTCTCGCAGGCTACGGCTATATTCTGCCCGCCACGTTTTTATCGCAGATGGCGGCGGCGCGCTTCCCTGGCAGCCTGTTCGCGCAGTTCGTCTGGCCGGTGTTCGGCGCGGCGTCGGTTGTGGGCATTGCGCTCAGCATTCTCTGGCGAACGCGCGGTACGGCATCGCAGCGCCTCGCGATTGTTCTCTGGCTCCAGGGGCTCGGCGTACTGGCGGCGGCGCTGCTGCCGGGATTATCAGGGCTTGTGATCGGCTCACTTCTCGTGGGCGGCGGTTTCCTGTGCGCGGTGCAGCTTTCTTTGCAGTGCGGGCGCGAGCTGGCACCGTCGCACACCCGCTATCTCGCAGGCCTGTTGACTACCGGTTATGCGATAGGACAGCTTGTCGGGCCGGTCACTTCAGCGCTCTCAAGCCACTTCACCGGCCAGCTTGAGCCCGCGTTGTGGCTCGCGGGCGTGGCGCTGTTTATCGGCGGCGCGCTGGTCTTCCGGCGTGCCTGAAAGGCCGCGACGATTTCAACAATTTCGCCCCGGCCACTGGATTATGTGCGTTAGCTCACGCACAATGAGCCCACGCTCAGCCCCGGCCGGGCAGAGTCTGGTTACACCTGCAGGAGAAAATAACGATGCCATCACTCAGTAAAGAAGCGGCCCTGGTTCATGAAGCGCTGGTCGCGCGCGGTCTGGAGACGCCACTGCGTCCGCCGGTCAACGAGCTGGATAACGAAACCCGCAAGCGCCTTATCGCCGGTCATATGACCGAAATCATGCAGCTGCTTAACCTGGATCTGAGCGATGACAGCCTGATGGAAACGCCGCATCGCATCGCCAAGATGTATGTGGATGAGATTTTCTCCGGCCTCGATTACGCCAATTTCCCGAAGATTACCGTTATTGAGAACAAAATGAAGGTGGATGAAATGGTCACGGTGCGCGACATCACCCTGACCAGCACCTGCGAACACCACTTCGTCACCATCGACGGTAAAGCGACCGTCGCGTATATCCCGAAAGACGCGGTGATCGGCCTTTCAAAAATCAACCGCATCGTGCAGTTCTTCGCCCAGCGCCCGCAGGTGCAGGAGCGACTGACGCAGCAGGTACTGGTGGCGCTGCAAACGCTGCTCGGCACGAACAACGTGGCGGTTTCCATTGATGCGGTGCACTACTGCGTGAAAGCGCGCGGCATCCGCGATGCGACCAGCGCGACCACCACAACCTCGCTCGGCGGGCTGTTTAAGTCCAGCCAGAACACGCGCCAGGAGTTTCTGCGCGCCGTGCGTCACCACAACGGCTAAAACCCAGGATGACGAGAAATATCACCCTCGACGCGGTACGCGGTCTGGCGATCCTCGGCATCCTTCTGCTTAACATTACCGCCTTTGGGCTCCCGAAGGCGGCCTATCTCAACCCCGCCTGGTATGGCGATATCACCTCCCGCGATGCCTGGACATGGGCGCTGCTCGATCTCTTTGCCCAGGTCAAATTCCTCACGCTGTTCGCGCTGCTGTTCGGGGCTGGTCTGCAAATGCTGCTGCCGCGCGGTAAACGCTGGATCCAGGCAAGGCTTACGCTGCTGGCGCTGCTCGGTTTTGTACACGCCATTTTCATCTGGGATGGCGATATTCTGCTGGCGTACGGGCTGGTAGGGCTCATCTGCTGGCGCATGGTGCGCGACGCCCCGAGTGTGAAATCGCTGTTTAAAACCGGCGTGGTGCTTTATCTCATCGGGATTGCGGTGCTGCTGCTGCTCGGCATGATATCCGGCGAGCACATGAGCCGCTCCTGGACGCCGCAGGCGGCCGATCTCTTCTATGAAAAATTCTGGCGTCTGGAAGGGGGCATGGAGGCCGTGCGCAGCCGACTCGATCTGCTCTCTTCCATGCTGCTGGCGCTCGGCGCGCAGTATGGCTGGCAGCTCGCGGGCATGATGCTGACCGGCGCGGCACTGATGCGCAGCGGCTGGTTGCGCGGCGAATTCAGCCTGCGCCACTACCGGCGCACCGGTTTCGGGCTGGTGGCGCTGGGCGTGCTGATTAACCTGCCCGCGATAGTCGTGCAGTGGCATCTCGGCTGGGATTACCGCTGGTGCGCGTTTCTGCTTCAGGCACCGCGCGAACTGGGCGCGCCGCTGCAGGCGCTCGGCTATACGGCGCTGGTTTTCGGCTACTGGCCGTGCCTGGCGCGCCTGAAAATGATGACCGCCGTGGCCTGCGTCGGGCGTATGGCGCTCACTAACTATCTGCTGCAAAGCCTTATCTGCACGACGCTCTTCAACCGCTTCGGCCTGTTTATGCAGTTTGACCGGCTCTCGCTGCTGGCGTTTGTCCCGGCGGTCTGGGCCGTTAACCTCGCGTTCTCTGTGCTGTGGCTGCGTTATTTCCGCCAGGGGCCGCTGGAGTGGCTATGGCGGCGTCTGACACGTCTCGCCGCAGGCGCACCGCAATCTGTATCATCCAGATAACGATCTGGATCACAATCGTTAACAAATCGTATGTAACCGTTTCCAGCGCTGTGATGCGCTTCACGCAGCGCATTCAGGCGCACTGCCAGAATAGCCACCTGACTTAACACAGGGGGTTTCTGTGAGACGCATTTCAGCTCTTCAGGGTGGTCGCCATGATCACCATTCGTGACGTTGCCCGTCTGGCAGGGGTCTCTGTTGCGACGGTCTCCCGCGTTCTCAATAACAGCGCGCTGGTCAGCCCGGAAACGCGTGAAACCGTCATGCAGGCGGTGACGCAGCTTGGTTACCGCCCGAACGCGAACGCCCAGGCGCTGGCCACCCAGGTCAGCGATACGATAGGCGTTGTGGTGATGGACGTCTCCGATCCGTTCTTCGGCGCGCTGGTGAAAGCCGTCGATGTCGTGGCGCAGCAGCACGGCAAATATGTGCTTATCGGCAACAGCTATCACGAGGCGGAAAAAGAGCGCCACGCCATTGAAGTGTTGATCCGCCAGCGTTGCAGCGCGCTTATCGTGCACGCCAAATCGCTTTGCGACGAGGAGCTTGCCGCTTTTCTTGAACAGGTGCCGGGCATGGTGTTGATTAACCGCATCGTGCCGGGTTACGCGCATCGCTGCGTCGGGCTAGATAACGTCACCGGCGCGATGATGGCGACGCGCATGCTGCAAAGCAGCGGCCATCAGCGCATCGGCTATCTCGCCTCCAGCCACCAGATTGATGATAACGACAAACGCCGCGAAGGGTGGCAGCGGGCGCTGGCCGATGAAGGCGTTCAGCCGCCGGAGGCCTGGGTCGGCACCGGTAGCCCGGATATGCAGGGCGGGGAGGCGGCGATGGTGGAACTCTTAGGCCGCAATCTGCATCTCACCGCCGTGTTTGCTTACAACGACAGCATGGCGGCAGGCGCGCTGACGGCGCTGAAAGATAACGGCATTCTGGTGCCGCAGCATCTGTCAGTCATTGGTTTCGATGATATCCCGATTGCCCGTTACACCGATCCGCAACTGACCACCGTGCGTTATCCGGTGGTCTCCATGGCGCGTCTCGCCACTGAGCTGGCGCTACAGGGGGCTGCAGGAGCGCTGGATCCGACGGCTACCCACTGTTTTATGCCTACGCTGGTGCGTCGTCATTCCGTCGCGGCGCGGCAAAATGTGGAGCCGATCACTAGTTTATAAATGCGCGTGATGTAACCGCTTTCAATCTGTGAGTAAATTCACAGTATATTAACATTGCGCTGACTATGATGACGGCGTCTCATGGGCCTGAAACTTTATGTAACGGCGATTTAACACTGACGTTATCTGCCGCCCCTGAACGATAAAAAAGCTTTACTGGAAGCATTACCGAGCAAGGAAGTGTTTTTTATTAGTGAACTTCGGCATTCAGTAAGGTTTTTCTCCTTACCGTCCTGCCGCCCGTTTTTCACGATTGCTACCCTGCATAAAAACCGGAGATACCATGAATAAGAAGGTGTTGACCCTCTCTGCCGTTATGTCCTGCATGCTTTTTGGCACCGCGGCTCAGGCAGCCGACCGTATTGGCGTAACCATTTATAAATACGACGACAACTTTATGTCCGTCGTGCGCAAGGCAATTGAAAAAGACGCTTCTGCTTCGCCTGACGTTCAACTGCTGATGAACGACTCCCAGAACGACCAGTCCAAGCAGAACGATCAGATTGATGTGCTGCTGGCAAAAGGCGTGAAATCTCTGGCGATCAACCTGGTTGACCCGGCGGCCGCAGGCACTGTTATCGAAAAAGCGCGCGGTCAGAACATCCCAATCGTGTTCTTCAACAAAGAGCCGTCCCGCAAAGCGCTGGACAGCTATGACAAAGCCTATTACGTGGGCACCGACTCCAAAGAATCCGGCATTATCCAGGGCGATCTGATTGCCAAGCACTGGAAAGCCAACGCGGGCTGGGATCTGAACAAAGATGGTCAGATTCAGTACGTCCTGCTGAAGGGCGAGCCGGGCCACCCGGATGCTGAAGCGCGTACCACTTACGTTATCAAAGAGCTGAACGACAAAGGCATTAAAACCGAACAGCTGCAGCTGGATACCGCCATGTGGGACACCGCTCAGGCGAAAGATAAAATGGATGCCTGGCTCTCTGGCCCGAACGCTAACAAAATCGAAGTGGTTATCGCGAACAACGACGCCATGGCGATGGGTGCGGTAGAAGCGCTGAAAGCGCACAACAAATCATCTATTCCTGTCTTCGGTGTGGATGCCCTGCCGGAAGCGCTGGCGCTGGTGAAATCTGGCGCGCTGGCCGGTACCGTGCTGAACGATGCCAACAACCAGGCGAAAGCGACCTTTGACCTTGCTAAAAATCTGGCTGCAGGCAAAGGCGCTGCAGACGGCACTGACTGGAAAATTGAAAACAAAGTGGTGCGTATTCCTTATGTCGGCGTTGATAAAGACAACCTGGCGGAAATCACCAGCAAAAAATAATTGCAATGTATTTACGGGGCGCATTTTGCGCCCCCTTTAGCGTGCCATGCTCAGCCAACACACTCGCAGCCAGGTATAAATATGGTCAGCAATAATACGCAGTCGTCAGGCGAATACTTGTTGGAAATGACGAATATCAACAAGAGTTTTCCGGGCGTTAAGGCACTCGATAACGTTAATTTAAAAGTTCGTCCTCATTCTATTCATGCTCTGATGGGTGAGAATGGCGCGGGCAAATCAACGTTATTAAAATGTCTTTTCGGGATCTATCAAAAAGATTCCGGCAGTATTCTTTTCCAGGGGAAAGAAATTGATTTCCATTCGGCCAAAGAGGCGCTGGAGAATGGAATATCGATGGTGCATCAGGAATTAAACCTGGTATTACAACGTTCCGTCATGGACAACATGTGGCTTGGCCGTTATCCGACCAAAGGCATGTTTGTTGACCAGGAAAAAATGTATCTTGATACCAAAGCGATTTTCGACGAGCTCGATATTGATATCGATCCTAAAGCTCGCGTGGGTACGCTTTCTGTATCGCAGATGCAGATGATTGAAATCGCCAAAGCGTTCTCCTACGACGCGAAAATCGTCATTATGGATGAACCGACGTCTTCTCTGACCGAGAAAGAGGTCAATCATCTCTTTAAGATTATCCGTAAGCTGAAAGAACGCGGCTGCGGTATTGTTTATATTTCCCACAAAATGGAAGAGATCTTCCAGCTGTGCGATGAAATCACTATCCTGCGCGATGGCCAGTGGATCGCCACCCAGTCGCTGGAAGGGCTGGATATGGATAAGATCATCGCCATGATGGTTGGGCGTTCTCTCAACCAGCGCTTCCCGGATCGTGAAAACAAACCCGGTGAAGTGATCCTTGAAGTGCGCAATCTGACTTCACTGCGCCAGCCGTCTATTCGTGATGTCTCCTTTGATCTGCATAAAGGCGAGATCCTGGGTATTGCCGGTCTGGTGGGCGCGAAGCGCACGGATATTGTGGAAACGTTATTTGGTATTCGCGAGAAATCTGGCGGTACCATTAGTCTGCACGGTAAAAAGATCAATAACCATAGCGCCAATGAAGCCATTAATAACGGCTTTGCGCTGGTGACCGAGGAGCGCCGCTCAACGGGGATCTACGCTTATCTGGATATCGGTTTTAACTCCCTGATTTCCAATATTCGCAACTATAAAAGCAAAATCGGCTTGCTGGATAATTCCCGCATGAAAAGCGATACCCAGTGGGTGATTGACTCAATGCGTGTTAAAACGCCGGGTCATCGCACACAAATTGGTTCGCTTTCCGGCGGTAACCAGCAAAAAGTGATCATCGGGCGCTGGCTGCTCACCCAGCCGGAAATATTAATGCTCGATGAGCCGACGCGCGGCATCGACGTAGGCGCGAAATTTGAAATCTACCAGCTTATTGCTGAACTGGCGAAAAAGGGTAAGGGGATCATTATTATCTCCTCAGAAATGCCTGAGCTGTTAGGGATAACTGACCGTATTCTGGTAATGAGCAATGGCCTCGTCTCCGGAATTGTTGACACCAAAACGACGACGCAAAATGAAATTCTGCGTCTTGCGTCTTTGCACCTTTAATATCAGGGGCTCCTCATGAGTGCGTTGAATAAGAAGAGTTTTCTCACTTATCTGAAAGAGGGCGGTATTTACGTCGTTCTTTTAGTGTTGCTGGCCATTATTATTTTCCAGGACCCGACGTTTTTAAGCCTGTTGAACTTAAGTAATATTCTCACCCAATCATCGGTGCGTATTATTATCGCGCTTGGCGTGGCAGGGTTGATTGTCACCCAGGGCACTGACCTTTCCGCAGGGCGTCAGGTTGGCCTCGCCGCGGTGGTCGCGGCAACGCTGCTGCAGTCGATGGAAAACGCCAACAAAGTGTTCCCGGAAATGGCGACCATGCCGATTGCGCTGGTGATCCTGATTGTCTGCGCTATCGGTGCCGTGATTGGTCTGGTGAACGGCATTATCATTGCGTACCTGAACGTGACGCCGTTTATTACCACGCTTGGCACGATGATCATCGTTTACGGTATCAACTCGCTGTATTACGACTTCGTGGGCGCGTCGCCGATTTCCGGCTTCGATTCCGGCTTCTCGACGTTTACGCAGGGGTTTGTCGCGCTCGGCGGTTTCAGGCTTTCCTACATTACGTTTTACGCGCTGATTGCCGTGGCGTTCGTCTGGATCCTGTGGAATAAAACCCGCTTTGGTAAAAACATTTTCGCTATCGGCGGTAACCCGGAAGCGGCGAAAGTCTCTGGCGTGAACGTGGCGCTGAACCTGCTGATGATTTATGCGCTCTCCGGCGTGTTTTACGCCTTCGGTGGGATGCTGGAAGCGGGCCGTATCGGTTCTGCCACCAACAACCTGGGCTTTATGTATGAGCTCGACGCCATCGCGGCGTGTGTGGTGGGCGGCGTCTCCTTCAGCGGCGGCGTGGGTACGGTGCTTGGCGTGGTGACCGGTGTGATTATCTTCACCGTTATCAACTACGGCCTGACCTATATCGGCATCAACCCTTACTGGCAGTACATCATCAAGGGCGCGATTATCATTTTCGCGGTCGCCCTGGATTCCCTGAAATACGCGCGTAAAAAATAAGCGCGGTTACGCCAAAAAGCCTCCGCTTGCGGGGGCTTTTTTTATGGGCGGTGAGTGTGAATGATGGCGGGTGCGCTACGCTTACCCGCCTTACACTCAGAGTGAGCGTTGAGGATGATGGTTTTGCTCCGGCTTAAAAAAATCGGCCTCGCTGTGTCGCCGCAGGCCGGGGCGCACCGGATGGACCCGGTGCGAGGGCATGACAATACAGGGAGGTATTGTCTTGCCCGACCCATGGCCGGAGGGAATAAGGCGAGGCTTCCCCGCAGGGGCGATTTTCTGCCGGGAGCCGGGATTGCAAAGGGGGCGGCGGCGAGCCCCCTTTGCACGTTCGCGTGAGGGAAGCGCACATATCAGGATGACATTGTGGCGAACGTAACGAATTCACCGACCTGATATATTAAAAACTGGATGGTGGGTGCGCTGCGCTTACCCGCCCTACGGTGATGAAAGGAATTTGTAGGGTGGGTAAGCGCCAGCGCACCTGCCACCGCGACGCTTATTTCTTCTTCTGTAATTCCAGCATCTGCTCGGGCGTCACGGCAGGGTAACCCTGCGCGTCGTCAGGCACTTCGCTAAGGGCGGGGATGGGCACCAGCGGGCCGAGGAAACGCGGTTCACGCTTAAAAATATAAAGATCCGCCAGCGCCCCTAAACGCGCGCCAAACTCACGCACGCGCACCGACAACATATTTTTCGGCGACGGCACGGCGTAACACTGCGCCTGAATGCCCATATGCAGCGCGATAAACAGCGCGCGCTCGCAATGGAAACGCTGGGTGATAATGATGAAATCGTTGGTATCGAACACCCGGCGGGTGCGCACGATAGAGTCGAGCGTGCGGAAACCCGCGTAATCCAGCACGATATCCGCCGGATCGACGCCTGCGGCAATCAAATCCTTGCGCATCGTCATCGGCTCGTTATAGCTCTGCTGGGCATTATCGCCGCTCAACAGCAGGTAATTCACCTTGCCGCTGTTATACGCGTTCAGCGCGCCCTGAATGCGGTAGCGGTAATACTGGTTAATCACGCCGGTGCGATAATATTTGGCGGTGCCGAGCACCACGCCCACCTGACGCCACGGTAAATCCTGTAGCTCGTCATAGACGTAAGGCGCGGTTTTCCAGCTGATCCAGCGGTCAAGGAGCAGCGCCGTTAACAGCAGTACGCCAATCAGGGCCAGCAGGCTGTATAACAAACGCTTTAACATTCAGGCAGCTCGAAGCAATCAGAAAAGAGATTCAAGGCTACTTTACCCGCCGGGCAAGAGCAAGAATCGAACGACCGGTTGAAGCATTTTTCGCCGCTGCGGGCAGGGCGCCCGCAGCGTTATTTCAGGCAAGCGTAACGAGTTCGAGATTCGTGAAGCCCAGCGCCTTCAGCGTCGCGGCGGTGGCGTCCCGCTGAACAATCGTCGCGTCGTCACGTTCGGCAAGCGCGACGCGCTTGATGTCCGCCCATGCGTAACCGTTCAGGCTCATCAGATTCAGCGCGGCCTGCAGCGGCGGGAGGGAAGGGTTGAACGCCGCGTTCTCGGCATAACTGCCGGTAAAGATTTCACCATCGCGGGTTTCAATGGCCAATCCGGAAGGGGACTGGCTGTACGGCGCATGGCTGCGGTTGGCCGCCGTAATCGCAGCCTGCGTCAGCGCATCGCCTTTCAGCGCATAGCCATGATTTTCCGTATCGAAAATCAGCGTTTTGATATCGAGATCACGCGGGCCGAACGCGTCCGGCAGGTAATCGCCAAGCTGTGAAGGCGCGCGTCCAGGCAGGTTAATGCGAAGCGTCAGCCCGCTGTTAAGCTCATTCATAAACTGACGGCAGTGGCCGCACGGCGTGTAGTTAACGGTAATCGCCGCAAGGCCGGTTTCGCCGCGCATCCAGGCGTGGGTGATGGCGCTCTGCTCGGCGTGAATCGTCTGCTGCATCGCCGCGCCGCGAAACTCCATATTGCCGCCGAAATAGAGATTGCCGCTAAGGCCACGGGCCACCGCGCCCACATTAAAGTGTGAAATCTCCGTTTGCGCGCAGGCGGCGGCTAACGGCAGCAGCGCAAACGCCAGCGCGTCATCGTCCAGCCCGCTCTGGCGGCGAACGTCAGCGACCTGTTCGGCGCTCAGCATCGCCGGAAAATGAACATCAGCAATCCATGGAGCCAGAGCGGCTTGCAGTGCCGCCGGCAGCTGTGCGAAGGCAGTTTCAAAACGTGGGTGCATGGCAAAGCCTCAAAAGAAGTAACAGGAAAAATAGTTTACGGCGCTCCTGAGGCTTTATATGTGATTTAGATCTCGCTGGCTATGCAACAAATGAAATTTAGAATGAAAATGCGCGACGTATCGCAAGTTTTAGCGCCATATCGCGAGAATAAGCGGGAACAGGAACGGGGCGACCAGCGACGTAATAATCCCGCAAATCACCAGCGCCAGCGAACTGAACGCGCCTTCCTGATAGTCCAGCTCCGCGCAGCGCGCCGTCCCGAGGGCGTGCGAAGCAGTGCCCATCGCGAGCCCGCGCGCGGATTTGGTTTTTATCCGCATCATATTCAGCAGCGTATGGCCAAACACGGCACCGAGGATCCCGACGAAAATCACGCACACGGCGCTGATAGCCGGAATGCCGCCGAGGCTTCCGCCCACGGCCATCGCGATCGGCGTGGTGACCGATTTCGGCAGGACGGACGCCGCGATTTCCGGGCTTGCGCCCATCAGCAGCGCAACAGAAGTGCCGGTGACCATCGCCACCACGCTGCCTGCAAAGCAAATCGTGATAATCGACTTCCAGCGCGCGCGGATCTGGTGCAGCTGTTCATACAGCGGAAAAGCCAGCGCTACCACGGCGGGTTGTAGCAAATCATTCAGAATGCGGCTGCCCTGGAAATAGCGCTCATAAGGAATATGGGCCAGCATCAGAAACGGGATCAGCACCACCATGCAGACCAGCAGCGGATTAAGCAGTGGACTTTTTAGCCGTGCGGCAAGCTTGCGGGCGGCGAAGAACACCAGCAGCGTCAGCGGCAGCGACCACCAGATATTCTGGATCATTTCTCACGACTCCTTTCCTGACCCACCACTTTGCGCTCGCCGTGCGCCAGATGCGTGCTCCAGCTCACCACCATAAACACCACCAGCGTGCTGATAAAACAGGAGACGACCACCGGGCCAAACTGCGCCTGTAACACGTCGAAATATTGCATCACGCCAATGCCCACCGGCACGAACAGCAGCGCCATATAGCGGATTAGCAGATTACAGGCGGGCTGTACCCATTTCGCGGGCAGGATCTGAAACGCCAGCAGCACAAAAAGAATCAGCATGCCAATGATGCTGCCGGGGATCGTAATCGGCAGCAGCGCGGCAATCGCGATGCCTGCGTAGAGGCAGGCGTAAATCAAAACAAACGCGCGTACCAGTTGCCAGAGAGAAGTCAGCATTGTGCTCATAGGGGTCACCTTTAAACCGAACGCATTCATCATACAATTAAAATGAAAACTGTGCTACCGATCACAGGAGCCAACTCAGCATACCTAAACTTTCGAGCCGCCGCTCAGGTTCACAACGCGCCTTTCATGGCCGCAAAAATTTTTTGCGCACCGTTACGCAAACCAGTAATGATCCTGTTGAAGCTATAGATTACAATCTATAAAACGCTCCTTGCCGTTCACGGTAGTCGCTAACGAACAGGGAGGAGCGCCATGTGGACTATTTACCTTACTCACGAGTTTGAGTGCTGGCTCGCGAGACAGCCGCAGCCGTTGCAGGAAGATGTGCTGGCCGCGCTGGGGCTTTTGAAAATCAAAGGTCCGCACCTCGGGCGTCCGTATGCCGATACGCTCAAAGGCTCGCGTCACGCGGGTATGAAGGAATTACGGGTTCAGCACGCCGGGCGGCCCATACGCGCCTTTTACGCTTTTGATCCGCACCGTTATGCGATTGTGCTGTGCGCGGCACAGAAAAAGGGGGATGAAAAGCGGTTTTACCGGGTCATGCTGCGCGTCGCTGACAAACTGTTTAGCCACTATCTGAACCACCGGGAGGTATAGATGAAGACGTTTGATGAAGTGCTGGCGGCGCAGACCCCGGAGGCCCGCGCGCGTATCGAAGAGAAAACGGCGCAGCTGCTGCTGGAAACCCATCTGTATGCGCTGCGCGAGGCGCTCGGCGTGTCGCAAACCGAGATGGCGCGCCAGATGGGTATCGCCCAGCCGTCGGTCGCGGCTATCGAACAGCGCGGCAACGAGATGAAAATCTCAACGCTTAAGCGCTATGTCGAAGCCCTGGGCGGCACGGTGCGACTGGATGTCGAGCTGCCGGACGGCCAACGTTTCGGTTTTACGCTCTGAGCGCGCTCGCGCATTCCTTTCACGGCGGCGAGGCGCTACCATAGCGCCTCTTTTTTTAGCGGGTAGCGTTATGCGTGTTTTACTGGCGCCGATGGAAGGCGTGCTTGACTCTCTGGTGCGCGAACTGCTCACCGGGGTAAATGATTACGATCTCTGCATCACCGAATTTCTGCGCGTGGTGGACAGCCTCCTGCCGGTAAAATCGTTCTATAAACTCTGCCCGGAACTCCATAACGAGAGCCGCACGCCGTCCGGCACGCGGGTGCGTGTGCAACTGCTCGGTCAGCACCCGCAATGGCTTGCCGAAAACGCCGCCCGCGCGGTGGAGCTGGGTTCCTGGGGCATTGATCTCAACTGCGGCTGCCCGTCGAAGCTTGTGAACGGCAGCGGCGGCGGTGCCACGCTGCTGAAAGACCCTGATCTTATCTATCGCGGCGCGAAAGCGATGCGCGAAGCCGTACCTGCGCATCTGCCGGTCACGGTGAAAATTCGTCTCGGCTGGGACAGCGGTGCGCGCCGTTTTGAAATCGCCGATGCCGTCCAGCAGGCGGGCGCGACGGAGCTGGTGGTACACGGGCGCACCAAAGAAGATGGCTATAAAGCGGAGCGCATTAACTGGGCGGCGATTGGCGAAATTCGCGAGCGGTTGACGATTCCGGTTATCGCCAACGGTGAAATCTGGGATTACGCCAGCGCGCAGGCGTGCATGGCGGAAACGGGCTGCGACGCGGTGATGATTGGCCGCGGCGCGCTTAACGTGCCGAATTTAAGCCGCGTGATTAAATATAACGAGCCGCGTATGCCCTGGCCGGACGTGGTGCAACTGCTGCAACAGTACACCCGGCTTGAGAAACAGGGCGATACGGGCATGTACCACGTGGCGCGTATCAAGCAGTGGCTCGGTTATCTGCGCAAAGAGTACGCCGAGGCGACGGAACTCTTCAGCGAAATCCGCGCGTTAACCACCTCGGCAGCTATTGCCGACGCCATCAACCGCCACTGAGGTTATTCGCCGTTCGCTATCAGCCGCTGAATAAATCCGCGTAACCACATCAACGCCGGATCGCTGTTATGGCGCTGATGCCACAGCAGCGCCACTTCAAACGGCGGCACGTCGAGCGGCACCGGGCTTGCCGAAAGCCCCCAGGCCGTTTGCCACATATCACAGAGCCCCGCGGGCACGGTCGCGAGCGCGGGCATCTGCATCAGAAGGCCCGGCAGGCCCGCGAAGTGCGGCGTGGTGTAGCAAATGCTGCGGCGCGCTCCCTGGCGTGCCAGTAGCGTATCAATCAGGCTGCTGGTCGCTTCGCGGTAGGTCACCATCAGGTGCGGTTCTCGCACGTAATCCTCAAGCGTCAGCGGGGCGGTGAGGCTGAGCTGCGACGGATGCCAGAGCGTGATAAACGGCATGCTCACTAACACCTCGCGCTCCTGCCAGCGCGGCCCGGCCTGCGCCACGCTTATCGCCATATCCAGCTCGCCTTCCTCCAGACGGCGCGGATCGCTAAACGGCGAGCTTGCCACCACATTGAGCCGCACGCCGGGCGCGGCCTCGCGCAGCGCCGGGATCAGCTGCGGCATCAGCCACATCTCCACCCAGTCGGTCATGCCAAGCGTAATGGTGGCGCTCGCCTGCTGCGGATGAAATTCGGCCTGCTGGAACAGCGCTGACTGAAGCTGCTCCAGCAGCGGCATCAGCTCGCCATGCAGGGCGACGGCGCGCGCGGTCGGCTGCATCCGGTGGCCGCTGCGAATAAAGAGCGGGTCATCGAACATATCGCGCAGGCGCGCGAGCGCGCCGCTGACCGCGGGCTGCCCGAGATGCAGTTTATCGGCCGCAAGCGACACGCTCTGCTCGCGAAACAGCACCGCAAACGCGATGAGCAGGTTGAGGTCGATTTTGCGAAAATCGTTTTCTTTGATAGTCATTATGGCTCCAATCAATTGGAGTGATACTAGTGCGGCGTGGATACTTCAGCAAGTCAAATCAACTGGAGGACGATGATGAAAACTGCCGCAACCTTACTGGCGCTTTTCACTTTCGCGCTGGCCGCGCCGCTTGGAGCAGCGCCATTGCCTGTTAACAGCGCGCAGGCGCCCGGCTATTACCGCATGATGCTCGGCGACTGGCAGATAACGGCTGTCTCCGACGGCACCGTGACCATTCCCGCCGATAAACTCCTGACCCGCATCACGCCTGACGCTCTCAAAACGCGCCTCGCCGATGACGCGCTGACGCCGCAGGTCGAAACCTCCATTAATGCCTACGTCATTAACACTGGTGATAAACTCATCCTGGTGGACAGCGGCGCGGGCGCGCTGCTTGGCAATAACGGCGGTCATCTGCCGGAAAACCTGCGCGCTGCCGGTATCGATCCTTCGCAAATCGACACGGTATTGCTGACGCACGTTCACGCCGATCACTCCGGCGGTGTGCAGCGCGACGGTAAACCGGTCTTCCCGAACGCCATCGTGCGGGTGGATCAGCGCGATCTCGATTTCTGGCTCAACCCGGCGCATGAAAAGGAAGTCGAAGCCAGCCAGCGCCACACGTTTGCGGAATCGGAGCAGTCGCTGCGCCCGGTCATCAGCGCCGGAAAGATGAAGGCGTTCCACGCGCCCGCGCAAATCATGCCCGACATTGAAGCGCTGCCCGCGCCCGGCCACACGCCCGGTAGTGTGATTTACAAAGTGACCCGCGGCGGTGAAACGCTTTTACTGTGGGGCGATATCATCCATGTGAAAGCGGTGCAGATGCCGCAGCCGCAGGTGGCGATTCATTTTGATGTCAATCAGGACGAGGCGGTGGCCATGCGGGAGAAAACGCTGAAAATGGCGGCGCAGAGCAACGCCTGGGTGGCATCGGCGCATATCGCGTTTCCGGGGATCGGCAAGATAAAAGCGCAGGGAGACGGGTATCGCTGGGTGCCGGTCAACTACAGCAGCCACGGCGCGAAGTAACGTAAAGGGCGCCGCGGACAGGCGGCGCCCGGTAGATCAGAAGATCATTTTAAATACGCCCGTCACCACTAACAGCCCAATCAGAAAAATAATCAGTACCGCCCACAGAATGATTTTCATCACTTACTCCTTATTGTCTTTGCGGGATCTCGTTGATCCATGAAGGTAATTACCAGTATAGAAGCTCCTGCGAAGGCGGCAGAAAAAAGTGAGGGGAGCGTCATCGCCCGCCGGGCGCTGATTTTTCAGGCCTCGCTATACTTAACGCTTTAACGCAACTCCCGGAGGCACCATGAGTTCTGCAAACAAAGTGGCGATCGTCACCGCGTCAGATTCAGGCATCGGCAAGAAGTGTGCGGTATTTCTCGCAAGGCAAGGGTTCGATATCGGCATTACCTGGCACAGTGACGATAAAGGCGCGAAGGAGACCGCGCAGGAAGTGGAAAGCCTGGGACGGCGCGCTGAACTTATCCAGCTCAACCTCAGCCATCTGCCGGAGGGCGCGAATGCCATTCAGGAGCTTATCGACCGCTTCGGGCGTATCGACGCGCTGGTGAATAACGCGGGCGCGATGATCAAAAAGCCGTTTCTGGAGATGACGTTCGACGAGTGGCGCAGCATTCAGACGGTGGATGTGGACGGCGCGTTTCTCTGCTCGCAAATCGCCGCCAAAGCGATGGTGAAACAGGGGCAGGGCGGGCGCATTGTGAATATCACCTCGGTGCATGAACACACGCCGCTGCCGGAGGCGAGCGCCTACACCGCGGCCAAACACGCGCTCGGCGGGCTGACCAAATCAATGGCGCTGGAGTTGGTGGAACATAACATCCTGGTAAACGCCGTCGCGCCTGGCGCTATCGCCACGCCAATGAACGACATGGACGAGGGCGACGCGAAGCCCGGCTCAATGCCGAATATCCCGATGGCGCGCCCCGGAGAGACCGATGAGATAGCCAGCATCGTCGCGTGGCTCTGCTCGGAGGGGGCCACCTATACCACCGGTCAGTCGTTTATCATCGACGGCGGGTTTACGCTCGCTAACCCGCAGTTTAAGCCGAAGGCTTAATCCTCTCTGCTGCTGCGTTTGCGCCACAGCCAGCGCAGCAGCAGCACAATACCCACCGCCAGTACGACCCACACCAGCTGTTTCAGATGGTGATCGAGGCGATGCAGCCACGGCTCTATCACCTGGCCGCCCACGTAACCGAGCGTGGTAAAGAGCGTCGCCCAGGCCAGCGCCCCGAGGATATTCAGCGGCACAAAGAGCTTCGGCGGGACGCGGCTCGCGCCAATTAACAGCGGGCCGATAATACGAAAACCGTACATAAAGCGGGTGCCGATGACAAACCACGCCGGATGGCGCTGGATAAGCGCCTGCGCGCGGGCTATCTGCTTCTGCTTGCCGGAAAACCGCGCCAGCGCCCGGGTGCCGAACCGGCGGCCCACCAGATACAGCGCCTGGTCGCCAATCATGCCGCCGAGTGCCACCACCAGCACCACCAGCGGAAAGCGCAGCAGCCCTTCATGCGCGGCCACGCCGCCCAGCAGCGTGACGGTTTCCCCTTCGGCAAGGCTACCCAGTAACAGCGTCACATAACCGTACTGCTCAATCAGGTTATTGATATCCATGAATTCCACTACTCCCGTTTGTCAGGCTTTCTTCGCGCCACGCGCGAATCCGAAAGTATAACGCGCTCGCCACGCCCTGCGCGCGCAACAGGCGACCTGTTTTTATGTTGTTTACTTTTTAATCTACAGGCCTGAATTATACTTACAGTACCCGTTCCGGGCGGTCTGAGTCAGGGGGCGTTATGAACCATGTCTGGGGGCTTTTGTCCCATCCTTTCCGTGAAATGCAGGTGATTCGCCACGAAAACGAAACCGTGACGCATCACTATACCCACCACGTACTCATCATGGCGGCTATTCCGGTGCTGTGCGCGTTTATCGGCACCACCCAGATTGGCTGGGATTTCGGCGATGGCAACGTCGTGAAGCTGTCTCTTTTTACCGGTTTCTATCTGGCGGTACTGTTTTATGCGCTGATGCTGGCAGGCGTCGCGGTAATGGGGCGGGTTATCTGGTGGATGGCGCGTGATTATCCGCGTCGGCCGTCGCTCGCCGGTTGTATGGTGTTCGCGGGCTATGTGGCGACGCCGCTCTTTTTAAGCGGCGTGGTGGCGCTCTATCCGCTGGTGTGGCTCTGCGCGCTGGTGGGAACGCTGGCGCTGCTCTATACCGGCTACCTGCTCTATATCGGCATTCCGGCGTTTCTCAATATTAACCAGGAAGAGGGGCTGCGCTTTTCCGGCTCGACGCTCGCCATCGGCTTGCTGCTGCTGGAGGTGCTGCTGGCGCTGACCGTCCTGCTGTGGGGCTACGGTTATCGTCTCTTCTGACGTGTGCCGCCGGTGTAAAAACCGGCGGCGCTGCGCCCGGCGCTGAATCTTCTGTAGCGAGAAACGCGAAGGCCGGAGTATCATGCCCGCGCCAGCCATCAATAGCTTTCACCGTTGGTGGCGGTGCGTTTAATTACGCGCGTGAATTCTTTTCCGAACTTTCGCCATGCCGACAAAAATTCGTCTTTCCCTGTTAAGTCTCGCGCTGCTGCTGGCCGCGCCGCTTTCCGCCCCGGCGCTGGCCGCCGCGAAAGCCGCCGCGTCGCCGCTTGCCGCCGCTGAGCCACAAATTGCCTCCGGCAGCGCCATGATCGTCGATCTGCGCACCAATGAAGTGCTGTTCTCAAGCCACCCGGATCTGGTGCGTCCGATAGCGTCAATTACCAAAGTGATGACCGCGATGGTGGTGCTCGACGCCAGCCTGCCGCTGGATGAGATGCTGACGGTGGATATCAGCCATACGCCGGAGATGAAAGGGATCTATTCGCGGGTGCGTTTAAACAGCCAGATCAGCCGTAAAAATATGCTGCTGCTGGCGCTGATGTCGTCGGAAAACCGCGCGGCGGCGAGCCTTGCGCACCACTATCCGGGCGGCTACGACGCGTTTATCCGCGCCATGAACGCCAAAGCGAAAGCGCTCGGCATGCGCAATACGCATTTTGTGGAGCCGACAGGGCTTTCCATCCACAACGTCTCGACCGCTCGCGATCTCACGAAGCTGTTAATCGCGACCAAACAGTATCCGCTGATTGGCCAGCTCAGCACCACGCGTGAAGAGATGGCGACGTTTTCGAACCCGACGTACACGCTGCCGTTCCGTAACACCAACCATCTGGTTTACCGCGATAACTGGAATATCCAGCTGACCAAAACCGGCTTTACTAACGCGGCGGGGCACTGCCTGATGATGCGCACGCTGATTAAAAACCGTCCGGTGACACTGGTGGTGATGGACGCCTTCGGCAAATATACCCACTTTGCCGACGCCAGCCGCCTGCGCACCTGGCTTGAAACCGGCAAGGTACAACCGGTGCCTGAAGCGGCGCTGAGCTATAAGCGCCAGAAAGCGGCGCAAATGGCGAACAACAGCGTCGAGTAAGTTATTCCGGCAGCGTCCAGTCTCCCTGGTTGAGCGGACGCTGCATAATCAGCGTGTCGCGCCAGCCGCCGAATTTAAACCCGACGCTGCGCAAACTTCCCACCACTTCAAACCCCAGCAGCCGGTGCAGACGCGTCGAGCCGCGATTATTCTCGCCATCGCCAATCACCGCCATCAGCTGACGCCACGGGCCTTGCTCGCAGCGCTCGATAAGCGCCTGTAACAGACGGCTGCCGATACCGCGCCCGACCATGCTGGCGTCGATATAAATCGATTCTTCGAGGGTATAGCGATACGCAGGGCGCGCACGCCAGGGCGAGGCGTAACAGTAGCCGACCACAATGCCGTCCATCTCCGCCACAAGCCAGGGCAAGCCCTGCGCGGTGACGGCATTAACACGCGCGGTCATCTCATCAAGCGTCGGGGGCGTTTCTTCAAAGGAGGCGCGGCCGTGTTCGACATGCCAGCCATAAATGGCGCGAATGGCGTCGATATCCCCCGGCGTAACGTCACGAATCGCGGCTTTTGATGCCGTGAGATTTTCCACAACAGCCATACCTGTATCCTCAAAAGACATGCCGCCGGAGGGCTCCGGCGGCATGGAGGATATATTATGCCTGTGCTTAAAAAGAAAACAGCCTGCCAGAATCAGCGGGCGGTCTGCTCCCCTGGCGTTTGTGCGATCCCGTCCGGTTCACCCCAGTATTTCTGCTTTGAGGTTTTACCAATACCGGGGTTCATGCTGTTGGTCGGGTCATTGGCCTTATAAAATTGTTTTAAGCTCTCCGGCGCTTCGTAGAGATGGCCGACGTTATGCTCCGCCGGGTATTGCGCACCGCGCTCGCGCAGCAGCGCCAGCATCTCTTCTTTCAGCGCATGCACATCCACACCTTTTTTAACGATGTAATCCTGATGGAACACATGGCAGAAGAAGTGGCCGTAATAGAGCTTGTGCACCAGCTTGCTGTCAATTTCCGGCGGCAGACGCTCGAACCACTCGGTGTCGTTGCGCCGCAGCGCGATATCCAGCGCCAGAATATCTTCCACTTCGTCAGCGTGAACCGCGTGATAACGCACCGCCGCGCCCGCCGCCGCAAAGCGGTGCAGAAACGCTTTGCTGCCTTCTTCCGCCGTACAGGCGAAGAAGTCGCCTTCGGCCTCTTTAAAGAAGCTCGTCAGCCAGCTGCGCGCTTCTTCAATGCCGTCGCCCGCCATTTTTAGCAGCAGATGGTGCTCATATTTATCGCGCCAGCTTTTCATGCGCGGCGGCAGATGGCCGGGGAAAAGGCCGCCCAGTTTTTGCATCACGCGGTCGGTAAAGTGCGGTTTAACAAACGGCACTTTCTCAAGCCAGGCGTCGGTGCGGCCTTTCGCCGTGAAGAAGAACGGCATTTTGTCGGTGCCGAGCTTATTGATCATCAGGAACGTATCTTTCCCGTAGCGCTCGGCGATGTCGTAGATATCGCGGTGCATATATTCACCGGCGACCGGCAGGCTTTGAAAATTTGCAAGAATATGGCGGCGGATGTGGGTCAGTACGTCAGGCTGATTGGTGCCGATATAAAACACCTCCTGGCTTTTTTCGGCTTCGAAAGTATCAAGACGCACCGCGAACACCGCGAGCTTACCGGCGCAGCCGGAGGCTTCAAAGAGCCGTTCGGGGTTGGCGTTGTAGCGCGCCGGACTGTCGGCCTCGATGTCGCGCACGCGCTCGATGTAATGACGGTCAGACGCCTGGCGTTCGTCGTGGCGTACGGCAGTCGGATCAATGCGGTCATCGTCAAGACGGCCCAGGATCTGCTCCGGCGTCTGGCCGAGATCGATGCCCAAATGGTTCACCAGACGCAGCCGCCCGGTGTCGTCTATCTGCGCGAACAGCGCCATTTCGGTATAGGCGGGGCCGCGATGCACCAGCGCGCCGCCGGAGTTATTACAGATGCCGCCCATCACCGACGCGCCGATGCAGGAGGAGCCAATCACCGAGTGCGGCTCGCGGCCAAGCGGCTTGAGCGCGCGCTCCAGCTGCCAGAGCGTGGTGCCGGGGTATGCGAGGATCTGCTCGCCGTTATCCAGCAGGTGCAGCTTATCGAGGCGCAGCGTGCTGATGATGATAATGTCGCGATCGTAGTCGTTGCCATTCGGCGTCGAGCCTTCCGTCAGGCCGGTGTTAGCCGCCTGCATCAGAATGATTTTGTCGGCGGCGACACAAACTTCCAGCACGCGCCATAATTCCAGCAGCGTGCCGGGAAAAACGACGGCCAGCGCTTCGCCCTGGCCTGAGCGAAAGCCTTTGCGGTAACGGGCGGTTTTGGCCGGGTCGGTGAGAAGATGGCTGGCGCCGGTAATGCGGGTCAGCTCCGCGATAACCTCATGGTTACCGGAGGTTGGTGTCAGGATCATGTTCCACTCCTTGTGGCAGAGAAAACGCACGTCTCTAAGCATAGCCGCGAATTTCGCGACGAGTCCGAAAAGGTTGAAAAATCAGCGTATAAACTTGCGTTTGGCTTCTTCCCTGCTAAGGCTTATGGCACACTGCACACCTTATTCTTTGTGGCGGCAACGTTGCGGCTGCGTCTAAAAGAGAGTTAATCCTATGAAATGGCTTTGTTCTGTGGGTATGGCCGTGAGCCTTGCGCTGCAACCGGCCCTGGCGTCTGAACCATTTGGCGAGCATCCTCTGACGCCCGAAGCGCGGGATGCGTTTGTCACCGATTTACTCAAAAAAATGACGGTCGATGAGAAAATCGGCCAGCTGCGTCTGATTAGCGTCGGGCCGGATAACCCGAAAGAAGCGATTCGGGACATGATCAAAGAAGGTCAGGTCGGCGCGATTTTCAACACCGTCACCCGCCCGGATATCCGCGCGATGCAGGATCAGGTGATGCAGTTAAGCCGCCTGAAAATCCCGCTGTTTTTCGCCTACGACGTGCTGCATGGCCAGCGCACCATTTTCCCGAACAGCCTCGGGCTTGCCTCCTCGTTTAACCTCGACGCGGTAAAAACCGTAGGCCGCGTGTCGGCGTATGAAGCCGCCGACGACGGTCTGAACATGACCTGGGCACCGATGGTCGACGTCACGCGCGACCCGCGCTGGGGCCGCGGTTCGGAAGGGTTCGGTGAAGATACCTATCTCACCAGCATGATGGGCAAAACGATGGTTGAGTCGATGCAGGGCAAAAGCCCGGCGGACCGCTATTCCGTGATGACCAGCGTGAAACACTTCGCCGCTTACGGCGCGGTGGAGGGCGGTAAAGAGTACAACACCGTCGATATGAGCTCTCAGCGTCTCTTCAACGACTACATGCCGCCTTACAAAGAGGCGCTCGACGCAGGCAGCGGCGGCGTGATGATTGCGCTCAACTCCCTGAACGGCACGCCAGCGGCGTCCGACGGCTGGCTGCTGAAAGACTTGCTGCGCGGCGACTGGGGCTTTAAAGGCATCACCATTTCTGACCACGGCGCGATTAAAGAGCTGATTAAACACGGTACGGCGTCCGATCCGGAAGACGCGGTGCGCGTGGCGATCAAATCCGGCGTCGATATGAGTATGGCGGATGAGTACTACAGCAAATACCTGCCGAATCTTATCAAAAGCGGCAAAGTCACTATGGCAGAGCTTGATGACGCTACGCGTCACGTGCTGAACGTCAAATATGACATGGGGCTGTTTAACGATCCGTACAGCCATCTGGGGCCGAAAGACTCCGACCCGAAAGACACCAACGCCGAAAGCCGCCTGCACCGCGACGACGCGCGTAAAGTGGCGCGCGAAAGCCTGGTGCTGCTGAAAAACCGTCTGGAGACGCTGCCGCTGAAAAAATCCGGCACCATCGCAGTGGTGGGGCCGCTCGCTGACAGCAAGCGCGACATGATGGGCAGCTGGTCTGCCGCAGGTGTGGCCGATCAGTCCGTCACGCTGCTGCAGGGCATGAAAAACGTCGCGGGCGATAAGGCCAAAATCCTCTACGCCAAAGGCGCTAATGTCACCGACGATAAGGGCATCGTTGACTTCCTGAATCTCTACGAGCCGGCAGTGGTGGTGGATAAACGCACGCCGAAAGCGATGATCGACGAGGCGGTAAACGTCGCGAAGCAGTCTGACGTGGTCGTGGCGGTCGTGGGCGAAGCGCAGGGCATGGCGCATGAGGCATCCAGCCGTACCGATCTCACCATTCCGCAGAGCCAGCGCGACCTTATCAGCGCGCTGAAAGCGACCGGCAAACCGCTGGTGCTGGTACTGATGAACGGTCGTCCGCTGGCGCTGGTGAAAGAAGATCAGCAGGCCGATGCGATTCTGGAAACCTGGTTTGCCGGGACCGAAGGCGGTAACGCCATCGCCGACGTGCTGTTTGGCGACTACAACCCGTCAGGCAAGCTGCCAATCTCCTTCCCGCGCTCGGTCGGGCAGATCCCGGTGTACTACAGCCATCTGAACACGGGCCGTCCGTACAACCCGGAAAAACCGAACAAATACACCTCGCGCTACTTTGACGAAGCCAACGGCCCGCTCTATCCGTTCGGTTACGGCCTGAGCTACACCACGTTCAGCGTTTCCGACGTGAAGCTCTCCGCGCCGACCATGAAGCGCGACGGCAAAGTGACCGCCAGCGTAACGGTGACCAACACCGGCAAACGTGAAGGCGCGACTGCAGTGCAGATGTATCTCCAGGACGTCACGGCCTCCATGAGCCGTCCGGTGAAACAGCTGCGCGGCTTTGAGAAAATCACGCTGAAACCGGGCGAAAGCCAGACCGTCAGCTTCCCGATCGATATCGACGCGCTGAAATTCTGGAACCAGCGTATGAAATATGACGCGGAGCCTGGCAAATTCAACGTCTTCATCGGGCTGGATTCCGTCCGCGTGAAGCAGGGCGAATTTGAACTGCTGTAAGCGGGTGTCGATCGTCAGAGGGCCGGGAGACCGGCCCTTTTTTATGGCCATTGCCCGTTAAAAAATGCCATTTCCCGTCTTTTCCCTTTCCCCCTGAGATTTATCAACTACGCTTTTCTCTTAAGCCCTTAGCGAAGCGGATAAAAGAGGAAAATCATGAGGCTAAAACTCTGGAGAGCGGCAGGCCTGGTACTGCTGGCGGCAGGCGCGCAGGCGGCCGAGCCGGTGAAAGTGGGCTCGAAAATCGACACTGAAGGCGCGCTGCTCGGCAACGTGATTTTGCAGGTGCTGGAAAGCCACGGCGTGAAAACGGTCAACAAAATCCAGCTGGGCACCACGCCCGTAGTGCGCGGGGCGATCACCTCCGGTGAGCTGGATATCTACCCGGAATACACCGGCAACGGGGCGTTTTTCTTTAAGCAGGAGAACGATCCGGCGTGGAAAAACGCCAAGCAGGGCTATGAGAAAGTCAAAAAGCTCGACGCCGAACAGAACAAGCTTATCTGGCTGACGCCAGCGGCGGCGAACAACACCTGGACCATCGCGGTGCGTCAGGATCTGGCGCAGAAAAATAAGCTGACCTCGCTTGCCGACCTCAGCCGCTATCTGAAAGAGGGCGGGACGTTCAAACTCGCCGCGTCGGCGGAGTTTATCGAGCGCCCGGACGCGCTGCCGGCCTTTGAAAAAGCCTACCAGTTTAAGCTTAACCAGGACCAGATGCTGTCGCTCGCGGGTGGTGATACCGCGGTGACTATCAAAGCGGCGGCCCAGCAGACCTCCGGCGTTAACGCCGCGATGGCTTATGGCACCGATGGTCCGGTGGCGGCGCTCGGCCTGCAAACGCTCACCGATCCGAAAGGCGTGCAGCCGGTTTACGCGCCCGCGCCGGTCGTGCGCGAAGCGGTGCTGAAAGCGTACCCGGATATGCCGCAGTGGTTTGAGCCGGTCTTTAAAGCGCTGGATGAGAAAACGCTTCAGGAGCTGAACGCGCAGATCGCGGTAGAAGGGCTGGATGCCGGTAAAGTGGCGTCGCAGTGGCTCAAAGAAAAAGGACTGGTGAAATAACGCCACCGGCGTTTGCCTCGGGATACGTTTTGTCAATCAGATGCCATAACCGGGTGCTGGTGCTGCTGGCGGTCCTGCTGGCCGCCGCCGCCCTGTTGCCTTTTTTAAATTACGCGCCGAACCGGCTGGTCTCCGGCGCGCCGCTTGCTCTCTCCGGGCTTTTTCCTGCCGCCGCGCCCGCATTATGGGCGCTGCCGGTTTTGCTCTGTTTACTCGCTTTTGTCCCCGGAAAACCGGGCGCGCTGCTGATTCTGGTTGCGGCGCAGGCCCTTTTTATCACGCTGCTGGTGGTGACCGGCGAAGAGGCGACGCGGCTTGCCGAAACCGGCAGTCGTCTGGCGCGTACCTCGCCTGGCAGCGGCCTGTGGCTGATGCTCGCGGTCTCGCTGCTTGCCGCCAGCGACGCCATCGGCAGGCTGACGCGCCAGCCGCTCTGGCGCTGGCTGTTACAGGCGCAGATCTGGATTGCGCCGCTCTGGCTTCTGCTGAGCGGTCATTTGGATGCGCTGTCGCTGCTAAAAGAATACGCCAACCGCCAGACGGTGTTTGATGACGCCACCGCGCGGCACCTGACGCTGCTTTTCGGCACGCTGGCACCCGCTATTGTTATCGGGCTGCCGCTCGGCATTTTGTGTCACCGACGCCCGCGCTGGCAGCCGGGACTGTTCGCTGCGCTCAATATTATTCAGACGGTGCCGTCTGTGGCGCTCTTTGGCCTGTTGATGGCCCCGCTTGCGGGGCTGGCGCAGGCGTTTCCGGCGCTCGGCGCGCTGGGCGTCTCCGGCACCGGGCTTGCGCCTGCGCTGATTGCGCTCACGCTCTATGCGCTGCTGCCGCTGGTGCGCGGCGTGGTGGCCGGGCTCGGGCAGGTGCCCGACGCGGTGCGTGAGAGCGCCCGCGGGGTGGGAATGTCCGCCTGGCAGCGCTTATGGCATGTCGACGTACCGCTGGCGCTGCCCGTCTGGCTGCGCAGCCTGCGTGTAGTGGCGGTGCAGACGGTCGGTATGGCGGTGGTGGCCGCGCTGATTGGCGCAGGCGGCTTCGGGGCGCTGGTTTTTCAGGGGTTGCTTAGCAGCGCGCTCGATCTGGTGCTGCTTGGCGTGATCCCGGTCGTGGCGCTGGCGGTGGTGCTGGACGCGCTGTTTACGCTCGCCATCGGCGCGCTGGAGACAAAAAGAAATGATTGAATTTAAGCAGGTCAGCAAGTTTTACAACGGCGGCGCGGCGGTGAAAGACTTAAGCCTGACGTTCGCCGAAGGCGCGTTTTCAGTGCTTATCGGCACCTCCGGCTCCGGTAAGTCTACCACGCTGAAGATGATTAATCGTCTGGTGGAGCACGACGCGGGCGAAATCCGCTTCGCGGGCGAGGAGATCCGCCAGTTTTCGCCCGAAGCGCTACGCCGGCGCATGGGGTATGCGATCCAGTCGGTCGGGCTGTTTCCGCACTGGACGGTGGCGCAAAACGTCGCGACGGTGCCGCAGCTGCTGAAGTGGCCGAAGGCGCGCATTCAGGCGCGGGTGGATGAACTGCTCGCGCTGCTTGGGCTCACGCCTGACGCATTTCGCGATCGCTACCCGCATCAGCTCTCAGGTGGCCAGCAGCAGCGCGTCGGCGTGGCGCGCGCGCTGGCGGCTGACCCGGAAGTATTACTGATGGACGAGCCGTTCGGCGCGCTCGATCCGGTCACGCGCAGCGCGCTGCAACAGGAGATGCGCCGCATACATCAGTTGCTCGGGCGCACGATTGTGCTGGTGACGCATGACATCGACGAGGCGCTGGGGCTGGCTGAGCATCTGGTGCTGATGGATAACGGCGAAGTGGTGCAGCAGGGCACGCCGCTGGCGCTGCTCACCGCGCCGCGCAATGACTTCGTGCGTGACTTTTTCGGGCGCAGCGAGCTTGGCGTGCGGCTGTTGTCGCTCAAACAGGTGAGGGATTTCATTGAGCCTGGCATGGTCGACGGCGCGCCGGTGGCGGAAACCTTAACGCTGCGCGAGGCGATGTCAGTGTTTGTCGAACGCCAGTGCGAGGCGCTGTCTGTGGTGGATGCAAACGGCGCGCACCGCGGCGTGCTGCGCTTTCGCCATCTGGTAAATCAGCGGGAGGCGCGGGGTGAATAGACTGCGCGATCCGCTGCTCTGGCTGGTGCTGCTGTTTGTCGCGCTGCTGCTGGCGATGCCGCACAGCGAAGGGCTGTTCCACTGGCTGTTTCCGGGGCTGGCGCGCCCGGTCTATCTTCAGGAAAGCTTTGTCGCGCTCACGCTTTCGCATCTCGGGTTGGTGGCGGTGGCAGGCGCGGTGTCGGTCGCCTGCGGCGTCGCGGTGGGGATTGCGGTGACGCGCCCGTGGGGGCGTGAGTTTCGCGCGCTCGCCGAAACGCTAGCCGCCGCCGGTCAGACGTTCCCGCCGGTGGCGGTGCTGGCGATTGCGGTGCCGGTAATGGGCTTCGGGCGGGAGCCCGCGATTGTCGCGCTTATTCTTTATGGCCTGTTGCCGGTGTTGCAGGGCACGCTCGCGGGCTTAAGCGCGGTCCCGGAGGACGTGAAAGAGGTGGCGCGGGGCGTCGGCATGAGCCGCGCTCAGATCCTACGCAAAGTCGAGTTGCCGCTGGCGTCTGGCGTGATGCTGGCGGGGATACGCACGTCGGTGATTATTAATATCGGCACTGCCACCATCGCCTCCACCGTGGGAGCCAGCACGCTCGGCACCCCGATTATCATCGGCCTGAGTGGGTTTAACACGGCGTATGTGATTCAGGGTGCGGTGCTGGTGGCGCTGGCGGCGGTTCTGGTGGACCGGCTCTTTGAGCGTCTGGCGCGGGTTATGAACCGGAATGCAGGATAACGGTGTAGCCGGCCAGCATAACGCCGCCGATACCGCCGATGGCCATCAGGACCATGCCGGTGATAAGCCCGATTCTGACAAATTTCATGCGTTGCTCCTTATGTTAACCGCGTAAGTATACGGTGAAGCGCGCCTGTTAATGAACCTTTAAATGGTTTCCGGTTCATGGAGCGAGAAAATGGCGTGGCCCTGCGCATGCCAGGCGGCAATTTGCTCAAGCTGACGCGCCGCGGGTGGTTCGCCGCACCACACCAGCAGCGTTCTGCCAGGAAACAGTTCAGGGCGCAGTTGCACCAGCGGTTGCGCCAGCACATCCACCCGCCAGCCTTTTTGCACCGCCACCCAGGCCGCGAGCCAGATCTGCGTCGCATCCTGATGATTCCAGCCGACCACCAGCGCGTCGTTGCCCGGCTTTTTCCATGCGGATTGCAGACAAAGCGCGATGTAGTTAATCAGAATGCCGTCGAGCAGGCTTAAGAGCGCATGCAGCGTGGCGTGCTGTAGCTGCATCCGGCGGCGCAGCGGGGTGTAGAGATGGCGCACCAGCATCTGGGCCGGGTAGTCGCGTCCTAATTCGCTTACCCAGTGCCGCACCTGGCCCGGGTTGCCGCTGCGCAGTTTCGCAAGCAGCATCTCCTGGCGCTCGCGCCAGCCTTCCGGCTCATCGGCGCTGTCCTGGCTTAACAGGGTTTTGACTTTACTGACCTGAACGCCTTGCTCAATCCAGTGTTTGATTTCGCGGATACGGTCGATATCCGCCTCGCTGAACAAACGGTGGCCGCCGTCGGTGCGCACGGGTTTAAGCAGTCCGTAACGGCGCTGCCACGCGCGCAGCGTCACGGGGTTAACTTCACAGAGATCGGCCACTTCGCCAATCGTATATAACGCCATACTGGTTCTCTTCGGGGAATGGTACCCGTTAAATGTAGTAGGTGATGCACGAACCGGGAAAAAGAGTTTGTATCCTGTATCCCGCAGGCAAAAAGGCGATAACCACGACGCTGGACGAAAAAAGGGGAGATAAGCATCTCCCCTTCGTTTTATGGCGCTGCTGGCGCGCTGGGCGTCAGGTTATTTCACCTGCTGGCCCGGCTTCGCGCCGCTGTCCGGGCTTAACAGGAAGATATCTTTCCCGCCAGGGCCTGCGGCCATCACCATGCCTTCTGAGATACCGAAACGCATTTTACGCGGCGCGAGGTTCGCCACCATAACGGTCAGACGGCCAATCAGCGCTTGCGGGTCCGGGTAGGCGGAGCGGATGCCGGAGAAGACGTTACGTTTTTCGCCGTCCAGATCCAGCGTCAGGCGCAGCAGTTTGTCAGAGCCTTCCACAAATTCCGCGTTTTCAATCAGCGCCACGCGCAGGTCGATTTTCGCGAAATCGTCAAACGTGATGGTCTCCTGAATCGGGTTGTCCGCCAGCTCGCCGGTTACCGGTGCCGCCGCCGCTTTCACTTCTTCTTTGGACGCTTCCACTAACGCCTCCACTTGTTTCATCTCAATACGGTTATAGAGCGCTTTAAAGCTGTTCACTTTATGGCCGAACAGCGGGGCGTTTACGCCATCCCAGGTCAGCTCGACATTCAGGAACGCTTCGGCACGGGCGCACAACTCCGGCAGTACCGGTTTCAGGTAGGTCATCAGCACGCGGAACAGGTTGATGCCCATAGAGCATATCGCCTGCAGATCGGCATCGCGGCCTTCCTGTTTGGCAACCACCCATGGTGCCTGCTCATCCACGTAGCGGTTCGCGAGGTCAGCAAGCGCCATTATTTCGCGGATAGCCTTACCAAACTCACGGCTTTCCCACGCCTCGCCAATCACGGCAGCCGCGTCGGTGAAGGTCTGGTAGAGCGCCGGATCAGCCAGTTCTGCGGCTAATTCACCGTCAAAACGTTTGGCGATAAAGCCCGCGTTGCGCGACGCCAGGTTGACCACTTTGTTGACGATGTCGGCGTTCACGCGCTGCACGAAATCTTCCAGATTCAGGTCGATATCGTCGATGCGGGAGGAGAGCTTCGCCGCGTAGTAGTAGCGCAGGCTGTCGGCGTCGAAATGGTTCAGCCAGGTGCTGGCCTTGATGAACGTGCCGCGCGATTTAGACATTTTCGCGCCGTTGACCGTCACGTAGCCGTGGACAAACAGGTTGGTCGGTTTACGGAAACCGCTGCCTTCGAGCATTGCAGGCCAGAACAGGCTGTGGAAGTAGACGATATCTTTACCGATGAAGTGATACAGCTCGGCGTCAGAATCTTTTTTCCAGTACTCGTCAAAGCTCACGGTATCGCCGCGCTTGTCGCACAGGTTTTTGAACGAGCCCATGTAGCCGATAGGCGCATCCAGCCAGACGTAAAAATATTTGCCCGGCGCGTTCGGGATTTCAAAACCGAAGTAGGGCGCGTCGCGGGAGATATCCCACTGCTGCAGGCCGGATTCAAACCACTCCTGCATTTTGTTCGCCACCTGCTCCTGGAGCGCGCCGGAGCGGGTCCACGCCTGCAGCATTTCGCTGAACGACGGCAGATCGAAGAAGAAGTGTTCAGAATCACGCATCACCGGCGTGGCGCCGGAAACGACCGATTTCGGCTCGATAAGCTCCGTCGGGCTGTAGGTCGCGCCGCAGACTTCGCAGTTATCGCCGTACTGATCCGGGGATTTACATTTCGGGCAGGTGCCTTTTACAAAACGGTCCGGCAGGAACATGCCTTTTTCCGGGTCGTAGAGCTGCGAAATGGTACGGTTTTTAATAAAGCCGTTTTCTTTGAGGCGAGTATAAATCAGCTCCGACAGCACGCGGTTTTCGTCGCTGTGCGTAGAGTGATAGTTGTCATAGCTGATGTTAAAGCCCGCAAAATCGGTCTGATGCTCTTTGCTCATCTCGGCAATCATCTGCTCCGGCGTAATGCCAAGCTGCTGGGCCTTGAGCATGATAGGCGTGCCGTGGGCGTCGTCGGCGCAGATGAAATTAACCTCGTGGCCGCGCATTCGCTGGTAACGGACCCAGACATCAGCCTGGATGTGCTCCAGCATATGGCCGAGGTGGATGGAGCCGTTGGCGTACGGCAGCGCGCACGTTACCAGAATTTTTTTCGCGACTTGAGTCATAGTGAGTATTACGTCTTCTGTGGCAAATGGGGCAGTCATAGTACCCGAATCCACCCGCGTTGAGTACCGCGCGGCGGTAAAAGCGCGCAAAAATGACGATAAACGCTCCTGTTCTACGCTCGCTATACATAATGAACAGACAGAATGCGTTAGCTTATTTTAAGGGAACCTCAATATAGCCTGCTTCCAGTCCTTTTACCTCAATACCTTGTACAACCGATTTACCGGTTTTAACTTCAATTTTTTTTATGGGGCCTTCCTCTGCAGCACGATAGTTTACCCATGTAACCCCGTTGATATCCTGATGCAGCGCCTCCGGGGGAACGGCAATTCCCTTCTCATTCATATAAAGTATTATCGCCAGATGTGCACTCATACCTATTCTGGCTCCTTTTGATGGCGTATCTACTGAAATGATGACATCGTAATAGACCGACATTCCTGAAGCATCTGCTGCATCACTCTGAACGGCAATAGCGCTGACATGACCCTCCAACTCTTCCCCGACAAATCCATCTCCGGTTATTTTTACTGGCATGCCTTCATGTATTCTATGTATGTCTGACTCTTCGACTTTTGTCACGACCTGCAAATGATCAAGACTGACAAGAGTTAAAAGGGGTGTTCCCTGGTTTACCGTCATTCCTGGCTGAATAACGATTTTTTTACTATTTTCCATCGGTGACTGTCGAACTATAACCCCTGCAAAAGGCGCTGTGATAATTTGGCGTTGAGATTGGGCGAGCAACATTTGAAATCGCGCTTGTGCATTAACCAGATTTAACCTGGCAAGTTCATACTCTTCACCCTGGCCTTTCAGTTCAATAACATTGAGTTCATCCTGAGAGGCGGATAAATCTTGTTGTTGAGAACGTAATTGCGCTTCAAGCGAATCAACCTCCATACGGGCAACGATGCCGCGTTTGAATAATAATTGCGTTTCCCGCAAATTTGCATATGTTGCATTCAAGCTATCCTGTGAGGCCTTTAAGGCTCTCCTGGCCCGGGCAACGTCTGGGCTGTTGCTCCAGTTTTTTAATTGATGCAGTTCTCGCTGTGCCTTTAACAAATCTCCCTGTGCCTGACGTAACTGGATTTGAATTTGCTCAGGATTAATGTGAGCCAGTATCTGATTAGCCGCAACACGTTGACCTTCCTGTACCATTATTTCTTTAATGACACCTTCAAACGGAGCTGAAAGAGTTTGCTGACGTACTGCCTCAATACGCCCAACCAGTCCAATATTTTGCTCCAGCCTTTCTGGTCTTATCTGAAGCCAATTTTTATCAACGACTTGAACTTTTTGCTCATCTTCCTTTAGTAATATTAGCCCCAAGCCAGTAATAAATGCTATAACTAAAAAAAATAGTAAAAAAGGCTTCAGGCGCGCTGTTGTTAAATGTTTAGATGCTAAAGGAAAATTAATCATTAATTGTTATGTCCCAACTTTGCAGGGTAGTACCCAGTTGCTGATCCAGTTCAGCCTGGGCATTAAGATAATTTATTAGCGTATTCAGACGCGCATTTTCAGCATTGCGAAGATCATTTTCATAACTCAATACCTGGAAGTTACTTGAACGTCCTACGGTAAGTTTCTCACGTTCGATCTCCAGCTTACGAAGGGATAGATCCCGGGCACGTTGCGAGATTTCATATTGCCGCCAGCGAGCGTTAATATCTCGCACTGCGTTCGTTACCTCTCGCTCCAGTTGCTGGTGAGCTTCGGCAAGCTGGATTCCACTGTTACGTACATTTACCCTGGCCTGTACTTCTGCCTGGTGGATACTCATGTCATTGACCGGTATTTCGACCTGTATGCCTACGTAGTTCTCCCATGTCCTGGATACCCCAGACTGATTATCTCGTCTGCGCACTTGATTCGCTCCACCAACAAGGGATACATCCCATTGGCTATTATTGTGAGCTACTGCCAGGTCAATATTTGCCTGCTCATTTTCAATAAGCTTAATGAGCCATTGCGGCTGGGAGTATTCTGCTTGCTTTATAGCCTGTACAACATCAACTTTTGTATCATGTGCCTGAAGTGATTCGGTTGCTTCTATTGGCGTGTTTAAATCGAGAGAGAGTAATTGCAATAACTCCAGACGCTTTGCGTCAAGGTCATTACGGGCTTGTTCAAAATTTAGTTCCTGAGAGGCAACCTCAGCTTCTGCCTGTACAATCTCAAATTCAGCCATTCTTCCTGCAGCAATCATTGCCCGGTTAACATCAACTAATTTATGTGATCGATTAAGAGATTCGCGAGCAATTTTTAGCTGCTCTTGTGCCTGCAATAATGCTCTGTAAGAAGTAATGATCCCGGTGACAGTTTGTGAAATTATTGATTTTAAATTAAGCCGGTTAATTTGCTCACTCAGTTGTGCCAAGCGAACAGGTGCTGTTGCAATATTTTTACCGGCACCACGCAGTAAAGGTTGAATGACAGTGATGCTGGCACCATCGTTTGTGGAAAAGCCAGCCATATTCGCTTTTGTATTAATATAGTTCCATCCAAGGCTTACTCTTGAACCATAAGGTGTCAGGATAGTGGTTTTTGGTGACACAGCCCCCTGACGATAACGGTCATCCTGGTTATATGTGGCAAGATAATTGCCGCTAAGCGTCAATTTCGGGTTGAATCTGTCTTGAGACACTGTAAGATCAAATTTCTGAGAAATACGGTTCAAATAAGCGCTACGTATAGCACGATTGTTTCGGAGTCCCAAATAAATAGCATCTCCCAATGTCATTTCAATTTTCTGTGCATGCAATGAGATGTCTGGGGAGTTAAAAGTTAAATTTTTTTCTTGCCCGGCAGAAACAGCCTGTTCATTTGAAAACGAATAAGCATCTACACTGACAGGCACAAATAGTATTGATATTGCTATTAAAATTTTAATCATCACGTAATGCCTGGACAGGAGATAAACGCGCCGCAGAGACTGCTGGCGATAGCCCAAATAAAAGCCCTGTAATTGCTGCGCCGCCAACACCCAGCATAAAACCTGAGGGATATAATGAGAAAGTTCCCCAGCCAGAGTAATAGACAAATAACCAGGCTGTAATAAGGCCCATAAGTGCGCCGGTAAGTGCTCCCAGACCAGTAAGAACGGTGGATTCAATTAAGAAAAGTAATGTGATATCTTTAGGTCTGGCTCCTAACGCTATACGGACGCCAATTTCACGACGCCTTTCAGCAACGTTCATCACCATAACATTCATAACACCGACTCCACCAACCAAAAGCGCTATTCCTCCAAGACCAGAAAGGAACCAGGAAAACAGACGTGACTGTTTTTCCATACCTTTAAGTAATTGTTGAGGGAATTGTACGCTTATTTCAAAACCGGAAATTTTTTTTGCTAGCCAGTTGCGTAAAATATGGGCATTTTGAACGACGTGCTCATAATCATGATTACGAACAAGAACACTTGTAATGTATGGATTAGGAAATATACGACGCAAACTGTCTATGGGCACAAAAATGGAATCATTAACGGAAAAAGGTACCAATGGGTTTTGCTCATCACTTTTGATTATCCCTATTACCTCGAAAAGGTACCCGGCAAGCTGAATATGATCCCCCGGCTTGATGTCTTTCCCTGCATTTTCCAATTGATTAGCGATATTTCCTCCCAGAACTACATAAGTATTCCCCGTATCATATATGCTAAGAAATCGTCCCACTTTGAGATGCAGGCCCAAAACATCTGATAATTTATCAGTGCTCCCTATCGTTGTTACGTTCAATACTTGTCCTTTGAAAAGAGCATCTATATTTGCTGAGACTAAAGGGGCTACTGCAATTGTTTCAGGAATCAGTGTGTTTAAATCACTGGTATTTAAGGTTGTATTAACCGAAATTGTCTCGTTTCGATTACCAACAGGCAGTTGAATAGTCGCTGCAATCATATCGGTACCCATCCCTTTGAAGACGCTCATTGCCTGTAATTGCGCATTTTGACCAATATTTAGTAACGCAACGACGGCCATACAACCTATAGCGATTCCAATGAGAGCCAGAAATGCACGACGACCGAGGAGCCTTAAGTTTTCCAGAGATTCTCGTAAAATGTGTAAGCAAGATGGACCATAGACGAGTTTTAATTCTGAGTATATGAATGTATTGCGTTTAGCCGTTGGCATGAGATCTTTCACTGATAGTACCATCATGTACTTCTATACAACGAGACATACAGCCAGCAAGGCTTTTATCGTGAGTCACTAACAGAAGTGTTGTTTTTTCTGTTTGATTTAGTGACATTAATAAATTAATAATGCCTTCGGCATTTTTGCTATCGAGATTACCGGTAGGCTCATCGGCCAACAACAATATGGGTTCGCCTATTAATGATCGTGCGATAGCCACACGCTGGCGCTGCCCACCTGAGAGATCGGCGGGTTTATACTGGATTTTGTCGCTTAGCCCAACACGATTCAGCTGTATCTTCGCTGCCTTATAGGCATTTGATTTAGATACGCCGCGATAGAAAAGCGGTAATGCGACGTTATCTAATATTGTAAGGCGTGGTAAAAGATTATAGCTTTGAAAGACAAAGCCAATGATTTGGTTTCTGGCTATTGCTCTTATTTCACTATTAGCTTGTGACATTTCAGTGCCATTGATAAATACACTTCCAACATTAGGTTTATCTAAAAGGCCAATGATGTTGAGCAACGTGCTTTTCCCTGATCCTGAAGCGCCAACAATAGCGCAACTTTGACCATGGGGAATTGACAATGAAATGTTATTTAATATAACCTGCCGGGAAAGGTCTTTAAGATATGAATGAGAAATATTTCCAGGCAAATTATATCTTTATTGTATTGAACCTCTGTCATTATTCGTGATTTTATCTTTTCATCTCAACTTCATTTCTGAGAAATAAATGCGTCTAATAGTGTTTTGTTTTCCGGGAAAGAAGTGGTAAGGAAGCTCTGGGGATCATGGAGCAATTTCCCATCAACCAAACTGAAGCCATTTTTCAGTCCTTTCTCCGTGACAGTGAATACGCCATTGACGTTACGCCAGTCTGGTTCTTCCGTTTTTAATGTCACTTCACTGGCAGTTTCAATAATATAATTTTTTTGTCCTTTACCCTCGTAAGTAGCGAATTTAGCACCCAAATTTTGACCATTTACCACTGCTTCAAGGAAATCGAAATTGGCTTTGTGCGAAAATGAATAGCCTGCGTCTAATTCATAGTTCAAAAAGCCTGTGTCAAGAACGGAGCCGGAATAGCCTTTACTACTTTTAATTCTTGTTGCAGTAGCAGTATCAGCTTCAGTAAATATGAAGGTTTGCTGATGTCCTTCCATATCAAACATGGTTCCATCATTGACGTTTGCCATTACACCGTTAAACATTCGATACGTTCCCAGGTCATGCGCTAAGTCGTCAACATATCTCAAGTCAGCACCCTCATTTTGGGCCTGCTCGTATAAGTCAGATAATATACTCCGATCTTGAGTAGTTAAAAAATTAACAGAAGACATATTCATGTTATTAACATTTAGCTGTGTTTGAACAGGAGGGGTAGAATCACTGTCACCAAAAAGGCGAGACATCATTATCCCTTTACCACTAAAGCTAATGTTCGCAATCGCTGACTCTGTATTTTCTTGTGTTCTGTTTAATTTAACAGGCTGAGAGGAAATGGTTTTCAAACGGGTGCCTGACGTATCCTGCATCTGTTTGTATGTTACGTATGATTGATTGATCATCATAATTGATATCCCTCTCGCCTGTGGTTAGTTAATTACATCTATTGGTACTTAGTAAGAAAACTCGACGGTGACGCTTTCGTTACGTGATGGCTGTAACGTCTCTGATGGTGCGCCTGTAACAGTATGGCGCAGAGAAATCCGACTGCCAGCATCGAAACGTACATCATTCAACGCCGTGGTTGATGATGAAGAACCGCTGCTTACCGGAATACAACGTGTTGGGCCTGACTGATAAGGTTGATATATGCATAATTCCGTCGTGTGCGTATAAGCAGCGGGATATGCGGCCGAATCAAAGCGAATCAGAGTCAATGTTTTGGTTGGGTTTGCAGAGCCTTTTTGAAAGTCAGCAACCTGGAATGTAAACAAGGTTGACGTAACAGGCGCTGTGCCAGCGGAGTAAAGACGGATTGAAGATGGCACTACTGTCTTTGTAATGGATCCCGTCGCTGCCATTGCAGGCAGAGAAGCAGCACATGCAGCCAGTGCTAAAGATAAATAAACAAGATTTTTTCTCATTGTTTTTCCATATAAAATTCCATTTTTACACAGAACTGAGTATACCGTTCTGAGCCCTTAAGGTGCTTTTGCTTCCAATATTTGCAAAATAACCCTAAGTCTGGAGTAACGGCAGAGAATCCATTTACTTTAGCCACCAAAAATAATAGGTGACCAGGGAAAATCCCTTTTGCCTGCTCGCTTCATGGTTTTCTTATCTTCAAAGGCTGATTTAACACCATAGATAACACTTTTGGTAAGGAAGACGATGGGAACACCGACAAAAGACTTATCGCCAGATATGAAAACGTTATCGGCTATTTTCCTGATGTCGCTGGTTAATTTAACCGGCTGCGTGGCTGACCAGGCGACGTTTAATCGCGCCGGGGACATGCGCATTATCAATGGCGAGGTTTCTATTTATACCGCGCAGGCCGGGCCGGGGGATGTCTTTACGCAGTATGCGGTTTATTCCATCGATGACCCAAACCCGAAGCGCCACGCGGTGCTTTTACCTGCGTATCAGACCTGTCTGCCAAACGGCGCTTACCAGAAGGGTGAAGCGTGGGTGGCAGAGTATGTGCTGATGAAGCCCGGCGGTGAACTGCAAAAATACGCCGTATCGTTTACCTCGCCCTGAAGCCAGACGCCCACATGCCTGCTTTAGCGCACATCAGGCTAACCCCTGTGGGCGTTTAATGTCGTCTTACTCCCCGCGACTCTGTTATGATTCTATGACTGCAATTTATTAACATCAGAACAACAAAGGAGTCGGGATGAATTCGCAATCCCAGGCCAAATCCCCCGAGGCGCTGCGTGCGCTGGTCGCCGGGACGTTAGCCAATTTCCAGCACCCCACCCTGAAGCACAACCTCACGGCGCTGAAAGCGCTGCATCACGTCGCCTGGCTTGATGACACCATCCACGTCGAGTTACAGATGCCGTTTGCCTGGCGCAGCGGTTTCGAGGAGCTGAAAGAGCAGGTGAGCGCCGAGCTACTGCGTTTAACCGGTGCCAGCGCCATCGACTGGAAACTGTCGCACAGTATCGCCACTTTAAAACGTGTGAAAAATCAGCCGGGCGTGAACGGTGTGAAAAACATTATCGCGATCAGCTCCGGTAAGGGCGGGGTAGGGAAGTCCTCCACCGCCGTCAACCTGGCGCTGGCGCTCGCGGCGGAAGGCGCGAAAGTGGGCATTCTCGATGCCGATATCTACGGCCCATCAGTGCCGACGATGCTCGGCGCGGAAGGCGAACGCCCGACCTCGCCGGACGGCACCCATATGGCGCCGATTATCTCTCACGGTCTTGCCACTAACTCCATTGGTTATCTGGTGACCGACGATAACGCCATGGTGTGGCGCGGCCCGATGGCGAGCAAAGCGCTGCTGCAACTGCTGCAGGAAACCATGTGGCCGGATCTCGACTATCTGGTGCTGGATATGCCGCCGGGCACCGGCGACATTCAGCTGACGCTCGCCCAGAACATCCCGGTGACCGGCGCGGTGGTGGTGACCACGCCTCAGGACATCGCGCTTATCGATGCCAAAAAAGGCATCGTGATGTTCGAGAAAGTGGAAGTGCCGGTACTCGGCATTGTCGAAAACATGAGTATGCACATTTGCAGCAACTGCGGTCATCACGAGCCGATTTTCGGCACCGGCGGCGCGCAGAAGCTGGCGGAAACTTATCATACTCAGCTGCTGGGCCAGATGCCGCTGCATATCTCGCTGCGTGAAGATCTCGACCGCGGCCAGCCGACCGTTATCTCCCGCCCGGAGAGCGAATTCACCACGCTTTACCGCCAGCTGGCGGGCCGTGTGGCGGCGCAGCTCTACTGGCAGGGCGAAGTGATCCCGGGCGATATCGCGTTTCGCGCGGTGTAACGCCGGGAGCGTTTCGCGCCATGACAGACGCCTCCTCCGGGAGGCGTTTTTTATGGTCAGGATTTACGAAAATGCAGGAGCAGGTAAGCGCCCTCCGGGGCGTCGCCGTGCCCCTCCTGCACCCAGCCGTGACGGGCATAAAAGCGCAGCGCGTGTTCGTTTTTTTCAAGACACTTAAGCGCGCCGGTGCCGGTAAAGCGCGCCTGCACGGCCTCAAGCAGCGCCGCGCCGACGCCGCGCCCCTGAGCGTCCGGGGCGACAAACAGGTGATGCAGAAAATTGTCGTTTTCGGCGATGGACGCAAACCCGAGCCGGTGACCGTCCGCCTGCGCCACCAGAATCGTTTCGCCAAGCGTGTCGGCGTCAAAATCCTCCAGTTGCCATTCGCTGCCATCAAGCCACGGCCAGCCTTCGCGCCGGGCGTGTAAATAGATCGTGCGTAAAAACGGGCGATCGCTCTCTTCCCAGGGCCTGATCTCCACTGCGTTTTTCTTCATTAACGACACTCACTTACCGTTTTTTGGGTTTCTTCATAGAAAGTTATGGCACAGCAGCGTATTTTACGCGCTCTTAATTATCAGCGCGGAGCGTGGGCGTGTACGAGTTCAATCTGGTGTTATTGCTGCTCCAGCAGATGTGCGTGTTTCTGGTGATCGCCTGGGTGATGAGTAAAACGCGGTTGTTTATCCCGCTGATTCAGGTCTCGATTCGCCTGCCGCATAAGCTGTTGTGCTACGTCACGTTCTCCTGTTTTTGCATTATGGGCACCTATTTCGGGCTGCATATTCAGGATTCCATTGCCAATACCCGCGCCATCGGCGCCGTCATGGGCGGCCTGCTCGGCGGGCCGCTGGTGGGCGGGCTGGTGGGGCTTACCGGCGGTCTGCATCGCTATTCGCTCGGCGGCATGACCGCGCTGAGCTGCATGGTGTCAACGATTGTCGAGGGGCTGCTCGGGGGCATCGTTCATAGCTGGCTGATTCGCCGCGGGCGCACCGATAAAATCTTCAACCCTTTTACCGCAGGCGCAATTACGCTGGTGGCGGAGCTGGTGCAGATGGGCATTATTCTGCTGATCGCGCGCCCGTTCGGCGACGCGCTGCATCTGGTGCAAAATATCGCCGCGCCTATGGTCGTTACCAATACCATCGGGGCCGCGATGTTCATGCGTATTCTGCTCGACAAGCGCGCCATGTTTGAGAAATACACCACGGCGTTTTCGGCCACCGCGCTCAAGGTTGCCTCCGCAACAGAGGGCATTCTGCGCCAGGGGTTTAACGTCGAAAACAGCATGAAGGTGGCGCAGGTGATTCGCCAGGAGCTGGAGATAGGCGCGGTCGCCATTACCGATCGCGAACAACTGCTGGCGTTTACCGGCATCGGTATGGATCACCATCTGCCCGGTAGCCCGATTTCGTCGCCCTGGACGCTGCGGGCGATTGAGTCCGGCGAAGTAGTCTACGCTGACGGTAACGAAGTGCCGTACCGCTGTTCGCTGCACCCGAACTGTAAGCTCGGCTCGACGCTGGTTATTCCGCTGCGCGGCGAGAACCGCAAGGTGGTCGGCACCATCAAGCTGTATGAGCCAAAGCATCGTCTGTTCAGCTCAATCAACCGCACGCTGGGAGAAGGCATTGCGCAGCTGCTTTCCGCGCAGATCCTGGCGGGCCAGTATGAACGCCAGAAACAGCTACTCACCCAGTCGGAGATCAAACTGCTGCACGCCCAGGTGAACCCGCATTTTCTCTTTAACGCGCTGAACACGCTGATGGCGGTGATCCGCCGCGACAGCGATCAGGCCTGCCAGCTGGTGCAATATCTCTCAACGTTTTTTCGCAAAAACCTCAAGCGTCCGACGGACGTGGTGTCCCTCGCCGATGAAATCGACCATGTAAATGCCTATCTGCAAATTGAACAGGCGCGGTTTCAGTCGCATTTGCAGGTGAGCATGAACCTGCCCGATGAGCTGCGCCATATCCGGCTGCCCGCGTTTACGTTGCAGCCGATTGTTGAGAACGCCATTAAGCACGGCACGTCGCAGCTCTTGGGCCCCGGCGAAATCGCCCTGCGCGCCAGCCGCGACCACGAGCATCTGGTGCTGGAAATTGAAGACAACGCCGGGCTCTATCAGCCCAACGCCGCCAGTAACGGCCTTGGCATGAGCCTGGTGGATAAACGACTGCGCGCGCGCTTCGGCGACGAGTGCGGCATTTCGGTCGCCTGTGAGCAGGACCGCTTTACCCGAATTACCTTACGTTTACCGCTGGAGGGAACGACATGATTAGCGTGCTGATTGTCGATGACGAGCCGCTGGCGCGGGAAAATTTGCGCCTGCTGCTGAAAGAGGAGGCGGATATCGAGGTGGTGGGCGAATGCGCCAACGCCGTCGAGGCCATCGGCGCGGTACACCGCCTGCGCCCGGATGTGGTCTTTCTCGATATCCAGATGCCGCGCATCTCCGGCCTTGAAATGGTCGGCATGCTCGACCCCGACACCCGCCCGTGGATTGTTTTTCTGACCGCGTTTGACGAATACGCCGTGAAGGCGTTTGAAGAGCACGCGTTTGATTATCTGCTCAAGCCCATTGAGACCGCGCGCCTGCAAAAGACGCTCGCGCGGATGCGTAATGAACGCCGCGAGCAGGATATGACACCCATCACCGAGCGCCAGGAGGCGCTGAAGTTTATTCCCTGCACCGGCCACAGCCGTATCTGGCTGCTGCAAATGGAGGACGTGGCGTTTGTCGCAAGCCGCCTGAGCGGCGTTTATGTCACCAGCAGCCAGGGGCAGGAGGGTTTCACGGAGCTGACGCTGCGCACGCTGGAGAGCCGTACGCCGCTGATGCGCTGTCACCGGCAGTATCTGGTCAATATGGCGCACCTGAAGGAGATCCGGCTGGAGGAGAATGGCCAGGCGGAGTTGCTGCTGCGCCACGGCCAGACGGTGCCGGTCAGTCGTCGTTACCTCAAAACCCTGAAAGAGGCGCTCGGGCTGCGCGGATAATCCGCAATTATCGCGGCGGTAAAATAAATGTTACCGCCCCGTACATCTTTTTCCTCGCTTGCCGATAACGGGAGGATATATCCGTATCAGGCAAAAATGAGGACTTTTTGATGGGCCTGCTTAAAGACTTTTCTATCCGCGCAGTGATGCTGACGGTGCTCGGCGTACTCTGTGTGTTATGGGCGGCCGTGGGCGTCTACAGCGTCTATTCGCTCTCGGCGATGGCCGATGGTAACCGCGTCGACCGCCAGCTGGTGTCGCAGATGACCGTGCTCAGCAAAGGCAACGATCAGTATTTCCGCTTCGTCACCCGTCTGACCCGCGCCATGGAAAACGGCACGCCGGACGCTAAATTACTCGAATCCGCGCAGCAGGCGCTCGACACTATGTCGCGCCAGCTCGACGCGTTTAAACAGCTTTCTCCCGGCCCGCTCGATCCGGCCGTATCACAACAGGTGATCGCCGACTGGCAGAAGCTGCTGGATGACGGCGTGATCCCGCAGATGAAACTGGCGCGCGAAGGCACGTCGGACGCGTACCGCGCCCATGCCGGCAAAGTGACGCCGGTATTCAGCCGCGCGTTTGGCGCGAGCGCCGAGAAATTCAACGCCGCGGCGGGCGCCAAGCTTGATGCCACCCGCGAGCGCGTCGACAGCATGACCGTCACCACCAAAACGGTAATTATTATCGCGGTGATTATCGGCCTGCTGCTTTTGCTGCTGACCGACCGCTATCTGGTGGCGATGCTGGTGAAGCCGCTGGAGAAGATCCGCAACCACTTTACGCTGATTGCCGGTGGCGATCTCAGCCAGCCGGTGGAGCCGTTTGGCCGCAACTGCGTCGGCAAACTGGTGCCGCTCCTGACCGCGATGCAGGATCAACTGCGCGAAGCGGTGAGCGCCATTCGCCACGGCAGCGAAAATATCTGGCGCGGCGCGTCGGAAATTTCGGCGGGCAATAATGACCTTTCATCCCGTACCGAAGAGCAGGCCGCAGCGCTTGAGCAGACCGCCGCCAGTATGGAAGAGCTAACTTCTACCGTGCGCCTTAACGCCGAAAACGCCCGTCAGGCGAGCGAGCTGGCGCATGCCGCGTCAGAAAACGCCGGTAAAGGCGGCCAGCTGGCGCAAAATGTTATCGAGACCATGCAGGGCATTTCCGGCAGCTCGAAGAAAATCGCTGATATTACCAGCGTGATTAACAGTATTGCGTTCCAGACCAATATTCTGGCGCTCAACGCCGCCGTAGAAGCGGCGCGTGCAGGCGAACAGGGCCGCGGATTCGCGGTGGTTGCAGGCGAAGTGCGTAACCTCGCGAGCCGCAGCGCCGAAGCCGCGCGTGAAATCGAGGCGCTCATCACCGAATCGGTCGAGCGTATCGAGAAAGGCTCTGAGCTGGTTAACGCGGCGGGCGATTCGATGGCGGAAATCTACCGCGGCGTCTCCAACGTCAGCACGATCATCAAACAGATCGCCTCGGCGTCTGAAGAGCAGAGCAAGGGCATCTCGCAGGTGGGCGTCGCCATCACTCAGATGGATACTGTCACCCAGCAGAACGCCTCGCTGGTGGAGCAGGTGTCCGCCGCCGCCGCCGCGCTGGAGCGCCAGACCGAAGAACTGCAAAGCACCGTGCAGAAATTCCGCCTCTCGGTCTGATATTCGTTGTCGTTGTCATAAAAAAGCCGCCTGTGAGGGCGGCTTTTTGGTTTTCCTTATGAATATCTCTTGGCCTCTGGTATTTGGCCTACGATTAAGCTATGAAGTAACTCACAAAAAACAGGGGCATAACTCTCTATTAGGAATGTTCTTAATTTTTTTATTTATATAAATTTATAGCCTTGCTCTACCTCAACGGATTTAGAAGGAAAAAGTCATGTCAGACTATTTATCAGGGATGAATGCGCCTAATAACCTCCCTTCTTTCGATAAGCCAGTAACGTGGGGCGGGCCTGGAACGGTAGATTTTAATTTCCATGCGCTTGCAAAAGAATTGGATCGAACACGCGACTTTAATCGTGTAGGCATCATCTATTCTAATGGAGTTAACGATTGGCTTGTAAGACCTTCACGACGTATAGCAACGCCAAATGAGACGAATGTCAGTCATGTAATTATTACGAAGGTAAATGATACATCACTGCAAAATGCAGGGAAAGCTATTACAAAACCGCTTCAGGCACCTTCATTAACAACAGAAATAACCTCAACTGCAATATCCTGCGGTGCATTAGTTGCTACTGCCTTAATTGCTGTGAGTGCAACACTTGTCATACCTTTTACTGCTGGAGCAACGGGGATCCTGGCGGGAATAATGACAGCCGGAACAGTGGCTACAGGTTTCCAGTGTGCGGTAGGTGTAGGTCGTCTATTTGCTATAGGATATGGCTACGAAGAAAATGTTGCCTGGTTTGATTCCCAGGATTGGTATACCTCTACCATGACAGCGCTTGATGTTATTTCTCTTGCTGGGGCAAGTGTGGGCCTGAGAAGTACAATAAAAGCTTATATGGCGATGAAAGCGGGTTCTTCAGCGAAAGCACTGGATTGGCTCAGGACACTGAGCAGGCATGAGCGTAAACGTATAACTATTGAAATTATACGCAACAGAAATCCTGGTATTTCTAATGACGGGATTAAAGCGCTCATTAAAGCCGGTGCTTACCCAAGCCGATTTCCAACAGAAGCATTACAAAAAAGTTTGCAGTATGAATTAATTAAAGCATTCAATAACGCCTCTGCCTTTGCGGGAAGCGCCGTCTCCGGAACCATCAGAAACCCGCAAAATTTACAAAATACCGGAAAATTTGTAGTGGGTATTATTCAGTCTGTCTCACTCGCCGGGAGCCGTTAGAACAGGGATGATTAATTATTTAAAAAGAAGCCTGCAACTGGGTCGCCTTGTAGAGCATGGTCTTCAAAACAAGCGGCCCGAGGCACTGGAGCAGCTTAAAACGCAGCTCAAAGAACAAGTTCGTCTGCCCACGGGGTGGCGGAGCCTTGGGATGCCACTGGTATTAGCAATGGTTATGGCTGTACTTAGCTTCGCCATTCCCCAAATTTCTTTTTGGGTGGCTATTTCGCAGAGTTTAGGGTTAGCGGAAAGTGCATTCTTCATTGGCATGCTCGTCAGCAATTTTCTTTTTTGTGCGCTGATCATCCCTGCAATGACAGGGGTTGCAAGAGGATATCTCCGCGCCTTGCAGTTATGGCTGGCATTGGTGGCTATAGCGGTATTCGTTAGCGCGCTATTTTTTATCAGCGTGCTTGTGTCTTTACTTTCTTCCGAAGAAGTTGTGCGCTGGGATATTATTGGCGCTCTGCTGGGCATAATGTTTTCGGTATTCAGCGTGCGTTGTATCAATAGCAGGTTATTTATGGAAACCGTCGCCCTTGGCTTTTATAACCGTATTCTGCGTGAACAGACTAAATATCATGCTTACCCTTGAGGCGTAATGAAACGATAAACGTCCATCTGCGTACCCTTATGCTTTTAAATTAAATAAGAAAGACCCTCCTTAATGGAGAGTCTTTCTTGCTGTTTTACTCCAGCCCCAGCGCGGCGCTGAGATGTGCTATTTCCTTACGCCACTCGGCCTGCAGGGCGGGTTTCTGGTGGCGCGGTTTGCGTTCGAGATCGGCGTTGAGCCGCGTCTCCAGCTCAATCAGCCGCTCCAGCAGGCGCGCGTCACTGTGCTCATCAGGCGGCGTGGCGAGTGCCGCAGGTGCGTCATTCTCTGCCTCCTGCGTCGGCGCTGCGCGCAGACGCGCCATCAGCGCTTCCATGTTGTGCCACTCGCTCAAACCGCCATCTTCCACGAGCCAGAAGCGGTTACAGCTCGCCTCCATCAGCGTTCTGTCGTGCGTCACCAGCAACAGCCCGCCTTCGAACGTTTGCAGCGTTTGCGCCAGCGCCTCTTTGCCTTCCATATCGAGATGGTTGGTCGGCTCGTCGAGCATCAGCAGCGAATAGCGCGCAAGCGACAGGCCGACAAACAGCAGGCGCGAGCGCTCGCCGCCGCTCAGCGTGTCGACCCGCTGCCCGTGCCGCGCCCACGGGAAACCGGCGCTGATAAGCGCAAGCTTACGCTGTTGCAACTCAGGCGCGAACGGCACCAGCGCCTCCAGCAACGTGGCGTTATCCGGTAACTGATGCAGCGACTGATCGTAATACCCGAGCGACACGCGCGGATGGAAGGTGACGCCGGGAACCGTTTCCCCTGTTTGCCACTGTCGCCACAGCAGGCGCAGCAGCGACGACTTCCCGCAGCCGTTATGCCCGAGCAGCGCCACGCGATCCCCGCTTTTGAGCCGCGCCAGCGGCAGGGTAAAGAGCGTCGGCGCATCAGGAGCCGCGCTGACGGCCAGATCCTCCAGCTCAAGCAGGCGATCCGCCGCCAGCGCGTCGCCGGAGAGCGTCAGTCGCCAGCGGCTGCCCTGCGCCAGTTCGGTTTGCTCCTCTTTAAGCCGCGCCACCTGTTTTTCCATCTGTTTAGCTTTGCGCGCCAGATCTTCGTTGTCATAAACCTGTCCCCACGTGGCGAGCCGTTTCGCACTCGCCGTCACGCGGTCTATCTCTTTTTGCTCCGCTTTATGGCGCAGGGCGTCGCTCTCATCCCGCGCCGCCAGCGCCGCGCGTGCCTGCGTACAGGGGAGATCGAACGCCTGAAGCTGACCGTCGCGCAATATCCAGGTGCGGTTGGTTACGCTGTCCAGCAGCGCGCTGTCGTGGGAGACCAGAATAAAGCTGCCGTTCCAGCGGGCCAGAAACTGCTCCAGCCACAACATCGTCGGGAGATCCAGATGGTTGCCCGGCTCGTCGAGCAACAGCAGATCGGGCGAGATAATCAGCGCCCGCGCCAGCAATAAGCGTGTGTGCTGGCCGCCGCTAAGCGAGCCCGCCGTCAGCGACCAGGCCGCCTCGGCAAAGCCCATATTTGCGAGCAGTGCCTGCGCCCGCCAGGCGCTGCTTTCACGCTCGGCCTCAGGCAGCCTGGCCAGCAGCGCGTCCAGCAGCGTCTGCTGATGCAGTTTGTCGGGCAGATGTTGCTCCACGCGCGCCAGCAGGCAGCGCGCCGCGCGCGTCACAACGCCTTCGGCAGGCGCAAGGGTGCCGTCCAGCGCTTTCAGAAGCGTGCTTTTGCCGCAGCCGTTATGACCGATAAGGCCAATGCGGTCGCCTTTTTTCAGGGTAAAGGAAAGGGCGTTCAGCACCGGGCCAAACGGGGAATCAATGCGCAGGGAGTGCGCCGTCAGTAATGTGCTCATCGCTTACTCAGAATTTTCAGGCATAACAATGCCTCGTCAAACATCGCTGACGATAATCTGGTAAGCCCTGGAGAAGGGTGATGTGATGGGATCTTCGCTCAGGGTCCAGTTATCGCAGCACGATACCGGTAATGCCTGAGCTCTGGCGATCGCCAAAATGATGTGAATAGTCAAACAATTCACAGCACAGCATAAGAGTCCTCCTTTTATATTCATCAGGTTGATAGGTAGAGCGAGTGTAGCGGGCTGCGCGTTTAAGCACCACTACGCGTATTAAGGGGTGTGAGCGAAAAAACGTTTTGGGAAGGAGAGATGCAAGACGCGCCTGAGCGTCGGGCGTGCTTCAGGCGCAAAAAAGATTAACGGTGATAGAAAATATCGCCGTTCATGGCGCGCACGACTTTACCTTCGGCGTCGGTGATAAGCACGTAGTAGCCGCCCATGTAAGTCCAGTGTGTGCCGGCTTCCGGGGCAGGCAGGTTGCGGATCTGCCACTGTTTGATGTTGTACTGCTCGGTGCGGTAGAGGTCCGGCACGATGTCGCCGATGGTGTATTTTTTGGAATCGGAGTGAAACTCTTTCACTTCATAGCTATCGATAGATTTGGGTTTTACCACATCTGCGGCGAATGCAGAGGCCACCGACATCAACAGCACACCCGCTACGATCATTCTGGTTTTCAACATACCTTCTCCACATGTCAGGGCGCTGCGCCCCGTTGATTTTGTTACCGTCAGGGCGCTATCTTCCTGCGCCATTCCCGGCCGGGCAAGGCTAATTATGTATAAAAAAATGAAGCGGATAGCAATCGGCGCGGGGCTGATTTGGTGGGGCGTGCTTATGGGCTGCCAGAAGTGGTGGGTTATACTTATGTCATGATTGCAGGGATAATGAGATTATCATCCACCGGACTATTTATGATGAGTACAGAAGACGGCGTTCGGGCGTTAATAAAAAAGCATTTCTGGGAGATGGCGGATGAAGATTCGTTAAGTACCGGACAATATTACGTCCTGCCAGAAGATGCACACGTCTTCTTCGGGGAATACTTTGCTGTGTTCAATATGAATTATTCCTCTTTCGACTTCCGTAAATATTTTCCGCAAGAAGGGATATTTTTTCTGCCCAATGCGATTCTTCCCGACTATTTAAAAAGCGATAAGCATCAGCCTTCGCCGCTGACGGTGCAAATGCTGATTGCCTCGGCAAAGGCGGGGCGCTGGATTGATGATTAACGCATTGAACACCTGAGGTTGTAATGGCATTATCGGAAGTCATTTTAAGTGACTCTGCGGGTTCTGTTAGATCGTGACGCTGCAAGATCGTATAACGATTAATAACAGTAGTGACAAGATACTGGTCGTGGAAGACTGATATGAAATATAGTTTTGTATTCTTATGGCTAGTGGCGGGTACATGCGCGGCAGCCCAAATGACGGGCTTTGGCGCAAGGTATTACGATGATATTACCGATGTTTATTCTGATAATCATGAAACCGATAAAGATCTGGTGCCCGTTATTGCTATAGGAACCACCGGTTATAAGTTTGAGGTTAGCACACTTGCTTCTATCGCTAACAATGCCGGTGTAAAGGTAAATAAAGATAATCTGGTCTCCTGGATTTGCCTGAAATCAGGAGGTATCAATTATTGGTTTATTTCGGATAATGAGATGGGGGCGGGGGATTTAACCGCGGTGGCAATAGAGAAAGATGGATCGCCTTGTACCCCTTACAAGGGAGTATTACAAGTATCCGTTAAGGCGCCTGTGTTAACGACGAAAGAAGAAACAGAAAAATATTTTAATCATAAGCCTAAAAAAGATATCGTTATGTACTACAAGGATGTCGAAAAATCAGGTGAATACACGCAAAGTAACAGCATCATGTACTATCTGAAAGATGATAAGGTTCTGGGAGTTATTATTAGCCAGGGAACGACCAACTGACAGGCTCTTTTGCCGTAAGGTCAGGAGTCATTTTTTATGATTCTCTGATGCTTATTTCTTTGATAATCCTGAAACCAATGGTAATAGCTCTTTCTCCAAAAATCACACTTCAGCACCGCATCAATTTATCAGAACCAATGAAATCGCCAGCAAATGAAGATGGCGGCCTGTTGTTCAGGATCGTAACGTTTCCTGATGTGGCCCAAACCGGGACGCAGCCTATTTTTTAGGGTTGAGTCTTTGGCTTCCCGCTGGCATGATCCAAAGCAGGGATTAACGTAACGTTAATCGCAACGTTTTGATTTTGCAGTAAATGACTCGGGGTGCCCTTCTTTGTGAAGGCTGAGAAATACCCGTATTACCTGATCTGGATAATGCCAGCGTAGGGGGCCAAAATTTGGCCTACTTATCATGAGATTGCATCTCTTTTTGTCCGTGCGTAATGCACTTGAGGTACAAAAAGGGCTTGTCCATGAGGTTAAAATCGCTTCCGTACACTTTCAAAAGGTACGGTAACTACTACATTCAGATTCGCTTATCTAATGGGCGGTCATACAAAAAATCACTTTCTACTGACAGCTATCGCGAAGCATCTGCTTTGATGATTAGCATCATTCCGCACATTCCTTTTGTTAAATCATTAGCTACGCCGCTTCCAGTGTTCGAATCATTCTTAGCAAATCTGATTGCCTCAGAACGCAAGGCTGGGAGAAATCCACTCATACCCCACCAGCAGATGATTGTTCCTGCTGTAATCGTAGAATCTCAACCGCCAGCCGAAGCGGAAAAAGTGCTAACCCTTTCGGATGCGTGGGCGATGTACAAAGATGAAAAAGGGAGCAACTGGACGCAATCGATCTCAATGGCAAATGAACGTTACATGGAAGTATTGTTAACTGTCTTGGGAAAGAAAACTGATGTAACGGCGATCACTAAACAGGACATTAAACAAGTGATGGAAGTTGTTGAAAGCCTCCCTAAGCGCGTTGTTCAGCCTTACCGCTCAATGACCATTCAGCAACTGATACAATGTGATGACGTGCCACCGGATGATCTGGTTGGTGTTGAGGCCATCCATAAGCATCTCAAATTATACAAATCACTGTTCAAAACTTTCCTCACAGAAAACAAAGACATTTTATCTAAATCGCCAACTGATGGCGTTGTGGCTGCACCTTCTAAAGCAAGGTTTGGCGCATACAGCGCAACAGAAATGAAAAAGTTTGTGGGGTGGGCGCTTAAACAGCCTGATAACTGGCAAAAGTGGATCACATTGCTGTTGGCATACACCGGAGCCAGAAGAGGCGAGATTGCCAAACTGGAGAAGTCACAGATCAAATTCGATGAAGACAGCCAACGGCATTACTTCCTGATTGCAGAGGGAGGGCAGGGGAAAACAGAAAACGCCACGCGGCAAGTGGTAATCCATCCTAAGCTGATCGAATGGGGATTTATGGATTATGTTGATCGCCAATGGAAAGAGCGGATTTTCTCAGAAGTGGCTGGTACGAACATGACAAAAATAGGCAAAATGTTTGCTGATCTCCGTGATCAACTTGGTATTCCGTATCTGGATGATTACGGGCAACGGCGATTACTGCATTCGATCCGCCACAGCGTCTGTTCTTCTGCTATGGCTGGTTGGGTGAAAAACATTTTGCACCTACAGCAGACAGTAGGCCATGAAAAGAGCGGCGGAATCACGAAACGCTATCTGCATACATTCCCGCTTTCCTCTGTTTCTTATGTGATTGATGGTATTGATTGGGAGTCCTAAATACGCTCACCAACGGGCTTATTGGCTGCTATTGTGCAAAATCTGTTAGTTGCGCATTTTCTGCCCCCTGGATAACCTAAGATTAATCTTAATCACTCAAGGGTGAGCATGGCTATCGGGAAGAGACAGAATCAAGAGGAATCACCCAAAGACGAGTTAGATCGCTTGCTGGATGAGCTTGAACTCACACAGGCGCAACGGGAGTTTATCGAGTCCATGTGTTATGAGAACGGCAGTGATAACCCTGAAAAGGAATCACTATGAGTATTTACTTCAATGAGCACAGTAGCGCGATTGGATGCTGGTTAATCAAGGGGGATTATTTGCAAATTGATCGAGGCCCCAACATTCCAGGCGGCTTGTACAAAATCAACGACAATAAAGTGAAATTCCCATTCGACTACAAAGAGGTTGAGGGGGTGATTGACACAGAGAAACTCACTTTCACCGTGAATGGTCAAGCGTACCCAATGAGGAAAATGAAAACTAATCCGTGGGATGTTTAGCGGTAAAGGGGGCTATGCCCCCTTGTGTTATTTCTTCAAGTCACCAGTACATTGATACTCCATAGTGACCATTGTTTCCATACATCCGCTTGAGGATGGTTGAGAACAAACTGAGGTATAGCCGCCGAATGGCTCAGCACCAGAATAGCCCCATGCAGCGCAACGCTGTGCTGCTGCTTGAGCGCCTTGTTGAACGTTCACTTTAGGGGATTCGAACATCCCGAAGGAATAGCTCATTTTTACAGTCCCATCGGCCTTACTACCACCAGTCGGAACTAATTGTTTCTGTACAGCACACCCAGAGAGAAGCAGAGTTGAAGCTACTAACACTAATAAACTTTTGCGCATTGAAATCATTCCATTTGATAGCTATTTCTAGTTGTTTTTCCGAAAGATTTTTATCTTAAAGCATTATTTCATTGAAATTAAGTGGATTCTGATTGAAATGTTATCAATCTCTCAATGCCCTTAGCCACATCATTAAAAGGTGTAGTTGTTGGGCTGGCACTTTAACCCGTCTTCCGGCTTCTACGTTGCACATCGCGAGCGCTAACGCCATAATGCTGCTGTTCGGCATTTCCTTCTCTCCGTTGGGAATGTTGAATACGGCGGGGGCTGGCTTCTTGGTGGTTGGCGGCCCCTGCCACTTGCTGATCAACTGCTCTTCTAAGGTTTGTTGGTAACAGGTGACGCTGTATCGTCGTCCCTGCAAACTTCACTACCTGCGTATAAACGCACACCGTAGCACCACACCAGATAAAGCTGGTGATTAGCTCTTCTTCCTTTTTCAATACTCATCTCCGAGAATTGCACCTAAGAAAAATTCTGTTTGCTCTTCACTGCCTTTGATGCTGTAACACTCGATAGCCTTTCTCACCTCGCTTTCGTCCGTATAACCAGCCAGCCATTCTATTAGGCTTTCTAAATACTCCTCCGCTCTGTTCACGTCGTGATCTTCTGGTAACACCTTGATAGCGTCTGCCATGAAACAGGCTTCTACGTGGTCGTAATGAAACAGCAGGGCAAGAATACTTTCTTGTTGCCATTGTTCAGGCGTTTTCAATCCGTAATTGTTAGTCATTTGATACTCACCCACTTATGATCCTCTCTTAATGCCTGTTGAATACTTCGTTCGTAGTGCGTCCACTTTGGCCTGAGTGATCCCCAGGTAGGCGCGTGTGTGTTCGGTGGAGCGATGCCCCAACATTTTACTAATCACCTCTAAATCCTCATTGTTATTATGGGCAATTGTTGCCACGGTCTTACGTGCGCTGTGCATACTGATCACTGCTTCCTGTGGAATCAAGCGCTGCATTTTGAGCTTATCCACTGCATACTGAATCTCTGCATGGATTTTAGAACGGCTGATCGGCTTACCCTTGCTCCGGTTGCTGTCATTCTGAAATACATACACGTTATCCCCGCGCTCGTTGTAGCGAGCCTTGAGCACCTCCCTTGCTGTCTCCGTCAATTCCACTTCTACCGCTTCTTTGGTCTTGTCTTGGGTGATACGTAGCACCTTGCTACCGATATCCAGTTCATCCCAGCGCCAGGATCGCATGTCTACACCGCGAAGCTGTGTCTCAACTCCTATAAGGAAGAGATCCGCCACTGTCTGGCTCTTCTTCGTGATTTCTTCCACTACCATCTTCACCTGATCGGCGCTCTCAAGTCCGTCTGTACGCTTTGCACCCTTACTGATTGCCATTTCTCTACCTCCTTAATCTGTCTTTATGGTGTAAAAATTGATCAAAAACAGATAGATAGCAAGATCATTTTATTGGTATTTGCATAAATGTCTTATTGGTGGGGTTTCAAGGGTATTAAGTGGCATTAAACGCGATTAAAGCCGATTTAGGGGAGCGCGGTTGCTTGACGTGCTTAACGGCGTGATCGAGGCCACCCCAATTCCACCGCCAGCCAGTGCCGAATATCAAGCCATTGATTTATAACGATTTTATTTTTATCGCTTGTGTTTCATGGAAATTTATTTTTGTCAATTTATTTATTTTGGCGGTGACGATTTGCACCAGAAACAGCCGAAAAAAGGCGATAAAATCGAGGTTGATCATAAGTGTTTGTTTCTAATAGAAGATGAATAGGACAGATAGCCTGAATGTCCTATCGGAGCGGGATATTGCATGGTAAATGAGAGTCATTATCAATTGGCGTGATTGCATCAAGAAATGATTAGAATGCTAACTAATTGGCGGGTTTCAGCATGGAAAAAAGCGAATTGTTACTTTATAACATAAAACGAGAGAACTCGTTCGACAAATCCGGCACGCGTGCAAAGTGGTTTTCATGACAAACAGCCTGTATCCCGCACTACACAACGGTTTAGCTAAGTTGAGCATTCTTACAATGAAAGTGAACAATCCACTTTGACCTACATCTACGCCGATTCTTTACCTGTCATTTAAGATAGGTTTTGACCTTAATAATGTATGGATTTGATAGGGATAACCTAATATTTTCCTCTGGCTGTTCTTAGGATTGTTGCATGTGCGATTCGTAGTGAGCAGGGCGACGATCTACCGTTGGGTGAAATGGCGTTTTTTGCTATCTTGGCGGTAGGTTAGCCCACTGTGACATACGGGGTAGGTCTGAGTGATATAGGGGGGTAGGTCAGGCTGACCTGGGGGGTAGGTCACGGTGACACACAATAAGATTAACTATAATACTAATAATAAGATCAGTTATTAGATCAGTGCCTTTTGCGCTTGTCGCAAAGATCGTTTGCTTGGCGTCTATCGCCGTCACTCCTGGCAAGCAGCCTTACTCCGCTACCTTTCGGGCTACGTTGGCTGGCCTCGTTCCGCTCACGACGCAGCAAAGCGTTATCTATACATTCTGTATGGTGCAATGGCGTTAGCCACCGTGAAAACGGTTGCACATGATCACTTCGCCGTGGGCGAATCTCTCTGCGCTGTGCGCGGTATGTAACCATCTACTAACCATCTAACGATGCTTACCAGATGCTAACTCTACCTACCTCCTCTTAACTTCCCTACATCCTTTCGTCTGTAGTGATGTTAATTCTCGAAGGTAGAGCAGCAGGGCTAAAGCTCACTGTTCACCGTGCTACGGTTCCACTTCACTAAGCCAACATATCCAATCATCTACACCTGTCCGATCTCGCTACCGCTCAATCTTCTGAGTGCAGATTCTTGGTGTTGGTGTGGGATAAGTGCCAGAGGGCGGCAGTGATGCGAATAGAGCGCCTCAGACGCGCTGTAAGCGGTTTTGAGAGGGGAGGGAATGCAGATGTAGCCTCAATACATCAGAACGCCGCAGAGAGCGTTACAGGCTGTTTTGTGAGTTTCTTGTGGCAAGTTCTACCACAAATTTCAATTGACAGCAACCATCCATTTTTTGTATAAAGCACGTAATGCGCTTGACTTTTTAGAAGTTATTGAAAAATAGCTTGACAACAGGTGTGCTTTTAGTGTACTATTAAAAGTATGGTGATAATCATTATCATCTAATCCACATCCAACAACATTCCATCACGCATAAATTGCAGCCTCCACCAAGTTTTTGGCGTGGGGGCTTTTTTGCGTCTGGAGAAAACCAAACAGGAGCAAACAACATGCGTTACTTCAACGTTGACCAAATCTACGCAGATTTGATTACAGGCCGAACAACACGAACACTTGTTTACAGTTCACTTGTCCGAGCGCGTAAGAGTGAACAAACGGACAGGGTGGAAATGTTCGAGGAAGCGATTCGACGCTTTGACGAATGGCGAGCAACGCCAAATTTCACCCCAGTGACCAGCTAACCCAGGAGGAAACCAGAATGATCGAGAAGAAAACCAAACTACCGCCGTCCACATCGTTAATGATACCTGATGCCACATTTCAGATTCTGTTCAAAGAAGCTAAGCGCCGAAAAATGAGCGTAAGCGCACTCCTTCTTGAAGAATGCCAAAGTCTGGCGGTCAAATACTCGAAAGCTGGCGCGTAATAACCACGTTCCAGCATTAACACCCACCCACGAATGAGAAGCGGAGAAAACCAAATGAAGAGCATTCGTAACTTACTGAGCATACACAGGAGCAAACAACAATGGCAAAAACCCTCGCCCAGATTCAGGCAAAACACGAGCACACGTATCAAGATGAAGACGGAAAAACTGTAACATCGCAAACCTTCATAAAGGACTTCACCTTCTTCGAAGACATTGAATACCTTTATTCAAAAGACTGCCCCGATGGGATAAAAATCGACAGCCATCACGTCGCTCTGTATTGCCGCTTTATGAGTTATCAAGCGAACGGTGATAATTGCTACGAGAGCCACGCTACGTTAGCGAGAAAACACAAAACATCACCTTCGACGGTGAAAAGACGGATTAGCGACTTGAAAAAGCTGGGGCTGGTGACAACAGAACCGAATCCCGATCCCAAGTATGACACCCTTCAGTACACTGCATTACCGCTTACTGATGCTCACGTTATCCCAGCAGATCAACTACCAGCAGCGCCCATTAGGATTTCTGACGTAGTGGCAGAGCCACCTGCACCCACAGCCGCGCCTAATCCTGATAAGACAGCAGCGGAACATTCTGTTCCTGATTTTGATGATCTTCCGTTTGTCTGGGATGCTCCACAGTATCAACCAACACCAACGATCCCCACTCAGCAGAACAAGCCAGAACTTCCCTGGGGCGGTGTAGCTATCTGCAAACCGAATGGCGATCCCATTGATGCCGCTTTGAAATGGGCGCTAACAGAGACAATGGGCGATGAGGAAGCAGCCTACCAACTTATTTCCCAGACAGCGACCAAACATCTTGGACGTGAGATTATTTTAACCGTACCAACGAATGAAACCATCGACGAATGCGAGGATCTACCATTTTAAGGAGGATTATGAATAGCCTTTACCTACTGAACGAAGATACAAAGTTTCAACTCGGATGCAATGACATTTGCAGACGCATCTATAACCACCTTGCCAGCCTCCAAAGAAGCACAGGCGGGTGGTGATACAAGGGGCGTAAAGCCCCTTTTTCCGTTTCTTGGGTGGGGTTCAAAAAGGGGGTATGCGTATTTTCAAGGTGAAGAAGCGATAACCGGAAGGGCGGGCTTGCGCCAGCAAGCAACTTCCCCTAAGCTGGCAAAAAGTATAGAGATTCAATCTTCATGACTCGGGGTGCCCTTCTTTGTGAAGGCTGAGAAATACCCGTATTACCTGATCTGGATAATGCCAGCGTAGGGAAGTCAGATGCCTGTCCGGTATCCCGTCTTCGCGCCTGGCAGGAGAGAACCATGTCTTCTGACCTGCTTTGCGGCTCGCACGCCGCGCCTGTTGTCACCCAACTTCGCCGTCACGCGCCGCTGGTGCACTGCATTACCAACGATGTGGTGCAAAATTTCACTGCCAATGTCCTGCTCGCGCTCGGCGCCTCGCCCGCGATGGTGGTGGATACTGACGAAGCCGCGCAGTTCGCGGCCATCGCCGATGCCTTACTCATTAACCTCGGTACCCTCACACGCCCGCAGCAGCAGGCGATGCGGGCGGCTATTGACAGCGCCTGCGCGGCGGGCAAGCCCTGGACGCTCGACCCGGTCGCCGTCGGCGTGCTTACGCTGCGCACGGAATTTGCGCAGGAGATTCTGGCGCGTCGTCCCGCCGCCATTCGCGCTAACGCCTCGGAAATCCGCGCGCTGGCAGGCGAAAGCGGCGGCGGGCGCGGCGTTGACGCGACCGAAAGCGCGCACCATGCACGTGAGGCGGCCCGCTTACTGGCGCGTCGCAGCGGCGCGGTTGTCGCTGTGACCGGCGAGGTCGATTACATCACCGATGGCGAACGCACGGTCGCGGTCGAGGGCGGCACCGCGATGCTGACCCGCGTGGTGGGCACCGGCTGCGCACTCTCGGCGGTCGTCGCTGCCTGCTGTGCGCTACCGGGCGACCGTCTGGAGAATGTCGCAACGGCCTGCTGGCTGATGAAGCGGGCGGGCGAACAGGCGCTGACCATCTCCCGTGGCCCCGGCAGTTTCGCCAGCGCGTTGCTGGATAATCTGCATGCGCAGGCGTTCGGAGGTGCTCATGAAACGCATTAACGCGCTCACCATCGCCGGCACCGACCCGAGCGGCGGCGCGGGCATCCAGGCCGATCTCAAAACCTTCTCGGCGCTCGGCGCTTACGGCACGTCTGTCATCACGGCGCTGGTGGCGCAGAACACCCGCGGCGTGCAGTCGGTCTACCGCATTGAACCGTCGTTTGTCGCCGCCCAGCTTGATTCAGTGTTAAGCGATGTGCGCATCGACACCACCAAAATCGGCATGCTGGCAGAAACGGATATCGTCGAGGCCGTGGCGGAGCGGCTATCACGTTACCGGGTGCGTAATATTGTGCTGGATACGGTCATGCTCGCGAAAAGCGGCGATCCGCTGCTGAGCCCGTCAGCGGTGCGCACGCTGCGCGAACGGTTGTTGCCGCAGGTGGCGATCATCACGCCGAATTTGCCGGAGGCGGCGGCGCTGCTGGAAACCACGCATGCCCGCAGCGAAGCGGAGATGCGCCAGCAGGGCGAGGCGTTGCTGGCGCTCGGCTGTGGCGCGGTGCTGATGAAAGGCGGGCATCTGGATGACGCCGAAAGCCCCGACTGGCTCTTTACCCGCGAAGGCGCGACGCGCTTTACCGCCCCGCGCGTCATGACGAAAAATACCCACGGCACGGGCTGCACGCTCTCCAGCGCGCTTGCGGCGCTGCGTCCGCAGTATGCTGACTGGGTTGAAACGGTGACGGCGGCGAAGGCGTGGCTCACGAAAGCGCTGCAACAGGCGGATAGTCTGGAAGTAGGGGAGGGCATCGGGCCCGTCCATCATTTTCATGCATGGTGGTGAACCGTGCCAGCAGAATTAGCTGAAAATGCGCTCAGGTCTGGCAATCTGTGCTAATCAAGTCCAGGCTAAGAGGGCCCAGCTAAGGCGTGGGTAAGGAATCTTATCGTCCGGCAGGTCACCGCCTGCCGACCATAACGGGAGCGTATGATGACTGATATTGCGCAGTTGCTCGGCAACGATGCCGATAGCCTGTTACAGCACCGCTGTACGACCATTTCCTCCGACCAGCTCTACCTGCCAGGGCCGGATTATGTCGATCGCGTGATGATCGATAACAACCGTCCGCCCGCGGTGCTGCGAAATATGCAGACTCTTTATAACACCGGACGCCTCGCAGGCACCGGCTATCTGTCTATTCTGCCGGTGGACCAGGGCGTCGAGCATTCGGCGGGCGCGTCGTTCGCCGCCAATCCGATGTATTTCGACCCGAAAAATATCGTCGAGCTGGCGATTGAGGCGGGCTGTAACTGCGTGGCGTCAACCTATGGCGTGCTGGCGTCAGTCTCGCGCCGCTACGCGCACCGCATTCCGTTCCTGGTGAAACTCAACCACAACGAAACGCTCAGTTACCCCACGCAATATGACCAGACGCTCTACGCGAGCGTCGAACAGGCGTTCAATATGGGCGCGGTGGCGGTCGGAGCGACTATCTATTTCGGCTCTGAAGAGTCGCGCCGCCAGATTGAAGAGATCTCCGCCGCGTTTGAGCGCGCGCATGAGCTTGGCATGGTGACAGTGCTGTGGGCGTATCTGCGTAACAGTCACTTCAAGAAAGATGGCGTCGATTACCACTCCAGCGCCGATTTGACCGGTCAGGCTAACCATCTGGCCGCCACCATTGGCGCGGATATCGTGAAGCAGAAGATGGCCGAGAATAATGGCGGCTATACCGCGCTGAAGTTCGGCTATACCGACGAGCGCGTGTATAGCAAGCTGACGAGCGATAACCCGATTGACCTGGTGCGTTATCAGCTCGCCAACTGCTATATGGGCCGTGCGGGGCTGATTAACTCTGGCGGCGCGTCCGGAGGCGAGGCGGATCTCACCGATGCGGTGCGCACAGCGGTGATCAACAAGCGCGCAGGCGGTATGGGGCTGATTCTGGGACGCAAGGCGTTTAAGAAATCGATGGCCGACGGCGTGAAGCTGATAAACGCGGTACAGGATGTGTATCTGGACAAGAAAGTGACTATCGCCTGACGGCGGTTAAGATTACGCATTAAAAAACGCGCCTGTAGGCGCGTTTTTTGTGGATGGGGTAAATGGTGGGTGCGCTGCGCTTACCCGCCCTACGAAACCACAAAAGCCACCGCCGATGCCGTATGTTTTCCCTTGCGGCTGCCCTTTGGCCGCGAGCCGGGATTGTTAAGGGGGCGGCGGCGAGCCCCCTTAACACGTTCGCGTGAGTAAACGTGACAGAGAGAATCCGCGTTGTGGCGAACGGAACAGGTCACCAGGCGTACATATTCCCGGGTTCCACGGTTCACCGGTCTTGAACAGGCAATGCCTTTTATTTGACGGCGGTGCTGATGGCGGGTGCGCTGCGCTTACCCACCCTACAGTTGGCTGGCGTTACGTTATGCTTCGGCGGGTGCGCTGCGCTTACCCACCCTACAATGTTTCATACCGTTGCATCTCTGGTAGGGCGGGTAAGCGTAGCGCACCCGCCGTCCCGAAAATCGCGATGCCACACATTCCTTTACTTAAGCAGCGGACAATCCGGCGGCAGGCGGCACTGCAGCGCGCCGGGCTCAACCACGATGCGGAAATGCTGTCCGCTCAGCGGCTCGCCGTCGAGGTTAAAGGTAATCTCATGCGGCGCGGTTATCTCAAACCAGGGCGAGGCACCATCGATAATATTCGGGCTCTCTTCCGGCTGCGTCAGCGTGGTAAACAGCGCAGGCAGCAACTCTTCGCCGGTAAAAATCCGCAAATGCAGCAGCCCGTCGTTAATCAGCGCCTCCGGGCACAGCTCCTGACCGCCGCCCGCCTGACGCCCGTTACCGATGCCGATAACCAGCGCGTCGCCCTGCCAGTGAAAATGCTCGCCGCGAATTTCACAGCGATCCGCTTTCAGGGCGTCCATACGCATCAGCCCGTGGATCAGATACGACACCCCGCCGAGCGCGGCTTTTAACCGCTCCGGCGTTTCAGTGGTGATGCGCGTACCGAAACCGCCCGTCGCCATATTGATAAACCAAGTTTTATCATTCACGTGCGCGATATCAATCGGCACCGCGCGGCCTTCAATGGCCAGCTTCAGCGCCAGTTCGATATCGTCCGGCACGGCGGCGCTGGTTGCGAAATCGTTCGCGGTGCCGAGCGGCAACAGGCCGAGCGCCGGGCGTTTTTCCTGCGTGACTCCCGCCAGCGCCGCTGCCACTTCATTAATGGTGCCGTCGCCGCCTGCCGCAATCACCGTCTGCGCGCCCTGATCTGCCGCCTCACTGACATAGCGCGCCGCATCGCCTTTCTCCCAGGTCACGCGCACCTCTATCGGGTGGCCCTGGTCGCGTAGCAGCTTCACGCTGCCGCGCAGGATCTCATTATCAGCGCTTTTACCATTTAAAATCAGAAACGAGCCGGGGGAACGGGACATGAATACACTCCTGTGAATACGGATTCACAGAGTTTATCGCAGAGTCTGGCGAGTCGCTTAAGAACTGACTGAAAGGATAAAAAAATAAGCCTGCGTAAGGGAGATTACGCAGGCTGAAGGAGGTGGTTCCTGGTACAACGGGCATTTATGGATTATGTTTTTCAGCGCCGTGGATAATAACCGCTTTAAACATAACGGTTTGTGATCCCATTCGAAGAAACATTCGCGCGGTAAAAATAACCCTTATAAATCATTTACCATGTGGATTTCTGGTGGTCTGGCCAGAGAAATTACGCATTAACAGCGCATACTCCAGTGCTAAATCCTCTGGAACTGGCATCCAGATGGTGTATCCGTCTCCCGGTGCCACCTCCATCTTCTCGCCTTTCGCGTTTTCCATATGCTCAAGCGTAAAGCTGACGTTGCCCTGTGGCGTCATCAGTTCCAGGCTGTCGCCCAGGGAAAATTTGTTTTTCACCGCCACCGCAGCCAGCGCGCCGTTGCGCTCGCCGGTAAATTCGCCGACAAACTGCTGACGGTCCGATACCGAGTAGCCATAGTCATAGTTCTGATAATCGTCGTGGGTGTGACGACGCAGAAAACCTTCGGTATAGCCGCGGTGCGCTAGCCCTTCGAGCGTCTCAAGGAGGCTCGGATCGAACGGTTTACCGGCGGCGGCGTCGTCAATCGCGCGGCGATAGACCTGGGCGGTACGCGCGCAGTAGTAGAACGATTTGGTGCGGCCTTCGATTTTCAGCGAGTGGACGCCCATTTTCGTGAGGCGCTCGACGTGCTGAATGGCGCGCAAATCTTTAGAGTTCATGATGTAAGTGCCGTGTTCATCTTCGAACGCGGTCATGTATTCGCCGGGGCGCTGCGCCTCTTCAATCATGAAGACTTTATCGGTCGGCGCGCCGATGCCGAGCGTCGGCTCGACGGTCTGCACCGGGATAGGCTCATGGATATGCACGATATTGCCGATGCTGTCTTCTTTGCCTTCCTGCACTTTATATTCCCAGCGGCAGGCGTTGGTGCAGGTGCCCTGGTTCGGGTCGCGCTTGTTGATGTAGCCGGAAAGCAGGCAGCGACCGGAATAGGCCATGCAGAGCGCGCCGTGAACGAAGATCTCAAGCTCCATTTCCGGCACCTGCTCGCGAATTTCCGCAATCTCTTCAAGCGACAGTTCGCGGGAGAGAATGACGCGCGTCAGGCCCATCTGTTGCCAGAATTTTACCGTCGCCCAGTTCACCGCGTTGGCCTGTACCGAAAGGTGAATATCCATCTGCGGGAAGTGCTCGCGCACCAGCATGATAAGCCCCGGATCGGACATGATCAGCGCATCCGGGCCCATCTCCACCACGGGTTTGAGATCGCGGATAAAGGTTTTCAGCTTGGCGTTGTGCGGCGCGATGTTAACCACGACGTAGAATTTTTTGCCAAGCGCGTGGGCTTCATTAATGCCGAGCTGCAAATTCTCGTGGTTGAATTCGTTATTGCGCACGCGCAGCGAGTAGCGCGGCTGGCCGGCGTAGACGGCGTCGGCACCATAGGCGAAGGCGTAACGCATATTTTTCAGCGTTCCCGCAGGCGACAGTAATTCTGGTTTAAACATGATGAACTCGTTCTGATGACAGGTCAGACCCGCTTCAACGGCGAAGCGGTCGGGGGCACGTTTACCCCCACGTTAAGGGCGGGAATTGTAGCGTCCGCGGCCTGGGCGTGCAAACCGTTATGGGGGTTATGGATGTGAGGCGGGTGCGCTGCGCTTACCCGCCCTACAAAAACCTGATTCGCATTCTGCGTAGGGTGGGTAAGCGTAAGCGCACCCACCTCTGGAAAATGAAAAGCCACCGCCGATGCCGTGTGTTTTCCCTTGCGGCTGCCCTTTGGCCGCGAGCCGGGATGGTTAAGGGGGCGGCGGCGAGCCCCCTTAACACGTTCGCGTGAGTAAACATGAAAGAGAGAATCAGCGTGGTGGCGAACGGAACTGGTCACCAGGCGTGCATATTCCTGGGTTCACCAATGTTAAACAGGCAATGCCTTACATTTGATGGCGGTGCTGACGGCGGGTGCGCTTCGCTTACCCGCCCTACAAAAACCGGTCACGTGCGGCGTGACGGCGGGTGCGCTTCGCTTACCCGCCCTACAAAAACCCGATTCGCATTCTGCGTAGGGTGGGTAAGCGTAGCGCACCCACCACTGGAAAATGAAAAGCCACCGCCGATGCCGTGTGTTTTCCCTTGCGGCTGCCCTTTGGCCGCGAGCCGGGATGGTTAAGGGGGCGGCGGCGAGCCCCCTTAACACGTTCGCGTGAGTAAACGTGACAGAGAGAATCAGCGTTCTGGCGAACGTAACAGGTCACCGGGCGTACATATTCCTGGGCCTGGCGTTTCACCCGTGCAGGTAATCTCTACACCACCCGACCAGCGTCGGCTTCCCAGCGGTAGCCCACGCCGTACACGGCGCGGATAAAGGGCTGCTCGTCGTCCAGCGCTTCCAGCTTGCGGCGCAGGTTTTTTATATGGCTGTCTATCGTGCGGTCGGTCACCACGCGGTAATCGTCATACAGATGATTCAGCAACTGCTCGCGGGAAAACACTTTGCCCGGCTCGCCGGAAAGCGTCTTCAGCAGGCGGAACTCGGCTGGCGTCAGGTCGAGCGGTTTCTGCCGCCAACTCGCCTGAAAACGCCCTTCATCGATAATCAGCGGGCTTTGGGCATCCTGCGCCTGCAGATCGCGCTGCGGCTTGCAGCGGCGCAAAATGGTTTTCACGCGCGCCACCACCTCGCGTGGGCTAAACGGTTTGCAGATGTAATCATCGGCACCGATCTCAAGCCCCAGCAGGCGGTCAATCTCTTCGATTCTGGCGGTCACCATCACAATCGGCACTTCCGAGAAGCGGCGAATTTCGCGGCACAGCGTCAGCCCGTCGGTGCCCGGCAGCATCAGATCCAGCAGGATTAAATCCGGCGGCGTCTGGCGCACATAGGGCAACACCTGATCGCCGTGGTTAATCAGCGTGGGCGCGTAGCTGGCCGCCCGCAGGTAATCCACCAGCAGCGCGCCGAGTTTTGGCTCATCCTCGACAACCAGAATGCGCGGGGTTTTATCGTTAATCGGTAACTCTGTCATACGTCTCCCGGAAGTACGGCATCAAGCGGTAAGGATACGGTGATGCTAACACCGCCTGATGATGAATGATCGGCATTAATCGTCCCGCCATGCGCCGCCACGATATTGGCGCAGATGGCAAGGCCGAGGCCCGAGCCGCCGCTGGCGCGGTTGCGCGAGCCTTCCGCGCGGTAGAAGCGCTCAAACAATTTTGACAGCTGCTCATCGCTCACGCCCGGCGCGCTGTCGATAAACCGCAGCACGAAACGCTGCGCCTGACGCTCACCCTGAATCAGCAATCCGCCGCCCGCGTCCGTGTAACGCAGGCTGTTTTCCAGCAGATTATTAAAAAGCTGCATCAGCCGGTCGCGATCGCCAAAGAGCGTCACGTTTTCCGGCATCGACAGATTCAGCGTCAGCCCGCGCGCGGCAAAGCGCTCGCGGAACGCGCCCGCAGCCACCTCGATGAGCGCCACGATCTCCAGCGGCTTTTTCTGGTAGGCAAGTGCGCCTTCGTCAGAGAGCGATAACTGGTGCAGGTCATCCACCAGTTTGGTCAGCGTGCCCACTTCGGCCTGCAACGAGGCGACCGACTCCGGCGTAAACTGGCGCACGCCGTCCTGAATCGCCTCCAGCTCGCCGCGCAGCACCGCCAGCGGCGTGCGCAGCTCATGAGAGATATCCGCCATAAATGCCTGGCGCATCTGCTGGTTTTTCTCAAGCGTGCTGGCGAGCTGGTTGAAATCCTGCGCCAGTCGGCCCAGTTCATCCTGCCCGGTGGCGACGACGCGGGTAGTAAAATCGCCCGCCGCCAGACGGTGTGTGCCTTCCACCAGCCGTTTTACCGGGGCGAGCAGCCCGCGTGCCAGCAGCAAGGTGGCGGCTGCCGCGAGCAGCGTCGAGAGCGCGACGATAAGCCAGCTGGTGCGCCGCTGCTGTTTATCGAAGTTGATATCGGTACTGCGCGTCAGCCGCTCCACCGGCGAGGCGATCACCCAGCCGACGCGTTTGCCGTCAACGACAATCGCGCGCCGCGCGCCATCCTGCGGCACCGGCGAGCGCGGGCCGACCAGCACATTTTGTTCGGCGTCCACCACCCAGAACTGCGTTCGCCAGCCGTGCGGCGGCATGTGGGGCGGCGGCCCTCGGTCTGGCGGCGGCGGGCCGTCATGGGCGTTCTCCCGTTCAAAAGAGCGCAAAATCTGGAATATCATGCGATCGTTATGGCGCAGAAATCCCCAGTCGCCGTGCTGCTGGTACTGCTCGCTCAGTGCGTCGCTTAACAGCGCGAGACGTTGTTCGTTACCGTGTTTGATGTAGTCGATAAAGCCGCGCTCGAAGCTAAAGCGCACCGCCCAGTGCATCGTAATCAACAACAGAATACAGGTGGCGAAAATAGCCAAAAACAGCTTGCCCGTAATGCCGGGCCGCCAGAACCTCATGAAGCACTCCTTTTGCGCCGCGCGATGACGGCGTTTTTACTGATGTCGTCAGGGACGCGGGCGAACACCAGCGCCGGCAGGGCGATAATTAGCGCCATGCACAAATAGGTCCAGAAAAAGATGCTGTGGGCGTCGCCGCTGTCCGCGGCGAGCTGGTTATGCCCGAACGCGCCAAGCAGCAGGCCCGCGATGCTCACCCCAAGGCTCATCGAGAGCTGCATCACCATCGACAGCAGGCTGTTGCCGCTGCTCGCCATCTCATCGGGCAGATCGCGAAGCGTCAGCGTGTTCATCGTCGAGAAACGCACCGAATTCACCATCCCCTGAAAAAGCATGACTACCGGCAGCAGCCAGTACCAGCCCGCCAGCGCCACGCCCATAAACAGCAGGGTCACGAGCGCAAGCGCAAGCGTCGAGGCCACCAGCACCCGGCGGTAGCCAAAGCGGTTTACCACCTGCACCACAATGCGTTTGATCCCCATACTGCCAAGCACCATCGGCATCATCATCAGGCCGGCGTGGAATGGGGAAAAGCCGAGGCCAATCTGTAAAAAAACCGGCGTCATAAACGGCAGCATCCCGCTGCCGATGCGCCCGCATAAGCTGCCGAACAGCCCCAGTGAAAAGGTACGGGTATGGAAAAGTCGCAGGCTGAACAGCGCCCGCTCGTTGCCGCGCGCATGCCACAGGTAAAGCAGCGTGGCCGCGCTGCCGCCCGCCACCAGCGCGCCAAGCCCGGCTGGGGAAAGACCAGTGCTGCGGTAGCCGTCGAGCGCAATCGTCAGCGCCGCCATGCCGAAGGCGAGCAGCAGAAAGCCGGAGAAATCGAAGCGCCGCGTTTGCATGGTGTAATTCGGCATCAGCCAGAGCGTCGCGGCGGCACCGGCAATGCCCACCGGCAGGTTGATTAAAAAGATCCAGTGCCAGGAGGCGTACTCCACCAGCAGCCCGCCGAGCGCCGGGCCGAGCAGCGGCCCCACCTGGCCGGGGAGCGTCACAAACGTCATCGCCGCCATATACTGATCGCGCGGGACGATTTTCATCACCGTCAGCCTGCCGACCGGCACCATCATCGCGCCGCCGACGCCCTGTAACACGCGCGCTGCCACCAGCTCATTGAGTGTCGAGGACTGCGCGCAAAACAGCGAGCCGAGCGTGAACAGCACAATCGCGGTGAAGAAGATGTTGCGCACCCCGACGCGATCCGCCAGCCAGCCGCTCGCGGGCAGCATCACCGCCACCGTCAGCACATACGAGACGATAACCATGTGCATCCGCAGCGGGCTCTCCCCGAGGCTCGCGGCCATTGAGGGGAGGGCGGTATTGACGATAGTGGTATCCAGCGCCTGCATAAAAAAGCCGAAGGCGACGATCCACAATTGCCAGCGCACGTTCTGGGGCAGGTCGGTCATAAATTATTCGCTCGCGGTCAGGGTGTCCTCAGGTTTCGCCCGGCGCGTAAAACGCAGGCGCAGTCGGTCGAAGAAGAGATAGACCACCGGCGTGGTATAGAGCGTCAGCAACTGGCTCATCACCAGCCCGCCGACGATCGTAATGCCGAGCGGCTGGCGCAGCTCCGCGCCGTCGCCGCTTGCAATCATCAGCGGCAGCGCGCCGAACAGGGCCGCCAGCGTCGTCATCATAATCGGGCGAAAACGCAGCAGGCAGGCCTGAAAAATAGCGTCGCGGGCGCTGAGCTGGCCGTTGCGCTGAGCCTCCAGCGCGAAGTCCACCATCATTATCGCGTTCTTCTTCACGATACCAATCAATAGCATAATACCGATAAGCGCGATGAGGCTAAACGGGGCGTCGAACGCCTCCAGCGCCAGCAGCGCGCCGACGCCCGCCGACGGCAGCGTGGAGAGAATGGTGAGCGGATGCACATAACTCTCATACAGCATCCCCAGCACGATATAGACCGTGGCGATGGCCGCGAGAATTAAGATCACCTGCGAATTCATCGTCTCCTGGAACACCTGCGCCGTACCGGCGAAGCTGCCGCGCACCGACGACGGCACGCCAAGCGAGGTCATCGTACGGGTGATGGCGTCGCTCGCTTCCGAGAGCGACACGCCGGTCGGCAGGTTAAACGCGATGGTCGATGCCGCCGACAATCCCTGATGGTTAACCGACAGCGGCGCGTTAGCGGGCTGCCATTTCGCAAACCACGAGAGCGGAATCGGCTTGCCTTCGCTGTTCATCACGAACATCTGATCGAGCGCGCTGATATCCTGGGTGTAACGCGGGTCAACTTCCATCACCACTTTGTATTGGTTAAGGGGCTGGTAGATGGTCGAAATCTGGCGCTGGCCGAAGGCGTTATTGAGCAGGCTGTTGGCGTCCTGCACGCTGATGCCAAGCCGCGCCATCGATTCGCGGTCATAGACCAGGCTCATCTCCGCGCCGTTGTCCTGTTGATCAGAGTTCACGTCGGCGAGCTGCGGCAGTTTCGCGAGCCCCTGGCGGATTTTCGGCTCCCATTCGCGCAGTGCCGCCAGATCGTCAGACAGCAAGGTGTACTGATAACTGGCGTTCGACTGCCGCCCGCCGACGCGGATATCCTGCACCGCCATTAAAAACAGGCTCGCGCCCGGCTCGCGCGCAAGCTTTTTACGCAGCCGGTCAATCACCTGCTGGGCGCTTTCGGTACGCTCGCCGAGCGGCTTGAGGGAGATAAACATCATGCCGCTGTTCACCCGCGAGCCGCCGGTAAAGCCCGTAACGTTATCCACGGCCGGATCTTCGCGGATGATTTTCATGAAATCCTGCAGTTTGCCTCGCATTGCCTGGAACGAGATGCTCTGGTCGGCCTGAATGCCGCCCATCAGCCGCCCGGTGTCTTGCTCCGGGAAAAAGGTTTTCGGAATGGAAATATAGAGCCAGACGTTCAGCGCGATGGTGGCGAGCAGCACCAGCCCGACCAGCCGGGCGTGGTTCAGCACCCAGCCGAGCGAGCGGGCGTATCCGCCCTGCAGCGCCAGCAACAGGCGATTGATGCCGACGCGACTGCGGGTCTCTTCACGCGGTTTGGCCTTCAGCAGCCAGCCGCACATCATCGGCGTGAGCGTCAGCGACACCACCAGCGAAATCCCGATAGCCACCGAAAGTGTGATGGCAAACTCCCGGAACAGCCGCCCCGGCAGCCCGCCCATCAGCAGCAGCGGCAGAAAGACCGCCACCAGCGACAGGCTCATGGATAGCACCGTAAAGCCCACTTCGCGCACGCCCTGGAGCGCCGCCTGAAGCGGTTTGACGCCCGCCTCAAGGTGGCGCGAGATATTCTCCAGCACCACGATGGCGTCATCAACCACAAAGCCAGTAGCGATGGTGAGCGCCATTAACGAGAGGTTATTCAGGCTAAAACCGCACAGATACATGGCGGCGAAGGTGCCGATTAGCGATACCGGCACCGCGACGGCAGGAATGAGCGTCGCGCGCCCGGAGCGCAGAAACAGGAACACCACCAGAATTACCAGGCCGACCGAAATCGCCAGCGACTGCTCCACTTCCGCCAGCGACGCGCGAATGGTCGGCGAGCGATCCTGAGCGATTTGCATATCGATGGCGGCGGGGATGGTGTCGCGCAGCTCCGGCAGCGCGGCGCGGATGCGGTCCACCGTCTCAATAATATTGGCTTCCGGCAGTTTGCGGATCATAAGTAAAATGGCCGGTTTGGCGTTGGTCATGCCCGCGTTGCGCACATCCTGCACCGAATCGGTCACGGTCGCCACGTCGCGCAGATGCACTGCCGCGCCGTTGTTATAGTGAACGATCAGCGGCTCATACTCGGCAGCGGTTTTGAGCTCATCATTGGTCTGCAACTGCCAGCGGCGCTGCGCGTCTTCTATCGCCCCCTGCGGACGGCGCACGTTGGCGTTGCTGATGGCGCTGCGCACCGTATCCAGCGAGACGCCCTGGTTAAAGAGCGCCTGCGGGTTGAGCGCCACCCTGACGGCGGGTAGCGAGCTGCCGCCCACGTCGACATCCCCCACGCCGTCAATCTGGGCGATGGTCTGGGCAAGCTGCGTCGAGGCGTAATCATAAAGCTCGCCCTGGGAGAAGGTGTCCGAGGTGAGCGTGAGGATCATGATCGGCGCATCGGACGGGTTCGCTTTGCGATACGTCGGGCGCGAGGGCATTCCGCTCGGCAACAGGCTTTGCGCGGCGTTGATCGCCGCCTGCACGTCGCGCGCCGCGCCGTTGATATCGCGGTCAAAATTGAACTCCAGAATAATGCGTGTGCTGCCAAGCGAGCTGGTGGAGGTCATTTCGTTGACGCCCGCGATGCGCCCGAGCGAGCGTTCAAGCGGTGTCGCGACCGACGACGCCATCGTCTCCGGAGACGCGCCCGGCAGCGACGCGCTCACCATAATGACCGGGAAATCGACCTGCGGCAGCGGGGCCACCGGCAGCAGTCGGAAGCCAAGCACGCCGCAGAGCGTCACGGCGATGGAGAGCAGGATTGTAGCTACCGGGCGGTAGATAAAGAGCGCGTAAAACTTCACTTACGCCTCCTCTTCACGCGCGGGCAGACGGCGGCGCACGGCGTGGCCGAGGCGGTCGAACAGCAGATAAATTACCGGCGTGGTAAAGAGCGTCAGCACCTGGCTTACTAGCAGGCCGCCGACCATGCCGATGCCGAGCGGACGGCGCAGCTCCGCGCCAACACCGGTGCTGAGCATCAGCGGCAGCGCGCCGAGCAGGGCGGCGAGCGTGGTCATCAGGATGGGTCGAAAACGCAGCAGACACGCCTGGTAAATGGCCTCGCGCGGCGTCATGCCCTGTTCACGCTCGGCGGCCAGCGCAAAGTCGATCATCATAATGGCGTTTTTCTTGACGATGCCTATCAGCAGAATAATGCCGATGATGGCGATGACATCCAGCTCGGCACCGGCGATAAGCAGCGCCAGCAGCGCGCCAACGCCTGCGGTGGGCAGCGTCGAGAGAATGGTAATCGGATGGATAAAGCTCTCATACAGCACGCCGAGCACGATGTACATCGCCACCACCGACGCCAGAATCAGCCAGAGCGTGCTGCCAAGCGCCGCCTGGAAGGCGAGAGTGCTGCCCTGGAACTGGGTCGTTATCTCAGCCGGGAACGCCAGATCGGCTTCCGCCTGAGTGATGGCGTCTACCGCGTCGCCCAACGAATAGCCGTCCGGCACGTTAAACGAAATGGTCGTCGACGGGAACTGATCGAGATGGTTAATCGTAAGCGGCCCGAAGCGCTGCTCGACCTTCGCAATCGCGCTGAGCGGCACCATGCCGCCATCGCTGCTGGCAAGACGAATACTGTCAAGCGCCGCCAGGCCCGGCGTGGCGGTGGTGTTATGCTCAAGCACCACGCGGTACTGGTTGGCCTGGGTATAAATGGTTGAGATGAGGCGCTGGCCAAAGGCGTTATAGAGCGCGTTATCGACATCGCTCATGCTGATGCCAAGACGGCTGGCGCTTGCGCGATCCACATTCACGTAAGCCACAAGGCCGTTGTCCTGCCAGTCGCTGCTGACATCCGCGAGCTGCGGCAACGTTTGCAGCCGGGCGATAAGCTTCGGCACCCAGGTGCTGAGCGCCTCCAGCGAATTGGCCTGGAGCGTGAACTGATACTGCGTGCGGCTCACCTGGGTGTCGATGGTGAGATCCTGAATCGGTTGCAGGTAGAGTGTGGCACCCGGCACGCGGCTCGCGGCCTCCTGAAAGCGCGCAATCACCGTCTGCACGCGGTCGTCACGGTCATCGAGCGGCTTTAAGTTGATTTGCAGCCGTGCACTGTTGAGCGACGGATTGGTGCCATCGACGCCGACAAACGAGGTGAGGCTCTCCACCGCCGGATCTTTCAAAATAACATCCGCCACCGCGCGCTGGCGCTCGGCCATGCTGGCGAACGACACCGACTGCGGCGCCTGCAATGTGCCCTGGATGATGCCGTTGTCCTGCACCGGGAAAAAGCCTTTCGGGATGAAAATCCACAAAAGCACCGTCAGCGCGAGCGTGCCAAGCGCGACGCCGAGCGTCAGCCACGGGTGGTTCAGCACGCGCTTCAGAAGCTGGCCGTAGCGGGCGATCACCCGGTTGATCACGCGTTCTGAGGCGCGCGAGAAGCGATTCTGTTTGCGCAGCGATTCATGGCTTAACATGCGCGCGCACATCATCGGCGTCAGCGTCAGCGAGACGACAGCGGAGATCAAAATCGCCACCGCCAGCGTCACTGCGAATTCGCGGAACAGGCGGCCCACGATATCCCCCATAAACAGCAGCGGGATCAGCACGGCTATCAGCGAGAACGTCAGCGAGATAATGGTAAAGCCGATTTCGCCTGCGCCCTTGAGCGCGGCCGCCAGCGGCTTTTCGCCTTTTTCGATATAGCGCGAGATATTTTCTATCACCACGATGGCGTCATCCACCACGAACCCGGTGGCGATGGTCAGCGCCATCAGCGTCAGGTTGTTGATGGAGAAATCGAGAAACACCATCACCGCAAAGGTGCCGACCAGCGACAGTGGTACCGCCACCGCCGGGATAATGGTCGCCGGAATGTTGCGCAGGAACAGGTAGATGATCATCACCACCAGCGCTATCGCCAGCATCAGTTCAAACTGCGTGTCGTTGACCGACGCGCTGATATTGGTGGTCCGGTCGGTCAGCACTTTCACCTGCACCGATTTCGGCAGGCTTTCCGTAAGCTGCGGCAGCAGTTTCTGAATGGTTTCGGCGGTGGTGATGATGTTAGCGCCCGGCTGGCGCTGGACGTTCATCACAATCGCGGGCTGTTTATTGGCCCAGGCACCAAGCCAGGCGTTCTCCGCGCCTTGCTCCACCGTCGCCACGTCGCCAAGGCGCACCGGCGCGCCGTTTTTATAGGCGATGATCAGGTTGCGGTATTCGTCGGCGGATTTCATCTGATCGTTGGCGGAGAGCGTCACCGCGCGCTCCGGGCCGTCGAAACTGCCTTTCGCCGAGTTGACGTTCGCGCTGGTGATGGCGGTACGCACGGTTTCGCTGTCAATGCCCAGCGACGCCAGCGCCTGCGCATTCAGTTTCACCCGCACCGCCGGACGCTGGCCGCCGGAGAGGGTCACGAGGCCGACGCCCGTGACCTGCGAGATACGCTGCGCGACGCGGGTTTCCACCATATCTTCCACCTGGGTCATCGGCAGCGCCGATGAGGTGACCGCAAGCGTCATGATTGGCGGGTCCGCCGGGTTCACTTTGCTGTAGACGGGCGGATTAGGAAGATCGTCCGGCAGCAGGTTAGTGGCGGCGTTAATGGCGGCCTGCACCTCCTGCTCGGCGACATCCAGCGGCAGCGTGAGCTGGAACTGTAACGTCACCACCGACGCGCCGCCCGCGCTTTGCGAAGCCATCTGCTTTAAGCCCGACATCTGGCCGAACTGGCGCTCAAGCGGCGCGGTGATAGCCGACGTCACGACATCCGGGCTGGCGCCGGGGTAGAGCGTCACCACCTGAATTGTCGGGTAGTCCACTTCCGGCAGGGCGGAGACCGGCAAAAAGCGATAGCCGATGATGCCAGCAAGCAGGATAGCCACCATCAGCAGCGTGGTGGCCACGGGGCGCAGAATAAACAGGCGGGACGGCCCGCCGGTGGCGCTCGGAGGTAACACCTGCATCAGGAACGCGCTCCTTTGGCTGCGCGGGCGCTGTCGGTTGGGCTGCGCTCGCCGCGTTCAGGCTTCGCGTTATCGGTGGCCGTTTGTGCTTCTACCACGTCCACCTTCGCGCCTTCGGTCAGGCGGTCGATGCCGTCCGTCACCACGCGATCGCCTGCGGAAAGGCCTGCGGTGATCACCACCGTTTCGCTGTTCTGAATGCCGGTCGTGACGGTGTGCTTACTCACTTTGTTGTCGTCGTTCAACACCCAGACAAAGTGGCCTTCGTTGCCCATCTGCAACGCGGCGGTCGGGATCACGACCGCGTTCTGCTGCGTATCAATCAACATGCGGGCGTTAACGAACTGGTTTGGAAACAGCGCGTCATCCTCATTGGCGAAGCGCGCCTTGAGCTTAATCGTGCCGGTGGTGGCGTCTATCTGGTTATCCAGGCTTAACAGCTCACCGGTGCTGAGCTTCGTGCTGTTAGTGCGATCCCAGGCTTCCACCGTCAAGGCTTTCCCCGCCTTTTGCGCCTGCATCACGGCGGCGATATCGCTCTCCGGCAGGGTAAAGACCAGATCAATCGGGTGCGTCTGGGTCAGCACCACAATGCCGGTGGTATCACCACTGGAGATCTGGTTGCCGATATCGACCTGTTTTAAGCCGACACGCCCGTCAATCGGCGCGGTGATGCGGCTCCAGTCGAGCTGTAACTGCGCGCTGGCGACGGCGGCTTCGTCGGCTTTCAGCGTGCCTTCGGTTTCGCTGACCAGCGCCTGCTGGGCATCGAGCTCCTGGCGTGAAACCAGGTTCGTTTTCCCAAGCTGCTGATAGCGCGCCAGATCGCGACGGGCATTGGCAAGCGTCGCGCGGTCTTTGGCGAGCTGCCCCTGGGCCTGCGCGAGTGCCACTTTAAACTGGCTCGGATCGATTTCCGCGAGCAGATCGCCCGCTTTTACCTGCTGGCCCTCTTTAAAGTGAATCGCCATTAGCTGACCGTCCACGCGGCTGCGCACCGTGACGGTGTTGGCGGCAGTGATAGTCCCAAGCCCTGTGAGATAGCGCGGCACCGCCTCGCTGCGCGCGGTGGCGGCCTGTACTGGGGCTTGTGCGCCGCCCATGCGCATCGCGGCGCGACCGCCTGCGTGTGTCGTTTTACCTGATGGCGCATCCGTGGCGGCGTTACGCCAGTAGAGGAGCGCGGCAATCGCCACGACCACGATGCCGGCGATGACCCACCCGCGCTTTTTAACCGTGCTTTTCATAAGCAGTACGTCTTCTTTTCCTGAAACGATTAGGCGTAATGATACAAGTTTAGTCAGCCCTGACCGCAGAAAGATGGAGGAAATATGAAACACCGTTTAGAACTGTCTGAATCGCTCAGGTTTTACGAGACGTCTCGCAGCGCTTGTATCTCTCTCTGGTGGGCTCATAAAACCGCTTTTAAAGTATGGTTTTATCTGTGGATATAAACTATAGTTTATGAGGGATGGGTATGGCATGGACGGTAATTTTTACCGATCGTTTTAACGACTGGTATCAGCAGCAGCCCGAAGGATTACAGGATCGTATCGCCGCGCTCTTATGGAACTTACGTTATTCCGGCCCGCTTGTCGGACGCCCGCTGGTCGATACGGTGAAAGGTTCGCGTTATCCCAACCTGAAAGAGCTACGTGTGCAGTATGGCGGTGAGCCCTGGCGCGTCTTTTTTGCGTTTGACGCTGAACGTCAGGCCGTTGTGCTCTGCGCAGGCAATAAACGAAGCCAGAAACATTTTTATGACGCCTTAATCAGGCAGGCTGAAGAAGAATTCTTCCTGCATGTGCAAGCGATGGAGAGACGAAATGAAAACTCTTGATGACGTAATGGCGGGCTTTTCCCCGGAACGGCAGGCAGAAATCCTGCGCATGGCAGACGAAATTGCGCTGGAGCACGGCCTGCCGCGCATTCGCGAAGCGCGGGCGTTTTCGCAGCAGCAGCTGGCGGAGATAATGGGCGTGACGCAGCCCGCTATCGCCGCCATTGAGCAGCGCGGTAAGGAGATTAAACTGCTGACGCTCAAGCGCTACGTCGAAGCGCTGGGCGGCAAGCTCTCTTTACTGATAGAACTGCCCGAAGGCAGCAAAGTGATCCCCGTCTGACCGCGCCGGTTACTGAAACACCACCTGCGCCCAGCGCGCAAGGCCCGCGGTGACGGAGCCGAAATCATCGCCGCCCTGTACCGGAATGCCTGGCAGTTGCGCCTGCAGCGCCTCGCGGATGAGCGGCGAGCGCGCGCTGCCGCCGGTGAGATAAATAACATCCGGGCGCTCGTTGCTTGCCTCAAGCGCCAGCGTCACCTGCTCAAGGATACGCTGTAGCGGCGGGTTGAGCGCCAGCGCGAGCGCCTGCTGTGTAATTTCCTGGCTCAGTTGCGGTTCAATAAACGGCAGCGCGGTCTGGCAGAGCGGGGACTGCGAGAGCGAGATTTTGCTCTCTTCCGCCGCGCGCACCAGACGGTAGCTCAGGCGTTGCCGCCACACTTTTTGCAGTAGCGCCACTTTTTGCGGCTCGCGGGCGTCGCGGGCTAAATCCGCCAGCAGGCGTCCGCAGGCGGCGCTGTAGAACTCGCTCTGCGCTGGCACGTCGTTAATCGCGCAGGCGTTCCACCACGGCAGCACCGGCAGCGCGGTGCCTTTTTCGGTTTCGCCGCCCATGCCGAGCAGCGGCATCAGCTGTTTAAACGCCAGCGCGATATCCAGATCGTTACCGCCCACGCGGCAACCGCTGTGGCCGAGAAGGCTTTGGTCGCGGTCGCGGCGCGCGCGCCACTGCGGGCCCATCAACAGCAGCGAACAGTCGGTGGTGCCGCCGCCGATATCCACGACAAGCACGCGCTGCTCTTCGCTCAATGTGGCTTCAAAATCGAGACCAGCCGCGACCGGCTCATACTGAAACACCACGTCGCGAAAACCGGCGCGGTGCGCCGCACGCTCGAGGATCCCCTGCGCCTGACGGTTGGCGTCATCGCCGCCGAGTCCCTGGAAGTTGATCGGACGGCCAATCACCGCCTGGTCAATCTCCGCGTTCGCCTGTTGCTGAGCCGCCTGGCGAATATGCACCATCATCGCGCAGACCAGGTCTTCAAACAGCGCGACCTGTTGCGGCTTCAGCCCGCTGGCACCGAGAAACGACTTCGGCGACTTCACGAACCAGACCTCTTCCGGGTCGTCCATATACTGGCGCAGCGCGCTCAGGCCGAACTGCACGCTGCCCGGCGTCACGTCGATGCTCTCTTCGCGGTTATAGCTCACCGCGCGGCGCAGCAGCGCCTGCGTTTCCGCGCCGCTCGCCTCGACATTCTGATGGCGATACAGCCACTCGCTTACCGCCTCGCGCACCGGCGCGCCAATCATGGACGGCAGCAGCGTCGAGCCCTGCTCAAGCGGCAGCATTTGCGGCACGCCGTCACGCATTATCGCGACAGAACAGTTGGCGGTGCCGTAGTCAAAACCGATAAACATTCACATATTCCCCATGCCGTGAAGAAGGGGGGCGACTTTAGCGAAATGTCGCGTCGGCGGCAAATGGAATAACTGCGCAAGGCAAAAAAAGGGCGTAGCGATTAAGCTTTAGAAATCAAAAACAAAGGAGACGCTATGTTTACGCTTCGCTATCAGCCGCCTTACGACTGGCCGTGGATGTTACGCTTTCTGGGCGATCGTGCCGTGGCGGGCATTGAAGAGGTGAGCGAAAACCACTACCGACGCACGCTGGCTATCGGCGGGCATCAGGGCTGGTTTAGCGTCACGCCGCACCCGGCGCACGCAACGGTGACGCTTGAGATGAGCGATGGCCTGCTGCCGGTGGCGGAAGAGGTGCAGGCGCGCGTGATGCGGCTCTTCGATCTGCGTTTCGACCCGACGCCAATGCTGGAGACGCTCGGGCCGCTCGCCGCCGACAGACCAGGCTTGCGGCTGCCGGGATCGGTGGATGTGTTTGAGCAGGGCGTGCGCGCGATTCTCGGGCAACTGGTGAGCGTGGCGATGGCGGCGAAGCTGACCGGCAAAGTGGTGCAGGCGGTGGGGATGCCGCTTGAAGATGGCACCGGCTGGCGGTTTCCGACGCCTGAGGAGATGGCGCGCGCCGAGCCTGCGACGCTGAAAGCGCTCGGCATGCCGCTGATGCGCGCCGGGGCGCTTATCCAGCTCGCCCATGAACATCTGGCCGGGCGGTTTCCGCTCACCTGTCCGTCCGATGTCGCCGCGGGCGTGAAAGCGCTGACGCAACTGCCGGGCATCGGCCCCTGGACTGCAAATTATTTCGCGATGCGCGGCTGGCAGGCACCGGATATTTTTCTGCCGGACGACTATCTGATTAAGCAGCGTTTCGCGCCGATGACGCCTGCGCAAATTCGCCGCTATGCCGCGCGCTGGCAGCCGTGGCGCACCTACGCGCTCCTGCACGTCTGGTACGCCACGGCGTGGCAGACGCCAGTCAGTGAATAGCGAAATAGCTGGTGGCAAGACGCGCGCTCAGCGCCTGCGTCTGGGCCACCGTTTCGCCAAACACCAGATCGATGCCGACATTCGCGAGCGTTTCCAGCAACGACTGCTGGTCGGCAGGCCCGGCGATAGTTTGCAGGCCGAGGCGGCGCGCGTTACCTATCACAATCGTCAGCAGCATTTCGTCCATCAGGCTGGCATGGGCGTCGGCCACCAGATCGCTTGCCACCATAATGTAGTCGGCACACGAGGCGGAGAGATGTTCAAAAACCTCCAGCTCGCGACCGATATGGCTCAGTACAACCCGACAGCCCGCTTCACGCAGGCGCGCCAGCTGACGGCGCGCCTGCGTGGCATCCTGCATCAGCACGTCGCTATCGATAACCAGATGCAGCAGGCGCGGCGGCAGCGGGCTCGCGGCGAGCTGCGCCAGCAGCGCATCGAGACGCTGCGCGTTTAATAGCGTCGCGCCAGAAAGCGTGAGCGCCACGCCGACGCCTTTTTGCGCCACGCTGGCGGCGTGATCCCGGAAGAAATCGGTCATCATGCGCGTATCCAGCGCCTGCATCAGCTCAGGATCGTTAAGCCCCGCGCGGAAGCTGTGCTCTTCTATCATTTCGCCTTCACTGGTCCACAGACGCAGCGACAGCAGCCAGAAGCTGGCGCTTTCCGGCACACGTGGTGAGGCGACGGGGCGCACCATCAGGACATGATGATGCTCATTGATCATGCGTTGCTGCTCCTGGGCAGTCAGCGTGCCGCGGCCGCTGTGGAGTTGTTGCTGGTGCGGCTCGTAGACCGTCACCACGCCACGCCCGGCGTTTTTCGAGGTATAACAGGCGATATCCGCCTGCGACATCACGTCCTGCGCCTGATTATTCGAGGCGTCGATAATCGTGATCCCGGCGCTGGCGCCGATGCGGTGCAGGCGGCTCTCCCAGACAAACGGGTATTCGTTGATGGCCGCCACGATGCGCTCGCAAATAGTGCGGGCGTTCTCCAGGCTGCAATCCGGCAGCAGCAGGCCGAATTCATCGCCGCCGAGACGCGCCAGCACGTCGGTGGTGCGCAGCATTCCGAGCATCAGCGAGGCGAGTTCACGCAGCAGGGCGTCGCCCGCCGCATGTCCGGCCGAGTCGTTCACCGCTTTAAAACGATCCAGATCGATATAGACCAGCGCGTGGCGCTGATGGGTGTCGCTGACGCTTTGCAGTAACCGCTTGAGGTGTGTCTCAAAACTGACGCGGTTGGCGAGATGGGTGAGGGCGTCATGCGAGGCGCTGTAGCTCAGCTGGCGGAGCATTTTGCGCGACTCGGTCACGTCATGGATAACCAGCACCGAGCCGATATTTTCCCCTTCCAGCGTGCTGAGCGGCGTGATGGTGTAGTGGATATCGTAATTACCGCCGCTGCGGCAGTGCAGCACCACGTCCTGTTCAATGCCGGTCCCGGCGTGCGTGGCTTCGCCGCTGTGAATATCGTCCAGTAGCGGGCCGTTATCGCCAAAAGTGATGCGCAAAATCGTCAGGATTGACTGACCAATCGCCTCTTCCTGACGCCAGCCGCTCATCTTCTCGGCGACCGGGTTCATAAAGGTGACGTTCATATCGACATCGGTACAGATCACCGCCTCTCCGATGGAATCGAGCGTGATATGCAGGCGCTCTTTCTCCTGGAACAGCGCCTCGTTGAGCTGTTTCACCTCGGTCATGTCCATATTCACACCGAGCAGACGCTCCACTTCGCCCTGCTTATTGAGCACGCGGTTGGCCAGCGCGCGAATGTGGCGAACACCGTTTTTCACCTGAATGCGAAACTCAAGTTTAAACGGCATGCGCGCGCGTAGCGCCTCCTGAATCGTGGCTTCCGCGTGGGCGACATCTTCTTTCAGCAGCCGCGATTTCCACAGCTGGTACGTGGGGCGCGTATGCGGCGGCACTTCGTAAAGCTCAAACATGCGCTGATCCCAGGCGAGCACGTCGGTGCCAAGCTCCCACTCCCAGATGCCGATGCCACCCGCTTCGTTGGCAAGCGTGATGCGCTCCATCAGGCGCTTGTTCACCCATTCGGTGCGCTTGAGTTCGGTAATATCTTCAACCTGGGCGATAAAATAGAGCGGTGAGCCGTCGCGCTGGCGCACGATAGAGACCGCCAGCAGTGCCCACACCACATCGCCCGCACGGGTGTAGTAGCGTTTTTCGAGCGAGTAGTTGTTCGTTTCGCCGTTCAGCAGCTTCTCCACCTGTTCCATATCGGCATGCAGATCTTCAGGATAGGTGAGCTGCTGGAAGCTCATGTGCGCGAGTTGCTCAGGCGTATAACCGAGAAAGTTACAGAGCGCCTTGTTGACCTGCAAAAAGCCGCCTTCTGTGGAGACCAGCGCCATGCCGATGGCGGAATACTCCATCGCATTGCGAAAGCGCGTTTCGCTCTCGGTAATCAGCTTGCGCTCTTCGCGCGAGGCGTACATCACCATGGTCATGACGTTCGCGGGCAGCAGAATCATCAAAAACGGCAGCCACGGCGCGTTGACCACCATGCCCTGATGGGGCAAATCCAGCAGCGCGGGGTTAGTGGCAATAACGAAAGAAACCATCATGACGGTGGCGAGAAAGACGGTAAACGCCTCCAGGCGCGGCAGGCGAATCGCACTCCACATCAGCAGCACAATCACAAAAGTAAATGGCCACGGCATATAGTGGAGCGCAAGCCAACTGCACAGCAGCGTGACGCACAGCGTCGCCAGGCTTTCGGCCAGCAGGCGGGGGCTGCGGTGGCGCAACAGATAGCGCGCTTTAAACAGCAGGCCGAGCGGCACCAGCGCCAGCGCGCCGATGGTTTCCGATAAGATCCACACCAGCGCCAGGCGCAGCGTTACGTGACCCTCGCTGATGGCCGCCAGCAATAAGCCGCCCACCAGCGGCGGTACCACGGCGCTGGCGAATGCCAGCCGCAGCCAGTTATTTAAGTTTTTAAGCGGGTTATACCAGGGCAGCAGTTTGCGCAGCAGTATGGCGCCCACCAGCGCTTCGACGATGTTTATCGCGGTATACGAAAGCTCAAGGTGCCCAGGCGGGAACAGCGTCAGCGTCGCGAGCACCGTGCCTGCGCCGCAGACCAGCGCAATCGGCACCCACAGGCGCAGGGCGTGGCGAAAGAACGCCACCATCATAATGGAGGTCGGGAACCACAGCGGGGCCAGCAGCGTGTCGAATAGCGTCAGCTCAAGCGAGAAGAGCGTAAAAATATAAGTCAGCAAGCCAAGACTGACTAAGCGCAGCAAAGGATGCGGCGTGGCCGCCAGCTCCTGCTTGTTCTTTTTTTTAATCATTACCACATAATCCGCATAGGCATTGCCGTCAGGTGCAATACCCGAACGCATCAGGAAAAATGTTTCGGTTATGCTAGTACAAACAATTTACAATTCCTATGGCGTCTGCTCATAAATTAACTGTGGTGAATAATAAAAAGCGCACCGCCCCGTTTGCGCCTCGCTTAATCCCTGTTTGCGCAGCCAAAAACAGGGCTTTTCACCTGCCATGCGCGACAGAATTTGCGCACTTATTCTCACGAATGCAGCATCGACTGGTATCAATTTCGTGAAATCCCTATAATTGCCGCGTCTGACGCGACGGCGTCACCCTTCCTTTTCTCATTATTATGTAAACCAGGTCGCTAATTTATGACTGACAAGTCCCATCAATGCGTCATCATCGGCATCGCCGGCGCATCGGCTTCAGGTAAAAGCCTTATCGCAAGTACCCTCTATCGGGAGCTGCGTGAGCAGGTCGGTGATGAACACATTGGTGTTATTCCAGAAGACAGCTATTACAAGGATCAAAGCCATCTGTCCATGGAGGAGCGGGTTAAAACCAACTACGACCATCCGAACGCGATGGATCACAACCTGCTGTTTCAACACCTGCAAATGCTCAAAGCAGGTAAACCCATCGAGCTGCCGGTTTACAGCTACGTGGAGCACACCCGTACCGCGCAGACGGTACATATCGAACCGAAAAAGGTGATTATTCTGGAAGGGATCCTGCTGCTCACCGACGCGCGTCTGCGTGAAGAGATGAATTTCTCGATTTTCGTCGATACCCCGCTCGATATCTGCCTGATGCGTCGCATTAAGCGTGACGTCAACGAGCGCGGCCGTTCTATGGATTCTGTGATGACGCAGTATCAGAAAACGGTGCGCCCGATGTTCCTACAATTTATCGATCCTTCCAAGCAGTACGCCGATATCATCGTGCCGCGCGGAGGTAAAAACCGCATCGCTATCGATATTCTCAAGGCGAAAATCAGCCAGTTCTTTGAATAAGCTGCGTTTTGCGTGTACCGTTCCAGAAGTTACCCTCAGGCTTTCGGCATATGCCGGAAGCCTGAACACATCAGGAGAGTGTAATGCGTCTTTGTGACCGAGATATTGAAGCCTGGCTGGATGAAGGCCGACTGGCGATAACCCCGCGTCCGCCGGTGGAGCGCATTAACGGCGCCACGGTGGATGTGCGTCTTGGCAATAAATTCCGCACCTTCCGCGGCCATACCGCTGCGTATATCGATTTAAGCGGCCCGAAAGATGAAGTGAGCGCGGCGCTCGATCGCGTGATGAGCGATGAAATCGTGCTTAACGACGGCGAAGCGTTTTTCCTGCATCCGGGCGAACTGGCGCTGGCGGTGACCTATGAGTCCGTCACGCTGCCAGCGGATCTGGTCGGCTGGCTCGATGGTCGTTCGTCACTGGCGCGGCTTGGATTGATGGTGCACGTGACCGCGCACCGTATCGATCCAGGCTGGCAGGGCTGTATCGTGCTGGAGTTCTATAATTCAGGTAAGTTGCCCCTGGCGTTGCGCCCAGGCATGTTGATAGGCGCGCTCAGTTTCGAGCCGCTTTCCGGCCCGGCGGCGCGGCCTTACAACCGTCGCCAGGATGCGAAATACCGCGATCAGCAGGGTGCTGTCGCCAGCCGTATAGACAAAGACTAAGCGCCCGCGGGCCGGTCTGCAGAGGATGCCATGAGACGAGTTCTGACCACGCTGATGATCTTACTGGTGGTGTTTTTCGCCGGTCTCTCCGCGCTGGTGATGCTGGTAAATCCCAACGATTTTCGCAGTTACATGATAAGCCAGGTGGAACGGCGCAGCGGCTATCAGCTCAGGCTGGACGGCCCGCTGCGCTGGCACGTCTGGCCGCAGCTCAGCATTCTCTCAGGCCGGATGAGTCTCACCGCGCCGGGGGCCAGCCAGCCGCTGGTCAGCGCCGATAACATGCGCCTCGACGTAGCGCTGTTTCCGCTGCTCTCGCATCAGCTTTCGGTACGTCAGGTGATGCTGAAAGGCGCGGTGGTTCAGCTCACGCCCCAGAGCGAAGCGCGGCATGAACCCGGCGCGCCAGTCGGGCCGAAAAACAGCGCGCCGCCGGTGGAAGATTCCCACGGCTGGTCGTTTGATATCGCCCGTCTTAAAGTCGCGGACAGCGTGCTGGTGTTCCAGCATAAAGATGATGAACAGATCACCGTTCGCAACATCAATCTGCAAATGGAGCAGAACGAGCATCACGACGCGCAGCTTGAGCTGAGCGGCAAAGTGAGCCGCGACCAGCGCGATTTAACGCTCTCCTTGAGCGCTGCGCTCAATGCAGCCGACTATCCGCAGACGCTGAGCGCCACCGTTTCTCAGCTCTCCTGGGAACTGCGCGGCGCGGATCTGCCGCGCGATGGCATTGTGGGCAACGGCACGCTCCAGGCCCGCTGGCTTGAGGGTGACAAACGGCTCGAATTCAGCGCGCTCAACCTTAAGGCCAACGACAGCCAGCTCGCCGGGCAGGGGAGCGTGACGCTTGGCGACACGCCGGGCTGGGATCTCGATTTGCATTTCAGCGCGCTCGATCTGGAAAAACTGCTTGCGCCGGACGCCGCCACGACCACCGCCGTCGCCCAGCAGGGCCAGCAGAATGCGCGCCCGCGCCCGGTGATTGCGAATGAAGTGGAAGAGGCGCCTTATACGGGGCTGCGCGGTTTCAACGCCAGCGCCACGATTAAAGCCGACAGCGTGCGCTGGCGCGGGCTGACCTTCAGCGACGTGAACGCGCAGATGCGCAACCAGGCGGGGCTGCTGACGCTCTCTGCGCTCAGCGGTAAGCTTGGCACGGGCGAGCTGTCGCTGCCGGGAACGCTGGATGCGCGTGACGATGTGCCGCAAGCGCGTTTTACGGTTAACGCGAAAGAGATTGAGGTGGGCGATATCCTGCACGCCTTTAACTATCCTATCGCGCTGACCGGCAAAATGAGCGTTGACGGTAAGTTTGCGGGCGACCGCATCGACGCCCAGGCGTTTCGTGAAAACTGGGAAGGCGAGGCGACGCTCGCGCTCAAGGGCAGCCGCATGGAAGGGCTTAACTTCCAGCAGCTCATCCAGCAGGCGGTGGAGCGCAGCGGCGGCGGCGTGAGCGCGCGTGAAGATTTCGACAACGCCACCACGCTCGACAGCTTCACCACGCACGCGACGCTCGACCACGGCGAGCTGACGCTTGATGAGATGCAGGGGCAATCGTCGCTGCTGGCCTTAAGCGGCGAGGGCACGCTCGATCTGGTGCGTGAACAGTGCGACACACGCTTTAAGGTTCAGGTGACGGACGGCTGGAAAGGCGACGACAAACTGGTGCAGTGGCTGAAAACCACGCCGGTGCCGCTGCGGGTTTACGGCCCGTGGAACGCGCTTAACTACAATCTTCAGGTTGACCAGTTACTGCGTAAACATCTGCAGGATGAAGCGAAGCGCCGTCTGAGTGACTGGAGCGAGCGTCACAAAGAGAGCAGTGACGCGAAGGATGTGAAAAAACTGCTCGATAAGCTCTAAGAGCTATCACACAATAACTCACACAAAAAAGCGGCCTGATGGCCGCTTTTTTTATGGCGTTACGCCGCGCCGGGCGACAGTGCCTGCGGCGCGGTCTGCGAGGTTATCTGCACCTTCTGGATGCGGTGGTGTTCCACTTCCAGCGTTTTTAACTGGTAATGTCCCACCTGAAGCGTCTCGCCCACGCCAGGAATGTGTTGCAGATACTCCATCATCAGCCCCGCGAGCGTATGGTATTCGCGCTTCTCATCCAGCGGCAGCGGCACATACTGAACCAGATCCTCCAGCGGCATATGGCCGTTGGCCGTCCAGCTGCCGTCGGCGTTTTTCTGGATGTCGTGGCGCGCGTCAATCTCTTCCACTTCGTTCGGCAGATTACCGGCGATAGTTTCCATTACGTCGCTTAACGTCACCACGCCTTCCACCGAGCCAAATTCATCGACCACAAAGGCGAAGTGAGTACGGGCGTTGCGGAACTGCTCCAGTGCTTTTAAAAGCGGCAGCCCTTCCGGGAAGACCAGCGGCTGGCGCACCAGCACGCGCAGATCCAGCGGCTCGCCGCGCAGCGACTGTTGCAGCAGGTCGATGATGTGCACCACGCCAAGCAGATCGTCTTCATCCTCGTCGCTGCGGATCACCACGCGGGTGTGCTGATTACGCTCCAGCAGCGCGCGCACCTGCGCCTCGGGGGCGTTGATGTCGATATGCTCGACGTCATGGCGGGAGGTCATAATACTGCTGACGGTACGCTGGTTAAGGTTCAGTACGCGCTCAATCATCAGCTGTTCCTGACGGTTAAACAGCGGATGGTTGTCGTAATCGGCAATCAGTGACGCCGTCTGCGGGTCGAGATCGGCGTCTTCTTTCTTGCCGCTGATAAGGCGCATCACCGCTTCCGTGGTGCGCTGGCGCAGCGTCTGGTTGGCGGTGGAGAGAAAACGACGGCGGTTGAAAATCGCGAGCTGGTTGAGCGCTTCAATAATGATGGAAAAGCCAATCGCCGCGTAGAGATAGCCTTTCGGAATATGAAAGCCGAAGCCGTCGGCTATCAGGCTAAAGCCAATCATCAGCAGGAAGCTGAGACAGAGAATCACAATCGTCGGGTGATTGTTCACAAAGCGCGTCAGCGCCTTGCTCGCCAGCAGCATCAGGGAGACGGCGATAATCACTGCCGCCATCATCACCGCCAGGTGATCCACCATGCCGACGGCGGTAATCACCGAATCGAGCGAGAATACGGCATCAAGGATGACAATCTGCGCCACCACCGCCCAGAAGCGGGCACCGCGCCGCTGCGTCGGGTTTTCGGTGTCTTTGCCTTCAAGCCGCTCGTTAAGTTCGACGGTCGCCTTAAACAGCAGGAACAGGCCGCCCAGCAGCATAATTAAATCGCGGGCGCTGAAACTGAAGCTTTTTATTGTCAGCAGCGGCGTAGTGAGCGTTACCAGCCACGACACCGAGGCCAGCAGGCCGAGTCGCATTATCATCGCCAGTATCAGACCGGTGACGCGCGCGCGGTCGCGCTGGGCGGGGGGCAGTTTTTCAGCAAGGATGGCGATAAACACCAGGTTGTCGATTCCGAGCACCAGCTCCAGCACAATCAGCGTGGCCAGACCTGCCCAGATAGAGGGGTCGGCAATCCATTCCATATGAGGTCAGTTACCTTTTAAGATAAATAGCAGTCTGATGATCCTGGATAAGTCGCGCTTAAAATGCAACGCGAGGCAGAATTATCTTAACGGTGTAGTGTGGCGGGAAATTAACCAAAAATGGCAAATAAATGCTAATTAATAGCCAGATGCCATATTCTGGTCATAATGAAAAAGAATGAAATAATAATATTACCCGGATATTTCTTAATTATAATGTCTGCGTAGTTTAACTGCCCCTGCCTGTCAACATGAAGAAAATCCTAAAAGTAATAAAATGGGGCGTTCATATTATTCTTAAAAACAGTACTGCAACGGTGCGTTAACTTGCCTGGTAAAACTTTAGCTGCAACAATCCATTCAGCATTTCTTATTCCCACCGGCACACAAGGATTTATCTTTGTGCGTTCTGGATGAGCAGTGCGCCAGCGTAATGAACCGTCTCTTTCAATAAGATAAATCCAATTGGAAGAGGCTTCACAGGGGTGTGTCAATATAACCGTCTGTTTTTGCAGTAGATTGGTAACTGAAAGCCAAGGGCGGTAGCGTGCCTGAAGTCTGTCAATTAGCCTCAATTATTCTGTCAATAGTATATGGGTAAATAAGCGACTTTTAGGAATGATTCCAGTTATATTCTGGCGCCTGACGCCGCATTCTTGATGCAGGAACAAGCGGTACGGTGGCTTATTTAAAGGGTCAGAATAATTACTCTGCCAAAGTGATAAAAATTCAATGATGAAATCCAGACTGAAATTGATGCCTTTATTGGTGTCTGTAACCTTGATGAGCGGTTGCACTGTTTTTCCCGGCAGCAATATGTCTACGATGGGAAAGGACGTGATCAAGCAACAGGATGCAGACTTTGATCTTGACCGGATGGTGAACGTATATCCGCTAACGCCGCGACTGGTAGAACAATTACGTCCTCGTCCGAATGTGGCCCAGCCGAATATGTCTCTCGACCAGGAGATTGCCAACTACCAGTATCGCGTAGGGCCGGGCGACGTACTGAACGTCACCGTCTGGGATCACCCGGAACTCACCACGCCTGCGGGCCAGTACCGTAGCTCCAGCGACACCGGTAACTGGGTCCAGCCGGACGGCACCATGTTCTATCCCTACATTGGTAAAGTCCACGTGGCAGGCAAAACGCTCGCTGAAATCCGCAGCGATATTACCGGCCGTTTAGCGCAGTACATCGCTGACCCGCAGGTGGACGTTAATATCGCCGCATTCCGCTCGCAGAAAGCCTATATCTCAGGCCAGGTGGCGAAATCGGGCCAGCAGGCCATTACCAACGTGCCGCTGACCGTGCTGGACGCCATCAACGCCGCGGGCGGCCTGACGGATGCCGCCGACTGGCGCAACGTCGTGCTGACCCATAATGGTCAGGAGCGCCGCATCTCCCTGCAGGCGCTGATGCAGAACGGCGATTTGAGCCAGAACCATCTGCTCTATCCGGGCGACATTTTATTCGTCCCACGTAACGACGATCTGAAAGTCTTCGTGATGGGCGAAGTGAAGAAACAGAGCACGCTCAAAATGGACTTCAGCGGTATGACGCTGACCGAAGCGCTCGGCCAGGCCGAAGGCATCGATCTGACGACGTCTAACGCGAGCGGCATCTTCGTTATCCGTCCTCTGCGCGGCGACAACCAGCGCGGCGGCAAGATTGCCAACATCTACCAGCTTGATATGTCTGACGCGACGTCGCTCATTATGGCGACGGAATTCCGTCTGCAACCGTATGACGTGGTCTATGTCACCACCGCACCGGTGGCGCGCTGGAACCGCCTTATCAACCAGCTGCTGCCGACCATCAGTGGCGTCCGTTATATGACGGATACGGCTAACGACATTCACAAGTGGTAATGCCTATGTTCAACAAAATACTTGTGGTTTGCGTGGGGAACATCTGCCGTTCCCCCACGGCGGAGCGGCTGCTTAAGCGCTACCTGCCGGACGTGACGGTCGCGTCCGCGGGGCTTGGCGCGCTGGTCGGGAAGGGCGCGGATGCCAGCGCAGTCAGCGTGGCGGCCGCACATGATCTCTCTCTGGAGGGCCATGAGGCCCGCCAGATAACCAGCGCCATGTGCCGCGACTATGACTTAATCCTCGCGATGGAAAAGCGCCATGTCGCCTCGATTTGCGAAATGGCGCCGGAGATGCGCGGCAAAGTGATGCTGTTCGGTCACTGGGACGACCAGCGCGATATTCCCGACCCGTATCGTAAGAGTCGGGACGCCTTTGAAGCGGTTTACGGACTTCTGGATCACTCTGCCCGCCAGTGGGCGCAGGCACTGAAAACGCAGCAGGGATAACGATGACTGAAAAAGTGAGACATTCTGCCGCCCCGGTGGAGGGCGGTGACGAGATAGATATCGGACGCCTGGTCGGCACCGTAGTGGAAGCGCGCTGGTGGGTGCTTGGCATTACGGCGCTGTTCGCGCTGGGCGCGCTGATTTATGTCATGTTCGCCACTCCCATCTACAGCGCCGACGCGCTGGTGCAGATAGAGCAGAATCAGGGCAACTCGCTGGTGCAGGACATCAGCACGGCGCTGCAAAACAAACCACCCGCATCGGATGCGGAAATTCAGCTGATCCAGTCTCGTCTGGTGCTCGGCAAAACCGTGGACGATCTTGATCTCGATATCGCCGTTCAGAAAAAGACTTTCCCGCTGTTTGGCGCAGGCTGGGAGCGTCTGATGGGACGCGCCGACGAGACGCTTAAAGTGACCACGTTCGACCTGCCAAAAGGCATGGCGAATGATGAGTTCACGGTCAAGGTGACAGGCCCGAAACAGTATCAGCTCACCAGCAGCGGCGGCTTTAGCGCCCGCGGTGAAGTGGGCAAACCGCTGAGCAAAGACGGCGTGAAAATGGTGGTGAGCGAGATCCACGCGCAGGAAGGCAGCGAGTTTACCGTCACCAAATACTCCACGCTCGGCATGATCAATCAGTTGCAAAACAACCTGACGGTCACCGAAACGGGGAAAGACACCGGCGTGCTGAGCCTCACTTATATGGGCGAAGATCGCGATCAGATCCGCGATATTCTTAACAGCATCACCCGCAACTACCTTGAGCAGAATATCGAGCGTAAATCGGAAGAAGCGGCCAAAAGCCTGGCGTTCCTTGCCAAACAGCTTCCGGAAGTGCGCGCGAATCTGGACGTCGCTGAGAACAAGCTCAACGCGTATCGCCAGCAGCAGGATTCAGTAGACCTGCCGCTGGAGGCCAAAGCGGTGCTGGATTCTATGGTGAACATTGACGCCCAGCTTAATGAGCTGACGTTCAAAGAGGCGGAAATCTCCAAGCTCTATACCAAGGCGCACCCGGCGTACCGCACGCTGCTCGAAAAACGTAAAGCGCTGGAAGATGAAAAAGCGAAGCTGAATAATCGCGTCACCGCGATGCCGAAAACCCAGCAGGAAATCGTGCGTCTGACCCGTGATGTGGAATCGGGCCAGCAGGTGTATATGCAACTGCTGAACAAACAGCAGGAGCTGAAAATCACCGAGGCGAGCACCGTGGGCGATGTGCGCATCGTTGACCCGGCGATTACGCAACCGGGCGTGGTGAAGCCGAAGAAAGCGCTGATCGTGCTTGGCAGCATTATTCTCGGCCTGCTGCTCTCCATCGTAATTGTGCTGCTGCGCTCGCTGTTTAACCGCGGTATCGAAAGCCCGCTGGCGCTGGAAGAAGCCGGTATCAACGTGTACGCCAGCATCCCGCTTTCTGAGTGGCAGAAATCGCGCGACAGCGTGAAAACCGTTAAAGGCGTGAAACGCTTTAAACAGAGTCAGCTGCTGGCGGTGGGTAACCCGACCGACCTCGCCATCGAGGCGATTCGCAGCCTGCGCACCAGTCTGCACTTCGCCATGATGCAGGCACCAAACAATGTGCTGATGCTGACCGGTGTGAGCCCGTCAATCGGTAAAACGTTTGTCTGCGCCAACCTGGCGGCGGTGATCAGCCAGACGCACAAGCGCGTGTTGCTTATCGACTGCGATATGCGTAAGGGCTACACCCATGAGCTGCTCGGCACCACCAATGTGAACGGGCTCTCTGACGTACTGGCAGGCCAGGGCGATATCAGCCGCTGCGCGCAGAAAACCTCTGTGCCGGGCTTCGATCTCGTGCCGCGTGGTCAGGTGCCGCCGAACCCGTCGGAACTGCTGATGAGCGAACGTTTTGCGGAACTCGTGAAATGGGCGAGCGCCAACTACGACATGGTGCTCATCGAAACGCCGCCGATTCTGGCCGTGACCGATGCCGCCGTGGTAGGCCGCCACGCAGGCACCACGCTGATGGTCGCGCGCTATGCGGTGAACACCCTGAAAGAAGTGCAGACCAGCCTGAGCCGCTTCGAGCAGAACGGCATCCAGGTGAAGGGGGTGATTCTCAACTCCATCTTCCGTCGCGCGACTGGCTATCAGGACTACGGCTACTACGAGTACGAGTACAAATCGGACCACAAGTAGCGGCGTCACGCCTCACTCCGCCCTCCCGCTTCCTGCGGGAGGGTAAGCAACCCCAAACGGCAGGCTTATTTTCTTCCTCTTTTAAGAGGAGGAGGGCGGGGGTGAGGGCAACGAACACGGCGCAGCCTTATGCGGCTACGCCCTTGCGGCAACGTGCATAACATCCATTAAGCATTCGGAGAAACCACAATGACCAGCACCGCGCGCCCCTTAGTCTCTGTTTACATGCCGACGTGGAATCGCCAGCAACTGGCTATCCGGGCGATCAATTCCGTGCTGCGCCAGGACTACGACAACTGGGAACTTATCATTGTCGATGACTGTTCCAGCAACTGGGAGCAGCTGCAAAACTTTGTTCTGGCGCTTAACGATCCGCGCGTCAGCTACACGCGTAACGACTTTAACTCCGGCGCGTGCGCGGTGCGCAACCAGGCCATTTTGCAGGCGAAGGGCGAATTCATCACCGGCATCGACGACGATGACGAGTGGATGCCGAACCGTCTGTCGGTTTTCCTGGCGCATAAAGAAAAGCTCAATCAGCATGCGTTTCTCTACGCCAACGACTATCTGTGCGAAGGCCAGGTCTACTCGCAGCCGACCAGCCTGCCGCTCTACCCGAAATCGCCGTGGTCGCTGAAGCTGTTCTTTAAGCGCAACATCGTCGGCAACCAGGTGTTTACCTGGGCGTGGCGTTTTAAAGAGTCGCTGTTTGATAACGAGCTCGCCGCCGCGCAGGACTACGACATGTTTCTGCGTATGGTCGTGACCTACGGCGAGCCGTGGAAAGTGGAAGAGGCGACGCAAATCCTTCACGTTAACCACGGCGAAATGCAGATAACCAAATCGGCGAAAAAGTTTGCCGGGTATTTCCACTTCTACCGCAAACATAAAGATAAATTCGACCGCGCCAGCAAAAAGTATCAGCTCTTTACGCTCTATCAGATCCGTAATAAACGCATGAACTGGCGCACGCTGCTGACGCTTTTGTCGGTGCGTAATACCAAACGTCTGGCTGACAGCCTGCGGGGGAAATAATGCTGCTTGAGGATCTGCGCGCGAATTCATGGAACCTGCGCCCCTGCTGCATGGTGGTCGCCTATCGCATCGCGCACTTCTGCTCGGTGTGGCGCAAAAAAAATGTGCTTAACAACCTGTGGGCAGCGCCCGTGCTGCTGCTCTACCGCTTTTTTACCGAATGTCTCTTCGGGTATGAAATTCAGGCCGCCGCCACCATTGGCCGCCGCTTCACTATTCACCACGGCTACGCCGTCGTTATCAATAAAAACGTGGTGGCGGGCGATGATTTCACCATTCGTCACGGTGTCACCATCGGCAACCGCGGCGCGGACAATCTCGCCTGCCCGGTTATCGGTAACGGCGTGGAGCTTGGGGCGAACGTAGTGATCATTGGCGATATCACCATCGGCAATAACGTCACGGTAGGCGCAGGCAGCGTGGTGCTGGACAGCGTGCCGGACAATGCGCTGGTGGTCGGCGAAAAAGCGCGGGTGAAGGTAATTAAATGAACATATTACAATTTAATGTCCGCCTCGCAGAAGGCGGCGCGGCAGGCGTGGCGCTGGATCTTCACCAGCGCGCCCTGCAAAAAGGGATGCGCTCCCGTTTTATTTACGGCTACGGCAAGGGCGGCAAAAAGAGCGTCAGTCACGACAATTTCCCGGAAGTGGAAAAACATACGCCGCGCCTGACCTCCATTGCCAATATCGCGCTGTTCCGTTTCGTCAACCAGGATATCTTCGGCTCGCTCGACAGCCTCTACCGCCGCGTGACCCGCACCGACGGGCCGGTGGTGCTGCACTTTCATGTATTACATAGCTACTGGCTGAATCTCGATAAGGTCGTGGCGTTCTGCCAGAAGCTAAAAGCGCATAAGCGTGATGTCACTTTCGTCTGGACGCTGCACGATCACTGGAGCGTCACCGGTCGCTGCGCCTTTCTCGACGGCTGCGAAGGCTGGAAAACCGGCTGCCAGAAGTGCCCGACGCTCGATAACTATCCGCCGGTGAAAATCGACCGCGCGCACAGCCTGGTCGATAACAAACGCCAGCGTTTTCGCGACATGCTGGCGCTCGGCTGCCACTTTATTTCGCCAAGCCAGCACGTGGCCGACGCCTTTAACAGCCTCTACGGGGCAGGGCGCTGCAAAATTATCAATAACGGCATCGATGTGGCGACGGAAGCCATTCTCGCCGAACTGCCGCTGATGCCGCCGGGCACCGGCGCGCCGAAAATCGCGGTAGTGGCGCACGATCTGCGTTACGACGGCAAAACCAATCAGCGCCTGGTGCGCGATCTGGTGGCGCTTGGCGATAAAGTGGAAGTCCACACCTTCGGCAAGTTCTCGCCGTTTGAAGGCGCCAACGTGGTAAACCACGGCTTTCTGACCGACAAACGCAAGTTGATGAATGAGCTGAATCAGATGGACGCGCTGCTCTTTACGTCGCGCGTTGATAACTACCCGCTGATTTTGTGCGAAGCGCTCTCCATCGGTGTGCCGGTCATCGCCACGCACAGCGAGGCGGCGCAGGAAGTGCTCAATAAATCGGGCGGTAAAACGGTCGATGAAAGTGAAGCGTTGCAGCTGGCGCAGCGCGGTAAAGCGCAGATCGCCGAGGCGGTTTTCGGCACGACGCTTGAGGCCTTCCGGGCACGTAGCCGGGAAGCGTACAGCGGCCAACAGATGCTGGAGGAATATGTCTCGTTCTATCAGAATCTGTAGCTATCTGCTGCTGCCGTTCATCTATCTGGTGGTGAACGTCAAACTGGCGCAGCTCGGCGAGAGTTTCCCGATTACGATTGTGACGTTTTTGCCGGTGCTGCTGCTGCTGTTCGTCGACAAAATCAACCTGAAGAAGCTGATGATCGCGCTCGGGATCGGCGCTGGCCTGACGCTCTTTAACTACGTGTTTGGTAAGTCGCTCGACGCCAGTAAATATGTCACCTCGACGATGCTGTTTCTCTACATCGTTATCATCATCGGGATGACATGGAGCATTCGCTTCAAGACCATCTCGCCGCGTAACTACCGCAAAATTCTGCGGCTGTTCTACCTGGTGGTGGGCTTTATCGTCACGCTGGCGGCGCTGGAGATGGCGCAGATTATACTGACTGGCGGCAGCAGTCTGATGGAGAACATCTCGAAGTTCCTCATCTACAGTAACAGCTATGTACTCAATTTCATTAAGTTTGGCGGCAAACGCACCACGGCGATGTATTTCGAGCCGGCGTTCTTCGCTCTGGCATTAATCTCAATTTGGCTCAGCATCAAACAGTTTGGTATCAAAACCCCAAAAACCGATGGTATGATTCTTTTAGGGATAGTCTTATCGGGTTCGTTTTCGGGCGTGATGACATTTATCCTGTTTTATTTGCTTGAGTGGGCGTTTCAGTATCTTAATAAAAACGCGATTCGTAAAAAGTTGCCGCTGGCAATTATTTCCCTGGCTGTCTTTATCGTGGGCGTGGTGTTCGCCTTCCCGTATATCGCGGAGCGTATCGGTGATTTAGGCACAGAGGGTTCGTCATCCTATTATCGCATCATCGGACCGCTGGTGATGGTGGGATATTCGCTGACGAATATCGATGGTGTAGTGCGTTTTGGTTCGCTTTACGAATATGTCGCATCATTCGGAATTTTTAACGGTGCGGACGTCGGAAAAACAATAGACAATGGGCTCTACCTGCTAATCATTTATTTCTCATGGTTCGCAGTGTTACTCACCGGCTGGTATATGTTCAGGGTCGGGAAAATGATGATTAACGCATTTGGTAATAATCAGAATTTTCGTGTACAGCTGTGGTTATTTACACCTGTATCCCTGTTTTTTACCGGTTCGATTTTTAGCCCGGAATATGCGTTCTTAATTGTTTGTCCGTTTATTCTGCGTAAAGCGTTAAACATTACAGATTCCTGATGAGGTAGGCCCGGATGCTTTTAAGTGTAATTACTGTCGCCTGGCGCAATTACGAAGGGGTGGTGAAGACCTGGCAGTCCCTGGCCCACCTGGCGCAGGCTCGTGAGATCGAGTTTGAATGGATTGTCGTGGACGGCGGCTCTAACGACGGCACCGCGCAGTTCCTGGAAGATCTCAACGGTCAGTACAACCTGCGCTTCGTCAGCGAAAAAGACAACGGCATTTATGATGCGATGAATAAAGGCATCGAAATGGCCCACGGTCGCTTTGCGATTTTTCTGAATTCCGGCGACGTATTTCACCCGGCCGTCGCTGATGTGGCGCGCCAGCTGGCTGCCGCACCGGCAAATGAAAACGCGATGTATATTGGCGACGCGCTGCTTGATTTCGGCGATGGCAATAAAATTCGCCGCAGCGCGAAAAGCGGCTGGTATATTTACCACAGCCTGCCTGCCAGCCATCAGGCCATTTTCTTCCCGGTTTCCGGGCTTAAAAAGTACCCCTACGATCTGCAATATAAAGTCTCATCCGATTACGCGTTAACCGCCAAAATGTATAAATCAGGCTACGGCTTTAAAAAGCTGAAAGGGCTGGTATCAGAATTTTCAATGGGCGGCGTGTCAACCTCGAATAATCTGGAATTATGTCAGGACGCTAAAAAAGTTCAGCGCAACATATTACGGGTTCCTGGAATATTAACAGAACTTTCTTATTTATTACGCATGCGTACGACCGGAAAAGCTAAGGCGCTGTATAACAAAGCATAAAGCCTTGCCATAAGGAAAGCATATGCAGGATTTAAGCGGATTCTCGGTGCCGAAAGGCTTCCGGGGTGGGCACCCTATTAAGGTTCAACTGTGGTGGGCGGTTCAGGCGACGCTGTTTGCCTGGTCTCCGCAAATATTATATCGCTGGCGCGCTTTTTTATTACGGTTATTTGGCGCGCGAATTGGCAAAGGCGTGGTAATTCGCCCTTCGGTGCAAATTACCTACCCGTGGAAATTAACCATTGGCGATTACGCCTGGGTCGGGGATGACGCGGTGCTGTACACGCTCGGGGATATCACCATCGGCGCCAACGCCGTGGTGTCGCAGAAATGCTACCTGTGCACCGGCAGCCACGACTACATGAGTAAGCATTTTGATATTACCGCCGAGCCGATTGTGATTGGCGAAAAGGCCTGGCTTGCGACAGATGTGTTTGTCGCACCGGGCGTCACTATCGGCGCAGGCACGGTGGTCGGCGCGCGCAGCAGCGTGTTTAAGACGCTGCCGCCGAACAAGATTTGTCGTGGCAATCCGGCGCAGATCGTTCGCGACCGGGTGGAAGGGGAGTAACCCTTCACGCCACACCGATTTCCCCTCTCAAGCCGAGAGGGTTTGGGAAAGGGGAGCAGGACACTGATCCCTGAATTAATAAACGGCCTGGTGAGCCAGGCAAAGTCCGATTTAAACAGAGGAAAAACAAATTATGAGTAAAGTTGCTCTCATTACCGGCGTAACCGGACAAGATGGCTCCTATCTGGCTGAGTTTCTGCTTGAGAAAGGTTATGAAGTCCACGGTATCAAACGCCGCGCGTCTTCCTTCAATACCGAGCGCGTTGACCATATCTACCAGGATCCGCACAGCAGCAACCCGAAATTCCACCTGCACTATGGCGACCTGACCGATACCTCCAACCTGACCCGTATCCTGCAGGAAGTGCAGCCGGACGAAGTGTACAACCTGGGCGCGATGAGCCACGTAGCGGTCTCCTTCGAATCCCCGGAATACACCGCAGACGTGGACGCCATGGGCACCCTGCGCCTGCTGGAAGCCATCCGCTTCCTGGGTCTGGAGAAGAAAACCCGTTTCTATCAGGCATCCACCTCTGAGCTGTATGGCCTGGTGCAGGAAATCCCGCAGAAAGAAACCACCCCGTTCTATCCGCGCTCTCCGTATGCGGTCGCGAAACTGTACGCTTACTGGATCACCGTAAACTACCGTGAATCCTACGGCATGTACGCGTGCAACGGCATTCTGTTCAACCACGAATCCCCGCGCCGCGGCGAAACCTTCGTGACCCGCAAAATCACCCGCGCTATCGCCAACATCGCACAGGGCCTGGAATCCTGCCTGCATCTGGGCAACATGGACTCCCTGCGTGACTGGGGCCATGCCAAAGACTACGTGAAAATGCAGTGGATGATGCTGCAGCAAGAACAGCCGGAAGATTTCGTTATCGCGACCGGCGTGCAGTACTCCGTGCGTCAGTTCGTTGAAATGGCGGCCGCACAGCTGGGTATCAAACTGCGCTTTGAAGGCAAAGGCGTGGAAGAGAAAGGCATCGTGGTTTCCGTGACCGGCCATGACGCACCGGGCGTGAAACCGGGCGATGTGATCGTTCAGGTTGACCCGCGTTACTTCCGTCCTGCTGAAGTGGAAACCCTGCTGGGCGACCCGACCAAAGCACACGAAAAACTGGGCTGGAAACCGGAAATCACTCTGCAGGAAATGGTCTCTGAAATGGTCGCGAAAGATCTCGAAGCCGCGAAGAAACACTCGCTGCTGAAATCTCACGGCTACGAGGTTGCCATCGCGCTGGAGTCCTGAGCATGAAAAAGCAACGTATTTTTGTGGCCGGCCACCGCGGGATGGTGGGGTCGGCCATCGTTCGCCAGCTTGAGCAGCGCGACGACGTCGAGCTGGTGCTCAAAGGGCGTGACGAGCTGAACCTGCTGGACAGCGCGGCGGTGAACGCGTTCTTCGCGGACGCCGCGCTGGATCAGGTTTACCTGGCGGCGGCGAAGGTGGGCGGCATTGTCGCCAACAACACCTACCCGGCGGACTTTATCTACGAAAATATGATGATTGAGAGCAACATCATTCACGCGGCTCATTTGAACAACGTGAACAAGCTGTTGTTCCTCGGATCGTCCTGTATCTATCCGAAGCTGGCGAACCAGCCGATTGCGGAAAGCGAACTGTTACAGGGCACGCTGGAGCCCACCAACGAGCCGTACGCCATCGCCAAAATCGCGGGCATTAAGCTGTGCGAGTCCTACAACCGCCAGCATAACCGCGACTACCGCTCGGTGATGCCGACCAACCTGTACGGGCCGAACGACAACTTCCACCCGAGCAACTCGCACGTGATCCCGGCGCTGCTGCGCCGCTTCCACGAAGCGACCCAGGAAAACGCCGCAGACGTAGTGGTGTGGGGCAGCGGTACGCCGATGCGTGAATTCCTGCATGTGGATGACATGGCCGCTGCCAGCATTCACGTGATGGAGCTGGATCGCGAGGTGTGGCAGGAGAACACCGAGCCGATGCTGTCGCACATCAACGTCGGCACCGGCGTGGATTGCACTATCCGCGAGCTGGCGCAGACCATCGCCAAAGTGGTGGGCTACAAAGGCCGCGTGGTGTTTGACGCGTCTAAACCGGACGGTACGCCGCGCAAACTGCTCGACGTGACTCGTCTGCACTCACTGGGCTGGTATCACGAGATTTCACTGGAGGCGGGCCTTGCCAGCACTTACCAGTGGTTCCTTGAAAACCAGCATCGTTTCCGGGGGTAAGGATGTTTTTAAGTCAGGAAGATTTTGCCACCGTGGTGCGCTCCACGCCGCTTATCTCCATCGATCTGATTGTCGAGAACGAGCAGGGGGAGTTCCTGCTCGGTCATCGCACCAATCGTCCGGCGCAGGGCTTCTGGTTCGTGCCAGGCGGTCGGGTTCAGAAAGATGAGCCGCTGGCGCAGGCGTTTGAACGCCTGACGCAGGCGGAGCTTGGCAAACGCTTTACGATGCCGGAGGGAGAGTTTTACGGCGTCTGGCAGCACTTCTATGACGACAACTTCTCCGGGACCGACTTCACCACCCACTACATCGTGCTGGGGTTCCGCCTGCGCGTAAACGCGGATGAGCTCAACCTGCCCAAAGAGCAGCACGAAGCTTACCGCTGGCAGTCGCCCGCCTCGATTGTGGCCAGTGAAGATGTGCACGACAACAGCCGCGCCTATTTCATGGCTGAACGTTTTGCCGGAGTACCGGGCTTATGAAAATCCTGGTTTACGGCATTAACTACTCGCCGGAGCTGACCGGTATCGGTAAGTACACCGGCGAGATGGTGGAATGGATGGCCCGTCAGGGCCATGAGGTGCGGGTGATTACCGCACCGCCTTACTACCCGGCCTGGAAAGTGGGGGAGAACTACTCCGCCTGGCGCTGGCGCAAAGAGCAGGGTGCCGCCACGGTGTGGCGCTGCCCGCTTTATGTCCCGAAACAGCCTTCTACGCTAAAACGCCTGATCCATCTCGGCAGCTTCGCGGCGAGTTCGTTCTTTCCGCTGCTGGCCCAGCGTCGCTGGAAGCCGGATCGCATCATCGGCGTCGTGCCAACCCTGTTTTGCACGCCGGGCATGCGCCTGCTGGCGAAGCTCTCCGGCGCCAAAACCGTGTTGCACATTCAGGATTACGAAGTGGACGCCATGCTCGGCCTTGGCATGGCGGGCCGCGGCAAGGGGGGCAAAATCGCCCGTCTCGCCAGCCGCTTTGAACGTAGCGGTCTGCATAACGTCGACAACGTCTCGACCATTTCGCGCTCGATGATGAACAAAGCCAAAGAAAAAGGGGTTCCCCCTGAGCGCGTGATCTTTTTCCCGAACTGGTCCGAAGTGGCGCGGTTCCGGGAGGTGAAAGCCGAAGAGGTTGAGGCGCTGCGCAGCCAGCTTGGCCTGCCGGCGGATAAAAAAATCATCCTCTACTCGGGCAACATCGGGGAGAAACAGGGGCTGGAGAACGCCATCGACGTGGCGGCGCGGTTCACCAACGAGCCGTGGATTTTCGCGATTGTCGGCCAGGGCGGTGGCAAAGCGCGCCTTGAGAAGATGGTCGCAGAGCGGGGGCTGACCAACGTGAAGTTCTTCCCGCTGCAACCTTATGAAGCGCTCCCGGCGCTGCTGAAGATGGCGGATTGCCATCTGGTGATTCAGAAGCGCGGCGCGGCCGACGCGGTGCTGCCCTCCAAGCTCACCAATATTCTGGCGGTCGGCGGCAACGCGGTGATCACCGCCGAGGCCGACACCGAACTTGGACAGCTCTGTATTGAAGAGCCGGGCATCGCCGTCTGCGTAGAGCCAGAGTCGGTGGATGCGCTGGCAGAAGGCATCGTCAGCGCGCTGGCGCTGCCCAAAGACAACACGGTGGCACGTGAATATGCCGAACGCACGCTCGAAAAAGAGAACGTGTTAAGCCAATTTATCGCTGATATTCGGGGTTAAGCCATGAGTCAGTCTAAACTCTTTCCGGTAATTATGGCAGGCGGCTCCGGCAGCCGTCTGTGGCCGCTTTCCCGCGTGCTTTACCCAAAACAGTTCCTCTGCCTGAAAGGGGATCTGACAATGCTTCAGACCACCGTCTGCCGCTTAAACGGCGTGCAGTGCGAAAGCCCGGTGGTTATCTGTAACGAACAGCATCGCTTTATCGTCGCCGAGCAACTGCGCCAGCTCAACAAGCTGACCGAAAACATCATTCTGGAGCCTGCCGGGCGCAACACCGCGCCGGCTATCGCGCTGGCGGCGCTGGCGGCGAAACGCAACAGCCCGGACACCGATCCGCTGATGCTGGTGCTGGCCGCTGACCATGTCATTCAGGACGAAGACGCGTTTCGCAACGCCGTGCGCGCCGCGATGCCGTTTGCCGAAAGCGGCAAGCTGGTCACCTTCGGCATCGTGCCGAACCTGCCGGAAACCGGCTACGGCTACATTCGCCGTGGCGACGTCTCTAACCCGGACGTGGCGGTGGACGCCGTTGCCTTCAGCGTCGCTCAGTTCGTCGAAAAACCGGATCTGGAGACCGCGCAGTCCTACGTCAACAGCGGCGAATACTACTGGAACAGCGGCATGTTCCTGTTCCGCGCCGGTCGCTACCTGGAAGAACTCGCGAAATTCCGTCCGGATATTCTGGACGCCTGCGAAAAAGCCATGAGCACCGTTGACCCGGATCTCGATTTTATCCGCGTTGATGAAGAAGCGTTCCTGGCCTGCCCGGAAGAGTCTATCGACTACGCGGTGATGGAAAAAACCGCCGACGCGGTGGTAGTGCCGATGGACGCGGGCTGGAGCGATGTCGGCTCCTGGTCGTCGCTGTGGGAAATTTCCAACCATTCGCCGGAAGGCAACGTGCATCACGGCGACGTGATTTCGCACAACACCGAAAACAGCTACGTCTATGCCGAGTCTGGTCTTGTGACCACCGTCGGCGTGAAAGACCTCGTGGTAGTACAGACCAAAGACGCCGTACTGATTGCCGACCGTAACCACGTCCAGGACGTGAAAAAAGTGGTCGAGAAAATCAAAGCCGACGGCCGCCATGAGCATCACATTCACCGCGAAGTGTACCGTCCGTGGGGTAAATATGACTCCATCGATCAGGGCGAACGCTACCAGGTGAAACGCATCACCGTGAAGCCGGGCGAAGGGCTGTCGTTGCAGATGCACCATCACCGCGCCGAGCACTGGATTGTGGTGGCGGGCACCGCGAAGGTGACCATTAACGACGAGGTGAAACTGGTGGGGGAAAACGAATCGGTTTACATCCCGCTCGGCGCCACGCACTGCCTGGAAAACCCCGGCAAGATCCCGCTCGACCTGATCGAAGTGCGCTCCGGCACTTATCTGGAAGAGGACGATGTGATCCGCTTCGCCGACCGTTACGGCCGGGTGTGAGGCGCAGGCTTCCTGCGCATTTTTCCGACAAAAAAGAGAACCCAAGAGATAACAAATGGAAAAGTTAACCTGTTTTAAAGCCTACGACATTCGTGGGCGTCTGGGCGAAGAGTTAAATGAAGATATCGCGTGGCGCATCGGCCGCGCGTATGGCGAGTTCCTGAAACCGAAAACCATCGTGCTCGGCGGCGATGTGCGTCTGACCAGCGAAGCGCTGAAGCTGGCGCTGGCGAAAGGCCTGCAGGACGCGGGCGTCGACGTGCTGGATATCGGCCTGTCCGGCACCGAGGAGATTTACTTCGCGACGTTCCACCTGGGCGTGGACGGCGGCATCGAAGTGACCGCGAGCCACAACCCGATGGACTACAACGGCATGAAGCTGGTTCGTGAAGGCGCGCGCCCGATTAGCGGCGATACCGGCCTGCGCGACGTGCAGCGTCTTGCCGAAGCGAACGACTTCCCGCCGGTGAATGAATCCGCCCGCGGCAGCTACAAAAAAATCGACCTGCGTGACGCCTATATCGATCACCTGCTCGGTTATATCGACGTCAAAAACCTCACGCCGCTGAAGCTCGTGATTAACTCCGGTAACGGTGCCGCCGGCCCGGTGGTAGACGCCATCGAAGCGCGCTTCAAAGCGCTGAACGTGCCGGTGCAGTTCATCAAGGTTCACAACAACCCGGACGGCAATTTCCCTAACGGTATTCCTAACCCGCTGCTGCCGGAGTGCCGCGACGACACCCGCAACGCGGTTATCGAACATGGCGCGGATATGGGTATCGCGTTTGACGGCGATTTCGACCGCTGCTTCCTGTTCGATGAAACCGGGCAGTTTATCGAGGGCTACTACATTGTCGGTCTGCTGGCCGAAGCGTTCCTCGAAAAGCACCCCGGCGCGAAAATCATTCACGATCCGCGTCTGTCCTGGAACACCGTGGACGTGGTCGAGGGCGCGGGCGGCACGCCTGTGATGTCGAAAACCGGTCATGCGTTTATCAAAGAGCGTATGCGCCAGGAAGACGCCATTTACGGCGGCGAAATGAGCGCGCATCACTACTTCCGCGATTTCGCCTACTGCGACAGCGGCATGATCCCGTGGCTGCAGGTGACCGAACTGCTGTGCCTGAAAGGTCAGTCGCTTGGCGAGCTGGTGCGCGACCGCATGGCGGCGTTCCCGGCGAGCGGCGAAATCAACAGCAAACTGGCGCAGCCGGCGGTTGCCATTAAGCGTGTGGAAGACCATTTCGCGCCGCAGGCGAAAGGGATCGACCGCACCGACGGTATCAGCATGGATTTCGGCGAGTGGCGCTTTAACCTGCGCTCCTCCAACACCGAGCCGGTGGTACGCCTGAATGTGGAGTCGCGTGCGGATACGGAACTGATGCAGGCGAAAACCCAGGAAATCCTTGCGCTGCTGAATCAGTAAAACGGCGCGGCCGCCCGGCGTCGCCGCACACCGCGACGCTTACGCCCCGCAGGCTTCGGCCTGCCGGGCAGGGCAGCCGCTTAACTGCGCCTTACGGCGCCTGAAGGTACGACGATGACAAATCTAAAAAAGCGCGAACGAGCCAAAACGAATGCATCGTTAATCTCTCTGGTGCAACGATTCTCCGACATAACCATTATGTTCGTCGGACTGTGGGTGGTGTGCAGGATCAATGAGCTGCCGTTTTTCTACATGCATCTGCTGATGGCCCTGACCACCCTCGTTGTGTTCCAGATGATTGGCGGGATCACCGATTTTTACCGCTCCTGGCGCGGCGTAAAAATCTCCACCGAACTGCTGCTGCTGTTGCAGAACTGGACCATGAGCCTGGTGTTCAGCGCCGGTCTGATGGCCTTTAACCCCGATTTTGAAAGTCCGTTCCGTGTTTATCTGGCCTGGTACCTTCTGACCGGCGCGGGCATGGTGATGTGCCGTTCGGCGATTCGCTTCGGCGCGGGCTGGCTGCGTAATCGTGGTTACAACACCCGTCGCGTGGCGATTGCGGGCGCGCAGCCGGTAGGCCAGCAGCTCGCCGACAGCTTTCGCAATGAGCCCTGGCTTGGGTTTGAGGTCGTCGGCATTTACCACGATCCGGAACCGGGCGGCGTACCGACCGGCTGGGCAGGTAACCTTGAGCAGCTGGTGGAAGACGCCCGCACGGGCAAAATCCATAACGTCTATATCGCGATGTCCATGAGCGAAGAGGCGCAGATGAAGAAACTCGTGCGCGAGCTTTCTGACACCACCTGCTCAGTGATGCTGATCCCGGATGTGTTCACGTTCAACATCCTGCACTCGCGCCTTGACGATGTGAACGGCGTGCCGGTAGTGCCGCTGTATGACACGCCGCTCTCCGGCATCAACCGCGTGCTGAAACGCCTGGAAGATATCGTGCTGGCGTCTCTGATCCTGCTGCTGATTTCGCCGGTGCTGTGCTGTATCGCGGTTGCCGTGAAGCTCAGCTCGCCGGGTCCGATTATCTTCCGCCAGACCCGCTACGGTATGGACGGCAAGCCGATTATGGTGTGGAAATTCCGCTCCATGCGCGTGATGGAAAACGACAAAGTGGTGAAGCAGGCGACCCAGAACGACCCGCGCGTCACCAAAGTGGGCAACTTCCTGCGCCGCACTTCGCTTGATGAACTGCCGCAGTTTATCAACGTGCTGACCGGCGAGATGTCGATTGTCGGCCCACGTCCGCACGCGGTGGCGCATAACGAGCAGTATCGCGCGCTGATTCAGGGCTACATGCTGCGCCATAAAGTGAAACCGGGCATTACCGGCTGGGCGCAAATCAACGGCTGGCGCGGCGAGACCGATACCCTGGAGAAGATGGAAAAACGCATCGAGTTCGATCTGGAGTACATCCGCGAATGGAGCGTATGGCTCGATATCAAGATCGTTTTCCTGACCGTGTTCAAAGGCTTTGTTAACAAAGCGGCTTATTAAGGGTAGTGGGTCATGAGCCTTCGCGACAAAACCATTAGCGGTGCCAAGTGGTCCGCCATTTCGACGGTGATTATCATCAGCCTTGGGCTGGTGCAGATGACCATCCTGGCGCGGCTGATGGATGGCCATCAGTTCGGCCTGCTGACCATTAGCCTTGTGATTATCGCGCTGGCCGATACGCTTTCCGATTTCGGGATTGCGAACTCGATTATCCAGCGCAAATCCATCAGCAACCTGGAGCTCACCACGCTCTACTGGCTGAACGTGGGGCTGGGGATTGTGGTCTGCGCCGTGGTGTTTCTGTTAAGCGATCTTATCGCGGGCGTGCTCCATAACCCGGATCTGGCACCGCTTATCCGAACGCTGGCGTTCGCCTTCGTGGTTATCCCGCATGGCCAGCAGTTCCGCGCGCTGATGCAAAAGGAGCTTGAGTTTAACAAGATTGGCGCCATCGAAACTTTCTCGGTACTGGCGGGCTTTACCTTTACGGTGGTATCCGCCCAGTACTGGCCGGTGGCGATGACCGCGATCCTCGGTTATCTGGTTAATACGGCGGTGCGCACCGCGCTGTTCGGGTTCTTCGGGCGTAAGATTTACCGTCCTGGCCTGCATTTCTCGCTCTCGTCAGTCTCCTCGAACCTGAAGTTTGGCGCGTGGCTGACGGCTGACAGCCTGGTGAACTACGTCAACACCAATCTCTCGACGCTGGTGCTGGCGCGTATCCTCGGCGCGGCGGTGGCGGGCGGGTATAACCTCGCGTACAACGTGGCCGTGGTGCCGCCGATGAAGCTCAACCCGATTATCACCCGCGTGCTGTTCCCGGCGTTCGCCAAAATCCAGGATGACATCGATAAGCTGCGTGTGAATTTCTACAAGCTGCTCTCGGTGGTCGGCATCATTAACTTCCCGGCGCTGCTCGGCCTGATGGTGGTATCGAACAACTTCGTGCCGCTGGTGTTTGGCGAGAAGTGGGTAAGCATTGTGCCGATTCTGCAACTGCTGTGCGTTGTTGGTCTCCTGCGCTCTATCGGCAACCCGATTGGCTCGCTGCTGATGGCGAAAGCGCGCGTGGATATCAGCTTTAAATTCAACGTGTTTAAAACCTTCCTGTTTATTCCGGCGATTGTCGCGGGCGGGCATCTTGGTGGCGCGCTCGGCGTGACGCTCGGCTTCCTGCTGGTGCAGATCATCAACACCGTGCTGAGCTATTTCATCATGATTAAACCGGTGCTGGGCTCCAGCTACCGCGAGTATATCCAGAGCATTCTGCTGCCATTCTGGCTCTCGCTGCCTACGCTTGTGGTCAGCTACGCGCTTGGCGTGGCGTTGAAAGGCCATCTGGCGCTTGCGCCGCTGCTGGCGGTGCAGATTGCCGCGGGCGTACTGGCCTTCGCCGTGACGATTGTGCTGTCGCGCAATGCGCTGGTGGTAGAGCTGAAACGCCAGTTTTGCCGCAACGATAAAATGAAAATGCTGCTCCGTGCAGGCTGATCCCGTTAAAAATTATTGATGCGCGAGCCCCGCTGACAGCGTGCGGCGAACAGGGCGAGCGCATATTTCAGAGGTCAACATGAAGTTACTCATTCTTGGCAACCACACCTGCGGAAACCGTGGCGACAGCGCCATCCTGCGCGGTCTTATCGATGCGATAGCGCTTCAGGACCCTTCAGCGGAAGTGGACGTGATGAGCCGCTACCCGGTGAGCTCCGCCTGGCTGCTGGACAGAGAGGTCATGCCTGACCCGCTCTACAAACAGATGAAGCAGTTTAACAACGCGGCGGGCGTGATGGGCCGCGTGAAGAAAGTGCTGCGCCGCCGCTACCAGCACCAGGTGTTGCTCGCCAAAGTGACCGGCAACGGCAAGCTGCGCAATATCTCTCTGCCGCAGGGCTTTACCGATTTTGTCGGCCTGCTTGGCAACTATGACGCGATTATCCAGGTTGGCGGCTCGTTCTTCGTCGATCTCTACGGCACCCCGCAGTTCGAACATGCGCTGTGCGCCTTTATGGCGCAAAAACCGCTGTTTATGGTGGGCCACAGCGTCGGCCCGTTCCAGGAGCCGCAGTTTAATCAGCTCGCCAATTATGTGTTCGGCCATTGCGACGCGCTGATCCTGCGTGAAACCGTGAGCCTGGATCTGATGAAAAAAGGCCAGATTGACACCTCGAAAGTGGAACTGGGCGTCGATACCGCCTGGCTGGTTGAGCATCACAATGACGATTTCGTCGCGAGCTACGCGGTGCAGCACTGGCTGGACGTGGCGGCGCGCGACAAGACCGTGGCGATTACGCTGCGCGAGCTGGCACCGTTCGACAAACGTCTCGGCACTACCCAGCAGGCCTACGAACAGGCTTTCGCCAATGTGGTGAACCGCATTATCGACGAAGGTTATCAGGTGCTGGCGCTCTCTACTTGTACCGGTATCGACAGCTACAACAAAGATGACCGTATGGTGGCGCTGAATCTCAGCAAGCTAGTGAAAGATCCGTCGCGCTTCCACGTGGTGATGGACGAACTGAACGATCTCGAAATGGGCAAAATTCTCGGCGCGTGCGAACTGACCGTCGGCACCCGTCTGCACTCGGCGATTATCTCGATGAACTTCGGGACGCCGGCGATTGCCATTAACTATGAACACAAATCGGCAGGCATCATGCAGCAGCTCGGCATGCCGGAGATGGCGATTGAGATCCGCCACCTGCTGGACGGCTCGTTGCAGGCGATGGTGGGCGACACCCTCGGCCAGTTGCCGGCGATTAACGAACGCCTCGCCACGGCGGTCGCCGCCGAGCGCGAAAAAGGCCATCAGATGGTGAAATCCGTGCTGATGCGCGCGGGAGGAGCCCGATGAAAGTCAGCTTCTTTCTGCTGAAATTCCCGGTCGCCTCTGAAACGTTCGTCCTGAACCAGATAGTCGGCTTTATCAACATGGGGTATGAGGTGGAGATCGTCTCGCTGCAGAAGGGCGATCTGAAGAACACCCATGCCGCGTACACCGAATACAACCTGGCGCAGAAAACCCGTTTTCTGCTGGAAGAGCCGGAAGGTAAAGCCGCCAAGCTTAAATATCGCGCCAGCCATACTGCGCGCGGGCTCTTTAACGCCCGCACCTGGCGGGCGCTTAATATGGCGCGCTACGGCGACGAGGCGCGCAACCTGATCCTCTCGGCCATTTGCGGACGCGTGCCCGGCACGCTGAAAGCGGATGTGTTTATCGCGCACTTTGGCCCGGCGGGCGTGACCGCCGCCAAGCTTCGCGAGCTGGGCGTGCTGGACGGCAAAATCGCGACCGTGTTCCACGGCATCGATGTGTCGCACCGTGAAGTGCTGACGCGCTACACGCCGGAGTATCAGCAGCTTTTCCGCCGCGGCGATTTGATGCTGCCGATTAGCGAGCTGTGGGCCGAACGCCTGAAAGCGATGGGCTGCCCGCAGGAGAAAATCGCCGTCTCGCGCATGGGCGTGGACATGGAGAAATTCTCGCTGCGTCCGCTGAAGCAGCCGGGCACGCCGCTGGAGATTATCTCCGTAGCGCGCCTGACCGAGAAAAAGGGGCTGCATGTGGCGATCGAGGCCTGCCGTCTGCTGAAAGGCCGCGGCGTGGATTTTCGTTACAACATTCTGGGCACCGGGCCGTGGGAGCGCCGCCTGCATACGCTGATTGAGCAGTATGGTCTGGAAGATTGCGTCTTTATGCCGGGCTTTAAGCCGAGCCATGAAGTGAAAGCGATGCTCGACGAAGCCGATCTGTTCCTGCTGCCTTCCGTTACGGGCGTCGATGGCGATATGGAAGGGATTCCGGTTGCGCTGATGGAGGCGATGGCCGTGGGCATTCCGGTTATCTCCACGCTGCACAGCGGCATTCCGGAGCTTATTGATGCTGAAAAATCGGGCTGGCTCGTGCCGGAAAACGACGCGCACGCGCTGGCGGATAAGCTTCAGGCCTTCGCTGAAATCGACGAGCAGACGCTGCGCCCGATGCTGACCCGCGCCCGTGAAAAAGTGGAAACCGAGTTTAACCAGCAGCGCATCTACCGCGAACTCGCGGGCCTGCTGCAAACCCTGTAACCCGAGGTTTTATGCGTAAAATCATGTCGTCCGGGCGTCTTTCCCGCCGGACTTTCGTGCAGGCCAGCGCCGCTGCGGCGCTGATACCGCTGTTGCACAGCCGCGCCGCCCAGGCCGTCACGGGCGGCAAGACCGTCAATGTTGCTGACTTCTACAAGGACAACTGGCCGCAGGCGTTCAAGCTTGCTTTTAGTGAAGCGCAGACCGTGGAAGTGCCCGAAAGCCTCACCTGCGACAACATTAACAGCCCGGTGTTTATGCCAGCCGGGAAAACCCTGCGGGTGCTCGGCGCGCTCAAAGGCAACGGCAAAGGCCGTTTCATTTTGCAGGACGGCTGCCAGATTGTGGGTGAGAAAAAAGGGCGCCTGCATAACATCATTCTCGACGTGCGCGGCTCGCAGGTGGCGATTAAAGGCATCGAGATGAGCGGTTTTGGCCCGGTCATGCAGATTTACATCGGCGGCAAAAAACCGCAGAAAATGCAGGATCTCGTGATCGACGATATCTACATCCACGACGCCAACTACGGCATTCTGCGCCAGGGTTTTCATAACGAACTGCGCAACGTGCGGATCACTAACGGACGCTTTGAACGTCTCCAGGGCGACGCCATCGAATGGAACGTCGCAATTAATGATTCAGAGCTTCTCATCTCCGACCACGTCCTTGACCAGATCAACTGTACCAACGGCAAAATCAACTGGGGCATCGGCATTGGCCTTGCGGGCAGCACCTACGATAACGCCTACCCGGAAAGCCAGGCGGTGAAGAACTTCGTGGTGGCGAATATCACCGGCAGCAACTGCCGCCAGCTGGTGCATGTGGAGAACGGCAAGCATTTCGTCATTCGTAATGTGAAAGCGAAAAACATCACACCGGACTTCAGCAAAACCGCAGGCATCGATAACGCGACGGTCGCGATTTATGGCTGCGATAACTTTCTTATCGATGACGTGACGATGGTGAACAGCGCCGGGATGCTGATCGGCTACGGCGTTATCAAAGGGAATTACCTGTCGATTCCGCAGAACTTCAAGCTGAACAATATCCATATGGATAACCGTAACCTGCCTTATAAGCTGCGCGGCATTCAGATCTCATCCGGTAACGCGACCTCGTTTGTCGCTATCACGAACGTGGATATGAAGCGCGCGACGCTTGAGCTGCACAACAAGCCGCAACACCTGTTTGTGCGTAACGTCAAAGTGATGCAGGAGTCGTCCGTAGGCCCCGCGCTGAAGATGCAATTTGATCTGCGCAAAGACGTGCGCGGCCGTTTTATGGCCAAAGACGACACGCTGCTGTCGCTTGCGAACATCCAGGCGGTGAACGAGAAAGGGCAGAGTTCGGTCGATATTGACCGCGTGGATCATCAGCACGTGAATACCCAAATGCTGAATTTTGCGCTGCCAACGCGGATCACAAAATGATTGTCCGGACTTTACGAATTATCCTGGCGATTAACGATATGAATTCATAGAAGGTATAACCACTTTCCCTGAGAGTCGCAGGGCTATGGCCTTTGCGCCATAGATAAATTCATACTGGCTTATGTCCGGTAAACGACTATAATTCATCAACCTTTTGAGGTGGGAGAGAAAATGATTAATTTAAAAGCAGTCATCCCGGTAGCCGGGCTGGGCATGCATATGCTGCCAGCCACTAAGGCTATTCCGAAGGAAATGCTACCTATCGTCGATAAGCCAATGATTCAGTATATTGTCGACGAAATCGTAGCGGCGGGAATCAAGGAAATTGTGCTGGTTACCCACTCCTCCAAGAACGCGGTTGAGAACCACTTCGACACCTCTTACGAACTCGAAGCGCTGCTGGAACAACGTGTGAAGCGCCAGCTTCTGGCGGAAGTGCAGTCTATCTGCCCGCCGGGCGTGACCATTATGAACGTGCGTCAGGCGCAACCGCTGGGCCTCGGCCATTCTATTCTGTGCGCGCGTCCGATTATCGGCGATAACCCGTTTGTAGTCGTGCTGCCGGATGTTATTATTGATGCCGCTTCTGCTGACCCGCTGCGTTATAACCTGGCCGCTATGATTGCGCGTTTCCAGGAAAATGGCCGCAGCCAGGTACTGGCGAAGCGTATGGCGGGCGATCTCTCTGAATACTCCGTGATCACCACCCAGGATCCGCTGGACACCGAAGGTAAAATCAGCCGTATCGTTGATTTCATCGAGAAGCCGGATCAGCCGCAGACGCTGAATTCCGATCTGATGGCGGTCGGGCGCTATGTGCTCTCTGCCGATGTCTGGGAAGAGCTTGCGAAAACCGAACCGGGCGCCTGGGGACGTATCCAGCTGACCGATGCTATCGCTCGTCTGAACGAGAATCAGCCTGTTGAAGCGATGCTGATGACCGGCGAAAGCTACGATTGCGGTAAGAAAATGGGTTACATGAAAGCGTTCGTCAATTACGGCCTGCGTAACCTGAAAGAAGGGCAGAAGTTCCGCGAGAGCATTAAGAAACTGCTGGCATAAGCCAGCCGTTCTCTGCAGAACGCTATACAGGCAGGATAGCCTTTGATAAAACGGCAGTTGAGCATTCGGGTTGATAAGCATTTATACTCGACGGACTCGCTGCCGTTTTGTTTTTTTGGTGCAAGCGCTGTGACGGGGCCATAATCCGAAATAGTTACCGAGATCGACTATCCTGTCAAATAAGCTAATTAGCTGATTTTAATAGTTTTGTATAAAGTAGTGCACTGGTAGCTGTTGAGCCAGGGGCGGTAGCATTGTTGAACAGGCTGCCGAAAAAATGCTTAATATTTATCCATATAGAGCGTTAAAACCTCGATAACGTCATGCTCACAGCGACAACGTGTTAATTATCATTCCTCTCAAAATATCCACATATAAGAGATAACTCACTGTGAAGATATTAGTGACCGGCGGTGCCGGATTTATTGGCTCCGCTGTAGTACGCCATATTATTAACCATACCCAGGACAGGGTAGTTAATCTTGATAAGCTTACCTACGCAGGCAATCCTGAATCTGTTGCTTCTGTGGCAAACAGTGAACGCTATGCATTTGAGCAGGTCGATATCTGTGACCGCGCTGCGCTCGATCGTGTATTTAAAGAGCACCAGCCTGACGCGGTCATGCACCTGGCCGCAGAAAGTCATGTTGATCGCTCAATCAGCGGCCCGGCAGATTTCATCGAAACGAACATCGTCGGCACGTATACCCTTCTCGAAGCGGCGCGCGCTTACTGGTCTTCACTGGATGATCAGCGCAAGGCGGCTTTCCGCTTTCACCATATCTCTACCGATGAAGTTTATGGCGACCTGCCACATCCTGATGAATGGCATGAGAGCGCGGCGCTGCCGCTCTTTACTGAAACAACTGCCTATGCGCCAAGCAGCCCGTATTCCGCCTCAAAAGCCTCAAGCGATCATCTGGTGCGTGCGTGGTTACGCACCTATGGTTTGCCGACGATGGTAACCAACTGCTCTAACAACTATGGCCCGTATCACTTCCCCGAAAAATTGATCCCGCTGGTTATCCTTAACGCGCTGGAAGGTAAACCGTTACCGATATATGGCAAAGGCGACCAAATTCGCGACTGGTTATATGTTGAAGACCATGCGCGTGCGCTCTATACCGTAGTCACGCAGGGGCAGATCGGCGAAACCTATAATATCGGCGGACATAACGAGAAAAAGAATCTTGATGTCGTACTGACTATTTGTGACCTGCTGGATGAGATTAAACCTAAAGCGACGTCTTATCGTGAACAGATCACCTATGTTGCCGACAGACCAGGGCACGACCGTCGTTATGCCATTGATGCAGATAAAATCAGCCGGGAATTAGGCTGGCGACCGCAGGAAACCTTCGAGTCTGGCATCCGTAAAACGGTGCACTGGTATCTTAATAATGAAGAGTGGGTGGAGAATGTGAAGAGTGGTGCTTATAAAAACTGGATTGAACAAAATTACGGGGCGCGCTGAAGGTGAATATTCTCCTGTTTGGTAAAAATGGTCAGGTCGGCTGGGAATTGCAACGCGCCCTGGCGCCGCTGGGTAATCTTATTAGCCTTGATTTTAATTCAGAAGACTACTGTGGTGATTTCAGTAATCCTGAAGGCGTAGCAGAAACAGTAAGGCGTATTAAACCTGACGTTATTGTTAATGCTGCAGCACACACAGCCGTTGATAAAGCGGAATCGGAACGTGAATTTGCGCAGCTTTTGAACGCCACAAGTGTGGAAGCCATCGCCCGGGAAGCGGCGAAAATCAATGCCTGGCTTATTCATTACTCGACAGATTATGTTTTCCCCGGGACAGGTGAAACCCCTTGGTGTGAAAGTGATGCTACAGCACCGCTGAATGTCTATGGTGAAACAAAATTAGCGGGCGAACAGGCCGTACAACGTTTTTGCCCGAATCATCTTATTTTCAGAACCAGCTGGGTATACGCCGGTAAAGGAAATAACTTTGCCAAAACCATGCTACGGCTTGCTAAAGAGCGGGAATCACTCTCCGTTATTAACGATCAGTATGGCGCGCCGACCGGCGCTGAATTACTCGCAGACTGTACGGCATATGCTATTCGCGTGGCACTGACGAAACCAGACGTCGCGGGGTTATACCACCTCGTCGCCTCCGGCGTTACGACCTGGTACGATTTCGCAGCACTGGTATTTGACCAGGCCCGCAAGGCAGGAATCACGCTAAAGCTTACTGATTTACAACCAGTACCGACAAGCGCCTACCCGACGCCAGCGTGCAGACCACAAAATTCACGTTTGAACACCATGAAATTCCAGCAGCAATTTGGACTGGTGCTTCCCCAATGGGATATGGGTGTTAAACGCATGCTAGAAGAGTGGTTCACTGCCGGAATTTAATGACAGAAATGCCCTGTACAGGGCATTTCGCATTGTGAGAATAAAGAAAATGACAACGCGTAAAGGAATTATACTGGCTGGGGGCTCCGGGACTCGTCTCTATCCGGTCACCATGGCGGTAAGTAAACAATTATTACCTATCTATGATAAGCCGATGATCTATTATCCGCTGTCTACGCTGATGCTGGCCGGAATTCGGGATATCCTGATTATCAGTACACCCCAGGATACGCCGCGTTTTGTGCTACTCCTTGGTGATGGCAGCCAGTGGGGGCTGAATCTCCAGTACAAAGTACAGCCGAGTCCGGATGGACTGGCGCAAGCGTTTATTATTGGCGAAGAATTTATTGGCAATGATAAATGTGCGCTCGTTCTGGGCGATAATATTTTTTACGGCCATGATCTGCCTAAGCAGCTGGAATCAGCAGTCAGTAAAGAGAATGGAGCGACCGTTTTTGCTTATCATGTCAACGATCCTGAGCGCTACGGCGTTGTTGAATTTGATAAAAGCGGTAAGGCTATTAGTCTCGAAGAAAAGCCAGCAGAACCAAAAAGCAATTATGCCGTCACGGGCCTTTATTTCTATGACAATGACGTTGTAGAAATGGCTAAAAGCCTGAAGCCTTCCGCGCGCGGCGAGCTGGAAATCACCGATATTAACCGTCTTTATCTTGAACAGGGTCGCCTTAATGTCGCGATGATGGGACGCGGATACGCCTGGCTTGATACAGGTACTCATCAAAGCTTAATCGAAGCCAGTAATTTCATCGCCACTATTGAAGAACGACAAGGCCTCAAAGTTTCATGCCCGGAAGAAATCGCATATCGCAAAAATTTTATCGATGCTGAGCAGGTTAAAAAGCTGGCCCAGCCGCTTGCGAAAAATGCCTATGGCCAGTATCTGCTAAAAATGATTAAAGGTTACTAAGCGATGAAAGTTGTTAAGACTGATATTTCAGATGTGCTAATTTTTGAACCTAAAGTATTCGGTGATGACCGAGGTTTTTTCTTCGAAAGTTTCAACCAGAAAACCTTTATGGAGGCGGTAGGGCGTAAAGTAACTTTTGTACAGGATAATCACTCAAAATCCGCTTGTGGAGTTCTTCGTGGGTTGCATTATCAGTTAGATCCTTATGCACAGGGGAAATTAGTAAGATGCGTTGTCGGTGAAGTATTTGATGTTGCTGTAGATATTCGAAAAAACTCAACTACCTTTGGTAAGTGGGTAGGAGTGAATCTTTCTGCAGATAATAAACGGCAGCTATGGATACCTGAAGGATTTGCGCATGGTTTTTTGGTTTTAAGTGAGACGGCAGAATTTGTTTATAAGACAACTAATTATTATAATCCAGAAAGCGACAGGGGTATTATTTGGAATGATGAAGATATAAGTATCGAGTGGCCTTTAGTTCGTGATCCTATTCTTTCGCATAAAGATAAAAATCAAAAAAAATTGAATGAAATAATAGATTAACAACATTGAGCGCTTTATTCATGAATAAAGCGCTTTGGTAAATTTTATGTTTAATAAAGAAGAGACTGGCCTAAAAAAAATATTGAGCAATATTTTTTCCCTGGGTATGCTGCAGGTTGTTAATTATATACTGCCGATAATAGTTATCCCTTTTTTAGTGTCAACAATTGGTTTGGAAAATGTTGGCATCTTAGCTACTGTGAGCGCAGTAATTAGTTATTTTCAAATCTGTATTGATTATGGTTTCAGCCTTACAGCTACCAGAGCTATAGCAAAAGCAAATAATGACACTAATCAAAAGAATTTAATTACAAGCTCTGTCATTTTAATAAAACTAACATTGGCAACTTTACTTTTTATGTTTTTTTTAGTGATTATTGAAACTTTCAATTCATTTAAGGGATTGGGTTTTCTTTTTATTCTGGCGTATGTAACAGCAATAGTTAATTCATTGTTTCCTCAGTGGCATTTTCAAGGCATTGAAAAAATGCATTTTATTACCATAACTAACACAATACCTAAAGTATTAACTACTTTAGTTTTGTTTTTATTAGTTCGCGATAAAAGTGATGTAATATTAGTTCAATGGTGTTACCTAATCGGTGCGTTGATAACGCTGTTGTGGGCTTATGGGATATTAAAGACGAAAGAATCTTTTAGTTTACGGTTTAGTGTCGAATCTTATAAAGAACAATTGTCATATGGAAAAAACATTTTCTTTGCCAGACTGTTTTCTACTCTTTATAAAAATTCAAATATTCTGATTATTGGTTTGTTTGTTTCCCCAACTTTGGTCGGTGTATATACAATAGCAGAAAGAATTGTTCGGAGTTGTCAAACAATGCAAAATGTTATTGGAGATAGTATTTACCCTAAAGTGGCAGCAGGATCTAATTTGAGTTTTAAATATTTAAATTTTAATAATAAAAAATATATAGCTTATATTACAGGATTCTATGCTTTTAGTAGTTTAGCTTTTTTGTTATTTTCAGACATTATTGCGAAAATATTAGTGAAAAATGATTGGGCCGATATATCACATCAGTTAAAAATTATGTCCTGCGTCTTCTTTTTTGGGGGGCTTAATTATTTCTTTGGCATTTTAGGTTTGGTAGCTCGCGGCTATAATTTTTATTTTTCAGGTTCTGTATTAATTACTGGAATTGCTAACATCTTTTTATGCTTTTATTTGACATCGCAATTCTCAATTTCTGGGGCATCAATTTCGATGGTATTAAGTGAAGTCATACTACTTTTAATGATCATATTTTTCTTGAAAAAAGTGAAAGAACCTATTCGATGAATATTATAGCTATAATAGTTACATATAGTACTCGAGCTACATTCGTTAAAGATGTGGTTTTGTCTTGTATGAATGAGGGTATCTTTCAGTTCGTTTTAGTTGACAACGGTTCACCTCATGATAATGCAGATATCCTAGAATCCTTTTTATCGAAATTAAATAATATTGAGTATCATATTGTCAAACACGATAAAAATTTAGGCTCGGCTGGTGGATTCGGCAGCGGTCTTAATTATGCATGCTCGAAATTTGCAGAAAATTCGTGGTTTCTTCTATTAGATGATGATAACAAACTTGAAAAAAATGCTGTATCTGCATTGCAAGAATGTATTAACATTAAAGGAGAGTCAAACGCTTTCATATGTCTTCGTGAAGACCGTCCTCAATATAAAAAATTCAGTCAATTCAATGATCAATCTATTTTATTAGGTGAACCAAATTCATTTATGCTTTTTAGTATTAGAGCATATATCAAACGTAGACTCAGAATGGATAGCGAAACAATGCCAGCAGCACCAAGAGAGTCTTTAATTCGTTGCCCCTGCGGACCCTATGGCGGCTTAGCTATCAATGCAAAAGATGTTAAAAAAGTAGGTTTCCCGCTTAATGAACTTTACTTATATCATGACGATACCGAATATACTCTAAGATTACAAAGGAAAGGAATAAGTTTATGGCTTGTTAAGGATGCCAAAATTAGTGACCTTGAGCAATCATGGGGTGATACAAAGCCCCAGAAAAAGTTCTCAATTTCTGCATTTGAAGCAGATTCATTCAGAGTTTACTATTCTTACAGAAATAGAGTGTTTATAGAAAAAAAATATTTAGTTAATAATAAGCTATCATATGTCTTTAATATGTTGTTATTTCTTGGAATAACAGCTATTAGAGCATTTTTTACAAACTCCATTAAACGTTACTGTTTGATTTGTAAGTCTGTGTGGGCTGGGTGGAATTTAAACGAAAAAAAATAATATTTGGGGTTATGGTGAGTAATAAATTTGTTGTATATACTGCTCTTTTCGGTGATTATGATGAACTAGAGCCAATTCCATCAGGAGAAAGTAATATTGAATATATTTGTTTCACGGATCAAAATATTCAAGATGCAAAAGGTTGGAAAATCATAAAAATCGATAATTGTATCTATTCATCAAGCATGATGAATAGATATTATAAATTGCATCCTCATATAGAATTAAATTTATATGAAGCTAGTTTATATTTAGATAGCAATATCAAGTTATTGAAGCATCCTGATGAGCTTTTTAATAAATATCTCTCAAATTGTCTTTTTAGTATGCCTAAACATTTTGCACGAGATTGTATTTATAGTGAAGCAAAAGAATGTCTTGTCTTAAAAAAAACAAGCTTTAAAAAAGTCTCTAGTCAAATGCGAAAATATGCTCAGGAAGGCATGCCCAGACATTATGGTCTCGGTGAAAATAATATTTTATTCAGAAGGCACAACGATCAAAAAATAAAAAAAATAATGGATGAATGGTGGGCTGAAATGAATATTTGTACTAACCGTGATCAGCTGAGTTTGGCATATGTTTTATGGAAGAATAAGTTTTCATTTTGTTATATTGAAGAGACTGCAAGAGAAGGTAAAGGCTATTTTCAGTATACAAAACATAAACAATACCTTAATCGTCCATTATACATTAAAATTTTAAGTCGTCTCGAAATGATTTTTAGAAGGGTTATTTTTCTTAAATGGCGCCCATATGAAATATAAATTGAACGACATCATCTTTTTTGTTGTTGGATTAGCACTAATTCTCATTTCAGGTTTCAGACCAATAGGACTCGATAGAGATTCGATAAATTATGCTGGCATGATTTATGCTGGTATCAATGATTCATATGAATTGGGGCGTGAACCTGCCTTTATACTTTTACAGTATATAAATGAAGTTATTTTTACTGGGAGCATAACTACTTTTTTTCTATTGTTTGCGATGGTGAGCATAGGAATAAAACTGCATGCAATTAAAAAAATATCATCTAGCCCCATACTAAGCTTAATAATTTATATTGCTTTTTATTATATACTTCATGATATGACGCAGATCCGTGCTGGGGTTGCTGCTGGATTGTTTTTATTGGCAATAAGAGAGTTAGCCAGCGGTAAGAATATAAAAGCTGCATGTCTAATCGCGTTAGCAACTTTTTTTCATTATTCCGCTATAATGGGGTTGATGATTTTTTTGCTTAGGCGTCATAATCTAAATAAATTTTTTTATTATGCTTTACCAGTGATTGGTTTGATTATCGCGAAAACGATTGGAGGAAGTGGTATAAGTTCATTGGGAAATTTAATTAGTTTCATGCCGTTTATTTTGCAAAATAAAATCAATACCTATATTGAATTGCAGAGTCAGGATGTATTTAGCGATATAAACATATTTAACTTTTATTATGTTTTTTTATTGTTCATGTTTTTTTTGGCGCTGTCTAATTACAAAAAAATGAGTAGCCCATTGAATACTATATTAATAAAGATATTCGGGTGGGGATTATTTTTCTTTTATGCATTTTCCTTCATCCCGGTAATGGCTTTCAGGGTTTCCGAATTTTTATGTGTTGTGATAATTATCCTTTTTGCTAACATGATGTATCTATTTAGACAAAGTTATATTTATTTTGCTTTTGTTACATCAGTCGGTATTATCTATTTTATAACTCAAGGGATAATGGCTAATCTATCTTTAAGCTTATATTGATTTTTTTAAAGGTGTGTGAATGCTAAGGATTAAAATAGTTGTTGTACTATATAAGATTAGCCCGCTGGAATGCTCTACAATTAGTTCTTTGATAGACTGTTTTACAAGCGAAAATCTTACGAACTATTTCTTTGATATAGTTTTATGGGATAATTCTCCACTGAGTTGTAGTGAAAATACCCTAAATGCTTTAAAGGCTCTTTTTACAGAGAACGTCGAATTTGATTATATTCATACACCAGAAAACTTACCTTTATCAAAAATATATAATAATATTATTGATAGCTCTCTGTTAGATTCTGATTATTTAATTTTACTCGATCAGGACTCTAGGTTTGGCAGTGATTACATTTGTGAAGCTTGCTCGATTATGTCAAAAAAGAAATATCATTTGATATTGCCTTTAATATATCATCGATTTACTCTTGTTAGTCCTAATAAATACTATTTTTTGAAGGGTTTTTATTTTTCCTCACCGCCTGCTGGAGAAATACAATCAAAACAATTGAATGCTATAAATAGCGGGATGATAATTGCTATAGAATATTTAAAGAGTACAGCTTTTCGCTACGATGAACGATTGAAGAATTACTGCACAGATGATTATTTCATGAAGATGTATAGACAGAACAGAGCAAGTGTATATATATTAAAAAGTGGTTTTAACCATGATTTATCTCTGTCTACCCTTAATGAAAATTCATCTAAATTAAAAGAACGCTATAAATTAATGATTGAAGGAAGGGAAATAGTTTATAGTAATAATATATTTGAATTGATGATAATAAAACTATATTTTAGAATTCACAGGATATATATGGCGCTAAGGTATAAAGATAAAGATTATTTAGGATTGTAAAATGAAAAGTGAAATTGTTATTGCGGTTCCTAGATTTTCATTATCTGGTGGTAATTTGATCTCAATCCTTCTGGGAGAATATCTCAATAAAAGAGGGTATGAAGTTGCATTTCATTCTGGTTATAAAAAATGTAGTGTTGATGAAATAAATTTAGTTCCCCAAACAAAAGGGATTATAAACACTGTAAAGAATGTTATAAGCTTCTTTGCGTTATCCTTGTATGGATTGTTTAATAAAAATTACATCGCGACTCATCATTTGACAGCTTTATTTAATTTTATTAAACCTTGCAAATTCTCTTTTATTCAGGATGTCGAATGTGATTTTTATCCTAAAAAATTCCGGTTTGCGGGTAATTTTTTATGGAGAAATTATCTTAAAAGCCGACATCATATTTATACCAATCAATATCTTTATGAAAAAGTTATGCCTTGTCATCATTCGATTAGTATACCTGGTTTTCCATATATGTTTGAAGATAAGCCATATACTTTTTCCTTTGAAGAATCACAAAAGACTCTTGATGCTATCGTAGTGTTGCGTGATGGTCAGTATAAGAATAGCTGTGGAACTCTGAAACTATTCGAGCTTCTTTTAAAAAATAATTTAAACGTGCAATTAGTAAATTTGTCGAGGCAAAAATTAAGCAGTATACTCGCCCCTTACGTTAACAATGTTTTAAAACGAAAAGACTTTCTTTCTTTACTCGCTAAATCAAAATACTACATTTGCATGTCAGAATGGGAAGGACTTGGTTTGCCTAACCTTGAAGCCTATCATCTTGGTTTAGGAATCATTTCCACTCCAATCCCATCAGCCCTACTTATAAAAAAACATAACCCCGAATCGGTTTACATAACTTCTAATTTTGATGAAGTTGTAGAGATTATTAAAAGCCAAAAATTGACCACTCCACAAGACTCTGAAATGTTTCTTCGCAAAAGTAATGAGAAATGGTTAGATTATGCTTATGAAGTAATTAAAAAGGGAATAGTTTATGAAGGTTAATGTGGCGGTCGTATCACATGGACATTCTGAAATTTTAAGGAAAATAAATTGCTTGCCTGAGCTTTCTAAAATGGATGATGTCAATATTTGCGTGGTAGATAATGTAGGTGAAAAAAGTTTGTATGAATGGTGTAAAAAAAGTAATATTCATTACTTAAAAAATGAAAGATGTCGAGGTTTTGGTGAAAACAATAATATTGCATTCAAATTCTTTAAAGAAGAAACGGATGGTGATTTTTTGTTTTTAGTTATGAACCCTGATATATATATTGATAATAATGAACTAGAAAAGTTAAAATTGATATCGTTAAATGATAATATTGATTTTGCTACTATAAATCTTTACAAAGATTATAATTATCGGTTCTATGATTTTTCTGTCCGTAAATATCCTGCATTTGTGGATTTTGCTATGTCTATATTATTCGGTGTTAACAAAACAATAGTTGACAAGAATAGTATAACAAAAAATACATTTGTGGATTGGGCATCAGGTTCTTTTTTGCTTTTTACCTCTCAACTGTATGAAAGACTCGAGGGGTTTGATACTAAATATTATATGTACTGTGAGGATATTGATATTTGTCTTCGCGCTAATTTAATTATTGGTGCAAAGTTAACATATATACCTTCTGTCAGAGCTATTCATTTAGCTGCGCATGCTAATAGAAAACTGTTTTCAAAAAATTTCATCTGGCATTTCTCAAGCGCAATGCGTTATCTTAACAGAAGAAGATCTTTACTTTATCGGTAGGTTTAGAATCTACAACTCAACCTTATAGTATATTACTTTAAAGAAATATGTGCCGACGCCACTTCACAGTAATTATTAGTTTGTACCTCCTTAATTATATTTATTATAGTCGGCTATGTATCTCTTTTTGAGTAGTACGAAATATGGATATTGTATGTCTCTCAGTGTGCATTTTTAAATTTTGAAAAAACACTAATCTAATAGCGTAAGCATATCCAATAATAAACTATTCATTGTTCGCATAAAATATACTTATGTGGCTAAACGCATCTTCTCCTACCCAGACTTATCCATCCTGAGTTAACATCTAAGATACATTTCAAGCCGCGCACAAGTCGCGGTGACCACACCTGACAGGAGTATGTAATGTCCAAGCAACAGATCGGCGTCGTCGGCATGGCAGTCATGGGGCGCAACCTGGCGCTCAACATTGAAAGCCGTGGTTATACCGTCTCCGTATTCAACCGCTCTCGTGACAAAACTGAAGAAGTGATTGCCGAAAACCCGGGCAAAAAACTGGTTCCTTATTATACCGTTCAGGAGTTTGTCGAGTCGCTGGAAACCCCGCGCCGTATCCTGCTGATGGTGAAAGCAGGTGCCGGTACTGATGCGGCTATCGACTCCCTGAAGCCGTATCTGGAAAAAGGCGACATCATTATTGATGGCGGTAACACCTTCTTCCAGGACACCATCCGTCGTAACCGTGAACTCTCCGAAGAAGGCTTTAACTTTATCGGCACCGGCGTCTCCGGTGGCGAAGAGGGCGCCCTGAAAGGCCCGTCCATCATGCCTGGCGGCCAGAAAGAAGCTTATGAGCTGGTTGCGCCGATCCTCAAAGAGATCGCAGCCGTAGCGGAAGGTGAACCGTGCGTGACTTATATCGGGCCAGACGGCGCGGGTCACTATGTGAAAATGGTGCACAACGGTATCGAATACGGTGATATGCAGCTTATTGCAGAAGCCTATTCCCTGCTGAAGCACGGTCTGAACCTGTCTAATGAAGATCTGGCGAAAACCTTCGCTGAGTGGAACGAAGGCGAGCTCAGCAGCTACCTTATCGATATCACCAAAGATATCTTCACCAAAAAAGATGAAGACGGTAACTACCTGGTTGACGTCATTCTGGACGAAGCCGCCAACAAAGGTACTGGTAAGTGGACCAGCCAGAGCTCGCTGGATCTCGGCGAACCGCTGTCCCTGATTACTGAATCGGTATTCGCGCGTTATATCTCCTCTCTGAAAGAGCAGCGCGTCGCGGCATCCAAAGTGCTGAGCGGCCCGCAGGCGAAACCGTTCGCAGGCGATAAAGGCGAATTTATCGAGAAAGTCCGCCGCGCGCTGTACCTCGGTAAAATCGTCTCTTACGCGCAGGGCTTCTCTCAGCTGCGCGCTGCGTCTGAAGAGTACAACTGGGATCTGAACTACGGCGAAATCGCGAAGATCTTCCGCGCGGGCTGCATCATTCGTGCTCAGTTCCTGCAGAAAATTACTGACGCCTACGCAGAGAATCCGTCCATCGCGAACCTGCTGCTGGCACCGTACTTCAAGAAAGCCGCTGATGACTATCAGCAGGCGCTGCGCGATGTTGTGGCGTATGCCGTACAGAACGGTATCCCGACTCCGACCTTCTCCGCCGCTATCGCTTACTACGACAGCTACCGTTCTGCGGTACTGCCAGCGAACCTGATTCAGGCACAGCGTGACTACTTTGGCGCGCATACCTACAAGCGCACCGATAAAGAAGGCGTATTCCACACCGAGTGGATGGAATAAGGTTTTACTGATTCAAAAGACAAGCCCGGTGGTTTCGCCGGGCTTTTTTTACGTCTGATGACAGCCCCGGGAGCCGTACACTGCCTTAAAAGTAACCAGTAAGCGCCTTGTTTTTCAGTATTTTCCCAGCTCTCTTTTGCGCCTGGCTATGCAATTATAATGCCTTGCATCTACACTCAAGGCGGGTGTGGCTTTCTCATAATAACTAGATGACAAATAAGGACTCTATGAGCAAAGAATTTCAGGGTGACGCTTTTCACCGCAGCAATAGTAACCAGGAACAAATCGATTTATTCGACCTTCTGGCGCAGCTTTGGCGGGGGAAGGTCACTATCATTACCACGATCGTCGTGATGATCGTGCTTGCCGTACTTTATCTTTTCGTCGCTAAAGAAAAATGGACATCGACAGCTATCGTGACCATGCCGGATGCCGGTCAGATAGCCAGTTACAACAACGCCATGAATATCCTGTATGGCAATGCTGCGCCCAACGTCACCGACGTGCAGCAGCGCGTAGTGGGGCGTTTCAGCTCTGCGTTTTCCGCGCTGTCTGAAACGCTGCAAAACCAGCAAGAGCCAGAACAGTTAACCATCGATACGGCAGTAAAAGGCCAGCCGCTGCCGCTGAAAGTGACTTATCAGGGAGCAACCGCACAGTCAGCGCAGAAAAAACTGGCGGAATACATTCAGCAGGTGGATGAGCAAATCGCCAAAGAGCTGAATAAAGACCTTACCGATAACGTGACTGCCCGTCAGCAAGAGCTGCAGGAATCACTTGCGACGCAGGAGAAAGTGGCGCAGGAGCAGAAAGAGCTGCGCATCAAGCAGATCGCTGAAGCGCTTAAATTCGCGCAGGAATCGAATGTCACTTCGCCACAGATGCCGCAGGCGCAGGAAGTCACACAAGATACGCTGTTCCTGTTGGGCAGCGAGGCGCTCTCATCGATGATTAAAAACGAATCGACGCGTCCGCTGGTCTTTAGTGATGCGTATTACCAGACTAAACAAAACCTGCTGGATATCTCGAAGCTTAAAATCGACGAATCTTCACTGCATGCGTATCGCTATGTAATGAAGCCGACCGAACCCCTGCGCCGTGACAGCCCGAAACGCGCGCTGGTGCTGGTGCTTTCCGTCCTTCTCGGCGGGTTAATCGGCTGCGGTATTGTGCTGTGTCGTAACGCGATTCGCGAACACAGCGCCAACAGAGTGCGCTAATCTTTCAACATAAAAAAAGGCCGCGTGATGCGGCCTTTTTTTATGCGTCATGCCCGAAGGATTATTTGTGCCGTCCGCGCAGGTTTTCAATCACCGCGCTGAGATCGAGCTCCTGATCCTGAAGCAGCACCAGCAGGTGATACACCAGGTCAGAGGCTTCGTTCACCAGCTCTTCGCGGTCGTGTACGGTTGCAGCAAGCGCCGTCTCCACGCCTTCTTCACCCACTTTTTGCGCGATACGCTTGGTGCCGCTGGCGTAGAGCTTCGCAGTGTAAGAGCTTTCCGGCGACGCGGTTTTACGCGCGGCCAGCAGTTCTTCAAGCTGATAAAGGAAGTGCCACTGGTGATGCGCTTCGCCAAAACAGCTGGAGGTGCCGAGATGGCAGGTTGGCCCAATCGGGTTAGCCAGCACCAGCAGCGTATCGTTATCGCAGTCCGGCGTAATGCTCACCACATTGAGAAAATGGCCGGAGGTTTCGCCTTTGGTCCACAGACGCCCCTTCGTGCGCGAGAAAAACGTGACCTTGCCGCTCTGCTCGGTTTCGCGCAGCGCCTCCTGATTCATGTAACCCAGCATCAGCACCTCGCCGGAAACCGCATGCTGCACCACGACCGGCAGCAGCCCGTCGGTTTTTGCCCAGTCCAGTTGGGCCCGCTGTTGTTCTGTTAACACACCCGTATCTCCACGCCTTGCTGAGCCAGAAACGCTTTCAGCTCGCCAATATTAATAATCTGTTTGTGGAACACTGACGCGGCCAGCGCCCCGTCGACGTTCGCCTCACGAAAGGCGTCCAGGAAGTGTTCCATCGTTCCGGCACCGCCGGAGGCGATAAGCGGCACGCGGCACGCCTCCCGCACTTTTTTCAGCTGTATCAGATCATAGCCGTTACGCACGCCGTCCTGGTTCATCATGTTCAGCACAATTTCACCCGCGCCGCGCTGCTGCACTTCCCGCACCCAGTCCAGCGTTTCCCACTGGGTCACGCGGGTGCGGCTTTCATCGCCGGTGTACTGGTTGACGTGATATTTGCCGGTCTCTTCATCAAACCAGGTATCGATGCCCACCACGATGCACTGCACGCCGAAGCGATCCGCAAGCCTTGTGATAAGCGTTGGATCGGCCAGCGCCGGGGAATTGACGGAAATTTTGTCCGCGCCGAAGGAGAGAATTTGCGCCGCGTCTTCCAGCGTTTTGATCCCGCCCGCCACACAGAAGGGGATATCGATGACTTCCGCCACGCGTGTGACCCAGCTCTTATCCACCACGCGGCCATCGCTTGAGGCGGTGATATCGTAAAAGACCAGCTCATCGGCGCCTTCTTCGGCGTAGCGTTTCGCGAGCGGCACGATGTCGCCGATGATTTCATGGTTGCGAAACTGCACGCCTTTGACGACCTGACCGTCGCGTACGTCCAGACAGGGGATTATCCGTTTTGCCAGCATTGGATCGCCTCCGTTACGTTAAATTTGCCTTCCAGCAGCGCGCGACCGACGATCACGCCGCCGACACCGCTGCCACGCAGCGCGCGAATGTCTGACAGTTCGCCGATGCCGCCGGAGGACTGGAACGCCACCTGCGGATAACGCGCGCAGACTTCTTCATACAGCGCCACGTTCGAGCCAGACAGCGTCCCGTCGCGGGAGATATCCGTGCACAGCACATGTTTAAGCCCCGCGGGCAGATAGCTCTCCACCAGCGTTTCCAGCGTCACGCCGGAATTTTCCTGCCAGCCGCTGACCGCCACCTGTTTGTTGCCGGCGTCGTCGATACGCACATCTAGTGCCAGCACCAGCGCGTCGGCGCCGAAACGCTGAAACCAGCGCTGCACGTCCTGCGGCGCTTTTACCGCCGTTGAGCCCACCACCACGCGCGCCACGCCTGCGTCCAGCAGCGCCGCCACGTCATCTTCGCTGCGCACGCCGCCGCCGACCTGCACCGGCACGTTGACGCCCGCCACCAGCTTTTGAATCAGCGCAATCTGGCGCTTCGCCGGATCTTTCGCGCCGGTTAAATCCACCAGATGCAGCAGCTTCGCGCCCTGCGCTTCGTAATCCTGCAGGCGCGGCAGCGGGTCGCGGCCATAGTCGCGCTGCTGACCGTAATCGCCCTGATGCAGGCGCACCACCGTGCCGTCAATTAAATCCAGAGCCGGAATAATCATTTACATCTCCAGGAAGTTTTTCAGCAGCTGCGCGCCCGCGGCTCCTGAACGCTCCGGGTGGAACTGCACCCCCCAGAAGTTATCTTTCTGCACCGCGGCGGTGAACGCCTCGCCATAGGTGCACTGTGCTATCGTGTTCGCGTTCACCGGCATCGCGTAGCTGTGCACGAAGTAAAACCAGGCGCCATCCTCAATACCGCGAAACAGCCGGTCGCCCGCTTTGGCATACACGCGGTTCCAGCCCATATGCGGCAGCGGCAGGCCGTGGTCGGTCATTTTCGGCACCGGCTGATCGATAATGCCCAGCAGATCCACGCCATTATTCTCTTCGCTGCGGCTGCCGAGCAGCTGCATTCCAAGACAGATCCCCAGCACCGGCTGGGTACAGGCTTTGATTAAATCCACCAGATCGCGCTCGATAATTTGCTGCATCGCCGCCTCGGCGGTGCCGACGCCCGGCAGAAAGAGTTTATCGGCGCGCAATACCAGATCCGGGTCGCGGCTCACCACGGGCTCATAGCCGTGGCGGCGCACCGCCGATTGTACCGAGTGCAGGTTGGCGCAGCCGGTGTCCAGAATCACCACGTTCATCACAGCACTCCTTTTGAAGAGGGCAGGGTTTCACCTTCGACACGGATCGCCTGGCGCAGCGTGCGGCCAAACGCTTTAAAGAGGCTTTCGACGCGGTGATGGTCGTTTTTGCCTTTGGTCTTCAGGTGCAGCGTGACGCCCATGGTGTAAGAGAGCGAGCGGAAGAAGTGTTCCACCATCTCGGTGCTGAGATCGCCCACGCGCTGATAATTGAACTCGGCTTTATATTCGAGGTGCGGACGCCCGGAGATATCGAGCGCGCAGCGCGCGAGACACTCATCCATCGGCAACACAAAGCCGAAGCGGTTAATGCCGCGCTTGTCGCCAAGCGCCAGCTTCAGGGCTTCGCCGAGCGCCAGGCCGGTATCTTCCACGGTGTGGTGATCGTCGATATAGAGATCGCCTTTGACGCCGATTTCCATGCGAAAGCCGCCGTGGGTGGCTATCTGGTCCAGCATATGGTCGAAGAAGCCGACGCCGGTGTTGATTTTGCTGCCGCCTTCGCGGTCCAGCCATACTTTAACGTCAATCTGGGTTTCACGGGTGCTGCGCTCAACGTGCGCGTAGCGATCGCGCTTCGTCAGGTGCTCGCCGATGGCCGCCCAGTTCAGGTCGGCACGGTTGTAACGCAGGCCCGTAATGCCCATGTTTTCCGCAAGCTCCACGTCGGTCGCGCGATCGCCAATCACATAGCTGTTCGCCGCGTCCATCACGCCCGGTTCGAGATAACGCTCGACCAGCTTTGTTTTAGGCTTGCGGCAGTCGCAGTTGTCCGTCGGGAAGTGCGGGCAGATCAGCACGTCCTCAAACAGCACCCCCTGAGAGGTAAAAATTTGCATCATCAGGTTATGCGGGCCGTCGAAATCCGCCTGCGGCAGGCTGGCGGTGCCAAGACCGTCCTGATTGGTTATCATCACCAGCTTAAAGCCCGCTTTTTGCAGTTGCAGCAATACCGGGACAGCGTCCGGCTCAAAGGCCAGCTTGTCAAAACGATCGACCTGGAAATCCTCCGGCGGCTCGGCAATCAGCGTGCCGTCGCGGTCAATAAAGAGATACTTCTGGCTCATACTCGCTCCGTGGCCGCAAGGCCGGGTTGGTCACGCAGGGCGTCAATCACGCGCTGGCACTCTTCGCGGGTGCCTACAGTAATGCGCAGGCAGCCGCTGAGTGTCGGTTGTCTGTTCTGGTCTCTTAAGATAATGCCCTGATCCCACAGCGATTTAAATACCGCGCTGGAGGCGGTGATGCGCGCCAGCACATAGTTGGTTTCACTATCGAAAACCGCCTCGACGCACGGCGTCTCGCGCAGGCCCGCGATCAAAGCATCGCGGTTAGCCAGCACCTGCGCCACGCGCTCGCGCATCGCAGCAATGCCTTCCGGGCTTAATGCCTGGGCGGCGATATCCGCCACTGGCGTTGAGAGCGGGTAGGGTGCAATGACCTTCAGCAGCAGGTTAATGACCTCTTCATTCGCGAGCGTAAAGCCACAGCGCAGCCCGGCGAGCGCGAAAGCTTTAGAGAGCGTGCGCAGCACGACGAGGTGCGGGTATTCGCCAAGCCAGCCCGCGAGCGTCGCCTGCGGGCAGAACTCAATATAGGCTTCATCCGCCACCACGATGGCTTTGCCGCGCGCCATCTCCAGCAACGTGCGCAGATCCTGCGGGTTAATCAGCTGGCCGGTCGGGTTATTGGGGCTGCAGACGAAAATGACCTTAACGCCGTCAAGCTGTCCGGCAATCGCCGGCAGATCAAGCTGCCAGCCGTCCGTTGCCTGCACGGTGCGACACTCCACGCCAATGGTTTCGGCGCTGACGCTGTACATGCCGTAGGTCGGCGGGCAGTAGAGCACCGCGTCGCGCCCCGGCTCGCAGAAGGCGCGGATCAGCAGCTCAATGCCTTCATCCGCGCCGCGGCTGACCAGCACCTGCTCAGGCTTCACGCCCGCGTATTGCGCGTAACGTTCGATGACGCGTTTCGGCTGGCACTCCGGGTAGCGGTTGAGCGTCTGCGCGGTCAGCTGAAACTCGACGGGCAGCGGATATTCATTCGCGTTCAGCCACACATCGCCATTGCCGCCAAGACGACGCGCAGACTGGTAGGGCGTCAGAGTGCGCACGTTCTCGCGCGCGAGTTCTTCAATGCTCATGCTTGCTCCTTCAGGGCTGCCACACGCAGCGTCACGGCGTTTTTGTGGGCGGTAAGCTGTTCGGCCGCCGCCAGGGTTTCGATGGTTTCAGCCAGCGCGGAAAAACCCGCGGGCGTTAACTCCTGCACCGTCATGCGCTTCTGGAAATCCGCCAGTCCAAGGCTTGAGCTGGTGGCAGTGTAGCCGTATGTCGGCAATACGTGGTTGGTGCCGGAGGCGTAATCGCCCGCTGATTCCGGTGACCAGTCGCCTAAAAAGACGGAGCCTGCGCTGGTGATGTCATCGACGAGCTCGCGTGCGTTGCGGGTCTGGATGATTAAGTGCTCCGGGCCGTACTGGTTAGAGATAGCCACGCACTGCGCGAGATCGCTCGCCACGATGATGCGGCTCGCCGAGAGCGCCTGGCGGGCGGTTTCCGCGCGCGGCAGCGCCTCAAGCTGGCGGGCGGTGGCGTCGGCCACGGCCTGCGCCATCGCCGCGTCCGGCGTGAGCAGAATCACCTGCGAGTCCGGGCCGTGCTCGGCCTGGGAGAGTAAATCGGAGGCGACGAAATCCGGCGTCGCGCCGCTGTCGGCAATCACCAGCACTTCAGACGGCCCGGCAGGCATATCGATCGCCGCGCCGTCGAGACGCTGGCTGACCTGGCGTTTGGCTTCGGTCACAAAGGCGTTACCCGGCCCGAAAATTTTATCCACTTTCGGCACGCTTTCTGTCCCAAAGGCGAGCGCGGCAATCGCCTGCGCGCCGCCCGCCTGAAAGACTTCCTGCACGCCGCAGAGCTTCGCGGCGTAGAGGATTTCATCGGCGATGGGCGGTGGAGAGCAGAGCACCACGCGTTTACAGCCCGCGATGCGCGCGGGCGTCGCGAGCATCAGCACCGTCGAGAAGAGCGGCGCGGAGCCGCCCGGAATATAAAGCCCGACCGACGCCACCGGGCGCGTCACCTGCTGGCAGCGCACCCCAGGCAGGGTTTCGATATCCACAGGCGCGAGCTGCTGGGCGCGGTGGAATTTCTCAATATTCGCGACGGCAACGGCCATCGCCTGTTTGACGTTATCGTCAAGGCGCGCGGCGGCGGCGTCGATCGCTTCAGCGGTGACTTTTAGCGCCGCGACGTCGGTTTTATCAAACTTCACGCTGTATTCACGTAGCGCCGCGTCACCGCGGGCTTTGACGTTATCAAGGATTTCCGCCACCGTGCGGGTAATGCTTTCTGATGCCGAGATGGCCGGGCGCATCAGCAGTTCACGCTGCTGCTGTGCGCTACAGGCGTTCCAGTCAACGATCGTCGTAAAGGTCATGGCGGTCACTCCATCATCTTCTCAATCGGCAGCACCAGAATGGAGCTGGCGCCCAGCGCTTTCAGTTTTTCCATGGTTTCCCAGAACAGGGTTTCGCTGCTCACCATGTGCATCGCCACGCGCTGCTGATCGCCTGCCAGCGGCAGAATAGTCGGGCGCTCGGCACCCGGCAGCAGGGCAATGACTTCATCGAGGCGCTCGGTCGGCGCGTGCAGCATGATGTATTTCGATTCGCGCGCCTGGATAACGCCCTGGATGCGGGTCAGCAGTTTGTCGATAAGCTGCTGCTTCACGGCAGGCATCTCGCCGTCGCGCTGGATAAGACAGGCTTTGGAGCGGTAAATCACTTCCACTTCGCGCAGGCCGTTGGCCTCAAGGGTCGCGCCGGTGGAGACTAAATCGCAGATAGCGTCGGCAAGCCCGGCGCGCGGGGCGACTTCCACCGAGCCGTTCAGCAGGCAGGATTTAAACTGCACGCCTTTTTGATCGAGATAACGTTTAAGCAGGTGCGGGTAAGAGGTGGCGATACGTTTATTATTCAGGCTTTCCGGGCCTTCCCAGACATCATCGACCGGCGTGGCGAGCGAGAGGCGGCAGCCGCCGAAATCGAGGCGACGCAGTGTGTAGTAGCGCGGGTCGTCGCCCTGAGCGCGGCGGGTCAGCAGCTCTTCTTCCAGCACGTTTTCGCCGATGATGCCGAGATCGACCACGCCATCCATTACCAGGCCCGGAATATCGTCATCGCGCACGCGCAGGATGTCGATAGGCATATTCTCCGCCAGCGCTATCAGACGCTGGGTGTGCAGATTAATTTTTATGCCGCAGCGGGCCAGCAGTTCGCGCGAATCATCGCTTAAACGGCCGGATTTCTGAATAGCTATGCGTAAACGGTTGTTGTCTGTCATCTCGCCTTATCCTTGTTGATCTCGTTAAATTCGTCTGCCAACGCCCAATAAAAAAGCCCCCGGAAGATGATCTTCCGGGGGCTCTCTTAGCGTTCATGCACCACTGGAAGATCCGATCGTCTTCCAGCACACATCGCCTGAAAGACTAATCAGGATGATGGTGATGGTGGTGGTTGTTAAACTGAACGCGTGTCATAAAATTCTCTTGTTGAATGCTTATTCAAAACCTGTCTTAACCGTAAACCATACCGGGCAGAGAAGGCAAGGGCTTTTTTTCATCATTAAAACCTTTCATATTCACTACATCAATTGTCAGCCTGCGGCGGCTGGCGTAGCCTGAAAAGAGGCAGACGCAAAGACGGAGCAGGAGAACGCAATGAAAAAGGTCGCGATTGTCGGATTAGGGTGGTTGGGTATGCCGCTGGCGCTCGCGCTTAACGCCCGTGGCTGGCAGGTCGCTGGCAGCAAAACCACGGCTGACGGCGTGGAAGCCGCACGTATGTGCGGTATCGAAAGCTATCAGCTGGAGCTGTTGCCGGAAATGGTGTGCGACAGCGACGATCTGGAGGCGCTGTTTAACGCCGACGCGCTGGTGGTGACGCTGCCCGCGCGGCGTACCGGCGGCAACGGCGAATATTACTTACAGGCGGTGCAGCAGGTAGTGGACAGCGCCCTGGCGCACCAGATCCCACGGATCATTTTTACCAGCTCCACCTCGGTCTACGGCGAGGCGGAAGGTATCTGCAAAGAAACGACGCCCGCAAATCCGGTCACTGAAAGCGGGCGCGTGTTAAGAGAGCTTGAGCAGTGGCTGCACAATTTGCCGGGGACGTCGGTGGATATTTTGCGCCTGGCGGGGCTTGTCGGCCCGGGGCGTCATCCGGGCCGTTTCTTTGCGGGTAAAACGGGCCCGAATGGCGGACATGGCGTCAATCTCGTGCATCTTGAGGACGTGATCGGTGCCATTACCCTCCTGTTGCAGTCGCCCAAAGGCGGGCATATTTATAACCTGTGCGCCCCGCAACACCCGACGCGCGCGGAGTTTTATCCGGTGATGGCGCGCCAGCTTGGCCTTGAGCCGCCGCGCTTTAGTGAGAGCCCGGCGGGCACCAAAGGCAAGCTGATTGACGGCAACCGGATCTGCCATGAACTGGGGTTCGAGTATCTCTACCCGGACCCGCTCGTTATGCCAATGGAGTAAGCGCCTGATGGTCAGCCTGCCAGACGCGGCAGGCGGCCACAAAGGCGTCAAAAATCTGTTTTGAGAGCGGCTCGTCGTGCAGCGCGCCCCATTCCGGGTGCCACTGTACCCCGAAGGCGAACGGGTGCTCCGGAATACTGATAGCCTCAATCAGCCCGTCGTCGGCGCGCGCCTCGATAAACACGCCGGGCCCCACCTCGCGTATCCCTTGCTGATGCAGCGTATTCACCCGCACGGTTTCACCGGGCGTTACCCAGCTGTCGAGCCAGCCGCCGGGCGTAATCTCAAGCCCGTGCACCGGCGCGAATTTCGCCTCCGGACTGCCGTTCGGGTTCACTTCATGCTCGCGCAGCCCTTCGACATTATGCAGTTGCCGCCAGAGCTTTCCGCCAGTGGCGACCACCATTTCATGCACGCCGCGGCACGAGCCGAGCAGCGGCAGGCCGGTATTCAGCGCGTGACGCACCAGCATCAGCGCCAGTTTGTCGCGCCCCGGATCGTTGCTGGTCTCCTGCGCCTCCTCGCCGTAGTGGTGCGGCTCAATGTTGCACGGGCTACCGGGAAGAAAAATCCCGCTCAGCGATTTCAGCGCTGCCGCCAGATACAGCGGATCGTCCGCCAGATGGTGGGGCAGGGGAATGGCCACAGCACCAGAGTGATAAAGCGGTGCCAGATAAAGATTTTCCACCGTTAAGATTAACTGTTCGTCCTGATTACTCTGACACATCAATACGCCGATGAGCGGCGGTGTGTTTACGGTCATGCTGGCTCGCCTGTTTCGCTGGGATACAGATCCTGTAGTTGAGCATTCGCAGCGGGTCAACTTTCCACGCGCCCGCTCTGGCAGAACCTCCGCCTTGAGCTATGTTTTGATAACGGGCGTTATTTAAGCGGTTTTCGCCATGCTTTTTTGCGTTGTAATAACTGCCGTAACGCTTTTTCCAGACGTTAACGCCCCCCGATATAGCGATGAAAATAATGTTGCCTCCGTCTTTTTGGGCGGAGGCTTTTTGCGCACAGGAGTCAATGATGCAAAGCAATCAGCAGTGGCAGGCGCGGCGCGAGGAAGCGGTGCCGCAGGGCGTGGGTAACGCGCTGCCGGTATTTGTGGCGCGGGCTAAGAACGCGGAGATCTGGGACGTGGAGGGGAAGCGCTATATCGATTTCGCCTCCGGCATTGCGGTGCTCAATACCGGGCACAACCACCCGGCGGTTATCGAGGCCGTTAAGGCGCAGCTCGATAATTTTACGCACCCTTGTTTTCAGGTAACGCCTTATGGCAATTACATTGAGCTTGCGGAACGCCTGAACAGGCTGGCTCCCATCAGCGAGCCGTGCCAGACGCTGTTTCTCTCAACCGGCGCTGAGGCGGTGGAGAACGCCATCAAGGTGGCGCGTATCGCCACCGGGCGCTCGGCGGTGATTGCGTTTCGCGGCGCGTTTCATGGCCGCACGCTGCTTGGCATGGCGCTCACCGGCAAAGTGCAGCCCTATAAAAAAGGCTATGGTCCATTCCCGGCGGGCATTTATCACGCGCCTTACCCGGCGGCATATCTCGGCGTGAGCGACACCCAGGCGCTGGCGTCGCTGGCGGGGATTTTCGCCGCGGACGTGGCACCGGAAGAGGTGGCGGCGATTATTATCGAGCCGGTACAGGGCGAGGGCGGGTTTTACGCCGCTTCTGCCGAGTTTATGCAGCAGCTGCGTGCGTTGTGCGATAAACACGGCATTGTGCTGATTGTTGATGAGATCCAGAGCGGCTTTTGCCGGACCGGCAAAACGTTTGCCATCGAACATTCAGGCGTCGAGCCGGATCTCATTACCATGGCGAAAAGCCTGGCGGGCGGCTTCCCGCTCTCGGCGCTGGTGGGGAAAAAGGCGCTATTTGATAAAGCGCTGCCGGGCGGGCTTGGCGGCACTTACGCAGGCTCGCCGGTGAGTATCGCGGCGGCGCTGGCGGTGACGGATCTCATTGAGCAGGAGCAATTAAACGCGCGCGCCATCGCCCAGGGCGAACTGCTGATGAGCGGTCTGCGAGAGCTGGCGCAGGAGTATGATTGTATCGGCGATGTGCGCGGCGTCGGCGCGATGGTGGCGATGGAGCTGGTGCATGAGCGCGACAGCCATCGCCCGGACAAAGAATTGACCCAGCAACTGGTGCAGGAGGCAGGGCGTCAGGGGCTGATTTTACTGACCTGCGGCGTGCGTGCGAACGTCATCCGTTTCCTTATCCCGCTCACCGCTGAGAAAGAAATTGTGACAGAAGGTCTCAACATCTTGTCATCCTGCCTCAAAGTGGTGCAAAATACGCGCCCTGCAAAATAAGATATTAACCGACGTCAACGCGTCGGTTATTTTTTTGCATTCAGAGTCATCCTTATTAAATGAAGAGGCCGGGCTTCGTACCGGATAGATACTTACTTAAAAATCGACAGTCGTGTCGCTGAGGAAAAACAGAAGATGGGGCAATTTTTTGCTTTTGCGACGGCTTTCGCCGTAGGGGGAAATAACCATGTCGCATAACGTCACTCAAGGTAACACCCCTCGCGTGGAGTTACGTAAAACACTTACGCTAATTCCGGTTGTGATGATGGGCCTCGCCTATATGCAACCTATGACGCTGTTCGATACGTTCGGTATTGTATCTGGCCTGACGGACGGTCACGTGCCGACCGCCTATGCCTTCGCGCTGGTCGCTATCCTCTTTACCGCGCTGAGCTACGGTAAACTGGTGAAACGCTTCCCGTCTGCGGGCTCGGCGTACACCTACGCGCAGAAAGCGATTAACCCGACCGTGGGCTTCATGGTGGGCTGGTCGTCGCTGCTCGATTACCTCTTCGCGCCGATGATCAATATTCTGCTCGCGAAAATTTACTTTGAAGCGCTGGTGCCGGAAATCCCGTCATGGATTTTCGTGGTGCTGCTGGTCGCGTTCATGACCGTTTTCAACATGCGTACGCTTAAAGGCGTGGCGAACTTCAACACCATTATCGTGGTGCTGCAGGTGGTGCTGATCGCCGTGATTCTGGGCATGGTGATTTACGGTGTAGCGCACGGCGAAGGCGCGGGTACGCTGACGAGCTCACGTCCGTTCTGGTCTGAGAATGCGCACGTCATCCCGATGATCACCGGGGCGACCATTCTGTGCTTCTCGTTTACCGGCTTTGACGGCATCAGCAACCTATCGGAAGAGACCAAAGACGCTGAACGCGTGATCCCGCGCGCTATCTTCCTGACCGCGCTGATCGGCGGCCTGATCTTTATCTTCGCGACTTACTTTATCCAGCTCTACTTCCCGGATATCTCGCGCTTTAAAGATCCGGATGCGTCCCAGCCGGAAATCATGCTCTACGTGGCAGGCAAAGCCTTCCAGGTCGGCGCGCTGATTTTCTCTACCGTGACCGTACTGGCGTCCGGTATGGCGGCGCACGCAGGCGTTGCGCGTCTGATGTATGTGATGGGCCGTGACGGCGTGTTCCCGAACCGCTTCTTCGGTTACGTGCATCCGAAATGGCGTACCCCGGCGCTGAACGTGGTGCTGGTGGGCGCGATTGCGCTGATGGCGATTAACTTCGACCTGGTAATGGCGACCGCGCTGATTAACTTTGGTGCGCTGGTGGCGTTTACCTTCGTGAACCTGTCTGTGATTTCACAGTTCTGGATCCGCGAAGGCCGCAACAAGACGCTGAAAGACCACTTCACCTACCTGCTGCTGCCGGTGTGCGGCGCGCTGACCGTGGGTGCCCTGTGGCTGAACCTGGAAGAAAGCTCCATGGTGCTGGGCCTGATCTGGGCCGGTATCGGTGTGGTTTATCTGGCGTGCGTGACCCGCAGCTTCCGTAACCCGGTACCGCAGTATCGTGAAGATATCGCGTAATTACCGCGATACACGCATAACGGAAAGGCTCCACGAAGGGAGCCTTTTTTATTGCCGTTAGTTTTTGGGGCGGCGGGTTGGGATGTCGATGGGCCGGGGCGGCGGGTGCGCTTCGCTTACCCGCCCTACGAGTGAGCGTTTCGGTTGGGAATAGGTAGGGCGGGTAAGCGAAGCGCACCCGCCATATCCCGTCACGCCGGTATCCCCCGCGCTTACCCGACAATCTCCTGCGCGTACTGATACAACGCTTTCAGCAGCGCCGTTTTCTCTTTGTCGCTCTCGTACTGGTTGTAGAGCATCTCTAACTCCTGGGCGTAGGCCTGCAGGAATTCCGGCGTAAACACGTCGCGGCGATGCGCCAGCCAGCGCGCTTGTTCCTGTTCGCTGAGCGTGCCGGGGAAATTACGCGCCCGGTAATTAAACAGCAGCTTCTCGATACGCTTATCCACGAACGTAATATCGAGCGCCGGCAGATTCTGCGGCGGCGTCTCCAGCACAATGCGCATCGCGGCGCGATCGGCGTCGCTGAAAAAGCCGTCGTAGAGCTGCGCATCCACATTATCGGTAGGCGGGAACGGCGGCGCGTCGGCAAACAGCGCCACCAGTTTTTCGCGCACCTGCGGCGAATCGCGAAGCACCTTGAGATTATTCAGGCAGTGCTGACGGTCGATGCCAAGACGCTCGGCATCTTCCGGGCGCAGCGTATTGGCCTGCGCCAGTACCGGGCACTTATTGAGATGCACCAGCTTCACCGGCACCGCGCTTGCGTCGCCGAGCGCCGCTTTCGGCGTGTAGAGCCGCTCGCGCAGGTCGTCAGCGTTCAGCTCCAGTAGCGGGCTGATATCGCCTGCCAGATCCACCACAATCACCGCGTTACGGTTGTCCGGGTGCCAGGCGACGGGCGCTATCCAGCTCGTATTGCCGCGCCATGCGCCAAACATGCCGGAAACGTGCACCAGCGGCTTCATCTGAACGGTATCAATCAGCGTCGCCAGCTTCTGCTTACTGCGGTAGGTGTAGAGATAATCGAACATCCGCGGCTGGCGGGTTTTCACCAGCTGCGCCATGGCGATGGTGGCGTACACATCCGCCATCGCGTCGTGCGCGTTGGCGTGTTCAATCCCGTTGGCGACGGTTAAATGCTCAAGGCGAAAGCTCGGCAGCCCGTCGCTGTTCTCCGGCCAGACGATGCCTTCCGGGCGCAGCGCGTAGCAGGCGCGCATCACATCCAGCAGATCCCAGCGCGAGTTATCGTTCTGCCAGCTCCAGGCGTAAGGGTCGTAGAAGTTGCGATAGAAAATATTGCGCGTCACTTCGTCATCGAAGCGCACGTTGTTATAGCCGACCACGCAGGTTTTTGGCACGGTGAACAGCGCGTGGATGCGTCTTGCGAATTCCGCTTCGTTTTCGCCGCGCGCGCGCGCCACCTGCGGCGTAATACCGGTTATCAGTACCGCTTCTGGTTGAGGGAGATAATCGTCGGCGGGCTTGCAGTAAAAGACGTCCGGCTCGCCGATGACCGTGAAATTCTCATCGGTGCGCAGGGCGGCGAACTGCGCCGGGCGGTCCAGCGAGGGGCTTTTGCCGAAGGTTTCGTAATCGTGGAACAGAAAAGTCGGTTGCGCGGCAGAATCAGACACCAGGTCACCATCCAGAGTAAGTAAAAAAACAGGGCTATGGTAAACCATAGCCCTCTCAGGAAGAAGTGGCAGCGGCCTTAAGGCATGACCTGCTCCGGCTGCACCGGTTTGCGGGTAATCAGCCGTTTGCCGAGCGCAATGCCCGGTTTCTCCACGCGATGGAAAAGAACCGTCGCCAGCGCGTACGTCACCGGCAGGCTGATGGCGGCGGCGATAATCAGGCGCACCGGCGAGGCGTACTGCTCAAACGCGCTGTGCTCCACCAGCAGGCCGATGACCGGAATCACAATCATCAGATGCAGCAGATAGACCGAATAGGAAACGTCGCCGAGGAACTGGCTGATACGGCGCGTCAGCAGCCAGCGCGGCAGCCGCATCGCCTGATGCAGCAGCGAGCCCGCCTGCGCCTGCCACAGCAGTGCGCCGAGCCCGGCAATCATCACGCACTGGGCGATGAGGCGAACCGGCGTCACCGCGATATGCATCTGCCAGGCGAGTACCGGTGCCAGGAACGCCAGCAGCAGCAACAGGCGGCGGCTCTCGCGCACGGCGGCGGCTATCAGCATGCCTGCGACAAACAGCGGCAGCTTAATCAGGATCATCGAAGGCATCGGGAACGCCTCAAAATACCCCGGAAATGCCCAGCGCGCCGCAAAGCAGGCCACCATTACCGCGAAGGCGGCGGCAAAGAATCCCCAGCGCATCACCAGCAGCATAATGAACGGGAACAGCACGTAGAACTGCATTTCGAGCCCGATGCTCCAGTCCGGCAAGACCGTGCGGAACGAATAATAAGGGATAGCGCCGAAGACAAACGAAATATGCGCGAGAATATTGCCCGCGGACGTATCGGCATAGCGCTGGCTTTCGGTTTGCGTCGACGGCCAGGCCTGGGCGATGACATCGCGCCATTCGCCGAATGCCGCGCCGAAAATAAGCGCTAACAACAGAAGGAAATAATAGAGCGGCGCGATACGGAAAAAACGGCGCAGCCAGAAATTACGTATAGTATGGCCACTGGTCCACGGCTCGATGTCCCGACGCTCCATATAATTCTTCGCCATCAGAAAGCCCGACAGCAAAATAAACAGATCGACGCCCATACCCGGATCGTATAACAGGGGAATGCGGCACTGCACCAGCAGACAAATATGCCCCAGCAGCACCCACAGCGAGGCGAGACCGCGTAACCCCTCAAGCTCCGGCGACCAGCTTTTACCCTGCGCCATACCCTTCTCCTCAGCCTTTTAAAAGTCACCAGGCTAAAAAGAGTCGGCCTTTATAACAATCGGAACAGTACGTGAAATGTTTATTATCAGATTTTCCGCAGCATGTTATCGGCAGGTAAACGAAACGGTGGCAATTTTAGTTAAGACGCGTCTTATTCATATTTCCTTGCAATTTAGCGGAGCAAGGAAATAAAAACTGCCGTAAAAAAGGCGCCCCATCGCGAAGTTACAGAGGATATGCTGTTGAAATTTAGACCAATGATTGCCGTTTCCTGCATCATGCTGGCCGGTATTACCGCGCAGGTGAACGCCGCCGCGCTTTCCATGCCGCAACCGCCAGCCATTATGGCGGGCAGCTATGTGTTGATGGATTACACGACCGGACAAATACTGGCGGCGAATAACGAGCATCAACAGCGTAACCCGGCGAGCCTGACCAAATTAATGACCGGCTATGTGGTGGACCGCGCCATCGACAGCCATCGCATCACGCCGGATGACGTGGTGACGGTCGGGAAGGACGCCTGGGCGAAAGATAACCCGGTGTTTGAAGGCTCGTCGCTGATGTTCCTGAAGGCGGGCGATCGTGTCACGGTGCGCGACCTCAGCCGCGGGCTGATTGTCGATTCCGGCAATGACGCCTGTGTGGCGCTGGCCGATTACGTGGCGGGCGGCCAGCCGCAGTTCGTTGCGATGATGAATGATTACGTTCAGAAGCTCGGCCTGAAAGATACGCATTTTGAAACCGTGCACGGGCTGGACGCGCCGGGACAGCACAGCTCCGCTTACGATCTGGCGGTATTATCGCGCGCCATCATCCACGGCGAGCCCGCGTTTTATCATATGTATAGCGAAAAGAGCCTCACCTGGAATGGCATCACCCAGCAGAACCGCAACGGCCTGCTGTGGGATAAAACGCTCAATGTTGACGGACTGAAAACCGGCCACACCTCCGGCGCGGGCTTTAACCTGATAGCCTCCAGCGTTGACGGTAAGCGCCGCCTGATCGCGGTGATTATGGGCGCTGACAGCCCGAAAGGGCGCGAAGATCAGGCGCGTAAACTGCTGCACTGGGGCCAGCAGACTTTCGATACCGTGGAGATCCTGCAAAAGGGCAAGAAAGTGGGCACCGAGCGCGTCTGGTACGGCAAAAACGAACAGGTAGCCGTCGGCACCGATCGCGACTTCTGGCTGACGCTGCCGAAGGCGCAGCTCGCGAACGTGAAGGCGAAATATCTGCTCGATCGCGAGCGCCTCGACGCGCCGCTTGACGCGAATGAAAGAGTGGGCGAGATAGAACTCTACAATGGCGATACGATTATTGCGCGTATGCCGCTGGTGGCGCTTGAGAAGGTGAAAAAGGGCGGCGTCTTCTCGCGCTTTGGCGACTGGCTGCATCTGACCCTGTAAGCGTTTTTTCCCAACGCGAAGGCGCTCACAGACACCCGCGTGAGCGCCGCACACTATACTCGCTATTTTGAACAGCGAGGAGTGAACATGGATTACACCATCGAGCATGTCTTAACGCGTAAAATCGCCGGTTTTCATCTGGTCGGCCCGTGGGAGAAAACGGTGCCGCAGGGGTTTGAACAGCTCTCTTTGTGGGTGGATAACTTTCATATCCAGCCGCAGGCGTGGCTGGCGGTCTATTACGATAATCCGCAGCAGGTCGCCCCGGAGAAGCTGCGCGCCGATACGGTGGTTGAAGTGCCGGCGGATTTCACTCTGCCGGAAAACAGCGTCGGCGTGATCCTGACGGACCTGCCGGGCGGCCAGTACGCGGTGGCGCGCGCCCGTGTTGAGAACAACGATTTCGGCACGCCGTGGCTCGCGTTTTTTACGCGTCTGCATCAGGACGTGCGCTACCAGATGGCCGCGCGCCCCTGTTTTGAAATTTATCTCAACGATGGCAAGCGCGACGGCTACTGGGACATCGACATGTATATCCCGGTTCAGACCTCCGGCGAATAAGGCAGTCGCGCCCCCGCGATGGCGGCGGGCGCGCTTTTTGTTAAGCAAATGGCAAAATAACGTTAATTGTTCGATAATTCGTACGACTTCTCTGAAAAGTTACAGCTTTTCCCCGATTTTTGTCAGAAAATAGCGCCCCTCATTTTCAGGCGTTTCGCCTGAAGCGACGTTTCATCAAGGCTGTTAACGGGAAAGTCAGCGTGCGTGCCGATAAATCGCTCTCCTCTTTTGAAATCCGTCTCTACCAGCATTACCGCATCGTGCACGGCGTGCGCATTGCGCTGGCGTTTATCCTGACGTTTTTACTGGTGCGGATGCTGAACGTGCCGGAAGGCACCTGGCCGCTCATCACGCTGGTGGTGGTGATGGGGCCAATCTCATTCTGGGGGAACGTGGTTCCGCGCGCCTTTGAGCGCATTGGCGGCACTATTCTCGGCGCGGCGCTGGGGCTGGTGGCGTTGCAACTCGAAGGCTGGTCGCTGCCATTGATGCTGTTGTGGTGCGCGCTGGCGATGTTTCTGTGCGGCTTTCTGGCGCTCGGCAAACGGCCTTATCAGGCGCTGCTGATTGGCATCACGCTTTCGGTAGTGGTCGGCGCGCCGCAGGGCGACATGCTGGTCGCGCTCTGGCGCGGCGGCGACGTGATTTTCGGCTCGCTGCTGGCGATGCTCTTTACAAGCCTCTGGCCGCAGCGGGCGTTTATTCACTGGCGTATCCAGATGGCGAATTTTGTCGGCGATTACGCGAAAATTTATCACGCCGGGCTGTCGCCAAACCTGGTGGAGCGCCCGCGGCTCGATAAGCCGCTCCAGAATATCCTCGGCAGCGTCGTGAAGCTGCGTGCGTTTATCACGCCTGCCAGCAAGGAGACGCACATTCAGCGGGCCATTTTCGAGGCTATCCAGACCACCAGCCGCAATATGGTCTGTACGCTTGAGATGCAGATCAACGCCTGGTGGGCCTCGCGCGAAAGCCACTTCCTGATGATTAACGCCCGTACCCTGCGCGATTCGCAGCAGATGACCGAGAACACGCTGGCGGCGATTGCACAGGCGCTGCGCGAAGGCAACCCGTCGCCGGTGATGGCCAACCGCGAGAAGCTCGCGGAAATCGCCCAGGAGTTGCGCGCACTGATGAGCGAAGGGCAGCAGGGTGCACTGGTGGAAACGCCGATTCACGGCTATGTATGGTTGAGCATGGAGCTGGCGCAGCAACTGGAGCGCCTTTCACAGCTGATTTGCCGGGCGCTGCGCAAATAATCCGCAGACGACCGGCGCTTGTTTCGATTCAGCACCGTTTCAGGCTATGATAACCACAGGCATCCTGAACGGGATAAAACCATTGTCATCAACCGCCGCTGACAGTAAGGTTTACGCCATGCGGTTGTTTAAACGAATCCGAGTCTTAAATTCAGTAGGGGTGTAAAAATGGAAAACAGCAAACCTTCATTCCAGGACGTTCTTGAGTTCGTGCGTCTGTTCCGCCGTAAGAACAAGCTGCAGCGTGAAATTCAGGACGTCGAGAAGAAAATTCGTGACAACCAGAAGCGCGTGCTGCTGCTCGACAACCTGAGCGACTACATCAAGCCGGGCATGAGCGTGGAAGCCATTCAGGGCATTATCGCCAGCATGAAGAGCGACTATGAAGACCGCGTTGATGATTACATCATCAAAAACGCCGAGATCTCCAAAGAGCGCCGCGAGATTTCGAAAAAGCTCAAAGCGATGGGCGAGCTGAAAGTGCACGAGCCGAAAGGCGAAGAATAAGTAAAAAAAACCGCTTCGGCGGTTTTTTTATATCTGCGGCGTGGCGCACGTCTTTCCTGGCGCGCGAATATCCAAAAGCAAAAAGCCCGCTAAAAAGCGGGCTTTTTTGAATCTGGCTCCTCTGACTGGACTCGAACCAGTGACATACGGATTAACAGTCCGCCGTTCTACCGACTGAACTACAGAGGAATCGTGTGGAGGCTAATCATAGCGGCCCCGCGCCAATTGTCAAATGCCATTTTCCTTCGGCCTGCGCGTTCGGACATTCTCTGAACATTACGCGCTATTTTCCAACAATATCTCTGGAAAGCCTTTGCAGGAATGCGGGTTCTAACTCATTATTTGAAATGAGGTTTCAACTTTCACACGCAGGTTCATTTTGAGTGTAACCACTACCGTTCGCCAGGCTATCGCTCGTACGCCCTGGTACAAGAAAAGAAAAAGCTATCGGGTGCTGTTCTGGCGCGAAATCACGCCGCTGGCGGTGCCTATTTTGCTGGAAAACACCTGCGTACTGCTGATGGGCGTGCTGAGCACGTTCCTTGTAAGCTGGCTCGGCAAAGAAGCGATGGCGGGCGTGGGCCTCGCCGACAGCTTCAATATGGTGGTGCTCTCCTTTTTCGCTGCGGTCGATTTAGGGACGACCGTTGTGGTGGCGTTCAGCCTCGGCAAGCGCGATCGCAAGCGGGCGAGGGCGGCGGCCAGACAGTCGCTGGTGCTGATGACTATCGTCTCGATTCTGCTGGCGGCGCTGGTGCATGTGACCGGTGAATACATCATCGACGTGGTGGCGGGCGAGGCGACGCCACAGGTGAAAGAACTGGCGCTCATTTACCTGCAACTGACCGCCTGGAGCTACCCGGCGGCGGCCATCGCGCTTATCGGCAGCGGCGCGCTGCGCGGGGCGGGGAATACCAAAATCCCGCTGCTGATTAACGGCGGGATGAACATCCTGAATATCGTGATCAGCGGCTTTCTGATTTACGGGCTGTTTTCCTGGCACGGTCTCGGTTTTATCGGCGCCGGGCTGGGGCTGACTATTTCGCGCTATATAGGCGCTATCGCCATTCTCTATGTGCTGATGATCGGCTTTAACCCGGCGCTGCGCATTTCGCTTAAAAGCTATTTCTCGCCGCTTAAGCTCAATATTCTCTGGGAGGTGCTCGGCATCGGGCTGCCTGCGAGCATTGAATCGGTGCTGTTTAACGGCGGCAAACTGCTGACGCAGATGTTTGTGGCGGGCATGGGCACCAATGTGATTGCCGGTAACTTTATCGCCTTCTCGGTCGCCGCCCTGATTAACCTGCCGGGGAACGCGCTCGGCTCTGCTTCCACCATTATCACCGGTAAACGTCTCGGAAAAGGCCAGATTGGCCAGGCGGAACGCGAACTGCGCCACGTCTTCTGGCTTTCAACGATTATGCTGACCGCCATCGCCTGGGTTAGCGCGCCGTTCGCCGGGCTGTTCGCCTCGTTTTACACCCATGAAGACGATGTGAAAGAGGTTGTAAAAGTCCTGCTGTGGCTCAACGCGGCATTTATGCCGATCTGGGCGGCCTCGTGGGTGCTCCCGGCGGGGCTTAAAGGCGCGCGCGACGCACGCTTTGCGATGTGGGTGTCGATGCTCGGCATGTGGGGCTGTCGGGTCGTGGCGGGGTATACGCTCGGGATTGTGCTCGGTATGGGCGTTGTGGGCGTGTGGCTCGGCATGTTCCTCGACTGGGCCGTGCGCGGCGTCTTCTTCTACTGGCGCATGGTGAGTGGCAAGTGGCTGCAAAAATATCCACGCCCGCCGAAGCGGCCCGTGGTACTGGACACCCCCGCACCGCCGGGGCAACCGAAGGCGATGTAAACCTGAAGCAAAAAGCCCGCTAAAAAGCGGGCTTTTTTATACTCGTTATGCGTCATCTGAAAGCTACTTATCAGCGAAACGGTATTTCTTACTTCCTGCAAAATATTCGTTTATAAATCTATTCATTTTTATTATTTATTTAATAAGTTGATTGATTTGCGTGGTAAATATAATTCGGTTTCTATGCTGGCAGGCGAGAAAATAAAATTCAGCGCATGGCTTTTCTGGCATTATCGCTATAGCAGGCTTCGCATGGAAATAAGCCTGGCTAAAAATGATTTATTACTTTTTCCCGGATTGACCCGGCTTTTTTGCGGCTTATCCTGTTATTTTTTTTCGTTATTAAAACTGATCGGACGATTGCCGGACGCGGCAGTCTTTTTCAAAGGAATGAAGGATGACTATTTCCGGTAAAGGATTCAGTGTTGCTTCCCGTTATACGCTTGAAATCGCCCACAGCCGGGTGAGGCCCGACGTACTTAATTTTCACGGGCGCGAAGCCCTTAGCGAGCCATACGAATGGCGCATTGAATTCACCGCACCGCAGAGCGACCTTGCGCCTGATGACGTTCTTTTGAAATACGCCAGCCTGAGTATGCTTTCTGGCCGCGTGGTATATGGCGTCATAACCCGTTTTGAATGGCTGGGAACGTCAGCAGACCAGACGCACTACGCGGTGACGCTCGCTTCACGGCTGGCGTTACTGAGCCTGACCCGCCGCTGCGCGGTTTACCAGAATCTCTCTGTGCCTGAACTGCTGGAGCAGATACTGCGTGCGCACGGCCTGGAAGGGCCGGATTTTGATTTCCGTCTGGAGCGGTCGTATCCGCAGCGGGAACTCATCACCCAGTGGCGGGAAACCGATCTGGAATTTATTCAGCGCATTCTCTCTGAAGTGGGTATCTGGTTTCGCACAGAAATGAACGCGGTGACGCAACTGGAAACTCTCATCGTTGGCGACAGCCAGCTTAACTGTGTGTTCGGCGTCAGCGTGCCATACCGTGAGCCATCCGGCCTGTATGACGGCGCGCAAGACGCCGTGTGGGATGTGCGGTGCTGGCAGAACACAGTCACCGGCGTGGTACGCACCCGGGATTACAACTATCACACCGCTGATACGCCGATGGATTCTGCCGTGATGGTAAGGAGCGAGGCTATCACCACCGGCGAGCATTACCGGTACGGCGCGCCGTTTCTTGAGGCGGGCGACGACGCGACGTCAGAGCCGGAAACGGAGAGCGGCGCGTTTTATGCGCGCATCCACCATGAGCGCGAACTGAACAGTGCTACGCGTCTGCATCTTTTCAGCAACGCCTCGCATCTCACGCCTGGGCAGGTGCTGGAAACGCCACAAAGCCCGGTGACCGCGCTGAAAGAGGGCATGCTGATTACGCTCGCAACGTACCGCGCCGCGCGGGATACGCGCCTGCATGTCTCGCTGTGGGGCATTCCTTATTCCGAGCGGGTGAATTATCGCCCGGTGGAGATTATCCGCCCGGAAATTCACGGTACGCTGCCCGCCCGTATTGAAAGCCGTGAGCCGCATGACACCTACGCCTGGCTGGACGATACAGGCCGCTACCGGGTGAAGCTGGATTTCAGCCGTGAAGATGCTGAGCCTGGCTATCACTACCTGTGGGTTCGTCAGGCAAAGCCGTATGCGGGTGATGCCTTTGGCTGGCACACGCCGCTTCTGGACGGCACCGAAGTCAGCATTGCGTTTGACGACGGCAATATCGACCGCCCTTATATCGCCCATGCGTTTCACGACGCTGAACATGCCGACATCGTCACGCGCGACAACCGCAGCCAGAACATTCTGCGCACAGCGGCGCACAATGAACTGCGGATGGAGGATCTGCGCGGGCAGGAGCACGTCGCACTCACCACTCCATACGGTGCATCTTCTCTGAATCAGGGCCACATCACGGATGAACAGAGTCAACAGCGTGGCGCGGGTTTTGAACTCAGAACGGATGAATATGGCGTTATCCGCGTGGCGAAAGGGCTGTTTGTCACTGCAGACGGCCAGACGAAAGCCGCAGGCGAGGTGCTGGAGAGGGGGGCGGCGCAGAGAGAAATAGAAATTTGCCTTAACCAGATCCAACAGTTAGCTGACGCCGCAGCGCAGGCACAGGCGCTGGAAGCAGATATTGCGAGCCAGGTTGCGATGTTTAATGCGCGGCTATCCCGCGAGCCGTGAGGCCAGCACGTAAATTTACGATACAAAAAACCCGGCGATCTTTAGCAGAAGCGCCGGGTTAATTTGTTTTTAGCATCCCAGGATTGACTGGCACATCACAGGATTAAAATCTGGCTCCTCTGACTGGACTCGAACCAGTGACATACGGATTAACAGTCCGCCGTTCTACCGACTGAACTACAGAGGAATTGCGAGAACGGGGCGCATAGTAACGGCAGCGTTTCGGGTTGTCAAAGCCTGAATGTGAAATGCTGAACCGTTTGCTGAATAATTCCACAACCCCGGCGCGGCCAGCGCTACGCCGGGGTTGCGTTAATCAGCGGAAGGGCGGCTCGTTAAAGGTGCGCAGTTTGCGCGAGTGCAGGCGTTCGCCTTCCGCGCGCAGTAAATCGATGGCGCGAATGCCAATCTGCAGGTGTTCGGAAATCGCGCCCTCGTAAAAGCGATTCGCCTGGCCCGGCAGCTTGATTTCGCCATGCAGCGGTTTATCGGACACACACAGCAGCGTGCCGTAAGGCACACGGAAGCGATAACCCTGGGCGGCGATAGTCGCGCTTTCCATATCAATAGCCACCGCGCGGCTGAGGTTAAAGCGCAGCGCCGAGGCCGAATAGCGCAGCTCCCAGTTGCGGTCGTCGGTTGTCACCACCGTGCCGGTACGCAGACGCTGTTTCACTTCCTCACCCGGCATATTGCTCACAAGCTTCGTGGCGTCATAGAGTGCGCGCTGCACTTCGGCGATACTCGGCACCGGAATATCCGGCGGCAGCACCGCGTCCAGCACGTGATCGTCACGCAGATACGCGTGCGCCAGCACGTAGTCGCCAATCGACTGGCTTTCACGCAGGCCGCCGCAGTGGCCAATCATCAGCCAGACATCCGGGCGCAGCACCGCGAGATGATCGCAAATCGTTTTGGCGTTGGACGGGCCGACGCCAATATTCACCAGCGTAATGCCCTGCCCGTCAGCGGTAATTAAATGCCAGGCGGGCATCTGGTGTTTTTTCCATGCGAGATCGGAAATCGCCGCCTCCGGCGCTTCGGTATCGGCGGTGATCCAAGTGCCACCCGCGCACGAGAGCGCCACGTACGGGCTGTCCGGATCGAGGATCTGGCTGCATCCCCAGCGCACAAACTCATCGACATAGCGCGTGTAGTTAGTAAAGAGCACGAAGGGCTGGAAATGCTCGACCGGCGTACCGGTGTAGTGGCGCAGACGCGCCAGCGAGAAATCGACGCGGCGGGCGTCGAAGTGCGACAGCGGGTAGAATTCAGTCGGGTGGAAAATCCCGTCGGCGGTCTCATCGCCAATCTGCGCCAGCTCGGTGGTCGGGAAGTGGCGGGTCAGACCGGCGCTCATCGAACGATCCAGCGTCAGCGCCGAGCCGTCAATCACATACGGGTAGGGGATCTCATGCTGTGAAGGGCCGACTTCAATCGTCGCGCCGTAGTCTTCATACAACAGAATCAGCTGTTCGCGCAGATAACTGCGAAATAACCCAGGACGCGTAACGGTGGTGGTGTAACACCCCGGATGGGTGAAACGCCCGTAAGCGCGCGTCTTCTGCGCTTTGCTGCCGTCACCATCCCAGCATACCCGCAACTGCGGATAGACAAATAATCCCTGCGCGCGCGCTGTCTCATCGGGGAGGCGGCCTTCGTTAATATAGGCGGCGATTGCCTCGCGCAGCGCGTTAACCGCGTCATCATATAACGCTTCCAGCTTGTCGAGCGCCTCGTCGGGCGTCAGTGGTGTTGCAGTGGTATTCATTGGTTCTCCTGATCCCACATAGCTCGGCGGGGAGATGGCCTGTCTCTGATAATTATTTCACAGGTTTATGAAACATAAAGGAATGGCGCAATGGCATAAATCTGTAAAGTGTTTACTTGCTGAGATTGTGCGCGATGGGCCTGGTCGGCTCACGTCTTAACGTATTCGCTTTATGAATAAATATTTTCACTGGTTATACGCCTGTTTTTATTAATTAAAGTCGCAATAGCCCATAGTGAGCGACTTTTTGCGGGCAAATTTGCCGCTTGCGGTGAAAAGCGACAAGGTATACTGATTTTTTATATGACCTGAACATGCAGGAAAACGATGCTATCTACCCTGATTTACCGCAGTCGGCTGAAAGGCGATATCGACCAGGCGAGCCTGCAGGCGATTGTAAGGCAGGCACAGACGCGGAATGCGCAGATGCAGGTCAGCGGTATTCTGGTTTTTGATGGTCATCAGTTTTTACAGGTGCTGGAAGGGCCACTGCATGCGGTAGAAGCCCTGTTTGAACGTATCAGTCAGGACGAGCGGCACGACTTCGTCGTGGAACTGATGCGCGATTACGCCCCGCGCCGGCATTTCGAAAATGTTGGCATGGCGCTCTTTGATCTGCGCAACGTCAAAGCCCACGCGGTGCTGAAGGCGGTGGTTAAATCAAGCGTGGTGCCGTTTAATCTCGCCCGAGAGGCGCGCGTCTATAAATTTATCCGCTCTTTCCTGCGTCGGCCGGACAGCCAGCAGCTTTCCCGTCAGTTTCAGCCTGGTGCCTGGCGGATGGAGCCCACCTCGCCGCCACCGCTGGCGTCTGTCGCGCCCGTGGTGGCGGATATCGCCTGCCAGTTTGCCCTGCAGCCGATTGTTGAGCCGACGACCTGCAAAATTAAAGCGTATGAGGCGCTGATCCGCTCCCCTGAAGGGGGCTCGCCCGCCGCGTTGTTTGCATCACTCTCCAGCAAAGCGCTGTATGAACTTGATTTGCATTCCAAAGAAATCGCTTTCGCGCTGGCAAACGCGGTGAATATTGGCAGTCAGATGATCTCAGTGAATCTGCTACCCGGAACGCTGGTGCAGATGCCGGGCGCGGTGGAGATCCTGCTGGCGCAAATTGCGCGCCAGGGGCTGTTGCCGCAGCAGGTGATTGTTGAGGTCACCGAGAGCGAAGTTATCTCGCGCTTTGATGAATTTGAGTGCGTCATTCGCCAGCTGCGTGCCGCGGGCATTAACCTGGCGATAGACGATTTTGGCGCCGGGTTTGCCGGTCTGTCATTGCTGACCCGCTTCCAGCCAGGCCGCATCAAAATCGATCGCTGCATCGTCGCCGATATTCACCTGCATGGCCCGAAGCAGGCCATCGTGCACGGCATCGTGCGCTGCTGTGCCGAGCTTGAGATAACGGTGGTCGCTGAAGGCGTGGAAAAAGTGGAAGAGTGGTGCTGGCTGGAAGCGGCGGGCATTCGCTATTTCCAGGGGTATCTGTTTGCAAGGCCATTACTCAACCGCGCCCCGTCGGTAAGCTGGCCAACGGTCAGATAAGCAAGCTCACGAAGGCTGGCATCGGAAACTGTCGTCAGCCTTCATCTGCCAACCCGTCATGCCATTTCAGCTTTCGCGCCAGCCCATTCTTCAAGAAATTTGAACCATTATGTTAAACAAAGGGCATTTATTCTTTCCCGTTATCAGCACAGAGTAGGGTATCTGAACCAGACAACGCGGCGGGCATGGCGTGATTGATATCGGTTGCGCCATATATGCTCGCCCTGAAAACGGGATCAACATGAAAAAAATAGGCTTTTTGTCATTTGGCCACTGGACGCCGTCGCCGCAGTCCGCCACGCGCACCGCCGCAGATGCGCTGCTGCAATCCATCGATCTGGCCGTCGCGGCGGAAGAGCTGGGCGCGGATGGCGCGTATTTCCGCGTGCACCACTTTGCGCGCCAGCTCGCCTCGCCATTTCCGCTGCTGGCCGCCATCGGGGCCAGAACACGCAATATTGAGATCGGTACCGGCGTTATCGACATGCGCTATGAGAACCCGCTCTATATGGCGGAAAGCGCAGGGGCGGCGGATCTCATTTCAGGTGGTCGCCTGCAGCTGGGTATCAGCCGCGGATCGCCGGAACAGGTGATCGATGGCTGGCGCTATTTTGGCTATGAACCTGCCGCCGGTGAAAATGAATCTGATATGGCGCGCCGTCACACCGAGGCGCTGCTGGAAGTGCTGCGCGGGGAAGGCTTCGCCAAACCCAATCCGCAACCGATGTTTGCTAACCCGCCAGGCCTTCTGAGGCTTGAGCCGTGGTCTGAGGGACTTCGCGAGCGCATCTGGTGGGGTGCAGGCTCCAACGCCACCGCGGTCTGGGCGGCGAAACTCGGGATGAACCTGCAAAGCTCCACCCTGAAAGACGATGAAACCGGCGAGCCGTTCCACATTCAGCAGGCGCAGCAGATCCGCGCCTACCGCGCCGCCTGGGCAGAGGCCGGGCATACGCGCACGCCCCGTGTGTCGGTGAGCCGCAGCATCTTTCCGCTCATGGACAGCCGGGATCGCGCCTGGTTTGGCAACAGCCGTGATGACAGCGATAAGGTCGGGTTTCTGGATGAGAAAACGCGCGCCATTTTCGGGCGCAGCTACGCGGCTGAACCGGAGAAGCTCATTGAACAGCTTAAGCAGGACGAAGCGATTGCCGAAGCGGATACCCTGTTGCTGACGGTGCCGAATCAGCTGGGCGTGGAGTACAACGTGCATGTGATTGAATCGGTGCTGCGCCATATCGCCCCGGCCATGGGATGGCGTGACTAGCCAGGCGCAGAAAAGCAAAAAGCCCGCTTAAAAGCGGGCTTTTTAGAATTTGGCTCCTCTGACTGGACTCGAACCAGTGACATACGGATTAACAGTCCGCCGTTCTACCGACTGAACTACAGAGGAATCGTGTGAACGGGGCGCATAGTACCGAGGTCGCCTGGCGTTGTAAAGCCCTGAACGCACCAGAAAATCCGTTTGCTGAGAAAAGCGTCAACCAGCCGAAACCTTCCGCCTTTGCACTCTTATGGTGCAAACGTACCTCTTATGGGGCATAAGCAAAACAGTGTTTCAACGTTGTAAACCGATAAGTTATCGCTTTCTCTTATAATTTAAGCAGTTATATTAGCCGCTCCTGCTTTTCAAAAACTGGCAAGCATCTTGCAAAACCTGTTACGACATCATTGCCGGCATTGGCTCTGGCATTCCGTACAGGAGGCAAAATGAACTTAAGACGACTGAAATACTTTGTGAAAATCGTCGATATCGGTAGCCTGACGCAGGCGGCGGAAGTGCTGCACATCGCGCAGCCCGCGTTAAGCCAGCAGGTGGCGACTCTGGAAGGGGAGATGGATCAGCAACTGTTGATTCGCACCAAACGGGGCGTCACGCCAACGGAAGCCGGGAAAATTCTTTATGCGCATGCCCGCACCATTTTGCGCCAGTGCGAACAGGCGCAGCTCGCCGTACATAATGTCGGCCAGACGCTACAGGGCCAGGTCTCTATTGGCCTCGCGCCTGGTACCGCCGCCTCTTCAGTAACCATGCCGCTGCTGCAGGCCGTGCGCGCCGAACTCCCGGACGTGCTGGTTTACCTGCATGAAGACAGCGGTGCGACGCTGAACGATAAACTGCTAAGCGGCCAGCTCGATATGGCGGTGCTGTATGACCGCGCGCCGGTGGCCGGGCTCACCAGCCAGCCGCTTATCAAAGAAGATCTGTTCCTGGTCGGCACGCGCGATTGCCCGGGGCAGAGCGTGGATCTGGCGAGCGTCGCCCAGATGAATCTTTTCCTGCCGCGTGATTACAGCGCCGTGCGCAAGCGCGTCGATGAAGCTTTCTCGCTGCGCCGCCTGACGGCAAAAATCATCGGCGAAATCGAGTCGGTGTCCACGCTGAGCGCGGCCATCGCCAGCGGCATGGGCGTGACGGTGCTGCCGGAATCCGCCGCGCGCTCGCTTGCGGGCTCCACCAACGGCTGGCTCGCGCGTATCACCAGCCCGTCGATGACGCTGCCGCTCTCGCTCAATGTCTCCTCCCGCGTGCCGTTAACGCCGCAGGCGCAGGCCGTGAAAGATATTCTGCTGTCACTGGTGGCGCGCCCGGCGCTGGAAAACCGCGAACTGCTGCTGGTGGGCTGACAGATATTCCGCAACGGAATAACAGACAGCTTTTTATTATTTGTGATGCCCGCCGGGGGACTTTAACAATAGCGTCATGTTGAATCGCTCCCGGGGGCGCTGTGAATTTCCAGCAACTGAAAATTATTCGTGAGGCGGCAAGGCGGGATTTCAATCTCACCGAAGTGGCCAATATGCTTTATACCTCGCAGTCTGGCGTCAGCCGCCATATTCGCGAACTTGAAGAAGAGCTCGGCATTGAGATTTTCATTCGCCGCGGCAAACGGCTGCTGGGCATGACGGAGCCTGGCAAAGCGCTGCTGGTGATTGCCGAGCGCATTCTTAACGAGGCCAGCAACGTGCGCCGCCTGGCCGATCTCTTTACCAACGACGCCAGCGGCGTGCTGACTATCGCCACGACGCACACCCAGGCCCGCTACAGCCTGCCGTCGGTGATTAAAACCTTTCGCTCGCTCTTTCCCGAGGTGCGTCTTGAACTCATCCAGGGCACGCCGCAGGAGATAGAATCGCTGCTGCAAAGCGGCACGGCGGATATCGGTATCGCCAGTGAACGCTTAAGCGCCGATCCGGGCCTGGTGGCTTATCCGTGGTTTCGCTGGCATCACAGCCTGCTGGTGCCTAAAGATCATCCCCTCACGCAAGCCAACCCCCTGACACTCGAAGAGATCAGCCGCTGGCCGCTTATTACCTACCGGCAGGGCATCACGGGCCGTTCGCGCATCGATGAGGCCTTCAGCCGTAAAGGGCTGACGCCGGATATCGTGCTGAGCGCGCAGGATTCCGACGTTATCAAAACGTATGTGGAACTGGGTCTTGGCATTGGGCTGGTGGCAGAGCAGGCGAGCGAACCCCATGAAGAGAGCCTGCTCACGCGGCTCGACACGCGGCATCTGTTCGACGCTAACACCGTCTGGCTGGGCCTCAAACGTGGGCAGCTTCAGCGCAATTACGTCTGGCGCTTTATTGAGCTGTGCAACGCCGGGCTGTCGGTTGACGAAATTAAACAGCAGGCGCTGGAGCCTGCAAGTGACGTGGTGATCGATTATCAGATTTAGCGGTAAACGCCCCGCCAGCGCAGGGCTGGCGGAGCGTGACGATTACCGCGCCTGTGGCGTTTTAATAAAAAGCGCGGTCAGCGCCGACAGCAGACAGCCCGCCATCAGGTAAATCGCGACCGTATGCCATGCGCCGCCGGAGAAAGTCAGCAGGGCGGCGGCGATAAAGGGCGTAAAGCCGCCACCCACCACGCTAGCCACCTGATACCCGACGCCCGCGCCGCTGTAGCGATACCCCGCGCCAAACATCTCAGTAAACATCGGTTGCTGAACGCAGACCACCATATCGTGCGCGATGTTCGCGAGCATCAGCGAGAAAACCACCACGCCGACAATCGAACGGGCTTCCAGCGCCATAAAGAAAGGGAAAGCGCTCAGCGCGCCGAGCAGCGCGCCGGTGATATAAATGCGGCGGCGTCCGTAGCGATCGGCCATCCACGCGAACAGTGGAATGGTCAGGCAGCTCACGCCGCCCACCAGCAGGCCGATATTAAGAAACAGCTCGCGCGGCATGCCCTGATTCTGCGTGGAATAGTTAAGGGCGAAGGCGGTAACGATATACATCGTCAGCAGTTCGCACAGGCGCAGGGCGATGATTTTCAGGAATGCGCCAGGGTGGCGTACCAGCGCCTCAAAGACCGGCGGTCGCTTTTTCGCCTGCGCGGGCTTTGCCGCCTGCGCGCGCTCAAATTCCGCGGACTCCGCCATACCGTTACGCACCCAGAGCGCCGCCAGCACCAGCACAATGCTGAACAGGAACGGCAAGCGCCAGCCCCAGCTCAGGAACTGCGCATCGGTCGTCAGGTAGCTGATAAGCGACACCAGCCCGGTGGCGAGCAGCAGGCCTACGCCATATCCCACCTGAACGCCGCTACTGTAAAACGCTTTTTTCCCGGCGGGGGCGCTTTCCACCGCAAGCAGCGCCGCGCCGCCCCATTCGCCGCCCACGGCAAACCCCTGAATGGCGCGCAGCGTCACCAGTAATACCGGAGCCCACCAGCCAATGGTGGCGAACGACGGCAGAATGCCGATGCAGGCGGTAGCGATGCCCATCATCCAGACGGTCATCATCAGCATCCGCTTGCGGCCCAGGCGATCGCCGAAGTGGCCAAAGACAATCCCGCCAAGCGGGCGGAATAAAAAGCCGACGCCGAAGGTAGCGAAGGCGGCAAGCGTGCCCATGGCCGGTGAGATCTGCGGGAAAAACTCGGTGTTAAACACCAGTGCCGCGGTAATGCCATAGAGTAAGAAATCAAACCAGTCTACGACCGCGCCGGCAAAGCTGCCCCAGGCCGCGCGGCGCGCGCGATTGCAGGCAGGGAGCGCCTCATCGGGGCGGGGAGTTGTGATTGTGGAATCCATCGTTGTCCTGTCCATTCGTCAACATTCTGTATTGTTATTGTTATCAAAGCAGATTGAAGGTTACTCACATCGTACGCAGCCAAAAAAAGCCGTTACTGAGACTACAGCGCCAGCCGCCGGGTGAAAACCGTTTTGCGCCGTGACGGACGTTTAAGGACCAATTAACTCAGAGATGCCGGGTGGGCAGAGGAATATGCGGTAAAGAGGGAGAGAATAACGGAAGCAGAAAAGCAAAAAGCCCGCTAAAAAGCGGGCTTTTTTAAATCTGGCTCCTCTGACTGGACTCGAACCAGTGACATACGGATTAACAGTCCGCCGTTCTACCGACTGAACTACAGAGGAATCGTGTGAACGGGGCGCATAATAATCATGCCCCGCATCAGTGTCAACGCAAAAAATTACGCTATGTATTCAAACGCTTAATTCTGCGTCAGATTGCGCTTTTAATGTACCTGACCGCCGTCGGAAAGGGCGGGCGTTTCACGCAGGCGTAAGCGCAGCAGCGGATCCTGACCGTAAAAGTGACAAAAACGCTGCCACAGCGACGGGAAGCGCGGCGCGAAAAGCTCCGGCGCACTGAAGAAATATTCGGAGAGCACCGCGAAGCACTCCGCCGGATCGGTGGCGGCATAGGCATCAATGCTGGCGGCGCTTTCACCCACCAGATCTATCTCATCCTGAATATTTTCCATCGCCGCGTGCAGGTCGTGCTCCCAGCCTGCGACTTCACGCAGCGCGATAAGCGGAATACCGCTTGCGCGATCGCCGTTACGCATATCGAGCTTATGCGCCACTTCATGAATGATAAGGTTAAAGCCGGAGGCGTCGAACGAATCCTGAATATCGAGCCAGTTGAGGATAATCGGCCCCTGCTGCCAGCTCTGACCGGACTGCACCACGCGCTGGTTATGCACCAGACCGATGTCGTCTTCCCATTCGTCATCCACCACGAACGGCGCGGGGTAAATCAGCACTTCGTGAAAGCCGTCGAGCCACTCTAAACCGAGCTCCAGCACCGGCAGGCAGAAGAGCAGGGCAATGCGGGCGCTTTTCAGCTCATCCAGCTCAAAACCCTGTAAGGGCACCAGCCGCTTTTGCTGTAAAAAACGCTCGCTTAAGCGCACCAGCTTCTGCTGCTGTTCGTCGCTCAGGCCCGCCAGTAACGGAATGGCGAGCGCCGCTTCCCAGGGAAGAGGTGCCAGCGCGGCGGTGTGATTTGCTTTCCAGGGCCACTTAATCATCTTATTGCTCGCAAACTCGTCACTTGAACAAAATCGAAGAGGCAGGGACTGTTAAAATGCCAAAGATCCTGGCATCATGGCAACCTCAAGTACGGAGAGATGCCGGAGCGGCTGAACGGACCGGTCTCGAAAACCGGAGTAGGGGCAACTCTACCGGGGGTTCAAATCCCCCTCTCTCCGCCACTATTCAAGCACTTACCGCCTCGTTTTTCAGTGATAAAAATCCCGTTGAGAAAAGTTTGAGACTAATCGCGCCGTGAATTGTGCCCGGCTTCGCTTCTCGCCTGGATGCTTTTTACCTTTCTTTGCAGTTTTCACCCGCGTTCATGTTGCTGGTGGCTTCTCTTTTAAACGCGACAGCGCGCGTCAGTCACCCAAACTAACCCTTAACGATTACCACTGATTTGCGCCATAAAACTGCCGCCTGTGACGCGATCGGGTCTATTCTTATCTAATGCATATTGATGTTAACTCGCGGAATTCTCTGGCTTGTCGTTCGGGGGCTTTCAAAGTGAGTTTAAAACGAGCCTGACGCGGCTTCCGATAAACTTCAGTAAAATTAATGCAACGCGGGCAGGATACGCAGGAGGTGGCCGTCGTGCCTGAGAAAAAACAGTTTATCCGCATTCTGGCGCTGGATACGCCGCTCGGGCGCAGTCTGGCGTTCTTTCTGTTTATTCTGCTGGCAGGAAGCATCGCGGCCAATGCGGTAACGCTGTATCTCTCCTGTGAGCGCACGGTTGAAGATGCCGAGAGCAAGGCGATTAACCTGTCGCTTTCGCAGGTGCGCCAGGCGGATGACACCTTTCTCCAGACAGAGCTGACCCTCCAGGAGATCCGCCGCAATCTGGCTTATGGCTATCTTCCCAATCATGAACTCAACGCATCGCTTGCCGAGCTGGAACAGCGGCTGCCGCAGCTTGATGGGCTGTTTATTTACGATGCGCACGGCGCATGGCGCAACAGTTCTTTCGGGCAGGAACCTGCTGAGGACAACATTGCGGACCGCGATGATTTTCTCTACCACAAAGATCACGGCTGGATGGGAATACATATAGGCCATGTGGTGCGCAGTAACATCAGCGGCCAGCTGGTGATCCCGGTTTCGCTACGCATTAATGACATCACCGGCGGCTTTGCGGGCGTGGTAATGGCCACCGTCAAAATGGACTATTTCCGCCAGTTTTACAGCTACTTTGAACTGACGAATAATGACATCCTGGCGCTGCTGCTGGTCGATGGCAAGCCGCTGTACATTCGCCCCTTTGATGAAAGCGTGCTGAATAAAGATCTCTCTGACAGCCCGCTTTTTACGCAGGTGCTGCTGCGAGCGCGCCAGGGCAGCGCCACCTGGCTGTCGGCGCTTGATCAGGTCGTCAGAATCTACGGGTTTGCGCGCTCGACGCGTTACCCGATTGTCGTGGTGGCCGGGTATGACAAAGACAATCTGCGCGCGACCTGGCTTAAAAACAGTATTCCCGATTTGCTTATCAACGGTGCGCTGCTGACCGCCATTATCCTGATGGGCATGGTGCTGTTCAGACAGGTGAGAGTGAATATCCGCGATCGCAACGAGCTGGCGACGCTGCGTGACGAGCTGGTGAAAATCAACCACACGCTGCATTCCATGGCGATGGTCGATGGTCTGACGGGGCTTGCTAACCGGCGGCGCTTTGACGCCTTTCTTGAGCAGGCGCTGGCCGACTCCGCTGTCACCGGGAACCCCGTCTCACTCATTCTTATCGATGTCGATTTTTTCAAACGTTATAACGACAATCGCGGTCACGTGGCCGGTGACGCCTGCCTGCGCCGCATCGGCGGTGTGCTCCAGCAGGCTTCTTTTAGCCATGGCGATTTGGTGGCGCGTTACGGTGGCGAAGAGTTCGCAATCATACTCTCTGAGGCTTCGTCCGCCGACGCCCTGCGCGTCGCGGAAAAGGTGGTCAGCATGGTGCGGGAGCAGGCGCTGCCACACCCCGACACCGAACTGCCCGATGGCGTGGTGACTATCAGCGCGGGCTGTTACAGCATGACATCCGACGGCAGAATGGCGTGTCTGACCGAGCTTATCAAAGGGGCGGACGAGGCGCTTTATCAGGCGAAAAGCACCGGGCGTAACCGTGCCGTCCTGTTGTCATAAGCTACACTAGCCTGTTGCCTGCTGTATGAAGCGAATAAACGCTTCACTGGCGGATGACAGCCCTTTGTGCGGCGCGTAAATAAGCGAAAAGGGGCGCGTGCGGCCGCGGGTTTGCGGGAGGATCTCCGTCAGCAGGCCGTTTTCCATGAGCGGGCGCGCGATAAAATCGTAAGTCTGACAGATCCCCGCGCCGCTGACGGCAAGCGAGATAACGCCCAGAATGTCATCCGAGACCTGAATCTGCCCCTTCGGCGTCCACTCAATGGGGGCTCCCTCCTCGCACAGGCTCCACTGCGCGATACGCCCGCTGCTTGGCATGATAAACGGCAGGCAGCGGTGGTTTTCAAGCGCGGCTAGCGTGTGCGGCTCGCCGTGCTGACGCAAATAAGCGGGTGCTGCGACCAGGCACAGCGGTGCTTCTTCAAGCTTACGCGCGACCAGCCGGCTGTCCGGCAGCGTGCCCAGACGGATAGCGAGATCGTAGCCTTCGGCCACCAGATCCACGTTTCGGTTAGTGATATTCAGCTCAACGGTAATCCCCGGATAGTGCGCGGCGAAACGCTGCAACAGCGCCGGAAGCCGGTAGTGCCCGTAGGTGGTCGGCGCGCTAAGCCGGATATGGCCGACCGTCTGCGCGCCGCGCCCCTGGATATCCCGCTCGGCGCGCTCAAAAACCCCAAAAGCGCTGCACGCCTGCTCGTAATAGTGCCGCCCGGCCTGCGTCAGGCTGAGCTGGCGCGTGGTGCGTCTCACCAGCTGTACGCCAAGCCGCGTCTCAAGCCTTGTTAGCGCCCGGCTCAGTACGGATGCCGTGGTGCCGAGCGCCACCGCCGCCGCGGTGATCGAGCCTTTCTCAATGATCGTCACGAAGATTTCCACATCGCTGAGATGGGCGAAACGTCGGCTCATTATGTCTCCTGAAGAACAAATGAATGTCTTTAGCGGTGGTTTATCCACTTTTGAGGAAACACTACAGTGTGCGCCAGTTGCAGGCAAGGCTTGCAAATCTAAACACATCAACAAGGAGTACATGGTGAAAATGGTACGTCATCTCGCGCTCGCCGCAGCGCTTGGTCTTTCTGCCCTGAGTGCGCAGGCCGCCAGCGTGCTGGTAGTGCTGTCGGATTCTGACCATCTGGATCTGAAAGACGGCAAAGTGTTTCAGACAGGCTTTTATCTCAATGAACTGATGCAGCCGGTAAAACGTCTGCTGGACGCCGGGCACCAGGTCACGTTCGCCACGCCGAACGGGCAGGCGCCGACGCTCGATAAATCCTCTGATGACAAAATGTATTTCAACAATGACGTGAACGCGTGGCGCACGCATCGCGCGTTGCTCGACAAACTGAAACTGACGTCGCCTTCGTCTTCGCCGGTGATCAGCCTGGCGCGTGCCGCGCAGCGTGGCTACGGCGAGTTTGACGCGATTTACATTCCGGGTGGCCATGCGCCGATGCAGGATCTGCTGACCAGCCCGGCGCTCGGCAAGGCGCTGGCGGCGTTTCATGCCGCCGGTAAGCCGACAGCGCTGGTCTGCCACGGCCCCATCGCGCTGCTCTCCACATTGCCGGACGCGCCGGCCTTCACCCGCCAGCTGGCGGAAACCGGCCATGCCGCGGCGCAGCCCGGCTGGATTTACGCGGGTTACCGGATGACGGTTATCAGCAATGCGGAAGAGGAGATTGCCAAAGGCCTGCTGCCGAAAGGCGGGGCGATGAAATTTTATCCGCAAACCGCGCTTGAGCAGGCGGGTGGCCAATACAGCAGCAATACCGAACCGTTCACCTCGCATGTCGTGACGGACAGGGAACTCATCACCGGGCAGAACCCGGCTTCGGCAACGGCGGTGGCGCAGGCGCTGCTGGAACGTCTTCATTAATCTCTGACGCACTGCACTGAGGAACCAACATGGATCTGCAACTGAACACTAAAACGGCGATAGTGACGGCGGCGACGGCAGGCATTGGCCTTGCGATCGCCCGGACGCTGGCGCAGGAAGGCGTGGCGGTCACCATCACCGGCCGCGACCATAAAAAACTGGCGGCGGCGGTCGCGACCATTGAGGCGGAGGCGAAAGGTGCCTCCGTGACCGGCGTGCTGGCGGACGTCAGCACCGTGGAAGGCGTCGCGGCGCTGACGGCGCAACAGCCGGAAACCGATATTCTGATTAACAATCTCGGCTTTTATGAGGCGACGCCGTTTGCGGAAATCACCGACGAGGCGTGGCTGCGGATGTTTGATGTTAACGTGATGTCCGGCGTGCGGCTCTCCCGTCACTATTTCCCGCAAATGCTGACGAAAAACTGGGGACGCGTCATTTTTATCTCCAGCGAAGTAGGCGCGTTTACGCCGCCGGATATGGTGCACTACGGGATGAGCAAATCGGCGCAGCTTGCGGTGGCGCGCGGCATGGCGGAGTTAACCAAAGGCACCGGCGTGACGGTAAACAGCGTGTTGCCTTCGGCCACGCGTTCAGAAGGCATTATGGAATATTTGCGCCAGACCGCGCCGCAACCGGGCATGACCGACGCCCAGATTGAAGCGAATTTCTTTGCGACGTATCGCCCGAGTTCGCTGCTTGCGCGCATGATTGATGCCACGGAGATAGCCTCAATGGTGGCGCTGCTGGCAAGCCCGCTGGGCGCGGCGTCAAACGGCGCGGCGGTGCGCGTGGAAGGCGGTACGTACCGCTCTATTCTGTAATCAGAGGCATGGCAGGAGAAAAGGGCTGGCCGGGCGTGACGCCGGGTGAGCCTGAATAATAAAAAACCCGCGCTGGCGGGTTTTTTACTGTCGCTTATTCGTTAACCAGCCACATGTCGGCTTCGTCGAACATCTCTTCCAGCATCCGGTTCAGCTTTTCGCGATCGTTTTTATTGGCGTCGGAATTGAGACCGTTTGTCTGCATCGGCTTAACGCGCACGTCAGCATCCGGAAAAATGCGGTGTACGCGGCGGGTCAGCTCGGCCAGGATAATCTCACGCGCGCCGGGCAAGCCTGCGACATTGCGTTTGTCATAAACCAGTTCAACAAACATGGAAAACTCCACAGTATGGATATATATACAGTCCTGGCACACTATAGCGCCCGTCCGGCATCCGGTAAAGAGGAGAGTGAAGGCGCGCGTGAAGAAGCGTGGAAAATAAAAAAGGCCCGCACGCGGCGGGCCTGAAAAGGATCAGTAAAACGCTTAGAACTGATACACCATACCAATGCCGACGATATCGTCGGTTGCGATGCCATTATCTTTATAGAAGTCGTCGTCGCTATCCAGCAGGTTGATTTTGTAATCAACGTAGGTCAGGAAGTTCTTGTTGAGATACCAGCTGGCACCGACATCCGCGTATTTAACCAGATCGTTGTCCTGGTACTTACCGGCATACCACAGATCTTTACCGCGGGATTGCAGGTAGGCCAGAGACGGACGCAGGCCGAAATCAAACTGGTACTGCGCCACGATTTCGATGTTCTGCGTTTTGTTGGCAATGCCGTCGCCGTCGCCATACGGCGTCATGTTGCGGGTTTCAGCATAGGTGGCGGCAAGATAGATATTGTTGGCGTCATACTTCAGGCCAGTCGCCCACGTATCCGCGCGTTCGCCGCCTGCGACGATAGAATCGCCACGGCCATAATTGACCTGTTTTGACGTACGGTCAGAGGAGGAATAGGCCGCGGATGCGCTAAAGCCCATCCCGAAATCATAGGTCGTGGAGAGACCAAAACCGTCGCCGTTCTGGGTCTGGATGCCGTGACCGTTGTTGGTGCCTTCGTTGCCGTTGCCGTCGTCTTCGTTATTGCCCTGGTATTGCAGCGCGAAGTTAAGCCCGTCCACCATGCCGAAGAAATCGGTGTTGCGGTACGTCGCCATCCCGTTGCCGCGGCCCACCATGTAGTTATCGCTATAGGTGTAAGAGTCACCACCGAATACCGGCAGCATATCGGTCCAGGCTTCAACGTCATAAATCACGCCGTAGTTACGGCCATAATCGAAGGAGCCGTAATCGCCATATTTCAGGCCTGCGAACGCGAGTTTGTTGTAGGAGGTGTTGCTGTCCTCGGTGCTGTTGGCCATGATTTTGTAGTTCCACATGCCATAGCCGGTCAGCTCTGAACTGATTTGGGTTTCGCCTTTAAAGCCGAATTCCAGATAGGTGCCGTCGCCGTCGTCACCCGGGTTATCGGAAAAGGTATGACGCGCGTCGACTTTACCAAACAAATCGAGTTTATTGCCGTCTTTATTATAAATCTCTGCCGCATTCGCAGCGCCAGCCATTAATAAAGCGGGTACTACAAGAGCCAGTACTTTTCTTTTCATTATTAATTTCCTTATCGTCATAAATAAAATAAATGAATGGTTTAATTGAATGACGTAACGGAGTATCGTCCGCGGCACGCATATTAGCAGAATGTAAAAACGCCACAAAAATTATTTCCCAGGGCGAATTCTGGTGAAAATTAATATATTTGTGTTGGTTATTTTATTTTTTCTTTCATTATTTTCATCAATGTTCTTGGTAGGGCGTTGAAATTATTTATAAAGGGTTGTTCTGGCTGAAGTACAGGTCCAGAGGGCATGGTGCCTGGTTTTTCTGGATGTGCGCGCTATCAAATAAATAAGCGTTAAAGGCATCAGTAATAAAAGATAATTGCCTGTTGAATTATTATTCAGATAATTAATTTTCAGAAAAAAGAACGGTACGAAGCGGGTCTGTCAGCGCTGAAAAAAGTCCGGTTCCGGCGTGTGAAAATAAAAATCAGATAAGTGATGAATGCCTCCTTTTTTAAGGAGCGACTTTTAGTACCGATAACACTCATTATCCCTGCTACCCGGCACGTGCTTTTTACTTAGCGATTTGTTACGCATGCAGAAAGCCGTCCGCGCAAAAGCGCATAAAGCATGCTAATTTTGTGATCTGCATTACAGAAAAAACCGGACTGACCCGCGTAGAAGGAGACGCTATGTCGCTCACCCACTGGCAGCAGCGTTTTGAAGACTGGCTGCATCAAAGCTGGAATCAGGATGACAAAGCGCATGATATCGCGCATTTTCGCCGCGTCTGGAAAACCGCGCAGCAGATTATGGCAGGCAGTGAGGCCAACCGTCTGGTGGTGCTGACCGCCTGCTATTTCCACGACATCGTCAATTTGCCGAAAAACCATCCGCAGCGCCATCTGGCCTCGACGCTGGCCGCTCAGGAGACGTTGCGCATTCTGGACACTCACTTTCCCGATTTCCCACGCGAAATGTATGACGATGTGGCCCATGCGGTGCGTGCGCACAGCTTCAGCGCCGGGATTACGCCCACGACGCTGGAGGCCAAAATTGTGCAGGACGCCGACCGGCTGGAGTCGCTCGGGGCTATTGGTCTTGCGCGTGTCTTTTATGTCTCCGGCGCGCTTGGCCGCGCCCTGTTCGACAGTGACGATCCGCTCGCCGCACACCGTGAACTCGATGACACCGCCTGGGCGCTCGATCACTTCCAGAAAAAATTGCTGACGCTGCCTTCCACCATGCAAACCGAGGCGGGCAGGGCACTGGCGCGCCATAACGCTGATTTTCTCGTGCATTACATGGCCAAGCTCTGCGCCGAACTGAAGGGCGATTTTTGTGAGCTTGATGAAGAGGTACTGCGTCGCTTTATTCAGGTTACGCCTTAACCGCAGCCCCGCGCGAAAGTGTGTTACTCTGTCCTATATCGGTTTTGTATGGCGAAGGTAATGCTCGACAATCACGCTGTTACTGAAGACGGACTGGCAGGCGCGGAGTTCAACGCCGCTCCTGCGCTGAGCGCGCACGCGCTGCTGCAAAAAGTGCTGGAGATTTACGACACCAAAACGGTGGTGGCGCTGTTAAATGAGGCAGGCGAAAAGCGCTGGAGCCGCGCCAGGCTTAAGCGCCAGCAGCTCAACGCGGATGGCGCGCGTCTTGGCCCGCAAGAGTATCGCCGCCTGCTGGCGTTACTGCCCACGCCACCGCGCCATCATCCGAACTACGCGTTTCGCTTTATCGATCTCTTCGCCGGTATCGGCGGTATTCGCAGCGGGTTTGAAGCCGCAGGCGGCCAGTGCGTGTTTACCAGTGAGTGGAATAAACACGCGGTGCGCACCTATAAAGCCAACTGGTATTGCGATCCGCAACAGCATCAGTTCAATGAAGATATCCGGGATGTCACGCTAAGCCACAAGCCAGAAATCAGCGACGAGGCCGCCGCCGAGCATATCCGCGCGTGTATTCCGCAGCATGACGTTCTGCTGGCGGGCTTTCCGTGTCAGCCGTTTTCGCTCGCGGGCGTGTCGAAGAAAAACGCGCTGGGCCGCGCGCACGGTTTTGCCTGCGAAACTCAGGGCACGCTGTTTTTCGACGTGGTGCGCATTATCGCCGCGCGCCAGCCTGCGATTTTCGTGCTGGAAAACGTCAAAAACCTGAAAAGCCACGACAATGGCAATACTTTTCGCATCATCATGCAGACGCTGGATGAGCTGGGCTATGAAGTGGCAGACGCCGCGGAAATGGGCCCGGACGATCCGAAAATCATCGACGGCAAACATTTCCTGCCGCAGCACCGCGAGCGCATCGTGCTGGTGGGCTTTCGCCGCTCGCTCAATCTGCACGACGGGTTTACGCTGCGCGCGCTGCCTGAGTTTTACCCCGCGCGTCGCCCGGCGTTTGGTGAACTGCTCGATCCGACCGTCGATGCCCGCTACGTGCTGACGCCGACGCTGTGGAAATATCTCTACCGCTACGCCCAGAAGCATCAGGCGAAGGGCAACGGCTTTGGTTATGGTCTGGTGGACCCGCAAAATCCCGCAAGCGTGGCGCGCACGCTCTCGGCACGTTATTACAAAGACGGCGCGGAAATCTTAATCGATCGCGGCTGGGATAAAGCGCTTGGCGAGCGGGATTTCGACGATGCCGCCAACCAGCAGCGCCGCCCGCGCCGCCTGACGCCGCGCGAATGCGCGCGCCTGATGGGCTTTGAAGCGCCGCAGGGCAGCGCGTTTCGCATTCCGGTTTCCGATACCCAGGCCTATCGCCAGTTCGGCAACTCGGTGGTGGTGCCTGCTTTTGCGGCGGTCGCAAAGCTACTGCGTCCGCGTATCGCGCAGGCGGTGCGGCTGCGCCTGGAGAACCGCGATGGCGGACGTTCATAGCAAGGCCGTTCGCAGTAAAAATATGCGCGCCATCGCCACGCGCGATACCGCCATTGAAAAGCGGCTCGGCGCGCTGCTCACAGAGCAGGGGTTTACCTTTCGCGTGCAGGACGCCGCACTCGCCGGTCGCCCAGATTTCGTGCTCGACGACTACCGCTGCGTTATCTTCACCCACGGCTGTTTCTGGCATCATCACGACTGCTATCTCTTTAAAGTGCCTGCCACCCGCACCGATTTCTGGCTTGATAAAATCGGCAAGAATGTGGCGCGCGATAAGCGCGATGTGGCCACGCTGCTCAGTGAAGGCTGGCGCGTGCTGTTAGTCTGGGAGTGTGCGTTACGCGGTCGTGAGAAACTCTCTGACGCGGCGCTCGCCGAGCGGCTGGAAGAGTGGATTTGCAGCGGCGGGGCGCATGCCGAAATAGACATCCAGGGCATTCACGCCCTTGAGAGCGAGCGGCCTGCGCCACCCGCCGGTTAAGGTTTACTTCTGAACGTCACAGGGCTCAACGACCGGTTTAGCCGGCAGCAGATATTTACCGAGCGTCACCAGCAACACCGCCACAATGATCACGCCAAGCGCAATCCACTCAATCTTTGACAGGCTTTCGCCGCCAAAGCCGGTGCCAAGCAGCACCGCCACCACCGGGTTGACATACGCGTAGCTGGTGGCGACCGCAGGCGAGACGTTGCGGATAAGATACATATAAGCGTTGATGGCAATCACCGAGCCGAACAGCGCCAGATAGCCCACCGCCAGAAAGCCGGAGAGATCGGACATCGCGGTCATCCGTTCGCCGGTGAGCAGCGACGCCGCCATCAGCACCAGGCCCGCCGCCAGCATCTCAATCGCGCCCGCCATCATTCCCGTCGGCAATTCAATACGCGAGCCGTAGACCGAACCGAACGCCCAGCTAAGCGAGCCAATCAGAATTAACAGCGCGCCCCACGGATTGCCGTTCAGGTTGCCGCCGCTGTTTAACAGCACAATGCCCGCCAGGCCAATCGCCACGCCGAGCCACTCCAGCTTACGGGTCTGGATGCCAAAGAAACGGCTGAAAATCAGCGAGAAGAGCGGGACGGTCGCGACCATCACGGCGGCGATGCCCGACGGCACATGCTGATGCTCCGCCACCGTCACAAAGCCGTTACCGACGGCCAGCAGCAGCACGCCAATCAGCGCCGCGTTTAACATCGGGCGACGCGCCGGGAGTTTGTGACCGGTCGCCAGCAGATATGTCAGCAGCAGAACGCCCGCACAGAGAAAGCGCACGCCCGCCATCATAAACGGCGGCCAGCTTTTCACGCCGACGGCAATCGCAAAATAGGTGGAACCCCAGATGATATACAGCGCGAACAGTGCGCCAAGCAGCGGTAATACTCGACCGAAACGCATACTCCCTCACGACGTGAAATAAAGAACGCTTATAGTGAACGCTAAAATTATTGCCGAGGCGAGATTTTTAATTGTTTCGCTTAGGTTAATTTTGCGTTGACAGAAGGTGGTAGTTTCGGGGTAGCGCCTTTTACTCCATACTTAACACTTCAGAATCACAACACGAAGGAATGAAATTTTGGCCGGAAGTAGTTTATTAACGCTGCTGGATGATATCGCCACGTTGCTGGACGATATCTCAATGATGGGAAAGCTGGCGGCAAAAAAGACCGCCGGGGTGCTGGGCGACGATCTTTCGCTTAACGCACAGCAGGTGACTGGCGTGCGCGCGAATCGCGAACTGCCGGTGGTCTGGGCGGTGGCGAAAGGATCGCTGCTCAATAAACTGATTCTGGTGCCGCTCGCGCTTATCATTAGCGCCTTCGCGCCGTGGGCCATTACCCCGCTCCTGATGGTGGGCGGTGCGTTTCTGTGCTTTGAAGGCGTGGAAAAGGTGATGCACAGCATCCACGCGCGTAAACACAAAGAGACACCGGAGCAGAAACAGCAGCGTCTGAATGAGATAGCAAAGCAGGACCCGAAACTCTACGAGCGCGATAAAGTGAAAGGCGCGGTGCGCACTGACTTTATCCTCTCGGCGGAAATCGTCGCCATTACGCTTGGCATCGTGGCCGAAGCCCCGCTCTTAAACCAGGTGCTGATATTAAGCGGTATCGCTGTTCTTGTGACGCTCGGTGTTTATGGCATCGTGGGCGTCATTGTGAAGCTTGACGATATGGGGTACTGGCTTGCGGATAAACGCTCGGCGCTGGCGCGCGGCGTTGGTAAAGGGCTGCTGGTGACGGCGCCGTGGCTGATGAAGGCGCTCTCTGTCCTCGGCACTATCGCGATGTTTCTGGTGGGCGGCGGTATTGTGGTACACGGCATCGCGCCGCTGCATCACGGGATTGAACACTGGGCGCAGAGCCTGGGCGGCGTGGGCGCGGCGGTGATGCCCACGGTACTAAACCTGGTGCTCGGTTTTATCCTCGGCGCTGTCGTGCTCGCCGTTGTTTCGCTTATCGGACGGCTGCGCGGTAAACCGGCGCATTGAGAATATTCCTGAAACTGCACGTCTGACAGGCGAAAATCGCGTGCGTTGACTATCTTCTGGATGTTTTCACACTGATAAAGGAGGCAGGCATGGTCTTTTTAGTCAGCGATGAAGTCCGGCGCAAAAACAGCGGTCAACGCATGGTCGTGACCGGTTATTCAAGCGGCATGGTGGAATGCCGCTGGTATGACGGTTACGGCGTGCAGCGGGAAGCGTTTCGTGAAGACGAACTGCTGCCCGGCGAAAGGAAATCTCGCGAAGAACGTCGTTGAAAGAACGCCCGGTTACACTGCCGGGCGTTTTCTTTCCCCCCTCCATCCTGCAACAGATCAATGACATCCTTTTACTTTCCAGGCGACAATCCGTAAAAAAACGGCCACACTTTTAATATCCGCGCCGCCTGGTATTATCTGAGCCGCCTGACCTTCACTCTGCTTCATCCAGTCGAGCCTTTATCAGTACAGGGAGTCTGACGTGCCTGACAAGTTACTCATCAGCCGCTGGCGGACCAAAAACCCTATTCGGGTCGTCAACTTCTGCTTCTGCGCCGTCTTTATCTTCTCCACGCTGCTGACCTGGCGTGAAGGAGTTATTCTGCAGGACGCTTTTATCTCCTCGCAGCGCAATCAGCTCGACAGCATCGCCACGGCGATGGACCGTAATCTGCAATACAGCGTCGATAAACTGCTGTTTTATCGCGCGGGTATGCGTTATGCCATGCATAACCTGTTAGAAGGCCCGCAGACCGACGCTCTCATCGCCGGGTTTAAGGCGGAGCGCGATAAACCTGAATGGACGCTGCCGACCGGGCGCGATCTGGCACCGGAAATTCAGGGCGTATCTGACGCGTTTATTGGTCAGAGCACGCTGCTTGAGCGCGACGACGCGTTACTCTATAGCGAGCTGAATGCGACGCTGGCGCTCGGCCACATGCTGAGCATCGCCGATGCCCGCGCTGAGCGTCCGGAAGTACGCACATTTTATGTGTCGCGCGCCGGTTTTTACCTCACTAATTTGCCGTTTTACGGTCACGGCAGCATACCGGAACTCTACTACCAGCAAGTCAGTAGCCGCTGGTTTCTCGATCAGTCGCGGCGGCGCAATCCTGGGCGTGGCGTGCGCTGGCTGCACGGGCGCGATCTCAGCATGCCCACGGGGCAGCGCGTCACCGCCAGTATCCCGCTCGATGATAAAGGCCGCTGGTTCGGTGTGCTGGCGATGGATTTCCCCATCGGCGCGATGCGCGATTTCCTGAAAAACGCACTGAATGACGACGACAGCGGCGGCGAAATTCTGCTTTTCGACAGCCAGCTAAGCCCGATAGCCACGACCGCTTCCGGCAGCGACACCGCGCTGCATTTCACGGCGCAGGATAAAGCGATGCTGGCCCGCCAGATGGAGCTTGGCAACGAGGGCGACGCGCGGATGGATACCCGCTTCATCACCTGGGCGAAGCTCGATTATTTCGACGGTGTGCTGGTGAAAGTCACCACGGTGTCGCAAAGCGCGGAAGGGAAATTCGGCAAAGTGGCGATGGTGCTTGGCCTGCTGTGGCTGCTCTTTACCGCCATGCTGTTTCTCTCCTGGCGGGTGATCGTGGGTATGGTGCGCAATATGCTGACCATGCAGCGCTCGCTGAAATGGCGCGCCTGGTATGACACGCTGACGCGCCTGTACAACCGTGGCGCGTTCTTTGAGCGCGCGCGTATGGCGGCGAAAACGTGTTTTGCGCAAAGTGAGCCGTTTTCGGTTATCCAGCTCGATCTCGATCACTTTAAAAGCATCAATGACCGCTATGGTCATCAGGCGGGCGATAAGGTACTGACGTGGGCGGCGGGCATGTTAAGCCGTTCGCTGCGCGCCCAGGATGTGGCGGGGCGCGTCGGTGGGGAGGAGTTTTGCGTGATTCTGCCGGGTACGACCGCTGACGGGGCGCGGCAGGTGGCAGAGCGGATACGCCAGCGCATCAACAGCCAGGAGATTCTGGTGCGCCCGGATACGACCATTCGTATCAGCGTGTCGGTAGGCGTGAGCGAGGCGCGACGCGACGGCGATTACGATTTCGAGCATCTGCAGTCGATAGCCGATCACCGGCTTTATCTGGCTAAACAGCGCGGGCGCAATCAGGTATGTGACGAGGGGTAAGGCTTATGCCTTACCCAGAAAATGATCGAGCCCTTCGCGAAAGCCCGCCGGGCCGCGCTCGGTCGTGCGGTAGACGCGGGCGGGATCGTCATTTTTAAGCATCACGCCCTGGCGGTTTAAGCCTTTCACCACTACCGCCAGGTCGACGTTATCAAGCAGCGAGGCATCATCCGGCCCGTCGCCAAGCCCGATTGTGGTGCGCAGTGTGCCTTCACGCTTGCGGTACTGCTCTTTCAGCCAGTTCACCGCCTGGCCTTTACCGCCGCGTGCATCCAGCACGTGCCAGAAACGGCCACCCTCAATCATCATCAGGCCGAGCGCTTCAAGGCTTGCGGTAAAGCGCGCCAGGTTTTCGTCGCTGTCGCGCCAGATAACCGTCTCGGAAGCTTCCAGCAGCGTCGCCATCGCGGCAAGTTTCGGGCTAAGCCCGGTCCATTCGGCAATGGTTTTCTCATCCACATCGCTGAAGCAGAAAAGCTTATAGCCGTGCTCGTCGCGCAGGCGGTTAATCACGGCGAGGATGTCGTCATGGGGAACGCCATTTAGCAGGCGAGGGAAGTCAGGGCTATCCTCCCAGGCGGCGTCAAGCTGAATAATCGCGCCGTTCTCGGCGATAAAAGGCTGCCCGGAGAGACCAAGCGCATCCTGGATGGCGATAATTTCCGCCGCCGTTTTGGTGCTGGAGAGAATCACCGGCACCTGATGGTCGATAAGGCGAGTAAGCCACGCCTGCGCCGGTTCCCATTCATGCGTATTCGGGTCAAGCAGCGTGCCGTCCAGGTCAGTAATCACCAGCAAATCGTCATTCAGATGCGCCATAGTGGCTCCTTTTTACGCGCAGCCATTTGCCTGGCTAACCAGGAATAATCTCAATTAATCGGCCTTTTTTGCAGGGTTATTTTGAGATCGTTGCCACGAAAGGCGCGCGGTTGTTGGCTTGCAGTGAATATATGGTTCCATAATATTAGCAATGTATTATTCACCAAGAAAATATATCCTTGTGCGGCAAAAATTTTGCGGTATGTTGTTCATCGACATCAGTTTCCCTGGTGTAACGAATTTTAAGTGCTTCTTGCTTTCGCAAGCTTATCCCGGCTCCCCAGGCCGGGATATTTTTATGCTCAATGGTTCACTTCGCTCGGCCCCGCATCGCGGATATCCAGTTCAAACTCCTCGCCAAGCTCCCGACACGTATCCTTTCTGCGCGCATCCGCCAGGGTCGGGGAGACGCATTCTGGCGTGTGCCGCTCGTCTTCGCTAATCACCTCAATCGCGCCCAGCAGCGCGTCGATATCTGCCTGTGGCGTTTCTGGCGTTGGGTTTTCCGGTTTCATGGCATTCACCTCACACGACCCCATCACGCTAATTATAGCTGTCCGCCGGCAGGTGCCACTCAGCCCGGTGCCAGCAAAGCGGTTTTGTTCTACACTGGCACAATAGTGATAAGAGGAGCAGTTATGAACGTTAACGATCGGGTTACCGTTAAAACGGATGGCGGGCCGCGTCGTCCAGGCGTGGTGCTGGCCGTTGAGCCTTTTAATGAAGGTACGATGTATCTGGTTTCACTGGAGGAGTATCCGCTGGGAATATGGTTCTTTAATGAGAAAGATCACCCGGACGGGATATTTGTCGAAAAGGTGGAATAACACGTCATATTTTTTACTTATTGTTACGCCGCTCCGTTAATTCGGGGCGGCGTTATTTTTAAGACAGGGTTCATCCTCGCCTGAGCGATATGATGATGAGTCATGTAATCGTTCCGACGAGTGTCAGAGACGAATCGTGTAGGGTACAGGGTAAATTAACGTGCTGCGTTAGCGCATATTCACAAAAATGCCGTTGGTGACGTTATCGGTCAACCGCACAACATGATAGATCACTTGCTTATTATGGGTCTTGATTTTACGTTTTATATTCCCTTTATGAGACGAAACTGTCTTGGCCTTAATATTCATCTGATCGGAAATCTGAATCGTATCCTGGCCCGACATCCACATTCTCAGCATACTGGATTCAGTACGGCTTAAAGAAAGTGTAGGCAAACTGATTTTGCCAATGCACTGCATATCTTTGGTTAAATAATCTCCCAGAATGGCGTCCAGCGACTCCGGTTTAATCGATTTAGAGCTAATTAAAAGATTCTTACGCACCCGTAAATATTCATCGAAGTGAATATTGGCAATCGCCATAAAAACAATAAATAACGTACCGGGATGCTGATTAATGATGTGCTTTATATGCTGACTGCTTTCGGGATCGTGAATGAAACAGTCTTCATTAATAAACACCACATGGGGCTTACGTAGCTGACAGGCTTCTTCCAGAGTTTCTACGCTATCAGCATGAAATATCTGGCGTTTCCTTACTCCTCTTGTCGATAAATAACCGGTTAGCCCGAGCCTGGTATAGCTGCAGAGATCCATAATAATCGTTGACATAGCCTACCCTCACTAAACGCGTTATCCGTTAAAGCACAACGATTGCTCCACCAGCCTGAGAACGACCGCCGTTCTGCCAAGACCAGCATTTACGGGATAATAAAGCGTCAAACGGCGTACCGCAGACCGATAGCGTGAATCGTATCAGCCGGGTATCGAAGTCATTCAGGCGACCCCAACTATCCCGTAAAGTTACGTATAATTTGCCAGGAAAGTTCTTAAAGTAAAGAGGCGATCCGGTTCTGTGAGAGGCGTAAAATCATTAATTCCGCCTGGGATGTATGGTCAGCCAGAGAATATATTTTCCATATTAGGAATATCCTTAGGATGACCATTTAAAGAGAGGGGTTAACCCTTTGCAGGAATTTCGCTAACGATATCAGTCAACAAGTGAAATATTTCTGCGAATAAATGTTCACAGAACGGTGCTATTAAGGGCATTAACGCAGCGAGGACGATTATCCCGATACTCAGCGTCAGCGGAAAGCCAATGGCGAATACGGTCAACTGCGGGGCCATACGGTTTAACAGGCCAAGCGCCAGGTTTAATGACAGCAAAAGGGTAATCATCGGCAGCGCCATCATGACGCCATTAATAAAAATCAGACCGCCCGCGCGGGTCAGCGCCATGAAAGCGTTGCTGTTAATCGCTTCGCCGCCAATGGGCAGGGTGTGAAACGTGTCGGCAAGAATGGAGATAAGCCACAGATGACCGTTAACCGTGAGAAACAGCAGCATCGCCAGCATATCGATAAAGCGCGCCAGCACCGGCATATTCAGACGGCTGCCCGGATCGAAAAACGTGGCGAATGAGAGCCCCATTTGCAGACCGATAAGCTCGCCTGCGGTGCGCACCGCCGCGAAGGCAAATTGCATCGTAAAGCCGATGGCAACGCCGATAAGGATCTGCTGCAACCCCAGCCACAGCCCTTCGAGCGAGAAAATCGGCACGTTACTGCCGGGAATATTGGGCGCGAGCGCAATGGTAATCAGCAGCGCCAGACCAATCTTGACGCGGATGCTAATGGAACGCTCGCTTAAGATAGGCGCGGTGCTGATAAGAGCCAGCACGCGCAGCAGCGGCCAGAAGTACAGAGTCAGCCAGTGAAGATACTGGTCGCTGGTGAATTGCAGCATGGGCGCGGCCGTCAGCCGATGATATACGGCAGGTTAGAAAACAGCGTGCGCATATAGTCGAGCAGCAGGTTGAGCATCCACGGGCCCGCCGCCACGATAACAACAAACACCGCCAGAATTTTCGGAATGAACGACAGCGTCATTTCGTTAATCTGGGTGGCCGCCTGCAAAATACTGATAAACAGGCCGGTCACCAGCGCCACCAGCAGCAGGGGCGCGGCAAGCGCGAGCGCGACTTTCATGGCTTCCGTGCCCATCATCATGACCGATTCTGGCGTCATCATGCACCTCGTTAACTGTAAAAGCTTTGGGCAAGCGAACCGACAAGGAGCTGCCAGCCATCAACCAGCACAAACAGCATCAGCTTGAAGGGCAGGGCGATAGACGCAGGCGGCACCATCATCATCCCGAGCGCCATCAGCACGCTCGCCACCACCAGATCGATGATCAGGAAAGGGATAAACACGGTAAAGCCAATCTGGAACGCGGTTTTCAGCTCGCTGGTAACATACGCGGGCAGCAGGATGCGCATCGGCACCGCTTCCGGCCCCTGAATCGGCTGCGTATTGGCAAGCTTTGCGAACAGCGCCAGATCCGCCTCGCGGGTCTGACGCAGCATAAATTCACGCAGCGGTTGTGCGCCGCGGTCGAGCGCCACTTCCATCGAAATTTTGTTTTCGGTGAACGGCTGATAGGCGTCGGAATAGATCTTATCGATAACCGGCGACATGATAAAAAAGGTCAGGAACAGCGCGAGGCCCAGCAGCACCTGGTTTGGCGGCGCGGACGGGGTGCCGAGCGCGTTACGCAGCAGACCGAAAACGATAATGATGCGCGTAAAGCTGGTCATCATTAACAGAATGGCGGGCAGGAACGTCAGCGAGGTGATAAACACCAGCGTCTGTACCGGCAGCGACCAGCTCTGACCGCCGCCCGATATCGGCTGGCTGACAAGACCCGGCAGTTGTGCCATCGCAGGCGCCGCCAGCAGGCCGAGCGCGAGGAAAGAAAGATTCAACCAACGACGCATTACTTTCTCCCGCTACGCTTAAGCAGATTTTTCATCAGGTTCTGGAATTCAGCGCCCGGCACGGTTTCCGGCTCCTGCGCGGGTGGCGCAGGCGGCAGAGTGTGCAGGGGCGTGATAGAGGTGGCGGTCACGCCCAGCACCAGGCGGGCGTCTTCCACTTCGACAATCACAATCTTTTCGCGAGCCCCAAGGCTCAGGCTGCTGTTGAGCTTCAGACCACGCATCCCGGTGCTTTTAGCCGCGAAGCCAAAACGCTTTGCCATCCAGGCAAACAGCAGAATAAAGAGGATAATCAGCGTCAGCGCGCCGCTTACCTGGATTAAGGATGAGCCGGCGTCGGGCATTGCCGGCTGTGCAACCGTGGTCTGATTTTTCATTTAACGACTCAGGCGACGCATACGTTCTGACGGGGTAATAATGTCGGTGATGCGCACGCCATATTTATCGGCGACGACCACGACTTCACCCTGAGCAATCAGGTAACCGTTGATGAGGATATCCAGCGGCTCGCCGGCGAGACCGTCCAGCGCGACCACGGAACCCTGCGTCAGACGCAGCAGCTCTTTAATGGTCATGCGAGTGCGGCCCAGCTCCACGGTGAGTTTCACCGGGATATCCATAATCAGGTTGATATCCTGGAGCGCGCCGACCATGTCGCCGCCTTCCAGCGCGCGGAACACGCTATCCGCCGAGCTCTTGCCCGCGGTTTTCTGCTCGCTCAGCGCATCGGCCCACAGATCGTCTGCGGAGTCGCCGGTGCTTTTTTGTTCTTTCAGTGCATCAGCCCACAGATCGTCCATTTCACCAGCATTTTCATCGGACGGTTTGTTAATGTCACTCATTGGGCTGTTCCTCATTCAGCGAATTCAAAATTGGGTTGATCAAATGTTCAACGCGCAGGGCGTATTGCCCGTTTACGGTGCCGTACTGGCTGGTGAGAACCGGTACGCCATCCACATGCACCAGAATGCGATCCGGCTTATCAATGGGCAGCACGTCGCCTGGCTTCAGCTTCAAAATCTTCGAGAGTCGCAGCGGGATCTCGGCGAAGTTAGCAATTAACTCCAGCTCCGAGTGCTGCACCTGCCGTACCAGAGTGTCGCGCCAGTTCTGATCTTCCTGACGGGAGTTTTCCAGCGGCGGGTTAACCAGCAGTTCACGCAGCGGCTCAATCATGCTGAACGGCAGACAGATATTAAACTCGCCGGTCAGGTTACCAATCTCGACGTGAAACGGGGTGTTAACCACGATATCGTTCGGCGAGGTGGTGATATTGGTGAATTTCACCTGCATCTCTGAACGCACATACTCCACGTCCAGCGGGTTAATCGCTTTCCACGCGTCGCTGTAGGCTTCAAGCGCCAGCTTGAGCATACGGTTGATGACGCGCTGTTCGGTGTGGGTAAATTCGCGGCCTTCCACTTTAGTCGGGAAGCGGCCATCACCGCCGAACAGGTTGTCCACCGCGATAAACACCAGGCTTGGCGAAAACACAAACAGCCCGGTACCGCGCAGCGGTTTTAAATGAATCAGGTTAAGGTTGGTCGGCACCGGCAGGTTGCGGGCAAACTCGTGGTAGGGCTGAATACGAATCGCCCCCACGGTGATGTCCGGGCTGCGGCGCAACAGGTTAAACAACCCCATACGGAACTGGCGCGCGAAGCGTTCGTTGATAATCTCCAGCGCCTGGAGGCGCTCGCGCACCACGCGACGCTGGGTATTGGGATCGTAGGGGCGAATGTCGCCATCGCCGCCTGTCGCTTGCTGTTCCGCGCTCTGCTCGCTGTCGCCGTTTAACAGCGCATCGATTTCGGCCTGAGAAAGAATGCTGTCGCCCATGGCTTTACCGCAGAATAAAGGCAGTGTAGAGGACGTCAGTCACTACCTGCTTCGGTTGTCCTGCCACCAGCGGCGCGGAAAGCGTCTGTTTAATCGCTTCCACCAGCTTCTGTTTGCCTTCATCGGTCGCGAGCTGCGAGGCATCCTGACGGGAGAAGAGCAGCAGCAGACGGCTGCGTACTTCCGGCAGATAGTCGCTAAGACGCTGGCGGGTCGCCTCGTCCTTCAGACGCAGCGTAATGCCGACATACAGCACACGGTCGGCATCACCCAGGTTCACGGTGAAGGTGTCCAGTGCGAAAAAGACCGGCGCTGGCGGCGGTTCTGGCGCCGCTTTAGCCGCGGTGGTGCCATGCTGCTGCATACGCCAGTAGCTGTAACCTGCCGTCGCACAGGCAGCGAGAGTTATAATGACCAGTAACGGGATCCAGATGGAGCGTTTACGGCCTTTACCTTTGGTGATTGCGCTGTCAGTCATCAGACTCGGGTTTCCTGTATCAGTACTGCGATAGAGTGATTATCCCGTCTCTGCGCGCAGTCAAAGCCTGGAAAAAACGGGAATAATCACGTTACCTCTGGCGTTAGGCAAAGATATCGACCGCGCCATTGCCGCGAGCGGCTGCCTGAAGGCTTGCCGGAGCGGCAATCGCTTCTTCTTCACCATTCAGGCTAAAAGCGCCGCCAGAACGGGATGCGGCAGACTGTTGCGGGTTGTTTTGCTGCTGCTGACCGCTAAAGTTTTCGCTGCTGATGCTGCTCTGACCGAGCTGAATGCCGTTTTCCGCAAGCTGCGCGCGCAGCGTCGGCAGGGCGGCTTCCAGCGCTGCACGCACATGACTGTGCGGCGACACCATCTGAACCTGCGCCATGTTGTCATCAATCTTCAGGCTGATCTGCACCGCGCCCAGCTCTTCCGGGTGCAGGCGCAGCTCGGCGCTCTGCTGGCCGTTGCGGGTAAACAGCGTGATGTGCTGGCTCACCGAGTTCTGCCAGTCCGGGGTGCCGAGCGGCGCGGTGACCTGCGGGGTCGGCATCGTCATTGCCGGCGTGGTGTTCTGGGTGCCTTGCGTGGTCGTGGAGGCCAGCGCGTGCAGGTTCAGGTTATGCGGCACCTGCGTGCTGCTCACATCCGCGGCGGTTTTATCGAGCGTCGAGACCGGCGCAACAACATCCGAAGCTGCCTGGCCGGTGACCGGCGCAGTCGCAGCGGCGGCCGTCAGCGGGGTGGCGGCGTCATCGCTTTTCGCGCTGGTTTTGGCATCGCTTTTGGCGTTGCCGAGCGTCTGGGTCAGGCTTGCCGCCGGGCTAAAACCATTAGCGCTCAGTGCGGCAACGCCCTGCGCCTGGGTCTGCATTGGTGCGTCAGCTGCCGCGTTCGGCTGCTGGGTCTGCGGCAGCATCGCGAAGAGGGCGCTTAACGCGGCCATATCTTCATCGCTGAGTTTTTTATCGTCGTCAAGACCGGCGGTTTTCAGCGCGGGCTTCGCGGCGTCCGCCGTCACTGCCTGCGCGTCGCCGGCGGCAAGCGTCAGGTCGGCCGGCGTGATCTCGCCGTTGGTCAGTTGATCCAGCAGACGTGCGAGATCGTTCTGCACGCCTTGCTGGCCCGCCGTGGCATCGGCCAGCGTTTTACCCGCCAGCGTCTCTTTACCGGCACCCTGCAACTGCGCGAGCGACAGCGTTTTGCCGTCGGCAAACGGCAGCTTGCCTGAGAAATGCTGGCCTAACAGCGCCAGAAAATCCTGCGCCGCGTCGCCGCCTTTCGCATCGACGCCTTTCAGCCCGGCACCGGTGCCAGTCGCATCGACGTCACTGGTAAGCACAACATTGGGCAACGTAATCATTCGCCTTTCCTCATTGATGCCCGCTGGGCAAATTCATCCATTCTTTTTTGATCGAGCCGGTTTTCCGCCAGCAGCGCCGCGCTGGCGTGCCGGTCCTGGAGCGTTTGCCAGGCCTGAAGACGCTGCTTTTTCTCTTTCCAGAACGAGAGCGCCTGATCGACTTTGGTATTCCACTGCGTAAGCTGGAGGCGATGCTGTTCAATCGCTTTCTCCAGCGTCTGGATAAACTGCTGGTAATTCACCCAGCGGTTACTGGCAATCCCCTGGGTCATGGTCTGATTCAGGTTATTGCGATATTCCTGCTGATAATTCATCAGCATCGACAACTGTTCTTCCGCCTGCTGACAGCCGCGACGCATTTCGCCAAGCCGCAACGCGGCATCGTCGACTTCTTTCTCAGCCATATCTTTAAGCGTGTTCAGCGCGCCATTTTGTTTCATGGCTACCTCCCTCATACCTCATCAAACTGACGGGAAGATAAGTTCCAGTGCCTGCAACGCATCCTCTACACCGGAACGTTCGTAAATACCCTGCTGCAGAAACGCTTCCAGTTGCGGCCACAGCGTAATGGCGCGATCCAGCATCGGATCGCTGCCTTTGGCATAAGCCCCAACGCTCACCAGATCGCGGTTGCGCTGGAAACTTGAAAGCAGCTGTTTGAAGGTCCGCACGCGCGCGTAATGCTCTTCGCTGATGATGGCTGTCATCACGCGGCTGATGGACGCTTCGATATCAATCGCCGGATAGTGACCGGCTTCCGCGAGGCGACGCGACAGCACGATGTGGCCGTCGAGAATGGCGCGCGCGGAGTCGGCGATCGGGTCCTGCTGGTCGTCGCCTTCGGTCAGTACGGTATAAAACGCGGTAATCGAGCCGCCGCCGCTGATGCCGTTACCGGCGCGCTCGACCAGCGCGGGCAGTTTGGCGAACACCGAAGGCGGGTAGCCTTTGGTCGCAGGCGGCTCGCCGATGGCCAGCGCGATTTCACGTTGCGCCATCGCGTAACGGGTCAGCGAATCCATGATCAGCAGAACGTGCTGACCGCGGTCGCGGAAATCTTCTGCGATGCGGGTGGCGTAGGCGGCACCCTGCATACGTAATAAAGGAGAGACATCCGCCGGGGCGGCAATCACCACCGAGCGGGCGCGCCCTTCGGCACCGAGGATGTTCTCGATAAAGTCTTTGACTTCACGGCCACGCTCGCCGATAAGCCCCACCACGATGACATCCGCCTGGGTGTAGCGCGCCATCATGCCGAGCAGTACCGATTTACCGACGCCGGAGCCCGCGAACAGGCCCATACGCTGGCCGCGACCGACGGTCAGCAGGGCGTTAATCGGGCGCACGCCCACGTCCAGCACGTCTTCAATGGCAGTACGTTGCAGCGGGTTAAACGGCGGGGTGATAAGCGCGCCGGTGGTTTCGGTGTCAGGGGAGGGCAGACCATCAAGCGGCTTGCCCGCGCCGTCCAGCACGCGGCCAAGCAGTTGCGGGCCGAGCGGCAGCTGTTTGCTGCTCTGTAACCCTTCGCCGCCCCCCGAACGGGCATAGACGCGCGCGCCCGGCAGAATGCCTTCGACTTCTTCGAGCGGCATTAAAAACAGTTTCTGGCCGTTAAAGCCGACCACTTCGCTTTCCACTTCCTGGAGCTGCGTGCCTTCCTGACGTTCGATAATACAGGTCGCGCCGAGCGGCAGTTGCAGCCCGGTCGCTTCCAGCACCAGGCCGGTGGCGCGGGTCAGGCGACCGTAGCGGCGCACCGACGGCAGTTGCGCCATTTTGGTCTCGAAGTTATCGAGCGTATTGAGCCAGCGGGTCAGACGGGCGGTCATTACACCACTCCTGGTGCGGCCAGGCGGCACAGTTCCTGCCAGCGCGTCGCCACGCTCGCATCGAGATCGCCTTCATCGGCGGAGACTTTGCAGCCGCCCGGATGGAGGGTCGGGTCGCCGCGCAGACGCCAGCCGTGCAGGCTTAAGGTCGCGCCGAGCATCTCTTCGACGCGCTGTAAATCGTCCGGATGCACGCGCAGCTGCGGTTTGCCGCTAAACAGCGGCTCCTGCTGCAACAGCGTCTGGATCTGCTTAATCAGGTGGTTGTTATCTACCTGAACGTGGCCGATCACCTGGCGCGCGGCTTCCAGCGCCATCTGCATCAGGCGCGAGGCGATGACGCTGTCGAGCGCGTCCAGGGTGTACTGGAACTCGCTCACCAGCTGCTGCATACGCGCGTGTATTGGCCCCTGCTGGGCGCGCGCTTCGGCGAGCCCCTGTTCGAATCCTTTGGAATGGCCTTCCTGGCGGCCCTGCTCGAAGCCCTGCTGACGCCCTTCGGCGAGCCCGGCGTTAAAGCCTTGCTCATGCGCCTGGGTTTGCATCATCACCAGCGCCTGCTGCTGTTGCTGCAGGCGTAACTGCTCTTCGTCGACTTCTTCGCTTTCGCCGCTGACCGTCTCGTCGAATGCCGTGAATTCCGGCATTACAGGCGGGGAGAGGTCATCCGGCATCCAGCGCTGCCAGGGAAGCTTATTAGACATAGGTATCCTCGCCGCTGCCAATTACCATCTCGCCGGTTTCCGCCAGACGACGGACGATGAGCAGGATAGCTTTCTGTTCGTTTTCCACCTGAGACAGACGCACCGGCCCGCGGTTGGCCAGGTCGTCGCGCAGGATATCGGCCGCACGCTGCGACATGTTGCGCAGGAATTTCTCGCGCAGCGGCTGCTCGGCACCTTTGAGGGCGATAAGCAGAGATTCGGACTCCACTTCCTGCAGCAGGCGCTGGATGGAGCGGTCGTCGACTTCCACCAGGTTTTCGAACAGGAACATTTCGTCGATGATTTTCTGCGCCAGATCGCCGTCGAATTCGCGCACTGCCGTAATAACGGCTTCTTCTTGCTGCGTTTTCATCAGGTTGATAATTTCCGCCGCTGTTCTCACGCCGCCCATTTTGCTGCGCTTGAGGTTCTGGCCGTCGAGCAGGTTGTTCAGCACTTCGGTCAGCTCCGCCAGCGCCGCCGGCTGGACGCCGCCGAAGGTGGCGATACGCAGCATCACATCGTGACGCAGACGCTCGTCGAACAGCGCCAGGATATCCGCCGCCTGGGCACGTTTGAGGTGCACAAGAATGGTGGCGATAATCTGCGGGTGTTCGTCGCGAATAAGGTCGGCGGCGCTCTGCGGCTCCATAAAGTTGAGCGTTTCCATACCCGAAGTGGTCTCTTTGGAATCGAGAATATCTTCGAGCAGGCTGGAGGCGCGTTCTTCGCCCAGCGCTTTGACCAGCACCGAACGCAGGTAGTCGTTGGTGTTGATGCTCAGCGCCGCGAACTGTTCCGCTTCCTGTTCAAACTCCGCCAGCACGTCAGTCAGCTGTTTGTTAGAGATCTGACGCACGCTCGCCATCGCGGCGCTGAGGTGCTGCACCTCGCGAGGCGAGAGGTGTTTGAACACCTCCGCCGCGCGGTCTTCACCGATGGTCATCAGCAGAATGGCGCTTTTATCGGTACCCGACAGACCATTGGCATTAGCGTTGGAATTAGCGTTACTCATAGCTCGTTACTCATCCACTGGCGGATGACCAGCGCGACCACGCGCGGATCGTTATCTGACATTTCGCGGATACGCTGGCTCATTACTTCGGCGCTCAGGCGCTGGTTAGCGCGGCGCTGCTGCGTCTGTTCGTCTTTGCTCAGGCGAACTTCCACGGACTCTTCCACTTCTTTACGCTGCTGCTGCATTTCCTGGACGCGCTTCACTTCTTCAGCACGGCGCTGCAGCTGCGGACGGACCGCTTTACGCCACAGCAGCCAGGCGACAATCAGCACCACCAGCCAGCGGCCTGCGGACAGAAGCTGATCGATGAACGCTTGTTGCTTCCAGAACGGCAGTTCGCCACCGGATTCATCGCTCGCGGTAAACTGCGAGTTAACGACGTTCAGGGTATCGCCGCGCTTGTCGGAGTAGCCCATCGCTTCGCGGGTCAGGTCTTCAATCTGTTTCAGCTGCTCGGCAGTCAGCGCGAGCGGCTTGCCATTGCCCAGCTGACGGTAGTTCACCACCACCGCGACGGAGAGACGCTGCACGTCGCCCACGTTCATTTTGGTGTGGCGAATGGTGCGATCCACTTCGTAGTTCGTGGTTTCATCACGCTGGCTGCTGTGCGGGCCGCTGCTCGCACCTGCAGTGCTGGTGCTCTGGGTACGCTGCGCGTTCTGACCATTGGCGTTCTGACCGTTGGCGTTCTGGCCATTGTTCTGGCCGGCAGGCGCGTCGATAGGCGCGCTGTTGGCCGGAGCAGGCTGGTTAGAGAGCGCGCCCGGTACGCCGCCCGGATAGGCACCGCCCACCTGGTCGTTGGTGTTCAGCTGACGAGAGCGGACGGCCATCTGCGACGGGTCGCTGTTCGGACGGTACTGCTCTTCGGTCTGTTCTTTATTAGAGAAGTCGATCTGCGCGGTGACCTGGGCATGGACGTTGCCGGTGCCGACGATAGGCGCAAGGATAGATTCGATACGGCGCTGAATACGGCCTTCAACATCGGAGGCGTATTTGAGCTGCGCGTCGTTAAGATCACGAGCGCCGGTGCCGGACTGCGTCAGCAGGCGACCGGTCTGATCCACAAGCGTTACGTTGCCCGGCGGCAGGCCCGCAACGGCGCTGGACACCATGTGCACGATGGCGGCGACCTGGCCATCATCGAGCGCGCGGCCCGGCTGCAGGTTCAGGGTGACCGACGCGGAAGGGGATTTCTGCTCGCGAACAAATAAAGAGGGTTTCGGCATGGCGAGGTGAACACGCGCATTCTTCACCGGACCTAACGTCTCGATGGTGCGCGCCAGCTCGCCTTCCAGCGCGCGCTGGTAGTTAACCTGCTCGCTGAACTGGCTGATGCCGAATTTTTCCTGATCCATCAGCTCAAAGCCCACGGCGCCGCCTTTCGGCAGCCCCTGCTGGGCGAGACGCAGACGCAGATCGTACACCTTCTCGGCAGGCACCATGATAGAGGCACCGTTATCCGCGAAGTTGTAAGGAATATTCATCTGAGTCAGTTGGGTGACGATAGCGCCGCCGTCCTGATCGCTCAGATTGCTGTAAAGCACGCGGTACTCCGGCTGTTTTGCCCAGAGCACCAGAGCCACAATAATAGCCACCGCGGCGGCCCCGGCCACCATTAAGGGGATCTTCGGGTTTGCGCGTAAGCGGTTGAGCCACTCTACGGTTTTATTTTGTGGCGTTTGAGTTGAAGCTGCGGCAGTCATTGCGCCCCTCTTGACTCAGCGTTGACAGAATAATGCGTGTTATGAAGCAAAACGGACTCCCGGGTCGGCAAGCACGACTAAAGTTCCACTTGGATGGCGAGGGTCATTATTGGCTGTCGCGCGTTTTTCTATGGGTCAAATAGGTTGGTTTTTTATCGTTATTTAGAGCCTTTATCCCATTGACAAAGTGTTACTCTGCACCCCGTTGAAAAATCATCCAGGGGTAAAAGATGGCTATTCAGGGTATTGAAGGGGTACTCCAGCAGATGCAGGCCACCATGCAGGTGGCGCGCAATAATGCTGTCGAGACCCCGCCCTCCGTGAGTTTCGCCGGAGAGTTACAGGCCGCGCTTGGACGTATCAGCGATACGCAAAACGCCGCCCGCACTCAGGCGGAAAAATTCGCAATCGGCACGCCGGGCGTGGCGCTGAACGATGTGATGGTCGACCTGCAAAAATCGTCTATCTCGCTGCAGATGGGCATCCAGGTGCGCAACAAGCTGGTTGCGGCGTACCAGGATATTATGAATATGCAGGTTTGACAGGCCTGACTCGCTGATAAGATTGAAAAATCTGGCATCCCTGGCGTCTCGCTTTTGCTGGTGGACTTCAGTCTGCACGCGAAGCATAACGACATCATGGTCGCCAGTATTGGCGGCGAGTTCACCATTAAAAGGCTGGTGACGTACCCGGTGGCGCAGCTGCGCGCCGAGAACCCGGCTTACCCGCCTATCGCTGTTTATGACGCCGACGACCTCGACATCGTCGGCGTTGTCATTTGCGTAATACACCCTCTGCACCGCAATGTTCGCGCTGGTTGTTATGAACTCGTTCTACACGAGCTGCGAGACGGCATTTCGTCCCGATCTTGTCGGTCAGCCGATCGTGGCGCTTTCCAATAACGACGGCTGCGTGATAGCGCGCAGCCGCGAAGCCAAAGCGCCTGGCATAAAAATGGGCATGCCCTGGTTCCAGCTGCGTGAGATGCAGTTTCCACAGCGGATCATAGCCTTCTCAAGCAACTATGAACTCTATGGCGACATGAGCCAGCGGGTGATGACCACGCTTGAGGAACTGTGCCCGCGCGTTGAGGTATACAGTATCGATGAAGCATTCTGTGACCTGACGGGTGTACGGAACTGTCGCGACCTGGCTGATTTTGGCGGGGAGATACGCGAGACGGTGCGGCGTAACACGCGGATTCATTGTGGGGTAGGTATCGCCCAGACGAAGACGCTGGCGAAACTCGCCAATCGCGCGGCAAAGGAGTGGCCGCAGACGGGCGGGGTGGTGGACCTGTCGAACCAGGCGCGCCAGCGGCGACTGATGGCGCTGATGCCGGTGGAGGAAGTCTGGGGCGTCGGTCGGCGTATTGCCAGAAAGCTGGAGGCAATGAGTATTAAAAATGCACTGCAGCTATGCGATACCGACATCCGCTTTATCCGCAAACACTTTAACGTCGTGCTGGAGCGCACCGTGCGCGAGCTGCGCGGCGAGCCCTGTCTGGAGATCGAAGAGTTTGCCCCGGCGAAACAGGAAATCGTCTGCAGTCGGTCATTCGGGGAGCGAATCACCGACTATGAAGCGATGCGCCAGGCGATCTGCAGCTATGCGGCGCGTGCGGCGGAAAAGCTCCGCGGCGAACATCAGTTCTGCCGGTACATTTCGGTGTTCGTGAAAACGTCGCCGTTCTCTGCTGAACCGTATTACGGCAACCACGCCGGGACTAAGCTGCTGACGCCCACACAGGACACGCGCGACATAATTGCCGCGGCGACGCGCTGCCTCGATGCGGTCTGGCGCGACGGCCACCGGTACCAGAAAGCGGGCGTTATGCTGGGTGACTTTTTCAGCCAGGGCGTGGCGCAGCTGAATCTGTTTGACGAGAACGCGCCGCGCGCGAACAGCGAGGCGCTGATGTCACTGATGGACAAACTGAACCAGCAGGGCCGGGGAACCCTGTATTTTGCGGGGCAGGGTATCTAGCAGTCGTGGCAGATGAAGCGCGAGATGCTGTCGCCGTGTTATACGACACGGCTTGCAATTGTGCCGACCGTGCGGGCTTGGTAAAAGTGATGTTTACACATTTATAATGCAAGATAACGTCCGCTTTGAGCGAGGAGCAGACGTTGCGGCATCAAAAATAGTAAGGCTATAAGAATTAAATAAACAGATAAGTGGTGGATATATATATTTAATATGTAGGATATCAATTTAATATCACTCTTGAATCCCAACATAAAACATAGGCATACGTGACTATTTACCCACTCCGATTTTGCCCATTTCAAAAAATTAATTTTTCACTTCGCATAAATAACTCAATATCATTATACGATGAACTTGGTACTGTTGACAGACCTAGTTTTTTTAAACTTTTCACCAATTGTTGATTTCTCTTTTTTTCTGTTATCGACAGAGTCAATGGTTTATCGCCATAAAATTTCTTCCACTCTTCCGCTAAATATTTTTCCGCCATGGTTGTCTTAACCAATTCCGCATCAATTGTTGATATCATCCTTAATACGATTTCGCCAAAACCTATTACACCCCGCAATGATAAATTTATTCTATCTTCATCTGAGTTTTGTTTATATTCCGGTAATTCTTGAACCCCAAGACTTGTAGCAGTGAGTGAAGAATAGTTAGCCTCAGCGTCTTTAAAGGATTTTTTTGATATATTTCCTGAGTGAACCAATGAATTTCTAAGCTCTTTGAAATATCTATAACATTTCATTAGATTGTTTATGTGATTTTTTGAGTTTTTCTTGTTGGTCAAATAAAAAGAGTAAAAAGCTTTTTCCATCATAATGGAATGATGTTGGGTCATGCTTGACAATACAGACATTATCCCTTGAGTGCTTTTTTGCAGTGTGGGGAATTGCAATGATTTTGAATCAATAGATGCTTTTAGTTCTGTTATTATTCCTTCACACCAAATTTCATATAAGGAGCAAAATTCTATTAGTAATATCTTTGAAAATTCATTTTGTTGTTTCTCCCAAGATGTTTCAATACATGCTTTTTTCAAGTCGGCCCTAACTGTACTTCCGGTAATTGAACTACCAGAAATAAATCGTGAGGTTAACTCTGATTGATTTACATCAGGCTTAACTTTAACATAACCTTCGACTTGCCATCTAAGATTCCACAAAGCTATGGTAGTTGGCCATGCAAAATCAAAAATTTCTGTTAATCTATTTGCGGCTTTTCTGGACGTGTTAAAAAAAAGCTTTTCTTTCATAAAATATCCTTATATTAAATACCATAATAAATTGGGTGATTAAATTTCATAGGAACTATTTAATTAGTATACATTTAATGGATACAACCTAAATATACTTCACCAAAGGTTTTTATGGCCAATTGACTAAATTCAGTTGATAGATTTTTCGACAAAATCAACCCTTTGTTAATAGTTTTAAATGTAGCAAATTCAGGCATTTCATCCCCAAGAGATTCATTTTCCCTAAGCATAGAATGTCGTAGCGTTGCAAAAAGTTCAAACCCAAGAGGGGCTTCTATTGGGGGTTCATAGCCGTAATCGTAACCGTAAGTTAAGATTTTTGCATTTCCAGTTATTGTTTCTCTAAACCTAACACCACTAAAAGATGCTACCAGATCAGCAAGTTGTATCCCACAAACTTCATGAGATGAGCATGTTATGACGTTTACTTCATCAGAACAAAGGCTGAGAGTTTCTGTAGAATTTATGATACCTTCATCGAGAAAAATATTACCTTTTTCCTCTGGAAAGTTCTTAATCAATAAGCTTAATAAAAAAGATACGTCTTCATAAGAACGATGCCGGTACTCACTTGGCATAATAAATGCTCCCCATTGACAACTTGAGTTCAAGTAAGAAACAAGTTCACCCCTCAAATTTCTTAAATGTTCAGATCTATCCATTCTCGCGCATGAATGATGTTCACCAACAGAGTACTTTGAAAGAATGCTGTATATATTAGACTGAGGATCATGATTACAAAATACATAAGCCAAGATCATAAACCCGGCCGCCTCGTGCACCGACTCATCAATGTAAATATTCAAAGCCTTTTCCTTTCAACAAAATATTGTTTCTTACGTTATATTATAAGTATACTTCATTGAATTACAAACACCATTTTGAGTTGAAAAACATCCTAATATTAATTTGTCATTTTGTCTGTGACATGATTCTAAATATGCTAAATCTTAAATCATTGAAATGTCCGTTTCTAGTATGAAGCAGACAAGCTAGTTGGGCTGAATCTCCGCTATGAGCGAGGAGCGGACATTTTCCTGCTGACGGAGGCTGATAAATGAATGGTATTTTCATTCATTTCATAGTTTTTTATAATGTTTTGTTATAATTAAAACCTGCCATAAACGTTCTCTTTCCGCTAGTATCAAAGGACAGCATTGCTACTAGGATAACGAGAATGTTTAATTTAACCATCGATGAATCAGCGTCGCCAGTTTCCCGCGAAACCGTTGAGCGGACAGCCTATTCTTTGGGAGTTAGTAGTTTTACGTTCACTCCATTACCTTATAATGAGCTATCAAAAAAACTAGGATATAAAGCAAGTTTGCTAATGCTATGCCTTTCAAAAAACCCTAATGTCAGCCTTCCTGCATTAAAAGGGACTGTAGAATTAATTTCTACACTAACTGAATATCCAGCGTTCAAAGTTAACTCGTTAACAACAGCTAATAATGCCTATCCAGTTTTCACATTGGAGACATTGGCTGCTAACGGTATATTTTCAAACGATTTGGAATTTTATACAAATATCTCTCATTGCTTTCGAATTAGTCCAGAATTAAAAGTACCAAAGATATCTCTAGGTTTGAATGCAAGAGGATCGTATGAATTAGACTTATCCTTGGAATTGGTGATTATTAAAGAATTGATTGAATACTCTGTAGCAAAAGTGATCGTTGAATTTGATGGCCCGATGCATCTTAATTCAGATAATGTTCGTAATGATAAACTAAGAGATTCTTATGTCCAAAGTCAAGGGGCTACGGTTTTTCGTATTCAGAGCGTGAACACACATGATCTGACCAAAATCCAGCAAACCGAGAAATCACATGAACAATTGATGGCACACATTGGAAATATTAAAGAACACTTCCGCAGGAGACTATTCGAATTTTTAAAAACGTTTCATAATAGTTGATTAGCGACTATAAGTGAGTACCCCTCAATCAGAAATTATCACTTATAGCAATTCAGCATCAATCCAAATTAATGGCAATACCCCAGAGATTAGCTAATACACTAGCAACGTCCGCTCCTGGCACAAAGCTGACAGGGCTATTGCCTCGCAAGTCGCTCTCATTAGAAATAGACTAAACCGTTCGGAAAGTTACTTGCTGTTTGAGTAGAAAACAGGGCAATCTTAGTAGATTGACCTGATACCTGGAGCTATATCAGATGAATATGATGCTAAAATTTATGCTCTCTCAGTATGCTCAACTGCCCATACCACAGGACATCCTTCATAGCTGGCTTGAAAAATGGATTTATGAGCAGGAAAAATACTGTGTGGATACCACCTTTTCAGCACGTTTTCCATGGAAAGAAACTGGCTTACCACAAGAGTATTTTTTACAGCGTAAACTCAATATTGATGGTCATCAGTTTCTTACTGGTCCGCGTTATCGCGGGGGCGATATCAATAACCCTTTCATTGATATTGTCGCTTCAGACTCCAACATAGATTGCTCTGTACTCAAATCTGTCTGCCAGGAGTGGGAGCAGCTAAAGCCACAGTACATTCGAATTCTCACGCCCGGCCACGAAGAAAGTCAGGGTATAACAGACCAATTTATCTATGCATCCTGGCTGTCTGGTGCTTCAGAATATCCGGATGACACAGTAACCCTGAGATTGGCTGAGTACGTCGATTTTGAATGGTGCCGACGGGCTCTGATGGATGCCTATCAGTATTCGTTGTTAGCTATCCCAGCCTTAAGAGGCAATCTGTGCCCTGTCGATGAAGAAGAGCTCAGTAATCATATTTCAGAAGGTAATGCGCATATTGTTTACGAAGAGGGAATCCGTGTAGGACTGATAATTTGCGAAAGAGGAGACGTTGCTTTTTTACGTGGCTATAGAATTTCTGAAGAGGTTATCGTTCCTGCCTTTCGCGGACGCTCTTTGGCCTCCTTTGCTCAGCGCCTGCTTTGTAACTCTCTTTACCATTCCAGCCGGGAACCAATTCTGTTGACAGGAACTATCATTCCGGAAAATTTGCCATCCATAAAGACAGCTGTAAAAGCGGGGCGGACATGTATTCTCAGATATGAGTTTTTACCTGTGATGTTTAGTTAATCGGCTGAACCTGAACGTTAGTTCTGTTGCCGTGTATTGATATAAAATATCTCTATATGACTTTCTCTTTTGACCTGCTCCCTGTTGATTCACACACCACGATGTTAGTAACGCCTTCATCACCAGTCTGATTGAAATAATAGCGAAGCTATTAACTCCCGATGTGCGGACATTGTTATGGCAGGCGCCAGGCCTGCCGAACCTCATCGAAAAAAATCGTCTACCGCATCGCTCCACTCATGGCCTGACTTCGACCATATTTTGTTTATTGGTGGAGGAAAACCACTTCTGCAGTACCCATTTTTCCCGACGAAATCAAAAGCTCCATGCGGGTATCCGTTAATCAGTAGCACGCACTTTTGACTATCTTCAGACCAGCCAATTTTAACATCAGAAGGAACGTGGCCGTCAGAAATATCTTCGGCGTTGTAGATATGCAACGCGTCCTGAATCGGATTTCCGTCGACAGATTCATCAAGAGCGTAGAAATATCCGGTCTCACCATCGTCCTCAAAAACTGCCGCCAGCATCCCCTCAGGAGCCAGGCTCTTTATCACCTGCGCTTCACCAACTACGAGCTCGGCCTGTATTGTTACTAAGATTGCCATTCAAATTACTCTCCTTTCCTTGTGCATTACGTTAGATAGCTTTCTAACTTACCGCAAATTTAACATAGCGCCTGTTCTGGCATATAGCAGATAGTAATAACACTATAGAATTCTCTTAAATATCCCGCACGGTCAAGAACGGCACGAATTTTAGAAGTCGTATGGCATGGCGACCACCGGTACCAGAAAGCGGGGGATACTGGGTGACTTTTTCAGCCAGGGCGTGGCGCAGCTGAACCTGTTTGATGAGAGCGCGCCGCGCGCTAACAGCGAGGCGCTGATATCACTGAGGGACAAATTCAACCAGCAGGGGCGGGGAACGCTCTATTTTGCGGGGCAGGGCATCCAGCAGTCGTGGCAGATGAAGCGGGAGAGGCTTTCGCCTTGCTGCACGACATGGCTCGCTGATGTACAGACCGCGCGGGCATGGTTAAAGTGATGGTCTCCGGGCATTCAATCCAAGATAACATCCGCTTTGAGCGAGGCGCGGACGTTTAATCATGGCAAACTGAAGAAAGTCTGACTCAGCCTTCGCGCTGGGCCCGGTTTTGGGTTATCCAACGCTCTATTTTCATCCTGCTTTCTTCGGTTGCTGGATTGAAGAGCATCATTGACAGATCCGGTCTCCCTTCGACAGAAAAGGTGCAAAACTCCAGCGCAATTGTCCCGATTTGCGGGTGATGTAGCATCTTTAACCCTTCCCCATGTCCGGCAACATCGTTGTTACGCCACAGGCGGGCAAAGTCAGCGCTTTGAGCGGATAGCTCCTCAACCAGCCGAGCGATTTCCTCTGACGCACCAAGGCGCGCGGCATCCGCCCGAAAGGCATTGACGATGAGCCGGGCCACGCCCTCCCGGTCGTGCTGCATCTCCAGCGCCTCCGGGTCGGTAAACAGCAGGCGCAGAATATTTCGCCGCGCGGGCGGCAGCAGCGCGTAGTCCTTCAGCACAACCGTCGCCGGGTAATTCCATGCCACTACATCCCAGATGACGGTTTTGATAATCGCCGGAATCGTCAGGCTTTCCAGCACGCGTTGCAGCCGTGGGGTTATGCTGCCGGACGGACTTACCCGGCTTTCCGGCGGATGGCCAAAGGCAAGTATAAACAGATGATCGCGTTCGGGAGATGTAAGCCGTAGCCCGGCAGCAATCCGGTTCAGCACCTCGCGTGAGGGGGCTCCCCCTCGGCCCTGCTCAAGCCAGGTATACCAGGTCGGGCTGATATTCGCGAGCTGAGCCACCTCTTCGCGGCGCAGGCCCGGCGTACGGCGGCGGCCGGGCAAAAAACCAAACGAAGCCGGGTCAAGTCCCAGACGGCGGGCCCTTAAAAAATCACCCAGAGGATTTTCAGAAAGCAGCGTCATAAATTAGCCTGTTAATGTTTATACACTGATAACGTCACTACTTTAATAGTAAAAGATCCGTGCTTACGCTGTTGCAGTAAATTACTCAGGAGAAAGACCATGCGTATTTTTGTAACGGGTGCGACGGGTTTTATTGGCTCACGTGTAGTATCAGCCCTTCTTGCACGCGGCCATCAGGTGACTGGGCTTGTGCGTTCAGAAGAAGCAGCCCGGCAGTTAGTCGATAAGGGCGTTACTGCCCAGCGCGGAACGCTGGAAGATCCCCTGTCGTGGGTTGCAGGCATCGACCAGTGCGATGCAGTGATCCACACCGCCTTCGATCATGATTTCACCCGTTTTGTGGAAAATTGCGAAAAAGATCGCCGGGTTATTAGCGCTATTGGCTCTGTGCTTCAGGGCAGCCAGCGCCCGCTGCTTATCACCTCCGGCACCGGGATGGGTGATGACGGCAGCGGCCAGCCCGCTCTGGAGCAGAATTTCAACCCGGCACATCCTAACCCACGTGTAGCCTCTGAGCTGGAAGGCTCTCAGCTACTGGAATCAGGGATTGATGTGCGCGTGGTGCGTTTGCCTCAGGTTCACAACACCGAACGCCAGGGGTTAATCAGCTATTACATCTCTCTTGCCAGAGAAAAAGGCGCAGCAGCTTACATTGGCGAAGGTAAAAACGCCTGGTGTGCGGCACACGTTGATGACGTGGCCGGGCTGTATGTAAAAGTGCTTGAGCAAGGCGAACGCGGCAAACGTTATCATGCGGTAGCGGAGGAAAGCATTGCCTCATGGCTGATTGCGCAAACCGTGGCGACAGGCCTGGATATCCCTGCTGTTTCGTTGAAATCAGAACAGGCCGCAGAGCATTTTGGCTGGTTCGCCGCTTTCACAATGATGGATATGCGTGCCAGCGGTGCATGGACACGCCAGCAGCTCGACTGGCAGCCCAAAGGACCGGGGCTTATTGATGATTTGCGCAGCATGAGTTTCTCAGGCAAGCCTTAGACCCAGCGCCGGGTAGCGGTTAAAACCTACATCTATAGGCAAAGCCTGTTATTACGGCGCTGCCGATACGTCCGCTCCTGGCACAGAGCAGATGTTATTGACACCATACACGTGTCTCTGATTTTCGTACTGTCAGGGACGACGCGACGTCTGGATGCCGTATGGCGTGACGACCATCGGTACCAGAAGACGGGCGTTATGCCGGATCAGGCACGGTTTTATGGGCAAGTAGCGACAGGCTGTCAGAAATTCGCTGCCTGCTTTTTTGTTTTTATCACCGCAGGCCAGCGATCCGCTGAGCGCAGTTTTATGACGCGCAAGCGCGGGTGTTTTCTTGCTGATTTATCTGACTTAAGCAACCCTCCCGGAATGTTAAGCCTATACTGACCAGTGTAGTCGTAACTTTCCTCTGAGGCGGCGTACGGTAAATGAACCGATACCCGCCTTACCTATGGTCATCAGGAGAACAACATGCAAAAGACGAAAACCCTGAAAGGGCTGCTGGTTGCCTCAGCTGTCGCCGCGATGTTCAGCACCGCAGGCGTGCAGGCCGAGACGCCGGAAAGCACCACGCAAAATGAGGCCGCAGGCCAGACCACATCGGGTGCGAAACTCAGCGCGGGCGATAAAAAAGCGCTGAAGGACATGGCGCAGGCCGACATCAATGAAGTCGCTGCCGCGAAGATTGCGCTGGAGAAAGCACAGAACAGCGACGTCAAAGCCTTTGCACAGAAGATGGTCGATGACCATAGCGCTGCCCTCAGCAAAGTACAGGCGGTTGCCCAGCAGAAAGGCGTGACGCTGCCGACTGAGCCCGACGCGAAGCACAAGGCCATGGCCGCTAAGCTTGAAAAAGAGAGTGGCGACGCCTTTGACAAGCAGTATATGGAGAACGCCGGTACTAAAGACCACAAAATGGTGCTCTCAAAACTGCAGAGCGACGCCAAAAAAATCAAGGATGCAGATGTGAAGGCGCTGGCCGACGCGCATACGCCGGTTGTTGAGGAACACCTGAAGTCTGCCGAGCAGATGTCGAAACATTCAGGTAAATAATCGGGTCAATGTGTGAGCACAGGGTTCGGTAAATCGGGATACTTGTGCTCAGGACAAAAAATCGCGCCACGCCAGAAGTGGCGTTATTGTTGCGATGAATAGATGAATAACAGGGACGTTATTTTCACCACATCGCAGGCAAAAAAAACCAACCGCAACAGGTTGGTTTTTTGAATCGGTATACAAACCCATTCACATTGTGTTCGTGTCGTTCATCTGGCCGTGAAGCGTTGTGATAAGAAAAGCGGGGCGCTGCATTTGCCACAGCATCCAGATGACGCCCAGGCCCACGACGATAGCACCAACCCAGGCGGTGCTGGTCAGTCCCATAACTTCCAGACTCGCCCCTCCGAACAGTGAACCCAGTGCAATGCCACCGTTGAAGCCAGCAATGTTTAATCCAGCGGCAACGGCGGGAGCGTGCGGCGCATGGCTATGGGACAATCTGATAACACGTGCCTGCAAGGCCGGTACAGCCGCGTAAGTCAGTGCTCCCAGCAAGCCCGTGAGCAGCACCATCAGTGGCAATGACGACGCTGATAACCAGATAGCCAACAACACGACGGCGAGGCCGACAAGCACCGTCATCACGGCCGCATCGGGCCCCTTACGATCGGTGAGTCGCCCACCCCATACGTTGCCAATGGCTGCCATGATGCCATAACCCAGCATCAACAGGCTGGCAGTGCCTGAGCTAACCTTCGTCACTTGCTGTAAAACGGGTGAAATATAGGTATATAGCGCGAACGATCCTGCATAGGCCAGTACGGTGATACTGGCGCCTGCCAGTAAACGCGGATTGAATATGGCCCGTAGTCCGTTCATCGCATTAGCCTGCGTTAAGGTATCGTCACGTTCCGCTGGCATCAGCGTCAGTAAGCCCAGAAAGCCAATGGCACCACTGCCTGCCACTCCCATAAAGATAACCTGCCAGCTTAACAAACTGCCCAAATAGGTGCCGACTGGCACGCCAATCGCCAGTGCCAGCGTCAGCCCGCCGAAAACTACCGCTACGGCCGCACCAGCGCGATGCTGCCCGGCAAGCTGCGTTCCCACGCTGGACGCCACGGCGAGAAAAACGCCATGCCCCAGACCTGAAGCAAAACGAGCGACCAGCATGGGCGTCAACGCATCGGACACACTTACCACCGCGTTGCCCAGCGTAAACATTGCCATCGCCACCAGCAGTAGCCGCTTGCGCGGCCAGCGGGTTGCCAGCGCGGTCAAAACAGGCGCGCCGATCACCGCGCCCAGAGCGTAGGCTGTGACCGCCATGCCAACCTGGCTGACAGGGGTATGCAAATCGGCAGAGATGGTTGACACCAGCCCGATAGTGACGAACTCAGTAAAGCCCAGCGCAAAGGCGCAAAGCGCGAAGACATAGATGACGAAAGGCATACGTTCACTCATACCGTAACCTCCTGCTGCCGGTGGTTTAGCTCCAGCGGGAATTTCGTCACGGTCGCGGGACCGCCGGGCGCGCTGTCGGCTTCCTCAGCCGTTTTTTTACGTTTATGGTGGATCAGGGCGAACAAAGGGTGTGGCATGGTTTGGGGCTCCTGTATTGCAAAACCGATGACCGCCTTCGCCGATGTGACGGACACAATGACGCGCCGGACCGCAGGCGATTCTCATCAGCCAGCACCCCCATGAAAAGGGTGAAGCAGGGGCTGGAGATGACGATCTTCGGGGGAAAGCGGCGCGTCGCCAAAGACCAATACTTACTGCGACACGCCAGGTTTTGATCGCCATTCTAGTGATGCCGATCTACCATATAAATGACCATAATCGACAAACACTTTCCCTGAATCGTACCAAATGACTTTACGCAATCTTGATGACCTGGCGGTATTTGTGCACGTCGTTGAGTGCCGGAGCTTTTCTGCGGCGGCGCGCGCCCTGCACCTGGCACCCAAGACCGTGAGCAAGCAGATAGCCCGGCTGGAACAGGCGCTGGGCGCGACTCTGTTTGAGCGAAACACGCGCAACCTGCGCATCACCCATGAAGGGCGCGCTATTGCCGAGCGGGCGAAGGTCGCGCTGGGCGTACTGGAAGAAATGCAGGAAGTGGCGACGGGTGCCAGCCGCGATCTGCGCGGCATTATCCGCCTGACCGCGCCCATGCCGTTTGGGCGTAAGTACGTGGCACCGGCCATCCAGGATTTCTGCCGCCTGCATCCTGGTGTCACTTTCGACCTGCGGCTCTCCGACCAGATGCAGGATCTGTATAGCGACGATCTGGACCTGGCTATCCGTATGGGTGAGCTGGCCGATTCGCGGCTGGTCGCGCTGCGTGTGGCCGACAACCGCCGTATCCTGGCGGCATCTCCTGATTATCTGAAAGCGCACGGGCAGCCTGCTCATCCGCAAGATCTGGCGCAGCATAACTGCCTGGTGTTCGCCTATCCGGGCCTGCAGCAAAGCATCTGGCCGCTGCGCAAAGGCCGCATGGAAAAAGCTGTCGCGGTGGGCGGCACGCTGTGCAGCGACAGCGGCGACGTGCTTCACGCCTGGTGCCTCGCCGGGATGGGCATCTCGCTGCGAGAGACCTGGGATATACATGAAGAACTGCGTGACGGGCGGTTAGTACGCGTTTTGCCGGAGTGGGAAGCGACCCCTTCCAGGATCAGCATCGTGCGGGCGCGGCGAGAACCCATTGCTCGCCGGTTGACGGTGTTCAGTGATTTTCTGCTGGAACGCTGGCGGGATGCGCCGTGGGATGCGCCCTGACAGGTTTTATGCCTCTTTGCTGTCTCCAGACGTTAGCGATCAGTAAAGGGGCGTTCTGGCTGTCAAGATCGGTGAAATTCATGTGGCTCTCCGGTGATGAGGTGTCCGGTGAATCTATTGCACCTGGCAACACGCTCACAACCGAAAAACGGACGAGCATTTTTCGGTAAAGAGTAACTGATGGCCAGCAAGGTTTGCCTGCCCGACGTTCACGGCTCCCGCAGAAAGCGGGGAGCGGGCTGATTATTTACGCGGTCACGTAAAAAACTTAACGCCACCCACCTGGAATCGGCGGCTTCAGGCGCTCGCCCGTGTGCGTATACTCAGTCTTTCAATTTCATCCAGGATACGCCTTATGACTCATCCTTCCTCAAAGACCGTCGCGCATTTTTACCGCCACCATGCCCTGCAGTGGGACGAGATAAGACAGGCGCGATTTGTTGAGCAGCCGTGGCTCGATGCCGTACTGGAGGGGCTGCAAGAGGGCGGTACCGTGCTTGATATCGGCTGCGGGTCAGGGAGCCCGGTAGGTGTGTATATTGACAGCAAAGGGTTTGCTATCACCGGCATTGACGTAACGCCTGCGCTGGTTGCCCTTTGTCGGGAACGGCTGCCGCGCCACCGCTGGTTAACCGGTGATATGAGAACGCTGTCGCTTAGCGCGCGTTTTGATGCTCTGATTGCCTGGGACAGCTTTTTTCATCTCACGCGTGAAGATCAGCGCGCCATGTTTGCTATTTTTCAGCAGCACGCAAAACCAGGCGCGAAATTACTGTTTAACAGCGGGCCGGAAAATGGTGAGGCAGTCGGAGAATTTCTGGGTGAGGCGTTATATCACGCGAGCCTGTCGCCGGAGGAATACACGCAATTGCTGAATGCGCATGGCTTTGACGTTCTCACGTTTCGCCCGAATGACGCGGCGAGCGGGGGACGCACCGTCTGGCTGGCGCAAGCGCGCTGAGCATATTGACGCCGCGGCCCGTCTCGACGGGCCATATTATCCGGCATTACAGCCAGCCCATATAATCAGCGCCCCAGACGACAACTGCCACTATCACTAAAATCATCGTTGTTTTGCGCATCGTATACGTTCTCTGATTAAGTTCTTCCTTAACATCATGCCCGTAATACGAAAGATTATCTAATAACAGCGTCACACGACAGGGTTATCAACAGGGGCGAGCAGGTCCGGGCTCTGGTTTTTGATATTCCCTACCGCGCGATCCACCGGGTGCCAGATAAACGCGTCAGGCCCGAGCGCGCCGTCGTGCGCGAGCGTTTCGGCGCGCTTGTCTGAGGTCTCGGGGCTGAGCCAGGCAAGCGCGGCTTCTGCCGTTAACGCCACCGGGCGGCGGTCGTGGATGTCGATGAGCCCTTTGTCCGCCGCCGCGGTGACAATCACAAACCCTTCCCGGTCGTCGCCCTGCTCAAACGGCGCTTTGCCGATGGCGGCGAAAAACAGCGGCTCGCCATCAGCGCGGTGAATGAAATAAGGCTGCTTTTTATCGCCTTCGCGTTTCCACTCATACCAGCCGTCGGCAAAGACAATCGCGCGCCCGTGTTGCCACAGCGGCTTAAACATCCGGCTGGTGGCGGCGGTTTCCACGCGCGCGTTAATCAGCGGCGTTTTATGCCACCACGCTGGCGCATAACCCCAGTGAACAGGGTCGAGATGCAACACATCATCGCGCTGGCTCAGTAACAGCACGCGGGTGCCGGGCGCGACGTTATAGCGCGCCAGCGGCTCCGGGTCGAAAGCGATATCGCGCTCCGTCGTTTCATCAAGCGCCGCGAGGTACGCTTCACGGCTTAAGGTCTGGGCAAATCTGCCGCACATAGCAGGCTCCGGTTAACAGGCTTTACCGAAGTATAGGGCAGGAACCGCGCGCCCTCCCGGCGGGGAGGGCGCTGAGGGTTATTTCTGAATGAGATAACGGATGGTAGGGCCATCCTGCTGGATATCCAGCACTGTATAGCCGTGGTTGCGGGCATCCAGCGGAATGTTATTAATCGACTGCGGGCAGTCGCTGATCACTTCCAGAATCTCGCCCTTTTTCAGCTGCGGCAGCGCTTCGAGCGTGGCGACCGCCGGGTAAGGGCAGGGCTCGCCGGACATATCCAGGCGATAATCAGGGGTAATGGCGTTCATGCGCCCTCCTTAATAGCCGCAGCGGTGGCGGCAGGTTTCTGACGGCGGAAAAAGCGTTTCTCCTGCGCGATGACCAGCATCAGCGCGGCGAAAAGCAGCAGATACGTCACCAGCAGTCCGCCGAGTGGCCCGAATGTATTCAGCAGGTTGATTTTGTCCCAGCTCGTCGCAAGCGACGGCGCAAGGTCATCCCAGAAATACGCCAGCACGGTGGAGCCAATCACGTTGCCAAGCCCCACCCACCAGTAGTGCACCTGGCCTTCCACAGCGCGATACATCCAGCCGGTTTCACAGCCGCCCGCCAGCACAATACCGAAGCCGAACAGCAGCCCGCCGAGCACCGCGTTCGGGCCAGCCCACATGATTTTCGGCTCGGCACCCAACTGGACATAGCTGAAGATGCCGATGGCGCTTGCGGCCATGCCGAAAATAATCGCTTTAGCCATATGGGTGCGGCCGGTTATCCACATATCGCGAAACGCGGAGGTAAAGCAGATCTGCGCGCGCTCGATAAGCAAGCCGAAACCGACGCCGAACAGCATCGCGAGGCCCAGTTTCGGCGCGTTCATGGCCGTGAGCAGCGCCCAGCCAATCATGCCCGCAAACACCAGCATCCCGATGCGAAAACGGCGCTTCGCCTGGTCAGGCTTTTGCGTCAGCGGCGCGGCGGCGCTCACTTTCTGCATTTTCACCGGAATACGAAACAGCGGCAGCAGGGTAAAGCGCGCGCCGAACCACGAGCCGATAGCCGTCGCCAGCGCGAAAAACCAGGCGTGCAGCGAGAACTGCGGAATGCCGGTAAAAAACGCCGCCAGGTTGCAGCCCATCGCCAGACGCGCGCCGAAGCCCGCGATGATGCCGCCCGCGACCGCCTGAATAATGCGGATGCGGTGCTGTGGCATACGCAACTTCACATTGTTGGCCCACAGCGCCGCCGCGAAGCAGCCCCCGAACATCCCGATAATCATCATCCCGTCGATGCGGGTCAGCGGGGTGCCTTCCAGATGAATCAGCTTGTAGTAGCCCCAGTTTTCAGCGTGAACGCCGAAGAGCTGTAAGAGTTGCCCGCCCCAGCGGGTGAATTCGCCGGTAACGGCCCAGAAGGTGCCGGTGATACCGAAATAATAAGTGGAGAGGATGCCGGCGGCGATTACGGCGGGCAGGGGTGCCCAGAAACGAACGAGATATTGCTGTTTAAAGTCGTGCCATGACATGAATTTTAGCCTCTGAACTCAGACGGAACTAAAAGGCGCTGTGAGCGCGCCAAAAGAAGCCCGCATCTTACGCCGCTGGCGGTTTTCGCACAGCAAAAATTCGGCAAAAGTGAATCTGGATCAATTCCCGCACCGCCGCGTTGGGGTGGAAGCGTTAATGCTTTAATGCCACAATCTTTTTTTCTTCACGGGCAGGACAAACGATGAAAAAAATCGCACTGGGATTGATGATGCTGGGGCTGAGCGGATGCGTTCAGGTGGAGAATTATAACGAGGTGGTGAAAACGCCGCCGCCCGCGGGGATGGCAGGGTACTGGCAGTCGAAAGGGCCGCAAAGTGAGCTGGTAAGCCCGGAGGCGATCGCAAGCCTGGTGGTGACGCCTGCAGGCGATACGCTTGACTGCCGTCAGTGGCAGCGGGTGATTGCGCTGCCAGGGAAGCTGATGCGTCGCGATGATACCCTTTATAACGTGACCAATAAGCTTGAGGTTTATAAGTTGTCGCGCGAGGGCGATACGCTGCAGTATGCCGGGATGACGCTTGAGCGTGTGAACCGTCCGACGACCGAATGCGCGGATTTCCTTACCAAAAATCCGCTGGATACGCCGCTGCCGTAAGGGCGGTTTCAATGAAAGTGAGCCTGGCGCGTATCTGCGTGCCGGGCTTTTTTATGGGCGTCTGGCGGCGGGTGCGCTTCGCTTACCCGCCCTACGGGAGAGTGGTTTCTGATATCAGGCGGGTGCGCTTCGCTTACCGGCCCTACAGGCCGGAATGTCTTTTGTAGGGTGGGTAAGCGTAGCGCACCCACCACCAGGCCAAACCCCGCCAAAGGCCAAACCCCCACCACCAGGCCGCACACCCGCTTCACACATCACACTGAAATATTCACATTCCCGGACGGGAGAAAAGCGCAGGGCCGCGGCGTAACACCGCGGCCCTGAATGACAGGAAATTATTGATTGAAATCGTTTGGCATTAAGACATTGCCGGAAAGCTTACCGTAGGCGGATACCAGCGATTTCTGATTGCCGTTCTGCTCAATCAGCACGCGTAACTCTTCCATCCGCGCCTGAAGCTTGATTTTCAGCGCTGCTTCGTTGGCCAGCACCTTTGTCAGCAGCTCACGCGCTTTTTCCTGAAACACGCTGTTATCCGGCTCGATTGGGTTGCGGGCAATCGCTTCTACCAGGGTAACGTACTTTACTTCCTGTTCAATCAGCTCATCCCACTGTCCTGAGTTCGCCAGGCTGAGCATGGTATTACTAAGCGCGTACAGCGCCTGCCAGTTGTTTAGGGATGAGATGAAATCATTCATCAGAACGTTTCCTGCGCGAGAGTGGTGCCGGGACCAATCTGCTTCCAGGCGTCAGCAATATTGGTCATCAGGGTTTCAACTTCATTGATGGCATCAACATCGTTACGCAGGTTGGCATGCAGTAAACGTCGCACCATGTATTCATAAAGCGAGGCCAGGTTACGCGGCAAATCGCCGCCAATATCCATATTCAGGCCAGCTTTAAGTCCGTTATCGATAATGTTAATGGCTTTAGTCAGCGCCTGACCTTTTGCCACCGTGTCGCCCTGTTCAATAAACAGGCGCGCGCGGACAAGGGCACTGAGTGCCCCGTCAAATAACATTACGACCAGCTGGTGTGGGCTTGCGCTCATTACCGCACTTTCCAGGCCTACCTGCTGATAGGCCTGAATACCAGAGCTATTGTACATATCCGTTCCTTAACTGCTTGAAGAGGAGAACTGTTTAGTCAGGTACGTTGAGGTGCTGTTCAGTTTGTTTACCAGGGAATCCAGGTTGCTAAACTGTGACTTATAACGCGCCATGGTGGCTTCAATGGAAGCTTCCATCGCGGTATAGCGCTTATCCAGCGATTTCAGCGTGTCGTTAATACTGTCTTTCGCATTCTGAATAACGCCTTCTTTGCCGGTGGTGGTGCTCAGCATAGAGGTCAGCGTGTTATTCATCTGCGTGGCCATACCGGTCGCTTTACCGTCGCCCACGAAGTACGCCTGAACGGCGTCCGGGTTTTCGGTCAGCGCTTTGGTCAGTTTCGCATCGTCAACTTTCAGTACGCCAGCGGCGCCGTCGGCAGCCAGAACCGGGTCCTGTGTGATGCCGAGCTGTGCCATGATAGCGATACTGCCGCTCTGCACCTGGGTCAGCGTGCTGCGCAGCTGAGACTGGATGGAACGTACGTTACTGTCGCCGATCAGCGCGCCGTTGTTGGAGGATTGCGTATCGCCCGCATCTACTTTGACGTACTTGGTCACAGAAGCAATGGTGGACTGCAGCGCGTTATACGCGGTCACCCAGTCGGTCACGGCCTTTTTGTTGGCGTCGGTCGCGCGGGTCACGGAGAGCGTTTCGTTAGCGGTGCTCTGTGCTTTCAGCGTCAGCGTGGTGCCCGGCAATGCGTCAGAAATCACGTTGGTGGAGCGTTCGATTTCGATATCGTTCACCACCACTTTGGCGTTCTGAGAGGCCGTCTGGATGGAGAGCGCACCGGTTTTGGTGCTGGAATCGAAGCCGATAATCCCCTGCAGGGTATCGTCGCCGGTGACCGTGACGGTCATGTCATTGCTGGTACCGGTGGTTTTGGAGGTCAGCATCAGGCGGAAATCGCCGTCAGACGCCTTAATCACGCTTGCGGAAACATTGCCGCCCGCTTTGTTAATCGCTTTTGCGATGCCGTTCAGCGAGGTATCGCCATCAGCCAGAGAAACGGTCAGCGGTTTGGACGTGCCCGGCTGGCTGATGGTGACGGTACGGGTGGTGCCCGTGGTGGCGCCCAGCTGCGTGGTGTTGCTGGCGATAGAGCCAGAGGTCAGCACCTGCGCTTTCGCCATCTGTTTTACGTTGACGGTGTAATCACCGGTCATCGCATCGCTGGTGGTGGTCGCCGCAAACGCGGTATTGGTGCTGCTGACCGAGGTTGAGTTCCATGTTGCGGTTTTACCGAGCGCAGCCGTCGCGGTCTGCAGGCTCTGCAGAGAACTTTGCAGCTTGCTGTAGGCGCTCAACTGCGTGTTATAAGTCGACTGCTGTTTGGTAATAACCGTCAGTTTGGTTTGTTCTGCCGCTTCCAGCTTGTCATACAGATCGGCAAGCCCAAGATTCGAGCCTACCCCGAGATTACTGATTGTAGCCATGCGTAATTTCCTTGAAGTCGATGGTCGTTTCAGTCTCTTATCGGCGACGCAAAGCAAAAGTTTACTCCCGGCGCTAAAAAATAATCCCTGGAATAGATGATGCAGAGAGGGGCTATTGAACCGATAGCCTGCCTTAAGTGAAATATTTCCCTTCTTTATATGTCTGCAAAAAAGTCAGAAAAAAATGACCAACCCGCATTAATAATAAGGAAATGGCAGCCAGAATTTATTTATACAATACATAAGAAAAATCTTAGTTCTGAGACTTATAAAAAGACATTAAATAAAACAATTCTTTAAAAAACAATAACATGTAAATTTTTTGAGTTTGTTTCTAAAGTCTTTTTAAGAAGCGTCGATAACCTTGTTGACGGTGAGAGACGCCGTGAGTGTTAGGCACCGAACCTAAACCCAATTTTTGAAGGAATTAAATTATGTCAGTTATCAATACTAACCTTTTGTCCCTGACCACTCAGACCAACCTGAACAAATCTCAGTCTGCTCTGGGCACTGCTATCGAGCGTCTGTCCTCTGGTCTGCGTATCAACAGCGCGAAAGACGACGCTGCTGGCCAGGCGATTGCTAACCGTATGACCTCTCAGGTTAAAGGTATGACCCAGGCTGCTCGTAACGCAAACGACGGCATCTCCCTGGTTCAGACCGCTGAAGGTAACCTGAACGAAATCAACACCAACTTACAGCGTATCCGTGAGCTGGCTGTTCAGGCTGCAAACGACACCAACGGTTCTACCGACCTGACTTCCATCAACACGGAAATCACTCAGCGTCTGTCTGAAATCGACCGTATCGCTGGTGGCGCTAACTTCAACGGCAAATCCCTGCTGAACGGTTCTGTAAGCACCGCTCTGAAAATTCAGGTTGGCGCTGGTACTTCTTCTAACGATACCATCTCCATCGGCAGCAACGCCCTGATCAACGCGACCTCTGGTACTCTGAGCTCCACTCTGAGCACCGCTATCTCTGACAACGCCAGCGCTCAGACTGTAATTTCTGCTGCTGACGCTGCAATCGCTAAGATCGATACCGCGCGTTCTAACATGGGTGCGATTCAGAACCGTTTTGAATCTACCATCAACAACCTGAACAACTCTATCAACAACCTGTCTGCGGCACAGTCCCGTATCCAGGACGCTGACTACGCGACCGAAGTTTCTAACATGTCTCGCGCTCAGATCCTGCAACAGGCTGGTACTTCTGTACTGTCTCAGGCAAACCAGGTTCCGCAGTCCATGCTGTCCCTGCTGCGTTAATAGACGCTCAAGCTTTCAAAAAGGTTGCTGGAAACAGCAACCTTTTTTTTTGCCTGTCAGTTATCGGCATTTACCTTAAATGCAATCTCCAAAATAAGCCGCTATTCGCGGGGTTTTTCACTCCATTATGCCCGCGCCCCCGATGTTACCCTTTCAGGAAAGCTTCCTCTTTGTGTGCCGCGAAGGGAATCCACCCCCAGGTTGCGACAGATACGGCCGGATTGACTGGCATAACGCCGTCGCGCGTTGCAATTAATGATGAGTTAAAACCGATGAATCAGTTTGCCCAGTGTCGTGCAATGCATCAGTACTACCGTGACATCTTCACCCGCACTATTTATCTCCCTGAAGCGGATGTCATGCCGTCGCATCTGGTGGCGGAAATACTGCACTTCTGGAGCACCGATTACGCCGCGATGGAGCCCGCCATTATGGCGGCGCCAGTGCCGCCCGAACTGGAGGCTGAAAAAGCGCTGGCGATTAAACATCTGCTGTGCGCCGCGACGCTTGCTAATCAGGCGTTCGACAGTAAAAAGCAGGGGCATCAGATTGCCGCGGCGGAAGGCTTTGGCGAGCAGGTGACGGCGCATGTAGTGGAAGCGCTTAAGCGCGACGACGCGGTCAATCTTGTGGTCGCCGCCATTCAGCTCCTGTTTCGCGTGGGCGAAATCGACGGCGCGGTCTTTTTAATCTCGAATCATCTCTCGCGGCTCAGCAACAGCGCGCCGGTCCTGAAAATCCTGCTGCTCATCTGCCTGATGGAAGAAGACTACAACCAGGCGCAGGTGGTGATTCAGACGCTGACCAGCGATTTTGCCTTAATAGAGGAAGAGTCACTGGTGCTGCTGATGATCGTTTGCGGCATCTATAAGCTTGGCGGCTGCCCGGATTCCTTTATCGATTTCCGCCCGCTTAACGAACCGCTGCCACTGCCGGATTACAGCCGTTACACCTGGCACATTCCGAAAGCCGCCACCGATAACACCACGGTGCTGGTCTCCTGCGATCCAAACTATTTCTTCGAACACGCCCAGGCGCTGGTGGCGTCAGTCTATGACACCAACGGCACCGCGCTGGATGTGCATCTGCACATCTATAACTGCGACGCGCGCTGCGAGGCACGCGTGCGCGAGATGCAGGCGGCGTTTCCTGGCCTGAACTTTTCTCTCAGTAGTGAAGTTATCGCGCCGGTGCGCGGCATAAACGTGCATTACGCCTCGCGCCGTTTTGTTTTCCTGCGCTACGCGCTGGAGCAGTTCGACGCGCCGGTGATGCTGCTCGATGCCGACTGCCTGGTGCGCAAACCCTGGGCTGATGTGCATACGCGTCTTGACGACGCTGATCTGATCCTCACCTGCAGCGACGGCGCGCCGCTCTGGGAGCGCGTGCTCGGCGGCTTTATCTATGCCCGCCCGACGCAGGCAAACTTCCGCTATCTCGATATCGTGGCCCGTTTTATCGACCGCAACCTGGCGGCGGAAAACAACGAGTGGTTCCTCGATCAGGTGGCGCTTTCATTTGCGCTCGACACCTTACCCGCGGTGGAACAGATGCAGATCCGCCGCGAAGAGGCCGCGCGTCTTATCAGTATTAACCACACGGCGCAGGCGTTCAGCTGGGTAGTGACCACTTCTAAAAACGGCGGTGGCGCCTACAGCGACTACAAAACCAGCCTGATGGCGAAATACCTCGCCGCGTAAGCTCTGGACTATTTAAAACGGATGAATGATGTGAAGACGCTCTACCCGGAACACCGCATTAGCCCTCTCGCGCTGCACGCCAGCGCCGCGCTTAACCACGTGGCGGCGGCGTCGCCTGCGTTCGCACGCGTGCTGGAGATTGGCTGCGGGGCAGGCGAGGCGCTCATCGCCCACGCCCGCGCCTGGCCGAACAGCATCGCGCTCGGGATCGATCTTGACGAAGCGCGTATCGGTGAAGGGCAGCAACAGATCCAGGCAAGCGGGCTGACCAATATCGAACTGTTCGCCGCCGGTCTTGGCGATCTGCTGGCGGTGTCGCCGGGCGAGTTTGACTACATCATCATTCACGGGCGTTTTTCTCACACCGACGACGACACGCGCGACGCGCTGCTGCGCTGGTGCCGTCAGCATCTCTCCGCGCAGGGCATGATCGCGTATCACGCGACGCTTGCAGAGAACGACGATGACGCCACGCTTCGCGACGCGCTCGCGTTCCACAGCCAGCGCGCCGCAACTCACAATGAAAAGCTCGCCTCGGCGCGCGCCATGCTCGGGTATCTGGCGATGACGCTGCCGGATGGCGCGCTCAAAACGCGGGTGCTGGCGGCAGAAGCGCTGGACGATGCGTCGCTGATGCAGCGCTATCTGGCAGACGATACGGCTGCCCGCAACTACACCGATTTTGCCCGCGAGATGCAGGCGCTGGGTCTGGCGTGTATCGGCGATGCGCTCCCGCAGACCGATCTTGCCGCGTGCTATGGCGAACGCCAGCAGCAGCTCCATGCGATGATCGCCGGGCAGAGCGATCGCCACAGCGCGCGCCAGTACCTCGATTTCGCGGTCAACCGCCGCGAGCGCTTCACGATGCTCTGCGCCAAAGACGCGGCAGAGCCATCCTTCGTGCCGGATCTGTCCATGCTGGAATCCCTGCACTGGGCGGGCAATTTCACGCGCGTGTTCACCATTAACGGGCAGGTGTTCAGCGGCCATATTTCACAGTCCGGCGTGCCGGTGCGAACGGAAAACCCGGTGACGCTGCAAATTCTTGACGTGCTGGCGGGTGCCTGGCCGATGAGCCTCAGCGTCGAACAGCTGATTTTTAACTGTCGCCTTCCGGAGCGTCCGGGCGACGACACCCGCAAGCAGGTGCTGGAGTCGCTGCGCGATCTCTTTCTCAATAATCTCGACGGGCTGTTCTGGAGTGCCGTACCGGGGCCGTATAACCTGGCGGAAAACGATGTGCTGGCACCGGTCGTGCCGCTGCCGGTCGCCGATGAAGGAACCCGCGTGCTGAACCTGTGGGGCGAGGCGGTTACCGTTGCGCCCGCGCACTGGCGCTGGCTGCATGACGGCATGCGCACGACTGACGATGATGCCTGGGAAAGCTTTACCGCCCTGCGTATTCGCGGAATGCTGCAAGGCTCGCCGCTCGCCTGGAAAGCGGCGATTCAGCCGTTTCTGCGTACCGGTAACGTGGCCTGGCTGAAACAGTGCCTGAATACGCTGTTGCTTTTAAGCGTCAGCGAGCGGCGCGGCGGCCTGCTGCAAAGCGATGCCAATATGGACGCCGATAGTCAGACCGACAGCAGTGCGATGGACGCCGTCTATGAAGAGGCTAACCGGCTAATTGGCAAAGGCATGGCGAAAGAAGCGCGCGAGTATACCCGCGAACTGCTGGCCCAGTATCCCCAGAATATGCATATCCTGCGCTGCTATTCGCGTACCTGCGTGCTGACCGGCGCGTGGGACGAGGCGCTGGACGCGCTCTGCCGCCTGATGGGCCATTACTTCTCAAGCCTCGACATCTATTACGATCTCGCGACCTCGCTGCAAAAAACGCTCGACCACTTTAACGCCAAAAAAGTGGTGCAAGGGCTGCTGCGCCTCGATGAGAAAAACGCGGGTTTCTGGAATTCGCTCGGCACGCTCTACCACGCGCGTGGCGACATGACGCTTGCTGAAAAATGCGCCCGCGAGGCGTTCCGCTTCCAGCCGCGCAACCCGCGCTATCTGGCCATGATGGGCGTGGTGCTGAGCGATAACCAGAAGCTCGACGAAGCGCGTTACTTCCTTGAAAAATCCCTGGAACTGGCACCTGAAGATTTTGACTGCTTCACCAGCCTGCTGTTCGTGCTGACGCACGACAACCGTATCAGCGCGCAGGAACTGCTGGCGAAGCACCGCGACTATGGCGAGCGCGTTACGGCCTGGGCCAGGCGCTGCGCGCTCGATCTGCCGCTGAATAATGAGAAAGATCCGCACCGTAAGCTACGCATCGGATTTATCTCGGGCGATCTGCGCACGCACCCGGTCAGCAACTTCCTGCTGCCGTTCTGGGAGTCGTTTGACCGCACGCAGTTTGAACTGGTGGGCTATAACGCTGCGCCGATGCATGACGAGGTGACCGATCATCTGCGCGCGGGCACCGTACTCTGGCGCGATGTGTCTCAGTTAAGCGATCGCGAACTGGCGCGCCAGATTAACGACGATGGCGTGGATATTCTTATCGATCTCTCCGGGCACACCACCTGGACGCGGTTGCCGATGTTTGCGCTGCGCCCCGCGCCGCTGCAAATGACCTGGATAGGCTACCCTGGCACGACGGGCGTACCGGCGATGGATTACCGCCTGCTGTCGTCTACGCTTGCAAGCCCGCCAGGCCTTGAAGAGCAATTTACCGAGCAGATCCTCTGGGTGCCGATGCGCAAAATTTTTGAGCCGCACCCGCAAAGCCCGGATGTGAATCCGCTGCCGGCGCTGCGTAACGGCTATCTGACCTTCGCGAGCTTTAACCGTCCGAAAAAGGTCAACGATGAGGTGCTCGAACTCTGGGCGCAAATTCTGGTGCGCGAACCGGGTGCGAAGCTGCTGATGGGCTTTATGGCCGATGACGAGATGATAGCCATGATGACGCGCCGCCTGACGCATTTTGGCGCGCGCCCCGAGCAGCTCATATTCAAAATGCGCACCGGGCTAATCGAGTATCTCGAATACCACCATCACATCGATATTTTGCTCGACGCCTTCCCGTATACCGGCGGCACCACCACCAACCACGGCGCGTGGATGGGCGTGCCGACGCTCACGCTCTGCGGCGAGACGATGGCGGGGCGTCAGGGCGTGGACATTATGAACGGCTATGGACTGCCGGAATTCGTGGCGAACGATAAAGCGGACTACGTCGACAAAGCGCTCTCCTGGCAGGGCCGTTTTGAAGAACTGAACGCGATTCGTCTCTCCATGCGCAGCCGCATCCCGACGGATAACGCCGACGGGTTCCGGGTGGCTGACACCTTTGAAAAAGGGCTGCGCGAGGCGTGGAAAATTTACTGTACCGGAGAAGCGCCGCGTTCGTTCTTCGTTGAGGAATAACGCGTCGCGACGGCATTACCCATACCGGCCGGGGCCGGCAACGTTTGGTGTAAAACACCGAGGTGTATCATGCAAAATCTTTTTGTTACCAGCCCGCTGCTGCCGCCGCTGGAAGAGTTTATCCCGTATCTTGAACAGATCTGGGAAAACAAATACCTGACCAACGGCGGTCCGTTTCATCAGGAGCTGGAAACGCGGCTCGCGGAGTATCTCGGCGTGGAACACCTCTGCCTGTTTTCCAACGGCACGCTGGCGCTCCTGACCGCGCTGCAGGCGCTGCGCATTACGGGTGAAGTGATCACCACCCCGTATTCGTTCGTCGCCACCTCCCACTCGCTGCTGTGGAACGGCCTGACGCCGGTTTTCGCCGATATCGACCCGGTCACCTGCAACATCGATCCGAACAAAATCGAACAGCTGATCACGCCGGCGACCTCGGCTATCCTGCCGGTCCACTGCTACGGCCTGCCGTGTGACGTCGACAAAATTCAGTCCATCGCCGACGCCTGGGGCCTGAAGGTGATTTACGACGCCGCGCATGCGTTTGGCGTGAAGAAAAACCACCAGAGCATCCTGAACTGCGGCGATCTGTCGATCCTGAGCTTCCATGCGACCAAAGTCTTCAACACCTTTGAAGGCGGGGCGATCATCTGCCCGGACGCGCGCATGAAACAGCGCATCGACTACCTGAAAAACTTCGGCTTTGCCGGAGAAACGACCGTTGTGGCGCCGGGTATCAACGCCAAAATGAATGAAGTGCAGGCGGCGTTCGGCCTGGTGCAGCTTGGGCATATCGATAACGCGCTGGCGAACCGCGCGGCAATCCATGACCGCTACTGCGAGTGGCTTGCTGATATCCCTGGCATCGAAACCTTCAGCGCGCCGGATGATGTGGAGTGGAACCACTCTTACTTCCCGATCCGCGTGAACGACGACTTCCCGGTCAGCCGCGACGCGCTCTATGAAGCGCTGAAAGCCGAAAATATTTACTCACGCCGCTACTTCTACCCGCTTATCAGCGCGTTCTCAATGTACCGCCATCTGCCATCGGCGCAGCCGCAACATCTGCCGATAGCGACCGGTATCGCCGAGCGTATTTTGTGTCTGCCGATTTTCCCGGATCTGACCGAAGAGGATCAGCGCCGCGTGGTGGACGCTATTCGCGCGCAGGCCGCGCTCGGCCTTGCGGAGAAAGTGGCATGAAGCTTGGCATTTACGGCGCGGGCGGGTTAGGGCGCGAGGTGCTGATGCTGGCGCGCGCCATTAACCAGTGCACGTCGCGCTGGAGCGAGATTTTCTTTATTGACGACGTGACCGACGCGCAGGAGGTCTACGGCGCGGCGGTGGTGCGTTTCGACGCGCGTCCGGCGGAGTGCGAAGTGGCTATCGCCATTGGCGAACCGGCGCTGCGCCAGCGTCTGGCGCAAAAGCTCGCAGGCAACGCGCCGCTTGCGACACTGATTCACCCGAATGTCGATGTCCCGTCGCAGAGCGAGATCCGCGCAGGCGCGATCCTCTGTGACGGCGCGCTGATCTCCTGCGGCGTCACGATTGGCGAAAACGTGCTGATCCAGCCGCGCGCCTGCGTCGGCCATGACTGCGTTATCGGCGCGTACAGCGTCGTCTCAAGCCTGGTGGCGCTGGCGGGCCACTGCGTGGTGGGCGAGCGCGTGTTTATCGGCATGAACAGTTGCGTAAAAGAGCAGACCCGCATCGGCGATGACGCCATCGTCGGCATGGGTTCTGCGGTATTCAGCGACGTGGCGGACGCCACGATCGTACTGGGCAATCCGGCCAGGGCGATGCGCCAGAACACCCAGGGCAAGGTGTTTAAATAAGCGCCGCGACAGAACATTTTTTATCTGGAGTATGACCATGACAAACTTAGCGAAGTACAACACCATTTTTATGGAAACCTTTGAAGTGCCGGAAGACGTGCTGGCGGATTACAAATATCAGGACACCCCGTCCTGGGATTCCGTGGGCCACATGACCATGATCGCCGCACTGGAAGAAACCTTCGACATCATGATGGATACCGAAGACATCATCGATTTCTCCTCCTGGCAGAAAGGCAAAGAGATCCTGCAAAAATACGACGTAGAAATCGCCTGATATGACGGAGGTCAGCATGCTGCTCGCGGGAAAAAACGCGGTAATTACCGGCTGTCTGCAGGGGATCGGCAACGCCACGATGGTCGCTTATGCGCGCCACGGGGCGAATATCTTCGCCTGCGTTCAGCAGGAAGACACGGCGTTCAGCGCGCAAATCGCTGAACTTTCTTCGCAATATGGCGTGACCATCACGCCGGTCTGCTTTGATCTGCTGGACGACGCGTCCATCAAGCAGGCGGCGATGGCGATTCAGAAAGCGAAAGTGCCGGTAGATGTCCTGGTGAATGTGGCGGGCGTGACGCTCGATGCGCTGTTCCCGATGGTCACCATGGAGCAGTTGCACAAGACCTTCGCCATCAACTTCTTTTCACAGATGGTGTTCACCCAGTACCTGACGCGCCTGATGCTGCGCAATAAACGCGGCAGCATCATCAACATCGCGAGCATTTCCGGCCTTGACGGCAACAGCGGGCAGCTCGCCTACGCGGCGTCGAAAGCGGCGATGGTGGCGGCGACCAAAACGCTCTCCATTGAGCTGGCACCGCAGGGCATTCGCGTGAACGCGGTGGCGCCAGGCGTTATCGCCACGCCGATGACTGAAAACCTCGCAAGTGACGTGGTGGAAAGCAAGCTTGCACAGAGCGCGCTGCGCCGTACCGGGCGCGCCGACGAAGTGGCCGACACGCTGGTATGGCTCGGCTCTGACGCGGCGAGCTACGTGACGGGCCAGGTGCTGCGCGTCGACGGCGGGATCGGTTATTAAAAGGGGAAGCCCATGTTGTTGAAAGAGAAAAACGTCATTATCACCGGTTGCGCGCGCGGTATCGGGCGCGCGATGGTGGAGGCTTTCGCCGCCGAAGGCGCGTGCATTTACGCCCATGCGCGCAGCGAAACGCCGGAATTTCTGGCCGACATGGCGGCGCTTGCCGAACGTTACCAGGTGGAGATCTGGCCGCTGTGCTTTGATCTGACCGATAACGACGCAATGAAAGGCGCGGTGAAACGGCTGATGAGCGACAAACGTCCGCTGCACGCGCTGGTCAACAACGCGGGCGTCACCTGGAACGCGCTGTTCCAGATGACCACCATGCAGGCGCTGCGCGAGCAGTTTGAAGTGAACTTCTTCTCGCTGTTCAGCTTTACCCAGATGGTGTCAAAACTGATGACCCGTCAGCGTTTCGGCAGCATTGTGAATATCGCCTCGACTGCCGCCGAAGATGGTAATTCAGGTAAAGCGGCCTATGGCGCGGCCAAAGCGGCAGTGGTCGCGCTGACCCGCACGATCGCCACAGAGCTTGGCGAGCAGGGGATTCGCGCCAACTGCATCGCGCCGGGCATGACCGAAACCGACATGCTCTCCACGATGCCGGATTACATCATTGAAGAGACCCGCAACGGCACCGATCTGCGCCGCCTCGGCGCACCGCAGGAGATAGCCGCCGCCGCCGTGTGGCTGGCGTCGGATCTCTCCTCCTACGTGACCGGCCAGACGCTGCGCGTTGATGGTGGCCTGCGATGAACGCCCGCGTTGCTAAGCTCGCCCTCGACGCGCGCGCCATTCGTCAGTCGATTATCCGTACCGCCAGCGCCGCGCCGGTAGACGGCGTGCATCTTGGCCCGGCGCTCTCGATGGTGGAGATCGCCGCCGCGCTGTATGGCGCGGTGATGCGCTTTGATCCGAAAAATATGGCCTCGATGGCGCGCGACCGTTTTCTGCTCAGCAAAGGCCATGCGGCGCTGGCGCTCTACGCCACGCTGCATCATTACGGCGTGCTGAGCGACGACGAGCTGGCAACGTTCGATCACAGCGGTTCGCGCTTTCCGGCGCTGACGCCGATGAACCCGCCGCTCGGGATTGATTTCGCGGGCGGCTCGCTCGGCATGGGCGTCGGTTACGCCTGCGGCGCGGCGCTGGCGCAGCGGCTGCGCGGCGAAAGCTGGCGTCATTACATCGTGCTTGGCGACGGCGAATGCAATGAAGGCTCGGTCTGGGAGAGCGCGTTTTTCGCCGCCCAGCAGGGGCTGGATCAGCTCACCGCCATCGTTGACTGCAACGGTTTTCAGTCCGACTGGTCCTGCGAGCAGACGATAAAAATGGATTTCCCGGCGCTGTGGGCCGCCTGCGGCTGGCACGTCGAAACCTGCGACGGCCACGATATCGCGGCGCTGCTGGCGGCACTCGACGCGCCGTCGCACGGCAAACCGAAAGCGATTGTGGCGCGCACCGTGAAAGGCAAAGGGGTGTCGTTTATGGAGCATAACAACGCGTTTCACCGCGCCCGTCTCTCAGCGGCCCAGCGCGACGCCGCGCTCGCAGAACTGGAGGCACACCCATGAGCCTGACGATTACGCCCGCCGAGATCCGCGCCTGGTCGATGATGGGCACGCGCGGCACCTTTGGCGTCACGCTGTTAAAGCTCGCCGAAGAGAACCCGGCGCTGGTCGGCCTGACCGCCGATCTCGCCATCACCTCCGGCATGGAACGCTTTAGCTCAACTTTCCCGGAGCGCTTTTTTAACCTCGGCATCGCCGAGCAGAATTTAATCGGCGTGGCAGCGGGCATGGCCTCTCAGGGGCTGGTGCCGTTCGCCACCACGTTTGCGAATTTCGCGGCGCTGCGCGCCTGCGAGCAGATGCGCCACTATCTCGGCTACTTACAGGAAAACGTCAAAGTGGTGGGGCTCGCCTCCGGTTTTGCGATGGGGATGTTCGGCACCACGCATTACGGCATTGAAGATATCGCCACGCTGCGTGCGATTTCCGGGCTGACGATCCTCTCGCCCGCTGACGCGACGGCGACGGCGCAACTGACTGAACTGGCGGCGCGCCACCACGGCCCGGTCTATCTGCGCCTGACCGGCGGGATGCGCACACCGGTGGTCTACCGCGAGCAGACTGTGTTTGAGCTCGGTAAAGCGATGCGCCTGCGCGACGGCGAGGATATCGCGCTGGTCGCCACCGGCAGCATGGTCGCAGTGGCGCTGAAAGCCGCCGAGGCGCTGGAAGCCCACGGGCTGCGCTGCGCGGTGGTGGATATGCACACCATCAAACCGCTCGACACCGACACGCTGAAAAGCCTGTTTGACCGTCGTCTGCTGGTGACGCTGGAAGAACACAGCGTCGTGGGCGGTCTTGGCGGCGCGGTGGCGGAATATCTCGCGGAACAGGGCGGGGCGCCGCGCCTGCTGCGTCTGGGCATTCCGCAGGGCTACGGCCCGGCGGGCGAATACGCCTGGATGCTGGAGCAGTGCGGCCTGACCGCGCCACAGGTTACACAACAAATTCTGGGTGCGGTGTTATGACGGATGCGCCTTTCTGGCAACTCACACACGCGCCGCGCGACGCCGTGGCGCTGACTGAAGACGGCGGCGCGACGCTTACATATGGCGAACTGGCCGAGCGCGTGGCGCAGGTGCGCGCGCATCTGCCTGCCCGCGCGCTGATGTTTTGCTTTTGCGAAAACAGCGCGGGGTCGCTCACCGGTTATCTCGCGGCGCTCAACGCCCGCGCGGTGCCGGTGATGCTCGACGGCCAGCTCGATGAGACGCTGGCTAATGCGCTGTTCGCGCGCTGGCGGCCGGAGTTTCTCTGGCTGCCGGAAGGCCGCGCGTGGCCGGGCGAGGTGCTGCTGCGCCAGGACGGGTATCAGCTTATCGCGACGAACGAGCCGGCACCGGCGATGGACGACGCGCTGGCGCTGCTGATAACGACCTCCGGTTCGACCGGCAGCCCGAAACTGGTGCGCCAGAGCTATGACAATCTTCTCAGCAACTGCGCGAGCATTTGCGACTATCTGGCGATTGACGCGAACGAGCGTCCTCTGGTCTATCTGCCGATGAACTATGTGTATGGTTTATCGGTGATTCATTCCCACCTGGCGCAGGGCGCGACGCTGCTGATGACCCGCAGCGGCCCGGTGCAGCCAGGTTTCTGGGCGTTTGTGAAAAGCCAGCAGGCCACGTCGCTCGCGGGCGTGCCTTACACCTTCGAAATGCTCAATAAGCTGCGCTTTATGCGCATGTCGCTGCCGTCGCTGCGCACCTTAACGCAGGCGGGCGGCAAGCTCCCGGCAGCGCTGCATGAGGCGTTCGCCGCCTGGGCGCAAGAGCAGGGCAAGCGTTTTGTGGTGATGTATGGCGCGTCGGAAGCGACCTCGCGAATGGGTTATCTGCCCGTGGAGCACGCGGCGGCAATGCCGGGCGCGATGGGAGTCGCCATTCCGGGCGGGCGCTTTACGCTTGAAGATGAAAACGGCGCGGAAATTACCGCGGCGGGTGTGGCTGGCGAGCTTATCTATTACGGCCCGAACGTTTGTCATGGATACGCGCTGGAACGGGCATGTCTCGCACGCACCGATGAGTTTAACGGGCGGCTCGCGACAGGCGATCTGGCCCGCCGTGACGACAACGGCATTTACACCATCGTCGGGCGTAAAAAACGGTTCCTGAAAGTGTTCGGCAACCGCGTCGGGCTCGATGAGCTGGAACAGCTGGTGAAAAACCATTTTGTGGGGCTTGAGTGCGCGACAGGCGGCGTTGATGACCGCATCACGCTGTTTCTGACCGATGAAACCCAGGCCGAAACGGTTAAAAGCTGGCTGGCGCAGACCTGCCAGCTACACCACAGCGCGTTTCGCGTGGTGATCCTGGAGGCTATCCCGAAAAACGCCGCCGGAAAAACGCTTTATGCACAACTGGAGGCGCTCAGTGCTTGATTACGCGCAGTGGTTACAGCAACCCCCTTATTCGCTGGCGCGCGATGAAAAGCGCGCGCTGATGATGCAGCGCCTGCAATGGCTGACGGAACATCACCGCGCGAACTGCGCGCCGTACCGGGCGATGCTTGACGGCCTCGGCGTGGATGTCGCCGCGCTGAAAGCGCCGGAGGATGTGCCGTTTCTGCCGGTGTCGCTGTTTAAAACCCTGACGCTTGCGAGCATGCCGCCCGACGAAGCCGTGAAGGTGATGACCTCATCCGGCACCACGGGCCAGGCGGTGTCGCGGATCTATCTGGATAAGCAAACGGCGGCCAACCAGCAGAAAACGCTGGTGAAGATCGTCAGCGCCTTTACCGGCGCGGGGCGTTTGCCGATGCTTATCATCGACGCGCCGTCGGTACTGAAAGATCGCACCATGTTTTCCGCGCGCGGCGCGGGCATTCTGGGCTTTTCTATCTTCGGGGCCGATCGCGCCTTCGCGCTTGATGACGAGATGAATCTCGATATTGACGGTATTACCGCGTTTCTTGCGAAACACGCGGGCAAGCCGGTGCTGCTGTTTGGGTTCACTTTTATGATCTGGCAGCATTTCTGGCGCGCGCTTTCGCAACGCGGCCAGCGGATCGATCTCAGCCAGGGCATTTTGATCCACGGCGGCGGCTGGAAAAAACTCGCCAGCGAAGCGGTGTCGCCGCAGGAGTTCGCCCGCCGTCTGCACGACGTATGCGGGCTGACGCGTATTTATGACTATTACGGCATGGTGGAACAGACCGGCTGCATTTACATGCAGTGCGAACACGGCCACCTGCACGCCAGTATTTTTTCCGATGTGATTATCCGCGATCCGCACGATTTCTCGGTGTGCCCGCCGGGACGCGCGGGGATCGTGCAGGTGCTGTCGCTTATTCCGGAATCCTATCCGGGGCATTCGCTGCTCACGGAAGATGAGGGCGTTTTGCTTGGCGAGGATGATTGCCCTTGCGGGCGGCACGGTAAATATTTCCGCATCAACGGACGCCTGCAACAGGCCGAAATCAGAGGATGTAGCGACACTTATGCAGCCCAGTTTTGACAACCTCACTTTTCTGCTGGGCGACGCCGCACAGCTCGCCGCCCTTGAGCGTTTTCGCCCGCGCGCGCCGTTTGATGACGAGACGCTGACGTTTTTAAGCGAATTTTCCCGGAAGCTGCTGGCCGACCCGCGCGTGCGCGCCTACAGCGATGTGGTGAGCCTCGCGTTCTGGTGTCGTCCGGCGTCGCTTGAAAAATTGCGCCAGGAATTTATGCCGCAGGGCATTACCCAGGGCCGCGGCGTGGCGTTTCATATCGCGCCGTCCAACGTGGCGGTGAATTTCGCGTTTTCGCTGGCAGCGGGGTTGCTTACTGGCAACGCCAATATCGTCAGGCTCTCCTCAAAACCGTTCCCCCAGACCGCGCTGATTTGCGACGCGCTGAAAGGGGCACTGGCACAGGTGCCGTCGATGGCTGGTAGCCTCTGTCTGGTGCAGTACCCGCACGACGCGGCGCTGACGGATTATTTCTCCGCGCTCTGTGACGCACGGCTTATCTGGGGCGGCGATCGCACCATCAGCGAGGTGCGCCGCTCGCCGCTGCGCCCGCGCGCGGTGGATATCGCCTTTGCGGATCGTTACTCCTTTGCGGTGATCGACGCCGACGCATGGCTTGCGGCGCCGGATAAAGCGCGCCTGCTGGAAGCGTTTTATAACGATACGCTACTGACCGCACAGCAGGCGTGTACGGCCGCGAAAATGGTGGTGTGGACCGGCGAGCGTACCGATGAAGCGCGCGCGCAGTTCTGGCCCGCGTTTCGCGACTGGTGCGGCGAGCGCTACGCGCCGCTACCTGCGACCGCCGTGAGCAATCTGGCGTGGTTTTGCGCCCAGACTGTCAACGATCCGACGCTCAGGCGCATCGCGCAGCCGGATAATCGTCTTTTCCTGGCGCAAACTGACGCGCCGGATGGCGCGTTGCTGGCGGATCATCACCAGAGCGGCGTGTTTATTGAATATGTGGCGCAGGATCTGCTGGACATCGCGCCACTGTGCGGGGAGAAGTGCCAGACGATCGTCACGTTTGGTGTCGATCCTGAGGAATTTCAACGCTTTCTGGCGATCGCGAAACCGCGCGGCGTCGATCGCGTGGTGCCTCTGGGGCAAAGTATGCAGTTTTCTTTGCTGTGGGACGGGTATCCGCTGGCCGATATGCTGACCCGCCGTTTAACTTTAATTTCTTATTAATCAACTTATTTTCAGTGATTTAGCGCATAACCTGAAAATAACCCCTTATTTAGACCATTATTCTCCCGATTAAAAAGCGCTGTAGAATTAGATAATCACGCCGATAACTCAACTAACGCAGGGCTGTTTATCGTGAATTCTCTCTATACCGCTGATGGTGTAATGGATAAACACTCGCTCTGGCAGCGTTATGTCCCGCTGGTGCGTCACGAAGCGTTGCGCCTGCAGGTGCGTTTGCCGGCGAGCGTCGAACTGGACGATTTGTTACAGGCGGGCGGCATCGGCTTGCTGAATGCTGTAGAACGCTACGACGCCCTGCAAGGAACGGCATTTACCACTTACGCAGTGCAGCGTATACGTGGCGCGATGCTGGACGAGCTACGCAGCCGTGACTGGGTGCCGCGCAGTGTCCGACGCAACGCGCGCGAGGTGGCGCAGGCAATAGGCCAACTGGAGCAGGAACTGGGACGTAACGCGACGGAACTGGAGGTCGCAGAGCGACTGAGTATCCCGCTTGAAGAATATCGTCAGATGTTGCTCGACACGAACAACAGTCAGCTGTTCTCGTATGACGAATGGCGTGAAGAGCATGGCGATAGCATCGAACTGGTGACGGAAGATAACCAGAACGAAAACCCGCTGCATCAACTGCTGGAAAGCAATTTGCGCGAGCGTGTTATGGAAGCGATTGAATCGCTGCCGGAGCGCGAGCAGATGGTGCTGACGCTGTACTACCAGGAAGAGCTGAATCTCAAAGAGATTGGCGCGGTACTGGAAGTGGGCGAGTCAAGGGTGAGCCAGTTGCATAGCCAGGCCATCAAACGTCTGCGTACCAAGCTGGGTAAGCTATAGGTTGTTGATTCGTCATCATCCTGGTAATGCCGCACACAGGAACGACAACCAGGAGTTATCATGACGGCGCAGCAACCTAAAAGGCGGCCCCTGAGCCGCTACCTTAAAGATTTCAAGCACTCACAGACGCATTGTGCGCATTGTCACAAGCTGCTGGACCGCATTACGCTGGTTCATCGCGGCGAAATTGTGAACAAGATAGCGATCGCTGCGCTCGACACGCTGCTTGACGAGGCCACCTGGGAGCAGGAAAAGCAGGACTGGGTGGCGCTTTGCCGCTTCTGTGGCGATCTGCATTGTAAAGAGCAGAGCAACTACTTCGATATCATCGGCTTTAAGCAATATCTCTTCGAGCAAACCGATATGAGCCATGGCACGATCCGCGAATATGTGGTGCGCCTGCGCCGTCTCGGCGCGCATCTCACCCAACGCCAGGTGCCGCTCTCGCTTGCCCGTCAGGATAATCTTGACGAGCATCTTGAGGCGTGGCTGCCGCTCACCAGTACCAACAATTATCGTATTGCGCTTCGTAAGTATGCCCAGTATCAGCAGCTCTCGTCATTGCCGACAGAGAAAACCGACTCAACGGCAACTTCTGATATATATTAAAAAAGTATAAGTTGTAGCACAGTGGTTTTGATTTCTTTGCGTAACTACTTACACTAGCACTTAATTTCGTTAATTCGGGGTACTTATGAAACTTGCACTTTTGGGTCGTCAGGCGCTGATGGGCGTTATGGCGGTCGCGCTGGTCGCGGGCATGAGCGTGAAAACCTATGCTGCGGAAAATTTGCTGAATAAAGTTAAAGAACGCGGCACGCTGCTGGTGGGGCTTGAAGGCACTTATCCGCCGTTTAGCTTCCAGGGCGATGACGGTAAGCTGACCGGCTTTGAAGTGGAGTTCGCCGAGGCGCTCGCGAAGCACCTGGGCGTGAAAGCCTCGCTTAAACCGACCAAATGGGACGGGATGCTGGCGTCGCTGGACTCTAAGCGTATCGACGTGGTGATTAACCAGGTCACCATCTCCGATGAGCGCAAGAAAAAATATGATTTCTCAACGCCCTATACCGTTTCCGGTATTCAGGCGCTGGTGAAGAAAGAGAACGCCGACAGCATTAAAACCGCGGCCGATCTCAAGGGTAAAAAAGTGGGCGTTGGTCTTGGCACCAACTACGAAGAGTGGCTGCGCCAGAACGTGCAGGGCGTGGATATCCGCACCTATGACGACGACCCGACCAAATATCAGGATCTGCGCGTAGGCCGTATCGACGCCATTCTGGTGGACCGCCTGGCGGCGCTGGATCTGGTGAAGAAGACCAACAACACGCTGGCCGCGGCCGGTGAACCGTTCTCTCGTCAGGAAGCGGGCGTGGCTATCCGCAAAGGCAACGACGATTTCGTCAAGGCCGTTGATAACGCCATCGCCGAGATGCAGAAAGATGGCACGCTCAAGAAAATCTCTGAGAAGTGGTTTGGCGCGGACGTGACCAAATAACGGCTTTGCTGCGCAAAAAAGGTGCTGATATCAGCGCCTTTTTTTATGCCTGCGAAAAATTGCTGCATAATGACGGTTTAACCGCTGAACTGGCATGAGGTTTACCATGCAAAATCTTACCCGCTATGCGCGCCTTGAGCTTATTGGCGCGCCCACGCCGCTGGAGTTTCTGCCGCGCCTGTCTGACTACCTGGGCCGCGAAATTTTCATCAAGCGCGATGACGCGATGCCGGTGGCGATGGGCGGCAATAAGCTGCGCAAGCTGGAGTTTCTCGCAGCCCAGGCGCTGCGCGAAGGGGCCGATACGCTGGTGACGGCGGGCGCGATACAGTCGAACCATGTGCGCCAGACGGCGGCGGTGGCCGCGCGCCTCGGCCTGCACTGCGTGGCGCTGCTGGAAAACCCGATTGCCACGCGCGAAGAGAATTACCTCACTAACGGCAACCGGCTGCTGCTGGATCTCTTTAATGTGCAGGTCGAGATGTGCGACGCGCTGGACGCGCCAGACCAGCAGCTTGACGAGCTGGCGGTGCGCCTTGAAGCGCAGGGCTTCCGGCCTTATGTCATTCCGGTTGGCGGCTCGAACGTGCTGGGCGCGCTCGGCTATGTCGAAAGCACGCTTGAGATCGTACAGCAGTGCGAAGGCGTTGTGCGCCCGTCATCCGTAGTGGTCGCCTCCGGCAGCGCCGGAACGCACGCGGGGCTCGCCGTCGGGCTGGAGCAGGGGATGCCGGAGGCTGAACTTATCGGCGTGACGGTCTCGCGAAGCGTCGCCGCGCAGAAGCCGAAAGTCGTCGCGCTGCAGCAGGGCGTTGCAAAAGCGCTGGAGCTGGAAGCGCGCGCCGATATTTTACTGTGGGATGACTATTTCGCGCCGGGTTACGGCGTGCCGAACGACGAGGGCATGGAAGCGGTGAAGCTGCTGGCGCGTCTCGAAGGCATTTTGCTTGACCCGGTTTATACCGGCAAAGCGATGGCGGGGCTCATTGACGGCATCGCGCAGAACCGTTTTAAAGATAACGGCCCGATTCTCTTTATTCACACCGGCGGCGCTCCGGCGCTGTTCGCGTACCATCCGCATGTCTGAAAACGCAGGGTGAAACCACTATAATGCAGGAAAGTATCCAACTGGTTATCGATTCGGCACCCTTTCTCCTGAAAGGGGCCGTTTTTACGCTACAGCTCAGCATCGGGGGCATGTTTTTCGGCCTGGTGTTAGGCTTTTTGCTGGCCATGATGCGGCTGTCGCCTTTCTGGCCTGTCTCGTGGCTGGCGCGGTTTTATATCTCGATTTTTCGCGGTACGCCCCTTATCGCCCAGCTCTTTATGATCTACTACGGTCTGCCGCAGTTTGGCATCGAGCTGGATCCGATCCCGGCGGCGATGATTGGCCTTTCGCTCAATACCGCGGCGTATACCTCTGAGACGCTGCGCGCGGCGATTTCGTCGATTGATAAAGGGCAGTGGGAAGCCGCGGCGAGTATCGGCATGACGCCGTGGCAGACGCTGCGCCGCGCCATTCTACCGCAGGCCGCCCGCGTGGCGCTGCCGCCGCTCGGCAACAGTTTTATCAGCCTCGTGAAAGATACGTCGCTCGCCGCCACCATTCAGGTGCCGGAACTTTTCCGCCAGGCGCAGCTTATTACCTCGCGCACGCTGGAGGTATTTACGATGTATCTGGCCGCGTCGCTCATCTACTGGGTGATGGCGACGGTGCTTTCTGCCCTGCAAAACCATTTTGAAAACCAGCTAAACCGACAGGAGCGCGATCCGAAATGAGTGCCATTGAGGTCAAAAACCTGGTGAAGAAATTTCACGGGCAGACGGTGCTGCATGGCATCGATCTGGAAGTGCAGACCGGAGAAGTGGTCGCGATTATCGGCCCGAGCGGCTCCGGTAAAACCACGCTTTTGCGTAGTATTAACCTGCTGGAACAGCCTGAAAGCGGCACCGTGCGCGTGGGCGATATCACCATTGATACCGCCAAATCGGCCCGCGAACAGCGCGGCCTGGTGCGCGAGTTGCGACAGCAGGTGGGCTTTGTATTCCAGAGCTTTAACCTGTTCCCGCACCGTACGGTGCTGGAAAACATTATCGAAGGGCCGGTTATTGTGAAAGGCGAGCCGAAAGCGGAGGCGACGGCGCGCGCCCGCGAACTGCTGGCGAAAGTTGGCCTTTCCGGTAAGGAAAACAGCTACCCGAAGCGGCTTTCCGGCGGTCAGCAGCAGCGTGTGGCGATTGCCCGTGCGCTGGCGATGCGCCCGGAGGTGATTCTGTTCGATGAGCCGACCTCCGCGCTGGATCCTGAACTGGTGGGCGAAGTGCTGAACACTATCCGTCAGCTCGCCCAGGAGAAGCGCACCATGGTTATCGTCACCCATGAGATGAGTTTCGCGCGCGATGTGGCCGATCGCGCGATCTTTATGGATCAGGGCAAAATCGTCGAGCAGGGCGAGGCGAAAGCGCTGTTCGCTAACCCGACACAGCCGCGCACCCGCCAGTTTTTAGACAAATTTCTCAATGCCTGACCCCTTACCCGGTGCGTTTTAGCACCGGGTGCCTTCGCAAACTCCCTGCAAAAAATAAGCCTTAAAAAGTGTCTGACTAATTAATCAGCATATACAGTTCGTTAGCGTTTTAATTTGGCTTAAAGCCTGTGTCTGGCGCAATGTCGCGTGCGGAATGCGGATTATTGATATTAATAATTATGAAGAATGTGTTATTTTGTCATATCACAAAAAAATAATGCTTACAGCACGACAGGAGTTTCGCCCCACAGCATGAAGGAAAGTGACTTTTTTAACTGGCGTCGGGAAATGACGACCCGCTTTCAGGAAATTCAGGATTCAAGCGACATTTATTCGCTCCTGAAAACCGAAACGCAGAACATGGAATATGATTATTTCGCGCTGTGCGTTCGCCATCCTGTGCCTTTCACGCGCCCAAAACTGACGCTGCACACCACCTATCCTGAAGCCTGGCTTGAGCATTACCAGGCAGAAAATTATTACGTGATAGATCCGGTGCTGAAGCCTGCAAATTATCTGGTGGGTCCGCTCTCCTGGAACGACGCGCTGTTCGCCGGCGCCGCAGAAGAGCTCTGGAATGCCGCACGCGACCACGGTCTGGTCAAGGGCGTAACGCAGTGCGTCATTGCGCCTAACCGCGCCCAGGGATTTTTATCTGTCTCTGGAACCAGCCCGCGTGGACACTCCATGGCGGATGACGAACTGGCGTTGCGACTTCAGCATTTGGTGGAACAAAGCCTGGTTACCATGATGCGCCTGGAAGATCCGGCGGCAACGGTGCTGGAAATGAAACTGAGTAAACGAGAAAAAGAGATATTGCAGTGGACGGCGGAAGGTAAAACGTCGGCGGAAATTGCGATAATATTATCTATCTCGGAAAATACCGTTAATTTTCACCAGAAAAATATGCAGAAGAAGTTTAATGCTCCAAACAAAACGCAAATTGCCTGTTATGCTGCTGCAATTGGACTGATTTGAGCGGGTCATTTGTTCTGCGTGCCAGACACTCGAACCGGCTGGAAGAATAAACGTTCTCCAGCCGGTTTTTTTATTAACGGCGGTAAGCCTGTTTAATTTGCTTAACGGTATTGGTGTAAACCGCCGCTTGCTCCGCATCTTCCATCTCAGCTATCTGTTTTTCCATTTTAATGATAACCCGGCCCGCATCAGCCTGACCCATTGCCTGCAGCATCAGGGTCAACAGGGATTTCAGGCATGACACCTCGGTAGCCAGTTCCTGGTTGTTCTCTGCGGTGGAAATATCGGGAGTGCTCATGGTTTATCCTCTGTCAGTGTAACGACGTGCAGCGGGCACGCCTGTTGATGTTTTAAGGCGGCGGAGTATACCACAAGGTCCTAAAAAGTAATTAGCGCCGTTTTTTTGAGCGTTTTGTGAGGCGTCTGGCTTATTATAATAAGCTTTTCACCGATAAACGGGATTTCTCAGGGTTCGCTGACGTAGCGGTGAAAATATATGTTTCCAATAAGTTTCTCCGTTGTAAATTTAAAAGTTGCCCATCAGCGCTTTTAAATTGTCAAAAAGTAATATGATATATCCAGAAATGCTGAACCTTGATTTCTGGACGTTTTTTAAGTATCGGTGCCGCTATCGCAGGCTCAAAAACGCGTTTTAACTGGATTTAACCCGCCCGTTGCTTACAGAAGTGCATTTTTTGCGTTTCAAAGTTGACTTAAAAAACGCTAATATGGGGCGAATAAGTTACCAGCAGCGTTATCCCTTTTTGAGGAGTGTTTTCCTTTGATCAACGTTCTTCTTGTTGATGACCACGAACTGGTGCGCGCAGGGATACGACGCATACTTGAAGATATGAAGGGCATTAAGGTGGCAGGCGAAGCCTGCTGCGGCGAGGACGCCATCAAATGGTGTCGCATTCACCCGGTGGATGTGGTGCTGATGGATATGAATATGCCGGGCATTGGCGGCCTGGAGGCGACTCGCAAAATCGCCCGTTATTCTTCAGACATTAAAGTGATCATGCTTACCGTACATACGGAAAACCCGCTTCCGGCAAAAGTGATGCAGGCCGGAGCCGCAGGGTATCTGAGTAAAGGTGCCGCACCCGCCGAAGTGGTGAGCGCTATCCGCTCGGTTCACGCCGGTCGGCGCTACATCGCTTCCGACATCGCACAGCAAATGGCGCTCAGTCAGATAGAGCCCGACCGCAGCGAATCCCCCTTCGCGAGTTTGTCGGAAAGGGAATTGCAGATTATGCTGATGATTACCAAAGGCCAGAAGGTCAATGAAATCTCTGAGCAGCTTAATCTCAGCCCCAAAACCGTCAACAGCTACCGCTATCGTATGTTTAGTAAGCTAAACATTCATGGCGATGTTGAGTTGACGCATCTGGCCATCCGCCATGGCCTGTGTAACGCGGAGACCTTATCAAGTCAGTGAGTGAAGTTTTTGATTCCAAATCGTTCCTGAAAACCGTCACCAGCCAGCCTGGCGTCTACCGTATGTATGACGCCAGCGGCACGGTTATCTACGTCGGCAAGGCCAAAGATCTCAAAAAGCGCCTTTCCAGCTATTTCCGAAGCAACCTCGCCAGCCGTAAAACCGAAGCGCTGGTGGCGCAAATCCAGAATATCGACGTGACGGTGACTCACACCGAGACCGAAGCGCTGCTGCTGGAGCACAACTACATCAAGCTCTACCAGCCGCGCTATAACGTGCTGCTGCGCGATGACAAATCTTATCCGTATATCTTCCTGAGCGGCGATACGCATCCCCGGCTGGCGATCCATCGTGGCGCGAAACACGCCAAAGGCGAGTATTTCGGCCCGTTCCCGAACGGCTACGCGGTGCGGGAAACGCTCGCGCTGCTGCAAAAGATTTTCCCGATTCGCCAGTGCGAGAACAGCGTCTATCGCAACCGCTCGCGTCCTTGTCTGCAATATCAGATTGGCCGCTGCCTCGGGCCATGCGTCGAAGGGCTGGTGAGCGAAGAAGATTACGCGCAACAGGTGGAATATGTACGGCTGTTCCTCGCCGGTAAAGATGACCAGGTGATTAACCAGCTGGTCTCACGCATGGAGCAGGCGAGCCAGAATCTGGCGTTTGAAGAGGCCGCGCGCCTGCGTGACCAGATTCAGGCGGTGCGCCGCGTCACGGAAAAACAGTTTGTCTCGAATAACGGCGACGATCTGGATGTTATCGGCGTAGCGTTTGAGTCGGGCATGGCCTGTTTGCACGTGCTGTTTATCCGTCAGGGGAAAGTGCTCGGCAGCCGCAGCTACTACCCGAAAGTGCCGAATGGCACCGAGCTTGCGGAAGTGGTGGAAACGTTTGTCGGGCAGTTCTATCTGCAGGGCAGCCAGATGCGCACGTTACCGGGCGAGATTTTGCTCGATTTCCCGCTCACCACGCCGGAACTGCTGGCCGAGACGCTGACAGAAATCGCCGGGCGTCGTGTGAATGTGCAGACGCGCCCGCGTGGCGATCGCGCCCGCTACCTGAAGCTTGCGCGCACCAACGCGGCGACGGCGCTGACCACGCGGCTTTCTCAGCAATCGACCATTAGCCAGCGTCTTACCGCGCTGGCGCAGGCGCTGCATCTGCCGGAAATAAAGCGTATGGAGTGTTTCGACATCAGCCATACGATGGGCGAGCAGACCGTGGCGTCCTGCGTGGTGTTTGACGCGAACGGCCCGCTGCGCGCGGAGTATCGCCGCTATAATATTACCGGCATCACACCGGGCGATGATTATGCGGCGATGAATCAGGTGTTGCGCCGTCGCTACGGCAAGGCCATCGAAGAGAGCAAAGTGCCGGATATTATTCTTATCGACGGCGGCAAAGGGCAGCTTGGTCAGGCGAAATCCGTTTTTGCCGAGCTGGACGTGCCGTGGGATAAACACCATCCGCTGCTGCTTGGCGTGGCCAAAGGCAGCGATCGTAAAGCGGGGCTGGAAACGCTGTTCCTGGAGCCGGAAGGGGAGGGCTTCGCCTTGCCGCCGGACTCTCCGGCGCTGCATGTGATTCAACATATTCGCGATGAATCGCATAACCATGCTATTACCGGCCACCGTAAAAAACGCGCCAAAGTGAAGAACACCAGTACGCTTGAGACGATTGAAGGCATCGGGCCAAAACGCCGTCAGATGTTGCTCAAATACATGGGCGGATTGCAGCCGCTGTTGAACGCGTCGGTCGAAGAAATTGCGAAAGTGCCGGGCATCTCTCAGGCCCTTGCAGAAAAGATCTACTACTCGTTGAAACATTAAGGGCTATGTAGCAACATAGCGGTAATCTCAAATTATGACAGATAGTTACCTGCACTATGCGATTTAATATCCCTACATTGCTGACGCTGTTTCGAGTCATTCTGATCCCGTTTTTCGTGCTCGCGTTCTATCTGCCTTTTCACTGGGCGCCTTTCGTCTGCGCGTTGATCTTCTGTTTTGCGGCGGTGACCGACTGGTTTGACGGTTTTCTCGCCCGCCGCTGGAATCAAAGCACGCGCTTTGGTGCGTTCCTCGACCCGGTTGCGGATAAAGTGATGGTCGCTATCGCGATGGTGCTGGTCGCCGAGCACTATCACAGCTGGTGGATTACCCTGCCGGCGGCCACTATGATCGCGCGTGAAATTATTATCTCCGCGCTGCGTGAATGGATGGCGGAGCTGGGCAAACGCAGCAGCGTGGCCGTCTCCTGGATTGGGAAAGTGAAAACCACCGCGCAGATGATGGCGCTGGTCGGTTTGCTGTGGCGTCCGAATCAGTGGGTTGAGTACGCCGCGATTGCACTCTTTTTCGTCGCCGCAGTGCTGACGTTCTGGTCAATGTTCCAGTATTTGAACGCCGCGCGCGGTGATTTGCTCGAACGTTGATCTATACGGCGCAAAATTCAGCAAACGAATCGCGTTGCCTGAAAATTTCGTTGACTCATTGCGTCAGGTAAGTAGAATGCAACGCATCGAACGGCGGCACGGTTCGCCGGACGGTAAGTAAATCAAGTAATTAGATTAAGCGATTCGCTTTCAGTTACTTCGATAAGCGGGAATAGCTCAGTTGGTAGAGCACGACCTTGCCAAGGTCGGGGTCGCGAGTTCGAGTCTCGTTTCCCGCTCCAAATTTTGATATCAGCCTCTTTGCTGGTGTCAGCCTGAAAAGGCAAGCAATTCTGGCGCGTTAACAAAGCGGTTATGTAGCGGATTGCAAATCCGCCTAGTCCGGTTCGACTCCGGAACGCGCCTCCACTTTCTTCCCGAGCCCGGGTGGTGAAATCGGTAGACACAAGGGATTTAAAATCCCTCGGCGTTCGCGCTGTGCGGGTTCAAGTCCCGCCCCGGGCACCATGGGAAAGACAAGAATAATCAAAGCAATAAGCAGTGTCGTGCAAACCACCTTCGGGTGGTTTTTTATTTTGTCGCGCCGTTTCCTGACATCATTTCTCGTTTTTTCCTGAGCGGCCACGGCGTCATCACGCTGATTCTTAATGTATTTAGCTTAAGCGCACATTCTGAACACCATCACACTTCGCTAATAAATCCATCAATCGCGATATATCATGTATCTGTTTTTCCATTCTGCTGCTACGTTTTAATAGCACCCCATCATGGTGCTCTCTACTCGCTGCAATGAGTTTTCCAGGTCAGCGTTCAGCCCCACGGTTGAGCCATTCTGACGCTGACTCACACGGGGGAAAATCGTACCTTGCAGAATAAGGGCCAGGACGGCGCAAACCATAACCGACTGAGCCAGTCCATGAGGACTGGCTTCTTTTTCCTCCCTCCCCGCACACCAAACTCTTTCCAGAAATACCGCCTGCCGGATTTCGGGGGTTATGTCGTCTGCCGAAAACGCTTAAGGTCAGTAAAAGATAATGAGGAAAAGACAATGGAATATCAGTTAACGGGCACCGCGGATGAAGAACTCAAAGCACGCATAAAAAAACAGGTCGGGCTTTATAACGCAAAGCATATGACGTCTGATCCGCAGGAGCTGATCATCAGCGTCACCGACGCGCAGGGCAATCTGACCGCCGGTCTGACCGGGCGCAGCTACTGGGGCTGCCTGCATATCGAATTTCTGTGGGTTGATGAAAGCCTGCGTGGGCAGGGTACCGGCGCGTCGCTGATGGCGATGGCCGAAGCAGAAGGGCGTAAGCGCGGTTGTAAACGGGTATTTGTGGATACCTTTAGCTTTCAGGCACCGGATTTTTACCGCAAACAGGGGTATGACCTCTACGGCATGGCACCCGATTATCGCGATGGTCACTCCCGTTTTTACTTCAGCAAAGACCTGAGCGAAAAGTAAAAGCCCCGACAATGGGGCTTTAACCTGTTCAGCCAACCTCGCGCAATACGCCCGCGCTAATCAAAAACTGTATAGCCACAATGGCGATGCCGCAGGCAAAAACCAGTGCCAGCGTGAGACTGCCCCCCGCGACCTGCCAACCTGCCGGGTGACGTTTACGGCTCTGCCAGGCGAGCAGGGAAGGGAGCAGCAGCGCCAGCACCGCCAGCGCCACGCCCGCATAGCCGAGCGCCATGACAAACCCCTGCGGGTAGAAAAGCGAGAAAGCGAGCGGCGGCACAAAAGTCATCAGCCCGCTCTGGGCGCGGCCCGCTACGGTGCGGGAGCGTTTAAACATATCCGCCAGATAATCAAAGAGCCCGAGCGACACGCCAAGAAACGAGGTGGCGAGCGCCAGATCGGCGAAAAGATGCACCGCCAGCTCCACGTGCGGCGAGGCGACGACATCGCGCACCGCCTGCAACAGACCATTCAGGCCAGCATGGGTAGCCAGCAGGCCCATAAAGGTGTCTGACGGGATGGCACCCAGCGTGGCGAGCTGCCAGAACAGATATGCCACCAGCGGAATAGCACTGCCGGTGATAAAAATCAGCTTAAGTTTGCGGACATCGCCCTTCATATAGCTGACGATACTCGGCACGCTGCCGTGAAAGCCAAACGAGGTAAAAATGACCGGCAGCGCGGAGAGCGCCAGGCCTTTTTCCACCGGCAGCGTTAGCAGATTCACCTGATGAATATGCGGCATCATCATCGCCAGCATCACGACCAGAAAAACCGTTTTGGCTGTAAACAGCAGACGATTGACCAGATCCACGCTGTGCGTGCCGATGCTGACGATAAGCCCGCCCACAAGCGTAAACGCCAGCACGCCGGCAGCAGGCGTAATGGCTACGCCCGTCCACTGGCTCAGGCTTGAGGCCAGCAGTTCGCCCGCGCCGCTGATATAGGCCGCCGTCAGCGCATACATCAAAAACAGCATGCTAAACCCGGCCAACCACTGGCCAGGTTTACCAAGATAATGCAACGCAAGCGTACCGAGCCCGGTCGATGCAGGCTGGTGCTGATAGACCTCTACCAACAACAGCGCGGTGTAGCACATCAGCCCCCAGAGTAAGAAAAGCAGCAGTGCGGTCACGCCAAAGCCAACGCCCGCCGCAGCCAGCGGCATCGCCAGCATTCCTGCGCCGATAGTCGTACCGGCGACGATAAAAATACTGCCCAAAGTGCGGTTCTTCACGCGGTGTACTGTCCTGCAATCATCAACTGGAAATTTATGCTGCGCAGGGTAAAGAATTCTGTTCACGTCGTCAAACTGACGTTACGTAGGGTGTAATTTTTTGTTTACGGCAGGGTGCGCAGGAAGATCTGCTTCAGCCGCTGTTAGCAGCGTCAAAAAATTGAGGAAATGAAAGGCGGAGAGAATTAAAAGGCGGGAATAAAAACCGGTAATGACAGTGCCATTACCGGAAAAATATCAGGGCTGAGCGTCGAGCGTTGCCAGCTCTTTATCGATGAAATAAAGCCCTTCACCGCTTTTACCTGCGAGGCTCAGTTTATCCAGCACGGATTTAAACAGTTTTTCTTCTTCATGCTGTTCGGCCACATACCATTGCAGGAAATTAAAAGTGGGATAATCCTGCGTGGTCATCGCCACGTGCGCCAGTGCATTAATCTGGCGGGTGATCAGTTGTTCATGTTCGTACGTCGCCTGAAAGAGCGCATCGAGAGATGCATATTCAGCAAAGGGCGACGGCACGGCGTTAATGCGCGGGAAACTTCCGGTATCTGTCAGATAGTTAAAGAGACGCTGCATATGCGTCATTTCTTCCTGCGCGTGGCGGCTTAAAAATGCCGCCGCCCCTTCAAAGCTATGATAGCTGCACCAGGCGCTCATCTGCTGGTAAAGCAGAGAAGAATAGAGTTCAAGATTCATCTGCTCATTAAGTTTTTCAATCATATCTGGCTTCAGCATATTATTCTCCGCGATAACAAGGGTAATTATCGCCGCACTATAATTTGTTATTAAACTGTTTGCAAAAGATAAAATTAAAAAACCGTGGCGTTAATAATGCAAATAGGAATTAAAGTCATTCATTAATTAAATGAGAATTATTATTGCGAAAAAAAGAAATAAATAAGACGGTAAGAATAAACGTAAGAAGGAAAAAAAACAGGGGAAGAAAAGAGAAGCGTACGCACAGCCACCGCCAGGCGGCGGCAGCTGTAACGCCGGTTTACCAGCCGCTGACCGCGCGGTTATTAATGGTAAAACCCCGGCACTGGTACTCCAGCACGATAGATTCCGTCATGCACTGCGTGCCGGTGATAACCGAACAGGTTTTGACTGGCGCACCGTAGGCTTCCGCCACGGCATAGCCCCAGTCCTGGCACTGGCGGTTCGCCATAGACTGCGCGACGTAGTTATCGACTTTCGCATGTTGCAGCGGTTGTTCGCTGATACCGAGTCTCACGGTGCCGGTAACTTTACTGCCGCCAACCACTTCCGGTGTTTTAGTAATGGTGCAACCGCTCAGCGCGAGCAGCGCGGTAATGAAAATGACCTTGCGCATCGGTGTTCTCACAAAGTTTGCCTTCATAACATCATGCCACGCCATCGCCTGTCGCAATCGCCTGAAAAGCCCCCGGATCACCCCGTATCCCGCGCTTTAGCAAAACGCTCACGCACCGTGACTTTAAATAATCACTTAAGTTTATTGTTGCAATGCTTAAGTTCTGCGCGCGCAGGCCGACAACTACGATACGGTCAGTCTTTATCTGTGACGTAAAGAAATGCAGAAAAGGCAGGGATGGGTACCGTCATGTCTGCGCAGGGATGGCTTCTTCACACCAGGAATCAACATATGAATTTTATTCGCAATGTTAAAATCCGTGCGATGGTGGTATGGGTCTTGCTCTTATCCACAATCGCCTGGGTGGGGGTCTCCGGAGCGACGCTCTGGTTTCTTCATCACCTGGAAAATAGTCTTACGCTGAATGCTGAACAGGCGGGCTGGGTCAACACCGCGCAATGGCTGTTGAGTCTCTCCGTCGTGGGCAGTATTACCCTCACCATTCTGATGGAGCGCTACCTCTACTTCTGTCTGGTGCGCCCCGTTGAGATCATTCGCGGGCACCTGCACGTGCTGGCAGACGGTAACCTTGAGGTCAAACTTCAGGATCTCGGCCGCAACTGTGTCGGGCTGATGGTGCCCTATATCCAGCGCATGCAGGATAACTGGGAGAAAACCGTCAGCGCCATTCGCACCAGTGCGGAGACCATTCGCAGCCATTCGGGTGAAGTCTCGGGCGTCAATACCGAGCTTTCCTCGCGTTCGGAAGAGCAGGCGGCGGCGCTGGAGCAAACCAGCTCAAGCATGCAGCAACTCAGCAGCACGGTAAAACTCAACGCCGAAAACGCGAGCCATGCCAGCAAGCTTTCCGGTAACGCCACGCGCACGGCGCAAGCTGGTGGAGACTCCGTGAAACAGGTGATGGAAACCATGTCGCGCATCTCCAGCAGCTCCAGCAAAATTGTCGATATCACGACGGTGATCAACAGCATCGCCTTCCAGACCAATATTCTGGCGCTCAACGCCGCCGTGGAAGCGGCGCGCGCGGGCGAGCAGGGGCGTGGTTTTGCCGTTGTCGCGGGTGAAGTGCGCAATCTCGCGAGCCGCAGCGCGCAGGCGGCGAAAGAGATAGAAACGCTGCTTAACGAATCGGTCAGCAATATTCAGACCGGCTCCGGCCAGGTGAAAAAAGCGGGCGAAGCGATGGATGAAATTCTGACTGCCGTGCGCCAGGTGAACGATATTATGGGTGAAATCGCCAGCGCGTCCGGCGAGCAGAGCGACGGTATCAGTCAGGTGGGCATCGCAGTAAAAGAGATGGATGCTGTGACCCAGCAGAACGTACAACTGGTGCAGCAGTCCGTGCTGGCGTCAAACGATCTGGAGCGCCAGGCCACGCACCTGACCGAAGTGGTTGGCCTGTTCCGCCTGCGCGGACAGACGGCACGCGCGACGCCTGCCGCTGTAGCGCCGCTCGTGCGGCCCGCGCTGGCCGGCAGCGCAGCGCCAAAGGCAGGTGCCACAGAAACCAACTGGGAAACCTTCTGACAAAACGGGCATGAAAGAAAACTGTGAGCACCACTCTATTTTTTAAAACAATATTTCATTTAATTTGAAAGTTTGTTTGGTGAATAGTATGGTTGACTCACAGTTTGCTATTCATAGCCTTTTCAGGAGAGAACCCAATGAAAATTGCACTGATGATGGAAAACAGTCAGGCGGCCAAAAACGCGATCATCTATAAAGAGCTGAAAGCGGTGGCGGATGAAAAAGCGTTCCCGGTGTACAACGTCGGCATGAGTGATGAGAACGATCATCATCTCACCTACATTCACCTCGGGATCATGGCGAGCATCCTGCTGAATTCCAGAGCGGTGGATTTTGTGGTCACCGGCTGCGGCACCGGGCAGGGCGCGCTGATGTCCCTGAATATTCATCCGGGCGTGGTGTGCGGCTACTGCATCGATCCGGCGGACGCGTTCCTGTTCGCGCAAATTAACAACGGTAACGCGCTGGCGCTGCCGTTCGCGAAAGGCTTTGGCTGGGGCGCTGAACTCAACGTGCGCTTCATTTTTGAAAAAGCGTTTACCGGACGCAAAGGCGAGGGCTATCCGCCGGAGCGTAAAGAGCCGCAGGTGCGCAACGCGGGCATTCTGAACCAGGTCAAAGCTGCGGTGGTGAAAGAGAACTATCTCGATACCCTGCGCGCCATCGATCCTGAACTGGTGAAAACCGCCGTTTCCGGCGAGCGCTTCCAGCAGTGCTTCTTTGATAACTGCCAGGATAAATCGATCGAAGGTTTCGTGCGTGAAATCCTTGGCTGATAATGCCTGGTGAAACAGCCAGCCTGCGGGCTGGCTTTTTTACGCCCGTTTGCCGGAGACGCTGTGTCCCGCATGCGCGGCGAGGCGCAGCGTATCAAACATCCCCGCCAGGCTTATCAGCGCAATCACCACAAACGCCAGCCGGAAGCTAGCCCCCGGAATATCGGCGCTTAAAAAAGAGGCGCTTATCACCTCGCCAAGCCGGATGCCAATAGCGCCCAGCGTCACGCCAAGCCCCACGGCGAGCTGCGTGGCGGTGCTGAACAGCGTATTGGCGTAACTCATTTCGCCGGAAGGCACATCTGCAAAGGCCAGCGTGCTGATGCCGGTAAACTGAATCGAGCGAAACACGCCGCCCAGAAAAAGAATCAGCAGATTCAGCCACACCGGGGTCTGCGGCGTCAGCAGCGCGCAGGCGAGCAGCGCCAGCACGTTCAGCAGGCCGTTAATCAGCAGCAGTTTTTTAAACCCGAGCCAGCGGATAAGCGGTGTTGTGGCAGGTTTTATCGTCAGGTTACCCGCGAAAACCGCCAGCACCAGCAGCCCGGAGTGAAACGCGTCCATGCCGAAGCCCACCTGAAACAGCAGCGGCAACAGAAACGGCACAGCGCTGATCGACGCACGAAACAGCGAGCCGCCGATCATCGTGACGCGAAATGTCGGTACGGCCATCGCATCAAGGCGGATCATCGGGAACGGCGCGCGGCGAAAATGGCGCAGCGCGAAGACCAGCGCCCCGCAGCCCGTCAGCAGCAGCGCGCCCGCGAGCAGGCCGTTTGATTCGCGCGCGGCCAGCATCTCCATCGCGCAGACCAGCGCCACCATCGCCAGCGCGGTGGCGAGAAAACCGGGCGTATCAAACGGGCGGCGAACGTCATCGTGATTATCAGGAATAAGACGCCAGGCGAGCGCCATCGCGATAAGCCCGGCGGGCAGGTTAATAAAGAAAATCCAGCGCCAGTTTGCATAACTGGTGATAAACCCGCCGAGCGGCGGCCCGATAATGGGCGCCACCAGCGCGGGCCAGGTCAGCGTGGCGATAGCCGTAATCAGCTGGTGTTTGGGCGTGACGCGCAGCACCGCGAGACGGCCGACCGGCACCATCAGCGCGCCGCCCGCGCCCTGCAATACGCGCATCAGCACAAACATTTCAAGCGAGTTAGCGAGCCCGCACAGCACCGACGCGCCGGTAAAAATCCCCAGCGCCAGCGTAAACACCTTGCGCGCACCGAAACGGTCGGCAATCCAGCCACTTGCCGGTATCAATACCGCGAGCGTCAGCAGATAAGCGCTGATGCCAATATTCAGCGCGACCGCTTCGACACCGAAGGTGTGCGCCATCGTCGGCAGGGCAGTCGCTATCACCGTACCGTCGAGGAACTCCATAAAGAACGCGCCCGCCACCAGCAGCGCGGCGGGAGAGACGCCGCCTGCGCTGGCTTTCGCCATGTTCTGCCCCATACCCGCTCCCTAAAATTTTTTTATAAAAATTAATCAAATTGCACAAGCGTTAAGTGCCGGAAATGAAAGCAATTTGTTAACATTCAATTCATTTTCATTAACAGTGTGGCGTGATTTTAATCACAAAATGGTTGATTTTTGTGATGCGGGTCATATTATTGGCGGGTAGCAACACGCTAACCAGAATGAATAAAACCGGAGCACGCCATGAAACTGCGTAAAATCCTTAAAAGCATGTTTGAAAATTACTGCAAAACCTTCAAAGACGTTCCGCCAGCCGGGATGTTCTGATAAAAAACCTGCCGCTGGCAGGTTTTTTTATGTCCGCATTTCTTGTTATACCCGCCATTGCCTCGTTCTGAAACCCTTAGTGCTGATTTATGAAATGATGGTTCATTTTGAAACCTACAGCGTGCCAGGTTCGCAATTGCCGGGCTTTGCCGCTACTATGTGCGCCTTCACGCTAAGGAGAATGCAATGTCCCAATCCCTCACTGCCGAAGATGAACTGGTTTCCGACGTCGTCGCCTGCCAGTTGGTGATTAAACAGATCCTGGACGTTATCGACGTCATCGCGCCGGTAGAAGTGCGCGACAAAATGGCGAGCCAGCTGAAAAGCATCGATTTCTCCGGCCATCCTTCCGCCGATCCGGTGACGCTGCGCGCCATTCAGAAAGCGGTGGCGCTGATTGAGCTGCGCTTCACCCCGCAGAACGAAGCGCACTAAGCAAAACGGCCCCGCGGGGCCGTTTTCAGTTAAAAAATCCCATCCAGGCGCAGGCGAACAGCCACAGCGCCATCAGCCGCTGAAAGCGCACCAGCGCTTTGTCGCTGCGAAATACCCGCTGCACGCCGCTGCCAAGCCAGGCCCAGGCGGCGAGGCACAGCAGCGAAATCACAAGAAAGCCCAGCGCCTGAAACGAAAGTGTGGTGAGCGCGCGGCCGCTGTGCGGCGCGAAGACCGTCACCACCGCCATCGCCATCATCCAGGTTTTCGGGTTAATCAGCTGTAATGCCGCCGCCGCGCCAGCGCCAAACGGTTTGCTCGCCTCGCCCGAGAGCGAGACCGCGGGTGAACGGAACAGCTGCCAGCTCATCCACGTCAGCCACAGCGCGCCAGCGAGCGCCATCAGACGCGCAAGCCAGGGGGCGTGGCGCAGCGCTTCACCCGGCCCGACGCCGCACATCAGCACAATAGCGCTGGAGGCCAGGCACGCGCCGACAACCGCGGGCAGCGTCGCGCGGGTGCCGTAACGCTGGCTGTTAGAGAGAATCAAAATGTTGGTCGGCCCCGGCGTAATCGAGGCCACAAAAGCGAAGAATAAAAAGGGCAGTTGTTGTGTAAGCAGGCTCATAGCATCTCCCGTTGTCTGAGCCTTTATCCTGCGTGACTCAGGCGCTGGCGTCTGGAAGATTCGTGCAGAGTTTGCGGTAGTGGGCGGGCGATAGCCGATAGGCGCGCTGGAACCAGCGCCCCAGATGGCTTTGATCGGCGAAACCGAGCGCCGCCGCCACGTCCACCGGCGTCATGCCGCGCGCAAGCATCGCTCTGGCGCGGGCGAGGCGCAGTTGCACCAGCCAGGCGTGGGGCGCCATACCAAAGGCGTGCTTGAACGTGCGCGACAGCGTAAAGCGGTCGGTGCCGAGCGCCTGTGCCAGTTCCGCCAGCCCGATATTCTCACCGAGATGCGCATACAGATAATCACGGGCGCGCTGCGCCATCTGCGCGTCGCGAATTTCACCTGGCAGCCGTTTGCGCCACTGGCACTGGTGCGTGAGCTGGCTTAACAGGTTATCCATCACGCCCTGCTGCACAATGCGCATTTCATCGTGATGCAGCGCGGTGAATGTCGAGGCAATCGCCTGTACCAGCGCGGGCTCACGGGCGATGGTGCGGGCGAAGTATAGCTCGTAGCTGTCCGGCACGGCGGCGTAGAGCCCGCCGAGCGTTTCCCGCAGCCAGCGTTCATCGAGATAAAACGTGAGATAGGTAAAGCCGCCCGCCAGCGGCGCGTCGCCGTCATGGGTTTCGCCAGGCTCCAGCAGAAACGCCGCACCCGGCGTGCTCTGGTGACGCTCACGGCGACAGTGAAACTGCTGGGTACCGGCGAGCGTCATGCCCACCAGATAGCTGTCGTGCCAGTGCGGATCGTAAGCGTGGCCTTCAAAATGGGCGCGGATGGTTTCGATGCCGGTGTCAGCGTGCTGACGTAATTCAATCCAGTCTTTAGCCATAGCGTCTCCTGTGAAAGGAAACTCTAGCATAACGAGTCTTTAACAAAAGTCTGGAAGATTTGTGCAGGCGGTCCGCAGACCGCCCTGTCTGCGAAGATCCGTCAGAAGAAAAGTTGCACCAGCAGATAGCTGGCAGCGCAGGCGCAGCTGACGCCAATCAGCCCCGGCAGGATAAAGCTGTGGTTTAAGATGAATTTGCCGATGCGCGTGGTGCCGGAGCGGTCAAAACCGATGCACGCGAGGTCGCTTGGGTAGGTCGGCAGCACGAAATAGCCATAAGAGGCCGGGAAAAACGCCACCAGCATTTTCGGCTCGACGCCCAGCATCAGCCCCATTGGCGCGACGGCGGTCAGCGCCGCCGCCTGGCTGTTCACCAGTTTAGAAACCAGAAACAGCACGATCGCGTAGGTCCAGGGATGGCTTTTCACCACGCCTTCCAGCGCCAGTTTCAGCTCGTTTAAATGCGCCTGGAAAAAGGTGTCGCTCATCCACGCCACGCCAAACACCGAGAAAATCGCCACCATCCCGGCCTTAAATACCGCACCGCTGGAAATGGACGCCGCGTTTACGTTGCAGATGACGAGCATCACCGCGCCTGCAATCAGCATCATCATCTGAATAACCAGATTCATGGAGAGCGGGGCGATGTTGCCTTTCACCTCAAATGCCGGACGCAGCGCGGGGATCGCGCCGAGCAGCACCACCAGCGCAATGGCGGCGAAGAAAATCCACGTGGACCACCAGGCGTGTTTGTCAAAGCGCTGATTCATCAGCGTTTCGCTGCCGCCATAGATGTAGTCGCGCTGTTTCGGATCGCGCAGACGCGCCTGGAACGCCTCGTCGTCTTTTAAATCTTTACCGCGACGCAGGCTCCAGAGCGCGGCGACCAGCACGCCGAAGAGCGACGCCGGTACGGAAACCGCGAGAATTTCCAGAATGCTCCATGCCTCGCCGATGCCGTGCTGCGCGCCAAGAATCGACACCAGTGATACCACGGCGACCGACACCGGCGAGGCGGTAATCGCCATTTGTGAGGCGACAGACGCCACGGCCATCGGGCGTTCAGGGCGTATGTCTTTCTTCAGCGCGATGTCGGCAATAATCGGGAACATGGTGTAGACCACATGCCCTGTGCCGCACAGAAACGTCAGCGTCCAGGTGGTGAGCGGTGCCAGCAGCGTGATGTGCTGTGGGTGACGGCGCAGCAGGCGTTCTGCGAACTGCATCATCACGTTCAGGCCGCCCGCGGTTTGCAGCGTGGCGGCGCAGCCTATCACCGCAAGGATGGTCAGCATCACGTCCACCGGCGGCTTGCCCGGTTCCAGCCCAAAGATAAAGGTTAAGAGAAACAGTCCGATGCCGCTGATGAGGCCAAGCCCCATTCCGCCGAAGCGGGTGCCTGCCAGCAAACACAAAATAATGACGATAAATTCGAGAGTAATCATAAGGCTCCTGCCACGTAACATGCGTTGAATCGCAGAAGCATTACAGAATGCAGGGTTAATCAACGGGAGCCAGATCGTATTTATAAAAACCTAACAAAAACAATACATTGTTAACATGGCGATAACGTTGAGCGAAAAGAAAGGGAAGGAAAAACGAAGGAAAACATTAGCGCCCTCAGGTGAGGGCGCGGGGATCAAAATCAGGGGGTCTGTTCCATCATGACAAGCAGACGCTGGTCCGCTTCTTCGGCACACAAGCCAGCCTGACGGGCCTGAGTGAGTTCGTTAAGAATGGTCGCGAGCAGCGCTTCGTCCTGGCGCAGCTCCTGTTCAAACTCGCCAAGCATGGCGAGCATCGCGTCATCACGCGCCGCCTGCGCTTCGCTCATCAGACGCGCCAGCGCGGCATGGCGTCCGCCAAGCTCATCCTGCATCTGGTGGAAAATCGCTTCCAGGCTTGAGCAGTCAGGTTTCACCGATTTCAGCGCGCCGACCACCGGGTTCGCGCCAGTCTGTTTAAGGTAATCGAATAATCGCATCATCTGGGTTACGTTGTGCTGCGCCTGCTGGCGCAGTACCGTCGCGCTGCCGTTCAGGCTCTGCTGCGCGCACCAGTCGCTGTAATAGAGGCACAGGTTGGATGCGTAAAATTCCTGATTCATTTGTGCATTGAGTTTCTGCACCACGCCGAGGGGAGCCATATAAATATCCTTATTGACAGGGTTAAGGGAAACGGTCGTTGACCGCGACGCGTGTACGCTTGCCCGTCAGGTCCTGGCGGGTGGCCACGTGTCAGCCGTTATAAAACGTAAGCATCATCGCTCCCTGATGTATTAAGCCTGGTATAACTGTGGCTATTTGCCAGTCCAACCGATTCTTTCTTAAAACGTGACGCAGCGCTGGAATGCTCCCGGGGCGACCTTCGTTGTCGGTACGCCCGACGCAGCGGATACGTTTTATTCTCGTTTAAGCAAAAAGCAATGAAAAAGCGCGTTGTTGCTGATGACTGGGGGTGAGGGAAGCGCATTGTGCCTGTCGATATATTATGGTGGCTAAACATTACGATGAACTGCGGCGCGCGAACACGCCGCTCACATCGATTCCCCTGGTAAAGCGGCATGGCGCGGCGGGCTATACTTACGCTTTGTTCGCGACAAGGAGGAGAGTATGACTAACGCCTGTGAAACGCTGTATCTGCGCGAGCCTTGCGGCGGCGTGCCGAATAACGCGCTGCCAGTGCTGCTTTATCGCCATGTGTTGCCCGACGACGCTGACGACGCGGCGGTCTGGTTTGAGCAGCGCTTCGGGCAGCATCAGTGGCCGGCACGCTGGCGCTACCCGGTTTTCACTTACACCCATTTTCATACCAATACGCATGAAGTGCTCGGTATCTATGCGGGCGAGGCGCAGATCCAGTTAGGCGGTGAAGACGGGCCCGTCGTCACCCTTCGCACCGGCGACGCGGTGCTGATCCCGGCAGGTGTCGGGCATAAGCAAATCGACGCCAGCGCCGATTTCATGGCGGTGGGCGCGTACCCGGAAGGGCTGTCGCCCGATAAGTTCCTGGATGAACCCGCGCAACTGGCGCAAACGCGTAAAAATGTGGCGCAAGTGGCAACGCCCGGGCGCGATCCGCTCTATGGCACAGAAGGCGGTCTTGTCACCCTCTGGTAACGGTCAGGGATTCTCTGGCTGGGCTTATGGATATATCTGCTAAACCCTCGTTGAATCATCATACATATCGGGCCAGATTTATGCCCGATATTGCTGTATTTATGTACGCAATCACTGTAATTCTATGATGTGATTTCGCTCTCCTATGGAGAATTAATTTCCCGCTAAAACTATCTCCAGCGTTCGCCGCTTCCGGGAGGGAACGGCTAATACGTTGTTTTCTGTCCGATTAAAAGAACCTTTCAGGTTTTTACCCTGCATAAAAGAAAGCTAAAGCTGGAGATAACCATGCACAAATTTACTAAAGCGCTGGCGGCCATCGGGCTCGCCGCCGTTATGTCACAATCCGCTATCGCAGAAACCATGAAGCTCGGTTTTCTGGTGAAACAGCCTGAAGAGCCGTGGTTCCAGACCGAATGGAAATTCGCTGATAAAGCCGGCAAAGACCTGGGTTTTGAAGTCATCAAAATTGCGGTGCCGGATGGCGAGAAAACCCTCAACGCCATCGACAGCCTGGCGGCGAGCGGGGCGAAAGGCTTTGTTATCTGTACGCCAGACCCGAAACTCGGCTCGGCGATTGTCGCGAAAGCGCGCGGCTACGATATGAAAGTCATCGCCGTGGATGACCAGTTCGTGACCGCCAAAGGCAAACCGATGGAAACTGTGCCGCTGGTGATGATGGCCGCGACCAAAATCGGCGAGCGCCAGGGCCAGGAACTCTATAAAGAGATGCAAAAACGCGGCTGGGACGTGAAAGAAACGGCTGTGATGGCGATTACTGCCGACGAGCTCGACACCGCGCGTCGCCGCACCACCGGCTCCATGGACGCGCTGAAGGCGGCAGGCTTCCCGGAAAAACAGATCTATAAAGTCCCGACCAAATCCAACGACATCCCCGGCGCGTTTGACGCTGCCAACTCCATGCTGGTTCAGCATCCTGAAGTGAAACACTGGCTGGTGGTCGGCATGAATGATAACACCGTGCTGGGCGGCGTGCGCGCCACCGAAGGACAGGGCTTTAAAGCGGCTGACGTTATCGGCATCGGCATCAACGGCGTGGATGCGGTGAGCGAGCTGTCCAAAGCGCAGGCCACCGGTTTCTACGGTTCACTGCTGCCAAGCCCGGACGTACACGGCTATAAATCCAGCGAAATGCTCTACAACTGGGTGACCAAAGGGGCAGAGCCGCCGAAATTCACCGAAGTGACCGACGTGGTGCTCATCACCCGCGACAACTTCAAAGAAGAGCTGGCGAAGAAAGGTCTTGGCGGCAAGTAATGGGCGATTTATCGCGGTTCGGGCGCGCCTGCGCGCCCGCTTTTTGAGTGGCCCGGAGGTAACATGCAGACATCGTCACCTTATCTTTCGTTTCGCGGCATCGGGAAAACCTTTCCCGGTGTGAAGGCGCTTTCGGATATCAGCTTTGACTGCCACGCAGGCCAGGTTCATGCGCTGATGGGCGAAAACGGCGCCGGTAAATCGACACTGTTAAAAATTCTCAGCGGCAACTACGCGCCGACCACTGGCACAATCGCCATCAAAGGCGAAGACGTTACGTTTAGCGACACCACGGCGGCGCTCAACGCGGGCGTCGCTATCATCTACCAGGAGCTGCATCTGGTGCCGGAGATGAGCGTGGCGGAAAACATCTATCTGGGCCAGATCCCTCACAAGGCCGGGATAGTCAACCGCTCGCTGCTCAACTACGAGGCGAAGCTGCAACTGGAGCATCTGGGGCTCGATATCGACCCGCAGACCCCGCTGAAATATCTCTCCATCGGCCAGTGGCAGATGGTGGAAATCGCCAAAGCGCTGGCGCGCAACGCCAAAATCATCGCCTTTGACGAGCCGACCAGCTCGCTGTCGGCGCGTGAGATTGAACACCTGTTCCGCGTGATCCGCGAGCTGCGCAAAGAAGGGCGCGTCATTCTTTATGTGTCGCACCGTATGGAAGAGATCTTCGCCTTAAGCGATGCCATCACGGTGTTTAAAGATGGCCGCTACGTGCGCACCTTCAGCGACATGCAGCAGGTGAACCACGACAGCCTGGTGCAGGCGATGGTCGGGCGCGATCTCGGTGATATCTACGGCTGGCAGCCGCGCAGCTATGGCCCCGAGCGGCTGCGTCTTGAGGCGGTGAAAGCGCCGGGCGTGCGCGCGCCGGTGAGCCTGAGCGTGAAGAGCGGCGAAATCGTCGGCCTGTTTGGGCTGGTGGGCGCCGGGCGCAGCGAATTAATGAAAGGCCTGTTCGGCGGCACGCGCATCACCAGCGGCCAGGTGCTGATCGACGGCGAGCCGGTCGCTATCCGCGCGCCGGGCGACGCCATCCGCGCGGGCATGATGCTCTGCCCGGAAGACCGCAAAGCCGACGGCATCATTCCGGTACATTCGGTGCAGGACAACATCAACATCAGCGCGCGGCGCAAGCACATCAGCGCGGGCTGTCTTATCAATAACGGCTGGGAGCAGGAGAACGCCCGCCATCATATTCGCTCGCTGAATATCAAAACCCCCGGCGCTGAGCAGTTAATTATGAATCTCTCCGGCGGCAACCAGCAGAAGGCGATACTCGGCCGCTGGCTGTCGGAAGAGATGAAAGTGATTTTGCTTGATGAGCCAACCCGCGGGATTGACGTTGGGGCGAAACATGAAATCTACAACGTGATCTACGCGCTGGCGGCGCAGGGGGTGGCGGTGCTTTTCGCCTCCAGCGATCTGCCGGAAGTCCTCGGCGTGGCCGACCGCATTGTTGTGATGCGTGAAGGCGAAATCGCCGGTGAATTACTGCACGAGGAGGCCAGCGAATCAACGGCGCTCAGCCTCGCGATGCCCAAAACCAGCCAGGCTGTCGCTTAAGTAAGGAGAAATTATGTCATCACTAACCACATCCGGTGCGCCGAAGTCCTCATTCTCCGTGGGTCGCATCTGGGATCAGTACGGCATGCTGGTGGTCTTCGCCGTGCTGTTCCTCGCCTGCGCTATCTTCGTGCCGAACTTCGCCACCTTTATCAATATGAAAGGCCTGGGGCTGGCTATCTCGATGTCCGGGATGGTGGCCTGCGGCATGTTGTTCTGCCTTGCCTCCGGGGATTTCGACCTCTCGGTGGCGTCTGTCATCGCCTGTGCGGGCGTTACCACGGCGGTGGTCATTAACATGACCGAAAGCCTGTGGCTCGGCGTCGCGGCGGGCCTGCTGCTCGGCATTGTCAGCGGGCTGGTCAACGGCTTTGTTATCGCGAAGCTTAAAATTAACGCGCTGATCACCACGCTTGCCACCATGCAGATTGTGCGCGGCCTCGCGTATATCATCTCCGACGGTAAAGCGGTGGGCATTGAAGACGAAAGCTTTTTCACCCTCGGTTATGCCAACTGGCTCGGCCTGCCGGCGCCTATCTGGCTGACGGTCGCCTGTCTTATCGTGTTCGGCTTCCTGCTCAATAAAACCACCTTCGGGCGTAACACACTGGCGATTGGCGGTAACGAGGAGGCCGCGCGCCTGGCGGGTGTGCCGGTGGTGCGCACCAAAATTATTATCTTTGTGCTCTCAGGCCTGGTCTCCGCCGCCGCGGGTATCATCCTCGCCTCGCGCATGACCAGCGGCCAGCCGATGACCTCCATCGGTTATGAGCTGATCGTGATTTCCGCGTGCGTGCTGGGTGGCGTTTCTCTGAAAGGCGGCATAGGAAAAATCTCGTATGTGGTGGCGGGTATCCTCATCCTCGGCACCGTTGAAAACGCGATGAATTTATTGAATATCTCCCCGTTCGCACAGTACGTGGTGCGTGGCCTGATCCTGCTTGCGGCGGTGATTTTCGACCGTTACAAACAGAAAGCAAAACGCGTTGCGTAACGCATTTTCTCCCGCGTAATTCCCTCTAAAAACGCCTTCCGGCCTGTTTTTTCAGACAGGCGGAAGGCGTTGCCGAATGGCGACACTCGTCACACTGTCTATACTTACACGGTCATTAAAACTATCAGATAACCTCAGGGTTAGCTGTTTAACCCGTAAGGAAGGAGGAAACACTGGTGGCCGAAGTGTTAGCTGTACCGCCCGTAACCCGCGAAAATCTGGCCTTTTTTTTCGACCTTGACGGCACGCTTGCCGACATCAAGCCGCACCCCGATCAAGTGTTCATTCCCTCCGATGTTCGTCGCCTGCTGCAAAAACTCGCCGACATGAATGACGGAGCTCTGGCATTGATTTCAGGACGTTCCATGACGGAGCTGGACCAGCTTGCCGCGCCGCATCGCTTTCCGCTGGCCGGGGTCCACGGGGCAGAGCGTCGTGATATCCGTGGTCAGAACCATGTCGTGTCGCTGCCGGAATCGCTGGTCGCACATCTGCATCAGCAACTGGAAGCGGCGCTTGCACAGATGCCTGGCACGGAGCTTGAGGCGAAAGGCATGGCGTTCGCGCTGCACTATCGCGGCGCGCCGGAGTATGAAGACCAGATTTTGGCGCTGGCGGAAGGCATCGCCAGCGAGCATAAGCAGCTGGGGCTGCAACCGGGCAAATGCGTAGTGGAGTTAAAACCGCTGGGCATTAATAAAGGCGCGGCTATCGAGGCATTCATGAAAGAAGCGCCGTTCGCAGGCCGCGTACCGGTTTTTGTGGGTGACGATCTCACCGACGAAGCCGGATTTTACGCTGTAAACCAGCTCAATGGCATTAGCGTCAAGGTCGGGCAGGGGGATACCCAGGCGAAGTGGCAACTCGCCGATGTCCCGGCCGTCCACGCGTGGCTGGAGCAATTAGTTCAAGAACAAGAAAAAAAAACGTCAAATAAAAGGAGAGAAGGCTATGAGTCGCTTAGTCGTAGTATCTAATCGTATCGCCCCGCCGGATGATAAAAAAAGCAGCGCCGGGGGCCTCGCGGTAGGGATACTGGGAGCGCTGAAAGCAGCAGGCGGCCTGTGGTTTGGCTGGAGCGGTGAAATCGGCAATGAGGATGCCCCGCTTAAAAAAGTCACTCGTGACAATATCACCTGGGCGTCATTCAACTTAATCGAGCAGGATCACGACCAGTATTACAACCAGTTCTCCAACGGCGTGCTGTGGCCCGCGTTCCACTACCGTCTGGATCTGGTGAACTTCCAGCGCGAAGCGTGGGAAGGCTATCTGCGCGTTAACAGCCTGCTGGCGGATAAACTCAAACCGCTGATTGAGCCAGACGATAATCTGTGGATCCACGATTACCACCTGCTGCCGTTCGCAAGCGAACTGCGTAAGCGCGGCGTGAATAACCGCATCGGTTTCTTCCTGCATATTCCGTTCCCGACGCCGGAAATCTTTAACGCGCTGCCTACCAACACCGAACTTCTGGAGCAGCTGTGCGATTACGATCTGCTGGGCTTCCAGACGGAAAACGACCGCACCGCGTTCCTGGACTGCCTGGCGATGCAGACGCATCTTTCTACCAGCAGCGACGGGGAGCATACCGCGTACGGTAAAACCTTCCGCACGGAAGTCTATCCGATTGGTATTGAGCCTGAAGAGATTGCGCAAGCCTCCGCAGGCCCGCTGCCGCCGAAACTGGCGCAGCTTAAGGCTGAGCTTGCCAGCGTGAAGAATATCTTCTCAGTGGAGCGCCTCGACTACTCCAAAGGGCTGCCGGAGCGTTTCCAGGCGTTCGAGACGCTGCTGGAGAAATACCCGGAGCACCACGGCAAAATTCGTTATACCCAGATAGCGCCGACGTCACGCGGCGATGTCCAGGCTTATCAGGATATACGTCATCAGCTGGAAACGGAGGCAGGGCGTATTAACGGGAAATATGGCCAGCTCGGCTGGACGCCGCTCTATTACCTCAACCAGCACTTCGACCGTAAGCTGCTGATGAAGGTCTTCCGCTACTCTGACGTGGGCCTGGTGACGCCGCTTCGCGACGGGATGAACCTGGTGGCGAAAGAGTATGTCGCCGCGCAGGACCCGAAAAACCCGGGCGTGCTGGTGCTTTCACAGTTTGCGGGCGCTGCCAATGAACTGACCGCCGCGCTGCTGGTTAACCCTTACGATCGCGACGATGTGGCGGCTGCCCTTGACCGGGCGCTGAAAATGCCGCTCGCGGAGCGTATCGCGCGCCACAGCGAGATGCTGGAGATTGTCCGTAAAAACGACATCAATCACTGGCAGGAGGCCTTTATTAAAGATCTAAAGCAGGTAACGCCACGCAGCCCTGAACGCGAGCTGCAAAACAAGGTGGCGACCTTCCCGAAACTGGCGTAATACGCCGTCTGCGCTTCCCGGGCGCCCGCCCGGGAACGTCATCCTAATCGAGCGCCACCAGCAGAAGATCGGTTTTGCTGGTGGCGACAATTTTTTTCGACAAACAGACCGCTTTACTGAACAGGTTGTGATTGTGATTGCCGCAGATCACGAGATCGATGTCATCTTTTTCACATATATCGCGAATATATTCTCCAGGCTCTCCGGTAGCGATTATGGTTTTATTAATCGGATATCCGGCCCGGCTTTTCAGGTCTTCCAGAAACGTTTTCGTCTCTTCAAACATGATGTCGCGCAAATTTTCGAGCATTGGCGCTGACATTTGATTAAAGAGTTCCGGATCCGTGGCGATAGTAATAAGAGAGATTTTGCCGTTAACGGGTTTAACGATAGAGACCGCGCGGGTGATAAGCCGGTAGCTTTCTGGTGTCACCGCCACGGCAACGAGTACATGGGAATAGCTCATAGTGATGTCCTTTCGCCAGAGAGAACTGCAGGAAGCAGCCATAATGAAATAGTACGACGTACACGCACCGAAAGAATGTGAAGCCGCTTTAATAACGGTGAAACACGGCTTTTGAATACATTAGCTATTCTTATCAAAGGAATAATTTAACCATTATTTCCGTTCTGTAACATCTTGTAACATAAGCGCAGGATGCATCCTGACACCGCTTTATCCCCTTTTCGTTCAAAAATGCATCATTAGCATGCTTCTTGTTATTTGACGTAACTCACTGTTTTAAATCGGTAAGTTGATTTAAGTACTCCCCGGATAGTACTGTTTCTTTTATAGTGACCACCCGTGATCACGTGATGTTAAATAGTTGCAAATGTAAAGTATGGCCGACTGCTACACCGTAGTTAAGGGTGAATGAATATTCGGAATTTTACGCATTGCCAGGCGTCTGTTTGGTTAATTTTTATACAAAAGAAAAGCAATCCTGATGGTTTTTTAGTGACTTTTTCCGAAAATATGTGATACTCGTCACACTTTTTCCAAAATCTTTTCACAAGCACGTTGTGTGAACGGTGTCCGCCGAGTACGATTTGCTCGATTTAGGAAAAATCTTAAGCAAGTGTAAGGAAATGATGAAAGGCGTGCACGGAGCCTGCCAGGGACAATCGAATTTGACGGGAACACTGTTCACCGACAAGTCTGGTTTCACCGATGCATTTTGGCCGTAACGATTTATTTTTTTACCGGGATTTGCCCGGCGACATCACGGGGTGCGGCTTCGCCGCGTTAAAATAATAGTTTGTTATTGGATGGGAAAAATGCATACATCCGAGTTGCTGAAACATATCTACGACATCAACCTGTCATATCTGTTACTTGCACAGCGTCTGATCAGTCAGGATAAAGCGTCTGCGATGTTTCGCCTGGGAATTAGCGAAGAGATGGCGTCCACACTGGGCGACCTGACTCTGCCGCAAATGGTGAAACTGGCTGAAACGAACCAGCTTGTCTGTCAGTTCCGTTTTCAGGATCATCAGTCGATCACGCGTTTAACACAAGAATCACGCGTTGACGATCTGCAACAGATCCACACCGGTATTCTGCTCTCTACGCGTCTGCTTAACGAAGCCAGCGGCACCGAAGACGTCGCCAGGAAGAAAAGGGCATAACGTATGACCGACAAGAGCATTGTTCAGGAAGCCCGTGATATCCAGCTCGCCATGGAACTCATTACCCTTGGCGCTCGTTTACAGATGCTGGAAAGTGAAACGCAACTTAGCCGCGGTAGACTCATCAAACTTTATAAAGAGCTGCGGGGCAGCCCGCCGCCAAAAGGTATGTTGCCCTTTTCCACGGACTGGTTCATGACCTGGGAGCAGAACATCCACGCATCGATGTTCTGTAACGCCTGGCAGTATCTGCTACGCACCGGGTTGTGTTCAGGCGTTGACGCGGTTATCAAAGCGTACCGTCTGTACCTGGAGCAATGCCCGCAAGAAAACGAAGAAGGCCCGCTGCTGGCGCTGACCCGCGCCTGGACGCTGGTCCGTTTCGTGGACAGCGGAATGCTTGAATTATCTCGCTGCAACAGCTGCGGCGGTAATTTTGTTACTCATGCACACCAGCCGGTTGGCAGCTTCGCATGCAGCCTGTGCCAGCCACCGTCTCGCGCCGTAAAAAGACGTAAACTTTCGCGAGATGCTGCCGATATTATTCCACAACTGCTGGATGAACAGGTCGAACAGGCCGTTTAACCGGATAGGTGTGGAAAACCACTCCAGCAGCGGCCCAAAAGGCCGCTGCTTTTTTTTTCCTAACTGAAACCGGCAACGTTTTCTGCTCACCTGAACATCCTCGCCATAGCCAACAGCGGAAGGATGATGTCGTGCTGATTTTAATAGGTTACCTGGTCATTCTGGGAACGGTCTTCGGTGGTTACATGATTACCGGAGGAGAGCTTGGTGCACTCTATCAACCTGCTGAATTAATCATTATCGGCGGGGCGGGTGTGGGTGCGTTTATCGTCGGTAACAACGGGAAAGCCATCAAAGGCACGCTGAAAGCGCTGCCGCTGCTGTTTCGCCGTTCGAAATACACCAAAAGTATGTACATGGATCTGATGGCGCTGCTGTATCGCCTGATGACCAAATCGCGCCAGCAGGGCATGTTCTCGCTGGAGCGTGATATTGAGAACCCGAAAGAGAGCGAGATCTTCACCAGCTACCCGCGCATTCTGGCGGACAACACCATGCTGGAGTTCATCACCGATTATCTGCGTCTCATCATCAGCGGCAACATGAACACCTTTGAGATTGAAGCGCTGATGGACGAAGAGATCGAAACGCACGAAAGCGAGGCGGAAGTCCCGGCCAACAGCCTGGCGCTGATGGGCGACTCGCTCCCGGCGTTCGGGATCGTGGCGGCGGTAATGGGCGTGGTGCACGCGCTGGCGTCGGCTGACCGTCCGGCGGCAGAGCTCGGCGCGCTTATCGCGCACGCGATGGTGGGGACATTCCTCGGCATTCTGCTGGCTTACGGCTTCGTGTCGCCGCTTGCGACCGTGCTGCGCCAGAAGAGCGCCGAAACCACCAAAATGATGCAGTGCGTGAAAGTGACGCTGCTGTCGAGCCTTAACGGTTACGCGCCGCCTATCGCCGTAGAGTTTGGTCGTAAGACGCTCTACTCCAGCGAGCGTCCGTCCTTCACTGAGCTGGATGAACACGTTCGCGCGGTGAAATCGCCTAACCAGCAGCAGGTGACAGAAGACGCATGAAAAACAGCAACCACCCCGTCGTTATCGTAAAAAAGCGCAAGCATAAAGGCCACGGCGGCGGTTCGCACGGCTCGTGGAAAATCGCTTACGCCGACTTTATGACAGCCATGATGGCCTTCTTCCTGGTGATGTGGCTTATCTCCATCTCCAGCCCGAAGGAGCTGACGCAGATTGCGGAATATTTCCGCACGCCGCTGTCGGCCGCCATCACCGGCGGGCATCGCATCGCCGATAGCGAAAGCCCGATTCCGGGGGGTGGAGATGATGTCACGCAGTCGCAGGGCGAAGTGAAAAAACAAGAGCCGAATATCGACGAGCTGAAAAAACGCATGGAGCGTAACCGCCTGCAAAAACTGCGTGGCGATCTGGATCAGCTTATCGAAGCGGACCCGAAACTGCGTGCGCTGCGCCCGCATCTGCGCATCGATCTCGTGCAGGAAGGGCTGCGTATTCAGATTATCGACAGCCAGAATCGCCCGATGTTTAAAACCGGCAGTGCCGAAGTCGAGCCGTATATGCGCGACATTCTGCGCGCCATCGCGCCGGTGCTGAACGGGATACCGAATAAAGTGAGCCTGTCAGGCCACACCGATGATTTCCCGTACGCCAACGGCGAACGCGGCTACAGCAACTGGGAACTCTCGGCAGACCGCGCCAACGCGTCGCGTCGCGAGCTGGTTATCGGCGGGCTTGATGATGGCAAAGTTCTGCGCGTGGTGGGCATGGCCGCCACGATGCGCCTGGCGGAGAAAGGCGCGAATGAAGCCCTGAACCGCCGCATAAGTTTGCTGGTACTCAACAAGCAGTCGGAAGATGCCATCGTGCATGAAAACGCCGAAAGCGAAAATGAGTCACTGAGCGTATTACAACAACCGGGCGCCGTCCCCCCGGCCTCAAACCCAACACCGTCCCAACCGGTTACGAGGTGATAGCGTGAGTATGGATATTAGCGATTTTTATCAGACATTTTTCGATGAGGCCGACGAACTGTTGGCTGACATGGAGCAGCATTTGCTCGATCTGGTGCCCGAAGCGCCCGATGCCGAACAGCTAAATGCCATATTCCGCGCCGCGCACTCTATCAAGGGTGGCGCGGGAACCTTTGGCTTCACCATCCTGCAGGAAACCACCCATCTGATGGAAAACCTGCTGGATGAGGCACGTCGGGGTGAAATGCAACTCAACACCGACATTATCAACCTGTTTTTGGAAACCAAAGATATTATGCAGGAACAGCTTGACGCTTATAAAAGCTCTTCGGAGCCGGACGCAGCCAGCTTTGAATACATCTGTCAGGCACTGCGCCAACTGGCGCTCGAAGCCAAAGGCGAAGCGCCTGCGGCGGCGGCGAAACTCTCTGTTGTTGAAACAGAAACCGCGGCACCTGCGGCCAGTGCACCCACGGATGGCGGCAAGCTGCGCATAAAGCTTGGCAAACTCAAAGGCAATGAAATCGAACTCCTGCAGGAAGAGCTCGGTAATCTCGGCGCCTTAAGCCAGATTGAAAAGGGCGCCGATCACCTGATCGCCACTCTTGAAACCAGCGCCAGCGCAGATGACATCACCGCGGTGCTCTGCTTTGTCATCGAAGGCGATCAGATTGAGTTCCTGCCGCTGCCTGCCGCTGATGAAGCGCCTGCTGTCGCGGCCGCGCCGGTGGTTGAAGCCGCGCCTGCGCCGGTGGTTGAAGCCGCGCCTGCGCCTGTGGTCGCCGCACCGGTCGCGAAAGCGCCTGCCGCCAGCGCCCCACGCGCCGAGCAGAACAAACCGGCCCGCGAAAAAGAAAACACCAGTATTCGTGTAGCGGTGGAGAAAGTTGACCAGCTGATAAACCTGGTGGGCGAGCTGGTTATTACCCAGTCGATGCTCCAGCAGCGCTCCAATGAGCTTGACCCGGTCACCCACGGCGACCTGATCACCAGCATGAGTCAGTTACAACGTAACGCCCGCGATCTGCAGGAATCGGTGATGTCCATCCGTATGATGCCGATGGAATACGTTTTCAGCCGCTTCCCGCGTCTGGTGCGCGATCTGGCGAGCAAACTTGGCAAGCAGGTTGAACTGACCCTGCAGGGCAGCTCCACCGAACTCGACAAGAGCCTGATTGAACGCATTATCGACCCGTTAACGCACCTGGTGCGTAACAGCCTCGACCACGGTATCGAATCGCCGGAAAAACGCGCCGCTGCGGGTAAATCCCCGGTGGGCAACCTGATCCTCTCCGCAGAACATCAGGGCGGCAACATTTGCATTGAAGTGACCGACGACGGCGCTGGCCTCAACCGCGAGCGTATCCTTGCGAAAGCGATGTCTCAGGGCATGGCCGTCAGTGAAAGCATGACCGATGACGAAGTGGGCATGCTCATCTTCGCGCCGGGCTTCTCCACGGCAGAGCAGGTGACCGATGTTTCCGGTCGCGGCGTCGGCATGGACGTGGTGAAACGTAACATTCAGGAGATGGGCGGCCATGTTGAAATCGCCTCCCGTCAGGGCCAGGGCACGACGATTCGTATCCTGCTGCCGCTGACGCTGGCTATCCTCGATGGCATGTCGGTTAAGGTAAACGAAGAAGTCTTTATTCTGCCGTTGAACGCGGTCATGGAGTCGCTGCAGCCGCGTGAAGAAGATCTGCATCCGCTGGCAGGCGGCGAGCGCGTACTGGAAGTGCGTGGCGAATATCTGCCGCTGGTGGAGTTGTGGAAAGTCTTTGATGTGCAAGGGGCGAAAACCGAAGCGACGCAGGGCATTGTCGTTATCCTGCAAAGCGCCGGTCGCCGTTATGCACTGCTGGTCGATCAGCTGATTGGTCAGCACCAGGTCGTCGTGAAAAACCTTGAGAGTAACTATCGCAAGGTGCCGGGTATTTCGGCCGCCACGATCCTGGGCGATGGTAGCGTGGCGCTGATTGTTGATGTATCCGCGCTGCAAAGTTTAAACCGTGAGCAACGTCTGGCGCCGACCGCCGCCTGAAGCCACTATCGTAGAAAAGGTAAGTAATATGACCGGTATGAGCAACGTCACTAAACTGGCCGGCGAGCCGTCTGGCCAGGAGTTCCTGGTATTCACTCTGGGCGACGAAGAATATGGTATCGATATTCTGAAAGTGCAGGAGATCCGCGGTTACGATCAGGTAACCCGTATCGCCAACACGCCGTCTTTCATTAAAGGCGTCACCAACCTGCGCGGTGTTATCGTGCCTATCGTTGACCTGCGCGTGAAGTTTGAGCAGGGCGATGTGGAATATAATGAAAACACCGTGGTTATCGTACTGAACTTCGGCCAGCGCGTGGTCGGCATCGTGGTGGATGGCGTCTCTGACGTGCTGTCTCTCACGGCCGAGCAGATCCGCCCGGCACCGGAATTCGCTGTGACGCTCTCCACAGAATACCTGACAGGCCTCGGCGCTATTGGCGAACGCATGCTGATTCTGGTACACATTGAGAAGCTGCTCAACAGCGAAGAGATGGAGCTGATTGACAGCGCAACCGCCCGCGTGGCGTGACAACAAGAAAAGCAGTGGCACGGGGCGCGAAAGCGCCCCTTTTTTTCGCCTGTTCACAGGCGAAGGAGGAGCCTGACGACATCGCACCGACAGAGAAAAGAGCCGCACTACCCGCTAAGCAGGGGGGCTTATAATGTGACGTAAATCACATACCAATTAATATATCATTTACCGTTTACATTCTGAAACTTTCAATAAAATCTAAATCACTGTAATAAAAGGTTTTTCCCTTCTCCTCAGACGCCTCGTTGATGTTTTTAACAACTTTTGTGATGTTTTGAAACATAAACTAAATTTCAGATTAGCGTCTCGTCTGACGCGCTGCGCTTCATGGCTAAGGCCACTTGCCCGGCCTGCCAGCGCGTCACTTCCGTTTTGAGTTTGAGGGGATCCACGATGAAAACACGTCTGTTAGCGGTTATCTTCGGTGCCGGTGTCATGCTGAGCGCGCCGGCAAGTTATGCGGTCACCAGCAGCGGGACCATCGGCGCAACCTTAACGCTGACTAATGGTTGCCTGATCAACGGCTCCCCAAGCCAGAACGGGATCAACTTCGGTACGCTGAACTTCGGGACCAGCCCGGCGACATTCTCCACGCTGACCACCCAGTTAACGGGCGCGGGCGGCGGCAACACCTTCTCCATTCAGTGCACCACGCCGGAATACACCGTGCAGATAACCGGCAGTACCAACCAGGCGCCGGGTACCGTTGTTGGCACGCCGGGCACGCCGGGGCGTTATCTGGTCAATACCACAAACACCGCGCAGGGCGTGGCGTACAGCCTCTACAGCGACAGCGCCTTCCAGAACGTGATCGCGAACAACGCCTCCATTCCGGCCGCGTCGACGACCGGTGGCGTGAGTAACTACACCATCTATGGCCGTATTCAGGGCGGCGGTAACAGCGTGACCGTCGTACCGGGCACCTACACCGACACCATTAACGTCAGCGTCACCTACTAAACGCCAGCAGGGCCGCGATGAGGATGAAGGGCAACCGTCAGCGGTTGCCCCTGGGGAGCGCTGTGCGGCGCATTCTGTGGGGGACGGCTGGCCTGTTAGCGGTGAGCGGCAACGCGCAGGCCGTCACGACGCAGTCGTTTCAGGTAAGCGCCACTGTCGCCGCCGGGTGTTCGGTCACGACCGGCACGGGCGGCGTCATGGGATCGCTCAACTTCGGCACCCATACCGGCGTCGAAAGCACGCGCGTCAGCACCAGTTTTGTGCCGTCTTCCTCGTTATTGCTCGCCTGTACGCCAGGCGTGGCGCTCAGCATGAGCATCAACGGCGGCCAGAACTACGGCTCATCGGTGCGCAACATGGTGCGCGGCGGCGGTACCGAACGGGTGCCGTATCGTCTCTATACGTCGAGCTCGCTCAATGCGGCGAGTGAAATCGGCGTCAACCAGGCGGTTTCCATCGCCTACAGCAACAGCAATAACATTTCGCTGCCTCTCTTTGGCGCAGCGCAGCTCACGGGCTTTAGCCCCGCCGGCAGCTATACCGACACGCTGACGGTGACATTATCATGGTGATACAGGGAGAGCAGACATGATGCAGTGCGCAACGTCTCTCAGGCGGCTCGGACTGGCCGCCGCGTTTTGGCTGACCACAGGCAGCGCCTGGTCGGCCGGCAATATGCTTATCTGGCCCATCGATCCTTACCTCGCGCCCGGCGACAACGCGGCGGAGTTGTGGATTCAGAATCAGGGCGCCACGCCGATGACCATGCAGGTGCGCATTGTGCGCTGGCGGCAGGAGGGCGGCAACGAGCGCTACCAGCAGCAGCAGGATGTGGTGGCAAGCCCACCGATTGTACGTATCGACGGCGGTAAAAAGCAGCTCATCCGCCTGATAAGCCAGGCGCAGATCCCGACGGGCGTCGAACAAGCGTACCGTATCGTGGTGGATGAGATCCCGCAGCCCACCGAGCCTGGCAAACCGCAGCTCGGCCTGAAACTGCAAATGCGCTATTCGATTCCGCTTTTCGCGTACGGCCAGGGCGTCGCCACCGAGCGCGCGGGCACGCATCACGCTTATTTACAGCCGGAAAATCTCTCCTGGCGGGTCGTCAGAGATAACGGCCAGCCCGCGATTGAAATTGCCAACCGGGATCAGATCCACGCGCGCATCAGCAAAGTGACGGTACAGCAGGGCGGCAAATCCCGCGTGCTGGCGGAAGGATTGCTGGGTTATGTGTTGCCAGGCCAGACGCGCATCTTTCCGCTGCCAGCGGGCGTGTCGCAGCCCACGCAGCTTAGCGCCTCCGTCAACGCCCGCGAGGGGACATGGCAGGCCGCCGCCCGGTGAGTCGTCGGGGGGTGATAATCAGCCTGCTGTGTGTCGTCTCTCCCGCCGTTTATGCGCTGGAAGGCGACGACGCGCTGCCGCCGCCGCCGGACGCGCAGGCCATTGACCGCCAGGCGGTGTTTCATCTGTCGGTGGTGGTCAACTATTACGATACCGGGCTGGTGGTGCCGGTAACGCGGCGCGGCGGCGCGATGTGGGTCTCGTCGGCCGATTTGCAGCGCGCCGGGCTGCCGGGCGATAAACTCCCGCAGGGCGAGGTTAACGTTGATGCGCTTCCGCAGGTGAAAAGCCGCTACGACAGCACGGGTCAGCGGCTGTTGCTGACGGTACCGACCGACTGGGTGCCCGCGCGCACCGTGGCGCTCGGCGAGCAGGAGCGACGGGTACGCCCGCGCGCCAGCAACGGGGCGGTGCTCAATTATGATTTTTACGCCAGCGACACCAATCACGGTCTGCGTCAGGCGTCGCTATGGCACGAGATGCGTCTGTTTGGCAATGCGGCCTCGTTTTCCACGACCGGGGCGTTACGGGAAGTGTTCCGCGGTTATCCGGGGCAGGATGAAGGCTATATGCGCTACGACACCGTGTTTAACAGCACCAACGATGACAGCGCCTGGAGCTGGTCGCTGGGCGATGTTATCAGCGACAGCCTGAGCTGGAGCAACAGCGTACGCATGGGCGGCATTTCGGTCGGTCGCGATTTCTCGCTGCGTCCCGATCTCATCACCTATCCGCTGCCCGCGTTCTCCGGCGAGGCGGCGGTGCCCACCACGGTAGACGTGTTTATCAACGGCTACCGCTCCGGCTCGACCGATCTCGCCCCTGGCCCCTTTACGCTCACCAATTTGCCTTATATTAACGGCTCGGGTGACGCGGTGCTGGTTACCACCGACGCCCTGGGCCGCCAGGTCTCCACTACGCTGCCGTTTTACGTGGCAAGCGAGCTGCTGAAACCGGGCTTAAGCGATGGCTCGTTCAGCGCGGGCGCGCTTCGCCGCAACTACGGCGTGAAAAATTTCGATTACGGCCCGGCGGCGGCGAGCGGCTCCTGGCGCTACGGGGTGACGGATTTCTGGACGCTGGAAACCCACGGCGAAGCGGCGGAAAAGCTCAAGCTCGGCGGCGTCGGGTCGCTGGTGAAGCTCGGCCGCTTCGGTGTGGTCAACGGCGCGGGAAGCTGGAGCAAGATGCGCGATAACAGCGGCCAGCAGTGGAACTGGGGCTATCAGTACAACACGGCGGGTTTTAGCATCTCTACCCAGCAGACCCGCCGCACGCGCGGGTTCGGCAACCTGGCGCTCTACGATCAGCCCGTGCGCTACGATCAGTATCAGGAGCCTATCATTACCTTAAGCCGCTCCAGCGCCCAGTATGCGCTGACGCTTAATATGGGCGCGGCGGGCAGCGTCGGCGCGGCCTGGATTGACGTGCAGTCCTTTAACCGCGACCACACCCGGCTGCTGAACCTCTCGTGGAATAAAACGCTGTGGAATAGCAGCCTTTATCTGGCCGCGAGCCACGATTATGAAGGGCGCGACTGGACGTTCGCGCTCTCGCTGCAAATCCCGCTCGGCGAGCAGAGCTCGGTGGCGCTCAGTGCCGAGACCACGCCGGAGAGCGGCTCAACCCAGCGCGTTAACTTCAACCAGGCGATGCCAAGCGACGGCGGATTCAGCTGGAACCTCGCTTACGCCAGGCAGTCGCGCGATGACAACTATCAGCAGGCGACGCTCGGCTGGCGCAACAACCACATTGAGACGCAGGGCGGGATCTACGGCCAGACGAAAAACCTCACGCGCTGGGCTGAGGCCACCGGGTCTGTGGTGACGATGGACGGTGAACTGTTTGCGGCAAACCAGATCAACGACGCCTTCGCGGTGGTCAGCACTGACGGCCAGCCGGGTGTAACGGTGAACTTTGAAAACCAGCCGGTCGGGGAGACCGACGAGGAAGGCTATCTGCTGGTCAGCGGCGTAACATCCTATTACCCGGCCACCTACAGCATCGACGCGCTGAATCTGCCAGCCGATACCCGCATCCGTGATACCGAACGGCGCATCGCGCTGCGGCGTAACAGCGGTTATCTGGTGACCTTCCCGATGGAGCAGGAGCGGGTGGCGAGCGTGATTTTGCATGACGAAAACGACCAGCCGCTGCCGGTATCAAGCCAGGTGTTTCGTGATGATCGCCCCACAGCGGTGGTGGGGTACGACGGTATCGCCTGGCTTGAGGATATTGGCGGGGTGAATCCGCTGCGCGTCACGAAACCCGATGGCAGCACTTGCCGCGTCACGCTGACGGTGAGCTCGTCACGCTCGCATCGTCTGGAAACCTATGGTCCGCTCATTTGTCGCGAGGGTACGCCATGATTCGTCTGCTGCTGATGATTCTCCTTGTTGTGGCAAGCCTGCCTGCGCTGGCGGATTGTCGCGTCAGCGGCACCGGCGCGGCCTACGGCAGCCAGACGTCATTTGTGATTAACAGCACCGTCCAGACCACGACGGCGACGCTGACGCTGGACTGCGACTCGGTGTTGAACGTGCTCAATAATGACTTCGTGACCCTGACGCTGACCGGTGCCACCACAACCGCCGGCACCCGCGCCACGCTCGGGCGTAGCGGTGATACCACCGACCGCATTCCCGTTCAGGTTTGCGCCCAGAGCGGCTGCCCGTCCGGCAGTGAGCTTGCCATTAACGGCAGCTACCGCTGGACCGGGCAGTCGCTTCTGAATCTCTTAACCAGTAAACGTTACACCTTCCCGATCTATATCCGCACGTTACAAGGGCAGAACGTCGCGGCGGGTGCCTATCAGGTGACGCTCAATTTCAGCGTGAACTACAGCATCTGCGCGGTCGGCATTGCGGTCTGCCTGACGCCGCAGAACGGCACGTCAACCTTCACAAGCCTGGTGACGCTCACCGTCACCAACGATTGCAGTACGATCACTGCGCCGAATCTGAATTTCGCCAGCGCGCCGCTGGTGAAAGACTTCGCGCCAGTCTCGCAAACCATCGCCATCACCTGCACCAAAGGCAGCACCTATACCGTTGGCATCAATAATGGCAACTATGCCGTAGGCAGCGTGCGCAATATGGCGAGCGGCACTAACCGTCTCAGCTATGAGATTTATAAAGGCAGCACCGCGAACCGCTGGGGCGTCAGCGGCACCGAGCGCTGGGCCAGCGACACGCCCACGCAGGTCAGCAGCGATGGCCTGCTGAAATCCTATCAATACACGGCGCGTATCCTTGCGACCCAGAACACGCCGCCCGCAGGCAGTTACACCGATACGCTGGTGGTGGACGTGGCGTTCTGAGTCCGCCGCCGACTAACGCAAATTTCCTTTACACAACGATAAAGTTCCCCCAGGCCATGCCGATAACCCCTTCAGGAACCAGAAGGAAGGTGTCGCATGTTGAATCGTATCCGCGTTGTCTCACTGTTGATGATGGTGCTGGTGGTCTTCGCACTGCTGCAATTCATTTCCGGTGGGATGTTTTTTTCTTCACTGAATGAAAACCAGCAAAGTTTCGCCGCGTCGCACCAGCTGCGACTGCAACAGGCGCAGCTCAACCAGTCGTGGAACCTGCTGCTGCAGACCCGCATCAACTTAAGCCGCTCAGCGGCGCGGATGATGATGAATGCGAACAACCAGCAGAGCAGCGCGAAAACCGATCTGCTCAACACGGCGAAAAAAGTGCTGGCTGAAGCGGATACCCACTTTAACGCCTTTAAAGCCGTGACGGTGGATGTACCGGAGATTAACGCCGCCGCGGGCGACGTCGAGCAGAGCTATCGCGATTACTTCCAGGCGCTGAGCGAACTGGTGCAGTACCTGGAAACCGGCAACATGGACGCCTACTTCGCGCAGGCGACGCAGGGCAAACAGAACGCGCTGGAAAAAGCCGTTATGCGCTATGACGACGTCAACGTGCGTCTGGCACAGCAGGCCTGGGACGAGAGCCGCAGCGATTTCCGTGTGGCCCAGTGGCAGACCGGCATTCTGGCGGTTCTGGTGGTGCTGGTTATCGCGCTGGTGTGGTACGGCATCCGTCACGTTCTGCTCAAACCGCTGGCAGGGGTTATCCACCATATTCGCGAGATTGCGGGCGGCAACCTGACCGAAACCATTACGGTTACCGGGCGTAACGAGATGACGGAGCTTTCCGCGAGCGTTCAACATATGCAACAGGCGCTGATCCAGACGGTAAGCACCGTGCGTGAAGGCACCGATGCGATTTACAGCGGCACCAGTGAAATCGCCGCGGGCAATACCGATCTCTCTTCACGTACCGAAGAGCAGGCGTCCGCGCTGGAGCAGACCGCCGCCAGTATGGAAGAGCTGACCGCGACGGTGAAACAGAACGCCGAAAACGCCCGTCAGGCATCGCAGCTGGCGCTGAGCGCGTCGGAAACCGCGCAGCGCGGCGGCAAAGTGGTGGATGGCGTGGTTAACACCATGCATGACATCGCCGCCAGCTCGAAAAAGATTTCAGACATTACCAGCGTCATTGATGGCATCGCCTTCCAGACCAACATTCTGGCGCTGAACGCCGCCGTGGAAGCGGCGCGGGCAGGGGAGCAGGGCCGCGGGTTCGCGGTGGTGGCAGGCGAAGTGCGCAACCTCGCGAGCCGCAGCGCTCAGGCGGCCAAAGAGATTAAGGCGCTGATTGAAGATTCCGTTTCGCGCGTCGATTCCGGCTCCGTGCTGGTAGAAAGCGCGGGCGAAACGATGCAGGAGATTGTCGGGGCAGTCACGCGCGTCACCGACATTATGGGCGAGATAGCCTCTGCGTCCGATGAACAGAGCCGCGGCATCGATCAGGTGGCGCTGGCGGTTTCCGAAATGGATCGCGTGACGCAGCAAAACGCCTCGCTGGTGCAGCAGTCCGCCGCTGCCGCGAGCGCGCTGGAAGACCAGGCAAGCCGTCTGTCGCAGGCCGTCGCCGCCTTCCGCCTTGCCAGCGCGCGGGCCAGCGCACCGCGCAGCGTCCCGGCAACGGTGCCCGCGAGAACAGACCACGCGCCGATCGTACCGGCTAAACCTGCTGTCGCAGGCCAGGATAACTGGGAAACATTCTGAACAGATTCCGGCGTATGACCGGCTAAGGAAGCAGGCATGTTGTACCAAAGGGGAACGCTGTCGGAAGGGTTTTTGGGAAAAGCGCGCGGCGCGAAAGCATGGGACGTACTGCACAGCTCGTCCATGCAAACGAACAGAGTCGGATGCGTGCTCCACGGCGCGTCTGAGATGAAAAAAGTTTCAGTCTTAAACCTTGAACACGGCTTTTGTAAGCGTAACAAGATGGCCGCACCCCCGTAAGGGGTGCCAGTAACACTCTGACTGTGAAGAAGAAGGCAACATGACATCATCCATGCCTGCTGGGCAAACGTCATTATTAGTACAGATGACACAGCGCCTCGCGCTGTCCGACACCCACTTCCGTCGGATATGTCAATTGATATACCAGCGCGCCGGGATCGTGCTGGCTGAACATAAGCGGGACATGGTCTACAACCGTCTGGTTCGTCGTCTGCGCACGCTTGGGCTGGATGATTTCGGACGCTATCTCAGCATGCTGGAGGCTAACGCCAACAGCGCCGAGTGGCAGGCGTTTATCAACTCGCTGACCACCAACCTGACGGCGTTTTTCCGCGAGGCGCACCACTTCCCGGTGCTGGCGGAACACGCGCGTAAGCGTTCGGGCGAATACCGCGTCTGGAGCGCCGCGGCGTCGACCGGCGAGGAGCCTTACTCCATCGCCATTACGCTTGCCGATACGCTCGGCACCGCGCCGGGCCGCTGGAAAGTCTACGGCACGGATATCGATACCGAAGTGCTGCAAAAAGCACAGAGCGGAATTTACCGGCAGGAGGAGCTGAAAACCCTCTCGCCGCAGCAGATGCAACGCTATTTTATGCGCGGCACCGGGCCTCACCAGGGGCTGGTGCGCGTGCGTAACGAACTGGCGAACCAGATTGAGTTCGCCTCGCTGAACCTGCTTGATAAGCAGTACAACGTACCGGGGCCATTTGACGCGATTTTCTGCCGCAACGTGATGATTTATTTCGATAAAGAAACACAGCAGGAGATCCTCAAACGCTTTGTTCCGCTGCTGAAGCCAGGCGGTCTGCTGTTTGCAGGCCACTCGGAAAACTTCAGTAACCTCAGTCGGGAGTTCTCGCTGCGCGGTCAGACGGTGTATGCCCTGAGTAAGGAAAAAGAATGAGTAAAATCAGAGTGTTGTCAGTAGATGATTCGGCGCTGATGCGTCAAATCATGACCGAAATTATCAACAGCCACAGCGATATGGAGATGGTGGCGACGGCGCCGGACCCGCTGGTGGCGCGCGATCTGATTAAGCAGTTCAACCCGGATGTCTTAACGCTGGATGTTGAAATGCCGCGCATGGATGGCCTCGATTTCCTGGAAAAACTGATGCGTCTGCGTCCGATGCCGGTGGTCATGGTCTCTTCGCTGACGGGAAAAGGCTCTGAAGTGACGCTGCGCGCGCTGGAGCTGGGCGCGGTGGATTTCGTGACCAAGCCGCAGCTTGGCATTCGCGAAGGGATGCTGGCCTACAGCGAACTGATTGCCGATAAAGTGCGTACCGCCTCGCGTGCGCGGATTTCCGCCCGCCTGCCGGACGCGGTGCCGAAAACGCTGAAAGCAGGCCCGCTGTTGAGTTCGGAAAAACTGATTGCCATTGGTGCCTCCACGGGCGGCACCGAAGCGATTCGCCATGTGCTCCAGCCGCTGCCGCTCTCAAGCCCGGCAGTACTGATTACCCAGCACATGCCGCCTGGATTTACCCGTTCTTTCGCCGAGCGACTGAACAAGCTGTGCCAGATTAGCGTGAAAGAAGCCGAAGACGGCGAGCGCGTGCTGCCGGGCCATGCCTATATCGCGCCAGGCGATAAGCATATGGAGCTCGCGCGCAGCGGCGCTAACTACCAGATAAAGATCCACGACGGGCCGCCGGTTAACCGGCACCGTCCGGCCGTGGATGTGTTGTTTCACTCCGTAGCCAAACATGCGGGGCGCAACGCGGTGGGCGTGATCCTCACCGGGATGGGCAACGATGGCGCGGCGGGAATGCTGGCGATGCACCAGGCGGGCGCCTGGACCATCGCCCAAAACGAAGCGAGTTGTGTGGTGTTCGGCATGCCGCGTGAGGCCATCAATATGGGTGGCGTCAGCGAAGTCGTCGATCTAAGCCAGGTCAGCCAGCAGATGCTGGCGAAAATCAGTGCCGGACAGGCAATACGTATTTAACGAGGAGTACAGTTTTTATGGCGGATAAAGATCTCAAGTTTCTGGTTGTGGATGATTTCTCCACCATGCGCCGCATTGTACGTAACCTGCTCAAAGAGCTGGGTTTTAACAACGTAGAAGAAGCGGAAGATGGTGTGGATGCCCTCAACAAACTGCAGACCGGCGGTTTCGGTTTCGTGATTTCCGACTGGAACATGCCCAACATGGATGGTCTTGAGCTGCTCAAAACCATTCGCGCCGACGGTGCTATGGCGTCCATGCCGGTACTGATGGTGACGGCGGAAGCCAAGAAAGAGAACATCATCGCGGCAGCGCAGGCAGGCGCCAGCGGCTACGTGGTGAAACCGTTCACGGCGGCGACGCTTGAAGAAAAACTGAGCAAGATTTTCGAAAAACTCGGCATGTGAGGACAGGCAGATGACGGCATCGATAAAACCGACTGACGAGCATTCGACTGGCGACATTATTGTCCGTATCGGCAGTCTTACCCGCATGCTGCGTGACAGTCTGCGCGAGCTGGGGCTTGATCAGGCGATTGCGGAAGCGGCGGAAGCTATCCCGGACGCGCGCGACCGTCTGGATTACGTGGTGCAGATGACAGCGCAGGCCGCCGAACGCGCCCTGAACTGCGTCGAGGCTTCGCAGCCTCACCAGAACAAACTGGAAAGCGACGCGAAAGCGCTGAGCGGCCGCTGGGACGAGTGGTTTGAGAACCCGATCGAACTGAGCGACGCGCGCGAACTCGTGACCGACACCCGCCAGTATCTGGCCGAGGTGCCGGACCATACGAGCTTCACCAACGCCCAGCTTCTGGAAATCATGATGGCACAGGATTTCCAGGATCTGACCGGTCAGGTGATCAAGCGCATGATGGATGTTATCCAGGAGATTGAGCGCCAGCTTCTGATGGTGCTGCTGGAGAACATGCCGGAGCCGAACGCGCGCGCCAAGCGCCCGAACGACAGCCTGCTCAACGGCCCGCAGCTGGACGCCACCGCCGCAGGCGTCGTGGCAAGCCAGGATCAGGTCGACGACCTGCTCGACAGTCTGGGGTTCTGATCCCCGCTAACCCTCCCTTCGGGGAGGGCAGTAAAGCGCGAAACAACCACCGGTTTTGCGCTTTTCTCTTCCCATTAGCTTTTCCCGCCTCTGGCATGCTAGCTGCGTAATAGTAGCTGCGAGAATCGAATCGTGTCAGACGATAGCGACGACAAAACAGAAGCCCCCACACCCCACCGACGAGAAAAGGCGCGAGAAGAAGGGCAGATCCCCCGTTCCCGTGAACTGACCTCCATGCTGATGCTGCTGGTCGGCGTCGCGGTGATTTGGGTAGGTGGTTCGCTGCTGGCACGTCAGCTGGCGGCCATGCTCTCTCACGGCCTCCATTTCGATCACAGCATTATTAACGACCCTAAACTTGTGGTCGGGCAGATCAGTTTTTTGATAAAGCAGGCGCTGATGGCGCTGGTTCCGCTGATTATGGGCGTGGTGATTGTGGCGCTGTTTGCCCCGATGCTGTTAGGTGGCCTGCTGTTTAATCCGAAAGCGGTGGCGTTTAAGCCAGAAAAACTGAACCCGTTGCCGGGCATCAAACGCATTTTTTCATCGCAGTCGCTGGCGGAGTTGCTGAAAGCCATTCTGAAGTCGGTCCTGGTGGGCATCGTGACGGGCTGTTTCCTCTGGTACAACTGGCCAGACATTATGCGTCTTATCAGCGAATCGCCGATAGCCGCCATGCGCAACGCCCTGAATCTGGTCGCGCTGTGCTGCATTCTTATCGTGATGGGCCTGGTGCCGATGGTGGGCTTTGACGTGTTCTGGCAGATAGTCAGCCACACCAAAAAATTACGCATGTCGCGCCAGGATATTCGCGATGAATTCAAGAACCAGGAAGGCGATCCGCACGTGAAAGGGCGCATTCGCCAGCAGCAGCGCGAAGCCGCCCGTCGCCGCATGATGGCGGACATACCGAAAGCCGACGTTATCGTCAACAACCCGACGCACTACTCGGTAGCGTTGCAGTATGACGAGAACAAGATGAGCGCCCCGAAAGTGGTGGCCAAAGGCGCAGGGCTGGTGGCGCTGCGTATTCGCGAAATTGGTAATGAACATCGAATTCCGATGCTGGAAGCGCCGCCGCTGGCGCGCGCGTTATACCGGCACGCGGAAATCGGCCAGCAGATCCCGGGGCAGCTTTACGCTGCCGTCGCGGAAGTGCTGGCATGGGTATGGCAACTCAAGCGCTGGCGTCTGGCTGGCGGCTTGATTCCGAAGAAACCTGAAAACCTTCCGGTGCCTGAGGCGCTGGATTTTTTGAACGAGAAGGACACTGATGGCTAATCTGGTGGCAATGCTGCGCCTGCCTGGCAATTTGAAATCGACCCAATGGCAGATACTCGCCGGGCCGGTTATCATCCTGATGATCCTGTCGATGATGGTGCTGCCATTACCGGCCTTCATCCTGGATTTGCTGTTCACCTTTAACATCGCGCTTTCCATTATGGTGCTGCTGGTGGCGATGTTCACCCAGCGCACGCTGGAGTTCGCGGCGTTCCCGACCATTCTGCTGTTTACCACGTTGCTGCGTCTGGCGCTGAACATTGCGTCCACGCGTATCATTCTGATGGACGGCCACACGGGTGCGGCGGCGGCGGGGAAAGTGGTGGAGGCGTTCGGCCACTTCCTTGTCGGCGGCAACTTCGCCATCGGTATCGTGGTGTTCATCATTCTCGTCATCATTAACTTCATGGTTATCACCAAGGGTGCGGGGCGTATCGCGGAAGTGGGCGCGCGCTTTGTCCTTGACGGGATGCCAGGCAAACAGATGGCTATCGACGCCGACCTTAACGCCGGGCTTATCGGTGAAGAGGAAGCGAAAAAACGTCGTACTGAAGTGACCCAGGAAGCCGACTTTTACGGCTCGATGGACGGTGCGAGTAAGTTCGTGCGCGGTGACGCCGTCGCGGGCCTGCTGATTATGGCTATCAACATTATCGGCGGCCTGTTGGTGGGTGTGGTGCAGCACGGTATGCCGGTCGGCCAGGCGGCGGAGAGCTATACGCTTTTGACCATCGGTGACGGCCTGGTGGCCCAGATCCCGGCGCTGGTGATTTCGACCGCGGCGGGCGTTATCGTGACCCGCGTCGCCACCGATCAGGACGTTGGCGAGCAGATGGTCGGCCAGCTGTTCAATAACCCGCGCGTGATGGTGCTGAGCGCCGCTGTCCTCGGCCTGCTCGGTATGGTGCCGGGGATGCCTAACTTTGTGTTCCTGCTGTTTACCGCCGCGCTGCTGGGGCTCGCCTGGTGGATGCGCGGCCGCGAACAGCAGGCGCCAGCCGCGCCCGCGCCGGTTATCCAGCAGGATAATCCGCAGGCCGTGGAAGCGACCTGGAACGACGTGCAGCTGGAAGATTCGCTCGGGATGGAAGTGGGCTACCGCCTGATCCCGATGGTGGATATGCAGCAGGACGGCGAACTGCTGGGCCGCATCCGCAGTATCCGTAAGAAATTCGCGCAGGATCTCGGTTTTCTGCCGCCGGTGGTGCATATTCGCGACAACATGGATCTGCCGCCCGCCCGCTATCGCATTCTGATGAAAGGCGTGGAAATCGGCAGCGGTGAAGCCTATCCGGGCCGCTGGCTGGCGATTAACCCCGGCACCGCCGCAGGCTCTCTGCCGGGCGAGCCGACGGTCGATCCGGCGTTTGGTCTGGCCGCTATCTGGATTGAAAGCGCGCTGAAAGAGCAGGCGCAAATCCAGGGCTTTACGGTGGTTGAGGCCAGCACCGTGGTGGCAACGCACCTGAACCATCTGATCGCGCAATACTCCGCTGAGCTGTTTGGCCGTCAGGAGGCGCAGCAGCTTCTCGATCGCGTGAGCAAAGAGCTGCCGAAACTGACCGAAGATCTGGTGCCGGGCGTCGTGACGCTCACCACGCTGCATAAAGTGCTGCAAAACCTGCTTGCCGAGAAAGTGCCAATCCGCGACATGCGCACCATTCTGGAAACGCTCGCCGAGCACGCGCCGGTTCAGAACGATCCAAATGAACTGACCGCCGTGGTGCGTGTGGCGCTGGGCCGCGCGATTACCCAGCAGTGGTTCCCTGGCAACGACGAAGTGCAGGTGATTGGGCTTGATACGTCGCTTGAGCGTCTGCTGTTGCAGGCGTTGCAGGGCGGCGGTGGCCTGGAGCCTGGCCTTGCGGATCGCCTGCTTGAGCAGGCGCAAGAGGCGCTGTCGCGCCAGGAGATGCTCGGCGCGCCGCCAGTACTGCTGGTGAACCACGCGCTGCGTCCGCTGCTCGCGCGTTTCCTGCGCCGCAATCTGCCGCAGCTGGTGGTGCTCTCGAACCTTGAGCTCTCCGATAACCGCAATATCCGCATGACGTCCAGCATCGGAGGTAAATAATGCGCGCGCGCTTGTTAATGGCGTTACTGACGCTGCCTGTGCTGGCGAACGCCGCAGGAGAGGGCGCCTGGCAGGCGAGCGCGATGGGGCCGGTAGTGAGCCAGCGCGGCATGGCGGCCTCGTCACCGCTGCTGGCACCGGATTCCCCGCCGCCGAAGGGCGTGATGACGGTCGTCGTCTGGCGCTATGAGCTGGCAGGGCCGACGCCCGCAGGCATGGTGGCGCGGCTCTGCTCGCAGACCCGCTGTGTGGACGTGGACGACCAGACCGGCACCACGCGCGCCTTTACCAACGTTTCCGCCGCCGAGCCGCTGCGCTTTATCTTTGAAGTGCCGGGCGGCGGCAGGCTGTGGCCGGCGCTGGAAGTGCGCAGCAGTCAGGTCATCGTCAATTATCGTTAACCATCTTCTGTAAAACGCGCCGCCGCGCGTTTTCTTTCTCCGGCCGCCCGATTTTTGGCGGCTGGCTCGCACTTCTGAACTCCCGCTTTGAACACTTCGAAACGCTGTTTTATAAATCAGTGAAGCCGGTGGCGGCGCTCTTTGTATTTTTGCCAGTATTGCGTTTCAGGTGGCAGAAAAGGAAAGGTTTCCCACCCGCCATACTTTTACTTTAGCCCTGATAGCTCTGCGCCTGGCCGCAGGACTCCACATAAAAACACACAGGGTGACGGCGATGAAAACGCGTAAACCAGGACTGGCAAATTACCTTGCCTACGGGTCAGGAGACTTCCTCGGCGCAGGAACGACCGCCCTCACGGCAGCGTGGCTTCTCTATTTCTACACGACCTTCTGTGGCTTAAGCCCGATTGAGGCGACCTTTATTTTCGCGGCGGCGAGGGTCGCCGATGCCGTGGTCAGCCCGCTGATGGGCTTTCTTACTGATAACTTCGGTACCACCTGGCTCGGTCGCCGGTTTGGCCGCCGGAAATTCTTTATCCTGCTCGGCATTCCCTGCGTCTTTAGCTATTCGCTGATGTGGGTGGGCGATATGGGATTCTGGTACTACCTGCTCACCTACCTGCTGTTTGATATCGTCTACACCATGATTCTGGTGCCTTACGAGACGCTGGTGCCGGAAATGACCGACGATTTCAAACAGAAAACCAAATTCTCCGGCGCGCGTATTTCGATGGCCCAGATGTCCGCCATTCTGGCGTCGTTCCTGCCGGGCGTGCTGCTGACGCACTTCGGTAAAGACAATGCTGTCTCCTTCTTCTATGCAAGCCTGGTCTTCTCGGTGCTCTGCGCCATTATGCTGACGCTGGTGTGGATCTTCACCTGGGAGCGCCCGCGCGAAGAGTGGTCACAGGCAGCGCTGCGCGCCGAAGAAGAGAAGAAACACCTGACGCTCGGCCAGAGCCTGCGCCGTCTGGTGGTTGAACTCTCCTCCACGCTGCGTATCCGTATTTTCCGCCAGCATCTTGGCATGTATCTCGGCGGCTATATCGCCCAGGACGTCTTCAACGCGGTGTTTACTTACTACGTGGTGTTTGTGCTGATGCAGGAAGCGTCTGTCGCCTCTAATCTGCTCGGCACGATGGCGGTTTTCCAGTTTATCGCCGTTATCGCGATGATCCCGCTTTGCATCCGCTTCGGGCCTGCGCCGTCTTACCGCATGGTGGTCGTGCTGTTTGGCCTGAGCTCGCTCTCTTACGCGCTGCTCTATTACACCGGCATGAGCGATATCTATTCGTTGTTATTGCTGGTCTCGGCACTGGCGGGCCTCGGGCGCGGCGGCATTAACTATGTGCCGTGGAATACCTACACCTATATCGCCGATGTCGATGAAGTGGTCACCGGGCAGCGCCGCGAGGGCATTTTTGCGGGGATCATGACGCTCACCCGTAAAGCCTCGCAGGCGGGCGCGGTGATGCTGGTGGGAATTGTGATGCAGATGTCCGGGTTTGTCTCCGGCCAGAGCACCCAGGCACCCGCGGTGAGCCATACCATTCTGACCATTTTAAGCGTCGGCACGATAGCCGTGCTGGCCTGCGGTTTCCTGATTTCCCTGCGCTTTAAGCTCAACCTGAAAACCCACAGCATTCTGCGTGAAGAAACCGCGAAGATGCGCGCCAGCGGCCGTGTGATGCCGGAGAGCATCAGCCCCGCGAACCGCGCGACGGTCGAGATGCTGGCGGGGATGCCTTATGAAAGCCTGTGGGGGAATAACAACATTGGCTATCTGAACCGCAATAAGCCAGCGGCACCCACGCTGAAAACGGTCACTCCCGAATTTGATACGACACAGAGGTTAAGTTAATGATTGTCTGGCCCGTAAAACACAGCCCGCTGCTGCGTCAGCCGGAGCGTTTCATTGCCCGTGATGAACTGAAGGCGATGATCCACAAAATTACCGACAACCTGATCAACATTAAAGATGAAACCGGGCAGTTCCTCTTGCGCCTCGATGACGGGCGCGTGATTGACACCAAAGGCTGGGCAGGCTGGGAGTGGACGCACGGGGTAGGGCTGTACGGCATCTATCAATATTACCGCCAGACCGGTGATGAGCGGATGCGCGCGGTGATTGACGACTGGTTCGCGGCGCGCTTTGCCGAAGGCGCCACCACTAAAAACGTCAACACGATGGCCCCGTTCCTGACGCTGGCGTACCGCTATGAAGAGACGCGCGACCCCGCGCTGTTACCCTGGCTTGAAACCTGGGCCGAATGGGCGATGTATGAGATGCCGCGCACCGACCAGGGCGGGATGCAGCACATCACGCTCGCCGAAGAGAATCATCAGCAGATGTGGGACGACACGCTGATGATGACGGTTCTGCCGCTCGCTAAAATCGGCAAGCTGCTCGGGCGGCAAGAGTATGTCGATGAGGCGGTCTATCAGTTCCTGCTGCATGTTGAGAACCTGATGGACAGGGAGACGGGGCTGTGGTTCCACGGCTGGAATTACGAAGGTTGCCATAATTTTGCGAACGCTCGCTGGGCGCGCGGCAATAGCTGGGTGACGATTGTTATCCCCGATTTTCTTGAGTTGATGGACTGGCCGGAGCAGCATCCGGTGCGCCGCTATCTGACGCAGGTGCTGGCGCGCCAGGCGGCGGCGCTTGCAGAGTGTCAGGATGAGAGCGGCTTATGGCATACCCTTCTTGACGATCCCAGTTCCTACCTGGAAGCGTCCGCCACGGCCGGGTTCGCCTGCGGCCTGCTGAAGGCGGTGCGCAAGCGCTATATCGGCAAGGAGTACGGCCTGGTGGCGGAGAAGGCTATCAAAGGCGTAGTGGCGAACGTTTCGCCGCAGGGCGAGCTGTTGCAGGTATCGTTCGGCACCGGCATGGGAAGCGATCTCGACTTTTACCGGCAGATCCCGCTTACGTCGATGCCTTATGGTCAGGCAATGGCTATTCTGTGTCTGACGGAATACCTGCGCACTTATCTGTAACGATATGCGCCGCGTGCCAAATCCCGTCACGCGGCGTACATTTGATTGTTCTTACACTGCTTAAAATGTTTAATTCCGCACCGTCCCGCTCATCACACTTATCGTATTAGCCGGAAAGCATTTAAGCTATTAGTATTAGCTTATTTATACAGTATGCCTCTTGTTATGGCTCTGATAATATTAATACCGCACTTATCCAGCTAATATTATATTTTCAATATTAAATTCCTCCAAAAAAGTAATTCATTGTATCTTGTTTCTTTGTTGTCAGTCTTTAAAATGCCAGCCGCACTGCCATTATTGTTGGTTTATTTTTTACAGTAACAATAACCAGGTAAATCCAGCAATGTCGCTGCTATGACGCCGTGATTCTTTGCTATGCGCAAAGAGTATTATTTCGGATGTATTTTATAAATGCATTACGCGACATGTCGTTCTGTCGCCTTAATGTCTCTAAGGTATTAATCAGACATGAAGGTACGGTTTCGTCTGGCTACGCGGTTGCACAATTGATAATGCATTCGCATATCTGCCTGAATTCCGGAGTGCTGCCGGCAGGGATCACCGATCTGCGAAGCCGTTAATTCTGATGGATCATATAAATGAACCACTATCCTTTACCCCCACGGCCGGACGCTCAGATTAATGCGCTGATTAACGCCTTTCATTGTCACGGTACGATTAAAGAATATCCGCGCGGCTCGTGCCTGGCGCAAAATGAAGAGTCTGTAAATATTCTGTTGTCAGGCAGCCTTGCTCTGACGCGGGATTGGGATAACCTCATTTTCTTTGAAACGAATCGACCGAATATTTTTGGTATTTCATTGCAACCTAATAATGCCCGGTTTGAACATTTTCGATTAATAATAAAAGAAGACAGTCTTGTAAAAAGGATCAGTCGTGCTGATTTTCTTGCTGTTATTGAAGAGCAAAAACTCTGGAAGGAACTGAGTCATGTTATCTCGTTTTATTATTACGTTTTGCTCTGGAAAAATTACCATTTCTACGCTGCTGACTCGTATATGCTGGTGCGGAAATCACTCATTACGCTTGGCGAAATGCCGCTGGAGTCGCGCATCAATATAAACGCAAGCCAGTACATTACCAGTACCACCAATTTATCAAAAAGCTACGTGATGAAAGTCATTCAGGAGTTACGCAAAGGCGGGTATATCGAAATCCAGCGTGGCCGCCTGTTATCCATCGGCAAGTTGCCACAGAAATATTAAACCGCTGCAAAGCGCTAATAAAAAGGCCCGTCAGTGACGGGCCTTTTTTATGCCTGAGCGCAGCGTTTACATACGTTCGACGGTTTCGATGCCAAGCGTATCCAGACCGAGCTTCAGCGTTTTCGCGGTCAGCAGCGCCAGCTTCAGGCGGCTCTGGCGCAGCGCGTCGGTTTCAGCGGTGAGAATAGGGCAATGCTCGTAGAACCCGGAGAACAGACCCGCCAGATCGTAGAGATACGCGCACATAACGTGCGGCGTACCGTCACGAGCCACCACGCCCAGCGTCTCTTCGAACTGCAACAGGCGCGCGGCGAGCTGTGCTTCGCGGTCGTCCTGAATCACCACCGGTGCCGTCAGTTCGCTCTCTTTAACGCCCGCTTTGCGGAAGACCGACAGCACGCGGGTATAGGCGTACTGCATATACGGCGCAGTGTTGCCTTCGAAGGCCAGCATGTTATCCCAGTCGAAAATGTAATCGGTGGTGCGGCTCTTCGAGAGATCCGCATACTTCACCGCGCCGATGCCGACGGCGTTCGCCAGTTTCTCAAGCTCGTCGGCCGGCATATCCGGGTTTTTGCCGGCAACCAGGCGACGTGCGCGATCCAGCGCTTCGTCCAGCAGTTCGGACAGCTTAATGGTGCCGCCCGCGCGGGTTTTAAACGGTTTGCCATCTTTGCCAAGCATCATGCCGAACATGTGGTGTTCCAGCGGGACGGATTCCGGCACGTAGCCCGCTTTACGCACGATGGTCCACGCCTGCATCAGATGCTGGTGCTGACGGGAGTCGATGTAGTAGAGCACGCGGTCGGCATGCAGCGTTTCGTAGCGGTACTTCGCGCAGGCGATATCGGTTGTAGTGTAGAGGTAGCCGCCATCCTTTTTCTGGATGATGACGCCCATCGGTTCGCCTTCTTTATTTTTGAACTCGTCCAGGAAGACCACGGTAGCGCCTTCGCTCTCCACCGCCAGACCTTTGGCTTTCAGATCGGCGACAATGCCAGGCAGCATCGGGTTGTAAAGGCTTTCGCCCATCACGTCGTCGCGCGTCAGGGTGACATTAAGACGCTGATAGGTTATCTGATTCTGCGTCATGGTGATGTCAACGAGCTTGCGCCACATCTCGCGGCAATATTCATCGCCGCCCTGCAGTTTCACCACGTAGCTGCGCGCGCGCTCGGCGAACGCTTCATCTTCGTCGTAATGCTTTTTGGCTTCGCGATAGAACCCTTCGAGATCCGAGAGCGCCATCTCGCCGGCGTTTTCCTGCTGCTGTTTCTCAAGATAAGCAATCAGCATACCGAACTGGGTGCCCCAGTCGCCGACGTGGTTGGCGCGAATAACTTTGTGGCCGAGAAACTCCAGGGTACGAACGGACGCATCGCCGATAATGGTGGAGCGAACGTGGCCCACATGCATCTCTTTAGCAACGTTTGGGGCGGAGTAATCCACCACGATGGTCTGCGGCGCGCTGACTTTTTCCACGCCCGCGCGATCGGAGGCGACAGCCGCCTCGATGTTTTTCGCAAGGAATGCCGGATCGAGGAAAATATTGATAAAGCCAGGGCCTGCGATTTCGGTCTTCGCGGCGATCCCGGTGAGATCCAGATGGGCCAGTGCCTGCTCGGCGAATTGTCGCGGCGGCATGCCCAGTTTTTTCGCGATAGCCATCACGCCGTTAGCCTGATAGTCGCCGAACTGCGCTTTGGCTGACTGACGAACCTGCGGTTCGCAATCCGCAGGCGCACCTGCGGCAATCAGCGCCTGACTGACTTTTTCTGAGAGAAGAGCCTGAATATTCACCGGGATACCTTACGTTAATAACGCTGCCAGTCGAAGGCGGCAGCGTGCGGTCTTAAGAAAAAAGAGGGCAAAAGTATACTGCATTTAGGCGGCGGCGTCAGCACCGGCGGGCAGGGCGGTACGTGCTGGAGCGCGGGCGTCAAACAGGGTAGATTAGCGCCTTTGTCACCGTACGGGAAAAGCCAATGACCCACTGGCACACACCAGAAGAACTCCGGGATATTCGCGCGGATCTGCCGCGTTTTGAAGCGGCGTTACAGACGCTCGCCGGGCGTCTCGCGCTCAATATTAACGGCCTCCACGCCGATCATATTTCGCTGCGCTGCCACCAGAACGCGACCGCCGAGCGCTGGCGTAAAGGGTTTGAGCAGTGCGGCACGCTGCTTAGCGAAAACATCATTAATGGCCGCCCCATCTGCCTTTTTCGCCTTGATGAGCCGGTCTGCGTCGGGCCGTGGCGCTTTACGATTGTCGAACTGCCGTGGCCTGGCGAAAAACGCTACCCGCATGAAGGCTGGGAACATATTGAAATCGTGCTGCCCGGCGCGCCGGAATCACTCAACCAGCGCGCGCTGGCGCTGCTGGGCGACGAAGGGCTGATGGCTCCGGATATTTCGGTGAAAACCAGTTCACCTGCAGGTGAGCATGAGCGGTTGCCGAACCCGACGCTCGCCGTCACCGACCGCATCGTCACCATCAAATTCCATCCGTATTCCATCGAAGAGATCGTCGCAAGCGAGCAGCAGTAACGGTTCGCTGTCACGCACGGAGCCCGACTGGCGCAAAGTCTGGCTCTGTTTTTTGTCTATAGTATTCAGGGGACCATTTCCCGCACGCCCCCGCATGAAGAGTAAGGAGAGACCCGACGCCTGTTTTCGACCCGATGGGAGAGACTCATGCAACAAACCGTAAAACGTACCGATCTCTGGATTAACCGTGATGAGCCGGGGCTGCGCCGCTCCCTGCTTATCCATCGCTCCGCCGAGGAGCTGTTTGATTTATGGCGCGCGCCGTCCACCCTGCCACGCATCATGGGACATTTCGCCCACATCACCATTCTCAGTAATACCGCGTCCCACTGGGCCGTGCGGATGCCGCTTGGCAAAACCGTTGAGTGGGATGCCTATATCACTGATGAAGAGCGCGGCCACTACATCAGCTGGGCGTCTGAGAAAAAAGCCACCGTGCCGAACGCCGGCAGGCTGACGTTTCGTCATATTTCGGAGGAGCGCGGCACGGAAGTGACCCTTTCGCTGCACTTCGATCCGCCCGGCGGCTTTTTTGGCGAGTGGTTGTCGAAAAAAATCGATCTGGTGCCGGAGGCGATGCTGAGCCAGGCGCTGCGGCGTTTTAAAAGCCTCGCCGAGACGGGCGAAATTGCGACCAATAAACCGCAACCGGCGGGCCGTCACGACGGTATGGACAAGGTGGAGGAATAACCGATGCGAGCACTCTGCTGGAACGGCGTCAACGATCTACGCGTGGAGACCGTGGGCGATCCGACTATCGTTAATCCGCATGATGTCATCCTTAAAGTGGGCCTGACCACGACCTGCGGCTCCGATTTACACGTCATTGACGGACTTATTCCGAGCATGGAAGAGGGCGATATCCTCGGCCATGAATTTATGGGCGAAGTGGTGGAAGTGGGCCCGGAGGTGAAAAACATCCGCCGCGGCGACCGCGTCGTGGTGCCGTCGTTTATCTCGTGCGGCTCCTGCTGGTACTGCAATCACGGCCTGACTTCGTGTTGCGATAACACCAACCCGAACGCGCATCTGCAGGAAAAAATCCTCGGCTACCCGACGGCAGGAATTTACGCCTACAGCCATGCGTTTGGCGGCTATGCCGGCTCCCACGCCGAATATGTGCGTGTGCCGTTCGCCGATAACGACTGCTTTATCGTCCCGGAAAATGTCTCTGACGAGCAGGCGCTGTTTCTCTCGGACGCCGCGCCGACAGGCTATATGGGCGCGGATTTTTGCAATATTCACCCCGGCGACACGGTGGCGGTATGGGGCTGCGGCGGTGTCGGGCTGATGGCGGCCCAAAGCGCGTTCCTGCTGGGCGCTGAACGAGTCATTGCCATTGACCGTTTCCCGGAGCGGCTGGCGATGGCGCGCGACGTTGTGGGCGCTATTCCGCTGGATTACACGAACGTGGATATTTACGAAGCGTTGCTTGAGATAACCGGCGGGCGCGGCCCGGACAGCTGCATTGACGCGGTCGGGATGGAGGCGCACGGCGAAGGGCTGGAATATGCCTATGACCGCACCAAACAGGCGCTCAAGATGCACACTGACATTGGCGCCGCGCTGCGTCAGGCGATCCGCGCCTGCCGTAAAGGCGGCACGCTCGCCATTCTCGGCGTTTACGGCATGATGGATAAATTCCCGCTCGGCGTGGCGATGAATAAAGGCTTAACCATTCGCACCGCCCAGCAGCACGGGCAGGCCTATATGAAACGCCTGCTGGATCACGCCTCCCGCGGCGAACTGCGCACCGATTTCCTCGCCACGCACCGCTTCTCGCTGGAAGACGCGCCGCGTGGCTATGAAATGTTTAAAAACAAAGAGGACGGCTGCGTGCGGGCGGTGTTTAAGCCCTGACGTTCGCCGCACTGACCGCCTGTGTCAGACGCGTAATGGCCGTCTCCAGCGTGGCGGCGGTACATCCGAAATTAATCCGCACGTGTTGCGGCGCGCCGAAATCCGCGCCGGGGGAGAAGCCGAGCCCCTGGCGCTTAAAGAAGCGCGTCGGGTTCTCAACGCCAAGCCCGGACGCATCCACCCACGCCAGATACGTCGCCTCCGGCACTACCATCTCAAGCCCCGACAGCCCGCTAATGGCGGCGTATAGCCGGTCGCGGTTGCGGCGCAGATACGCAATTTGCTCACCAAGCCACGGCTCACCGCCGCGCCATGCCGCTTCGGCGGCCGTCAGCGCCAGTACGTCCACATGCGGCACAATGCCTTCACGCGCGGCGCAAAAACGCTGGCGCAGCGCGGCATCCGGGATCACCGCCACCGACGCGCCAAGCCCGGCGATATTAAACGTTTTCGACGGCGACATGAGCGTGATGGAGCGCCGCGCGGCGTCCTCGCTGAGCGAGGCGAACGGGATATGCTGCACGCCGGGCGTGAGGATCAGATCGCAGTGGATTTCATCAGAACAGACGATAAGGTCATGCTCCTGCGCAAACGCGAGCTGCGCTTCGAGTTCGTCACGGCGGTATGCGGTGCCGCCAGGATTTTGCGGGTTACAGAGCATCAGGAGCTTTTCGCGCCCGGTAAGCTGCGGGCGCAGGCTTTCCAGATCTAATACCCGCCGTTCGCCGCGCGGCTGCAACGGCGCGTTACGCTGCGCGCGACCGGCAAGGGCGGCGGATTTGCGAAACGGCGGGTAAATCGGCGTGGGCGCAACCGTGGTTTCTTCCGGCGAGGTAAACGCGCGCACCGAGAGATTAAGCCCCGCCACAATCCCTGGCAAAAAGACCAGCCACTCCGGTTCAACGCGCCACTGGTAGCGACGCTGGCACCATTCAATAAAGGCTTCAGCCAGCCCCTGCGGATGCGCGCCGTAGCCAAACACGCCGTGCTGCACGCGCGCTGTCAGCGCATCCGTAATACAGGCGGGCGAGCGAAAATCGGTGTCGGCCACCCACATCGGCAATACCGATTCGTCATGGGCGTTCCTCTTAATGCTGTCGCTGTGACGGCGGTTGATCTCTTCGTCGAAATTGAATGCCATGATACGTTGTCCTGCGGCTAAGGGGTTTTCAGACTAAGACGTTTGCCCACAGCTGACCACTACTTTCATTTACAGGGAGTTACCCATGTCGTTACTGGAAATCTGCTGTTACAGCCAGGCCTGCGCAATGACCGCACAGGCGGCGGGCGCTGACCGCATTGAGCTGTGTTCGGCGGTTAACGAGGGCGGCCTGACGCCGTCAGCGGGCGTGCTCAAAGGCGTGCGTGCGCAGATAACGATCCCCGTTCATCCTATCGTGCGTCCGCGCGGCGGCGATTTTTGCTACAACGAGAGCGAGTTTGCGGCAATGCTGGACGATATCGCGTTTATCCGTGAACTGGGCTTTCCGGGGCTTGTGACCGGCGTGCTGAATGAGGACGGCGGGGTGGATCTGGCCCGAATGCATAAAATAATGCGCGCCGCCGACGGCATGGCGGTGACATTTCATCGCGCCTTCGACATGTGCGCCAGCCCATTGAAAGCGCTGGAAGAATTAACCGATCTCGGCGTGGCGCGCATCCTCACTTCGGGCCAGCAGGCGAGCGCGGCAAAAGGAATTTCATTAATTACGGAACTAAAACAGAAATCCCGTGCTCCAATCATTATGGCCGGTGGAGGGGTACGGCTTAGCAACCTTAACCTGTTCCTGGCGCAGGGGATAGACGAGCTTCACAGCTCGGCGGGCATCCATGTAGCCTCTCCTATGCGCTATCGCAATACCGGCGTCTCGATGTCCTCGGACGCAAGCGTTGACGAATATTCCCGTTACCAGGTGGATGGCGACGCGGTAGCCGCCATGAAGGCGGCGCTTACGTCAGTGCAATGATTTTTGCCCTCAGTTTTTACCGCGCATCATGTCGCCCAATATGATGCTTGCTCGTACCAGGCCCCGGTCTTTTGCCGGGGCTTTTTTTATGCCCACGCGCTCCTACCAAATCTGGTCACTGTCTTGTCTTTACCGGGCCGCTCAGAGAAGATGCCACGCATCGTCAGCGTCTTTCGCAGACCTGTAAAGGGAGAGCAGGATGATCGTCGGCATCGATCTCGGTACCACCAATAGTCTCGCTGCCGTCTGGCAGGAGGGCAATCCGCGGCTTATCGCTAACGCGCTGGGCGAATGTCTCACGCCGAGCGTCGTCGGCCTTGATGACGAAGGGCGCGTGCTGGTCGGCAAAGCCGCCCGCGAGCGTCTGCACACGCATCCGCATCTCACCACCGCACTTTTCAAACGGCATATGGGCACCGCCTGGACCGTCCGGCTCGGGGGCAAACTGTTCCGCGCTGAAGAACTCTCGGCGCTGGTTTTAAAAAGCCTGAAAGAAGATATCGAGCGCGCCTGCGGCGAGACGGTCACCGAAGCGGTGATAAGCGTGCCGGCGTATTTCAGCGATGCCCAGCGTAAAGCCACGCGTGTCGCGGGCGAACTGGCCGGGCTTCACGTTGAAAAACTGATTAACGAACCGACCGCGGCGGCGCTGGCTTACGGCCTGCATCGCGGCACAGAAGAGGGCACCTTTCTGGTGTTCGATCTCGGCGGCGGCACGTTTGATGTCTCGGTGCTGGAGCTGTTCGAAGGCGTGATGGAAGTACGCGCCAGTGCCGGCGATAACTTTCTCGGCGGCGAAGATTTCGATCAGGCGCTGATTGACGCCTTCGTGGCGCGCCAGATGGCGGCAGGCGGCCTGCCCGACCCGGCGGCGCACACGCATGCCCTGCGCCGCGAGGCCGAGCGGGTGCGCCATGCGCTTGGCGATCGCCCTGTCGCCACCTTTACGCTGCGTGCTGAAAACCAGACCTGGAGCCAGGACTTTCATCAGGGCGAGCTGAACGATATTTTCGCGCCGCTGCTTACCCGCCTGCGCCTGCCCATTGAGCGCGCGCTGCGCGATGCCCGCATTCGCGTTGCGGATCTCGACGAGATCCTGCTGGTCGGCGGTGCGAGCCGTATGCCTCTGGTACGCCGCCTGGCCGCCGGGCTGTTTGGCCGCTTCCCGTCGGTGTCGATAAATCCTGACGAGGCGGTCGTGCTTGGTGCGGCCGTGCAGGCGGCGCTGAAAAAACGCGACGCGGCGCTGGAAGAAGTGGTGCTGACGGATGTCTGCCCTTATACGCTTGGCATTGAAACCGTCAAAGCCTTTGGCCGCCATCTTGACGACGGTCACTATCTGCCGGTGATTGAGCGTAACGTGGTGGTGCCGGTGAGCCGGGTAAAAACAGTCTGTACGCTTGCCGATAATCAGACGATGGTAGAGTTTACGCTTTACCAGGGCGAAAGCCGTCTGGTGAAAGACAACATTGCGCTTGGCAAAATGCGCGTGCCGGTGCCGCCGAGACCGGCGGGCGAGGTGTCGCTGGATGTGCGGTTCACCTATGACATCAACGGTATTCTGGAAGCCGAAGTCACGGTGCCGCTCACCGGCGAGCGCCATCAGCTCATTATTGAAAACAACCCTGGCATGCTAACGCCGCAAGAGATTGCCGAACGGCTGGCGCAATTGAGCGCGCTGAAAATTCACCCGCGTGAACGCCAGCCCAACACGCATCTGATGGCGCGTCTCGACCGACTGTATCAGGAGACTACCGGCGAGATGCGCGAGGAGATTAGCTATCTCGGGGCACGCTTCCAGCAGGCGCTGGAGAGCCAGGACGACGCGCGCATCGATAAAGCCCGTCAGGAAATAACGCAGCAGGCGGACGCAATCGAAGCCGGGATGTGGCTTTTCTGATGCGCGCACTGGAGATCCTCGGGCTTGAGCCCGGCGCGGACGAGCGCGCCATCAAACGTGCCTACGCCAGGCTTCTGAAAGTGTGTCGCCCGGATGACGATCCGCAAGGCTTTCAGCAACTGCGAGATGCCTACGAAACGGCGTTGGAACAGGCGCGTCGCGGCGTGGCGGACGGCGATGACGACGCATTCGGCGATGACGATGAGCACGATGACGACAACGACATAGCGGCTGTCGCGCCAGACGCGTACAGGCAAATTGATGACCCGCTACAGGCGCAGCCTGTAAACGAGCCCGAACCTGTGCCAGCGGAAAGCGCGCCAGCACCTCCCGCACCGTTGTACACGCCGCCACGCACGACGGCGTTGCTCGACGGGTTAAACGAGGAAAATCTCAACGCCCGCTGGCTGGAGGCGCGCGCGATGGGGGAGTCGCGCGAGTTTGAAGAGGCGGTACTGACGCGCTGCCTGTGGCATCTCGCGCCTGACGAATACGCCTTCGTCGCACAGGCGCAGGCGTGCTTTGAGTGGCTGACGCCGGGCCAGCGCGTGGCGACTGACGAATCGCAGCAGAACCGGTTACGCCATGTGCTGCTCACCCCTTACGCCGAAGAGATGCGGGCGGCGCTGGAAGAGGGGAAGGATGCCCGCTATCTGGCCTGCCTGCGCGCGCTGGCGAATTCCCCGTGGCTGCAAAGCTATGACGGACAGCGCCAGTTGCAGCGCCTTGCACTGTCGCTGCTGGACGCGCAGCCTGAGTGGTCGCCAGAGCGCTTTGCCGCACTTTGCAGGCTGTTTCACTGGGATGAAACGCGCGGCGAGCGGCCGGATCTGCCGGAGCTGTGGGCGCAGGTTATCGCCCGCGACGAAGACGAAGCGCTTTTTGCGCAGCTTACTGCGCAGCGCGACGCACCAGGCGATTCCCCTGCGCTCCGGGCGGCGCACATGGTATTGCGCGTGCAGGATGAAGACGCCCGCATGCTGGCTGGCCTCGATTACACCGATGAAGACTGGCAGGCCTGCGGCAGGCTCACCGACCAGCTGGCGATTGGCCATCCTGCGCTTATTCCGCGCTTTGCGGGCGCGGATATCCACGCGTGGCAACAGACGTACCACAAACTTAATGAAGCGCACGGACCGATGATGCGTAGCCTCTGGCTGGTCGGCATGATGATGGCGACGTTTGGCTGGATGCTGCCCGCGGTGTATGACGGCACCATCACCCCGTTGGGCGTGGTGCTCCGTGTGCTGGTGGCGCCCGTGGTGGCGATGGTGGTGGGTATTTTCCCGCTGGTTTTATGGCGGGGACTGGCCCGGCCCTTTCTGAACAGAGACGCAGCGCTGAGCGAGCGGCTGCTGCCGCGGTTTATCTACTCCCGGCGGCGCAAGCGCTGGCGGCTGTTCGCGCATGTGATCCCATTTTGCGTGGTCAGCGTCGTTATCGCGCTGGTCTGCGGCAGGCTGGCGATGTGGATTTTCGTGGCCGTGACGCTGTTGCTGGCCTGGACCGATCTCTGGCGTTATCCCGGCGCGCTGCGGCGGTTTCGCCAGAAACGTGCGCCTCTGCGCGGCGGACGCCTGAAGTTTGTCCTGCTGGCGCTGCTGTTTTTCGCCATCGTCACCGGCGTGCGCGCGTTGTTGCAAGCGTGACACTCAAAACGACCCGCGCTGCGATAGCCCGGCCTCGCCGGGCTGTTCGCTTTTCAGGCAACCGGCGCGCTGCCGCCTGGCTTATTTTGCGATTTATTTGCCAGACTTCTCAGGTAATTGTTTATGTTGAGGAGGAACTATGGGCTTACTGAATTTTGTAAAAGAAGCGGGCGAAAAAATCTGGGACAGCGTTTCCGGGCATAACGACGCGGCGGCACAGAACGCCAAAGTGCAGGAACACCTCAAGAAAACCGGTATCCCGGACGCCGATAAAGTACAGGTGCAGGTGGATGACGGCAAAGCGACCGTGACCGGGCAGGGCTTAAGCCAGGAAGCGAAAGAGAAAATTCTGGTAGCTGTCGGCAACATCGCGGGCATCGGGCATGTCGATGACAACGTCGCGGTGGCGACCCCGGCACCGGAAAGCCAGTTCTACACGGTGAAAAAAGGCGACACCCTCAGCGCTATCTCGAAAGAAGTTTATGGCGATGCGAATCAATACCCTAAAATCTTTGAAGCCAATAAACCGATGCTGACCAGCCCGGAAAAAATCTATCCGGGCCAGGTGTTGCGTATTCCGAAGTAAAAAACGTCTCCCGCACGTCAGGTGCGGGAGAACACATCAGGGTTTGCGTGCAACCAGCACGGCGCGCAGCGGGGCGGGGTAGCCTTCGCGGGTTTTGGTGGCGTCATGCGGATCGAGGAAATCCGCCAGCGATTCCGTTTCCATCCAGGCGGTGCGGCGCTGCTCTTCCACGGTCGTGACCGAGAAATCGGCGATTTTCACATCCACAAAACCGCACTTCTCCAGCCAGTTTTTCAGCGCGGGCGCGGAGGGAATAAAGTAGACGTTGCGCATCTGCGCGTAGCGCTCGCCCGGCACCAGCACCGTATTTTCATCGCCTTCCACCACCAGCGTTTCCAGCACCAGTTCGCCGTCTTTCACCAGCTGATCTTTAAGCTGCCAGAGGTGCTCCAGCGGCGAGCGGCGGTGGTAAAGCACGCCCATCGAAAAGACGGTGTCGAACGCATTCAGCGCGGGCATCTGCTCAATGCCAAGCGGCAGCACGTGGGCGCGATTGTCACCGCCTAAAAGCTTACGCACCGCCTCAAACTGGCACAGGAAAAGCTGCGTCGGGTCGATGCCGACCGCGAGCTGCGCGCCCGCGCCGACCATACGCCACAGGTGATAACCGCTCCCGCAGCCGACATCCAGAATGGTGCGCCCGGCAAGCGGCGTGATATGCGGCAGCACGCGGTCCCATTTGAGATCGGAGCGCCACTCGGTGTCGATGTCGATACCGTAGAGCGAGAACGGCCCTTTACGCCACGGCATCAGCGTGCGCAGCAGCTGTTCGATGCGCTTGCGCTGCCCGTCGCTGAGCGGCTCGGCGCTCTGCGCGCTGACGCTGTGCAGCAGATCAAGCTGGTCCGGCACCAGCGCAGGCAGATTATCGAGGGAATTTTTCCACTGTTTAAACTGGCCGTGCAGGGCGTCGCGCTGCCAGGCGGCGACCTGGGCGGGCAGCGTTTCCAGCCAGTGGGCAAGCGGCCCGCAGGCGATCTGCTGATAAAATTTACCGAAATCGATCATGTCGCGCTCCCGTCTTTCACCGCCACCAGCGAGCCGAAGTTAAAGCACTGGAACCACAGCTCGCTGTGTTCAAACCCGGCTTTACGCAGGCGCGCTTTGTGGGTTTCCACGGAATCGGTAAGCATGACGTTTTCCAGCATGCTGCGCTTCTGGCTGATCTCCAGCTCGCTGTAGCCGTTCGCGCGTTTGAAATCGTGATGCATGTTGAACAACAGTTCGCCCACCACGCTGTCTTCAAAGCTGAATTTCTCCGACAGCACCAGCGCGCCGCCAGGATTCAGGCCCTGAAAGATTTTATTGAGCAGCAGCTGGCGATCGTCCGGGTTCAGGAACTGGAGCGTGAAGTTCAGCACCACCATAGAGGCGTTCTCGATGGTGACATTGCGGATATCGTCCTCAATCACCTCGACCGGCGTCTGCGCTTTGAACGCGTCAATATGGCGACGGCAGCGCTCCACCATGGCGGGGGAGTTATCCACCGCGATGATTTTACAGCCGTCATGATGCACGTTGCGGCGCACCGAGAGCGTGGCGGCGCCGAGCGAACAGCCAAGATCGTAAACCTGGCTTGCGGGCTGGACAAAGCGCTCCGCCAGCATGCCAATCATAGAGATGATATTGGAGTAGCCCGGCACGGAACGCTGGATCATATCGGGGAAGACTTCAGCCACCCGCTCATCGAAAGTCCAGTCGCCCAGACGGGCGATGGGCGCGGAGAACAGCGTGTCGCGATTTGACATAGCGTAAATCCTGGGGAAAACGAAAGGGGCGTATTTTGCGCTAATGAAACGAGAAAACCAACTCCCAGGGCATATACCAGATGTTGGCCAGCACCATCATCAGCAGGGCGATATAGGTCGCGCTCATGCCGCTACGCCGCCAGCGCAACAGGCGATGATGATAGCCGTAGTAATGCATCAGACGACCAACCAGCAGCAACAGGCCGCAGACGTGCAGCATCCAGTTCTGCGCGCCGTTCATCTCCATAAACAGCAGCAGTAACAGGCCGATGGGCAGATACTCCACCGCGTTGCCGTGAATGCGGATAGCGCTTTGCAGCTCGCTGAAACCGCCATCGCCATAGGCGACGCGGTACTGCATGCGCAGACGAACCACATCGAAAGAGAACTTCATCAACAACAACGCACCCAGAACCGCATAAAGCGCGCTTACCATAGAAACTCCGTTTAACGCTGTTAATGGCGCCTTTATGATAGCGTGGCGCGGCCCGGTTGTCGCTGCCCTAAAAGAGGGTGTCCTGATGCGGGATGGCGGGTTCGTCGCCAAGCGTCGGCAGCGCCTCGCGAAGCGCGGGCCAGAGCGTATGCACCAGCTCCGGCGCATGTTCGATATCCGGCGTGTGAAGAAAGAGATAAGGCGTCGTGGTCTGCTGCCACTGCGCGAGTTTGGCAAGCCAGACCGCGAAAAATTCCGCGTTTTGCGCCATATCGTCGCTGCCGATAAACCGCACCATCGGATGCTGCGCCGTGACGAGCGCATGCACCGGCACTTTGGGCTTTTTCCGCTGCGCGTCGATGACCGCCGGGCTGTGAGGAATGGCGGCATGTACCGGACGGCTGTCGAGCATCACGCGGTTAACGCCGCGCGCGATAAGCCCGCGGTTGAGCGAAAGCTCCGCCTCGCCTTTGGCGAAGAAATCGGGGTGGCGCACTTCAACGCCATACGTAAAATTGCCCGGCAGAGCGTCGAGAAACGCCCATAACGCAGGCAGATCGCGTGGGCCGAACGCGGCGGGCAGCTGCAGCCAGTACTGGCCGATACGGCCTTCCAGCGGCGCCATGCGCGCGAAAAACTCGGCGGTTAAATCGTCGCAGTGGCGAAGCGCGGCGTTATGCGAAATGGTGGCCGGGAATTTAAAACAGAAGCGGAAATCATCGTGGGTCTGCGCGTGCCAGCGCTCGACGATCTCCGCTTTCGGCAGCGCGTACAGCGTGGTGTTGCCTTCGACACAGTTAAAGTGGCGGGCGTAATCCTCAAGCGATGTAATGCCAAGCCGCACCCATTTCGGGTGCGACCATTGCGGCAGACCAAGATAAATCATAGGGCTGCGAGGATCTCCTCAGTGGAACGCACCCGTCCGAGGCGCGGGAAAATATGCGTCATGCTGCCGTTGTGCTGGTCGGCGTCGGCGGCGGAGCAGGCGTCTTCGGCGACGACCAACTCAAAGCCCATCTCCCAGGCGTTGCGCGCGGTGGATTCCACGCCAATGTTGGTGGAGATGCCGCACAGAATAATCGTCGTGATGCCGCGACGACGTAATTGTAGCTCCAGATCGGTGCCGTAGAAGGCGCCCCACTGGCGTTTGGTCACTTCGATGTCGGTGTCGCGTTTGCCAAGCGCCACCGGATAGTGCCACCACTCGTCCGGCAACGTATGCCCGGCAATCGGCGCATCAACGGGCTGCTTCAACGCTTCGCTGAAATCTTTCGACCAGCCGACACGCACCATGACGACCGGCGCGCCGACCGCGCGGCATTTCTCCGCAAGCCTTGCGGCGCGGGCCACAACGTCATCGGCGCTGTGCGGGCCGCCGGCAAAGGGAAGGATGCCTTCCTGTAAATCAATCACTACCAGCGCGGTGGTCGCGGGATTAAGCGTTAACATAGAAACTCCCCTTGATTGTTGGTTTTGGATGAGTACCTTACTGGCGTCGTGAGCCGGACGGTTGTCTATTTTTGTTAAATTTTGTGAGAAGCGCCAGTTTACGCGCAGCAATCGCGCGGGCGCGCGGCTTCGGGCTTATCGCGGCGCGGAATTTCCAGTATAATAGCCCCCTTTTTTCATCCAGTAGTGACATTCAGCCAAAGCTGCGACAGTGGTGCCTGCAGGGCAGGCGACAAACGGCCTGCGGCTAAATTAAGGGATATCTCATGCGTACAGAATATTGCGGGCAGCTCAATCTGTCCCACGTCGGACAGCAAGTGACTCTGTGTGGTTGGGTCAACCGTCGTCGCGATCTCGGCAGTCTGATTTTTATCGACATGCGCGATCGTGAAGGCATCGTTCAGGTGTTTTTCGACCCGGATCGCGCCGACGCCTTCAGCCTCGCCTCTGAACTGCGTAATGAGTTCTGCATTCAAATCACCGGGACCGTGCGTGCGCGCGACGAGAAAAACGTCAACCGCGATATGGCGACCGGCGAAGTAGAAGTGTTCGCCACCGAACTGACCATCATCAACCGCGCCGAGCCGCTGCCGCTCGACTCCAACCAGGTCAACAGCGAAGAAGCGCGTCTGAAATACCGCTATCTCGACCTGCGTCGCCCGGAAATGGCCCAGCGCCTGAAAACCCGCGCGAAAATCACCAGTTTCGTGCGCCGCTTTATGGATGACCACGGCTTCCTCGACATCGAAACCCCGATGCTGACCAAAGCCACGCCGGAAGGCGCGCGCGACTATCTCGTGCCGTCTCGCGTGCATAAAGGCAAGTTCTACGCGCTGCCGCAGTCTCCGCAGCTTTTCAAACAGCTGCTGATGATGTCCGGCTTCGATCGCTACTATCAGATCGTTAAATGCTTCCGCGACGAAGACCTGCGCGCTGACCGTCAGCCTGAATTTACCCAGATCGACGTCGAAACCTCCTTCATGACCGCGCCGCAGGTGCGTGAAGTGATGGAAAAACTGATTCGCCAGTTGTGGCTGGACGTGAAAGGCGTGGATCTGGGCGAGTTCCCGGTCATGACCTTCGCCGAAGCCGAGCGCCGCTACGGCTCCGATAAACCGGACCTGCGTAACCCGATGGAGCTGGTGGACGTGGCCGATCTGCTGAAAAGCGTAGAGTTCGCGGTCTTCGCGGGCCCGGCTAACGATCCGAAAGGCCGCGTCGCCGCGCTGCGCGTACCGGGCGGTGCCCAGCTCAGCCGTAAGCAGATTGACGACTACGGCAACTTCGTCAAAATTTACGGGGCTAAAGGGCTTGCGTATATCAAAATCAACGAGCGCGCGAAGGGCCTCGACGGCATTAACAGCCCGGTCGCTAAATTCCTGAACGCGGAGATCGTTGAAGCCATTCTTGAGCGCACCGGCGCGCAGGACGGCGACATGATTTTCTTCGGCGCCGACAACAAAAAAGTGGTCGCCGACGCGCTGGGCGCGCTGCGCCTGAAGCTTGGTAAAGACCTGAGCCTGACCGACGAAGCCAAATGGGCGCCGCTGTGGGTTATCGACTTCCCGATGTTTGAAGACGACGGCGAAGGCGGGCTGAGCGCGATGCACCATCCGTTTACCGCGCCGAAAGACATGACCGCGGAAGAACTGAAAGCGGCACCGGAAGACGCGGTGGCGAACGCCTACGATATGGTTATCAATGGTTATGAAGTGGGCGGCGGCTCGGTGCGTATCCACCGTGGCGAAATGCAGCAGACCGTGTTTGGCATTCTGGGCATTAACGAGCACGAGCAGCGCGAGAAATTCGGCTTCCTGCTGGACGCGCTGAAATTCGGTACGCCGCCGCACGCGGGCCTGGCGTTTGGTCTTGACCGTCTGACCATGCTGCTGACCGGCACGGATAACATCCGCGATGTCATCGCCTTCCCGAAAACCACCGCGGCCGCCTGTCTGATGACCGAAGCGCCGAGCTTCGCGAACCCGACGGCGCTGGCTGAGCTGGGCATCGAGGTCGTGAAAAAAGCGTCGCCGGAGAATAAGTAATATGCACTATAAGCGCCCTGTTTCTGTGCTGGTGGTGATTTACGCCGAGGACACGAAACGGGTGCTCATGTTGCAGCGGCGCGACGATCCTGATTTCTGGCAGTCGGTCACCGGCAGCCTGGAAGAGGGGGAAACCGCGCCGCAGGCCGCCGCGCGCGAAGTAAAGGAAGAGGTCTCTATTGATGTTGTTTCTGAGCAACTGACCTTGATGGACTGTCAGCGCACGGTGGAGTTTGAAATTTTCAGTCATTTACGTCATCGCTATGCGCCGGGGATTATGCGTAATACGGAGTCCTGGTTCTGTCTGGCGCTGCCGACGGAGCGGGAGATCGTGTTCACTGAACACCTGACCTACCGCTGGGTGGACGCCCCCGAGGCGGCCGCGCTCACCAAGTCCTGGAGCAACCGGCAGGCGATTGAAGAATTTGTTATTAACGCCGCCTGAAAAGGCGCGCTTTCTGGAGATATTTTTATGGCAGGTCATAGTAAATGGGCCAACACCAAACACCGCAAAGCGGCACAGGATGCCAAGCGCGGTAAAATCTTCACTAAAATTATTCGCGAGCTGGTGACCGCGGCGCGTCTGGGCGGCGGCGATCCGGGCTCTAACCCGCGTCTGCGTGCGGCTATCGATAAAGCGCTGTCCAATAACATGACGCGCGACACCCTGAACCGCGCTATCGCGCGCGGCGTTGGCGGTGACGAAGACGCGAACATGGAAACCATTATTTATGAAGGTTACGGCCCTGGCGGCACCGCGGTGATGGTGGAATGTCTCTCTGATAACCGTAACCGTACCGTTGCCGAAGTGCGTCACGCCTTCAGCAAATGCGGCGGCAACCTCGGCACCGATGGTTCCGTGGCGTACCTGTTCAGCAAAAAAGGCGTTATCTCCTTCGAAGCGGGCGATGAAGACACCATTATGGAAGCCGCGCTGGAAGCGGGCGCTGAAGATGTCGTGACCTATGACGACGGCGCTATCGACGTCTACACCGCCTGGGAAGAGATGGGCGCGGTACGTGACGCGCTGGAAGCGGCGGGCCTGAAGGCCGACAACGCGGAAGTCTCTATGATCCCGTCCACCAAAGCGGATATGGACGCGGAAACCGCGCCGAAACTGCTGCGTCTTATCGACATGCTGGAAGACTGCGACGACGTGCAGGAGGTTTACCACAACGGTGAGATCTCCGACGAGGTTGCGGCGACCCTGTGATACCCGCCATGTTTCAGACTGCGGGCGGCCACGTCCGCAGTCTGATATCTTCTTGTATTCCCGCAGGCTTTTTCTCAGGAGACGCGCCATGAGTATTATTCTGGGCATCGACCCGGGGTCGCGCGTCACCGGTTACGGCGTGATTCGCCAGACCGGACGTCAGCTGACCTATCTTGGCAGCGGCTGTATCCGCACCAGCGTCACGGATTTGCCTTCACGCCTGAAGCTTATCTACGCGGGCGTCAGCGAAATTATCACGCAGTTTCGTCCTGACTATTTCGCCATCGAACAGGTCTTTATGGCGAAAAACGCCGATTCGGCGTTAAAACTCGGGCAGGCCCGCGGCGCGGCGATTGTCGCGGCGGTGAATCACGATCTGCCGGTGTTTGAATACGCGGCGCGACAGGTGAAGCAAACGGTAGTGGGCATCGGCAGCGCTGAAAAAAGCCAGGTGCAGCATATGGTGCGCACGCTGCTGAAACTTTCCGCCAACCCGCAGGCGGATGCGGCGGATGCGCTCGCTATCGCTATTACCCATTGTCACGTCAGCCAGAACGCGACGCAGGTCAGCGAATCGCGCCTGAACCTGGCGCGCGGGCGGCTTCGTTAACGGTAACTGACGTTACCGTTCCTTTGCGAGACGTCTCGCAACTGTCAGTTCTCTCATCGCCACGGCGATTTCTCGACTGGATATCTGTCCAGCTTTTTTTATATTATAGCCAGCAACTTTCTTAAGCCCCACGCAGGAGCACAACGTGATAGGCAGACTCAGAGGCATCGTACTGGAAAAACAGCCCCCGCTGGTGTTACTGGAGGCGGGCGGCGTCGGTTATGAAGTCCATATGCCGATGACCTGCTTCTATGAATTGCCGGAAACCGGCAAAGAGGCGGTGGTCTTCACCCATTTTGTCGTGCGTGAAGACGCGCAGTTACTGTTCGGCTTTAATAACAAACAAGAGCGCACGCTTTTTCGCGAGCTGATCAAGGTCAACGGCGTCGGCCCGAAACTGGCGCTGGCGATCCTCTCCGGTATGTCGGCCCAGCAGTTCGTGAACGCGGTTGAGCGCGAAGAGCCTGCCGCGCTGGTCAAACTGCCGGGCATCGGCAAGAAAACCGCCGAACGTCTGGTGGTGGAGATGAAAGACCGCTTCAAAGGCCTGCATGGCGATCTCTTCACGCCAGCGGCGGATCTGGTGCTGACGTCGCCTGCAAGCCCAGCGGTGGATGACGCCGAGGCGGAAGCCGTTGCCGCGCTGGTGTCGCTGGGTTATAAACCTCAGGAAGCCAGCCGTATGGTCAGTAAAGTCGCACAGGCGGATGCGAGCAGCGAAACGCTGATTCGCGAAGCGCTGCGCGCGGCATTGTGAGGTAGAGGATGATTGAAGCAGACCGCCTGGTGGCGCCGGGCAGCGTTGTGGCAGAAGAGGTGGCCGATCGCGCCATTCGCCCCAAATTACTCGAAGAGTACATCGGCCAGCCGCAGGTGCGTTCCCAGATGGAGATTTTTATCCAGGCGGCGAAGCTGCGCGGCGATGCGCTCGATCATCTGCTGATTTTCGGCCCGCCGGGGCTTGGGAAAACCACGCTCGCCAATATCGTCGCCAACGAAATGGGCGTCAACCTGCGCACCACCTCCGGGCCGGTGCTGGAAAAGGCGGGCGATCTGGCGGCGATGCTCACCAATCTTGAGCCGCACGACGTTCTGTTTATCGATGAAATCCATCGTCTCTCGCCCGTGGTCGAAGAGGTGCTCTATCCGGCGATGGAAGATTACCAGCTCGATATCATGATTGGCGAAGGCCCGGCGGCGCGCTCGATCAAAATCGATTTACCGCCGTTTACGCTGATTGGCGCGACGACACGCGCCGGCTCGCTTACTTCGCCGCTGCGCGACCGCTTCGGTATCGTGCAGCGCCTGGAGTTCTACCAGGTCGCCGATTTACAGCATATTGTCAGCCGCAGCGCGCGCCATATGGGGCTTGAGATGAATGACGAAGCCTCGCTGGAAGTGGCGAAACGTTCGCGCGGCACGCCGCGTATCGCTAACCGCCTGCTGCGTCGCGTGCGCGATTTCGCCGAGGTGCGCCACGACGGCGTTATCAATCAGCACGTAGCGTCTCAGGCGCTGGATATGCTTAATGTCGATGCCGAAGGCTTTGACTATATGGACCGCAAGCTGCTGCTGGCGGTAATCGACAAATTCTTTGGCGGCCCGGTGGGGCTCGACAACCTGGCGGCCGCTATCGGCGAAGAGCGCGAAACCATCGAAGATGTGCTGGAGCCCTTCCTCATTCAGCAGGGCTTTTTGCAGCGCACGCCGCGCGGAAGAATGGCAACCACCCGCGCGTGGAACCATTTCGGCATCACGCCGCCGCAGATGCCGTGACATCTCGGATTTGAGTGAAGGCTACGTACAAAAAAAGCGCCCTCAGGGCGCTTTTTTGTTAACCATTTCACCGCGCAGCCCGCGTCAGGCTGGCGGGACGCTTCGCCATGCTGAAAATAAACAGCAGCGCGGCGCACAGCACCACTGAAGGGCCAGCAGGCGTGTCGTAAAAGGCGGAGAACGTCAGGCCACCCGTGACCGCCACCATGCCAAGTCCGACCGCAATGCCCGCCATCTGCTCAGGCGTACGGGCAAAACGGCGCGCGGTTGCCGCCGGGATAATCAACAGTGACGTGATAATCAGCGCCCCGACAAACTTCATCGCCACGCCAATCGTCAGCGCCGTCACCATCATCAGCAGGATTTTGACGCGCTGTAACGGCACGCCGTCCACAAAGGCGAGATCGGGGCTGATGGTCATGGAGAGTAAATTCCGCCACTGCCAGCACAGCACGCCGAGCACGACGGCGACACCCAGCCCGACGGAGAGCAGATCGGCAGGCGTCACCGCCAGCAGATCGCCGAACAGGTAGGCCATTAAATCGACGCGGATATTGCCCATCAGGCTCACCACAACAAGACCGAGCGACAGCGCGCTGTGCGCCATAATGCCAAGCAGCGTGTCTATCGCCAGATGGGGGCGCTTCTCAAGCCAGACCAGCCCGCCCGCCAGCAGCAGCGTGACCACAATCACCGCGTAGAACGGGTTGACATCCAGCAGAAGCCCGAAAGCGACGCCGAGGAGCGAGGCATGCGCCAGCGTATCGCCGAAATAAGACATCCGACGCCAGACCACGAACGAGCCCAGCGGGCCTGCGGCGCAGGCCAGCAGCATACCAGCCATCCAGCCGGGAAGCAGAAGTTCAATCATAACGAGCCATTTCCCTTGCGCAGAATAATCCGTCCCTGCAAATCGTGACGGTGGTTATGGTGATGACGGTAAATTCCCAGCTGTTCTGCGCCGCGCGGGCCAAACATCGAGATAAATTCGGGGTGCATGGAAACCACTTCCGGTGTGCCGGAGCAGCAGATGTGATGATTCAGGCACAACACTTCGTCTGTTTTGGCCATCACCAGATGCAAATCGTGCGACACCATCAGCACGCCGCAATTGAGTTCATTACGCAACTGGTTGATTAAATCATACAGCGCCACCTGGCCGTTGACGTCCACGCCCTGGGTGGGTTCATCAAGCACCAGCAATTGCGGCGCATTCAGCAGCGCGCGCGCCAGCAGCACGCGCTGGGTTTCACCGCCGGAGAGTTTTTGCATCGGCGCGTCGATAAGATGCCCGGCCTGGACGCGTCTGAGCGCAGGCAGGATATCCGCTTTACGTGTGCCGGGGCGCAGGCGCATGAAACGGCTTACCGTAAGCGGCAGGGTGGCGTCGAGGTGCAGCTTTTGCGGCACATAACCGATGCGCAGCTGGCGCTCGCGCTTGATAACCCCTTCATCGGGTGCTACCAGCCCGAGAACCACTCTGACCAGCGTCGATTTTCCGGCACCATTCGGGCCAAGCAGCGTCAGGATGCGCCCGCCGGTGAGGGTTAAAGAAATGTCAGATAAAACGCGGCGTTGCCCGAAGGAGACGCTAACATTCTGAAGCGATACAAGATTAGTCATGGCAATTTAGTGATTGCAGAAGTTTTCGAATGTTATAATATCACACTTCCAACATTCATAACGATGATAAGTCGCATTATGTTACATAAAAATACGCTTCTTTGCGCTGCACTCAGTGCAGCAATCCTGAGTGGTGCAGCCAGCAGCGCTCAGGCCGCCGTAGTCGCTTCGCTTAAGCCGGTAGGCTTTATCGCTTCCGCCATCGCAGATGGCGTTACGCCCACCGAAGTTCTGCTGCCAGACGGTGCTTCAGAGCATGATTATGCGCTGCGTCCTTCCGATGTTAAACGCTTACAGAAAGCGGATTTAGTGGTCTGGATCGGGCCCGATATGGAAGCCTTTATGGATAAATCCGTGAAGGCGTTGCCGGCGCAAAAAAATCTGGCGCTAAGCGAGCTTGCGTCTGTGAAACCGCTTCTGATGAAAGGCGCTGATGATGACGATGATGATCATGACGAACATGCGCATCAGGGTGCAGAAAGTGACGAACATCACCATCATGGCGATTATAACATGCACATCTGGCTGTCGCCGGAAATCGCCCGGGCGTCGGCGGTTGCAATCCACGAAAAATTAGTGGAACTTATGCCGCAAAGCAAAGCCAAACTGGACGCCAACCTCCAGCGCTTCGAGGCCGAACTGGCCCGGACAGACAAACAGGTGGCGAACGAGCTGGCACCGCTGAAAGGGAAAGGATACTTCGTTTTTCATGACGCTTACGGCTATTACGAAAAACATTACGGCCTGACATCGCTCGGCCATTTTACCGTGAATCCCGAAATCCAGCCCGGTGCGCAGCGTTTACATGAAATAAGAACAGAGTTGGTTGAGCAAAAAGCCGAGTGCGTTTTTGCTGAGCCACAGTTCAGGCCGGCGGTGATTGAAGCCGTTGCCAGGGGTACGAAAGTTCGAATGGGAACGCTCGACCCGCTGGGAACGTCTGTCAGCCTGGGTAAGGACAGCTACATGCAGTTTCTGACTCAGTTATCTAACCAATATGCCAGCTGCCTGAAAGGAGATTAACGAGGAAGTGGATACGTGCAACAGATAGCCCGCTCTGTCGCCCTGGCATTTAACAACCTGCCACGACCCCATCGCGTTATGCTGGGGTCTCTTACAGTTCTCACACTCGCGGTCGCCGTCTGGCGGCCGTACATTTACCACCCCGAATCGGAATCAGCGCCTGTCGTTAAAACCATTGAGCTGCGCAAGAGCGAGATCCGCTCTCTGCTGCCGGAGGCGAGCGAACCTATCGATCAGGCCGCACCAGAAGATGACGAAGCTATCCCGCAGGATGAGCTTGACGATAAAACCGCCGGTGAAGCCGGGGTGCATGAATATGTGGTTTCCACTGGCGATACCTTAAGCAGCGTGCTGAACCAGTACGGTATCGACATGGGGGATATCAGCCAGCTCGCGTCGGTCGATAAAGACCTGCGTAACCTTAAAATCGGCCAGCAAATCTCCTGGACGCTCACCGACAGCGGCGAATTACAGCGCCTGACCTGGGAGATGTCGCGCCGCGAAACCCGCACCTATGACCGCACGCCTGCCGGCGGCTTCAAAATGAGTAGCGAAGTGCAGCAGGGCGACTGGGTGAACAACGTGCTGAAAGGCACCGTGGGCGGCAGCTTTGTTGCCAGCGCCAAAGAGGCGGGCCTCACCAGCGCGGAAATCAGCGCCGTCATCAAAGCGATGCAGTGGCAGATGGACTTCCGTAAGCTGAAAAAAGGCGATGAGTTCTCGGTGCTGATGTCGCGCGAAATGCTCGACGGCAAGCGTGAGCAGAGCCAGTTGCTCGGCGTTCGCCTGCGTTCCTCCGGCAAAGATTATTATGCGATCCGCGCCGAAGACGGCAAATTCTACGACCGCAACGGCTCGGGGCTTGCCAAAGGCTTTATGCGCTTCCCGACGTCGCGTCAGTTCCGCGTTTCATCGAACTTCAACCCGCGTCGTCTGAACCCGGTAACGGGGCGCGTGGCACCGCATAAAGGTGTCGATTTCGCGATGCCGCAGGGTACGCCGGTACTGGCGGTGGGCGACGGCGAAGTGGTGATGGCCAAGCGTAGCGGGGCGGCGGGCTATTATGTCGCTATCCGTCACGGCCGCACCTATACCACCCGCTATATGCACCTGAAAAAGCTGCTGGTGAAACCGGGCCAGAAAGTGAAACGCGGCGATCGCATCGCGCTTTCCGGTAACACCGGGCGTTCCACCGGCCCGCATCTCCATTATGAAATTTGGATCAACCAGCAGGCCGTTAACCCGCTGACCGCCAAGCTGCCGCGCTCTGAAGGCCTGACCGGCTCCGATCGCAGCGACTTCCTGGCGAAGGTCAAAGAAGTGGTGCCGCAACTGACGCTTGATTAAAAGCGCGGCAATTCACAGCCGGTGCCTTCGCGCGCCGGCTTTTTATTTTGTCTGGCGGTCCTGCCGCCGCTAAACTCCTTCATTATTTTCTCTTTTGATTACCTGGCTCTGGCCTGAGAACCGTCATGGACACAAAAAAAACAAAAAGTGAATACATTCCCGAATTCGAGCGCGCGTTCCTGCACCCGCGCTACTGGGGCGCCTGGCTCGGAATTGGCGCCTGTGCGGCACTCGCCCTGACGCCGCCGTCTTTTCGCGATCCGCTGCTCGGTAAACTCGGCCGGCTGGCGGGAAAATTCGGTAAAAGTGCCCGTCGTCGTGCCCGCATCAACCTGTTTTACTGCTTCCCTGAGCTCTCCGAGGCGCAACGCGAAGCGATTATCGATAACATGTTCGCTACCGCGCCGCAGGCGATGGTGTTTATGGCCGAACTGGCGCTGCGTGGCCCGGAAAAAGTCTTAAATCGCGTTGACTGGCACGGTGAAGCATTTCTTAACGAGCTGCTGGCGAACAAAGAAAATGTCATTTTGCTCGTTCCTCACGGCTGGGGCGTCGATATTCCGGCGATGCTGCTGGCCTCGCGCGGCGTGCGCATGGCGGCGATGTTCCATCATCAGGGTAACCGGCTGTTAGATTATGTCTGGAACACCGTGCGCAGGCGTTTTGGCGGGCGTTTACATCCCCGCCAGGACGGCATCAAACCGTTTATTAAATCGGTGCGCGAAGGCTACTGGGGTTACTATCTGCCGGATGAAGATCACGGACCGGAGCAGAGCGAATTTGTTGATTTCTTCGCAACCTATAAAGCAACGCTCCCGGCAGTGGGTCGCCTGATGAAAGTCTGTAACGCGCGAGTGATCCCGCTCTTCCCGGTTTATAACGCTAAAACGCACCGTCTTGATGTGCTGATACGTCCGCCAATGGATGATCTCGCAAACGCCGATGACGTGACGCTGGCGCGCCGTATGAACGAAGAGGTGGAACATTTCGTCGGCCCGCACCCTGAGCAATACACCTGGATCCTTAAGCTTCTGAAAACGCGTAAAGCAGGCGAGACTGAGCCGTATCGCCGCAAGGATCTCTATCCGAAATAAAAAAGCCGCTCAGAACGAACGGCTTAAATAGTGAGAAAAGGGGCATGGGCCCCTTTTTTACGGCGTTTAGTCGACGGTCAGCACGCGTGTGGTGTTGGTGCTGCCGGTGGTGCCCATCATGTCACCCTGGGTAACGATAACCAGATCGCCGGTCACCAGATAGCCTTTGTCACGCAGCAGGTTAACGGCATCCTGCGCCGCCGCCACGCCGTCGTTGGCGCTGTCGAAATAAACCGGCGTCACGCCGCGATAAAGCGCGGTCAGGTTCAGGGTGCGCTCATGGCGGGACATCGCGAAAATCGGCAGGCCGGAGCTGATACGCGAGGTCATCAGCGCGGTGCGACCTGATTCAGTCATGGTGATAATCGCGCTTACGCCTTTCAGATGGTTGGCCGCGTACATGGCCGACATCGCAATCGCTTCTTCAACGTTATCAAACTCCACATCCAGGCGGTGTTTAGAAACGTTGATGCTCGGGATTTTCTCCGCCCCGAGGCAGACGCGCGCCATCGCGGAAACGGTTTCTGCCGGGTACTGGCCTGCGGCGGTTTCCGCCGACAGCATCACGGCGTCGGTGCCATCCAGCACGGCGTTCGCCACGTCCATGACTTCAGCACGGGTTGGCATCGGGTTGGTAATCATCGACTCCATCATCTGGGTCGCAGTGATGACGGCACGATTCAGCTTACGGGCACGACGAATAAGGGTTTTCTGGATGCCGACCAGCTCCGGATCGCCGATTTCAACGCCCAGGTCGCCACGCGCAACCATCACGACGTCAGACGCCAGAATAATGTCATCCATCGCTTCGTTGCTGCATACCGCTTCGGCGCGCTCGACTTTGGCGCAAATTTTCGCGTCACAGCCCGCGTCGCGTGCGAGACGGCGAGCGTAGTTCAGATCTTCGCCGCAGCGCGGGAAGGAGACGGCCAAATAATCCACGCCGATTTTCGCCGCGGTGATGATGTCGGCTTTATCTTTTTCGGTCAGCGCTTCAGCGGAAAGCCCGCCACCCAGCTTGTTGATACCTTTGTTGTTCGACAACGGGCCGCCGACGGTGACTTCGGTGAAGACTTTCATGCCCTGGACTTCAAGGACTTTCAGCTGTACGCGGCCGTCGTCCAGCAGGAGGATATCGCCTGGCACCACGTCCGCCGGCAGGCCTTTATAGTCGATCCCGACTTTTTCTTTATCGCCTTCGCCTTTGCCGAGGTTGGCGTCGAGCAGGAATTTATCGCCAATGTTGAGGAAAACTTTGCCTTCTTTAAAGGTAGAGACGCGAATTTTCGGCCCCTGTAAGTCGCCGAGAATAGCGACGTGACGTCCCAGTTTGGCCGCGATCTCGCGGACTTTATCAGCGCGAAGCTGATGATCTTCCGGCGTCCCGTGCGAGAAGTTCATACGCACTACGTTCGCGCCAGCGGCGATAATTTTTTCGAGGTTATTATCGCGGTCAGTAGCCGGGCCTAACGTGGTCACGATTTTGGTTCTGCGAAGCCGTCTGGACATGTATTACTCCGTTGACTGAAACAACTTTGGTGTTGCGTGAACATAAATTCGGCGCGGTGGCCTGTTTCGAATAGAGACACAAACCATAACCGAATGGCTTTGTAAGTTACAACTTTGTTATAAAAATGATTACTGGTCGTCAGAAACCAGTAAGCTCTTATCAAAACGCGATTCCTTGAGCGCTTCTTTGACTCGCTTCAAGTTATCCCGGAATTTTGCCCCGCGACGCAGCGTAAAGCCCGTCGCCAGCACATCGATGACGGTCAGCTGCGCAAGCCGTGAAACCATCGGCATATAGATGTCGGTATCTTCCGGCACGTCCAGCAGCAGAGCGAGACTCGCTTCCCGGGCAAGCGGCGATCCACGAGAAGTGATGGCCAGCACCAGCGCGTCGTTGTCGCGGGCAAGACGCGCCAGCTCCACCAGACTTTTCGTTCGCCCCGTGTGAGAAATCAGCACCACCACGTCATCGGCGCCGCCATTCATGCAGCTCATGCGCTGCACGACAATATCGTCGGAATAGACGACAGGCACATTAAAGCGAAAGAACTTATTCATCGCGTCATGCGCCACGGCCGCCGACGATCCCAGGCCAAAAAACGCGATTTTCTTCGCCTGGGTGAGCATATCCACGGCCCGGTTCACCGTCGCCATATCGAGCGACTGGCGCACGTGATCGAGGCTTGCCATCGCGGATTCAAAAATTTTCGTGGTATAGGCTTCGACACTGTCATCTTCATCGACGTTGCGATTCACATACGGCGTGCCGTTGGCGAGACTCTGGGCCAGATGCAGTTTAAAATCAGGAAAGCCTTTGGTCTCAAGGCTCCGGCAGAAGCGGTTGACGGTCGGCTCGCTGACGCCCGCTTCGCTTGCAAGCGTCGCGATGCTCGAATGCATCGCCTGTGCAGGCGATTCCAGAATCACTTCAGCGACTTTGCGTTCAGATTTACTCAGATGTTCCAGTTGCGACTGGATCTTTTCCAGCATGTTCATTGCTAACATGAGACCCGCAGAGAGCGTCATTTCACACGATTGGGAAACGACGATGAGTTTTATCGAGAATATACTCCTGATAGTACAGGTGCAGGCTGGCTGAAAAAGACAATGTTGTTGTTTTTTTTCATAACATGATCGCGGTCTGATTTTGTTATGGCATCGGTGGCGGAAAAAGCGCCAGCCGGGCGCAGTGGGCCACTTTCAGAGCGATCGCCGGGTTGCATGATGCTTTAGTCATCAACGCCAGACGCTTAGGAGTATCCTGAAAGACCTAAAAGCAGTAGAGTGCAGTGTAAGAAAATTACAATGATGACCTGTCCCGACAGGGATTCCGAAACGAGGAGAAAGACATGGCGGTAACGCAAACAGCGCAGGCGTGCGACTTAGTGATTTTCGGCGCCAAAGGCGATCTGGCGCGCCGAAAACTGTTGCCTTCCCTGTATCAGCTGGAAAAAGCGGGCCAAATCCATCCGGATACCCGCATTCTGGGGGTAGGCCGCGCGGACTGGGATAAAGCAGCCTATACCAAAGTCGTCCGTGAAGCGCTTGAAACCTTCATGAAAGAAAAAATCGACGAAGCCCTGTGGGACACCTTAAGCGGCCGTCTCGATTTTTGTAATCTGGATGTCAACGACACCGCCGCGTTTACTCGTCTCGGCAAAATGCTGGATCAGAAAAACCGCGTCACCATTAACTATTTCGCCATGCCGCCAAGCACTTTTGGCGCGATTTGCGAAGGCCTGGGGGCGGCGAAACTTAACGCCAAACCGGCGCGTGTGGTAATGGAAAAACCGCTCGGCACCTCGCTTGAAACCTCCCGCGAGATCAACGACCAGGTCGGTAAATTCTTCGAAGAGTGCCAGGTCTACCGTATCGACCACTACCTCGGTAAAGAGACGGTGCTGAACCTGCTGGCGCTGCGCTTCGCCAACTCGCTGTTCGTCAACAACTGGGACAACCGCACTATCGATCACGTGGAAATCACCGTGGCCGAAGAAGTGGGCATCGAAGGCCGCTGGGGCTATTTCGATCAGGCGGGCCAGATGCGCGACATGATCCAGAACCACCTGCTGCAAATCCTCTGCATGATTGCGATGTCGCCGCCGTCTGACCTGACTGCCGACAGCATTCGCGACGAAAAAGTGAAAGTGCTGCGCTCGCTGCGCCGTATCGACCGCTCCAACGTGCGTGAGAAAACCGTACGTGGCCAGTACACCGCGGGTTTCGCGCAGGGCAAAAAAGTGCCGGGTTATCTGGAAGAAGAGGGCGCTAACAAAACCAGCCATACGGAAACGTTTGTGGCTATCCGCGTGGATATTGACAACTGGCGCTGGGCGGGCGTGCCGTTCTACCTGCGTACCGGTAAACGTCTTCCGACCAAATGCTCTGAAGTCGTGGTCTATTTCAAAACGCCGGAGCTGAACCTGTTTAAAGACTCCTGGCAGGATCTTCCGCAGAACAAGCTGACTATCCGTCTGCAGCCGGACGAAGGCGTGGATATCCAGGTGCTGAACAAAGTGCCGGGGCTTGATCACAAGCACAACCTGCAAACCACCAAGCTGGATCTGAGCTACTCCGAGACCTTTAACGAAAGCCACCTGGCCGATGCCTACGAGCGTCTGCTGCTCGAAACCATGCGCGGTATTCAGGCGCTGTTCGTGCGTCGCGATGAAGTGGAAGAGGCCTGGAAATGGGTCGACTCCATCACCGAAGCCTGGGCGGCGGACAACGACGCGCCAAAACCGTATCAGGCCGGCACCTGGGGCCCTGTCGCCTCGGTCGCGATGATTACCCGCGACGGTCGTTCCTGGAACGAGTTCGAGTAATCGACCGGTACGGAGGAGTGTTACTTTACCGGTAACATGATCCGAAACAGGTGTTGTGTAAAAAATTCTTTTTTAAAGCCCCGTCTGGATTCACCAGCGGGGCTTTTTTCATTACACTGGCTGAAGCGATTTTGCTCTTATGAGGCGCGGCTGGCACGTATACGTGATAACCCCGCGGCGTTGCGCAACGCCTGAAAAGGCGGCCTCAGGCAGACATAACAGAGAGGACTTTTTATGCATCCTGAATTGTTACGGGTAACAAAACGTATTGCCGAACGCTCTCGTGCCACGCGAGAAGCTTATCTTGCCCGCATTGAGCAGGCGAAGAGCCAGACGGTCCATCGTGCAAGCCTCGCCTGCGGTAATCTGGCGCACGGCTTCGCCGCCTGCCAGCCGGATGACAAAGCGGCGCTGAAAAGCATGCTGCGTAACAATATCGGCATCATTACCTCCTATAACGACATGCTCTCCGCGCATCAGCCTTACGAAAATTATCCACAGCAGATCCGCGAGGCGCTACACAGCGTCGGTGCGGTGGCACAGGTAGCGGGTGGCGTGCCTGCCATGTGCGATGGCGTGACGCAGGGGCAGGACGGTATGGAGCTGTCGCTGCTGAGCCGTGAAGTCATCGCGATGTCGGCGGCGGTGGGGCTCTCGCACAATATGTTTGACGGCGCGCTCTATCTCGGCGTGTGCGACAAAATCGTGCCGGGGCTGGTGATGGCGGCGCTCTCTTTCGGGCATCTGCCCGCCGTGTTTATCCCGTCCGGGCCGATGTCGAGCGGCCTGCCGAACAAAGAGAAAGTGCGCATTCGTCAGCTTTATGCCGAAGGCAAAGTAGACCGTGCGGCGCTGCTGGAATCCGAAGCCGCGTCCTATCACGAGCCGGGCACCTGCACGTTTTACGGTACGGCTAACACCAACCAGATGGTCATTGAATTTATGGGGATGCAGCTGCCGGGCTCCTCGTTTGTTCACCCGGACGCGCCGCTGCGCCACGCGCTGACTGCCGCGGCCGCGCGCCAGGTGACGCGCCTTACCGGCAACGGTAACGAGTGGATGCCGCTTGGCAAACTGGTGGATGAAAAAGTGGTGGTCAACGGCATCGTGGCGCTGCTCGCCACCGGCGGCTCCACCAACCACACCATGCATCTGGTGGCGATGGCGCGCGCGGCGGGCATCATCATTAACTGGGACGACTTCTCTGAGATCTCAGACGTCGTGCCGCTGCTGGCGCGTCTTTATCCGAACGGTCCGGCGGATATCAACCATTTCCAGGCCGCGGGCGGCGTGCCGGTGCTGATGCGCGAGCTGCTGAAAGGCGGGCTGCTGCATGAAGATGTCAACACCGTGGCGGGCTTTGGGCTTACGCGCTACACCCAGGAGCCGTGGCTCGATAATGGCGAACTCGCCTGGCGCGACGGGGCGCAGGCTTCGCTGGATGACGCTATCATCGCCACTATCGATAAACCGTTCTCAAAGCATGGCGGCACCAAAGTGCTGAGCGGCAATCTGGGCCGCGCGGTGATGAAAACCTCTGCGGTGCCGGTGGAAAACCAGGTGGTGGAAGCGCCCGCCGTGGTGTTCGAAAGCCAGCACGACGTGCTCCCTGCCTTTGAAGCCGGTCTGCTGGATCGTGACTGCGTGATAGTCGTACGCCATCAGGGGCCAAAAGCGAACGGTATGCCAGAATTACATAAACTTATGCCGCCGCTTGGTGTATTATTGGACCGCTGTTTCAAAATTGCATTGGTCACGGACGGTCGCCTTTCCGGTGCCTCGGGGAAAGTGCCTTCGGCCATCCACGTGACGCCCGAAGCATACGACGGCGGGCTGCTCGCGAAAGTGCGCGACGGCGACCTCATTCGCGTCAACGGTCAGACCGGCGAACTGACGCTGCTGGTGGATGACGCCGAACTGGCGCAGCGTGAACTGCACCATCCGGATCTCAGCGCCCAGCGCGTGGGAACGGGGCGCGAGCTGTTCGGCGCGCTGCGTGAAAACCTGTCCGGGGCCGAGCAGGGCGCGAACTGCATCGAATTTTAACTGTCAGGTGCGCACAGTCGCACCACACCTTTTTAAAAATGGCGGGAGAGATCCACAGATGAAAAACTGGAAAACGAGTGCCGAACAGATCCTGAAAAGCGGTCCGGTTGTGCCGGTAATTGTGATTAACAAGCTGGAGCACGCGGTCCCGATGGCGAAGGCGCTGCTGGCGGGCGGCGTGCGCGTGCTGGAAGTGACCCTGCGCACGCCGTGCGCGCTGGACGCTATCCGCGCTATCGCTAAAGAAGTGCCGGACGCCATCATCGGCGCGGGCACCGTACTGAACGCGCAGCAGCTCAAAGACGTCACCGAGGCTGGCGCGCAGTTTGCCATCAGTCCGGGCCTCACCGAGCCGCTGCTCAAGGCCGCGACCGAAGGCACTATCCCGCTGATCCCGGGCATCAGCACCGTTTCTGAACTGATGCTGGGCATGGATTACGGCCTGAAAGAGTTCAAATTCTTCCCGGCGGAAGCCAATGGCGGCACCAAAGCGTTGCAGGCCATCGCAGGGCCGTTCTCCCAGGTGCGTTTCTGCCCGACCGGCGGCATTTCGCCTGCCAACTACCGTGACTACCTGGCGCTGAAAAGCGTGCTGTGCATCGGCGGCTCCTGGCTGGTACCGGCGGACGCGATGGAAGCGGGCGACTGGGATCGCATTACCGAACTTGCCCGCGAAGCGGTGGAAGGCGCGCAGTAACTTCCGCGCGAGATAAAACGCAGCGCGCCGCCTTCACGGGCGGCGCGTTTTTTTTAGCCTTTAACGCTCACGGCCGCGGCGGACGCTTTCGCGCGCGCGATGGCGTCATCGGCCGTTTCGCCGGTGGCGAGCGCCACGCCGAGGCGGCGCGAACCGTCGATTTCCGGCTTGCCGAACAGCCGCAATTGCAGACCCGCGCCCAGCGCCCCGGAAAGCTCGCCAAATTTCACGTCATCACTTTTAAGCGTCGGCAGGATCACCGCCGAGGCGGCCGGGCCGTACTGGCGAATGCCCCCGACCGGCAGGCCGAGAAACGCGCGCACATGCAGCGCAAACTCTGAAAGATCCTGCGAGATTAGCGTCACCATCCCGGTGTCGTGCGGGCGCGGCGACACTTCACTGAATATCACTTCATCGCCGCAGATAAACAGCTCCACGCCAAACAGGCCGTAACCGCCGAGCGCCTCTACCACCTTCTGCGCAATCTCCTGCGCGCGCGAGAGCGCCACATCACTCATCTGCTGCGGCTGCCAGGATTCGCGGTAATCGCCATCTTCCTGGCGGTGGCCGATGGGCGCGCAGAAATGCACGCCGTCCACGGCGCTGATGGTCAGCAGGGTGATCTCAAAATCAAACTTCACCACGCCTTCAACGATGACTTTCCCCGCGCCTGCGCGTCCGCCCTGTTGCGCGTACTGCCAGGCGCTCTCCAGCATCTCTTCGCTGCGGATAAAGCTCTGGCCCTTGCCGGAAGAGCTCATGACCGGTTTGACGATGCACGGCAGCCCAATTTCCGCCACTGCCTCGCGAAATTCCGCTTCGTTTTCGGCGAAGCGATAGGCGGAGGTCGGCAGGCCAAGCTCTTCAGCGGCGAGACGGCGAATACCTTCACGGTTCATGGTGAGACGCGCGGCGCGGGCGGTGGGCACCACGCGCTGGCCTTGTTGTTCAAGCTCCACAAGCGCGTCGGTCGCGATGGCTTCAATCTCCGGCACGATGAAATCCGGCATCTCCTGCGCCACCAGTTTTTTCAGCGCCGCGCCGTCGAGCATATTGATGACGTGGCTGCGGTGCGCCACCTGCATGGCGGGCGCATCGGCGTAGCGGTCGACGGCGATCACCTCAATGCCCAGACGCTGGCACTCCAGCGCCACTTCTTTTCCAAGTTCACCTGAGCCAAGCAGCATCACGCGGGTTGCTGACGGGCGCAGTGCGGTTCCTAACATAGCCATAGCGGTATTCCTGCTGTGTGAAATTCTGGCGGCAGTATATACGAAAACGTTTGCCTTGCGCAGCGCGCGCCGTTTGCATTTCCCGTTTCACAGCGTTATACTGTATATAAATACAGTAACGGGAGTTGCAACATGGCGGTAGAAATCAAATACGTCGTAATCCGTGAGGGTGTGGAAAAAATGTCATTTGCCAGTAAGAAGGAAGCCGACGCCTGGGACAAAATGCTGGATTTAGCCGAAGCGCTGGAAGGCTGGTTGGGTCAGGCGCCTGTCGGTTTTGCGGAAGGTCAGGTTGAGCAACTGGCGTTGTGGATGGCGGAGCAGAAAGACAACCTCAGCACCATCGTGCGCACCGGTCGTCTGCCGCAGGAAACCAGCGAGCAGACTGACGGCACAGCCGAGGCTTCGACTGAAGAATCAGCTGAAAGCGAAGAGGGCACCGTCGCGCTGCACAGCGCGCGTAAACGCACCAAAGCGGCCTGATAGCTTTCTCTCTGTGTCGCTGGCGGGTTTACCTCGCCAGCGGTGCGGTTTCCTGCGGTGCCGCTTTGGCGCACCAGTGGCGTATGCTGCGTTCGCAAAATGCGGGCGCTGTGGCTACAGGCGAATTCCTCTCTGTTATATTTTCCTGCGGTCTGCGGTCTGCGGTCTGCGGTCTGCGGTCTGCGGTCTGCGGTCTGCGGTCCAGGATATATAACGCAACGCTTTTTGCTCTTCTGCTGATATTCCCCTTCGTTTAATCCCTTCCTTTTGTGTGGTTCGCTTGCGCTTCGCTGGTTTTGTACCAGGCTTTTTTCATCACCCGTCTTCGGAGAAGTACGATGAAAAAAACAGCAGGAGCCCTGATTTCTTTTCTGTTACTCACCGCGGCAAGCGCCGCGCACGCTGACGATCCGCGTAAGGTGCATTTCCCGAAATGCGAAGGCATGACGGCGGAAGGCATTGCCGCGAGCGTGAAGCGCGACTATCTGCAAAACCGTATCGTGAAATGGGCGGACGACCAGAAAACGTTAGGGCAGGCCGATCCGGTCGCCTGGATCAACAGCAAAGCGATCGTCGGCAAAGACGATAAATGGACTGTTCCGCTGACCGTACGCGGTAAAAACACGGACATTCACTATAAAGTGATGGTCGACTGCGCGGCAGGCGAGGCGCATTACCAGCACTGATCCTCTGCGGCCCTTTCCGGGGCCGCGTCTTTTCCCTTCCTTGCGGTTCCCCGACACATCTTGACGTCCGCTCGCTTACGCTTGGGTTATGACTCATCAGCGCAGAGGAACATAATGAGCAACTGGTTAACACAGCTTCAGTCGATGCTGGGGCAGAGCGGCGGCATGTCATCCGGTAAAACAGGTATTCAGGACGCGTTGCGCTCTAAAGGGTTGAGCAGCCTGATAACGCCCGGCGCGCTCGGCGGTCTCGCGGGCTTACTGGTCGCCAGTAAATCGTCGCGCAAGCTGCTCGCGAAATATGGCGGCGGCGCGCTGCTGGTGGGCGGCGGAGCCGTGGCGGGCACGGTGCTGTGGAACAAGTACAAAGATAAAATCCGCGCGGCGCACCAGGATGAGCCGCAATACGGGCAACAGCAGACGCCGCTGGATCGCCGCGCCGAGCGTCTTGTGCTGGCGCTGGTCTTCGCCGCCAAAAGCGACGGGCATATCGATGACAGTGAGCGTGCGGCCATTGAGCGTCAGCTACGCGAAGCGGGCATTGAAGAGCAGGGGCGCGTGCTGGTGGAGCAGGCGATTAATCAGCCGCTCGACCCGATGCGCCTTGCCGCCGACGTGAAAAACGAAGAAGAGGCGCTGGAGCTCTATTTCCTGAGCTGTGCCGCGATCGATATCGATCACTTTATGGAACGCAGCTATCTGCAGGCGCTTGGCGACGCTCTTAAAATCCCGCAGGAGGTACGTGAAGAGATTGAGCGCGACATCCAGCAGGAGAAAAAAGCGCTGCCGGGATAAGCAGATAATGTCATAAACACGCATGTTTCGCTTGCAACGCGCGCGGGTTTTGCCACCCTTACAGGGTGTTAAACAAAAAGAACAGCGACATGCCACCGAAAGCGAAACAGATCCCCTACGCCATCACACAGCATGGCGACACCCGCATCGACAACTATTACTGGCTGCGGGACGACACGCGCTCGCAGCCGGACGTGCTGGATTATTTACGCCAGGAGAATGACTACGGACGACGCGTGATGTCCACGCAGAGCGCGCTGGAAGAGCGGCTGCTCTCTGAAATGGTCAGCCGTATTCCGCCGCGTGACGTCTCGGCACCTTACGTCAAAAATGGCTATCGCTACCGGCAGATTTACGACACCGGCTGCGAATACGCCATCTACCAGCGCCAGTCGGTTGTCCTTAGCGAGTGGGAAGCCTGGGAAGAACTGCTGGATGGCAATAAACGCGCCGCCCGCAGCGAATTCTATACGCTTGGTGGGATGGATATTGCGCCAGATAACACCGTGATGGCGGTGGCGGAGGATTTTCTCTCGCGCCGCCAGTACGGGCTGCGCTTTCGCAATCTCGAAACCGGGCAGTGGTACCCGGAAGTACTGGAGAATGTCTCCGCGAGTTTCGTCTGGGCCAACGACTCCCGCACGCTCTATTACGTGCGTAAACATCCGGTGACGCTGCTGCCGTACCAGATCTGGCGGCACACCCTCGACACCGCCGCCGATCAGGATGAGCTGGTTTATGAAGAAAAAGACGAGACGTTTTACGTCAGCCTCTATAAAACCACCTCGCAGAATTTCATTCTGATTTTCCTCGGCAGCGCCACCACGACAGAAGTGCTGCTGGTGAACGCCGATCTCCCGGACGCGCCGCCGCTAAGCTTTCTGCCGCGCCGTAAAGATCACGAATACAGCGTCGATCACTTCCAGCATATGTTTTACATCCGCTCCAACCGCGCCGGGAAAAACTTCGGCCTGTACCGCAGCCGCGTGCGCGACGAAGCGCGCTGGGAAGAGATAATCCCGGCACGCGAGAACGTAATGCTGGAGGGCTTTACGCTGTTTGCCGACTGGCTGGTGGTAGAGGAGCGCCAGCGTGGCCTCACCAGTCTGCGGCAAATCAACCGCAAAACGCATGAATCTACGGGCATCGCTTTTGACGATCCGGCATATGTCACTTGGGTTGCCTACAACCCGGAGCCGGAAACCTGCAAGTTGCGTTACGGCTACTCGTCAATGACGATGCCGGACACGCTCTTTGAACTGAACATGGAAACCGGCGAGCGCCGTGTGCTGAAGCAAACGGAAGTGGCGGGGTTTGACGCAGCCAACTACCGGAGCGAACACCTGTGGATCACCGCGCGCGACGGCGTCGAAGTGCCGGTATCGCTCGTTTATCACAAAGACCATTTCCGCGAAGGGAAAAACCCGCTGCTGGTGTACGGTTACGGCTCTTATGGCACCTGTATCGATGCCGATTTCAGCGCCAGCCGTTTGAGCCTGCTGGATCGCGGCTTCGTCTATGCCATCGCCCATGTGCGCGGCGGCGGCGAACTTGGCCAGCAGTGGTATGAAGAAGGCAAATTTCTGAAGAAGAAAAATACCTTCAACGATTATCTCGACGTGTGCGACGCGTTGCTGGCGCAGGGCTATGGCGATCCGGCGTACCTGTTCGGCATGGGCGGCAGTGCGGGCGGGATGCTGATGGGCACGGCGATTAACGAGCGTCCGGAGCTCTTTCGCGGCGTGATTGCGCAGGTGCCGTTTGTCGATGTCGTCACCACCATGCTCGATGAATCCATTCCGCTGACCACCGGTGAATTTGAGGAGTGGGGCAATCCGGCGGATCGGGAATACTATTTCTACATGAAAAGCTACAGCCCTTATGACTGCGTGAGCGCGCAGCGCTATCCGCACCTGCTGGTGACCACCGGCCTGCACGACTCGCAGGTGCAATACTGGGAACCGGCGAAATGGGTGGCGAAACTGCGTGAGCTTAAAACCGATGACAATTTGCTGCTGCTTTGTACCGATATGGATTCCGGTCACGGCGGGAAATCGGGGCGTTTTAAATCGTACGAGGGCGTGGCGATGGAATACGCGTTTCTGATTGGACTGGCCCAGGGCACGCTGCCGCCGGACCAGCTCGAGGATTAATCGTTATCGAGGTAGTGCTTTAACGTCAGACGTAAATCGGGGTTGAGCTGTTTGACGTTATTGAGCATCCAGCGCAGATACCCCGGATCGCGCCCGGCGATATCGGCCACCGGCTCGCCGCGGTATTTGCCAAACGGCAGCGTGGTGATAAGCTGCGGGCGGCCGGTGATATTCACCATCTCCTCCGGTGTCCATCCGGAAACTTTCATTATCTCCAGCAGCAGCGCCGCGGTGATGTAGCAGTCGAACAGCGCGCGGTGATGGTGCAACCCCTCCGGCGTTTCGACCTGTAGCTTAAGCGATTTATACAGCCCCATATTGCTGTAGCGAATGCCTGGCCACAGGCGGCGCGCCAGCTTGACGGTGCAGATCCACTCGCCCGGCATTTCGGGCAGTACTTTGCGGTCAAAGCTGGCGTTATGCGCCACATACCATTGGCTGCCGTGGTAGCGCGGGATCACCTCTTCGATATAGGGTTTATCCGCGACCATCGCCTCGGTAATTTTATGTATCGCCATCGCCTGATGGCTGATAGGGCGGTCCGGGCGCACCAGATCGCTCATCGGGTTGACTATCGCGCCGTCGATGATGTCCACCGACGCCACTTCGACAACGCCGCCCTGCAGTCCGCAGGTTTCGGTATCAATAATCCGTAGCATATGCGCTCCGCCGGAAGGAAAAACAGACGCCCGCCGTCATCAGTGATGACTGGCAGGCGAGGCAGAAAGCCATTATTTCATTTTAGGCTCGTAGGGCAGGCGGGAGAGGTTCACCGACGCCAGGCGATACGCGATAAGCCGCTCGCGAAACCAGTCGCGCAGATGCTCAGGCTGTTCGCGCTCAACGGCTTCGGCGATAACCGGCATGTTGTAGCGCTCTTTAAACGCCACGCCGGACGCCGCCAGATCGACATTCACTTTATCCATCTCTTCCTGCGGAAGAAGGGCAAGGTTCTGGTTCATGGTGTGCTCCTGTTAATCGCCGTGAAGGTACTGCGCCGCGCGCCGGATGACAAGCCTTATGTGACGGGATGTGCCTTCCCGGCTCGACTTGCCATCAGCGCGAAGGTATTCTTGCGCCTGATTTATAATAAAAAGGAATGACTGATATGGCACTGTTTACCGCACGTTTTTGCCGTGCGCTGGCGCTGGTCGCCGCCGTCATGACCGCGCCCGCCGTCTGGGCGCATGCGCATCTGAAAGCCCAGCAGCCCGCCGCGAACGCGACGGTTGACGCCTCGCCCGAAGCGCTAACCTTAACCTTTTCCGAAGGCATCGAGCCTGCGTTCAGCGGCGTAACGCTGACCGGCCCTGATGGCAAAAAAACGGACACCGGCGCGGTCAAACGCGCGCCGAATGACGATAAACAGCTGGTGGCGCCGCTTGTAGCGCCGCTCGCGAGCGGTGAGTACCAGGTGCAGTGGCACGTGGTGTCGGTGGATGGCCATAAAACCAAAGGCAGCTACCGGTTTAGCGTGAAGTAACGCCGTGCTGGAAAGCGTTTATGTCGCGCTGCGTTTTGTCCATGTCGCCGCGCTGATGTCCGGCGCGGGCGGCGCGCTGTTCTGCGTGTGTCTTGCGCCTCATGCGATCGCAGAACCGCTGGCGCAGCGTCTGCGTACGCTCTGGCGCTGCGCTGCGCTGGCGACGGCTCTCAGCGCCGTGGCGATTTTCGCGGTGCAGGCGGGGCTGATGGGCGATGGCGCGGCGGACAGCCTGCGCCCGGCTATCTGGCAGGCGATGTTATCGACGCGCTTTGGCGCGGTATGGCTGTGGCAAATCCTGCTGGCGCTGGTGACGCTGCCGTGTCTCTGCCTGGCATCACGGCGCGGCGGCCTGTTACTGTTACTCTTTTGCGCGCAGCTCGTGTTGCTCGCGGGCGTCGGGCATGGCGCGATGCACGAAGGGCTGACCGGCGCGCTCCAGCGGATTGGCTATGCGCTGCATGTGCTGTGTGCGGCCTGGTGGTTCGGCGGTCTCGTGCCGCTCTTAATGCTGATGCGCATGGCGAAAGAGGTCACATGGTGCGCCGACGCCATTACCGCCATGATGCGCTTTTCGCGCTACGGACACATCGCGGTAGCCGGTGTTATCGCGACAGGCATCGTTAACAGCGTGTTTATCCTCGGCATATCATGGCCGTTACATAGCGGGTATGTGCGTCTGCTGGCGCTGAAAATCGCGCTGGTGGCGGTGATGGTGGCTATCGCGCTGATTAACCGTTATGTTCTGGTGCCGAAATTTTCACGTCAGGCGACGGCGCAGCGCCGGTTTATCCTGATGACAAAACTGGAAGTGGCGCTCGGTGCGCTGGTGTTGTTAAGCGTCAGCCTGTTCGCCACCTGGGAACCTTTCTAACTGGTGAGAAAATAATGAAGAAATCGCTGCTTGCGCTGCTGATGCTCTCCTGTTCCGGCATGGCTCTCGCCGCGCCGCAGATTATTACGGTAAGCCGTTATGAAATCGGCAAAGACAAATGGGCGTTCAACCGTGAAGAAGTGATGCTCGCGTGCCGTCCGGGCGATGCGCTGTTTGCGATTAACCCCAGCACGCTGATGCAGTATCCGCTCAATGATGTGGCTGAAAAACAGCTGGCGCAGGGCAAAGTCACCGGCCAGCCGATCTCGGTCATCCAGATTGATGACCCGGCGCATCCGGGGCAGAAGATGAGCCTGGCACCGTTTATCGAGCGCGCACAAAAACTCTGCTAATTTCCCGTCACGCATAAAAAAACCGCAACAGCCCGGCAGGGCGCGTTGCGGTTTTTCTTTTTTATGACGTTCTGACCGCTTTTTGCTGCGACTTTAGCCGCAAACTGGAAAAGCTGGTGTCGTCATCTATTCTTAAAAGGCAAGGCGACTGAGCCTGCATTAATGCCAACTTTTAGCGCACGGCTCTCTCCCAAGAGCCATTTCCCTGGACCGAATACAGGAATCGTATTCGGTCTTTTTTTATCCTTCGTTTATAAGTAATAAACTAAATCATCCTTAATAAATACCCTTTTATTTAAATATTATTGATTCAGACAGGTCTGAAGGGATCGAAAGTGGTTTTCAAGTCTTTTTGATCCAATAGGTTGTACTATTTTTAGGGGGGGGTGAGTCGCTGTTCATTTCTGGGGGATTTAATTAGCATATACTGCCTTCTTTTATCAGAGGGATGCCAAAAAAGGAGAATAAAGTGAAGGAGTTAAGCGGAGCAGCTTGGGTTAATAAATTTCAGGGTAGTGCTTCCACTGAAACGTTAAGCTAACCATTCAGAACCAATGTTGAACAATTTTTGGCCGCCTTGCGGCAAGCTGGAGCAGTAGTAACTATAGCCGCTACGCTTCGCCCACCAGAAAGAGCTTATCTGATGCACTGGTGCTTGAAAATTAGCCGGGGACTGGTCAAAGCTTCCGATGTACCCCCAATGGCTGGCGTTGATATTGAATGGGATCATGGCAATGACGCTAAGAGTTTGCGTGAAGCGAATGCGATGGTCGCGGCCTATGGTATGAGTGGGTTGCATGTGGCTCCAGCGTTACAAAGCCGTCATACTGAGGGGAATGCGATTGATATGAACATTTCGTGGTCAGGCGATCTGCATATCATCGATAAAGATAATAACGCTGTCATTATCAGAACACCGCCGCGAGATGGAATGAATACAGAACTCCATCAGGTAGGCAGAAATTATAACGTGATAAAATATCATGGTGGTGCTCGGGACAAGCCTCACTGGTCATCTGATGGGAGATAACATGAAAAAAATAATGATGATGGTCGTCGCTTTTTTACTGATAGAAGGATGTACCGCAGTACAGGCTGAACCCGTACAGCCTGATGTGAAAGCTTTTCAGGATAACGCTGATGAATGCCAGCACTTTGCTGGTGAGTGGGACAGCACGTTACCTAAAAGCCGCCAAAAGGAAATTGAGGCAGGCGTAGATAAATATTGTACAGCGGCGCGTCAGCAACAAGAGCAACTCAAGAAAAAATATAAGGGAAATCATCAGGTAGAACAAATAATTGCTGAGTACGATCTCTGAATGAGCGTACTCGCATCGTATTATTCGACGGGGTTTCTGAGGCGACATCCTATAACCGGGTGCCGCCAGTTAATGACTTCGCGTCAAGCCTTCAGCATAACGTTTATTCACGCTCTGGTTATGCTTGTTACTTTCTGCTCCCTTCTCAATATCAGTCAGGATTATCTCTGGATCATGAATTCATAATGATTAAGGTCATACCGTTCTTTCGCGAACGAACCGACCATCCCTTCCTTATGTGAACAGAAATTCCGCCCACTAAATCTGGTGGATTTGTGAAGGCGAACCGGTAGCAGGCTAAGGGATGAAGTATAGTAAAAGCAGGAAAACAAGGAGTTAATCCCGATGAATCCGTTTATCTATGTTTTTGGTCTCCTGCTGACGCTCGACGCGCTGCGTGAACTGGCCGGCGCCTCTTCCGTGATGGGGCTGTGGTAAACCGGCCTGAGCCTGTGCGGGCTATTTATCGTGTTTGCGGCCAAACAGCCAGAGCATAAAAATAGCCGCCACCACACAGCCAATAAAACTGACGATAGCTTCGTGAGTAAAAATGGTCACAGGACACCTCCCGACGTTGCTTGCTTTAAGCATAGAACATCCTTAGCCGGGTAAGCGTCTCTTTACGCATTAACGAGATAAACGCTGCCATTCATCTCTTTTTTAGTTACAACATACTCATGGGTGACACAACGGTTGCTGACAAACACCCACGCGAACGCATCGCCTGGCAAGGCGCACTGCGCATCACGCTATGTCATGCAGCGCTATACTTGGCTGATAACCAGAGGGGCAGGCGATGTATCAGCGAATCGACGGCGCGGCGTGGCGGCATATCTTTATTGTGGGCGATCTGCACGGTTGTCTGGAGGCGCTGGTCAGCGCGCTGAAGCGCGAGCGTTTCGACCCGCGCGTCGACGCGCTTATTTCTGTCGGTGATTTAATCGATCGCGGCCCGGATAGCCTGGGCTGCCTGCGGCTTATCGGCAAACGCTGGTTTTTCGCGGTGCGCGGCAATCATGAGGCGATGGCAGTCGAGGCGCTGGATTCCGGCGACAACGCGTTATGGGCAATGAACGGCGGAAGCTGGTATTTCGGGCTTTCTGAAAAGGAGAAGCACGAGGCGCAGGCGCAATTCGTCAGAGTGAGCGAACTGCCGCTGGTCATTGAGGTACAAAGTCACGACAGGCTCATCGTGGTGGCGCACGCCGATTATCCGGCGTCGCGCTACGTTTGGGGTCAGCCGCTCGATGAACAGGCGGTGGTGTGGAGCCGGGCGAGAGTAAACCGGGTATCGGCAGGTAAAGCGGAGCACATTGAGGGCGCGGACGCGTGCTATTTTGGCCACACGCCGCTGCGCGAGCCGCTCACGTGCGGGAACCTGCATTACATCGATACCGGCGCGGTCTTTGGCAATACGCTTACGCTGGTACGCGTGCAGTGATCAGAAATCGCTGTACTCCCGCGCCGGGCGCCAGAAGCCATCGATAAAGTCTTCAACGGGGTAGCAGCCCCCGTGGCGCATCCGCTGTTCATCCATCACTTTCAGACATTGCTGTTCCGTATTAAACACATCCACGACGATGTCATCGCAACCGCCATCCAGATAACAAACAAATAAAACCAGAGCGAACATGGCGTCCTCTGTGTGACAACGTTTGTCATAAGTGTAGGAGAAGCGAGGGGGAAGGGAAAACCGAAGGTTCTGAATCGGGACGTGTAAATAAATAACCCGCCTTCAGCGACGGGTTCTTTTTGAATCAGGCAAGGCGCATGATCCAGGCATCAGCTTGTTGGTCGTAATGTTCGCGGTAGAGCACGGAGTGTTCGCCGTTGAGCACGGCAGGAATGCTGGTTTCGGCATCCCAGGCATCAAGCTGCATGCAGAGATCCGGATCTGATTTGCAGGGAATGCTCAGCTTGCGCTCGCCAGGTGAGTCGCCGTGCAGCTCTGCATCATCTATCTCGAAAGTGCCGATTTTTACGCTGGTTTTTGACATAACGTTCTCCCTCAGACAGTACACAGGTGGTATGACCAGTCAGGCCCCACCGTTAAGCGTAGTCAAAAGCGCAAGAAATGCCAAAAATGCGTTGGTGTTTTTTTGCGCGCCTTAAACCGGCGCGCTGAACAGAACCCCGTCGCGCACCAGCTCGCGGGGATAATTGTTCTTCAGTCGGCTGCCCACTTTTTTCGCCAGACCCAGCGGCTGATGCTGGAAAGTGACAATCACATCATCGGCGTCCGGCACCGTCTGCGGCCAGACATCGCGCCCGCGATACCACTCCTGGGCTTCTTCGGCGGTCAGCTCAAAGGCGAGCGGATTATCGCTTCCGGCCAGCGCCACCACGGCTTCATGCTGCCAGCGGTACCCTTTATTATGGATCTCAGCCAGACGAATGCCAGTGCGGGAGAACCGCACTTTGCCGATGAACGGCGTAAAAGCTTGTGGGAAAAGCCAGATCTCTTTATCGCGTTGCCACAGCTCAAGCGTCTCGTCCCATTCGAGGCCGACTTTTCTGGCGGCGGCGATGACGGCCTGCGCTTCGCGGGTTTTCAGCGGCGTAAACGGGAATGCGCCCACTTTGTAGGTCGGCGCGGGCAGCGGCTCGACGCTCGCGGTTTTACGCAGACGCGCGACAAAAAAGCCTTCGCAGTCGTAAATCTGCGGAAAGACATGCAGAAAGCCTTCTTCGGTCAGCGCCGCATCGGCACCGGGGAAGAGGGCTTCAAGCGAGAGCACTTCTACCGCCTGCGGGTAGCGCGCCAGCAGCCAGCGCACCGTCTCCTGGTTCTCTTCGCGGTTCAGCGTGCAGGTGGAGTACACCAGCGTGCCGCCAGGCGCGAGCGCATGAAAAGCGCTTTCGATAAGTTCGCGCTGGGTGGCGGCAATTTCCTGATTGCTCTGCGGCGACCAGTTGCGCAGCGCATCCGGATCTTTTCTCACCACGCCTTCGCCGGAGCAGGGCGCATCCAGCAGAATGGCGTTAAACTGCTCCGGCAGCGCGGCACCAAAAACGCGACCGTCAAAATGAGTCAGGCCGACGTTGTGAATGCCGCAGCGGCTGATATTCGCGTGCAATACCTTGACGCGGCTGGCGGAATATTCGTTGGCGAGAATAAAGCCCTGGTTTTGCATCAGCGCGGCTATCTGGGTCGTTTTCGAGCCGGGCGCCGCCGCAACATCCATCACGCGCGCAGGCGTGTTGCCATCGGCGAACAGCGCCGCTACCGGCAGCATGGAGCTCGCTTCCTGAATATAAAACTGGCCGCTTAAGTGCTCGGCGGTGCTGCCAAGCGGCAACGCGTCTTCGTCATCGCGCTCGATCCAGAAACCTTCCGGGCACCACGGCACGGGCGTTAACTGCCAGCCGTAGGGCGCGACCTGCGCAAGGAAGTCTGCAACGCTGATTTTCAGCGTGTTGACGCGAATGCTGCGACGCAGCGGGCGCTGGCAGGCGGCGATGAAATCGTTCATCGCAAGCCCGGCGGGCATCGCTTCACGCATAACATCAAGAAAAGCTTCAGGAAGGCAGACAGAACCGAATTGCGCCACGGCGACACCTCAGCGGGCAGAAAAAGAGGGCGCGAAGTGTAACACAAACGCCCCGGCGTGACACCGGGGCGCAGGCGTTAACGGGGAAGGGCAGTGCCCCACTGACGCCACTCTTTCGGCTCACTGTCCTGCAACAGGAAGTGCTTGCCGGGCTGCGCTTTCGGCGCGAGCGGCGTTTCCGGTGGCGTGGCGAACGCAATACCGCCGCGGATGAACTGGTTAAACGTACCGGTTTTCACCACGCCGCCCACCAGACCGAAGTTCAGGCTGTAGCCCGAGGCGAGCCAGAAGACCGAGTTCTCGCGCACCAGATGCTGATAGCGCTTACTGATACGCATCGCGACCATCACGCGATCGGACATGCTGCCAAGCGACATCCCGGTTACCGTGCCCACTTCGATGCCGCGGAACAGCACCGGCGTGCCAATATTCAGGGACCCAGCCTCCGGCGCTTCAACAATAATGCTCAGGCCATCGAGATAGCGGGAGTCGGTAATGGTCGCTTCCTGAAGCTCAAAGCTGCGACGCCCCGGCCCACGCCCCGGCTCCACGTTGATATAGGGTTGCAGGATGGTGTCGAGATTCTCGACGCCCGCTGCCGAGATCTGCGGCGTCACCACCGAGAACCGCGAACCCGCGCGCGCAAAGGTATTCACATATTCCGGATAGAGCACCGCCGTCGCCTGCACTTCGTTGCGATCGGTGATGAGCTTGAGCGATTCGATCTGGCCGATATTGATGCCGAGGTAGCGGATCGGCATGTCCGGTGCCAGCTTGCCGGCATCAAACGCGTGCAGAGTGATCTGGCTGCCCACCGCGCGGGCGGCGGTTTCTGACGGATAGAGCGTGCGCTTGTCTTTTTCGCCAAGACCGGCACCCGCACCGTTGAGATTATCGAAACTGATGGCACCTTTCAGCGCGCGGGATAGCGGGGAGGCCTGCACCGTCAGCCCGCTACCGTTGAGCTGCACTTTCGCGCCGCCTTCGGCCCAGAAGACGCTGTTTGGCGTAAGCAGCTTGCGATACTCCGGCTTGATATGCACTTCGATGTCAAACGCGTTGGCGCGCGGGCGCACGGTAATGACTTCACCCACTTCGAATTTGCGGTACAGCACCACGGAACCTGCCTGAACGTCTGGCAGGCTTTCGGCGGTGAGCGTCAGCGTCGTGGTCGGCATGTCGCTTAAGCTGTTTTCCACCGCTTTTTCCAGGTTGGCGTAGAGCGGGTATTCGTTTTTCATCTCGCCTTTATCGCCCGGCAGCACGCGGATGCCGCCGCTCAGCCATTCGCTGGCGCTGGCACCGAGAAACTCAACGCCGTCGAGGCCCACTTTCACATCCACGCGGCTGTTGACGACGAATTTGCTGTCGCCTTTGAGCAGCTCGCGGTACTGCGGGTCAATCGCCACGGCGAAACTGACGCCCTTGGCGTTAAGCGAGCGCTCCAGCACCTGGCCTATCTGAATGCCGTGCAGAATGACCGGCTGGCCGGCGTCGATGCCGTAGCTCTCCGGCGCGTTCAGCGTCAGCGTCAGCACGCCCGGTTTTTGCAGCGGCGTTTTGTCATCCGGCAGGACAACGAAATGGTTGCGCGGCTGGCCTTCGCCCGGCACCAGCTCAAGCGTACTGCCGGTCAGCAGCGTGCTGATTTCAGGGTTATTGAGCGAGAGTTTCGGGCTGTGCATCTCAATGCGTGTGCCGTCACGCAGCAGATTCACGACGCTTGGATCGACCGTCAGCTCGCCGGTGACGGCGCCGCCAGGATTGAGATTAAGTTTGGTGAGCGTACCTACCTCAAGCCCCTGATACATCAGCGGCGTGGAGTTCTCTTTGAGCCCCTGACCACCGGGCAGATCAAGCTTCACCAGCACGCCGCGCTGGCTGTGGGCGAGATCTTCATACAGGCCGAAGGTGTCGTTCTGGTCGGCATGTGCGGAATCCGCGGGCGAGTCAAAGGCGATAGCCCCGTTGACCAGCGCCGCCAGGCTCTCCAGCTCCACTTTGGCACCGCTCAGCCCAATGTTGGTTTTCACGCCGGAGACGTTCCAGAAGCGGCTGCCTTTTTTCACCAGATTGGTGAAACGCCGCTCAATGATAACGTCGATGGTGACGCCCTGTTCATCGGTGTTAATCGAGTAGTCATACACCCGGCCAACCGGGATTTTGCGGTAATAGACCAGCGAGCCGCTGTTCAGCGAACCAAGATCCGGGGCGTGCAGATGGATCATCAGCTCGCCGGTATTGAGGCGGTATTTCGGCTGTGTATCAAGCGCCCGAAAGTGGTCGCGCGGCTCGCCTTCGCCCGGCATCATGCCGATATAGTTACCGCCCACCAGCGCGTCCAGCCCGGAAACGCCCGCCAGCGAGGCTTTCGGCGTGACGAGCCAGAACTGCGTCTGGTCGCGCAGGGCGTCTTTCATGTCATTCTTGATACTGACCGTCACCTCGATTTTATTCAGATCTTCGCTCAGGCGAATATCCTGTACGGTGCCGACTTCGACGCCCTGATAGCGCACCGGCGTGCGCCCGGCGACGATCCCGTCGGCAGACATAAAGTCGATAGTGACGGTGGTGCCTCGCTCTTCATACGTGGTCCAGATAAGCCAGCCCGCTATCAGCAATGCGATAACGGGCAGGATCCAGAACGGAGAGATGCGACGTTTTGTTTTAATTCGCGCTTCAGTCTGTGAAGCGGGCGTTTCCTGACTCATGTGCGTCCCAAAGTAAGCGGCTGTCCAGCCATTCAACAGCAAGAATAGTCAAAATCACCGACGCGCCGAAATAAAACGCCGCCGGCCCCATGACAAACGACAACAGCTGGTCACGGTTGACCAGCGACATCGTAAGAGAAATCACAAACAGATCGAGCATTGACCAGCGGCCAATCCAGGCCACCAGACGTAACATCAGAATGCGCGCGCGCAGCCCCTGCTGACATTTAAAATGAATACTGACCAGCAGCGTCAGCAGCACCAGCACTTTGGTGAACGGCACCAGAATACTTGCAACGAACACGACGCCCGCTACCAGGATATTGCTCTGCGCCAGCGAGATTATCCCTGACATGATCGTATCTTCCTGGCGCGAACCGTTGATATAGATAATCGAGATAGGCAGCAGGTTGGCAGGCAGCAGAAATACCATTGAGGCGATGAGCGCCGCCCAGCATTTTTGCAAGCTCTGCCGACGGCGGCGGCGTAGCGGAATATGGCAGCGCGAACAGCGCCCGCGGTTATCCGGTACGCCGGTGTAGTGACAACCCAGACAGACGCGCAGATCCTCGTGATAGCGCGTGGCGGGCCGTTGGGGATAAAAGCGCTCCCACAGCTCTTCAACATTAAGATGTATCAGCGTCAGTACGCTTAACACCACCAGCGCCACAAATGCCAGAAGCCCGATGCCCGGCTCAAGCCAGGCGTATTCTCGTACTTTAATAGACGCAACGCCGATGCCCACCAGATAGATATCGAGCATCACCCATTCGCGCAGCCGCTCCAGCATCAGCAGCACCGGCCGCAGATTCATACCCAGAATATTACCGAACCAGAGATAGGCGATGGCGGCGACCAGCGTCGCGGGCGCACCTACCGAGCAAAACAGCACCATAGCGGCGGTGATCGTATCGCCCTGGCGCGTCATCTGCCAAATGCCCTGGAAAAGGTTGGCGTCGATGCGTGTGCCAAGCAGGTACAGGCGCAGCAGCGGTTCGCTATAGGCGAACGGCATCAGCAGCAGCATGGTGATGGCCATCGCCGCCAGCCGGGTGAGCGACCAGTCGCGCCCGTCGCGAATTTTCGCGTCGCAGCGCGGGCAGTGCGCGGTCTGGTTAGACTTCACCACAGGCAGCATAAAAAGGATATCGCATTGCGGACAACGCTGATAATGTGCCATCGGCAACGGCTCGCCGATGGCGTGAATGTTCAGTTTTTTGCCAGGAGAAATCTGTTGAGTTTTGAGTGCCATGTGCGAAGCATGTTTTTATATGATTCTGTTATCGTAACTCATGAAATGATTAATCTTGAGCATGAGCGCATTTAATGCTTATTTTAGTAGGCTGGCAGAGTAAGTAAGACAACAAAGCGATCGGATTAATGAACAAAACACAATTTTACGCGGAACTCAATCGCGATTTTCACTCCCTTATGGCAGGGGAAACCAGTTTTCTCGCGACGCTCGCGAATACCAGCGCGCTGCTGTTCGAGCGCCTTGAAGGCGTGAACTGGGCAGGTTTCTATCTGCTGGAAGACAAGACGCTGGTGCTTGGGCCGTTCCAGGGCAAAATCGCCTGCGTGCGTATTCCTTACGGCCGCGGTGTCTGCGGTACGGCGGTCGCGACTGGCGAAGTGCAGCGCGTGGATGATGTGCATGCGTTCGACGGCCACATCGCCTGCGATGCGTCCAGCAACGCCGAAATCGTACTGCCGCTGCGCGCGGACGGCGAAATTATCGGCGTGCTGGATATCGACAGCACCGTCTTTAACCGCTTCGACGCCGATGACGAGCAGGGGCTGCGTACCCTCGTGGAACAGCTTGAAGCCGTTATCGCCGCCACCGACTTTAAAAAATTCTTTGCGCCAGTCGCATGATAAGCAACGGATAACGTGGCATTTACCGATGGCGTCATTATAATGACGCCTGTTCATGCCTGCGGCTTGTTGGCAACATCCGTTGTAATCAGGAAATTTCATGGAAAATCAACCTAAGTTGAATAGCAGTAAAGAAGTTATCGCCTTTCTGGCCGAACGTTTTCCGCAGTGTTTCAGTGCTGAAGGCGAAGCGCGTCCTCTGAAGATCGGCATTTTTCAGGATCTGGTAGAGCGTGTTGAGGGCGAAATGAACCTCAGCAAAACGCAACTTCGTTCCGCATTACGTCTTTATACGTCGAGCTGGCGCTATCTTTACGGCATCAAACCCGGTGCCACGCGTGTCGATCTCGACGGCAACCCGTGCGGCGTTCTGGAAGAACAGCACGTAGAACACGCCCGCAAGCAGCTTGAAGAAGCGAAAGCCCGCGTTCAGGCGCAGCGCGCCGAACAGCAGGCGAAAAAACGCGAAGCAGCAGGCGCTGAAGGCGAAGAGAATGGCGCAGAGCGTCGCGAACGTAAGCCGCGTCCGGCTCCGCGCCGCAAGGACAACGCCGAGCGCAAACCGCGCGCTGCGAAACCTGCCGCTGCCGCCAAACCATCGCGCCCTGCGCGCGAAGAGCGCCATACTCCGGTGTCTGACATTACGGCGCTCAGCGTCGGCCAGGCCATCAAGGTCAAAGCAGGCAATAACGCGATGGACGCCACCGTGCAGGAAATTACCAAAGATGGCGTCCGTGTACAGCTGACTTCTGGTATGTCGATGATTGTACGCGCAGAACATTTAGTGTTCTGAAACGGAGGTCAACCAGGGCATGAACACTTTTTTTAAGCTTACCGCCGTCGCCGGCCTGCTGCTGATGGCGGGTCAGGCGTTGGCCGTGGATGACATTACCCGTCCTGACCAGATCCCGGTTCTCAAAGAAGAACCGCAGCATGCCACCGTTAGCGAGCGGGTGACCTCACGGTTCACCCGTTCTCACTATCGTCAGTTTGATCTTAACGAAGCCTTCTCCGCCAAAATCTTCGATCGCTACCTCAATCTGCTCGATTACAGCCATAACGTGCTGCTGGCGAGCGACATCGAAAAATTCGCGAAGAAAAAAGGGGAGATTGGCGATGAACTGCGTAGCGGCAAGCTCGATGTGTTTTACGATCTCTATAATCTGGCACAGCAGCGCCGTTTCGAGCGTTATCAGTACGCGCTAAAAGTGCTGGAAAGACCGATGGATTTTACCGGTAACGATACGTTTGATATCGATCGCAGCAAGGCGCCCTGGCCTTCCAGCGAGGCGGAGTTGAATAAGCTCTGGGATGGCAAAGTCAAATATGACGAGCTGAGCCTGAAACTGACCGGTAAAACCGACGCGGAAATCCGCGAAACGCTGACCAAGCGTTATAAGTTCGCGATTCGTCGTCTGGCGCAGACCAACAGCGAAGATGTGTTCTCGCTGGCGATGACCGCCTTCGCGCACGAAATCGACCCGCATACCAACTATCTCTCACCGCGCAGCACCGAGCAGTTCAACACCGAAATGAGCCTCTCGCTTGAGGGCATTGGTGCCGTTCTGCAGATGGATGATGACTATACCGTCATTAATTCTATGGTTGCGGGCGGCCCGGCGGCCAAAAGCAAGGCGATTAGCGTTGGTGATCGCATCGTCGGCGTAGGCCAGGTGGGCCAGCAGATGCAGGATGTGATCGGCTGGCGTCTTGATGACGTCGTCGCGCTCATCAAAGGGCCGAAGGGCAGCAAAGTGCGCCTTGAAATTTTGCCTGCCGGTAAAGGTACCAAAACCCGCATCGTGACGCTGACGCGCGAGCGCATTCGTCTTGAAGATCGCGCCGTGAAGATGTCGGTGAAAAATATCGGTAAAGAAAAAATCGGCGTGCTGGATATTCCTGGCTTCTACGTTGGCCTGACCGATGACGTGAAAGTGCAGCTCCAGAAGCTTGAGAAGCAGAACGTCGCGGGTGTCATCATCGATCTGCGTTCCAACGGCGGCGGTGCGTTGACGGAAGCGGTATCGCTCTCCGGTCTGTTTATTCCGTCCGGCCCGGTCGTGCAGGTGCGTGATAACAACGGCAAGGTCCGTGAAGATCGCGATACCGACGGTGTGGTCTATTATAAAGGCCCGCTGGTGGTAATGGTCGACCGTTTCAGCGCCTCGGCGTCTGAGATTTTCGCCGCCGCCATGCAGGATTACGGCCGTGCGCTGATTGTCGGCGAGCCAACCTTCGGGAAAGGCACCGTGCAGCAGTACCGTTCACTGAACCGTATTTACGATCAGATGCTGCGCCCTGAATGGCCAGCGCTGGGTTCCGTGCAGTACACCATCCAGAAATTCTACCGCGTCAATGGCGGCAGTACCCAGCGTAAAGGGGTCACGCCGGATATCATCATGCCAACCGGCAATGAAGAGACGGAAACCGGCGAGAAATTCGAGGATAACGCGCTGCCGTGGGATAGCATCAACGCCGCCACGTATGAAAAATCTGGCGACCTGAAGCCGTTCGGCCCTGAGCTTTTGAAAGATCACAACGACCGTATCGCGAAAGATCCGGAGTTCCAGTACATCATCAAGGATATTGCTCGTTATAACGCGATGAAAGATAAGCGCAACATTGTGTCGCTTAACCTTGCTCAGCGTGAAAAAGAGAACCATGAGGATGACGCAACCCGACTGGCGCGTATTAACGACCGTCTGAAGCGTGCCGGCAAACCGCCGCTGGCGAAGCTTGAGGATCTGCCGAAGGATTATCAGGAGCCCGATCCGTATCTTGATGAAACGGTGCATATCGCTCTTGACCTGGCGAAGATGACCAAAGAGAAAACGGCGCAGCCCGCTGACTCTCAGAAATAAAATCCCCAACCGGCGTCCTCTGAGGCGCCGGTTTTTTATGTCGTGTTAATCCCCCGTCAGTGAAATGCTACAAAATGTAAAGTTTCGTATTTTTAGGGACTTGCCAGCCGTTGATGCTTGAAAACGGCGCGCGCGCCCCTACGATGTGTGTAATCGCATAATGCGTATTGTGAAACCGAGGTAAAAAGAAAATTATGATGCGAATTGCGCTTTTCCTGTTGACTAACCTGGCCGTTATGGTGGTGTTCGGTCTGGTGCTCAGCCTGACAGGGATCCAGTCAAGCAGCGTGACGGGCCTTCTGATCATGGCGCTGCTGTTTGGTTTTGGCGGCTCGATCGTTTCGCTGCTGATGTCCAAATGGATGGCGCTGAAATCGGTGGGTGGTGAAGTTATCGAAGCGCCGCGTAATGAAACAGAACGCTGGCTGATGGATACCGTGGCGCAGCAGTCGCGCCAGGCGGGTATCGCGATGCCGCAGGTGGCTATCTATCACGCGCCGGATATCAACGCCTTCGCAACAGGCGCGCGCCGCGATGCCTCGCTGGTAGCGGTAAGTACCGGCCTGTTGCAGAACATGAGCCGTGATGAAGCGGAAGCGGTTATCGCGCACGAGATTAGCCATATCGCCAACGGCGACATGGTCACCATGACCTTGATTCAGGGCGTGGTAAACACCTTCGTGATTTTTATTTCGCGCATCATTGCGCAGGTGGCGGCCGGTTTCCTCGGCGGCAACCGCGATGAAGGCGAAGAGAGCAACGGTAACCCGCTGATTTATTTCGCTGTTGCAACCGTGCTGGAACTGGTCTTCGGTATCCTCGCGAGTATTATTACCATGTGGTTCTCGCGCTACCGTGAATTCCACGCTGACGCAGGCTCCGCGAAACTGGTAGGCCGCGAGAAAATGATCGCCGCACTCCAGCGCCTGAAAACCAGCTATGAGCCGCAGGAAGCGAGCAGCATGATGGCGTTCTGCATCAATGGTAAATCAAAATCGCTGAGTGAACTGTTCATGACGCACCCGCCGCTCGATAAACGTATCGAAGCGCTGCGTAGCGGCGAATACCTGAAATAATTGCGTAAGCGATAAAGACGAAAGCGCGCCTCGTGGCGCGCTTTTTTTTGGCCGTGCGGGCAGGGCGCTTGCGAGTGGTACATTCATCTTAAGCGTTTGATCTGGTGCGAAAGATATATCCTGCGGCCCAATGCGGTTGGATGTCGCAGATTTATCATGTGCGCACATAGATTCATTGCGGCACCGGCGCGCGGAATTTATAATAAAAACCGGTTCTGATTTTTATAAAACAAATGCGATCGAGGTGATCAATGGCAATCGCAGAATTAGATAAACAGCCTGACTCCGTCTCTTCGGTGCTCAAGGTCTTTGGTATCTTGCAGGCGTTGGGTGAAGAGCGCGAAATTGGTATCACCGAATTGTCGCAGCGCGTCATGATGTCAAAAAGCACCGTTTACCGCTTTTTGCAGACGATGAAATCAATGGGTTATGTGGCTCAGGAAGGCGAGTCGGAAAAATATTCTCTAACGCTCAAGCTCTTTGAGCTTGGCGCGCGCGCATTGCAGAATGTCGATCTTATCCGTAGCGCAGATATCCAGATGCGCGAACTGTCGCGCCTGACAAAAGAGACCATTCACCTGGGCGCGCTGGATGAAGACAGCATTGTCTACATCCATAAAATCGACTCGATGTATAACCTGCGCATGTATTCGCGCATCGGCCGTCGTAACCCGCTCTACAGTACCGCTATCGGTAAAGTGCTGCTGGCCTGGCGCGACCGCGATGAAGTTCGACAGATCCTCGAAGGCGTTGAGTATAAGCGCAGTACCGATCGCACTATTGTCTCTACCGACGCGCTGCTGCCGGTACTGGATCAGGTTCGCGAGCAGGGATACGGCGAAGATAACGAAGAGCAGGAAGAAGGGCTGCGCTGCATCGCGGTGCCGGTATTCGACCGCTTTGGCGTGGTTATCGCGGGGCTGAGTATCTCTTTCCCGACGCTGCGTTTCTCCGAAGAACGCCTGCACGAGTATGTTGAGATCCTGCATACCGCCGCGCGGAAAATTTCCGCACAGATGGGGTATAACAACTATCCGTTCTGACAGACCCGTTCTGATGAAAAGCCGCAGCGAGCCTGCGGCTTTTTACTGCGTCTGATTAACCGTTGTCCACGACGGTTTCGCTTTTGCGCAGTACCGGACAGGCGGTAATGCCGATAAGTCCGCTGTCAGAATGAATGAACTGTGTGCTCACTACCTGTCTTGCCGTCAGGTAGCGACACTGTAATCCCAGTCCTGCAGCGTTCTCGTGGCTACCAATTAATATCCCATAACCGCTGAAAAGCAGCGCAACCCAGGCCACCACTAAAAGTGCGGCAATACGAATCAAATAGCGCATTACGGCTCCGTTTGTTAACGTTCAGGCGTATAGCCTGCCGTGGCTGCCGCTGCGTTACAAGGAGAGGATTCCGTATTCCGTGAGTTAACGTTACAGTGATATTTGGTTTAAGGTTTCCGTGATAATTTGGCCCCGTAGATGCCGTAACGGAGAAGGTAGTGAAAAAATTCAGATGGGCTATTTTGCTGGCCGTGCTGGTGGCCTGTTTATTGTTGTGGATGCAGACGCTCAATGTGATGTGCGATCAGGACGTTCAGTTTTTCAGCGGCATTTGTACTATCAATAAGTTCATTCCCTGGTAACGCGTCACTCAGGCGATGCCCTTGCGCCGCCGCGGTGGTAAGATAGCGCGTTTCCCTGAGGTGGTTAGCATGAACGACATTATCAATTCTGGTGCTTTAAATTTCGCCGCCCTGGCGATTTCTCTCTTTGGTGCCATCGTGGCGCTGGTGGCCTGGTTCTTTATCAATCGTGCAAGCGTGCGCGCAAACCAGCAGGTCGAACTGCTGGAAGCGCTGCTTGAACAGGAAAAGCGTCAGACCGCACTGTTGCGTCGCCTGTGTGAGGCGAACGAGCCGGAGGCGCAGACGCCTGCCGCATCTGCTGACGCAACACAGGATGACGATGACGGTTTCGTCCGCCTTGTGGCTGAACGTTAACCATCAACGCCCCGGAGGTGATGGGCATGGTCTGGAAGAACCCTTGGTACGACCCTACAAAAGCGCATCACCGCCCGGACGGGTTTTGCAACACGCGTGAAGTCGGGCATCAGCCCGGCGATTTGCGCCGCTGGCAGAACGAACGTAAAGCCGAGGGGCTGCCGCATCCGCCTGCTGGCGGGTACGACGCGTTTATCCGCCAGTGGTGGCAGCCTGCAGTTATTGACGGCGACGAAGACGGCGTCTGGTGGCTCGGCCATGCCACGCTGCTGCTGCGTCTTAACGGTCGCTATTTGCTCACCGATCCGCTTTTCTCCCGCCGGGCTTCGCCAGTGAATTTCTATGGCCCCGTTCGTAAAACGCCGCTACCGCTGGAGCTTGCCCGCCTGCCGCGCATCGACGCGGTGCTGATTTCCCATAATCATTACGATCATCTGGACAACAGCACGGTCCGCCGCCTTGCGAAACGTTTTCCTGATGCGGCGTTTTTTGTGCCGCTGGGGCTGAAGGCGTGGTTTGTGAAACGCGGCATCCGCAACGTCACAGAACTTGACTGGTGGGGCAATCAGTCTCTGGAAGAGCTGAACATCACTGCCGTTCCGGCGCAGCACTGGAGCATGCGCACACCGTGGGACCGAAACCGCTCGCTATGGTGCGGCTGGGTGATTGAAAGCGCTACGCAGCGTTTCTGGTTTAGCGGTGACAGCGGTTATACGCCTGAACTGCTTGAAATCCCACGCCGCCTCGGGCCGCTCACGGGCGCGGCCATTCCCATTGGTGCCTACGCGCCGCGCTGGTTTATGGCGCCGCATCATATGGATCCGCAACAGGCGGTCGGACTCTGGCAGGATACAGGCCGCCCGCTAGCCATTCCTATACATTGGGGCGTGTTTGAACTGGCTGATGAATCGCTGGATACGCCGCCTGCCGAGCTGATAAACGCGCTTGCTGAACGTGGCGAAAAAGCGGATATGTTTGCGCCGCGCCGTATTGGGCAATATTTATCGCTGGCTGCAAATAAACGCTGATTAAGAATATATCTGACTGGTTATATTTGCTTCTGTCAGGATGATTTATTAAACGCTTTGCTTATTCCCGCTGCCTCTTTTTGAGGCAACTTTCATTAAAATGTCATTATTTTGGTGCAGGGGGAAAATTGGCTTGTACAATTTCTTTTGATTTGTACATTATTTACTGCCTTCAGGCTGTAATAAAGCCTCGTTAAAATGAAGTTTAACCACATTTATGAATAAGCTTTTGCAGAAATAATAACAGCGCGAAAAATAATGCCTGTGCTTTCCCGTGTCGCCTGGACGAACCGAAGTTATTGAGCTACTGTTAAAAAGTGCATTCTGGCTTTATACCAGATACCGGGCGGTGAAGTGACCCTTACAGGGCTTCGCGGGCCCATTCTGTGCTTTATTGTCAGGGACATAGCGTTCTGTTGAGGAATCTGTGCGACAGATCGTGCAGCGTATAAAAATGGCTTGCCATTGTTTACGTTGTGTGTGATAACAAGTTTTGGGTTAAACGAGGTACAGTTCTGTTTATGTGTGGCATTTTCAGTAAAGAAGTCCTGAGTAAACACGTTGTCGTTGAATACCGCTTCTCTGCCGAACCTTATTTTAGTGCCTCAAGCAGTAATGTCTCAGTTTTATCTAAGTCAGCGCCCGCGGGCGAACAAAACAATTGAAGGAATTTGCGAAATGGCAAAGATTAAAGGTCAAGTTAAGTGGTTCAACGAATCTAAAGGTTTTGGCTTCATTACTCCTGCTGACGGCAGCAAAGATGTGTTCGTACACTTCTCTGCAATCCAGGGTAATGGTTTCAAAACTCTGGCCGAAGGCCAGAACGTTGAGTTCGAGATTCAGGACGGCCAGAAAGGTCCGGCAGCTGTTAACGTAGTTGCTATCTAATCGCACTTAAACTGACCCGGTGCCTTGTTTCACCGGCCAGCTATTTTAAAGCCCCGCCCACTGGCGGGGCTTTTTCATGTCTGAGGCGCATCAGCGTTTCCCCGACTGCCGAATCACGTTAAACTTCGCGTTTTGCGCTGTTTCGGAGCCCACATGTCTTTTATTTGCCCCCTTTGCCATTTGCCGCTGGAGCCGCAGGCCAACAGCTTTCGCTGTGCCAGTCATCATCAGTTTGATATCGCAAAGGAAGGGTACGTGAATCTTCTTCCGGTGCAGCATAAGCGCTCGCGGGATCCGGGCGACAGTACCGAAATGATGCAGGCGCGCCGCGCGTTTCTCGATGCCGGTCACTACGCGCCGCTTCGCGAGCGAACCGCACAATTGTTGAATAAGCGCCTGCCGCAAAGCGGTGCCACGCTGCTGGATATTGGCTGCGGAGAAGGGTATTACACCAGCGCGTTTGCCACGCTCACGACCATCCACGGCGGGCAGAGCTTTGGGCTTGATGTATCAAAAAGCGCCATCCGTTTTGCCGCGAAGCGTTATACGGATATCTCGTTTTGCGTCGCCTCCAGCCACCGGTTGCCGTTCGCGGATGCCTTTTTCGATGCGGTGGTGCGCATTTACGCGCCCTGCAAGGCCGAAGAGCTGGCGCGTGTGGTGAAACCCGGTGGCGTGGTGGTGACCGTCACGCCTGGCCCGCGTCATCTTATCCAGCTCAAAGGGCTTATTTATGATGAAGTGCGGCTGCATGCGCCGAATGAAGAATCGCTGCCCGGCTTTACGCTCGCCGAAGAACAGGCGTTACGCTATGAGATGTGCCTGAATGGCGAAGAGGCGACGACGCTTTTACAGATGACGCCTTTCGCCTGGCGCGCCCGCCCGGAAGTATGGGCGGCGCTAAAAGAACAAACGGCGTTTGACTGTGAAACCGATTTTTGCCTGCGCGTCTGGCAGCGCGAGGCTTAACCCGCGAAATGGCTCCAGAGGATCTGGCAGCCGATACCGATAAGCACGACACCGCCCAGAATTTCCGCCCGCTTGCCAAGCAGCGGGCCGATAAAGCGGCCTACCATCATACCGAGCGTTGACATGATCAGCGTGGCGCAGCCGATGGCGAGCGCGGTTTTAATGATATCTACCTGCAGGAAGGCGAGTCCGACGCCAACTGCCATCGCATCAAGGCTGGTGGCAAATGCGGTAGTCACCAGCAACCAGAAGCTGTGACGGCGAATTTTCTCGGGTACTTCCTCACAGCCGCGCACGCCTTCAATAATCATTCTGCCCCCAAGAAACACCAGCAGCACAAACGCTATCCAGTGGTTCCAGGTCAGCACAAACTGTGTAGCGAGAAGGCCGAGCAACCAGCCAACCAGTGGCGTAATCGCTTCGATAACGCCAAAGATCAGCCCCGTGCGCAGCGCTTCAGAAAATTTGGGTTTATGGAGTGTGGCGCCTTTGCCGATGGAAGCCGCGAATGCGTCCATGGACATGCCGAAGGCGAGAAGCAGAGTTGCGGAAAGATTCATTGCACAGTCCTGACCGGGATCACCATATACACGCCGTCCGCCCCCAGTAAAAAGCGGCCGCGTGCCTATGGTCTCGCCTGACTGAAAGGGCTTCAGTCCGTACGCACCACGTTTTGCAACGAGTATGTTGATGCGTACATTTCCTTCAGGAAATTGGCTACTCCCCAATGACGGGCGCAACCTTACCATATTCCAGACGGCAAAGACAATAACTGGAGAATAACCTTTTGGTTATAAATGAGAATGGTTTTCGCTTAATGGCAGGACGTGAAGATCTTGTTAAGAATTAAGGAAAGGAACCGGGCAAAAATATAGCACGGGCTATAAGCATGGTCATTTTTTATTCACAAAATTAGCCTGTGCTATATTTTTAATTTATTGATTATTAACCATAAAATGATAAATTCTCTCCAGATCGTCGATATTCTTTACCCGGATAAGCAAGCGACGTTTATCTAATTGCATCACCAGCACGCCGTCTTCCGATAAATTCATCGCTTTAATGTGGTTATATTTCACCCAGCCGCCAGCAAAGAAAAAGCCTTCACGCTTGAAGCGTATTCGCGGCTCTCTGATCCAGAAAAGATAAATGGCGAGTAATCCCAGCGCGCCCAACAGCCAGGTCGTGAGCAGGGCACCGTGCGATGCCACATTCTGCCAGATGAGGATGGCGACCAGACCGGTGAAAATCAGGCTGTCAGCACGTCCGCGCTTGAGCAAGGGCACACGCAGCAGCGTTTTCCCGTGTCGACGTTCAGTGCCCCACTGGTCATAAATGGCCCATCCCAGCAGCGCGATAATAAAAATGACCAGAACTCCATCAGTCAACGTCATGCCGTCTCCCTTAAATAAAAAAGCCGGGAGCCGCTGGCCCCCGGCGCATGATATTAACCGTTACTGGCCGAGCAGACCGACCGCGTAACCGGCGATACCAATCACAAAGAACCCCACGATAATCCACAACGGGTTCACTTTTTTACGCAGCAACCACATGCAGGCGAAGGTCAGCAGCAGCGGCACCAGGCCCGGCATCAGCTGATCAAGGATCGTCTGCACTGTCGTGACTTTCACCGCGCCGTTCTGGTCGGTAACACGCGACACCACCAACGGAATGTTTACGTGCGTCCATTTGTTAACCAGCGCCCCCATCACAAACAGGCCGAGAATGGACGCCCCCTCGGTCAGTTTTTGCAGGAAGCCGCCGCCCATATCTTTTACGATATCGACGCCTTTACGGTAGCCATACGCTACGCCGTAGTAACGTGTGGCGAGACGTACCAGGTTAAACAGCACAAAGAACAGCAGCGGACCGAGCAGGCTGCCGCTCATGGCGATGCCCGCGCCAAGTGCTGCGAATACCGGCCGCACGGTGCCCCAGAAAATCGGGTCGCCGACGCCCGCGAGCGGCCCCATCAGGCCCACTTTGATACCGTTAATCGCGCCGTCGTCGATCTCCGCGCCGTTCGCGCGTTGCTCTTCCATCGCCAGCGTCACGCCGAGCACCGGCGCTGCCACATAGGGATGCGTGTTAAAAAATTCCAGATGGCGTTTAATCGCCTGGCGACGCGCTTCGTTATTCTCCGGATAAAGGCGACGGATCGCCGGCACCATTGAGAAGCAGAAGCCAAGCGCCTGCATACGTTCAAAGTTCCACGATCCCTGGAAGAGGTTAGAGCGGATAAACACGCCGCGAACATCGCCCGGGGTCAGTTTTTTCTCACCAGTTGTTTTCGTCATATCAACCATGTCGCTCACCTGTTAATCCAGTTCGTTATCAAGATCGTTCGCGCCAGCAGTTTGCGCGGGTGCCGCTGCGGAGCGGTTATATTTCGGGCTCAGCTGGATATAGAGCACCGCCATAACAGCCCCGATAACGCCCAGCGCCACGAGGTTGAAGTTGGTGAACGCGGCGGTAACGAAACCGAGGTAGAAGAACGGCATCAGGTAGCCCGCGCGCATCATGTTGATGACCATCGCGTAACCGACCACCACAATCATGCCACCCGCGATGTTAAGGCCGCCGGTCACGACTTCCGGGATAGCGCTAAGCATACTCTGCACTTCGCTGGTGCCGACGGAAATCGCCACAATGACGGCCGGAATAGCGATACGCATTGCCTGTAAGAAGAGGGATGAGACGTGGATCCAGGATAGCGCGGTGAGGTTGCCGTTTTGCGCCGCCTTATCCGCCGCATGCTGGAAACCGACGGTAATAGTACGCACGATGATGGTCAGTACCTGGCCTGCCGCGGCCAGCGGGATAGCCAGCGCAATACCGGCGCCAATGCTCTGGTGCCCGGCGATAACCAGAATGGTTGAGATAATCGACGCCAGCGCGGCGTCAGGCGCCACGGCGGCACCGATGTTCATCCAGCCGAGCGCTATCATTTCCAGCGTACCGCCGATGATAATACCGGTTTTCATATCCCCCAGTACGGCCCCGACCAGGGTACAGGCCACCAGCGGGCGGTGGAACTGAAATTCATCGAGCACCGATTCCATACCCGCGATACAGGCGACGATGAACACCAGCACAATCTGAAGAGTGGTAATCTCCATTGTACTTCTCCTGTGATATCAAACTTACGTGTAAAAACTGAGTAATCGTTAAGCTGCAATGCCGCTATTTCGTGGCTTTGCTGATTAAATCCATCATTTTTAAACGGGGATCGTTTGAGACTTTACGCACTTCCAGCTCAATGCCGCGCGCGTTAAGTTTCTTAAAGGCCTCAATATCTTTCTCATCGACAGACACCGCGTTGTTCACCTGGGTTTTGCCCTGGCGATAGGCCATCCCACCGATATTGACAGAGGTGATTTTGACGCCGCCTTCCACGATGCGCTCAACATCGGTTGGGTTGGTAAACAGCAGCATCACACGTTCGCCCGCATATTTCGGGTTGTTGTAAACGCGGATCATTTTGGCGACATCCACCACATGCGCGGTGACGCCAGGCGGAGCCACCTGAGTGAGCAGCGTTTTGCGCACGTTGTCGGCGGCGACTTCATCGCTCACCACGATAATGCGCGAAACGTTGGTCTCTTTGGTCCAGCGGGTGGCGACCTGGCCGTGGATCAGACGGTCGTCGATACGGGCAAGGCCGATGACCATATAGTCGTTCGGGCCCATGGGTTTAACAGGCGCCGCCGCTTTCGCGGCAGGAGCAGCGGGTGCCGCTTTTTCGGCGGGTTTGGCTTTCAGGGCTTTTACGCCTTCGCGGCCCGTTTCAACGGCAATCGCGACCAGCTCATCGAAAGCAGGATCGTCATCGCGTGCCATTAAGGTTTCGACGAGCATCGGGATATTCACACCGGCGACAACTTCATAGTGGGGCTTGTCCACCACAATGCGGCTCGCCGCGTTAAATGGACTGCCGCCCCAGGTATCAACCAGAAAGACAACGCCTTTGCTGGTGTCCAGTTTTTCGAGCTGTGCGTTATATTTTTCGATCAAGGTTTCCGCATTTTCGCCGGGAACGAAATCGATCCAACCGACATTCTCCTGCTCACCCAACAGCATTTCCGCTGTTTTGAGCAGTTGTTCGGCCGCCCAGCCATGCGTGCCTATGACAATAGCAATGGTCACTTGCTACCTCCGTGGTTATTGTCAATGCCCTTACAGGCACCGCTAACAGTGATTCGCTTATCGAATCGATTCAGATAAGGATTTGTAAGCTTTCAGAACCTAAGCACGATTTATTTTAGAAGGCGAAAAAATAATGTATGTGATGAGCGTCAGTAATTTTGCCATCAAAACAAGGCATTCGGCGTATGCGCAAAATATGCGCGTTTTTTATGTCAGACCGATTGCAAATTCTGGTAAATCTTTGCCAAAGGCTATTACGCTTTGTTAATGTAGATTTCCGATTAACTAACAGGAGTAGCGGGCAGCAGCCCACCGTATGGACCGTCACCGACGTCTTTTCTTTACCAGGCTTTCATCAGCCGTCATCTCACAAGGCTTTCGCCTTAACTCTCTGATAAATAATGTCAAAGCGCCCGACATCGTTGGGGTGCCGTTTAGTCATTCCTTGCGCAGGAGCCTGTTATGGAATTCTTAATGGACCCCTCGATTTGGGTGGGCTTAGCAACGCTTGTGGTGCTGGAGATTGTTCTTGGCATCGACAACCTGGTGTTTATCGCCATTCTCGCGGACAAACTGCCGCCAAAGCAGCGCGATAAAGCGCGTCTGATAGGTTTATCCCTGGCGCTGGTAATGCGTCTGGGGCTGTTGTCGTTGATCTCGTGGATGGTGACGCTCACCCGTCCGCTCTTCAGCGTGTGGGAGTTAAGTTTCTCCGGCCGCGATCTGATCATGCTGTTTGGTGGTCTGTTCCTCTTGTTCAAGGCCACGACAGAACTCCATGAGCGGCTGGAAAACCGCCAGCACAATGACAGTCACGGCAAAGGCTACGCCAGCTTCTGGGTCGTGGTGGCGCAGATTGTGGTGCTGGATGCCGTCTTCTCGCTGGATGCCGTGATCACGGCGGTGGGTATGGTGAACCATCTGCCGGTGATGATGGCCGCGGTGGTAATTGCCATGGGCGTGATGCTCCTCGCCTCGAAGCCGCTGACCAACTTCGTTAACGCGCATCCGACGGTTGTGGTGCTCTGTCTGAGCTTCCTGCTCATGATCGGCCTGAGTCTGGTGGCGGAAGGCTTCGGTTTCCATATTCCGAAAGGCTACCTCTACGCGGCGATTGGCTTCTCTATCATCATTGAGTTCTTCAACCAGGTGGCGCGCCGCAACTTCCTGAAGCACCAGTCGAATCTGCCGCTGCGCGCGCGTACGGCGGAGGCGATTCTGCGTCTGATGGGCAACCGTCGTCGCCCGGCCCCGGTCAGCGAAACCGAGCATCACACCGTGGTGCCGGTGCATGACGAGGCGTTTGCCGAAGAAGAGCGGTACATGATTAACGGCGTGCTGACGCTGGCGTCCCGCTCGCTTCGCAGCATCATGACGCCGCGTGGCGAGATAAGCTGGGTGGACGCCAACCGCAGCGTGGATGAAATTCGCGAGCAGTTATTGTCGTCGCCGCACAGCCTGTTTCCGGTGTGTCGCGGTGAGCTTGATGAAATTATCGGCGTGGTGCGCGCGAAGGAACTGCTGATGGCGCTGGAAGAGGGCGTTGACGTCGCGGCTATCGCCTCGGCGACCCCGGTGATTGTGGTGCCGGAAACGCTGGATCCTATCAACCTCCTCGGCGTGCTGCGCCGTGCTCGCGGCAGCTTTGTTATCGTCAATAACGAGTTTGGCGTGGTGCAGGGGCTCGTCACGCCGCTGGACGTACTGGAGGCGATTGCCGGAGAATTCCCGGATGCCGACGAAACGCCGGAAATCGTTCACGACGGCGACGGCTGGCTGGTGAAAGGCTCGACCGATCTGCACGCGCTGCAACAGACGCTGGATCTTCCGTCACTGGTCAATGACGAAGAGGACATCGCGACGGTCGCCGGGCTGGTCATCGCCATTAACGGGCAGATCCCGCGCGTGGGCGACGAGCTGGCGATGCCGCCGCTGCGTATCACGATTGTTGAGGCGAACGCCTACCGTGTCGATCTCGTGCGCGTGGTGAAAGACACGCCAGCGCACGACGAAGAAGAGTAACGGTCAGACCATCGGCGCCGGATGTTGTCGGCGCCAGAACGGCGTACCCGGATGGGTGCGCCGTTGTTCCAGCCACTGCGGCAACGCGCTGAGCGGCATCGGATGTGCGAACAGATATCCCTGCAACACCGGCACGCCGAGGCGGCATAAATACGCGGCCTGTTCTTCGGTTTCCACGCCTTCCGCCACCAGTTCAATTTTCAGCCTTCTCGCCATCGCGATAATAATGTCCGTTACGGTCGAATTAACCGCGTCGGTGCCGATAGCGGCGGTGAAGCGTTTGTCCATTTTCAGCACGTCCGGGCTGAGTGTTTCGAGATAAGAGAGCGAGCTCTGGCCCGTGCCAAAATCATCAATCGCCAGCCTGACGCCGAGTTTGCGCAAATCATGCGCCACGCGATAATCCACCTCCGGCAGCGCATCGCGCTCCGTAAGCTCCAGAAAGAGCGTCTGTACGGGGCAGTGCGGATACCAGTAGCGCTTCAGATCGTCAATAATCACGCCGTCATGAAAGTGGCTCGCGGCGATATTCACCCCGATATGAAAATCCGCAGATGCCGGAAAATAGTGGCGCTGCGCCGCGGTTTTCGTCAGCACATAGCGCGTCAGCGCGTTAATCATCCTGAGCTGTTCGGCAAGCGGTATAAACACGTCAGGTGCAATCGGCCCGAGGCGTGGATTATTCCAGCGCAGCAGCAACTCCACGCCCGTGCATTCGCCGGTTTTACCGCTCACCAGCGGCTGGCAGTACACTTCAAACTCATTGTTGGCGATGCCGAGATTAATTTCCCACGAGAAGCTCATGCGTCTGGCGGTCGCAAGCCAGGCGATATAGCCGATCAGCAGGCTCAGTAGCACCGCGAGCGGCAACTGCACGGGGATATTTTTCAGCGCCAGTGCGTTTGCCGAAGGGCCAAGCAGTGTTACCGAGAACGGGTACTGACTGGACGTTTGCTGATATTGCGTCAGCCCGTCGAGGGCATGTGTCGTTTCTGTCAGCCCACGCCCGTACTCCAGATGCGCGCCTGCGACATCAAACAGCACATGTTCAATGACGGGCGGGTCCGGGGCCAGCAGAAGGCTGGCGATAAATTCAATGTTAACCGACTGCAAGACGCCAGACTGGCCGCTGTCGATGGAGGGCGTCCAGAGGATCAGGACAGGGCTGCCTTTGAGTAAAGAACTGTCGCGCGACAGACGCATCAGGGGTTTTGCCGCAGGTAAATGGGGTTGCAACTGATGCACCGGCACGTTGCGTTCGCCAAAAATACTTGAGCAATAAAGCGTACCGTCGCTCACCAGCGCAATGGTCCGCACCGTCTGGAGGCTGGCGGCCATCTCACGCAACTGGCGATGCACCTGCTGGCACGGCATACCGATAAGCGGCAGCAGCGCAGTGCGTGTGGCATCCAGCGGCACCAGCAACTCTTCCAGCGTTTCCACCGCATGGGCGGCGTAGCGCGTGGTTTCGTGCTGGTACTGTTTGCGGTCGGACAGATAGCGTATTCCCAGCGTGACGATTAACGCCAGCAGGGCGAGGGCAATACAGAGAATCAGCCGCCGACGGCGGTAAGCCCGAATAATACGCTGCGCTTTTTGCATAGGCTCTATCTCTCAGACTCATCTGAGTTATTAAGACGGAATGTTAAGAGTGTAGTGGGCGTTGACGCGACGGGAGGAATAAAAGGCGAGCGGGGATAAAAAAAGCGCCGCGGATGCGGCGCTTTAGGGCATTAATCGCACTGAACCTTGATGGCCAGGCCGCCACGTGACGTTTCACGGTATTTGGCGTTCATATCTTTGCCGGTTTCATACATCGTCTCGATGACTTTATCGAGCGAGACGCGCGGCTCGCTGGTGCGGCGCATCGCCATACGCGCGGCGTTAATCGCCTTCACGGAGGCAATCGCGTTACGCTCGATGCACGGCACCTGTACCTGACCCGCGACCGGATCGCAGGTCAGGCCGAGGTTATGTTCCATACCGATTTCGGCTGCCACGCAAACCTGTTCCGGGCTCGCGCCCAGCAGCTCTGCAAGCCCTGCCGCCGCCATGGAGCAGGCAACGCCCACTTCACCCTGGCAACCCACTTCGGCACCGGAGATAGACGCGTTCATTTTATACAGCGCGCCGATAGCGCCCGCGGCAAGGAAGTAGCGGATGTAGATATCCGGACTGACCGATTCAATAAAATGGTCATAGTAGGCCAGAACTGCCGGTACGATGCCGCATGCGCCGTTAGTCGGCGCGGTGACAACACGGCCGCCCGCCGCGTTCTCTTCGTTGACGGCGAGCGCAAACATATTCACCCAGTCGACCACGATCATCGGATCGTTGGAGAGTTTATCGCTGGAAACCAGCATACGGCGCAGCGCAGAGGCGCGACGCGGTACGCGCAGCGGGCCAGGGAGCACGCCTTCGGTATTCATACCGCGATCGATACAGGCGCGCATGGTCTGCCAGACGTCTGCAAAATAGTCTTCAATCTCTTTTTTGCTGTGCAGCGCCAGTTCGTTTTTCATTACCAGGCCGGAGAGCGACAGGCCGGTTTCTTTGCAATGCGCCAGCAGATCTTTAGCAGAGTGGAACGGATACGGCACGCTCACTTCGTTGCTGGCGGTTTTGCCGAAATGCTCTTCATCGACGATAAAGCCGCCGCCGATGGAGTAATAGGTTTTGCTGTAGATCTCTTTCTCGCCGCTGTAAGCGTGGATGGTCATGCCATTTTCATGCAGCGGCAGGTTGTCGCTCTGAAAACGCATCCCGTTATCTTTCGGGAAATCCACTTCGTGAGCGCCCTGCGCGAGCAGCAGGCGACCGCGGGTTTCAACATCACGGATAAACGCAGGTATGGCGTCGATATCGACCGTGGCGGGCTCATTACCTGCCAGACCCATAATAATGGCGATATCGGTATGGTGGCCTTTGCCGGTCAATGAGAGCGAGCCGTAGACGTCCACCGCGACGCGGGTCACGTCCTGCAATAATCCTTTTTCGACCAGGTCATCGACGAACTGCTTCCCGGCTTTCATCGGACCTACCGTATGGGAAGAGGAGGGGCCAATGCCCACCTTAAACATGTCGAATATACTAATCACGTGGTAACTCCTGACAGAGTCATTTGCCCTGCAAATGACGGTGTGAAAACAGCGCATAGTGTAAAAGGTTATTGTGCTGCGCAGTTAACTATTCACATGAATTAAACTAATGAATAAGGCGAGGCCGCCTAATAAAGTGCTGCGGATCGCACTTTTCACCCACAATAATAGTCAGGGTTTCTCGCCGATTTGTAGCGCCAGCTCACGAATAATGCCTGCGGTCATGCCCCAGACAAAATAGTGCTGATACCAGGAGAGCCAGACGCGGTGATGATTGCCGCGCCGGTGGATGTCGAGTGGGTGATAGCGTCCGAGCCGTAGCGCTTCGGCAAGCGGCATCTCAAAGACCGCCGCCACTTCATCTTCACTGGCGTGATACGGCAGATCTGGCGGGATAATGCCCACCACGGGCGTCACCTGAAAACCGGTCACGCTGTCGACCGGCGGGAGCACGCCGATAACGTCTACCGCCTCGGGCGGGATAGCCACTTCTTCCTGCGCTTCACGCAGCGCCGCCGCGATTAGCGAGGCGTCCGTATCATCCACCGCACCGCCGGGGAAGGCCACCTGGCCCGCATGTTTGCGAAGGGTGGCGGCGCGCTTCGTCAACAGCAGGCCCGGCTCCGGGCGGCGCACCACCGGCACCAGCACGGCAGCCTGGCGCTGATTCAGACTGGAACGGCTCATTTGCGGGCGCAGAAGCTGGAAACGCGATAAAAACCGGTCGAGCGTCAGCGGGCTATTCTCCATCGTCACCTCTCTAATGCGTGCAGGATACGGTTAACTTTATCAAAAGTTTCTTGATATTCCGCCGCTTCTTCGCTGTCAGCCACGATGCCGCCGCCCGCTGAGCAGTAAAGCGCGCCGTTTTCGGCCGTCAGCGTGCGTATGGTAATGCTGGTGTCCATCGCGCCGCAGAAGCTGAGATAACCGATGCTCCCGCACCAGGCGTTGCGCCGTTGCGGCTCCAGCTCTTCGATAATTTCCATTGCGCGCACTTTGGGCGCGCCGGTGATAGAGCCGCCAGGGAAACTCGCGCGCAGCAGATCGGTGGCGTGAAGCGATGGCGGCAGCGTCGCGGTAATGGTGCTGACGAGATGATGCACCGCCGGAAACGGCTCAACGACAAACAGCTCCGGCACTTTCACGCTGCCGGGCGTCGCCACGCGGCCAATGTCGTTACGCAGCAGATCGACAATCATCAGGTTTTCGGCGCGATCTTTGGGCGATTGCGCGAGCCGTAAAGCCTGGCGCGCATCTTCCTCAGGATCGGACAAACGCGGCAGCGTGCCTTTAATGGGGCGCGTTTCAATAGCGCCGTCATGCAGACGGATAAACCGCTCCGGCGACAGGCTTAAAATCGCCTGTTCCGGCAGGCGCAGAAAAGCGCTGAACGGCGCGCGGTTAGCGGCATTGAGCCTTAAAAACGCCTGCCATTCGCTGCCTTCGTACTGCGCGCAAAACCGCTGCGCGAGATTGACCTGATAGCAGTCGCCGCTTCGCAAATACGCCTGCACCTGGCGGAATTTCTCGCCATATTCTTCGCGCGTCATGTTTGAACGCCACGGCGCGGTTAAGCGAAACGGTGCGGTTTCTGTGGGCTGCTGTGCGTCAAGCCAGACGAGACGCGCGTTCGCATCACCGTAGCAGAGCAGCGTCAGGCGCTCGCGATGGTGATCGGCTATCAGCGCCCAGTCATAGATGCCGACCGCCATATCCGGCGTGTTGAGATCGGCGCTGGCCTGTGAGGGCAGCCGCTCGAAGCGCCGCCCGAGATCGTAGCCAAACAGCCCGAGCGCGCCGCCCTGAAAGGGAAAATCCTCATCTGGTGCGGGTGAAAACGCAAAACGCGCCAGCGCCGCGTGCAGCAGACGCAGCGGATCGTCGTCGCTCTGCTGGCAACCCTCTGCGTCTTGCGTCATAGTGAGCGTCCCCCGCGTGGTCAGCGTGACGCGCGGGTCGGCCACCAGAATGTCGAAACGGTTGTGGGCGTGCTCGGCAAAACCCGAGTGCAGCAGCATCGCCCACGGCTGATGTTGTAGCGCAGAAAAGGTCTGTTGCAGCGCATCGGCGCGCCAGGGCAGGGAGATCAGTTCAGGAGTCAGGTTCGTATTCATCAGGACGACAGCTAACAACGGCGCGGGGCGTCTGGCGCCCGCACGCACGGCGTGAAATAATTGAACGCATCAATGTAACAGGAGTCAGCGATGTTTGCAGGTTTACCTTCTCTCACCCATGAACAGCAGCAGCAAGCGGTTGAACGTATTCAGGAGCTGATGTCGCAGGGCATGAGCAGCGGCGAAGCCATCGCACAGGTGGCGCAGGAAATCCGCGCCACCCATCAGGGCGATCGCATCGTCGCGCGTTTTGAAGACGACGACGAAGAGGAATAAACGCACTTTTCCTGAAATAAAAAAGCGACAATTTTTTTGTCCCTGCTGACGTGTTATCGTGCGCAGCACGCATAATAACGTCAGATATCATCATACTTTGCGTCCCTGTCCGGCAGGGACGTTAAGCTTAGGGACAGAGCTTTATGGCCTTTACACCTCACACCCCGCCCGCTTCACGGCTGAAACTCATCGCGACCGGCAAGGCGCTGCCGGAACACCTTATTACGTCCGCCGAACTTGATAGCCGCCTCGGCAAGCGAACCGGTTATGTCGAGCGCCGCTCAGGTATTCTGCACCGCTACCATGCCGCAAATGATGACAGCCAGGCTGCGCTCGCCGCCGCCGCGCTGCATGACGCCTGCCAGCGTCACGCGATTAACCCCGACTCCATCGACCTGCTGATCTCCGCCTCGGCCATTGCCGTTCAGGCGCTGCCCTGTTCAGCGGTGCACGTGATGAAAGCCGCAGGCTTACCGGCAGGCATGGCGGGGTTTGACATCAACAGCAGTTGCGTGAGTTTTATCAGCGCCATGCAGGTGGCGTCGGCGCTGTTAACGAACGGCGCTTATCGCCGTATCGCCATTGTGTCGGCGGATATCGCCTCGCGCGGGATCGACTGGCAGCATGAGGAGTCGTCGCTTATTTTCGGCGACGGGGCCGCCTGCGCCATTGTCGAGGCGGGTGATGGTCGCTCTGGCATTCTGGCGATGAAAGCGGAAACTTACCCGCAGGGCAGTGAGCTGTGCGAGATCCGCGCCGGCGGCACGCGTAAAAACCCCCGCGCCGGGATGGCAGAGAGCGACTTTCTGTTCCATATGCAGGGCAAAGCGCTGTTCCGCCAGGCTTCGCTGCTGATCGATGGCTTCTGGCAGCGTCTGCTTGACGCCGCTGGGCTAACGCTTGATGACATCGCCACCGTGGTGCCGCACCAGGCGAGCCATTTGTCGCTTGAGCATATGCGCAAACGCCTGAAAGTGAAGCCGGAAGTGCTGGTGGATATCTATCGCCAGCACGGTAATCAGGTGGCAGCGTCGATTCCCACCGCGCTCCACGAGGCGTTTACCACCGGGCGCGTAAAAACGGGCGAGCCGATAATGCTGGTCGGCACGGCCGCGGGATTAACGCTCGCCGGTATGGTGGTGCTGCCATGAAGTACCTGGTGACGGGGGCCACCAGCGGGCTTGGTCGCAACGCGGTCGAGGCGCTGCTCGCGCAGGGCTGTGACGTGCGCGCGACCGGGCGTGACGAAAACGCGGGCGCTGAGCTTACCGCGCTCGGCGCGCAATTCGTGCCGCTGGAGCTTGCGCAGGCCGATGACGCCCGCTGCGATGCATTGATACAGGGGTGTGATGTGGTGTGGCACTGCGCGGCCAAATCGTCGCCGTGGGGCAGCGCGCAGGCGTTTCACGCGGTGAATGTCGCCGCCACCGAACGGCTGGCCTGTGCTGCGGCGCGGGCAGGCGTCACGCGTTTCATTCATATCTCCACGCCCGCTATCTATTTCGATTTCCGCCATCATCACAATGTGGATGAAGCGTACCGGGCCGCCCGTTTCGCCTGCCATTACGCCAGCAGTAAATATGCGGCGGAACAGGTCATTCAGGCGGCGGCAAGGCAATTTACGCACGTCACGTTTATTATTCTGCGCCCGCGCGGGCTGTTCGGCGCGCACGATCGCGTGATAATCCCGCGCCTGCTGCGCCAGCTTGAGGCCGACCGCGGCGTGCTGCGTCTGCCGCGCGGCGGCGAGGCGCTGCTCGATTTAACCTGGGTTGGCAATGTGGTGCATGCGATGCGTCTTGCCACCGACACGCCGGGGCTCATCTCCGGTGAAGCATTCAATATTACCAATCATGAACCGCAGCGGCTGGTGGAGATGCTGGGCAGCCTGCTCGGCGATGAGCTGCAGATCCGGTATCGGGTGGCGTCGGTGCCCTGGCCGCTGCTCTCGCTCGTGGCGCAGGGCATGGAAATCCACGGGCATCTCACCGGCACGGAACCGCGCCTGACGCGCTACAGCGCAGGCACCGTCAGTTTCGATATGACGTTAAGCCAGGAGAAGGCAATAACCCGGCTCGGCTACCGACCGCCGGTGTCGCTGGCAGAAGGCGTGCGGCTTACCGGCGCCTGGCTGCGCGAAAGGAGAGGCTGAATGGCCACGATTACGACGTTTGAAACCGGCTACTGCACCCATTTAGGCTGTATCGCGCTGAAGGGCGCGGCATGGAAAACCTGTAAATTTCCGGCCCGCGCGAGCCTTATCGACGCGGGCGGCAAACGCTGGCTGTGGGATACCGGCTACGCCTCGTGGTTTGACGACTACACCCGCCGCGGGATCTATCAAATTTATCGCCGCGTCACGCCGGTTTACTTTTCCCCGGAACAGTCGCTGGTGCGTCAGCTTGCGGAGAAAGGCTATCGCCCTGATGACATCGACGCCCTGATCCTCTCGCACTTTCACGCCGACCATATCGCCGGGCTGCGCGATTTCGCGGATAACCGTTTTATCTGCTCCGGCGAAGGCTGGGCGCAGACGCGCACGCTGCGCGGGTTTGCCGCGCTGCGCCAGGCGTTCGTGCCGGGGCTTGTCCCGGAGAATTTTGAAAGCGCGGTCAGCTTTATCGAGGGCTTTGAGCGCGTGGCGCTGCCCGCCGCGCTCGCGCCGTTTGATAGCGGCTTTTTATTGCCTGGCAGCAACGGCGAAGTGTTACTGGTGCCGCTGCCGGGCCACGCCGCCGGGCATATCGGCGCGTTTGTGCTGACGGATAACGGCTGGGTGCTGCTCGCGGCCGACGCCGCCTGGTCGCCGGTCAGCTACCGCGAACAGCGCGGCCCGTCGCGGCTCGCGAATCTGGTGATTGCCGATCCGGCGGCCGCCACGCGAACGCTCAATTTACTGCATCGGCTCTGGCGCGATGGCGGCGCGGAGATCCGTCTCGCGCACGAGGGCGACCTGTGAATAAGCTCGCCATGCTCTGGCACTATTTCCGTGTGAAGCGTCTGCGTTTTCAAAATCGCGCGGCGCTGGAGCGCTACCAGCAAAGACAGCTGCGGCGGTTTGCCGCGCGCGTGCTGGCGAAAAGCCCGTGGTTCAGGCGCTACCGTACGCTGTCGTTTGGCGAATGGCCGCTAATGGACAAAGCGCTGATGATGGCGCATTTCGATGAGATGAACACCGGCGGCCTGAAAGCGGCGGACGTGATGGCATGCGCGCTTAAGAGCGAGAACGACCGCAATTTTACGCCGACGGTCGGGCGTTACAGCGTGGGGCTGTCGAGCGGCACATCCGGGCGGCGCGGGATTTTCGTGGTCAGTCCGCAGGAGCAGGCGCTGTGGGCGGGCGCGATGCTCGCAAAAATGCTGCCTGATGGCCTGTTTGCAGGCGAGCGGGTGGCGCTCTTTTTACGCGCCGACAATAACCTCTATCAGAGCGTAAATAACCGCTGGCTGAGCCTCGGTTTTTACGATCTCTTTGCGCCCTTCGACGCGCTGCTCAGACGGCTTGAAGCCGAATCGCCGTCGATTATCGTTGCGCCTGCGCAGGTGCTGCGCGCGCTCGCGCTGGCCGTCCAGGCAGGCGAGCTTAAGATTGCGCCAAAGAAAGTCATTTCCGTGGCGGAAGTGCTCGACGCGCAGGACAGCGCGCTGCTGGAAAACGTTTTTCCTGACGTCGGCGAAGTGTATCAGGCGACCGAAGGTTTTCTCGCCGCCACCTGCGCGCACGGGGTATTACACTTGAACGAAGCGTTTATCCATGTTGAAAAAGAGTGGCTGGATGCGCGTCGTTTTGTTCCGGTCATCACCGATTTTACCCGTACCACGCAGCCCATCGTGCGTTACCGGCTGGACGATGTGCTGGCGGTGCGCGATACGCCGTGCGCCTGCGGCGATCCGTCGCTGGCGCTGGCGCATATTGAAGGGCGACAGGACGATCAACTCCTGTTGCCGGACGGGCAGGGCGGCGAGCGGGTCATCTTTGGCGATCTCTGCAACCGCGCGCTGGCGCGTATTCTGCCCTTCACGGCGGATTACCGGCTAATTCAGCACGGCGCGGAGCGCCTGACGCTTATCGTCGAGGCCGACGACGCACAGCGCGCGCAGGCGCAGGCCGCGCTAATGGCGCTTTTTGAACAACAGGGCGTGGCGTGCGATGTTCTTCGCTGGACGCTTTTAGCGCAGATCCCGCAAGCGCCCGCCGGGGCCAAGCGGCGGCGTATCGTGCGTGTAAGGGAGCGCGCATGAACGAAACGGCTTATCGCCTGAAATCTCTGCTGCTGGGGTGGGGAAGCGTCGGCATAGTCTATTCCACGACCGATCTGCTTCAGCGCGCCGGGCACAAACTACCGCCGCTGTGGTTCGACACGCTGCTGGATTTCACGCCCTCGGCCATCTGGCTTTATATGTCGTTTTTCCTGCTTGTTCCTGCGGGCTACTGGTTAACCCCGAGGGCAGAAGTGAAATGGCTGATGCGCGCCACGCAACTGGCGGCGCTGTTTGCCGGGGCAGTCTATCTGGCGTGGCCGACGACGATGGCCTATCCCACCGTCACCGGCGAGGGCATCAGCGCTGACGCGCTGCGTATTCTGCTGGCGGTGGATTCGCCGCAGAACTGTTTCCCGTCACTGCATATGGCGCTGACCCTGCTGATGGTCTGGGGCATCAGCAAACGTGGACAATGGGGCTGCACCCTTGCCGCGGTGCTCTGGGGCGCGGCGATTAGCGTGTCGATTTTGCAGCTGCGACGCCATCTGTTTGTCGATTTGGTCGGCGGCGTCGCGCTTACGCTGCTGGCAGGCATGCTGGCGCGAAAAATGTTGTCTTACTGGATGATACAAAAGGAATTGAATCATGAATGAATTAACGTTACCCATCGTAGTGATGCTGGGGCTGGTCTTTGGCGAGGCGTTTTTGTTGAAATGGCGCGCACGTGCGCCGGTGAACTGGCGTGACATAGTGTTTAATGTCAACTCCGGTCAGATGATGCTGTGGCTGTTCCGGGGGCTGGAGGTGCTGTGCTACAGCGTCATCTCCCGCAACGTAAACCTTGAGCTTTTTCAGGGAGCACCTGCGGTTGTGGTGTGGGGCTTTGCCTTTATCGCCTGGGATTTTGGGTTTTACTGGCTGCACCGGTTGCATCATGAATGGCCCTTACTCTGGGCCGTTCACAGCGTACACCATCACGGTGAACACTATAATCTCTCGCTCGGCGTACGCAATTCCTGGTACTCATCGCTGACCTCAATCCCCTTTTTTATGCTGCTGGCCGTGGCGGGTGTGCCGCTGTCAGTGTTTCTTGCGGTCTCTGTGATTCACTACAGTATCCAGTTTTTTAACCACAACGCGTTCACCGGGCGACTCGGCTTTCTGGAGCGGTTGCTGGTCACGCCGTCGCATCATCGGGTTCACCACCTGTGCGAGCGCCGTTTTGCTGACACCAACTACGGCGGTACGTTGATCCTCTGGGATAAACTCTTCGGATCGTTTTGTCATACGCCACCGGCGCGGGATGAACATCAATATGGTGTAAAAGGCTATCGCGCCTCTGCCAATCCGCTGCGGGAAAGTAACGCGCCTTTTGCCCGCCTGCTTGGCTTTCGCCCTGCGCCGCACACGAAAGGCAGCGTCTGTCCTGCGCCATACATTATCGTCAGCGGTACGCTGCTGCTGTTTATTCCGGTTATCGGTTATATCCAGCGTTATGGCTATGGTTATGACGATATCGGCCGGGAACAAATGACGCTGTTTTTGCTGCTGGTGGCCGCGTCAGTGATGATGGGACTGATGAATGACGGGCATCGTGCAAGCCGCATCGGCTGGGCCGTCGTGACCGGCATGATGCCGCTGTGTTGTCTGCATCTTTTTGGCTGGCAGGGGCTTATCTGGCAGTTAAGCCTGCCTGCACTGGCGCTGCACGGTCTGATAGTCCTGGCCATGCCTGTGATGCAAAAGAGGGCGCTACGCCATGACTAAAGTGCTTATCCCGTTACGCTTCAGCCCGGCAGCCGAAGGTGCGTTTCATCGCGCTCTCCAGCAGGAGGCATATGCTTATCTTCACGATCGCAACGACCACCGTTTTGCTGACCGTCCGGCGCGCATCAAAGCGCTTCTGATCCTGCTGGCAAGCATTGCATGCTATGCGCTGGCTCTGCAGGCCTCTGACGCGGTGTGGTTCATCGCCTGCTATGCGTCATTCGCCGTTTTGATGATGTGGCTGAATATTGACGTTAATCATGACGCCTCACACCTGACATTTACTCGCCGCCGCTTCTGGAACGCGTTCATCAGCCGCGCGGTGACGCTTTCAACCGGTATTGAGCCTGTTTACTGGCGCACGCGACACGTCAGTTATCATCATCGCTACGCGAATATTGAACACTACGATCTGGATACCGAAGAGAACGGGATTTTCCGCCAGACGCCGTTTCAGCGCTGGCGCAGGTGGATGCACTTTCAGCATCTCTACTGGCCGCTGGTGGCAGCCTTATCCCTGAGCTGGATAGGCCTTGTGTTTGACTGGGCCGACAGGCTGGGCCGCACGCCGCTGCATGCGGACCGGCTGCTGCCTGGCGTGAAAGGATGGAGCGCTTTTATCTTTAGTAAAATAGCGCATATCACGCTGATGCTGGTTGTACCGATCATCGCGGGGCATAACGTCTGGATGGTGGCGGGCATTTATCTGCTGACCCAGATGTGTACGTCGCTGCTGGTGGTCTTTTTGCTTCTCGGCACCCACTGGGCCGGAGCCACATTTTATCAGGCTCCTCAGGACGAGAAGAAGCGAATGGCGCATGGCTGGTATCACCACAACTTCACCACCGCCTGCGACTGGCACACGCCACGGCGCTGGCTGGAGACATTTACCGGCGGGCTGAATTATCACCTGACGCACCATCTGTTCCCAGGCTGGCACCATCGACACTATCCGGCGCTCGCGCGGATAGTGGCGCGGCTGGCACAGGAACATGGGTTGCCGTATCGCTGCATCAGCTATCGTGAACTCCGTGCCGCGCAGCGGGTATTTCTGGTTCAGATGGGCAACCCGCATGACGCGTAATTTGCCACCGCTGCGAGTGGAACGCCACGATCCCGCGCTGCATAAAGCGTTCCGCACGGCCTGTCAGCACTATCTGACGACGCAGCAGGAGCATCGCTTCGCCGATAAGGGCATGTGGGCGAAACTCGTTTTTCTCGCGCTCTGCTGCGCGGCCTGTTACCTGCTAAGCCTGACGTCATCGCATCTCACCGGTTTTGCGCTCTGGTATTTCGGTTTTATCTTTTTCGCCATGATGCTGGTGGTCAATGTGTTGCATGATGCCAGTCACAATGCATACTGCCGTTCCGGTGCGGCGAACGCCTGGCTTGGCCGTCTGGTGAGCGTTCCTCTGGGGCTTGATGCTGACAACTGGCAGGTACGGCATGTGCAGTTTCATCACCCCTATACCAATATTCAGGGGTACGACCCCGATATCGATGAAAACGGCGTCCTGTGCCAGACGCCGTTCCAGCGCCGCAAGCCTTTTATGCGCGCACAGCATCTTTACTGGCCGCTGGTGGCCGCGCTGACCTTTCCCTGGTATGCGTGGTGGATGGACTGGCGCGACCGGTTGGGCGAAACGCCTTTTACGCGCCATTTACCTCACCAGGGCGCAGGTGGCGCACTCCTGTTTTTACTGCTGAAAGCCGCGCATTTTTGGCTGGCGCTGGGGCTTCCGATGCTGCTTTTGGACGAAGCCATCACGTTTCCAACTGTCCTTGCCGTTTACCTCATCAGCCAGATGCTGGTTTCGGCGCTGTTTGTGTCGCTGCTTATCGGAACGCACTGGGCGAAGGGCCATTTCTATCCTGCGCCGGCCGATAACATGATGCCGCACAGCGTCTATCACCATGCGTTTGCGACAACGTTTGACTGGCACATGCGGCCACGCCTGATGGGATACTGGCTCGGCGGTTTAAATCTCCACCTGACGCATCATCTCTTTCCTGACTGGAGCCACCGCCACTTTCCGGCGCTGAGCGCTATCATCGCCCAGGTCGCGAAAACACACGGGTTGTCATACCAGATACTCACGGTGAAAGATCTGCTGCGGCTGCAACGGCGGCATTTACTCAGAATGGGAAGAAAACCCGAAGAAACCGCCACCGGCGAACGGTGACGGCGGGGCTCAAACTGCGGCGATAATTTTGATTTCTACTTTATAGCGCGGGTTCATCAGGCGGGCCTGCACGGTGCAGCGTACCGGTGCGGAGCCTGCCACGACCCACTCATCCCAGGCTTTATTCATCAGCGCGAAGTCGTCGCCGTCGGCCAGGAAGATGGTGGCGTCGAGAATACGGGATTTATCGCTGCCCTGCGCGGTTAACAGCGTGTCGATTTGCGCCAGCGTATTGGCGGTTTGTTCGTAAGCGTCGCCGTCGAGATTTTCCGGCACGCCGGTGTAGTAAATCGTCTGGTTGTGAATCACCGCATCAGACCAACGATCTGCGGGATCGATACGCACGATTGTCATCGCTTTTTCCTTTTCCTGTTCTGTTTAGCAGGGTGCAAGCCTGCCATAAAGCGCGAGCGCCGTCATCTGTTCGGCTGGCGTAAGCGTGGCCGCCCTGACATAATCACTGGCAATTTAACCAGGGGGCAGTGTGACAGACGATTTTGCAGCAGATGGCCAACTGGCCAACGCGATTCCCGGCTTTAAACCGCGCGAGCCGCAGCGTCAGATGGCGCAGGCGGTCAGCGCCGCCATTGAGGCCGCGACGCCGCTGGTGGTCGAGGCGGGTACCGGGACCGGGAAAACTTATGCTTATCTGGCGCCCGCGCTGCGTGCCGGTAAGAAAGTGATTATTTCCACCGGTTCGAAAGCGCTGCAGGATCAGCTCTACAGCCGCGATCTGCCGACCGTCGCCAAAGCGCTGGAATTCAAAGGCCGTCTGGCGCTCTTAAAAGGGCGCTCGAACTATTTATGCCTGGAGCGCCTGGAGCAACAGGCGCTGGCGGGCGGCGATCTGCCGGTTCAAACCTTAAGCGACGTTATCCAGCTGCGCGGCTGGGCCAACGAAACCGTCGATGGCGATATCAGCACCTGCGGGCGCGTGGCGGAAGACGCCCCCGTCTGGCCGCTTGTCACCAGCACCAACGATAACTGCCTTGGCACCGATTGCCCGCTCTACAAAGACTGCTTTGTGGTGAAAGCGCGCAAAAAGGCGATGGAGGCCGACGTCGTGGTGGTGAACCATCACCTGTTTCTCGCCGATATGGTGGTCAAAGAGAGCGGCTTTGCGGAGCTTATCCCGGAGGCTGAGGTGATTATTTTCGACGAAGCCCATCAGCTTCCCGATATCGCCAGCCAGTATTTCGGCCAGTCGCTCTCCAGCCGCCAGCTGCTTGACCTCGCAAGAGACATTATCATCGCCTATCGCACCGAGGTGAAAGATACCCAGCAGCTACAAAAGTGCGCCGACCGGCTGGCGCAAAGCACCCAGGATTTCAGGCTGCAGTTGGGCGACCCTGGCTTTCGCGGCAACCTGCGCGAACTGTTGGCGGACGCCTCCATCAGCCGCGCGTTGCTGCTGCTCGATGATGCGCTGGAGCTCTGCTACGACGTGGCGAAGCTGTCGCTTGGCCGCTCGGCGCTGCTGGACGCCGCTTTTGAGCGCGCCACGCTCTATCGCGCGCGTCTCAAACGCTTAAAAGAGATTAATCAGCCAGGCTACAGCTACTGGTATGAGTGCAACTCGCGCCACTTTACGCTGGCGCTCACGCCGCTGACCGTCGCGGATAAATTCCAGGACGTGATCGCCGAAAAGGGCGGCAGCTGGATTTTCACCTCCGCCACGCTCTCGGTGAATGACGATCTTCATCACTTCACGGATCGGCTTGGTATTCACGAGGCAAAAACTCTTCTGCTGCCCAGTCCGTTCGACTATGCCCGCCAGGCGCTGCTCTGCGTGCCGCGAGGTCTGCCGCAGACTAACCAGCCGCAGGCCGGAAAAGCGCTGGCGCGGATGTTACAGCCGCTGATTGAGGCTAACCAGGGCCGCTGCTTTATGCTCTGCACGTCGCACGCCATGATGCGCGAGCTGGCCGAGCAATTCCGCGCCACCATGACGCTGCCGGTGCTTTTGCAGGGTGAAACCAGTAAAAGCCAACTGCTGGAGCAGTTTATCAGCGCGGGCAACGCGCTACTGGTGGCGACAAGCAGCTTCTGGGAAGGGGTGGACGTTCGCGGCGACGCGCTGTCGCTGGTGATTATCGACAAACTGCCGTTCACCTCGCCGGACGATCCGCTGCTGAAAGCGCGGATGGAAGATTGTCGCCTGCGCGGCGGCGATCCGTTTGATGAAGTTCAGCTGCCGGAGGCGGTCATCACGCTCAAGCAGGGCGTCGGGCGTCTTATCCGCGACGTCGACGACCGCGGCGTGCTGGTGATTTGCGACAACCGCCTGGTAATGCGCCCCTACGGCGCGGTCTTTCTGAAAAGCCTGCCGCCGACGCCGCGCACCCGCGATATCGGCGAGGCGGCGCGCTTTCTCACCGACGAGGCGCGGCAGTAATTTGTGCCAGACTGTGATAAGATGCGCCCCTTTTTGAACCACCACGACGCGTAAGAGTGTTATAGATCCATGCGAATTCTGGCTATTGATACCGCCACCGAGGCCTGTTCCGTCGCCTTGTGGGACAACGGTAAAACGTCCGCCCTTTTTGAACTCTGCCCGCGCGAGCACACCCAGCGTATTCTGCCGATGGTCAGTGAGATCCTCACCGAAAGCGGCGTTGCGCTGTCGGCGATGGACGCGCTGGCCTTTGGCCGCGGGCCGGGAAGCTTTACCGGCGTGCGAATCGGCATCGGCATCGCGCAGGGGCTGGCGCTTGGCGCAGAACTGCCGATGGCCGGCGTGTCGACGCTAATGACGATGGCGCAGGGCGCATGGCGCGTCAGCGGCGCGACCCGCGTGCTGGCGGCGATCGACGCCCGCATGGGCGAAGTTTACTGGGCCGAGTACCAGCGCGATGAGCAGGGCGTCTGGTACGGCGAAGAGACTGAAGCGGTGCTCAAGCCCGACGCCGTCACGGAGCGCCTGAAGGCGCTTGACGGCGAGTGGGCGACGGTCGGCACCGGCTGGCAGGCGTGGCCGGATATGGCGAACGGCAGCGGACTTACGCTTACCGACGGGCAGATAACGCTGCCGGCGGCGGAAGATATGTTGCCGTTAGCGTGCCGGTTGTTCGAACAACAGCGCGTTGTTGCGGTCGAACATGCAGAACCGGTCTATTTGCGCAACGAAGTGGCGTGGAAAAAACTGCCAGGCCGGGAATAACATCCCGACGCAAACCGCGGGCGGGTTTAAGGAGTCGCTTATGGTGGGTCAACAATCAATGGTGCGCAGTGGGCTTCTGGCGCTGAGCGTTTTGCTCGTCAGTGGGTGTGTCAGCGTTCCCGACGCGATTAAAGGCACCAGCCCGACGCCGCAGCAGGATCTGGTGCGCGTAATGAACGCGCCGGAGCTTTACATCGGCCAGGAGGCGCGCTTTGGCGGACGAGTGGTCAATGTCGATAACGAGAAGGGCAAAACCCGCCTTGAGATAGCCACGCTGCCGCTCGACAGCGCGGCGCGGCCGCTGCTCGGCCAGCCGTCGCGCGGACGCATCTTTGCCGACGTTGGCGGCTTTCTCGACCCGGTGGACTTCCGCAATCAGCTCGTGACGGTGGTTGGCCCCATCACCGGCACGGCAGAAGGGAAAATCGGTGCGAGCCCGTACAAATTCATGGTAATGCAGGTGAACGGCTTCAAGCGCTGGCGCGTGACGCAGCAGGTGGTGATGCCACCACAGCCTATCGATCCGTGGATGTGGGGACCGCGCCCCGGCTGGGGATATGGCTATGGCCCGTGGGGCTGGTATAATCCCGGCCCGGCTCAAGTTCAGACCGTAGTAACCGAGTAATTCATTGATTTAGTGAATAAAATAAACAGCGGCCCGTCCGCTGTTTATTTGTTTTATCGGTATAACAAAAATAATTAGTGACGCGCTTCGCAACCTTAAATCAGGCGAATTAATAAACTGGTACAATGAGTTAATATTATGTTAACGCCGTGTTTATTGTTTTGGGGTTGTGATGACGACGAATAATACATTCAGAGGTGACGCATTGAAGAAGGTTTGGCTTACCCGTTATCCGGCGGATGTTCCGGCGGAGATAAACCCGGACCGTTATCACTCCCTGGTGGATCTGTTTGAGCAATCCTGCACACGCTACGCCGACCAGCCCGCCTTCACCAACATGGGTGAGGTGATGACCTTCCGCAAGCTGGAAGAGCGCAGCCGCGCCTTCGCCGCCTGGCTGCAACAGGGCCTGGGCCTGCAAAAAGGCGATCGCGTGGCGCTGATGATGCCAAATCTCCTGCAATATCCGGTGGCGCTGTTCGGCATTCTGCGCGCCGGAATGATCGTCGTGAACGTCAACCCGCTCTACACGCCGCGCGAGCTGGAGCATCAGCTGAACGACAGCGGTGCCAGCGCCATCGTCATCGTTTCTAACTTTGCGCACACGCTGGAAAAAGTGGTCGATAAGACCCAGGTGAAACACGTCATTCTGACGCGCATGGGCGATCAGCTCTCCACCGCCAAAGGCACGCTGGTGAACTTTGTGGTGAAGTACGTGAAACGCCTGGTGCCGAAGTATCACCTGCCGGACGCTATTTCGTTTCGCAGCGCGCTGCATAACGGCTACCGCATGCAGTACATCAAGCCGGAAGTGACGCCAGACGATCTCGCTTTCCTGCAATATACCGGCGGTACTACGGGCGTGGCGAAAGGCGCGATGCTGACCCATCGCAACATGCTTGCTAACCTCGAACAAGTGCTCGGCACGTACGGCCCGCTGCTGCATCGCGGCAAAGAGCTGGTGATCACCGCGTTGCCGCTGTACCACATTTTCGCGCTCACCATGAACTGTCTGCTCTTTATTGAACTCGGCGGGCAGAACGTGCTGATTACCAACCCGCGCGATATTCCGGGGCTGGTCAAAGAGCTTGGCAAATATCCGTTTACCGCGATGACCGGCGTGAACACGCTGTTTAACGCGCTGCTGAATAACAAAGATTTCCATAAGCTCGATTTCTCCTCGCTGCACCTTTCGGCGGGCGGCGGGATGCCGGTGCATCAGGCGGTCGCGGAGCGCTGGGAAAAACTCACCGGCCAGTTCCTGCTGGAAGGCTACGGGCTTACCGAATGCTCTCCGCTGGTGAGCGTTAACCCGCACGATATCGACTACCACAGCGGCAGCATTGGCCTGCCGGTGCCGTCCACCGAAGTCAAACTGATTGACGACGAAGGCAATGAAGTGGCACCCGGTGAGCCTGGCGAGCTGTGCATTAAAGGCCCGCAGGTGATGCTGGGCTACTGGCAGCGTCCGGACGCCACCGACGAGATCCTTCAGGACGGCTGGCTGCGCACCGGTGATATCGCGGTGATGGACGAAGAGGGTTTCCTGCGTATCGTCGATCGCAAAAAAGATATGATTCTGGTCTCCGGATTTAACGTCTATCCGAATGAAATTGAAGATGTGGTAATGCAGCACAGTGGCGTGCAGGAAGTCGCGGCGGTGGGCATCCCGTCGGAAGCCAGCGGCGAGCTGGTGAAAATCTTCGTGGTGAAGAAAGAAGCATCGCTTACGGAAGAAGCGCTGATTACCTTCTGTCGCCGTCACCTGACGGGCTATAAAGTGCCGAAGCAGGTGGAATTTCGCACCGAGCTGCCAAAATCCAACGTCGGGAAAATTTTACGACGAGAACTACGTGACGAAGCGCGCCAGGCGGGCGACAATACCGCCTGAGCTGCAATCACGTCGCCCTGACGCCGGTTCTACCGGCGTTTTTTATGGGCGCAGACAAAGAGAGAGCGATTTGAATTACCAGATGATTACCACCAATGACGCGCTGGCGACGCTGTGCGAGACCGCACGCACGCAGCGCGCCCTGGCGCTGGACACCGAATTTGTCCGTACCCGTACTTACTACCCACAGCTGGGGCTTATCCAGCTGTATGACGGCGAAAACGTCGCGCTTATCGATCCGCTGGCCATCACCGACTGGGCACCGTTTCAGGCGCTGTTGCAGGATCAAAACGTCACCAAGTTTCTCCACGCGGGCAGCGAAGATCTGGAAGTGTTCCAGAACGCGTTCGGCATGATGCCCGATCCGTTTATCGACACTCAAGTGCTGGCTTCGTTCGTTGGCCATCCGCTCTCCTGCGGTTTTGCGACGCTTGTGGAACATCACACCGGCGTGGTGCTGGATAAAAGCGAGTCGCGCACCGACTGGCTGGCGCGTCCGCTGACCGAGCGCCAGTGCGATTACGCGGCGGCGGATGTCTGGTATCTGCTGCCGATCGCCCACAAACTGATGGAACAGGTGCGCGAAGCCGGCTGGCTGACCGCCGCCATCAACGAATGCCGCCTGATGACCCAGCGCCGTGGCGAGGTGCTCGATCCTGATGAAGCCTGGCGTGAAATCACCAACGCCTGGCAACTGCGTCCGCGTCAGCTTGCGTGCCTGAAACTGCTGGCGGGCTGGCGTCTGCGCAAAGCGCGCGAGCGCGATATGGCGGTGAATTTCGTGGTGCGTGAAGAAAACCTCTGGAAAGTGGCGCGCCATATGCCAGGCTCGCTTGGCGAGCTTGACGGCATGGGGCTTTCCGGCAGTGAAATCCGCTTCCACGGCAAGACGCTGCTGGCGCTGGTCGCGCAGGCGCAGGCGCTGCCGGAAGAGGCGCTGCCGGAGCCGCTCGCGAATCTGGTCGACATGCCGGGCTATCGCAAGGTGTTTAAAGAGATCAAAGCGCTGGTGCAGGCGACGAGCGAGGCGCACAAGATCAGCGCCGAGCTGATGGCCTCACGCCGCCAGATTAACCAGCTACTGAACTGGCACTGGAAGCTGAAACCGCAGAATCAGCTGCCGGAATTAATCAGCGGCTGGCGCGGCGAGTTATTAAATGAATCATTAAGAACGCTGCTGGAAAATTATTAACGGCGTGGCCTGTAATTATTTACAGGGAATTTGAGATTTACTGAAAATATATACAGTGAATTGACTGAAAAAATACCCCGGCATGCCGGGGTATTTTTAGTGTTATTTTGTCTCTTCCGCTTCCGGTAAAGTGACATTAAGTTCGAGAATCGAAATATCGTCGCCTTTTTGTTCCAGCTGAACGGTGACCATTTCCGGATCAATCTGAACGTATTTGCAAATCACTTCCAGAATATCCCGCTTCAGCTGCGGTAAATAATGCGGTTCAGCATCGCTACGACGACGCTCAGCAACAATAATTTGTAAGCGCTCTTTGGCGATACTGGCGGTGTTCTTTTTTCTGGAGAGAAAAAAGTCGAGTAATGCCATAACTTATCCTCCGAACAGGCGTTTGAGGAAACCTTTCTTCTCTTCTTCAATGAAGCGGAAAGGACGTTCTTCTCCCATCAGGCGATCAACGGTATCGGCGTAGGCTTTGCCTGCGTCGGATGTGGCGTCAAGAATGACCGGCTCGCCCTGGTTAGAGGCGCGAAGCACAGACTGATCTTCCGGGATGACGCCCACCAGAGGAATACGCAGGATCTCCAGCACATCTTCCATGCTGAGCATATCGCCTTTGCTGACGCGGCCCGGGTTGTAGCGGGTCAGCAGCAGGTGCTCTTTAATCGGCTCTTCGCCATTTTCGGCGCGGCGCGATTTGGAAGAGAGGATGCCCAGGATACGGTCGGAGTCGCGCACGGAGGAGACTTCCGGGTTAGTGGTAATGATGGCTTCGTCAGCAAAATAGAGTGCCATCAGCGCACCGGTTTCGATACCGGCAGGGGAGTCACAGACAATGAAGTCGAACTCCATCTTTTTCAGCTCATCCAGCACCTTTTCCACGCCTTCGCGGGTCAGCGCGTCTTTGTCGCGGGTCTGCGACGCGGGCAGGATATAGAGGCTTTCGGTGCGTTTATCGCGGATAAGCGCCTGATTCAGCGTGGCATCGCCCTGAATCACGTTCACAAAATCGTATACGACACGGCGTTCACAACCCATGATGAGATCAAGGTTACGCAGGCCGATATCGAAATCGATAACTACGGTCTTCTTTCCCTTCTGGGCCAGACCCGTAGCGATGGCCGCGCTGGAGGTGGTTTTGCCAACGCCCCCTTTACCTGATGTAACTACAATAATGCGTGCCATAAAGGAATTCCTTGTTAAAAGGGCTTAATTTAATGGTTGAACCGTCAGCGCGCCGTCGGCCAGTCGCAGGCGTGCCGCTTTGTTGTAAAACTCGGCCGGGATTTGATCGCTCAGCCAGTAAACCCCGGCGATGGAAACCAGCTCCGCCGCGAGATTCGTTGAAAATATTTGTGCTTCTTTATCGCCGCCGGCACCGGCGAGGGCGCGCCCGCGCATGGTGCCATAGACGTGAATATTGCCATCGGCGATAAGCTCCGCGCCCGCGCTGACGTGACTTGTGACCACCAGATCGGCACCCGGCGCGTAGATCCGCTGGCCGGAACGCACCGGCAGATCGATTAACCGGGTACGCAGCGCCGCCGCTGGCGGCGCGGGCGTTTCAGCAGGCTTTGCAGCGCGTGGTGCGCTGGCTTTTCCCTCAGTGAGCAGCGCCAGTCCCGCACGCGAAATTTCCGCTTTCAGCGCGTCATCCTGACAGCCGCTGATGCCGACCAGATGCAGCCCGCTGTCGATAAACGTCTGGTGCAGTTGCTGCCAGTTTATCGACCCATCAAGCCCCGCAACATTCACAACCACTGGCGCATTTTTGAGAAAGGCCGGCGCCTGAGCAATTTTTTCTTCAAGCGCCTTGCGAATAACCTCAGGGTGAGCATCATGCAAATGAACCACTGATAAAGTGAAACTACTGCCTTTTAGCTCGATGGGCGTGTTTGACATCCTGGCCTTACTCAATTCAGTTTAAATCCCCACCGCAGTGGGATGATATTCCGAAGCACATCAGGCATGTTATAGTCAGCCTTATATTCAGGCAAGTAACCATCTGGCTAAATTAGAGTAAAAACATGTTTTGTGTGATCTATCGAAGCGCGCGTCGCGAACAAACTTATCTTTATGTTGAAAAAAAAGACGATTTTTCGCGAGTGCCGGAAGAATTGCTGGCTGGTTTCGGGCAGCCAATTATGACCATGATGCTGCCGCTGGATGGTCGTAAAAAATTAGCCAACGCCGATCTCGAAAAAGTGAAACAGGCGCTTAAAGACCAGGGCTATTATTTACAGCTCCCCCCGCCGCCGGAAAATTTGCTTAAACAGCATCTCGAATCGATCGGTAAAAAATAGTCCTGCGCGCCGTTTTTATACGGCGCTTTTTTTGCGCCAATGCGCGCGGTTTGACTTTTCGCACTGGCGGGGCAAATAGTTACGTACTGTCTTATCATCGAACACAGAGGGACGCTATGTACCAACATCATCACTGGCAGGGCGCGCTGCTTGATTATCCGGTCAGCAAAGTGGTTTGTGTGGGCAGTAACTACGCAAAGCATATTCAGGAAATGGGCAGCGCCACGCCGGAAGAGCCAGTGCTTTTTATTAAGCCGGAAACTGCGTTGTGCGATCTGCGCCAGCCGCTTGTGCTGCCGCAGGGGCTCGGCTCGGTGCATCATGAAGTGGAGCTGGCGGTACTGATTGGCGCAACGCTGCGTCAGGCGAGCGAAGAGCATGTCGCCAAAGCGATCGCCGGTTATGGCGTCGCGCTCGATCTGACGCTTCGCGATATCCAGGGCAAAATGAAAAAGGCCGGACAGCCGTGGGAGAAGGCGAAAGCGTTTGATAATTCCTGCCCGATCTCCGGGTTTATCCCGGCAGGAGAGTTTACCGGCGATCCGCAAAACACGCCGCTCAGCCTGCGCGTGAACGACGAGGTGCGCCAGAGCGGCAATACCGCCGATATGATCCATAAGATCGTGCCGCTTATCGCCTACATGAGCCGTTTCTTCACGCTACGCGCAGGCGATGTGATCCTGACCGGCACGCCGGAGGGCGTCGGCCCGCTTAACAGCGGCGACGCGCTTGACATTACCTTCGACAACCACTCGCTCTCGACGCGCGTTCTGTAAAGATGCCGCCCACAGGGCGGCAAAACTTGCATCCTGGCGTCAGAGTGTTTATAAGGTGCAGCTTAATTTTTGATGCGCGGACACCGTTATGACCGAAACGCCTTTCTGGCAGCGTAAAACCCTGGATGAGATGAGTGACGCCGAGTGGGAATCGCTCTGCGACGGGTGCGGTCAGTGCTGCCTGCATAAGCTGATGGATGAAGACACCGACGAAATTTATTTCACCAACGTCGCCTGCCGTCAGCTGAATATCAAAACCTGTCAGTGCCGTAACTATGAACGGCGCTTCGAGTATGAGCCGGACTGCATCAAGCTGACGCGTGAAAACCTGCCAACCTTCGAGTGGCTACCGCCGACCTGCGCGTATCGGCTGCTGGCCGAAGGGAAAAACCTGCCGCTGTGGCATCCGCTGCGCACCGGCTCAAAAGCCGCGATGCACGCCGAGCGTATTTCGGTGCGTCATATTGCCGTTAAAGAATCCGAAGTGCGCGACTGGCAAGACCATATTTTAAACAGACCGGACTGGGCAGAATAAACGCATATTCTTTTTACGCAGACCATGAACCGTGCATCTGCTAAATAAAAAAATATAAAAAAAGCCGCTAATGAAGAGCGGCTTTTTTTTATCCGGAAGGTAAGCGTTGCGGTTTTTCTCACCCGTCATAGCGGGAAGAACATCGCGTGGCAAGAGGGTTTGCTATCGGCCCCGAGACGCAGGGCGGCTCAGATCCAGCCAAACCTGACGGATAAGGAAAGGAGTAGACCAGCAAAGGCGAACAGGTTAAGTAAAACCGCAGTTCTGCTTGAAATCTCCATACAATACTCCGGGCTTCTTGTTTACGACACAGGGAGTATAGCTACTGTTTATTCCGGTGCATCTGTAATTTTAAAAAATCAGACTTTTCGCTTAGTGCGATCTGAGATATTTCTTAAGCAAGTCTGAATAATTGCATTTTCATTAATTAAAGCGTAATGACGGTTTATTCTGGCTCGCAGAATTGCGTAAGGAACTGATGCAGCGTAGCGTGCTCATCAGTAGTGAGGGATAAAAAACGAGCAACCTGTTCTTCAAGATGGCTGCAGGGTTGCGCGATGATGGTTATCAGATTTTCATTATTCGAAAGTCGGATAATCGATACGCCGCGCAGCGTACCGGACGCCGTGAGCACGGCTTTAATGCAAATATCGTCACGAAAAATCAGTGGGTTCATAAGGCTGAGAAGGCTTAGCAAAATCATCTGACCACACAAATAGCACATCTCTTGCCTTGATACAATTCACCTTTTTATAGTGATTGAACTGATAGTCTATATCTATTGTAGTGATAATTAAGGCTCTGTTTTTAATCGTAAAGTTAAGTAAAGACCTTATTGTCTAATAAACCAGCGATTGTAAAAAAATACGATAAAAAAGGCCGCCTCAGCGACCTTCTACTTACTTCTGATTCGGGCTCGGCCTTTTATCGCCAGATTCCGGTGCTTCGTTCGGATCGTCTTTTTCGACGTTAAGTAAATACTTATTCATCACGTCCTCCTGTCGTTAATCAACACACAATTAAGTATAGGCAGGTGAACGCAGAACAAGCCAGGCGGTAAAGGCAATGCGTATGTTGAGCCAATAAAAACGCCCACCGGCCGGAGCGCGGTGGGCGTGGTGCAGCGCAACTGAGAAGCACTCAGTAGCGGCCGAAAAGATCGCGTTTTTTCGGTTTGAACGCCTGCGCCAGCAGCACCAGCAAGGCAACCACCAGATAAGCGGCGAAAATGCCGATTAACCACTGCGGCATCTCAAGCGTCAGGAAGGACCACTGGCGCTCGGCGCAGTCGCCGCTGGCGACAAACACCTGCGGCAGCCATTTATCGAGCGGCAGCCAGCTCGGGAAACGCGCTGCGAAATCGCAGGTCACAAACGGTGAAGGGTGCAACTGGATGTTTGTGTGCTCAATGGCGAGCATCAGGCCTTTCCAGGCGCTGTAAATCCAGATACCCATCGCCACAAAACGTAACGGGGTTTTCGGTGCAATGGCCCCCACCAGCCCTGCGCCCATTACGCCAAACAGCGCGCAACGTTCATAAATACACAAAACGCACGGCTTCAGCATCATGACATGCTGGAACCACAGCGCCACCATTTCCAGCGCGAAAGCGGTAAGCGCCAGCAAAAGCCATGCGCCGCGCCCACGCGAACACTGGTTTAAATATCGCAACATAATGATTATCTCTGCAATCTGCGTTGAACCGGCAGTGTAAACGAAAACGGGTTTGACGCCACTAGCCACATCAAAAATAACGCATTAAACCTCTGCCCATAAAAAGAAAATCGGGCTGCGGGAGCCCGATTTGCGATTAATGCAGCAGCGCCGTCGTGGCAGGTGTGCTCACCCAGCCGCTTTGCAGCAGCCAGTCGGTGAACGGCACCAGCGTAAACTGTACACAGGCGAGTCCCACCAGTGTCAGTACGATTGTATACGGCAGCGCCATCCAGACCATGCGGCCATAGGAGAGACGGATTAGCGGCGCCAGGGCTGAGGTCAGCAGGAACAGAAACGCCGCCTGGCCGTTTGGCGTGGCGACGGACGGGAGGTTGGTGCCGGTATTGATCGCCACCGCCAGCATCTCAAACTGTTTCGCGTCGATAACCCCCTGTTGCAGCGCGCTTTTCGCTTCGTTGATATAGACCGTGCCGACAAACACGTTATCGGAGATAGACGACAGCAGGCCGTTGAAGAGATAGAACAGCGACAGCTGGTTATGCGGCGAGGCTTCGAGCACATAGGCGATAATCGGCGCGAAGAGATGCTGGTCGATGATAACGGCAACCACGGCGAAGAACACGGTCAGCAGGGCGGTAAAGGGCAGCGCTTCGGTAAACGCTTTGCCGATAGCGTGCTCGTCGGTGACGCCGCACAGCGAGGAGGCGAGAATAATCACCGACAGACCAATCAGGCCCACTTCCGCCAGATGCAGCGCCAGCGCCGTAATCAGCCACACGCCGATAAGCCCCTGGATTATCAGCTTCATGGTGTCCTGACGGGTACGCTTCTGGCGGCTCTTGTCATCGTATTCGCGCAGGATCTTACGCACCGGCTCCGGCAGCGGTTCGCCATAGCCGAACGATTTAGTTTTCTCCACGAGAATGCAGGTGAGGATGCCGCAGATAAAGACCGGCACGCTCACGGGCGCGACGCGCAGCAGGAAGTCGCCGAAGCTCCAGCCCGCCGCGTGCGCGATAATCAGGTTTTGCGGTTCGCCGACCATCGTCATCACGCCGCCAAGCGCGGTGCCGACGCCCGCGTGCATCATCAGGCTGCGCAGAAACGCGCGAAAGCGCTCAAGCGTGGCGCGGCGCTCGTCGTCCAGCTGGGCATCATCCACCAGCTCCTGCCCCTCATCACGATTCGACGCGACGCGATGGTAGATACCGTAAAAGCCCACCGCCACGCTGATAACCACAGCAACGACCGTCAGCGCGTCGAGGAACGCGGAAAGAAACGCCGCCGCAAAGCAGAATGCCAGTGAGAGCAGGGTCTTGGAGCGAATGCCCAGCAGCAGGCGGGTGAAAATCAGCAGCAGCAACTGCTTCATAAAGTAAATGCCCGCCACCATGAAAATCAGCAGCAGTACCACGGCGAGGTTATTCGCCACCTCTTCACGCACGTGCTCGGCGCTGGTCATCCCGATAAACAGCGCCTCGACGGCCAGCAACCCGCCCGGCAGCAGAGGGTAACACTTCAGCGCCATCGCCAGCGTGAAGATAAACTCAATCACCAGTAGCCAGCCGGCGGTGAAGGGGCTTACCCAGAAAACCAGAGGATTAAGAATCAAAAAGCCAAGTAAACAAAGCTTGTACCAGTCCGGAGATTGTCCTAAAAAGTTACGATACAACGCCCGGCCATATGAAATTTCCATGCCATGATCCTTTACGGTTATTTTTCGTTAACATGTCAGGGTACCCGGCAGTGGTGCGGCAATCAAGCCGCAGGCGCGTATGGCGGGCCGGTGGGGATTGTTAAAAACCGAACCACGATCCCTTTTTTTACATTTCGTCATGCTATCTGCGCCCCGGCGCGTCTGGTATGATGAGTGAATTTTGCATCTCAGGTGTATTGGAAAGCTCATTATGGTGATTAAGGCGCAGAGCCCGGCGGGTTTCGCGGAAGAGTACATTATTGAAAGCATCTGGAATAACCGCTTCCCTCCGGGATCTATTCTGCCTGCTGAACGCGAACTCTCTGAACTGATTGGCGTGACGCGCACCACCCTGCGCGAAGTGTTACAGCGCCTGGCGCGCGACGGCTGGCTGACTATCCAGCACGGTAAGCCAACGAAAGTAAACAACTTCTGGGAAACCTCAGGCCTCAATATTCTCGAAACGCTGGCGCGTCTCGACCACGAAAGCGTCCCGCAACTTATCGACAACCTGCTTTCCGTGCGCACCAACATCGCGACGATTTTTATTCGTACCGCGTTGCGTATGCACCCGGAGCGCGCGCGTGAAGTGCTCGCGACGGCGGATGAAGTGGAAGATCACGCAGACGCTTTCGCGGAGCTCGATTACAACATTTTCCGCGGTCTGGCGTTCGCCTCCGGCAACCCTATCTACGGGCTGATTCTCAACGGCATGAAAGGGCTCTATACCCGCATTGGCCGTCACTATTTCTCCAACCCGGAAGCGCGCAGCCTGGCGCTGGGCTTCTACCATAAGCTCGGCACGCTCTCGCGCGAAGGGCTGCACGATCAGGTCTACGACGTGGTGCGTAACTATGGCCGTGAAAGTGGCGAGATCTGGCACCGGATGCAGAAAAATCTGCCGGGCGATCTGGCGATGCACAGCCGTTAAGGCATTGCGCAGGCATAAAAAAGGCTTCCTTCGGGAAGCCTTTTTTGTTGGACGCAGGGGTCAGAGCGTATTGATGCGCGGCGGGCAGCGCTCCAGCAGTTCCACGCTGCCGTCTTCGTTCTGCTGCTCCAGCAGCACGTCGAAGCCCCACAGGCGATGCACATGTTTCAGCACTTCGCGGCGCCCTTTGTCGAGCGGCGCGCGATGCTGGGGAATGTAGCGCAGCGTCAGCGCGCGGTCGCCGCGCAGGTTAACGTTCCACACCTGAATATTCGGCTCCAGGTTACTGAGATTGTACTGGGCCGACAGCTCATTACGAATCGACCGGTAGCCCTCTTCGTTGTGGATCGCCTCAATTTCCAGATAGTTGTTGCGATCGTCATCCAGCACCGTAAAAAAGCGGAAATCGCGCATCACTTTCGGCGACAGGAACTGGCTGATAAAGCTCTCATCTTTGAAGTCACGCATGGCGAAATGCAGGGTTTCCAGCCAGTCGGAGCCGGCAATATCCGGGAACCAGTGGCGGTCTTCGTCGGTCGGGTTCTGGCAGATACGCTTGATGTCCTGGAACATAGCGAAGCCGAGCGCATACGGGTTAATACCGCTGTACCACTGGCTGTTATAGGGCGGCTGGAATACCACGTTGGTGTGGCTGTGTAAAAATTCCAGCATAAAGCGCTCGGTCACTTTTCCTTCATCATAGAGATGGTTCAGGATGGTGTAATGCCAGAACGTCGCCCAGCCTTCGTTCATCACCTGCGTCTGTTTCTGCGGGTAAAAATACTGGCTCACCTTCCGCACGATGCGCAGGATCTCGCGCTGCCACGGCTCCAGCAGCGGAGCGTTCTTCTCCATAAAGTAGAGCAGGTTCTCCTGCGGCTCGGCGGGGAAGCGGTGGTGCGCCTCGACGGCTTTCTCCTCTTCACGCCGCGGCAACGTGCGCCACAGCATATTGACCTGGCTTTGCAGATACTCTTCGCGGCTTTTCTGGCGCGCTTTCTCTTCCTGGAGCGAGATCTTCTGCGGGCGTTTATAACGATCCACGCCGTAATTCATCAGCGCGTGGCATGAGTCCAGCAGCTTCTCGACTTCATCGACGCCGTAGCGCTCTTCGCACTCGGTAATGTAGTGACGGGCGAAAATCAGGTAATCGACAATCGAGCTGGCGTCGGTCCAGCTGCGGAACAGATAATTATTTTTGAAAAACGAGTTGTGGCCGTAACAGGCGTGCGCCATCACCAGCGCCTGCATGGTAATGGTGTTCTCTTCCATCAGATACGCGATACACGGATTGGAGTTAATCACGATTTCATAAGCCAGCCCTTGCTGCCCATGCTTGTAGAGCCGCTCGGTCTCGATGAATTTCTTACCAAACGACCAGTGCGGGTAGTTAATCGGCATCCCGACGCTGGAGTATGCATCCATCATCTGTTCTGAAGTGATTATCTCAATCTGATGCGGGTAAGTGTCCAGCCGGTAGAGTTTCGCCACGCGATCGATTTCAGCGAGATAGACATCCAGCAGCTCAAATGTCCAGTCCGGCCCGTCGCTCAGACGTTGGGTATCCTTTTTCAGGGAATCAGTTACGGTAGCCATCAGCGCGCCCTCATTGTTAGCGGCTCTCATCCGGGGAGAGCCTTAATTTCAAGCATAGATCACCCCCGACTTATCAGCGCCACGGCAAAAATTTTTTCTGCGCGATTTCCTGAGCCTGCCTGTCGGTAAATGCCGGGCATCGCAGAATTTTATTTTGCCGGAAAGGGAAGGGAAGCAGGAGATCCCGAAAGCGCTATCCCCGCTGTGGCGGGGAAAGTTGTGAGTCGGTTCACCATAAAAAAGCCATATGTTGAATAATATTTTCTTCTGGGTTATCAATTTGTAATCAGTTAATTATTCTTTAGCCTGAGAAGGAAGAGGACATGCATGTAGTCGTGCTGGGGAGTGGAGTTGTCGGCGTCGCCAGCGCCTGGTATTTACGCCAGGCGGGGCACGAAGTGACGGTGATCGATCGCGAGCCGGGCCCGGCGCTGGAAACCAGCGCCGCCAACGCCGGCCAGATCTCGCCCGGTTATGCAGCGCCCTGGGCTGCGCCTGGCGTTCCGCTGAAAGCCATCAAGTGGATGTTCCAGCGTCACGCGCCGCTGGCTATCAGCCTTGACGGCACGCATTTTCAGCTCAAGTGGATGTGGCAGATGCTGCGTAACTGCGACACCCGCCACTACATGCAGAATAAAGGCCGTATGGTGCGTCTCGCGGAATACAGCCGCGACTGCTTAAAAGCGCTGCGCGAATCCACCGGTATTCAGTATGAAGGCCGTCAGGGCGGGACGCTGCAACTGTTCCGCACCGAGCAGCAGTATGAAAACGCCTCGCGCGATATCGCGGTGCTGGAAAGCGAAGGCGTGCCGTTCCGCCTGCTGAAAGCCGCTGAACTTGCGCAGGTTGAACCGGCGCTGGCGGACGTGGCGCATAAACTCACCGGCGGGCTGCAGCTGCCGAACGATGAAACCGGCGACTGCCAGCTGTTCACCACGCGTCTCGCGCAGATGGCGGAAGCGGCGGGCGTGGTGTTCCGTTACAACACGCCGGTGGACAGACTGCTCTCGGAAGGCCAGCGCATTTACGGCGTGAAATGCGGCGATGAAGTCATCAAAGCCGATGGCTATGTGATGGCGTTCGGATCCTATTCCACCGCTATGCTCAAAGGCATCGTGGATATCCCGGTCTATCCGCTGAAGGGCTACTCGCTCACTATCCCGATTGCCGACGAAACCGGCGCGCCGGTCTCCACTGTGCTCGATGAAACCTACAAAATCGCCATTACGCGCTTTGATAACCGCATCCGCGTTGGCGGTATGGCCGAAATTGTCGGCTTTAATACCGAGCTTTTGAAACCGCGTCAGGAGACGCTGGAAATGGTCGTGCGCGATCTCTACCCACGCGGCGGCCATATCGAACAGGCGAAATTCTGGACCGGCCTGCGCCCGATGACGCCGGACGGCACGCCGGTGGTCGGGCGCACCGAATTTAAAAACCTGTGGCTCAACACCGGCCACGGCACGCTCGGCTGGACGATGGCCTGCGGCTCCGGGCAGCTTCTGAGCGATATTATCTCCGGCCGCACGCCCGCGATTCCGTTTGAAGATCTGTCGGTCGCCCGTTACGCGCCAGGCTTTACGCCGTCGTCCTCCCACCGCCTGCACGGCGCGCACCCCTGATAAGGAACCCGCATGTCTCGTCCGATACAGGCGAGCCTGGATTTGCAGGCTCTGCGTCACAACCTGGAGGTAGTGCGCCGCGCGGCACCCCGGTCGCGCGTCTGGTCAGTGGTCAAGGCGAACGCCTACGGCCACGGGCTTGATCGCGTCTGGTCGGCGCTCGGTGCCACCGACGGTTTTGCCATGCTCAATCTGGAAGAGGCCATTTTGCTGCGCGAGCGCGGCTGGAAGGGGCCGATTCTGATGCTGGAAGGCTTTTTCCACGCCGATGAGCTGCCGCTGTTTGATAAATACCGGCTCACCACCAGCGTGCACAGCAACTGGCAGTTAAAGGCGCTGGCGGAGGCGAAGCTGAACGCGCCGCTGGATGTCTATCTCAAAATCAACAGCGGAATGAACCGTCTCGGTTTTGTACCGGAGCGGGTGCACACCATCTGGCAGCAGCTGAAAACCATTGCCAATGTAGGGCAGATAACGCTGATGGCGCACTTCGCCGATGCCGACCGCCCGGACGGCATTGACGCGGCGATGGTGCGCATTGAGCAGGCGGCGGAAGGCATCGACGCGCCGCGTTCGCTCGCGAACTCCGCCGCCGCGCTCTGGCACCCGCAGGCGCACTTTGACTGGGTTCGTCCTGGCATCGTGCTCTACGGCGCGTCGCCGAGCGGGCAGTGGCGCGATATCGCCACCAGCGGCCTGCAGCCGGTGATGACGCTGAAAAGCGAGATTATCGGCGTGCAGACGCTAAAGCCGGGCGATACCGTGGGTTACGGCAGCCGTTACCGCGCCGTCGGCGAACAGCGTATCGGCATTGTAGCGGGCGGTTACGCTGACGGGTATCCGCGTCATGCGCCGGACGGCACGCCAGTGCTGGTGGATGGCGTGCGTACCGGCATTGTCGGCACTGTCTCGATGGATATGCTGGCAGTCGATCTCACGCCTTGTCCGCAGGCAGGCATCGGCAGCCCGGTGGAACTGTGGGGCAACGAGATTAAAATTGACGATGTCGCCGCGGCCTGCGGCACTATCGGCTATGAGCTGATGTGCGCGCTGGCGCCGCGCGTGCCGGTCAGCACGCGCTAAACGCGTCATACCGGCGATAAAAAAGGGAAACCCGCGGGTTTCCCTTTTTCTTTTCTACCACGCTATAACGTCTTACTCGTCGCTGTCCTCGGCGACTTTCAGGCCGATGCGGCGGATCTGGTTATTCTCTTTCTCCGCCACCGTCCACGTCATGCCTGCAAAATCCACCTGGTCGCCCACGACAGGTGCGGCACCAATCAGCGCCAGCACCACTTCACCAATGGTGCGGTTTTGATCCACCGCCGACTGGTCATCCAGCCCGTAGATAAACGCCACGTCGGAGAATTTCGCGTCCGCTTCGAGGATAAAATCGCCGAAGAAACGCTGGTCGAGCGCCACCGGCGGCGACTGGCTGAACAGCTTGCCGAGCGCAGGCAGGTCACGTTCGCGGCCAATCACGCACAGCACGTCGCCTTCACGCAGCCGGGTGCTGCCGGTCGGGTGCATCAGCTGGTTTTCACGAAACAGCGCCGCGATGCGCGTCTCTTTCGGCATGTGGAGGTCGCGTAGCGCCGCGCCGACGCACCATTTATCGGCGCTCAACTGATAAACAAACTGCTCCCACGGGTTTTCCGGGTGAATATCAAGCCCCACGCGCGACTGCGGGCGGCCGACTTCCGGCACCACCACTTTGGCCTTTTTCGCGGCCCAGCCGAGCGTCGTTCCCTGGAAGAGCAGCGACACCAGCACCACGAAAAATGCCACATCGAAAAACAGATTCGCGCGCGGCAGCCCGGCCATCATCGGGAAGACCGCAAGGATAATCGGCACCGCGCCGCGCAGGCCTACCCAGCTGATAAACACGCGCTCACGCAGCGTAAACCCGCGAAACGGCAGCAGGCCGGTAAAAATAGAGAGCGGGCGGGCGACGAAAATCATCCACAGCGACAGCAGCAGCGCCGGAATGGCGATGGGCAGCAGATGTGACGGTGTCACCAGCAGGCCGAGCACCAGGAACATGCCAATCTGCGCAAGCCAGGCGAGGCCGTCGAACGTTTGCTGAATGCCGTAGCGGTTGCGAATCGGCTTATTACCCAGCACAAAACCGCACAGATAGACCGCCAGAATGCCGCTGCCATCCAGCGCGGTGGTCACGGAGAACACCATAATGCCGCCGCTTAACGCCAGTAGCGGGTAGAGCCCGGAGGGCAGCGGAATACGGTTAATGGTTTTCAAAAGCAGCCAGCCGCCGCCAAGTCCAATAAGTATCCCGAGCCCGAACTGCTGAATGATATGCACCAGGAACAGCCAGCTCAACGCGGTCTGATGCTCCTGTATCATCGAAATCAGCGTGATGGTGAGAAACACCGCCATCGGATCGTTACTGCCGGACTCAATCTCAAGCGTTGAGCTGACACGCTCGTTCAGGCCTTTGCCGCCGAGCAGCGAGAAAACCGCCGCGGCGTCGGTAGAGCCGACTATCGCGCCAATCAGTAACCCTTCCATGATGTCCAGATGGAACAGCCATGCGGCGGCCATGCCGGTCAGCCCGGAGGTAATCAGCACCCCGACCGTCGCGAGCGACAGCGCAGGGCCGAGGGCCACTTTAAAGGAGCTTGCCTGAGTGCGCATCCCGCCATCCAGCAGGATGACGGCCAGCGCCAGGTTACTTATCAGATACGCGAAAGGGTAGTTGTCAAACGGAATTCCGCCCACGCCATCCACGCCCGCAAGCATGCCGATAGCCAGGAAAATCACCAGGATGGGGATACCAAGACGTGACGAGAATGAACTTAACAGGATACTGCAGGTGACCAGTACCGAACCCAGAATAAAAAGACTAATTATCGTCCCGGCGTCCAACGTGCGCGATCTCCTCTGCTGATGGGTTTTCTAAAAACTTAACATACTAATTATGAATCAATCGGTTTAATTAGCATGGTGAATGACATTTTCCCGATGTTTGCGTAGCGTAACTGTCAATCAGGGTAGCAGATCGCAGGGGCCATCCGGTTACCGATTCGCAACATCTTTGCCTTCAGGGCGCTGTTTCGCAGGCGGTTCGGGATTTATCTTACGTCTCACTGGCAGCCAAATGCGTGTCTCGCTGTCGCTAATGCTCGCATCAGGCAAAGGACGGTTGCAGGATGTGCACCCAGCCCATGAAGCAGCTGACGCGCTGCGATATTTTTGTGTCGATTATTCTTCTTTCAGGTAACAGTGTGTTCTGTTTTTGCGTATTTATAACCCTCTCTGTACCTAATAGACTGACTCACATCGCGTAACCGCATGACGCTGCCGCGCGCCGGACACCTGCTTGCATTGATACAGAAAATAATTAACCCGTCTCGCGCCCGTTCAGTCTCTCGCCAGCGCGAGCATAAAACCCGCTGTTATTAAAGGAAGAGAAAATGAAGAAAGGCTATCTGGTGGCTCACGTGACCATCACCGATCCGGCTGCTTACGCGGAATATGCTGAAGCTGCCGCACAGGCCATGCAGCCCTTTAATCCAAAAATCGTGGCCTGGTCAGGGCAGTATGAAAATCTTGAAGGCGAGGCACACGAAAAGCACCTCGTTCTGGAATTTGATTCGTTCGACGACGCGAAGCGCTTTTACGAAAGCCCGGCGTATCAGGCCGCCAAAGCCATGCGTTTAAAAGCCGCGACCGGCACGCTGGTGTTAGTCGAAGGGCCGGAAGTGTGATGCGTTAAAGCCGGAACGTCCGCTCGTGAGGGAGCGGACGTTGCGAATAATTTACGATGGTAGATTGATGTCTCAATACACCATTCTTATGAAACAGATACTCATATTCTGGCCTTAATCAAATAACATTGATTAGCATAATCAAATTATCTCTGGCTGAATGTTTGCAGCATCAGCGCAAGCAGGTAAATGGTTGTATGATTAAGCCGAGCCAGGAAGCGGTATTTAAAAAAATATAATTTCCGCACCGTGCGTATTCTGTATAAAGTCCTCTGTGTCTGAGCAGCCACGCTGCTCAGACACATCTTTCACTCACTTCCCTTGCTTAAACCCCGTCGCTGCCGCAGCAGGCAGCACCGGATGACCGCTCAGGCGAAGCTGCGCACGTTCGCCGTCATGGCGCAGTTCGCCGTGCGCGCCGAGCGGTAGCGTAACGGTCTCCTGCTCATGGCCGAAGGCAAGGCCGGTCAGCACCGGGATCCCGAGCCGCTCGCGCAGCAGGGCGGCGACGCTTTCAAGGTTATAGCCGTCGTCGTAGTCGTTCACGGCGGCGGCGGTGAAGCTCCCGAGGATAAGCGCCTTCTGACGCGCCAGAATCCCGGCCGCATGCAGTTGCAGCAGCATACGCTCAACGCGGAACGGGTGTTCGTTGATGTCTTCGACCACCAGAATGCCGCCGTCGATAACCGGCATCCACGGTGTACCGGTGATGGACGCCAGCATCGCCAGGTTCCCGCCCCAGACGGTGCCTGCGGTTTCGCAGGGCGCGCCGTCGCTGCGCCATGCAAGCGTAAATTGCGGTTCGGTCAGCGCCTGCCAGAAGTGTCGCCAGGTAAAATCGTTCATCTCCGGCGCGCCGAAATTCCCGGCCAGCATCGGGCCGCTGAACGTTATCGTCTTGCCGCGCGCCAGCAGGAGCATCTGTAGCGCCGTGAAATCGCTGTGGCCGCAAATCAGTAGCGGGTTTTCCTGCTGGCGGGCGATTAAGGGCTTCGGATCAAAACGCTCCAGCAGGCGCGTCATCCCGTAGCCGCCGCGTACCGGCATCACGATCGCGCCATTTTCAGACAATGCGCTTAACGCCTGTAAATCGCCGAGACGTTCATCGTCGCGCCCGGCGAAACGCTGCATCCGGCGCGTAATAACATGCTGATTTTTTACGGTTATTCCGGCCTCTTCGAGACGGCGTACGCCGCGCCAGGCAGCGTCCTGATTAATGCAGTAGCCCGACGGGGCGATGAGATGAACAGAGACCATGACAAATCCTTGCTGACATACCAGGCGAAACCGCTATCATGCCGCTAACCTTAGCGGTTGTCATCCGGATGCCCGCGCGGCCATCCGGGGTGATGCGTCGTTTGGCACTGATATGGAAAGGAAAGTTGCGTGAAATTAAGATGGTTGATGTGGTTAGTGGTGTTCCTCGCCGGGTGTTCTTCCACGCCGGATTATAAAAACCCGCCCTGGAACCCTGAGGTGCCGGTGAAACGCGCAATGCAGTGGATGCCGATTACCGAAAAAGCCGGCAATGCCTGGGGCGTCAGCCCGCGTCTGGTCACGGCGATTATCGCAGTGGAATCGGGCGGTAATCCCACGCTCGTCAGTAAATCTAACGCGGTCGGGCTGATGCAGATTAAAGCGTCCACCGCCGGGCGCGAAGTCTACCGCTATATGGGCTGGAGCGGCCAGCCGTCGTCCAGCGAGCTGAAAAACCCGGAGCGCAATATTTCGATTGGCACGGCGTATTTAAGCATTCTTGAGCATGGCGTCCTGAAGGGCATTGAAGCGCCGGAAACGATGCAGTACGCGCTGGTGGTCTCTTATGTGAATGGCGCGGGCGCGCTGCTGCGCACGTTCTCTTCAGACCGCAAAGCGGCGATTGAAAAGATAAACGATCTCAGCCCGGATGAGTTTGTCGAACATGTCGCGAAAAATCATCCGGCGCCGCAGGCCCCGCGTTATATCTGGAAAGTGCAGCAGGCGATGAACGCCATGTGATTAGCGCACCCGGCTGGCTTTTTCCCGAGCGATACGCTCCAGCGCGAAGATAATGCGCTGGAGTTCGCGCTCGGTGCCCGGGCTTACGTTCATAAAGCGAAAGCTCAGGCGCGGCGTGGCGATAGTCTCGTTTTTACTGTCCACGACTTTGCGCTCGCTGATGGTTAAAAGCTGCGCGTCGACACGAAATTTTCCCCACTCCAGCAGGTCAAGCTCCAGCGGCGAGAACTGCATTCCTGCTTCCAGCCCTTCCGGCATCGCGCCTTCCAGCAGCGTGCCCATGCCGCCAAGCGACAAATCCTGCAGGCGACCGCGAAACAGCTTGCCATCAGGCATACGCGCCAGGCTGTAGAACTGCGGCTGCACCGGCGCGGTAATGCGAAAATGCTCGCGGCGCTGCACAAACCACACGGCTTCCGGCAGCGGGGCGACAAAGGCAGGCAGGTTCTGAAACTCCCCGACGTTCAGCGCAGGCAGGTTAAATTCCACCTTTGCGCCCTGGGCTTCAGCGCTGAACTGGATATTTTTCGCTTTTTGCACGGCCTGGTTTTCGCTCGCCTGACTGCCGAAATCCAGCACCAGTTGTTCCGGCGAGGCGTCAAGAATACGGCTGATAAACTGCCAGCCGCCCCAGGAGAGGCGGATCGGCGCCTGGCTTTTTTGCAAGTCGCGTAAAATCCCCAGTACGGCCAGCGGATTTTGCTTCAGAAACTGCTCACTGTAATTGCTCACGTCGCGTGATTCCTCAAATGACTGACAGAGAGATGTGAACGGTTATCGGCCCGTCCGCCAGAAACTTAAGATTTATCCTAAAATAAATCATTTTCTGTATAAGGATAATCCGAGCTTACCGGAAGAATCTTTTTTTATTACCTATACTTGAACCACTTCGGTTTGTCGCGCCTTGTGGCGAACCATTCAATGAGACTTAACCAAGAGGGTGGAGACTATGGGTATTTTGTCCTGGATCGTATTTGGCCTTATCGCGGGTATTATTGCCAAACTGATTATGCCGGGCCGTGACGGCGGCGGCTTTATTCTGACCTGTGTGCTCGGGATCGTGGGTGCGGTGGTCGGCGGCTGGCTGGCGACATTCTTTGGCGTGGGCGGTAGCGTGACGGGCTTTAACCTGCCGAGCTTCCTGGTGGCGGTCGTCGGTGCCATTGTGGTGCTGCTGATCTTCCGTATGCTGCGCAGGGATTAAAAAACGGTCCGTAAGGACCGTCTGAATGGTCAGTAAAAACGGCCCCCTGGGGCCGTTTTTTTTCGTCAGGATCAGAAATCGTAGCCGACGGTTGCGGTCACGCTGCGCTCCGCGCCCCAGTAACAGTTAGTGGTATAGCAGCCGGAGATATACTCGCGATCGGTCAGGTTGTTGGCGGTCACCTGCACAAACGCGCCTTTCAGCGCGCTGTTCCACGCGCCGAGATCGGCTTTCACCATCGCATCCATCAGCGTTACGGAAGGTACGCGGCGCGTATTCTGGTCATCCGCCCACTGTTTACCGATGTAACGCACGCCAGCGCCCGCGCTGATGCCGTAATCAAACTGATAATGCGCCCAGAAAGAGGCCATCTGATCCGGCGTCAGCAGTGGCGTATTGCCATCTTTGCCGCCGAGCGAATCTTCAAATTTCACCCGGTTCCAGGTATAGCCTGCAATCGTGCTCAGTCGCGGCGTAAACTGGTTACGCGCTTCTATCTCCACGCCCTGCGATTTCACGTTGCCAACGGCCTGGTAGCTGGAGGTCGCGATGTTCTCATCGCGCTGGGACACATCTTTCTGTTTCAGATCGTAGATAGCAATGGTGTACATATCTGACGTGCCCGGTGGCTGGTACTTCAGGCCGCCTTCATATTGCTCAGACGTGCTCGGCTTCAGCATATCGCCGCGCGCGTCGTAGAGAATCGATGGCGTAATTGCCTGGCTATAGCTGATATAGGGCGACAGACCGTTTTCAAAGGCGTAAAGCAGCGACGCGCGGCCACCCACGTGGTCGTCAGAGCGGCGAATCGTTGTGCCCGCGGTGTCGCTGACTTGCTTTGCGACGATGCGATCGTAGCGTCCGGAAAGCGTGGCGTGCCAGCGGTTCCACGTCATCTCATCCTGCAAATAGACGCCGCTCTGATAGTAACGACGGTTGAAGTCGTTGGTTGAGGTGACGACGTGCCCGGTCTGCGCCGTATAGCCGGTGAACGGGTTGTACGGCGCGGCACTGCCATACGCGCCCTGAATATCATTGCGGAAGCGGTGATATTCCGCTCCCAGCACGGCGGTGTGATTCACGTCGCCTGTGGCGAAGTCGGCCTGTAAACGGTTATCGGTGGACCACGCGTTCAGCGACTCCTCATACCCGACATAGCCGCGTGAGAGGGTGTTGGTGTCGCCAATCCAGCCATTCTGATACACCTGATCCAGCGAGGCGTTGCTGTGGGTGTAACTGCCGCTGGAGTGTACCGACCAGATATCGTTAAAGCGGTGATCAAACTCCGCGCTGTAAATCTGCTCGCGGCGACGGTAACCGTCACCCGGATCGCCTTCGTTATAGCTCGGGCTGACTTTTCGGCCATTGTGGGAATAGAGCGAGCCTTCGGCAGGCGAGGAACCGTGATAGCCGCCGGACGGATCTTTTTGCAGATACGCGCGCAGCAGCAGGCTGGTGTCGCTGTCCGGCTGCCAGAGCAGAGAAGGCGAAATGGCGTAGCGCTCCTCGCGCGTATTGTCGTACTGCGTGTCGGTGTTGCGGGTGATGCCTGTCAGGCGATAGGCCCACTGGTCGTTAATCGCGTCGGTGTAATCAAACGCCGCGCTTTTCGTATTCTGCGTGCCGGCAGAGAGGCGGAAGTGCCCTTCGGAATTGAACTGCGGACGCTTAGAGGTCAGGTTCACCAGCCCGCCTGGTATGGTCTGGCCGTAAAGCGCGGAAGAGGGGCCTTTGATAATATCCACGCGCTCGATGAACCACGGATCGATCTGCAACACATTGTGACTGCCGCCGTCGCTCATAAGGCGCATGCCGTCGAGGAAAATATTATCCACGTCGCCGCCGTGAAAACCGCGCAGCGCCAGCGCGTCAAAGCGCGTCGCGCCGCCGCCGACGTTGGAGAACACACCCGGCGTATAGTTAAGCGCCTGCGTAAATGTGCTTGCGCCCTGATCTTCCATCTGCTGACGCGTGACGACGGAAACCGACTGCGCGGTGGTGATAAGCGGCTGATCGGTTTTGGTCGCACCTGTGCTGGTTTTCACCATATAGCCTTCGGTAGGCGAGGCGGCCGTTTGCGCGGGGGCGGCGCTAACGGTGATGGTCTCTTCGGCGAGCGAGACGTGGGGTGCCGCCAGCGCCAGCGCGCACAGCACGGCGGAGCGTTTCAGGGTTAAAGCGATTGTCATTGTTGTCTTCTCTGGTTGCCATCTGCTCCCTGCATGACAGGGACGTAACGATATCTAATAAAGAATGCGAATTATTATCGTTATCAACGCGCGGGGCAACTAACAGAATTGGCGGGGAAAATATATCGGGCGCAGAAAAGCAAAAAAAACTGCCCTCCGCAGAGGGCAGTGGTGTAGCGCGTGTGAATTACTGTGCCGGAGCGGGTTGCGCAGCGGCGTTATCCTGCGCGTTGCTGTTCGGCGCGGCCGGTGCGTTTTCAGCAGGCGCGCTATTGCTCGCGGGCGCAGCGGTGTCGGTTTTCGCCGGGGCTGGCGTTTGCGTTGTTGCCGGCGCAGACGTTTCTGTTTTCGCTGGCGCTGATGTTTCCGCTTTTGCGGGCGCAGAGGACTGCGCCGGTTTGCTCAGCATTTTGCCTTCCTGCTTCGGCTGCGGCGCGTGGTCGCTGCCCGGACGGGTCTGTGGCACATCGTCACACGGTTTTTCCGTGCCGCACAGCAGGTCGAGCATTTTCAGCGTCACGCCGTTGGTCCAGCCAAAGCCGTCCTGGAGCGGGTATTCACCGCCGCCGCCGCCCGTACCGGTCGAAGAAACGTCATATTTCTCCACCAGTTTCTGCTCGCGGTTATAGGTGTGCTGAACGTTGGTCAGGAATCGCCAGGTGACGTCCATCGCCAGATCTTTCTGCCCGTAATTCATCAGACCTTCGGTCGCCACCCACTGCAGCGGTGCCCAGCCGTTTGGCGCATCCCACTGCTGGCCGGTTTTGACCGTCGTGGTCACAATACCGCCCGGTTTCAGCAGTTGCGCACGCGTTGCCGCCGCCACTTTCTCGGCGCGATCCTGCGCGGCCGCTTTGACATACAGCGGGAACAGCGCGGCGGCGGTCAGCTGATCGCGCACCTTATTGGTTTTCAGATCGTAATCCGCGTACCAGCCATGTTTCGCATTCCACAGATGGGTTTCGATCGCCTGCTGACGCTGGCTGGCGAGCGATTCATAGCGGGCGGCACCCGCGCTGTCCCCTGCGGCTTTGCTGGCGCGCGCGAGGGTTTTTTCCATCTGGAACAGCAGGGCGTTAAGATCGACAGGCACGATACTGGTGGTGCGGATAGAGCCAAGCTGCTGCGGATTATCCATCCAGCGCGAGCTGAAATCCCAGCCGGACGCCGCGCCCGCGCGCAGATCGCGGTAGATGTCAGTTGCCGGGCGATCCGGGTTATTTTTGGCGGTGGTTACGTCATCAAGCCAGGATTCGGTACGCGGCGCGTCGCGATCGTCCCAGTAGCGGTTCAGCACCGCGCCATCTTTCAGTTTCACCACGCGCTCGTGGGCATCGCCCGGCGCCAGATTTTCGCTGCCTTCCATCCAGTAGGCGTACTCTTTCTGCAACTGCGGCAGATATTTTTTCAGCGTCTCGTCGCCGCCTTCATGGCTCGCCAGCAGTTCAACCATAAACGCGAAGAACGGCGGCTGGGAGCGGCTTAAATAGTAGCTGCGGTTGCCGTTCGGAATATGGCCCCAGGCGTCGATTTCATGGGCGAAGTTATCGACCATATCCTGCACTTTATCCCAGTGGTTGCTCTCCGCGAGCCCCAGCATGGTGAAGTAGGTGTCCCAGTAATAGACCTCGCGGAAGCGCCCGCCTGGCACCACGTAAGGCTTCGGCAGCGGCAGCAGGGAATCCCATTTGCTGGCGGAATCGGTCGAGCGCGTCAGCACCGGCCACAGGCCGTCGATATGCTCGCGCAAACTCTGCCCTGCTGGCGGAACATAGGCTTCGCCTTTTTGCGGCAGGGTAAAGTTCAGCTCAACGAAATGGCGCAGGTCAAAGCCCGACTGGTTACGCTGCATGCGGTAATCGGCCAGGATCATCAAAGGATCGCTGTTCGGCACCGCGTCGGCGAACGTTTTCTGATCGGGGAACAGTTTGGCGCTCTGTACATCCGTAAACAGCGGGCCGAGAAGCTGGTCCGGTGATTGCGGCGCGGGGCGCTCTGCGCCAGACGGCTCTTCTGCGCTGGCGGGCAGGGTGGAGAACGCCAGCAGCGCGCCACTAAGGGCGACCTGAATGGCGAAAAACAGCGTCCGGGGACGGCGCGTGACGGGTTGTGACATCAATGAATTCTCCTTAAGGGGCGCAGCGCACACCACTGCGAATCAACCATATGAAAACCTTAGACGAATATTCCCGTTTCGAGCGCACGTAAACGGGAAATTTCTGTTTTTCGCGTTCGGTTAAGCTGCCGTTTACGTCATCCGTTAAGCAGCGCCAGCGTCGCCGGTTGCGCGCGGGCCAGCAGGGCGACGGCTTCGTCCGCCGAGCGAAGATTGGCGTAGCCGATAATCAGCCCGTAGCGTTTATCGGGCCGCCGGTACCAGGGCGACAGCGCGCTGACCTGCAACTGGTGCTGGTGCCAGAGGCGGGCAAGCGCCTCATCGCAGGTTGCGGTTTTCAGATACGCCACCACGTGCATCCCGCCATCTTCCAGCGGCGTTTCGAACACGCCAGGGTAAACCGCGTGCAGCGCCGCGATAGCCATCGTGCGCCGCTGCTGGTAGAGCGCGCGCATTTTCCGCAGATGAGTGTAAAACTCGCCGCCAGTCAGAAACGCGGCGAGGATTTTTTGTATCAGCAGCGGCTGCCCGCCTGTCAGCAGCGCGCCGTGTTCAAGAAAGGCGTGGCGCGCCGCGCGCGGCATCACCAGATAACCGATACGCACCGACGGCATAATCGTTTTACTGAAGGTGCCGAAGTAAACGACACGATCGTCGGTGTCGAGGCTTTTCAGCGATGGCAGTACGTTGCGGGTGAAGTGAAACTCGCCGTCATAATCATCTTCCACAATCCATGCGTTATAGCGCGACGCCCATGCCAGTAGCTGCTGTTTCCGCGGCAGCGACAGCGACACGCCAAGCGGGCTGTGGTGTGTCGGCGTGACAAACGCGAGCCGGGCGTCCGGGCGGTGATGTTGCAGATAGTCCACATCCATGCCCTCGTTATCCACCGGTATGGCGTGCAGATTCGGCGTGAGCGTTTTCAGCAGCCGCTGACCGAGAAAATAGGCAGGATCTTCCATTGCCACGCTCTCACCCGCGCCGAGTAATGCCTGGACCGTGAGCAGTAGATTGCCGCGATAGCCATTGGTGATAAAAATATCGTCAGCGGTACACGTCACGCCGCGTGACAGCGTCAGATAGCTTGCGATCGCCGCGCGCAGCGGCGCGTAGCCTGCAACTGGCGGGTTCACCATCTCTTCGGGGCGCATGGCGCGCGTCGCTCTTGCGCTCAGGAGCAGCCACTTTTTATAAGGAAACTGATCCAGCGATGGCAGACCGGGGCGCAGAAACCCTTCGTGCTCGTTAAGCGCCAGCAGATCGTGGTTATCGCCCGGGCGGACGGGCGCTGGCTCTGCCACGCGCGGCGGCACCGTGAGCGCCGGATTCACCAGCGTACCCTGCGGGCCGCGGCTCACCAGATACCCTTCACCCACCAGCACCGCGTAGGCCGCCTCCACCGTTTTCTTCGCCACCTGAAGTTCCTGCGCCAGCACGCGGATCGACGGGACGCGGTCGCCGGGCTTTAGCAGACCGTCGTGGATATTCTGGCGATAGCGCTGATAAATTTCACGATAACCCGGTTTCATGTCCTGCCTTATTTCACGTTTTATGACCCTTTTGACTATGTCATGGCGCCGTATGATAGACGAGAAGAATTTGACACGCTCCGCACCGCGCGGGGTAATTTCTCTTGTGATGTAAGGAGTTTCCATGAATACGCGCGTGAACCATTACCAGACCATTCCGGCGCTGGTTAACACCCTGATGAACGCCAGCGCGGCGCTGAAAAAAAGCAGCCTGACGCCAACGCTTAAACAGCTGATCGACATGCGCGCTTCGCAGCTCAACGGCTGCGCGTTTTGCGTCGATATGCACGCGAAGGAAGCAAAGATGGCGGGCGAGCGTGAACTGCGCCTGTACCATCTGCCGGTATGGCGAGAATCGCCGCTGTTCAGCGCGAAGGAGAAAGCGGCGCTGACCTTAACGGAAGCGATAACGCATATCAGAGAGGAAGGGATCAGCGATGCGATTTATCAACAGGCGCGTGAGCATTTCTCTGAAACGGAAATTGCGGAGATCGCGTTTGCCGTTGCCATCATCAATAGCTGGAACCGTCTGCAACTGGTGTCGCAAATGGCACCCGGTAGCCAGGACGCGGCGTTTGGTCTGGATCGCGCCGGTCTTGAATAACGCTGTTTTTAACCTTCTGAAAAGCCCGCCTGCGCGGGCTTTTTTTATGGGCGCGGTGGGCAGATAGCGCAGGAGGCAGCGAAAATGGATTGATTTTTAATCACATAGCGGACCACTCATCGCAGGCCGCGTCTCGCCTGCAACTTAAGTAAAACCGATTAAAAAATCTACTGGATATTTAAACAGGTACCTGTATACTATTTCTACAAAGCACCAGGTGTTGTTGTAATTGAGTTAGTGAATGAGTGGTGAAACCTATGATGATTCCGCTGGAAAATCTTAATGCTCAGGATCAATCGGTCACAATGAGCAGCCGTGAAATCGCGACGTTAACAGGGATTGCCCACAGTGAAGTGAAGCGCATGATCAAAAGCCTGGAAACGGCGCAGCGCCTGTCCCAGCCTATCGGCATTAATCTGTATGAACGGGAAGGGGAGATGCGTCAGGAGTTCTTACTGAATAAACGCGACTCGCTGCTGACGGTGGCGCGCATTTCGCCCGCCTTTACCGCCGAAATGCTCGATCGCTGGCAGGAACGCGAACGTAACGCCAGCCTGCCGGACTTTACCAACCCGGCCGCCGCCGCGCGCGCCTGGGCCGAGCAGTATGAAAAGCGTCAGCGGGCGGAGCAGCAGCTGGCTCTCTTCGCCCCTAAAGCCGAGTTCTTCGATCGTTTCGTGCAGGTCGACGAGTCGCTTGGCTTTCGCCAGCTGTGCAAAATGCTGAAGGTGAAGGAGCCGGAATTCCGCCAGTTTCTGCTGGAGCGCAACATTATGCAGCGCGCCAACGGTACGCTGGTGCCGCAGCACCACCACCTGCAGGCGGGTTACTTTACGCTGCGCTCAGGCGTGGGTGAAAACCTGCACACCTTTGCCCAACCGCGCTTTACCGCGCGCGGCGTGAAATGGGTGGCAAGCCTGTGGGCCGCGCACCTCGCCGCACAGACCAACGGCGCCGCGGCCTGACGGCCCGGCGCACCGTGAGCGTCCGGCTGCGTCTTGATTCGCTTTTCGCCTGCGGTTATTTGCGGGATTTAGCGGACAAGAGAGACGCGCCGGATGGCTGTTTCCTCCGCGTTTATTCCCGTTATCTCTCTGTAAACCCTTCTCTGGCCGACGCGCTTATGCGGGTGCGGTAAATATTTTCGCGCCCAGCGCGCGTGCGCATTCCAGGGCGTCGTCAGGCGTACTGAGATCCGGCAGAAACAGCGTTTCGTTGGTGATAACCGGCGCACCGCAGTAATCGAAAATCCCGTGGGCGATTTGCGTGTCCCAGGCCTGGTGATAACCGTGTTTATCGAACGTTTTTCTGTCCGCGCCGCCGATACTCACCAGATGCACCGGCAGATGCCCCAGTTTTTTGACTACTTTCCCTTCCGGGCTTTCTTCATACGCCCAGCCGTTTGAAAAAACGCGATCGATCCAGCCTTTCAACAGCCCCGGCATCGACCACCAGTACACCGGAAACACCAGTACCAGCGCGTCGGCGTGATTGATACGCGCCTGCTCGCGGGCGACGTCTGGCGGCACCGGTGCAGTTTTCATAAACGCGGCGTAATCGTGCTCGTTAAAGACCGGGTCGAAGCCTTCGCGTGTGAGATCGGCAATGTCGGCGGTATGACCGCTACCGTCACGGGTAATGCCTTCGGCCAGCGCGTGCGCGACGCGGTGGGTCAGAGATGACGCTAATGGATGGGAAACGACGATTAATGCGTGCATATTCACTCCTCCTGCGTTGCCATCGGGTGGCGACAGACGTAATCTGATATACTAAAAGTAACCTACCATTGGTAAGTTACTTTTAGTAGGTAATTCTGTCAAGGAGAAACGCCGTGTCTGAAATTCGCACGCGCCAGCGGCTAAGCCGCGATGCGCGCCACACCCAGCTTATTGAAATGGCCTGGCAGATTATTCGTGAAGAGGGCACCGAGGCGCTGACGCTCGGCAGGCTCGCGGAACGGGCAGGCGTCACAAAGCCGGTGGTTTACGATCATTTCACCAGCCGCTCCGGCCTGCTGGCGGCGCTTTACCACGAATATGAAGTGCGCCAGAACCGCAAAATGGATGAGGCAATCGCACGCACTCAACCTGAACTGATGCCGCTGGCTACTGTGATCGCTGATGCGTATATTGAATGCGTGCTGCTGCAGGGGCGTGAAATGCCGAACGTGATGGCGGCGCTCACCGGCACGCCGGAGCTTGAAAAGCTGCGCCAGGATTACGCGGTGGAATTCATCAATAAATGCCGCACGCTGTTTGCGCCGCTGCGGGCGGATAACGCGCTGCGCGACGCCGCGCTCTGGGCGATGTTCGGGGCCGCCGAAGGGCTTTCCTGGGCCGTCACGATGGGCGCGATTGATGCCGCACAGGCAAAAGCGGAATTACGCGATGCGATTGTCGGGATGGTAGAGAAGAGATAAGCCGCAAGTGGTGAGCATAACGCTGGCTTTCTCAAAAGCGCATGCCATGCCTGTTCGAGGCATGTCGCGATATTCGTAGCACAAAACGAACTTTGCTGGATATAAATACAGCGTTAGGATGGTGTCATTGTGATCTATTTTTAACCACACCCGGCCCCACATGTTCCTGATTAAAACGCTGTTACTGAGTTTTCTTTGTATCACTCTGCTGTCACTTGCCGCGAGCGTCGGCCAGAAGATGTATCACCATGAGCCACTTTCGCAGCGTGGCTGGTGGGCTGCCCGCAGCGACTCCGCGGGGCTCGCACCGGATCCGAGAAAAAACGCCCGGCTGGCATTGGTGCAGGTTTACGCCGCGCCGACATGGGGCTGGAAAGGCGTGGTCGCGGTCCATCCCTGGATAATCTATAAGCGCGCCGGAGAAACCCATTACACCCGCTATGAAGTGATTAGCTGGGGCGCAGGTAAGAAAGTGCGGCGCAACCAAAACATGCCGGACGGTTACTGGTATGGCTCGAAACCCCGCCTGCTGGTTGAGCATCGTGGCAAGGAAGCCGAAGCCATGATCCCTCAAATTGAAGCGGCTATCGCCTCCTGGCCGTGGCCAGAGACTTATCGCGTCTGGCCTGGCCCAAACAGCAACACGTTCATCGCCCATATCGGGCGGGAAGTTCCTGCGCTGAAGCTGGATATGCCCGCCAATGCTATCGGCAAAGATTTTCGCTCGCTGCGCCATTTCGTTGGCTTACCGCCGTCAGGACGCGGCGTTCAGGTCTCTTTTTTGGGCGTGGCGGGATTTACGCTGGGCGTGGAAGAGGGGCTTGAAATCAATATCCTGGGGCTGAATATGGGGCTGGATCTGTCGCCAGTTAAACTTCGGCTGCCCTTTATTGGCGGAGTGGGAAGCGATAATTTGCAGAAAAACAGGGAAGGCGGCGAGGGATAAACTGTCGTTTACGTATTGATGAACACGTTCCGGTGATGTTTTGTCCCGGCTTTCTGTCCTGCCGCCGCCAAAAAAATGCGCCCGCAGGCGCATCGTGTTTAGTGCAGGCAGCAGTGCTTATACTTTTTACCGCTGCCGCAAAAGCAGGGATCGTTTCGCCCAGGCTTTTGTTCGGCCACCACCGGCTGCTGCGGCTCAGGCACCGCTTCCGGCTGGGCTATCCAGTAATCGTGCAGCGCCAGCGCGGCGGGGCGGATAGCGGCGAAACTCGCTTCGAGTGCTTCCTGGGAGAGCGATTCCAGCTGTGGGAAGTTCTCTTCCTTGCCGTGCAGGGCGATGGCGTCCAGCGCGGGCTGCAGTGATGCCGGCAGTGATGACCAGTCGCCGAGTGCCACGCCGCGCAGATAGCCAAAGCACCACTCTTCCACCACGGTAAATTCCTGGCCTTCGGTCTCGCGCACGCCAAACAGCGGATCGAACTGATCGGGGAATTCCGCGAGACGATCGGCGATATCGTTCATATGCTGGAAGCACAGATCCATAAAGCGGTTCATCTCACGCTCGTTGCTCCAGCGGGGAATGCGGTTTTGACCGCCCCACAGCGCGACCAGCCATTCGCTCGGCTCAATCGTTTTTGGGCCGGAAAGCACGGCGGTCAGCAGGCCATCGAGCTCGGCGACATCGACAATCGAATCCTCGCTGCCATACTTTTCCAGCATCTCGTCAAGCCATTCCAGCTCTTTCTCGGTCAGCGGGCCTTCTTTCATCATGTTGCCTCCTCGGCGCTTAGGTCCAGGACTGGCAGTGTAAACACTTACCCTGTCCCTTTAGTCATCAATCTGTTAACCGCGGCGTTATCCGCTAAAGATACGACGCGCTTAAAACGGGTATTCAGGACGAAAAGAAAAATCCACGCCAGAGCGTGGATTTTACATTCTCAGTCAGCTTTATGAGATGGAACACCACCCCACACGCGAAAAGAAATGGTCAGACGTTGAACAGGAAGTTCATGATATCGCCATCTTTGACGATGTAATCTTTGCCTTCGGCACGCATTTTACCGGCTTCTTTCGCGCCCTGTTCGCCTTTGTAAGCGATGAAATCGTCATAAGCGATGGTTTGCGCGCGGATAAAGCCTTTTTCGAAATCAGTGTGGATTTTACCCGCCGCCTGCGGGGCAGTGGCACCGACAGGAATGGTCCAGGCGCGCACTTCTTTCACGCCAGCGGTGAAATACGTCTGCAGGTTCAGCAGCGCGTAACCGGCGCGGATCACGCGGTTCAGCCCCGGCTCTTCGAGGCCCAGCTCCTGCATAAACTCATCGCGCTCTTCATCGTCAAGCTCAGCGATATCCGCTTCCACGGCGGCGCACACCGGCACAACCACAGAGCCTTCTTTCGCGGCGATTTCACGCACCTGATCCAGGAACGGGTTGTTCTCGAAACCGTCTTCGTTGACGTTCGCGATGTACATGGTCGGCTTGAGCGTCAGGAAGCTCAGGTATTTGATGAGATCTTTCTCTTCTTTGCTCAGATCCAGCGCGCGCAGCATACCGGCGTTCTCAAGCTGCGGCAGGCATTTTTCCAGTACGGCCAGCTCGGCTTTGGCGTCTTTATCGCCGCCTTTGGCTTTCTTGGAGATACGATGAATCGCACGCTCGCAGGTATCGAGGTCAGAAAGCGCCAGCTCGGTATTGATGGTATCAATATCTTCCGCCGGGTTTACTTTGCCCGCGACGTGGATGATGTTGTCGTTTTCAAAGCAGCGCACCACGTGGCCGATAGCTTCGGTTTCGCGGATGTTGGTCAGGAACTGGTTGCCCAGGCCTTCACCTTTGGACGCGCCCTTCACCAGACCGGCGATATCCACAAATTCCATCGTGGTCGGCAGAATACGCTGCGGCTTCACGATCTCGGCGATTTTATCCAGACGCGGATCGGGCATAGGCACGACGCCGGTGTTCGGCTCAATGGTACAGAACGGGAAGTTCGCCGCCTCAATACCTGCTTTGGTCAGCGCATTGAACAGAGTGGATTTACCGACGTTCGGCAAGCCGACGATACCGCATTTGAATCCCATGGTTTACATTACCTTAATTGCTTGTTTATCAGAGGGTTAAAATTAACCCGATGATGAGAAATGGTGTTATTTGGCTATTATACACGTAACAGGCGCGCAACGGGGGAGAAATCGCCCTTATGCCTCGTCGTTGCGTGGTTTATTGCGCTTTAAAACTGTGCAGACGGTTAGTGGCTTTGGTTAAGCCGTCCTGCAGCCAGATTTCGGTGCAGCGCGCCGCTTCGTCCACGGCCTCGTCAATCAGCTTTTGCTCGCTCACTGGCGGTTTGCCAAGCACAAAGCCGACAACTTTGTTTTTATCGCCCGGATGACCAATGCCCAGCCGTAAGCGATGAAAATTAGGGTTATTCCCCAGCTTGCTGATGATGTCTTTCAGGCCGTTATGACCACCATGTCCACCGCCCAGCTTGAACTTCGCCACGCCTGGCGGCAGATCGAGTTCATCATGCGCCACCAGAATTTCATCCGGCGCGATACGGTAAAACGTGGCCATCGCCGCCACGGCTTTACCGCTCAGGTTCATAAAAGTGGTCGGCACCAGCAGGCGCACATCGTTGCCGTTCACGTTGATGCGTGAGGTATAGCCGAAAAATTTGGCTTCTTCTTTCAGCGGGGCGCGAAAGCGATCCGCCAGCAGATCTACATACCATGCGCCCGCGTTATGTCGGGTGGCGGCATATTCCGCGCCGGGGTTCGCCAGCCCGACTATCAGTTTAATCGTCACGTTACTGTTCCTGAAAACACCTGTTTGCGGCGTAGTTTACTGTGGTGTCGCGCAGATCACAAAACCGCGTCGCACCGATGAACGGAAATCAATAATAACAATCATGAATAATTAGATTTTCATGTAATTCATTGGCTTATTTGTAAAGTTTCGTCCAGAGAAAGTTCATAATTGTGATCCCCGGCGCAACCCGCATTTATAAGCGTTGCCTATACTTTACACATAAATAACAGGGATACTTTCCCGCCCATTCTTCCGGAGGTGACTATGAAACGCAAAAACGCGTCGTTGCTCGGCAATTTCTTGATGGGGCTGGGGTTAGTGGTCATGGTTGGCGGGGTCGGTTACTCCATTCTCAACCAGCTGCCGCAGCTAAACCTGCCGCAGTTTTTCGCGCATGGCGCGGTATTAAGTATCTTCGTCGGGGCCGTGTTATGGCTGGCAGGCGCCCGCGTTGGTGGTCATGAACAAGTGTGCGATCGTTACTGGTGGGTGCGCCATTATGACAAACGCTGCAAGCGCAACCATCACTCCAGTTCATAATGATTACTCTCGTTAATACGTAAACGCTGTAAAAAGCTCCCGCCGGTCGGGAGCTTTTTTTATGATACGCTCTTGACCCTTACGTTACGTCAGGGCTCACAGTGGGCTTCGAAAGGGAAGAGGAGAGGCGTTATGTTGCTACAGGTTGGTGAACTCGCAAAGCGCGCCGGGCTGACGGTCCGCACGCTGCATCACTACGAAAGCCTCGGTCTGCTCATTCCCTCCGGCCGCACGGCCGCCGGTTACCGTCTCTATAACCGCGATGATATTCAGCGCCTGCATCATATTCAGGCACTGACGCGAATGGGGTTGAGTCTGGCGCAGGTGCGGGAGTGTCTGGAGAGCGGCAGCATGACGCTGCCGGAAGTCATTGACACGCAAATCACCCAGCTGAATGCACAGCTTACGCGTACCGCGATACTGCGCGACCGGCTGGTGGTGCTGCGTGACGGGCTTCTGGCCGGTTGTGAGCCGGATCTTCAGGAATGGCTGAAAACACTGGAGTTAATGACGATGTATGAGCAATGGTTTTCGCACGACGAACTGAAACAGCTGCCGTTTGCGCAGGAAAACGCCGAGCGCGAAGCGCAGTGGGCGGCGCTGGTGAATGAGGTTAAGGCAGCGGTTTCTCAGGGCGTACCGGTCAGCAGTCCGGCTGCGCAGGCGCTCGCCACGCGCTGGATGGAAACGCTGGAGCGGGATACCGCGGGCAACCCTGCGTTCCTGACTCGCCTCAACGACATGCATGCCGCCGAGCCTGCGATGCGCGATAAAACTGGTATTACACCGGAGATAGTCGACTGGATTACGCATGCCTTTGCCGAAAGCAAGCTTGCTATCTACGAGCGTTATCTGACGCCCGAAGAGTACGCGTTCACCCGTGAGCACTATTTCGATCGCATGATGGAGTGGCCGCCGCTGGTGGCAAAACTTCATGCGGCAGTGGACGCGCAGCTCTCCCCGCAAAGCGAAGAAGCGCGCGAAATTGCGGCGCACTGGCTGACGCTGTTTTCTTCGTTCGCTGGCGATAACCCGCAGACGCAGCAGAAATTTCGGGAGGCGATGATGCGCGAACCGCATCTTTCTAAAGGCACCTGGATGACGCCGGAAACGCTCGCCTGGCTGCAACAGGCATTCGGCGCGTTGATGCAGGCGCAGGGGGCTGCGCCTGCACGTTGATTCACGGCGCGGCTAAGGCGGCGTCGCTCCCCGGGAAGAAAGCAAGACGCCCAGGGATGGGCTGAACGCCTGCGCGCGCCAGCGTGCGCAGCGGCTGGAATTCGAGATGACAGATACGCAGCTCGCAGCCATCCGGCAGGCGTTCAATAAAGCGTTGCAGGGCATCCAGGCCACCCGCGTCCAGCACCGGTACTGCGTCCCATTGCATCACGATAACGCGTTTGCCCGCCGCCTGCGCCAGCAGCGGCGTAAAGACGCCTTCTGCCGCGGCGAAGAACAGCGGCCCGGTCACCCGCACGGCCAGGACATCCTCTGGCACGGAAACATTCAGCGGCGCGAGCCGCGTCATGCGCGCCACCCGGCGCATAAACAGTAGCGAGGCCAGCACCACACCGACGCTGATGGCTATCACCATATCAAACAGCACCGTCAGCGACATGCAGATAAGCATCACGACGATGTCATCCTTCGGCGCGCGGCGCAGCAGGCCAATCACCTTATGCGCTTCGCTCATGTTCCACGCCACCATCAGCAGCAGGGCGGCCATCGCTGAGAGCGGAAGCCAGGAGAGCAGCGGGGCGAGCGCCAGCAGCGCTAACAGCACCAGTAGCGCATGGAACACCGCGGCGACAGGCGAAGTAGCACCCGCGCGGACGTTGGCCGCCGAACGGGCTATCGCGGCGGTGGCGGTGATGCCGCCAAAGAACGGCGCGACCAGATTACCAAGCCCCTGGCCGATTAGCTCACTGTTGGCGTTATGGCGCGTACCGGTCATGCCGTCCAGCACGACCGCACACAGCAGGGATTCGATAGCGCCCAGCACCGCCATAGAAAACGCGGCGGGCAGCAGCGCGCGCAGCGAATCCAGGCTTAACGTAAATGACGACCCCGGCAGATCCCACGGCAGCACCAGTTGTGGCAGGAGTGGCGGGATACCGTTGCCCTGTGTGCCGTCTGCCAGCAGATAATGAAAACGTGAACCGATGGTCGCGACATTCCCGCCCAGCAGATGAACGACGCCCATCACCGCGCAGCCCGCCAGCAGCGCCGGTAAATGCCCCGGCAGACGGATGCCGAGACGCGGCCAGAACACCAGCACGCCCAGCGTGACGATACCAATCGCCGCATCGCCAGGATTCAGACCAGGCAGCGCCACCGCCAGCGCGGCCACTTTCGGCAGGTAATGTTCCGGCATATGCGCGATGTCGAGGCCGAAAAAGTCTTTGATCTGCATGGTCGCGATGGTAATGCCGATGCCGGAGGTAAAGCCCAGCGTGACCGGCAGCGGAATATACTCAATCAGTCGCCCGAAGCGCGCCAGCCCGAACAGAATTAAAAAGATACCCGAGAGCAGCGTCGCCACCAGCAGTCCGGAAAGCCCAAATTGCTGCGCGACAGGGTAGAGAATGACCACAAACGCGGCGGTCGGCCCCGAGACGCTGTAGCGCGAACCGCCGCTCAGCGCGATAACAATGCCCGCGATGGCGGAAGTATAGAGGCCGTATTGTGGCGGCACGCCGCTACCAATAGCCAGCGCCATGGCGAGCGGAATGGCGATAATGCCGACGGTGATGCCAGCAATCAGATCGCGGCTCAGCCGGGAGACGGTATATTTTTCACGCCAGCAGGCTTCCACCAGCGCACGGAAAGGAAGGATTTGCGAGAGATATTGGGTGTTCACGATATTTCATCCATGCGTTCACCACCATGTAAAAAAATATACGATGATGAATACATAAATCATACAAATAAAACAAAAGAATAAAAAAACCCGCCGGGGCGGGTTTTTACGCTCAGTCCGATTAATGCTCGAACATGGCGGATATAGATTCTTCGTTGCTGATACGACGAATCGCTTCGGCCAGCATACCGGAGAGGGTCAGCGTGCGCACATTCGGCAGCGCTTTGATCTCTTCAGACAGCGGGATAGTGTCGCAGACGACCACTTCATCAATCACGGAGTTGCGCAGATTATTCAGCGCGTTGCCGGAGAAAATCGGGTGGGTGGCGTAGGCGAAAACGCGTTTAGCGCCGCGCTCTTTCAGCGCTTCAGCCGCTTTGCACAGGGTGCCACCGGTGTCGATCATGTCATCTACCAGTACGCAGTCGCGACCTGCGACGTCACCAATGATATGCATCACTTGAGAGACGTTAGCGCGCGGACGACGTTTGTCGATGATAGCCATGTCGGTATCGTTGAGCAGTTTTGCGATGGCGCGAGCGCGCACCACGCCGCCGATGTCCGGAGAAACCACAATCGGGTTATCCAGGTTCTGCTGCAGCATATCTTCCAGCAGAATCGGGCTGCCGAAGACGTTATCTACCGGCACATCGAAGAAGCCCTGAATCTGTTCTGCGTGCAGGTCCACAGTGAGAACGCGGTCAACCCCTACGCTGGACAGGAAATCCGCCACCACTTTCGCGGTGATAGGCACACGCGCGGAACGCACGCGACGGTCCTGACGGGCATAACCAAAATAAGGGATAACGGCGGTAATACGACCTGCGGAAGCGCGGCGCAGGGCGTCGACCATGACAACCAGTTCCATCAGGTTGTCGTTGGTGGGGGCACAAGTGGACTGGATGATGAAAATATCACCACCGCGTACATTTTCATTAATTTGTACGCTGACTTCGCCGTCGCTAAAGCGACCGACAGCAGCGTCGCCGAGGGAAGTGTACAGGCGGTTGGCAATACGTTGTGCTAGTTCCGGGGTGGCGTTACCAGCAAAAAGCTTCATATCAGGCACGAGAAGAACCTCAGGCATGCGTCCAGTGGTGGATGGCGGCGCCGCAAAACGCGACAGGAAGCAGGTTCGCCATCCAGGCGGTGTATTTAAAGAGCATGGCGCAACGTCTGGAACAGAGGTGACGTTGTCACCACGACTCAGTTTGCCCGGCGATGGCTTGCTGTAACGGGGAGTGGTTGACGCCTCGCGCAACAAAACCCTTCAGCCATTCCGGGGCTTTCTCAAGCACCCGGCGGGCCTCGGATTCGGTGTTAAATTCAGCAAACACACAAGCTCCGGTGCCGGTCAGGCGCGACGGCGCGTATTCTAACAGCCAGGAAAGCGCGGCATCAACCTCACGAAAACGTTTTCTTGCGATATGCTCGCAATCGTTGTGAAATTCACATTTCAGCAACGTTTCCATTGACCGGACGGGCGTATCGCGCGTGAGCTCCGGATCGCCGAAAATCACGGGTGTGGGAATGCTCACGCCAGGGTGCGCCACCAGATACCATTTCTCCGCAGGGCTTGCAGGCGTCAGCAATTCGCCGACCCCTTCGGCAAAGGCCGCACGGCCTTGCACGAACACCGGCACGTCGGCACCAAGTTGCACGCCAAGGCGCGCCAGCTCATCTTCGCTAAAGCCGGTCTGCCAGAGATGATTGAGCGCCACCAGAACCGTCGCGGCGTTGGACGAACCGCCGCCGAGCCCGCCGCCCATCGGTAAACGCTTCTCCACGCCCAGATCCGCCCCCGCGCCTTCAGGCAGCCGTCCGGTTTCACGAGCGCGCGCCATCAGAAGCCTTGCGGCGCGCATGATGAGATTGTCCTCTTGCGCCACGCCCTCAACGGGCGTCACCAGCCGAAGCTCGCCGTCCATGCGCGGCGTTATCAGCACCGTGTCGCCATAGTCGAGAAACTGAAACAGCGTCTGTAAATTGTGATAGCCGTCGTTACGACGGCCCGTGATATATAAAAAAAGATTAAGCTTCGCCGGGGAGGGCCAACGGGTCATTATTTAACAATCCAGTTATCCATTTTGAGCTTGATGCGCTGGTCGCCTTCGCGCAGCTCCAGGTTAGAGGGCATCGCAGGCTGGGTTTTGGTGTCATAACCGCCGTATACCACCTTCCAGGTTTTGCCGTTCTGGGTGTAGTTCACTTCGCGTAAACGATACTGATCGTCAAGCGAGTAGTCGGTCGCGTCGCCCGGCAGGCCGACAATCCACTGGCGCAGACTATTGAGCGGAATCGGCATGCCGGTCAGTTTGCCGATCATCTCCTCGGCGTCCGTGGCCTGATAGTGTTTACCTTTGTTATCCACCAGTTCCACGGCACCCGGCTTCGCGTTCAGCTCAAGCTCGGTGCTGCCAAGCGGATTAGTGAGCAGCAGGCGATAGTTTTCTTTGCCGGTCTGCTGCCAGAAGAAACGCGCGTAGACTTTCTGCTGGTCGGAAAGATAGGCGAAAGCGCCGCGGGTCTGGAACTGCGCAAGGTTTTGCACCTGCTGTTGATGCTGTCGCCACTGGGGAGAGTCGGGGCTTTTGCCAGGGCCTTGCGGGGCATGGCTGACGCAGGCGGTCAGCACCAGGCTCGCCAGCGGGGCGAGAGACCAAAAACGCACAGAAGAAATCGCCATAACAGGAACAAATCCTTGATGTTGATTGAGGTTATAACCCTTCATGCTAGCGTCAGGGGCTGAGGGCGTCTATGGTCAAGTTGTCTTAAATCATGAATCTGTCTATTACTCCAAAAGAGGCGGTTCTCTTTTATTGACCTTACGCATCCTGTATGATGCGCACAGCAAACCTTATCAACGCTGGTACTATTCCCGCTCCATGACCCTGTTAGCTCTCGGCATCAACCACAAGACGGCTCCTGTTTCGCTGCGAGAACGCGTGACGTTTTCGCCGGATACGCTCGACCAGGCGCTGGAAAGCCTGCTGTCGCAGCCGATGGTACAGGGCGGTGTGGTGCTCTCGACGTGCAACCGTACGGAGCTTTACCTGAGCGTTGAGGAACAGGACAACTTGCACGACAAGCTCGTGCGCTGGCTGTGCGATTATCACAATCTCGACGAAGAGGAAGTTCGCAACAGCCTCTACTGGCACCACGATAACGACGCCGTCAGCCATCTGATGCGCGTCGCCAGTGGTCTCGATTCGCTGGTGCTGGGCGAGCCGCAAATCTTAGGCCAGGTGAAAAAAGCCTTCGCCGATTCTGGTCGCGGCCACGCGAACGCCAGCGAGCTGGAACGCATGTTCCAGAAATCTTTCTCCGTCGCCAAACGCGTGCGTACTGAAACCGATATCGGCGCCAGCGCCGTGTCGGTGGCATTCGCCGCCTGTACGCTGGCGCGGCAGATTTTCGAATCGCTCTCGACGGTCACCGTGATGCTGGTCGGCGCGGGCGAAACCATCGAGCTTGCGGCCCGTCACCTGCGCGAGCACAACGTGCAGAAAATGATCATCGCCAACCGTACCCGCGAGCGCGCCCAGCGCCTGGCGGATGAAGTCGGTGCGGAGGTTATCGGGCTTGGCGATATTGACGAGCGCTTAAAAGACGCGGATATCATCATCAGCTCCACCGCAAGCCCGCTGCCGATTATCGGCAAAGGCATGATGGAACGCGCGCTGAAAGCCCGCCGCAACCAGCCGATGCTGCTGGTGGATATCGCCGTGCCGCGCGATGTCGAGCCGGAAGTGGGCAAGCTTGCCAACGCCTATCTCTACAGCGTTGACGATCTGCAGAGCATCATCCAGCACAACCTCGCGCAGCGTAAAGCCGCAGCGGTGCAGGCGGAGTCTATCGTCGAGCAGGAAGCCTGCGAATTTATGGCCTGGCTGCGCGCCCAGAGCGTCAGCGAGACCATCCGCGAGTATCGCGCCCAGGCCGATCAGGTACGCGAAGAGCTCACCAGCAAAGCCCTGGCGGCGCTGCGCACCGGCGGCGACGCCGAAGCCATCATGCAGGATCTGGCGCGCAAGCTGACCAACCGCCTGATCCACACCCCAACCAAATCTCTTCAGCAGGCTGCCCGTGACGGGGATGATGAACGCCTGCATATTCTGCGCAACAGCCTCGGGCTGGAGTAGCACAACACAATTCTAATTACAGGGTGATCTACCGCCTATGAAGCCTTCTATCGTTGCCAAACTGGAAGCCTTGCAGGAGCGTCATGAAGAAGTTCAGGCTCTGCTGGGCGATGCGGGTACGCTTGCCGATCAGGAGCGTTTTCGCGCGCTGTCGCGCGAGTATGCCCAGCTGAGCGACGTTTCGCGCTGTTTCCTTGAATGGCGCCAGGTCCAGGAAGATATGGAAACCGCGCGCCTGATGCTAAGCGACCCGGAAATGCGCGATATGGCGCAGGACGAGCTGCTGGAAGCGAAGGCTAAAAGCGAAGCGCTGGAGCAGGAGCTTCAGCTTTTGCTGCTGCCGAAAGATCCTGACGATGAACGTAACGCGTTCGTGGAAGTGCGTGCGGGCACTGGCGGCGATGAAGCCGCGCTGTTCGCAGGCGATCTCTTCCGTATGTACAGCCGTTACGCCGAATCGCGCCGCTGGCGTGTGGAGATCATGAGCGCCAGCGAAGGCGAGCATGGCGGTTATAAAGAAGTCATCGCCAAAATCAGCGGCGAGGGCGTCTACGGGCGTCTCAAGTTTGAGTCCGGCGGGCATCGCGTACAGCGCGTTCCTGCGACCGAATCTCAGGGGCGTATCCATACCTCCGCCTGCACTGTGGCGGTGATGCCGGAGCTGCCGGAAGCCGAACTGCCGGAAATCAACCCGGCGGATCTGCGTATCGACACCTTCCGCTCCTCCGGCGCGGGTGGTCAGCACGTTAACACCACCGACTCCGCCATTCGTATCACCCACCTGCCGACCGGCATTGTGGTGGAGTGCCAGGACGAGCGCTCACAGCACAAGAACAAAGCCAAAGCGCTGGCGGTGCTGGGCGCGCGCATTCACGCCGCCGAAGTGGCCAAACGCCAGCAGGCGGAGGCCTCCACGCGCCGCAATCTGCTCGGCAGCGGCGATCGTTCGGATCGCAACCGCACCTACAACTTCCCGCAGGGCCGCGTGACCGATCACCGCATCAACCTGACGCTTTACCGTCTTGATGAAGTGATGGAAGGCAAACTGGACGCGCTCATTGAGCCGATTATCCAGGAGCATCAGGCCGATCAGCTGGCGGCGCTGGCTGAGCAGGAGTAATGGAATATCAGCAGTGGCTGAAACAGGCCATCGAGCGTCTCACTGCAAGTGAATCTCCGCGCCGCGACGCGGAGATCCTGCTGGCGTTTGTGACCGGCAGGACGCGCACGTTTATCCTCGCCTTTGGCGAAACCGCGCTGACTGACGATGAACACGCGCGGCTCGATGCCCTGCTGGCGCGCCGCGCCGCGGGCGAGCCGGTGGCGTATCTCATCGGCCAGCGTGAATTCTGGTCGTTGCCGCTGGAGGTTTCCCCGGCAACGCTTATCCCCCGTCCCGATACCGAATGTCTGGTGGAGCAGGCGCTGGCGCGTCTGCCGGCCACGCCGTGCCGCATTCTCGATCTCGGCACCGGCACCGGCGCGATTGCGCTGGCGCTCGCCTCCGAGCGGCCGGATTGTCATGTCACCGCACTGGATGTCATCCCGGAGGCGGTGGCGCTTGCGAAACGCAACGCACAGCGGCTCGGCATCGACAACGTCACGATTTTGCAAAGCCACTGGTTTTCCGCACTGACGGACGCGCGTTTTTCGCTTATCGTCAGCAATCCGCCGTATATCGATGGCGACGATCCGCATCTCTCGCAGGGCGACGTGCGTTTTGAGCCGAAAAGCGCGCTGGTGGCGGATAACGCGGGCCTGGCCGATCTTGAAACGCTGGTGACTGAGGCGCGGCGCTTTCTTGAGGATAACGGCTGGCTCATGCTGGAACATGGCTGGCAGCAGGGCGAGGCGGTGCGCGAACTTTTTACGCGCGCGGGCTATCAGGGTGTTGAAACCTGCCGCGATTATGGCGGTAATGAACGTATGACGCTGGGACACTATCGCGACACACAGGATCGCAACACACAGGAGTAAGGCAGCATGGCCGCTTATTTTGCAGTAAAACACCTACATATTCTGACGGTGGTGATTTCCATCAGTCTGTTTATTTTGCGCTACTGGTGGCAGTACCGCAGCTCGCCGATGTCCTCAAAGCGCTGGGTGCGCATTGTGCCGCATGTCAACGACACCGTATTGCTCGGCAGCGGCGTGGCGCTGGTGCTGATCACGCATTTTTATCCTTTTACCCCACAGGGCGCATGGCTGACTGAAAAGCTCTTTGGCGTTATCATCTACATCGTTTTAGGCTTTATCGCGCTCGGGCGTCGCCCGCGCAGCCAGCAGGTCCGCTGGATTGCCTTCCTGCTTGGGCTGGTGGTGCTTTACATCATCGTGAAACTCGCCACCACTAAAGTACCGCTATTGGGGTTGATATGAAGTCGTTGGCCGATTTCCAGTTTAACAACGCGCCGCTCTGTGACGGCATGATTTTGGTTTCACAGCATATCCGCGACGATTTTCCGGTGCAGGACGTCTACGACCAGCTCGAAAGCCTGGTGCGTCTGGCCCGTGAAGAGATCTGCGAAGGTTCACATCAGGATACGCAGCTTGAGCGCCTGCTGGAGCTGTTTTACGGCGAGTGGGGCTTTAGCGACGCGCGCGGCGTTTACCGCCTGTCTGACGCGCTGTGGCTGGACAAAGTGCTGAAAAAACGCCAGGGCAGCGCGGTGTCGCTCGGGGCTATTCTGCTGTGGATAGCCGGACGTCTTGATATTCCGCTGATGCCGGTGATTTTCCCGACGCAGCTGATTCTGCGCGCCGACTGGATGGATGGCGAAATGTGGCTCATCAACCCGTTTAACGGTGAAACGCTCGATGAACATACGCTTGAAGTCTGGCTTAAAGGCAACATCAGTCCGGTGGCTGAGCTTTATATGGATGACCTGGAAGAGTCTGAACACAGTCTCGTCATCCGCAAACTGCTCGACACGCTCAAATCGGCGCTGATGGAAGAGCGACAGATGGAGCTCGCGCTGCGCGCCAGCGAAGCGCTGCTGGAGTTCAACCCGGAAGATCCGTATGAGATCCGCGACCGCGGACTGATTTACGCCCAGCTCGACTGCGAGCACGTGGCGCTCAATGATTTAAGCTATTTTGTGGAGCAGTGCCCGGAAGATCCGATTAGCGAGATGATTCGGGCGCAGATTAACTCGATTTCGCACAAGCAGATTACCCTGCACTAAGCGCGGCGTGTACCGATTTACACAGGATAAAGGCGACAATATGAAACAAAAAGTGGTTAGCATTGGCGACATCAACGTCGCGAACGATCTGCCGTTCGTACTGTTTGGCGGCATGAACGTGCTGGAATCGCGCGATCTGGCGATGCGCATCTGCGAGCACTACGTCACCGTGACCCAGAAGCTCGGCATTCCTTACGTTTTCAAAGCGTCTTTTGATAAAGCCAACCGCTCCTCTATTCACTCTTACCGCGGCCCGGGCCTTGAAGAAGGGATGAAAATCTTTCAGGAGCTGAAGCAGACCTTTGGCGTGAAAATTATCACCGATGTACACACCGCCGAGCAGGCACAGCCGGTTGCGGATGTCGTGGACGTTATCCAGCTGCCGGCCTTCCTGGCGCGCCAGACCGATCTGGTTGAAGCGATGGCGAAAACCGGCGCGGTCATCAACGTGAAAAAACCGCAGTTCATCAGCCCGGGGCAGATCGGCAATATCGTCGATAAATTCAAAGAGGGCGGCAACGAGCAGGTTATTCTGTGCGATCGCGGCACCAACTTTGGTTATGACAACCTGGTGGTCGACATGCTGGGCTTTGGCGTGATGAAGAAAGTCTCTGGCAACGCGCCGGTGATTTTTGACGTGACCCACGCGCTGCAGTGCCGCGACCCGTTCGGCGCCGCGTCCAGCGGTCGTCGCGCCCAGGTGACGGAACTTGCCCGCGCTGGTATGGCAACGGGACTCGCAGGGCTCTTTATCGAAGCACACCCGGACCCGGAAAACGCGAAATGCGACGGCCCGTCCGCGTTGCCGCTGGCGAAGCTCGAAGCGTTCCTCACGCAGATCAAAGCGATCGACGATCTGGTGAAAAGCTTCCCGGAACTCGATACCGAGCATTAATCGGCACGGTCGTAAAAAGAAAACCCCGCGATGCGGGGTTTTTATTGGGGTAATAAGGCGGGGGCGCAGGCTTACCCGCCCTACGAAAACATATCTAGCCTCTTATCGTAGGGTGGGTAAGCGAAGCGCACCCACCGCCCCAATGCACTAATCAGGTTCAGGTAGGGTGGGTAAGCAACGCGCACCCACCATTCCAGCGCAGCGCGCCCACCAAAAACTCTACGCAAAAATCGTCATCAAATACGCCGCAAACAGCGCCAGATGCGCACTGCCGTTCAACACATTCGTGCGCCCGGTGGAAAACGAAATCTGACACAGCATCAACGCCGCGAGCATCACCACCATTTCCGGCGCGCCGAGCGCAAACTGCAAATCGTTGCCGGTCAGAATCGCGATAATCGTCACGGTCGGCACGGTCAGTGAAATAGTCGCCAGCACCGAGCCGAAAAAGAGATTCATCGCGCGCTGCACCTGATTATTCAGCACCGCTTTCAGCGCGCCCAGGCCTTCCGGCGAGAGGATCAGCAGCGCCACCAGGAACCCTGTGAACGACACCGGCGCGTTAAGGTGGCTTAACAGCGCTTCAAGCGGGTTCGCGTTCATTTTGGTCACTGCGATCACCGCGACCAGATGCACAATCAGCCACACCGCGTGCCACAGGCTGCTGTGCGCCGACGGCTTACCGTGGTGCGGATCGTCGTCATCGCTCTCGTCTTCATGCTCATAAACAAACAGGCTCTGGTGCGTTTTGGTTTGGATCAGCAAAAACACGCCATACATCGCGGCGGAAATCATCGCCACCAAAAGCGACTGGCCGGTAGAAAAGTTACCGCCCGGCAGCGCCATTGGAAACACCAGCACAATCACCGCCAGTGGGAAAAGGGCGATCAGATACTGTTTAATCCCGAAAAGATTTACATATTGCGTGGCGAATTTACGCCCGCCGAGCAGCAGCGCCACGCCCACCAGGCCGCCGCTGACAATCATAATGATCGAATAAAGCGTATCGCGCATCAGCGTCGGCGCGGCATCGCCCGTCGCCATGAGCGCGGAGATCAGGCTTACTTCAAGGATAACGACCGAAAGACTCAGAATCAGCGATCCATACGGCTCGCCGAGGCGATGCGCCAGCACATCCGCGTGGCGCACCACGCTAAACGCGCTGCTCAGAATCGCGACCAGCGCCAGCGCGTTGATGCCGATAATCACTGGCAGCGACTGGCTGGAACCCCAGAACGCCAGCACCGCCAGCGCTAATACCGGGAAAATGAGAGAAGACTCCTTATGGCGGGTCTTCACCGCCTCATGGTTTGTTTTTGTCACGTTAATTCTCCAGAGAAGCAGGTGATAATCATTATAGTGATGAGGAAGACAGAGCGTAAAACTACCAAAAAATGCGCGGTCAGGAGGCTTTATTTACGCTTTTTTACGGCTAAACCGTAACTTTGCAGTAAATGCGTCAAAAATCCGAATTTCATTGAGGAACCATTTATCAAACAAGGCATTGTGAAGGCATCACAACATGCTTCGCTTGCGGCTGGCGCGCTTTCTGATTGTGTTCCACACTTATCTTTTTATGAAATAAAGGAGCGTAGCGATGCCTTACTCTTCAAGAACCGATTTGCCCGATAATGTCCGCAACGTCCTCCCGGCGCATGCGCAGGATATTTATAAAGAGGCGTTCAACAGCGCCTGGGATCAATATAAAGACGAAGATGACCGGCGCGGCGACGCCAGCCGGGAAGAGACGGCGCATCGCGTCGCGTGGGCCGCCGTTAAACATGAGTATGAAAAAGGCGATGACGATAAATGGCATAAGAAAAAATAATGCTTCGTTAATCGCCTGATTCCTTTCCATCTTTACCTTTATTCCCGTAAAGCGCGCGGGAACAGATAAGTTTTTTGTCGGTTGAAAACGCCGCTGCGGTCTTGTCAGCGGCGCGTTAATCCCCTATCGTCACCCCGTAATTGCTTTCTGATTGAGCGATAAAAAGATTCTGAAAGCGCTTAAAATCGCAGGGAAGCAGCCGTGGTGGAGGTAGAAGGTGTTAACACGTGATTTCTTAATGACAGCAGACTGTAAGACGGCTTTCGGAGCCATTGAGGAATCGTTACTGTGGACGCCAGAGCAGCGGGCGGCGTCACTGGCCGCCACGCTCGCCTGTCGACCTGAGAACGAACCGGTCTGGATTTTTGGTTACGGCTCCCTGATGTGGAACCCGGCAATGGTCTTTGAAGAGCGCTGCGCCGCGACGCTAAACGGCTGGCACCGCGCGTTCTGTCTGCGGCTCACCGCCGGGCGCGGCAGCGCCTGCAAACCCGGGCGCATGCTGGCGCTGAAAGAGGGCGGCGCCACGACCGGCGTCGCGTATCGTCTGCCGGAGGCAGAGCTTGAAACCGAACTGACGCTGCTGTGGAAGCGCGAGATGATCACCGGCTGTTATCTGCCAGGATGGTGCAGGCTCACGCTTGATGATGGGCGCACCGTTCATGCGCTAGTGTTTATCATGGATCCGAGCCACCCGCTGTATGAAGCCGACACCCGTCCGGCCACCATCGCGCCGCTGATTGCCCGCGCGAGCGGCCCGCTTGGCACCAATGCGCAATATCTCTTTTCGCTTGAGCAGGAGCTGAAAAAGCTCGGCATGTGTGAAGCATCGCTGGATGAACTGGCGTCAGAAGTGCGCGCGTGTCAGGCGCAAGACGGCGATGAGAGTGGCGATCTGCAACCGCATTTCGCCTGAAAAAACCCCGGCGAGCGCCGGGGAGAATGGTCAGGCCGGAACGTAGCTGATGGAGTGTTCCAGTGTCTGGCTGTGACTGTCGATAAGCACATCCCAGACGCCGCTGTAAGGCACGCTGATATACGCGCTGTTGCGGTTCTGGACGCTTAAAATATCTGCTCCCGCACGCCTGGCGCGTTCACCCGCGCTCATTAAATGGATATGGCAATTCGCTGAACAGCGCACCACCACCGTGTCTCCGCCAAACAACTTCAGGCTTGCTTTTACCCGCGCCATCTTTAACCCCTCTGTCAATGATAAATCCGTCAGGACAGCCTTTCGAACGTGAGGCTGTTCACAAAACCTGTCGGAAATAACACCAAAGAGGGAGGCCGCGAACGCTGATTTTGATCAAAAAATGCGGCCACAACACGATATTCATCACATTGTTCGTTAAAGCGGCGGGCAGGCGCGCGGAAAATGTCTCAATGCGCGCCTGCGCCTGATTAAATGCGGAAATGGCTGGCCGTCTGGGCGAGTTCTCCCGCCTGGCCCTGCAACGCGCCCGCTGCGGCGGCCGACTGTACCACCAGCTCGGCGTTCTGCTGCACCATCTGATCGAGCTGCAGCACCGCGTGGTTAATTTCCTGAATGCCTTTCATCTGCTCGCTGGTGGCGACGGTGATTTCACGCATAATGCCGGAAACGTTGCCGATGCTGCTGACTATCTCCTCCATCGATTCGCCCGCGAGGCGCACGTAGCGCGAGCCGGTCGCGACGCTTTCCGTGGTGGAATCGATAAGCGATTTGATCTCTTTCGCCGCCTGGGCGCTGCGGCTGGCGAGGTTACGCACTTCACCCGCCACCACCGCGAAGCCGCGGCCCTGTTCACCGGCGCGCGCGGCTTCCACCGAGGCGTTCAGCGCCAGAATGTTGGTCTGGAACGCGATACCGTCGATAACGCTGGTGATATCGCCGATTTTCGCCGAGGCGCTTTCAATCAACTGCATCGTGGAGATGGCTTTAGACACCACTTCACCACCGCGCGAGGCGGCATCCGTCGCGCTCTGCGCCTGGGTATTAGCCTGCGCCGCCGCATCGGTAGAGTTAGCGACCGACGCGGTTATCTGTTCTACCGCGCTCGCCGTTTCACGCAGGCTGGAGGCCGCCTGTTCGGTGCGCCCGGAGAGATCCTGGTTCCCGGCCGCGATTTCATTCGCCGCCACTTTCACCGAGGCGCTGGCGTCGCGCAACTGGCCCATCACGCCCGCGAGCTTATCGCAGAAGGCGTTAAAGGCATGGGCGATTTGCGCCACTTCGTCACGGCCATCTTCCGGCAGGCGCTGAGAAAGATCGTTAGTGCCGCTGCTGATAGCCACCAGCGCGTCGCGGATCATCAACAGGCGTTTTAACAGCCGGGTGACCAGGAAATGCATCAGCGCGCCGGTAATTAACAGCAGCACCAGCACGGAAATAGCCGAGGTATTGAGCAGGGCGCGCATGCCTGACGTGGCGTCGTTTTCATCAAGGGCTACCACCAGATACCACTGGGTGCCCGGGACGCGCGTGGCCAGCAGTGCTTTTTGCGCGCCGCCGATATCGCCTTCCAGCGCCGTATCGCTCGTTTTCAGCTCGCTGAACGCGACGCCTGATACCGCCTTATCAAAAGGTTTTGACGTCAGCACCGGGTCTTTCGCGGCAATCAGCGTGCCGTCCTCGTTCACCAGCAGTCCGCTGCTGTTTTCGGTCGGGTGAATGCTGCGCACGTTGGCAATCACGCTCTCCATGGAGAGATCGCCTGCGACCACCGCCGCAATGACGCCGTTTTGCTTCACCGGCACCGCGAACGTCACCACCAGCTTGCCGGTACCAGCGTCCACGTAAGGCGCGGTCACCACCGGCGCGTCAGCCTTTACCGCCTGCTGATACCAGGGGCGAATGGTCGGATCGTAATCCGCCGGGACACCTTCCGGGTTAGAGAATTTCGCGGTTTTAGTGGCATAACCGGCGTAGACGTTCATAAAGCCGCCCGCTTTCGCCATCTGCGTAAAGACCGGCACCGGATCGGCGCCCAGCGCGACGGTATCCAGCGACTGGATCATTGCCGTTTTGCTGTTCACCCAGTCGCTGATGGCGAGATTATGGCTGGCGCTGGTACTGCGCAGCGTGTTCAGGCTCGCCTGCTGATTATCCAGCCGGGTGACCTGATAGTTCATGATGGTATTCAGTAACAGCGCACCGACCAGGCAGCCTGCGGTGGCTGCGATGATGCGCGCGCGAATGGACGTTAACATAGGCGTATACCCTGCTGTGTGTTGTGTGAGCGTTATGTTTCAGACGAGCGTGTTGTTGTAGGTTTTAAGTAAAATATCGGCACACAGGGCGGGGACTTGATGGGCAGCGCAGGCGAATAAGTAAATATTATTACACCTGCGTGATTATCAGAAGGTCAGGACTTTATCAGCCTCCAGCGTCCACCCGGCAAGCTCAACCAGCGTGCCAATCTCCACGCCGTCAATCAGTGGCAGCGCGCTCACGCCGCGCCCATCGGCGCAGGTCTTGCACAGTTTCACCGGCACATTCTGGGCGGTGAGGATCTCCAGCATCTGCTGCACGCTATAGCCTTCAGCGGGTTTCTGGCCGCGCAGCCCAGCGGTGACGGCATCCGACATCAAAAACAGCTTCAGCTCAGGGGCCTGCGGCTGGTCGCGCAGCGCGATGGCAAGACGCAGGCTATTAAACAGCGATTCGCTGCCGTAAGCCGCGCCGTTGGCGATAATCACGATTTTTTGCATCCGGAACTCCTTTGCCATGACGGCATAGTTATTGCTTGATTCCTGTAACGGCGATCACAGGAGAAAGAGCGATGGCAATTCCCGCGACATCCTTGCAGAACGCGCAGGCGTGGTTTCGTTTCGCCCGTGAGAGAAAACGCAGCCAGCTGGAGGCGTGGTCGGGCGTCGGCGACTGGGTCAGTCAGATAAGCCATCTGGTGCATATGCTACAGCGCGAGCGCGGCGCGTCCAACATCTGGCTCTGTTCCGGCGGGCAGCTTTTCGCGCGCGAGCGCGCCTTTTGCGTGACAGAAACCGACCAGCGCGCGGCGCAATTTCGCGCGGTGCCCGTGCCGGTTGCCACCGCAGGCAGCCTGCTTTCCTGGCACATGGCCTGTGCGCTCTGGCAGCTTGAGCAGTTGCCTGGGCTGCGCGCGCGCATTCTCGCCCGCGATATTGAGCCCGGCGAGGCGATGGAGAGTTTTAATCTGGCGATCCGGCATCTGCTGGATCTGGTGCCGGAGGCGAGCGAAAGCGTCGATGAAGCCTCGCTCGCCCGCGCGCTGACGGCGCTCTACAGCTTTATGCAGGGTAAAGAGCTGGCGGGCCAGGAGCGCGCTATCGGGGCTATCGGTTTTACGCAGGGCGCGTTCAGCGAGCCCCTGCGCCAGCGGCTCGCTGACCGCATTGACGGGCAGCAGCGCTGTTTCGAGACGTTTTTATCGCTCGCCTGCGCTGATATTCGCGAGCGTTTTTACCGCCACGGCGAAGCCACGCGCGAGCTTGAGCAGTTGCGGCGTCTCGCCTGTACGCGGCTGCCCGCCGATGACCACCGCGCGCGAGCGGTGCGCTGGTTTGGGTTGCAGACCACGCGGCTGGACGCGCTGCGCGATATCGAAGAGGCGCTAATCGCCGCGCTGCTGGCGGAGGCCCGCAGGCTTCTGGCGCAAGAGGCGCACAGTGAAACACCGGAGGCGGCGCTGGCACGCCGTGCGCCTTTGCATGACGAGCAGGAGACGCCAGCGCTTGAGCGTCATCTTCTGCCGCTGGTGCGCCAGCAGGCCCGCGAGGTGGAATCGCTGACGCGCCAGCTCGCCTCGCTACAGGCGAATCTTGAAGAACGTAAGCTTATCGATCGCGCCAAAAGCTTGTTGATGAGTCATCAGCAGCTCAGCGAGGAGCAGGCGTGGCACCAGTTGCGCAAGCTCGCGATGGATCAGAATAAACGGATGGTGGAGATTGCCGAGGCGATGCTTGCCGTCGCCCGGCTCTGGCCGGTAACCCCAAAGGAGTAGCTGCACAGCCAGCGGGCATTTTATGCATGGAAATGGGGCAGAGCGGGGGAGTGTGCGGGGCGTTTTTTCGCGTGTTACTGGCGGGTGTGCTGCGCTTACCCGCCCTACAATATCGATCCTCACGTTTTACGTAGGGTGGGTAAGCGCAGCACACCCACCACGGGGATAACCAATCACGTTTTTGTAGGATGGGTAAGCGTAGCGCACCCACCACGGGGATAACCAATCACGTTTTTGTAGGGTGGGTAAGCGTAGCGCACCCACCATCTCCCGATAACCAGGAAAAAAGGCCGGAGGAGAGGGTTTTGCTCCGGCTAAAAAAAAATCGGCCCATAAGGCCAATTTTCCGCCGGGAGCCGGGATTGCAAAGGGGGCGGCGGCGAGCCCCCTTTGCACGTTCGCGTGAGGGAAGCGTCCATATAAAAAAGGCGTTATGGCGAACGGAACGTGTTCACCGACCTTGTATATTTCCCTTCAGCCTGGCCGTGTAAACCGGACGGCGGGTGCGTTGCACTTACCCGCCCTACGAAGGGGAGATGTGATGCGTAGGGCGGGTAAGCGCAGCGCACCCGCCACGGAACCCACCCTGAAACCTGGCACACCCCTTGCTTAATAAATCCTGACAACCACTTCCCGGCAGCTCGCCAACGGCGGCGGGCAAACCGGAAAGGATAAAGGCGTCCTGCAATGTCTTCGGGCATTGGCGGACGCCTTTTTTATTTTCAGGAGCAGCCATGAGCGATTCATCCTTTTCTCTTTCCCGCCGCCGCTTATTGCAGGCCGGGGCCGCGCTTAGCGGCGCGATGCTGTTACCGGGGCTTATGGGCAGCGTGTGGGCCGCGGGGTCTGACAAACCCGAGCTCGACACCGTACGCGTCGGCTTTATTCCGCTCACCGACTGCGCGCCGGTGGTGATGGCCGCGCTGAAAGGCTTCGATAAAAAATATGGCATCCGCATTCTCCCCAGCAAAGAGGCGAGCTGGGCGGCGGTGCGCGACAAACTGGTCTCCGGCGAGCTCGACGCCGCCCATGCGCTCTATGGGCTCATCTACGGGCTGGAACTCGGTATCGCCGGCAAGGCGCAGCCGATGGCGACCCTGATGACGCTCAACCAGAACGGCCAGGCGATTTCGCTCAGCGCCGATCTGCTGGAGAAAGGCGTCACCACGCCCGACGCGCTGCAAAAGCGGGTAGCCGCAAGCGAGCCTGGCGCTTACACCTTCGCCCACACCTTTCCGACCGGCACCCACGCCATGTGGCTCTACTACTGGCTGGCGGCCGCGGGCATTCATCCTTTTAACGATGTACGCACCGTGGTGGTGCCGCCGCCGCAAATGGTGATGAACATGCGCATCGGCAATATGGTCGGCTTCTGCGTCGGCGAGCCGTGGAACGCCCGCGCCATCAACGACCGCATCGGTTTCACCGCCGCCACCTCGCAGTCCATCTTCCCGGATCACCCTGAAAAAGTGCTCGGCACCCGCCGCCTGTGGGTGGAGCAGAATCCGCACACCGCCCGCGCGCTCACCGCTGCCGTGCTGGAGGCCGCCCGCTGGATAGACGCCTCGGACGACAACCGCCGCGAAACCGCGCAGGTGCTGGCGAAACGCGCATATCTCAACACCAAAGTGCAATACCTCACGCCGCGCATGCTCGGCGAGTACGACGACGGTGCCGGAAAGCGCTGGAAAGATGACCATGCCATGCGCTTCTTCCGCGACGGCGAAGTGAGCTACCCGTGGCACTCCGATGGCATGTGGTTCTTAACGCAGTTCCGTCGCTGGGGGTTGCTGAAAACCGATCCCGATTACGCAGCCATCGCCGCCCGCATTAACCGCACCGACATCTATCAGCAGGCCGCAGCGGCGGTGGGCGGGGTTGCGCTGCCCGCGTCGACGCGGCGTACCAGTCGCCTGATGGACGGCAGCGTCTGGGACGGGCGCGATCCCGCCGCGTATGCCGCCCGTTTTGCCATGAAACGTTAAGGGGAAACCATGAAAAAGCGTAAACAGACCGTGAGCGCGGCGCCTGAACAGCCCGCCGGTGAAGTGATAGTGATGCCCCGCGTGGCGGTGCGTAAACGCCGCGCGCCGCTCGCGGCCACGGTAAACGCGCTGCTGGCCCGCGTGGTGCCGGCCATTCTGGGCCTGGCGCTGCTGGTGATTGCCTGGCAAATCGCGGCCGTCAGCAGTAAAGGCTTTCCGACGCCGCTCAGCACGCTCGACTCGGCGCTGACGCTGTTCGCCGACCCGTTCTACAACGAAGGGCCGAACGATCAGGGCATCGGCTGGAATGTGCTGGCCTCGCTTAGTCGCGTGGCGGTGGGCTTCGGGCTGGCGGCGCTGGTGGGGATCCCGCTGGGTTTTCTGATTGGCCGCTTTACCTTTCTCGGGCGGATGTTCAACCCGCTTATCGCGCTCCTGCGCCCGGTCAGCCCGCTCGCCTGGCTGCCCATCGGCCTGCTGCTGTTTCAGAAGGCCGAGCCCGCCTCCAGCTGGACCATTTTCATCTGCTCTATCTGGCCGATGGTCATCAACACCGCCGAAGGGGTGAAGCGTATCCCGGAGGACTACCTCAACGTGGCGCGCGTATTACAGCTCTCCGAGTGGACCGTGATGCGCCGCATTCTCTTTCCGGCGGTGCTGCCCGCGGTGCTCACCGGCGTGCGGCTCTCCATCGGCATCGCCTGGCTTGTGATCGTCGCCGCCGAAATGCTCACCGGCGGCCTCGGCATCGGCTTCTGGATCTGGAACGAGTGGAACAACCTCAACGTGGAAAACATTCTCATCGCCATCGTCATCATCGGCGTGGTGGGGCTCTTGCTGGAGCAGGGGCTGATGCTTATCGCCCGCCGCTTCAGCTGGCAGGACAAATAAGGAGCGAACATGAAACCGATCATTCAGGTACAGAACGTCAGTCAGCGCTTCAACACGGCGAGCGGCGAGTTCCTGGCGCTGCAGAACGTCAGCTTTGACATCAACGCGGGCGAAACCGTGAGCCTTATCGGCCACTCCGGCTGCGGCAAATCGACGCTGCTCAATCTTATCGCGGGCATCACGCTGCCGAGCGAAGGCGGACTGCTGTGCGATAACCGTGAAATCGCCGGGCCTGGCCCGGAGCGCGCCGTGGTGTTTCAGAACCATTCGCTGCTGCCCTGGCTCACCTGCTTTGACAATGTGGCGCTGGCGGTGGATCAGGTGTTTCGCAAAACCATGGATAAAGCGCAGCGCCGGGAGTGGATTATTCACAACCTGGAGCGGGTGCAGATGGGGCACGCGCTCAACAAACGCCCCGGCGAGATCTCCGGCGGCATGAAGCAGCGTGTCGGCATTGCCCGCGCGCTGGCGATGAAACCGAAAGTGCTGCTGATGGACGAACCGTTCGGCGCGCTTGATGCGCTGACCCGCGCGCATTTGCAGGATGCCGTGATGCACATCCAGCAGGAGCTTAACACCACCATTGTGCTGATTACGCATGACGTGGACGAGGCGGTGCTGCTCTCCGATCGCGTGTTGATGATGACCAACGGCCCGGCGGCGACGGTCGGCGAGGCGCTGGAGGTCAATCTGCCGCGTCCGCGCAACCGGGTGCAGCTCGCGGACGACAGCCGCTATCACCAGCTGCGTCAGCAGATCCTGCATTTCCTCTACGAAAAACAGCCGAAAGCGGCGTAAGGAGCGGCGATGGCGCAACGACTGGTGATTATCGGCAACGGCATGGCGGCGGTGCGTCTGGTGGAGCAACTGCTGGCGCGCGCGCCGGAGCGCTTCGCCATCACGCTTATCGGCGATGAACCGCTGCCCGCCTATAACCGCATCCTGCTTTCGCCGGTGCTGGGGGGCGAAATGTCCGCCGCGCAGACGCAGCTTCACGACGCGTCCTGGTATTCTCGTTACGGTGTCACGTTGGTAACCGGCGAGCGGGCGCTGGCGGTGGATCTGGCCGCGCGCACCGTCACCACCGCCGCGCGCACGCTGCCCTGGGATGAGCTGGTGTTCGCCACCGGCTCGACGCCGTTTATTCCGCCCATTGAAGGCAGCGGGCTGCCGCACGTGCGCGCCTTTCGCACGCTGGCGGATGTCAGGGCGCTTCTCGCGACGCCCGGCCCCGCCGTGGTGCTGGGCGGCGGCCTGCTTGGGGTGGAAGCGGCCGCGGCGCTCGCCCGTCAGGGCGCAGCGGTGACGCTGGTGCATCGTCACCCGTGGCTGATGGAGCAGCAGCTGGATGCGCAGGCAGGCGAGTGGCTCGCCGAAAGCCTGCGTGAGCGCCACATTCGCGTGCTGACCGGCAGCGGCATCACACGCATCACGCCAGATGACGTCACGCTCGCCTGCGGCGAAACCGCCCCGGCGCAGCGGGTGGTGATCGCCACCGGCGTGCGTCCGACTATCGCGCTGGCGCAGTCCGCCGGGCTCGCTTGCCAGCGCGGCATTGTGGTGGATGACACGCTTCGCGCCTCGCACCCGGCGGTGAGCGCTATCGGCGAGTGCTGCGAAATCAACGCGCAAACCTGGGGGCTGGTGGCGCCCTGTCTGCAACAGGCGGACGTGCTGGCGGCGAGGCTCTGCGGCGAGACGGCGCGCTTTGGTTATGAGGAAAAAGGCACGCGGCTCAAGGTCACCGGTATCGCGGTTTTTAGCGCGGGCGAGGTGACGCCGGGCCCGCAGGCGCAGGCGCTGATAAGCCTCGACCCAATAGCCCGCCATTATCGCCGCCTGATTATCGAGCACGGCAGGCTCATCGGCGTGCTGCTGTATGGCGATACCGACAGCGCCGGCGCGCTGATGAATCACTTCGGGCAGCCGCTGCGCGCCAGCGCCGGGCTGCTGTTTGATGAAACCGATGAAACGCAGCCCGCGGCTGCAGGATATGACACGATGACAAAACAAACTCTGGTGGTCGTGGGCCACGGCATGGTTGGGCACCATTTTCTGGAGCAGTGCGTCAGCGCCGGGCTGCATGAGCGCTTTCATATCATCGTCTTTGGCGAAGAGCGCCACGCGGCCTACGATCGCGTGCATCTCTCGGAGTATTTCGCCGGACGCAGCGCGCAGTCGCTCTCTATGGTGCAGGGCGATTTCTTCGCGCAGACGGGCATTGAACTACGCACCGGCTGTCAGATTGTGGCGCTGGATCGCGCGCGGCAGATCGTGCGCGACGCACAGGGTCACGAAACGCATTTTGACAAACTGGTGCTTGCCACCGGCTCCTGGCCGTTTGTGCCGCCGGTGCCGGGGCGTGACCTGCCGGGCTGTTTCGTCTACCGCACGCTTGACGATCTCGACGCCATCCGTGAACGCGCGCAGCATGCCACGCGCGGCGTGGTGGTGGGCGGCGGCCTGCTGGGGCTTGAGGCGGCGAACGCGCTTAAACAACTGGGGCTGAAAACGCACGTCGTGGAGTTTGCGCCGGGGCTGATGGCGGTGCAGCTCGATGCGCCAGGCGCTGCGATGCTGCGCGAGAAAATCGAGGCGCTGGATGTCAGCGTGCATACCAGCAAATCCACCACCGCGATTATGGAAGAGAAGGGCGGACTGACGATGCAGTTTGCCGATGGCGACAGCCTGCATACCGATCTGATTGTCTTTTCGGCGGGCATTCGCCCGCAGGACAGCCTTGCGAAGTCGGCGGGGCTTGCGACTGGCGAGCGCGGCGGCATCGTGATTGACGACCAGTGCCGCACCAGCGACGCGCCTATTTTCGCCATCGGCGAATGCGCGCTGTGGGAGAACAAAATTTTCGGGCTGGTGGCACCAGGCTATCAGATGGCGCGGGTCGTTGCGGCGACGCTCGCGGGCGAGACGGCGGCATTCCGCGGCGCGGACATGAGCACCAAACTGAAGCTGCTTGGCGTCGAGGTCGCATCGTTTGGCGACGCGCACGGGCGCACGCCGGGCAGCCAGAGCTATCAGTGGACGCACGGGCCGAAGCAGATCTACAAGAAAATTGTCGTCTCGGCAGACGGCAAAACGCTGCTCGGCGGCGTGCTGGTGGGCGACAGCAGCGAATATGCCACGCTGCTACAGATGATGCTGAACGGCATGGCGCTCCCCGCCGAGCCGGAGACGCTGATCCTGCCCGTAAGCAGCGGCGCGCCCGCGAAAGGGCTCGGTGTGGCGGCGCTGCCGGAAAGCGCGCAGATCTGTTCGTGCCATAACGTCAGCAAGGCGGATATCTGCGCGGCGGTTGTCGCCGGCGCAGGCGATATGGGCGCGGTGAAAAGCTGCACCAGAGCGGCGACCGGCTGCGGCGGCTGTAGCGCGCTGGTCAAACAGGTCATGGAGTATCAGCTCGAACAGCAGGGCGTCACGGTCAAAAAAGATATCTGCGAGCACTTTGCGTATTCGCGCCAGGAGATTTACCACCTCGTGCGCGTTAATCATATCCGCACGTTTGACCAGCTCATCAGCCGCTACGGCCAGGGCCACGGCTGCGAAATCTGTAAACCGCTGGTGGGCTCGGTGCTGGCGTCGTGCTGGAACGAATACCTGCTGAAACCGGCGCATCTGCCGCTCCAGGACACCAACGATCGCTACTTTGCGAATATCCAGAAAGACGGCACCTACTCGATCGTACCGCGGATGGCGGCGGGCGAAGTGACACCGGACGAGCTTATCGCCATCGGGCAGATAGCCAAACGCTATCAGCTCTACAGCAAAATCACCGGTGGCCAGCGCATCGATCTTTTCGGCGCGCGGCTTGAACAACTGCCCGCTATCTGGGCCGAGCTGGTGGCGGCGGGCTTTGAAACCGGTCACGCCTACGGGAAATCGCTGCGTACCGTGAAATCGTGCGTCGGCTCCACCTGGTGTCGCTACGGCGTGCAGGATTCAACGGGGCTCGCGGTAACGCTTGAGAACCGCTACAAGGGGCTGCGCGCGCCGCACAAAATTAAAATGGCGGTCTCCGGCTGCACGCGCGAATGCGCCGAGGCGCAGGGCAAGGATGTCGGCGTTATCGCCACCGACAAAGGCTGGAATCTCTACGTCTGCGGCAACGGCGGCATGAAGCCGCGCCACGCGGATCTCTTCGCAAGCGATCTCGACCGGGAGACGCTGCTGCGCACCATCGACCGCTTTCTGATGTTTTACATCCGCACCGCCGACCGCCTGCAACGTACCAGCACCTGGATGGATAACCTGGAGGGCGGCATTGAGTATCTGCGCGAGGTCATCCTTGAGGATTCGCTCGGGATTGGCGAGGAGCTGGAGCGCGAAATGGCGCAGGTGGTCGAAAGCTACCAGTGCGAATGGCAGACCACGCTGGCAAGCCCCGACCGGCTGGCGCTGTTCCGCTCGTATGTCAACAGCGATAAACCCGATGAAGCCGTGCAGCGCCGCGAGCTCAGAGGCCAGCCGCAGCCGGTGGAGGTCGTGCAGCCGGTGACGCCGCGCGCGCCGGAGCGCCCGTGGCAGGCGGTATGTGAGCTGAAAGACATTCCACCGCAGGCGGGCATCGGCGCGCGGCTTGGCGACATGCAGATTGCGCTGTTCCGTTTTGGCGATCGCGTTTACGCGCTCGATAACCTGGAGCCGGGCAGCGACGCCAATGTGTTGTCGCGCGGGCTGCTGGGGGATGTCGGCGGCGAACCGGTGGTAATTTCGCCGCTCTATAAACAGCGTATCCGGCTGCGCGACGGGCGGCTTGCGGAAGCGCTCACCGAGGCGGTGCGCGCCTGGCCGGTGAAAGTGGAGGGCGGAAAGGTGTGGGTGGCCGGTCAGGCGCTGCTGTTACAGGCGCAGGCGTCATGAACGGCGTTAAGACCACCTGCCCCTATTGCGGGGTCGGCTGTGGCGTGGTGGCGCAGCGCGACGACAGCGGCGCGGTGAGCGTGCGGGGCGATGAAAACCATCCGGCGAACTTCGGGCGGCTGTGCGTCAAAGGCGCGGCGCTCGGCGAGACGACCGGCCATGACGGGCGACTGCTGTACCCGGAAGTCAACGGCGAACGGGCAAGCTGGGAGACGGCGCTCGACGCGGCGGCCTCGCGGCTTGGCGATATTATCGATAAGCACGGCCCGCAGTCGGTGGCATTTTACGCTTCCGGGCAGTTGCTTACCGAGGATTACTACGCCGCCAACAAGCTCATGAAAGGGTTTATCGGTGCGGCGAATATCGACACCAACTCGCGGCTCTGCATGTCCTCCGCCGTGGTGGGCTACAAACGGGCGTTCGGGGCCGATGCGGTGCCGTGTAGCTATGCGGATCTGGAGCAGACCGATCTGCTGGTGTTTGTTGGATCGAACGCCGCCTGGGCGCACCCGGTGCTGTATCAGCGCATCGCGGCCGCGAAGCAGGCGCGCCCGGCGATGAAAATCGTCGTCATCGATCCGCGGCGTACCGCGACCTGTGATATCGCCGATCTCCACCTGGCGCTGGCGCCCGGCAGCGACGCCGGGCTGTTTGTCGGGCTGCTGAACGCGCTTTCAGCACTGCTTGCGCCTGAAACGTTCGACGGCCAGGCGCAGGCGCTCGCGGCCGCGCGGGCGTGGAGCGTGGCGCGCGTGGCGCAGTTCTGTGGGCTGCCAGAAGCCGAGGTGGCGCGCTTTTACGACTGGTTTTTGAGTGCGCCCACGGCGATGACGCTCTACACCATGGGCATTAACCAGTCCTCCAGCGGCAGCGACAAGTGCAACGCCATCATTAACGTGCATCTGGCGAGCGGAAACATCGGGCGGCCCGGCTGCGGGCCGTTTTCGCTGACCGGTCAGCCGAACGCGATGGGCGGACGCGAAGTGGGCGGGCTGGCTAATCAGCTCGCCTGCCATATGGGCTTTGAACCGGCGGATATCGCCCGCCTCGGGCGATTCTGGGGCAGCGAGCGCATCGCGCAGACGCCCGGTCTGATGGCGGTAGAACTCTTCGACGCCATCGGGCGCGGTGAGGTGAAAGCCGTCTGGGTCATGGGCACCAACCCGGCGGTATCGCTGCCGGACAGCGACGCGGTGCGCCAGGCGCTGGCGCGCTGCGAACTGGTGATGGTGTCTGACATTACCGCGCAGACCGATACGGCTGCTTTTGCGCATATTCGTTTTCCGGCGCTGGGGTGGGGGGAGAAAAACGGCACGGTGACCAATTCAGAGCGGCGGATCTCGCGCCAGCGCGCCTTTCTGCCCGCGCCCGGCGAGGCGCGCCCTGACTGGTGGATAGTCGCGCAGATGGCGCATCGCCTGGGTTTTGGCGAGGCGTTTGGCTGGCAGCATCCGCATGAGATTTTCTGCGAGCACGCGGCGCTGTCGGGCTTTGAGAACGACGGCGCGCGGGCGTTTGATATCAGTGGGCTGGCCGCGTTAACCCGCGAGGCGTATGACGCGCTCGCGCCGGTGCAGTGGCCGGTAACGGTCAAACAGCTGCAGGGCACGCCACGCCTGCTGGAGACGGGCGCGGGCTGGCGCGGCGGCAGGCTGAATATGGTTGCTGTTTCTCCGGCGCTACCGCAGGCGCGGCCCGACGCGCGTTACCCGCTGTGGCTCAATACCGGGCGCATCCGCGATCAGTGGCACACCATGACCCGCACCGGCCGCGTGGTGCGGCTGATGCAGCACCAGCCGCTGCCGCAGGTGGTGATGCATCCTGACGACGCGGCGCGCTATGGTGTGCACGACGGCGATCTGGTGGAGGTGGCCTCAGCGCAAGGGTTTATGGTGGGCTGGGCAGCACCTGATGACGCCCAGGCACCCGGCGCGCTGTTCGCCCCGATGCACTGGAACGCGCAGTTCGCGAGCGACGGGCGCGTCAATACGCTGGTGGCACCGGTCTGCTGCCCGCACTCCGGCCAGCCGGAAAGCAAGCAGACCGCGGTGCGCCTGCAACCGCGCCGCACCGCGTGGCAGGGCGAGCTGTTTTGTCGCGATATGCCGCCGCTTGCGCCCGATCTGCTGTGGTGGCGTCAGGCGCTGGACGGCTGCCTGCATGTCACTCTGGCGGGCAATGCGTCGCCGCAACGCTGGCTGCGTGAAATGGCCGCCCGCGAAAGCTGGCAACTGCAGTATGCGCAGGGCGAGGGGGTCTTTCATCTGCTGGCGTGGCGCGACGGCGCGCTGATGCTGGCGTTTTACAGCGCGGCGCGTCGCCCGGTGGTTCAGCGCGAGGCGATTGCGGCGGCGTTCCTGGAACCGCCTGCGAACGCGGCCGCGCGCCATGCGCTGCTGGCCGGTAAAGGTGCGCAGAGCGCGCCCGCAAAGGGGCGCACTATCTGTAGCTGTTTCGGCGTGGGTGAGAACGCCATCCGGGCCGCCATCAGCGCCGGGTGCGACAGCGCCGGGAAACTGGGTGACACCCTGCGCTGTGGCACAAACTGCGGCTCCTGCATCCCGGAGCTTAAAGCGCTGCTGGCGCAGACGGCGTCACTGCCCGAAGCGGCCAATCAGACCGGTGGCGGCGAGCGCGTGGCCTTTGAGTTTCGTGAAGAGTTCCTCACGCGTCAGGCCGGGCGGGAGATCGGCCGGTAGATCGGTTGCGATAAGCGTAAAGGTGTAATGGTGCGCGCCACTGCCGGGCGGCGGGCAGGGGCCGTGCCAGGCGCGGGTCCCCGGCGTATTTTTCCCGCCGGTAAATCCTTTGCCCTCTGTCAGCGCATTGGCGGCAAGGCCGGTGGTGCTGGCGGGAATGTTATAGGCCACCAGGTGCGTCACGCCAAGCCCCTTCGCGCCCTCCGGGTCATGGACGATCAGCGCGAAACGCGTCGTGCCCTGCGGCGCATGGCTCCAGACCAGCGCAGGTGATTGATTCTCACCGGTACAGTTGGGGTTTTGCTTCGCGTTACCGGCGAATTTTTTCTCCATCATGCCGTTATCGGCAAACGAGGGGGACTGCAACATAAAAATACCGTCATCGGACGCGGCGGCGGCGTTCACAGCGGCAACCGCCAGCAGGCAAGCGAGCAGCGTTTTATTCATCGGCGTGTCTCACGCAGGGTGGGAATGTTAAGCGTAGCGCACCGCGCGTAAACGGGATGAGGATTATCCTTAAAAGCCGCGTCAGGGCTTGTCGGGAGCGGCAAACGCGATATGGTATACTGTGTAAATGTATCCATTTTCCGGCAAAACCGGCCCAGGAGAGAAAAATTCATACGTGATGCGGTGGTTATTGGTTGTCCTTCCCTCAGTTGTTACCGCCGCGCTGCTGCCGGCCCGTGCAGATGCGGCCAGCCAGAGCGACGACTACGTGCGCCAGGCGCAAAATCCCTTCGATGAAAATGGCGATAACCTGCCCGATCTCGGCCTCGCGCCCGAAAATAACGCGGCGGAGAAGCATTTCGCCCGCGTGTTAAAAGCCTTTGGCGAAGCGAGCCAGACCGACAGCACGCTCTCACCCGGCCAGCAGGCGCGCCATTTCGCGTTTGACCGTCTGCGAGACGCGGTGAGCAGCAGCATTACCAGCGAGGCCGAAAGCCTGCTGTCGCCGTGGGGTAACGCCACGGTGGATCTGCTGGTGGATGAAGAGGGGAATTTTAACGGCAGCAGCGGTTCGCTGTTTACGCCCTGGCAGGACAATAACCGCTATCTCACCTGGAGCCAGGTCGGCGTCAGCCAGCAAAATCAGGGGCTGGTGGGTAACGCAGGCATCGGCCAGCGCTGGGCGGCCGGGCACTGGCTGCTCGGCTATAACACCTTTTACGATCGCCTGTTTGACGACGATACCTCGCGCGCCGGGTTTGGCGCAGAGGCGTGGGGCGACTATCTGCGCCTTTCCGCTAACTATTATCAACCGCTTGGCGGCTGGCAGCACCGCGCGGGTTTGCTGGAACAGCGCATGGCGCGTGGTTATGACGTGACCGCGCAGGCGTATCTGCCGTTTTATCAGCACATCAATACCAGCGTCAGCTTTGAGCAATATTTCGGCGATCAGGTAGAGCTGTTCGACAGCGGCACGGGCTATCACAACCCGGTCGCGGTGAAAGTGGGGCTAAGTTATACGCCGGTGCCACTCGTCACCGTCAGCGCGCATCACCGTCAGGGAGAAAGCGGCGTGAGCCAGAATGATTTAGGGCTGAAGCTGAACTACCGCTTTGGCGTGCCGCTTACTAAGCAACTCTCGCCGGACGAAGTGGCCGCCTCGCGTTCGCTGCGCGGCAGCCGCTATGACCGCGTGGAGCGCACTAACGTGCCGGTGATGGAGTTTCGCCAGCGCAAGACGCTGTCGGTGTTCCTTGCGACGCCGCCGTGGGATCTCAGTGCGGGCGAAACCGTGGCGCTGAAGTTACAGGTGCGCAGCCGCCACGGGATCCGCCAGCTCTCCTGGCAGGGCGACACCCAGGCGCTGAGCCTGACGCCGCCGCTCGACAGCGCGAGCGCCGACGGCTGGACGGTCATTATGCCGGCCTGGGATAACTCGCCGGTAGCCAGCAATAGCTGGCGGCTGTCGGTGACGGTCGAGGATGAACAGGGCCAGCGCGTGACGTCAAACTGGATAACCCTGAAGCTGTCCGCGCCGGTACAGACGCTGCCGCAGGACGATCCGCGCTACGAACTGCTGGCGCCGGTGCCTTAAAAAATACGTTCCTGATGCACCCAGACCGCCGCTTCGACGCGCGATTTGAGCTTCATCTTTTTCAGCAGATGCTTCACGTGCACTTTGACGGTGCTTTCGGTGATATCGAGCTTGCGGGCGATCATTTTGTTCGGCAGGCCCTGGGCGATGAGCTTGAGAATATCGCGCTCGCGCGGCGTGAGCTGAGAGACATCGCGGCCTGACGTCGCGCGGCTCGCACGCAGGCTCGCCGCCAGCACCGGCGTTAACGCTTCGCTTAAGACCATTTCGCCCGCTGCCGCCTGTTGCAGCGCCTTGAGCAGATCTTCCGGCTCCATATCTTTAAGCAAGTACCCATCCGCGCCGCGCTTAAGCGCCGTCACTACGTCCTCTTCGTGGTTCGAGACGCTGAAGACCACCACACGGCCCGACAGCGCTTTTTCACGCAGTTTATCGAGGGTTTCCAGGCCGTTCATACCGGGCATATTGAGATCAAGCAGGATCAGATCCGGGTCGAGCGCTTCGGCCATTTCGATACCTTGCTCGCCGTTTCCGGCTTCGCCGACCACCGTGATAGCGGGTGCCATGCTGACCAACTGTTTTACGCCGCTGCGAAGCATAGGGTGATCGTCAATCAGCAGAATGGTTGCCGGTTCCGGGTTATTCATGAACTTCTCCTTCTGGAAGAGCGGGGACGGATGAAAACGGCGCATCGGGGATAAAGGTCACCACCACTTCGGTGCCGCCTTCTGCTCGTCGCCGTACCTGACAGTCGCCGCGCAAACTCTGCGCGCGGTCGCGCATAATAATTAAGCCGTAGTGGTTAGTGCGCCCGGCGTTATCCGGCAGGCCACGGCCATTGTCGGCCACGCATAGCCGTACCTGGCCCTCCTGCAGCGTGACGCTGACGCGAATTTCGCTGGCATCGGCATGCTTAAACGCATTGTTTAACGCCTCGCGCGCAATCTGCACCAGATGAATCGCCTGATGCGACGGCACCAGCCGCGGCGGGAGCTGATAATCAAGCACCACCGGGAAACCGAGCCGCGCGCTGAACTCCTGACAGCTCGCCACCAGCGCCGCCTTAAGCCCTGGCTCGTTGAGCTGTAAACGGAACGTCGTGAGCAGCTCGCGCAGTTGCCGCCAGGAGGCGTTCAGTTCATGGCGGATCTGGCCCAGCAGTTCGCGGCTCTCCTGCGGCAGCGCGTCGCCCTGCATCTGCAGGCAGCTGATTTGCATTTTCATACAGGAGAGCGACTGCGCGATAGAGTCATGCAGCTCGCGCGCAATGGCGGCGCGCTCCTCCATCACCAGCAGCTGCTGTTTGCGCTCCTGCTGACGCTCCAGCGCCAGCGTTGCAGTGAGCTGCTCCATGAGCGTGTCGATCATCTGCTGCTGGTCGCGGCTCAGATGACAACCCGCAGGCAGCGTCGCCAGCAGGAGGCCATACTGGGTGTGAAGATCGCCAAGCCGCCATTTCAGCGTCGTGCCGGTTTCGCTCTCCGTGCGCAGGTGCCGCGGGCAGAGATGACAGCCGATTTCGTCGCAGCGCTCGTCCGGTTGCCACACAAACTCCTGATAGTGCTCTTCGTCATCCACTTCATAAACGCGCAGTGCGATATCGCGCAGCAGCGTGAGATTTTGCAGGCGCGTCAGCACCGGTGCCAGCCGCTCGCACAGCGGCACGTCGGAATGCAGGCGACGGTTCGCCTCCCATAAAAACGACAGGATCTGGTTTTTCTGCTCAAGCCCGGCGGTTTTCTCCTGCACGCGTTGCTCAAGGCTCGCGTAGCTTTCGGCAAGCTCCGCCGACATGCTGTTAAGCGCATGGCCAAGCGTTGCCATCTCATCGCGCCCGGAGACGCTGGCGCGCTGGCTGAAATCGCGGTGGCCCACGGCGTGGGCTATTTCAAGCAGCTGACGCCACGGGCGCAGCAGGCGGCGGCGCAGCCAGAGCAGGGTAAAGAGCAGTAAAAGCCCCATCAGCAGCGCCATGCCGCGCTGCAGCATGACTATCTGCGCGATGCGGTGTTCAGTGGAGCTGTCAAAGGCGCTGACCAGCGCGTCTATCTGGCCGACAAACTGCGTGACTTGCCCGCTCACCTCCTGCGGCGAATGGGCGTCGCGCAGCGCGGGCGCAAGATGCTGTCGCCAGTAGCGCTGGATAGCCAGCAGCGCTGCCTGCTGACCATCGCGCACCGCGGCCTGTTGCAGCTCATCGCTCCAGGCGGTGCGCTCCATCTCGTTAAACATGTCGGTGCGGGTAGTGCCGACCGGGACGGCGGCGAGCAGACGATAGCTCTGCATGCGCAGCGACCCGGCTTTGTTGATAGCATGCGCGCTGCCCTGAACGCCCTGCGCCAGCCAGCCCGCCAGCGCCATGCCCCCCATGCCGAGGCCGGCGAGCAGTAGCACGATGATCGCCAGTTGATTAGCGAGGGTCAGCGGGGAAAAGCGTCGTTTCAGCATGGCGATGCGCGCTCCTTAACGCGGCGTCGGGACAGGCGTAGGATCTATTCTCAGGTATCCCCTGGAGTATACCCATACCCATTGTGGATTACTCCTTAATTGCCATTCATGTCACCCATTGTACACCGGCGGCATGCGCACAAGCGCTGCGTCTGAAAAACCACACTTTTTTTAGCGCTTAGCTCTACTCCCTGGGGGGTAAGGCGTTTTTTTGCACAAATCAGAGAGCGTATATCCATTGATTTACATCAACTTAAGCGCGCGGCGAGACGCTACCGTGGCGGCATTATCCCCTTCATGTTTGAGGTGTTTATGAGTGACTCTTCCGCTGCGGCACGTTCCACAAGCGGGTTGATTACCGACTGGCGACCTGAGGATGTTCAGTTCTGGCAGCGTACCGGCCAGCACACCGCCCGTCGTAATCTGTGGATCTCCGTGCCTTGTCTGCTGCTCGCTTTCTGCGTCTGGATGTTGTTTAGCGCAGTGGCGGTCAATCTGAATAAGGTGGGCTTTCGTTTTACCACCGATCAGCTGTTTATGCTGACCGCGCTGCCGTCGGTCTCCGGCGCGCTGCTGCGCGTACCGTACTCCTTTATGGTGCCGATTTTCGGCGGTCGTCGCTGGACGGCATTCAGCACCGGCATCCTGATTATTCCGTGCGTGTGGCTGGGTTTTGCCGTGCAGGATCCTTCCACATCCTTTGGCACGTTTATCATCATTTCACTGCTGTGCGGTTTTGCCGGGGCGAACTTCGCGTCCAGCATGGCGAACATCAGCTTTTTCTTCCCGAAACAGAAACAGGGCGGGGCGCTCGGTATTAACGGCGGTCTCGGCAACCTGGGCGTCAGCGTGATGCAGCTGGTCGCGCCGCTTGCGATTTCGCTCTCCATCTTTGCCGCGTTTGGCAGCGAAGGCGTGGCGCAGGATGACGGCACCCGCCTCTATCTGGAAAACGCCGCGTGGGTGTGGGTGCCGTTCCTCGCGGTCTTTACGCTGGCGGCGTGGTTTGGCATGAACGATCTGGCGACCTCGAAAGCGTCTTTCCGCGCGCAGCTTCCGGTGCTTAAACGCGGTCATCTGTGGATGATGAGCCTGCTGTATCTCGCGACCTTCGGCTCGTTCATCGGCTTCTCGGCGGGTTTTGCGATGCTTTCAAAAACCCAGTTCCCGCAGGTGAATGTGATGCACTTTGCCTTCTTCGGGCCGCTGCTCGGCGCGCTGGCGCGCTCGGCAGGCGGGGCGATTTCTGACCGTCTGGGCGGTACGCGCGTAACGCTGGTGAACTTCATTCTGATGGCGGTGTTCAGCGCGCTGCTGTTTGTAACGCTGCCGTCAGGCGGTGTGGGCGGGAATTTCGCGGCCTTCTTCGGCGTGTTCCTGACGCTGTTCCTGACCGCCGGGCTCGGCAGTGGTTCGACGTTCCAGATGATTTCGGTGATTTTCCGCAAACTGACCATGGATCGCGTGAAAGCGGCAGGCGGCAGTGATGAGCAGGCGATGCGTGAAGCGGCGACTGACACCGCGGCGGCGCTCGGGTTTATCTCCGCGATTGGCGCCATTGGCGGGTTCTTTATCCCGAAAGCGTTTGGTACATCGCTGGCGCTCACCGGCTCACCGGCAGGCGCGATGAAAGTTTTCTTAGTGTTTTATATTGCTTGCGTAGTGCTGACCTGGGCCGTCTATGGCCGCAAATCAGCACGCTGACCCCTTAACCTTTTGGTTATCCTTTGCGCGGCCTGGCCGCGCTTTTTTTATGCCTGAGTTAGTTACAACATACTTATTGATGGCTTTAGCGTTTCTGTGCGGGCGGGGGGCGATAAAACGGCAAATAAGCGTGGCGGAGATCACGTTCACTTTCAGACTACCCCTTAATACCCGACGGTTAACCGAAAGCGGTTAAAAAGGCGTCATTTTTATAAAAAATATATTATATACAAACAGTTAATTGATTGTTCTGTATCCCCCTTTGGGGGTAATGACATTTTGCGGTGCATTTTCTAAGCCAGACCGCGTTGATCGTTGTCAATTCTGCTGGCTAATCCACGCGTTACCGTCCCGTCCATTGAGCCAATGTCGATTTGACCAGAGAGCCAACAGGCTCCACACAGGAGAACACCCCGAATGAGTAAATTCCTGGACAGGTTCCGCTATTTCAAACAGAAAGGCGAAACCTTTGCCGATGGGCATGGACAACTTCTGGATACGAACCGGGACTGGGAAGAGGGTTACCGTCAGCGCTGGCAGCATGACAAAATTGTCCGCTCCACCCACGGCGTTAACTGTACCGGTTCCTGCAGCTGGAAGATTTACGTCAAAAACGGTCTGGTCACCTGGGAAACCCAGCAGACCGACTACCCGCGTACCCGCCCCGATATGCCGAACCACGAGCCGCGCGGCTGCCCGCGTGGGGCCAGCTACTCCTGGTATCTCTACAGCGCCAACCGTCTGAAATATCCGCTGATGCGCAAACGCCTGATTAAACTGTGGCGCGAAGCGAAAGCGCAGCACAGCGATCCGGTGAACGCCTGGGCGTCCATCATGGAAGACAGCGAAAAAGCGAAAAGCTACAAACAGGCGCGCGGACGCGGCGGTTTTGTGCGCTCTTCCTGGCAGGAGGTGAATGAGCTTATCGCCGCCGCCAACGTCTGGACCGCCAAAACCTTTGGCCCCGACCGCATCGCGGGCTTCTCGCCGATCCCGGCCATGTCGATGGTTTCTTACGCCTCCGGCGCGCGTTACCTGTCGCTTATCGGCGGTACCTGCCTGAGCTTCTACGACTGGTATTGCGACCTGCCGCCCGCCTCGCCGATGACCTGGGGCGAACAAACCGACGTGCCGGAATCCGCCGACTGGTATAACTCCAGTTACATCATCGCCTGGGGCTCTAACGTTCCGCAGACCCGTACCCCGGACGCCCACTTCTTTACTGAAGTGCGCTACAAAGGCACCAAAACCGTCGCCGTTACGCCGGACTACGCCGAAATCGCCAAACTGTGCGACCTGTGGCTCGCGCCCAAACAGGGCACCGACAGCGCGATGGCGCTGGCGATGGGCCATGTGATGTTGCGTGAATTCCACCTCGACAAACCGAGCCAGTATTTCACCGATTACGTGCGCCGTTACACCGACATGCCGATGCTGGTGATGCTCGAAGCGCGCGACGGCTTCTACGCCGCGGGCCGCATGCTGCGCGCCTCGGATCTGGTCGATAATCTGGGCCAGGAAAATAACCCGGAGTGGAAAACCGTCGCGTTCGATAACCGCGATGGCGATATGGTCGCGCCGAACGGCTCGATCGGCTTCCGCTGGGGCGAAAAAGGCAAATGGAACCTGGAACAGCGCGATGGCACCACCGGTGAAGAGACCGAACTGCGTCTCTCACTGCTGGGCCATCACGACGAGGTGGCAGAGGTTGGCTTCCCATATTTTGGCGGCGAAAGCAGCGAACATTTCCAGAGCGTGAAGCTTGAAAACATCCTGCTGCATAAACTGCCGGTGAAACGCCTGCAGCTTGCCGACGGCTCCAGCGCGCTGGTGGCGACGGTCTATGACCTGACGCTCGCCAACTACGGTCTGGATCGCGGTCTTGGCGATGCCAACTGCGCGGCGAGCTACGACGACGTGAAAGCCTACACCCCGGCCTGGGCCGAACAGGTGACCGGCGTGCCGCGCGCGCAGATTATCCGTACCGCACGCGAATTTGCCGATAACGCCGATAAGACCCATGGCCGTTCGATGATCATCGTCGGTGCCGGTATGAACCACTGGTATCACATGGACATGAACTACCGTGGGCTCATCAATATGCTGGTGTTCTGCGGCTGCGTCGGTCAGAGCGGCGGCGGCTGGGCGCACTATGTGGGCCAGGAGAAACTGCGTCCGCAAACCGGCTGGACGCCGCTGGCGTTCGCGCTGGACTGGAACCGTCCGCCGCGCCATATGAACAGCACGTCGTTCTTCTACAACCACTCCAGTCAGTGGCGCTACGAATCCCTGACGACCGACGATCTGCTGTCGCCGCTTGCGGATAAATCGCGCTACAGCGGCCATCTGATTGACTTTAACGTGCGTGCCGAGCGTATGGGCTGGCTGCCGTCCGCGCCGCAGCTTGGCACTAACCCGCTGCGCATCAAAGCCGCGGCGGACGCCGCCGGCATGAGCCCGGTGGATTACACCGTCAACGCGCTGAAATCGGGCGACATTCGCTTTGCGGCAGAAGAGCCGGAAAACGGCAAAAACCACCCGCGTAACCTGTTCGTCTGGCGCTCCAACCTGCTGGGTTCTTCCGGTAAAGGGCATGAGTACATGCTCAAATACCTGCTCGGCACCGAAAACGGCATTCAGGGCAAAGATTTGGGCCAGCAGGGCGGCGTGAAGCCGGAAGAGATCGAATGGCAGGACAATGGCCTTGACGGCAAACTGGATCTGGTGGTGACGCTCGATTTCCGTCTCTCCAGCACCTGTCTCTATTCCGATATCGTGCTGCCGACCGCCACCTGGTATGAGAAAGACGATATGAATACTTCGGATATGCATCCGTTTATTCATCCGCTTTCCGCCGCGGTGGATCCGGCCTGGGAATCCAAAAGCGACTGGGAGATTTACAAAGGCATCGCGAAGAAATTCTCCGAGCTGTGCGTCGGCCATCTCGGCGTGGAAACCGACGTCGTCACGCTGCCTATTCAGCACGACTCCGCCGCCGAACTGGCGCAGCCGCTGGATGTGAAAGACTGGAAAAAAGGCGAGTGCGATCTGATCCCTGGCAAAACCGCGCCGCACATCATTGCGGTACAGCGCGACTACCCGGCGACGTATGAGCGCTTTACCTCCATCGGCCCGCTGCTGGAGACCATCGGCAACGGCGGCAAGGGCATCGCCTGGAATACCCAGAGCGAAATGGATCTGCTGCGCAAGCTTAACTACACCAAGCAGGACGGCCCGGCCAAAGGCCAGCCGATGCTGAACACCGCGATTGACGCCGCCGAGATGATCTTAACGCTCGCGCCGGAAACCAACGGTCAGGTAGCGGTAAAAGCCTGGGCGGCGCTGAGTGAATTCACCGGCCGCGACCATACGCATCTCGCGCTGAACAAAGAAGAAGAGAAGATTCGCTTCCGTGATATCCAGGCGCAGCCGCGCAAAATCATCTCCAGCCCCACCTGGTCCGGGCTTGAAGATGAGCATGTCTCGTACAACGCCGGTTATACCAACGTTCACGAGCTGATCCCGTGGCGTACGCTCTCTGGCCGTCAGCAGCTCTATCAGGATCACCCGTGGATGCGCGATTTCGGCGAAAGCCTGCTGGTGTATCGCCCGCCGATCGACACCCGTTCGGTAAAAGCCGTGATGGGGCGGAAATCCAACGGCCACCCGGAGAAGGCGCTGAACTTCCTGACGCCGCACCAGAAATGGGGCATTCACTCCACCTACAGCGACAACCTGCTGATGCTGACGCTGTCGCGCGGCGGCCCGATTGTCTGGATGAGCGAGGACGACGCGAAAGATCTCGGCATTGCGGATAACGACTGGATTGAAGTGTTTAACGCCAACGGTGCGCTGACCGCCCGTGCGGTGGTGAGCCAGCGTGTGCCTGCCGGGATGACGATGATGTACCACGCGCAGGAGCGCATCGTGAATATTCCGGGCTCGGAAATCACCGGCCAGCGCGGCGGTATTCATAACTCGGTGACGCGCATCAGCCCGAAACCGACGCACATGATTGGCGGCTATGCGCAACTGGCCTACGGCTTTAACTACTACGGCACCGTCGGCTCTAACCGCGATGAGTTTGTGGTGGTACGTAAGATGAAGAACATTGACTGGTTGGACGGCGAAGGCAACGACCAGAAACAGGAGAGCGTAAAATGAAAATTCGTTCACAAGTCGGCATGGTGCTGAACCTTGATAAGTGCATCGGCTGCCACACCTGTTCGGTGACCTGTAAAAACGTCTGGACCAGCCGCGAAGGGATGGAATACGCCTGGTTCAACAACGTCGAAAGCAAGCCGGGCGTCGGCTTCCCGAACGACTGGGAAAACCAGGAGAAGTGGAAGGGCGGCTGGGTGCGCAAAATCAACGGCAAACTGCAGCCGCGCATGGGCGGCCGCGGGATGCTGCTCGGCAAAATTTTCGCCAACCCGCATCTGCCGGGCATCGACGATTACTACGAGCCGTTCGACTACGACTATCAACATCTGCATAACGCGCCGGAAGGCAAACACCAGCCGATTGCCCGCCCGCGCTCGCTGATTACCGGCCAGCGAATGAACAAAATCGAAGCCGGCCCGAACTGGGAAGAGATCCTGGGCGGCGAGTTCGAAAAACGTTCGCAGGACAAGAACTTCGAAAACATGCAGAAGGCGATGTACGGCCAGTTCGAAAACACCTTCATGATGTATCTCCCGCGCCTGTGCGAGCACTGCCTGAACCCGGCGTGCGTGGCGACCTGCCCGAGCGGCGCAATTTACAAACGTGAAGAAGACGGCATCGTGCTGATTGACCAGGACAAATGCCGCGGCTGGCGTATGTGCATCACAGGCTGCCCGTACAAAAAAATCTACTTCAACTGGAAGAGCGGGAAGTCCGAGAAGTGCATCTTCTGCTATCCGCGTATCGAAGCGGGGATGCCGACGGTCTGCTCCGAAACCTGCGTAGGCCGCATCCGCTACCTCGGCGTGCTGCTGTATGACGCGGACGCCATCGAACAGGCGGCGAGCACCGAGCATGAAACCGATCTCTATCAGCGCCAGCTGGATGTGTTCCTCGACCCGAACGATCCGGCCGTTATTGAACAGGCGCTGAAAGATGGCGTGCCGCAGAGCGTGATTGACGCGGCGCAGCAGTCGCCGGTGTGGAAACTGGCGATGGACTGGAAGCTGGCGCTGCCGCTGCACCCGGAATACCGCACGCTGCCGATGGTCTGGTACGTGCCGCCGCTGTCGCCGATTCAGTCTGCCGCCGACGCGGGCGAGCTGGGCCGCAACGGCATTCTGCCGGATGTCGACAGCCTGCGTATTCCGGTGCAGTACCTGGCTAACCTGCTGACCGCAGGCGATACCGCCCCGGTGCTGCTGGCGCTGAAACGCATGCTCGCGATGCGTCACTACAAACGTGCGGAAACCGTTGACGGCGTGAACGATACCCGCGCGCTGGAAGAGGTGGGCCTGACCGAAGCGCAGGCGCAGGAGATGTACCGTTATCTGGCGATCGCGAACTACGAAGACCGCTTCGTGGTGCCGTCGAGCCACCGTGAACTGGCGCACGACGCGTTCCCGGAACGTAACGGCTGCGGCTTCAGCTTTGGCGACGGTTGCCACGGTTCGGACAGCAAATTCAACCTGTTCAACAGCCGCCGCATCGACGCCATCGACGTGACGGTGAAAACGGAGCCGCGCCAATGACCGAACTGCTGATTATCTCCCGCCTGCTGGAGTACCCGGATGCTGCCCTGTGGCAGCATCAGCAGGAGCTGTTTGACGCGCTGGCAGAGACGCAGCATCTGTCGCTGCAAAACGCCCATCATCTGGGCGTCTTTATCCGCGATCTGTTGCAGGACGATCTGCTGGATGCGCAGGCGGCCTACGGCGAACTGTTCGACCGCGGCCGCGCCACCTCGCTGCTGCTGTTCGAACATGTGCATGGCGAATCGCGCGATCGCGGCCAGGCGATGGTGGATCTGCTGGCGCAGTATGAGCGCGCGGGGCTGATGCTCGACAGCCGCGAGCTGCCGGATCATCTGCCGCTTTACCTGGAGTATCTGGCGCAGCGTCCGGCGCAGGAGGCGATTGACGGCCTGCGGGATATCGCGCCGATTCTGGCGCTGCTTGGCGCGCGTCTTAAACAGCGCGAAAGCCGTTACGCGGTGCTGTTTGATCTGCTGATTGCGCTTTCTGACACGCAGGTGGATACCCACAAAGTGAGCGAGAAAATCGCCGATGAGGCGCGCGACGACACGCCGCAGGCGCTGGATGCCGTCTGGGAAGAAGAGCAGGTGAAATTCTTCGCCGACCAGGGCTGCGGCGAATCTGACATCGCCGCGCACCAGCGCCGCTTCGCCGGAGCGGTCGCTCCGCAATATCTGAATATCTCTGCCGGAGGACAGCAATAATGCACTTCCTGAATATGTTCTTCTTTAGTATCTACCCGTACATTGCCGGTACGGTATTTCTGGTGGGCAGCTGGCTGCGTTACGACTACGGGCAGTACACCTGGCGCGCCGCCTCCAGCCAGATGCTGGATCGCAAAGGGATGAACATGGCTTCAAACCTGTTTCATTTCGGGATCCTCGGTATTTTCTTCGGCCACCTGTTCGGGATGCTGACGCCGCACTGGATGTACGAATCGTTCCTGCCGATTGCCGTGAAACAGCAACTGGCGATGATCGCAGGCGGGATCTTCGGCGCGATGACGCTCGTTGGCGGCCTGCTGCTGCTCAAGCGTCGTCTGTTCAGCCCGCGCGTGCGCGCGACCTCGACCGGCGCTGATATTCTGATCCTGGCGCTGCTGCTGACGCAGTGTACGCTTGGTCTTATCACCATTCCGTTCTCCGCCCAGCATATGGACGGCAGCGAGATGATGAAACTGGTGGGCTGGGCGCAGAGCGTGGTGACGTTCCGCAGCGGCGCGGCTGAACATCTGGACGGCGTGGCGTTTATCTACCGCGTGCATCTGGTGCTCGGTATGACGCTGTTCCTGGTGTTCCCGTTCACGCGTCTGGTGCACGTCTGGAGCGCGCCGGTCGAGTATCTGACCCGCAAATACCAGGTAGTACGCGCGCGTCGCTAAGCTTTTTTCCGCAACGCCAAACGCCAGTCCCGTCGGGCCTGGCGTTTTTTTTACGGCTTTACAGGCCGTTACGGCGTTGCCCGCTTCTCTTTCTTTCCCTGATTTTCACCAGGCTAAAAAACGCTTTTACCAGTGATGCCCATCATCAGGCCAGTGGCTCCTCCTCGTGCTGGGCTGGCTGAATCGACCGCGCCGTTCTGCTCTGGCGGCGAAATTCGCCCGGCGGCATACCCGCGTGTTTCGTGAAGGCGACGCTGAACGCGCTCGCCGACTGGTAGCCTGTGCGCAACGCAATCTGTTCGATGTTATCCTGGCCACTCGTCAGGGCTTTTCTGGCAAGCGACATCCGCCAGAAGAGCAGGTATTGCATGGGCGACATGCCGACGGTCTCGCTGAAGGTGGCGAAAAAAGCGGAGCGGGACATCGCGCACTCTCGGGCGAGATGCGCGATTTGCCAGTCAGCACCGGGCTTTTGATGGATGAGATGCAGGGCGGTGGCGATTTTTTCGTGCTGTAACCCGCGCAGAATACCCGCCGTTTTCGCGAGCTGCGGATCGCTTCGCAACGATTCCACCAGCAACAGTTGCAAAAGATGCGTCATCACCACGTCACGTCCGGGCCGCCGGTTCCTGCTTTCATCCAGCAGGAGTTCAAAGAGCGTGACGAAACGACGCTGTCCTTTGATCAGAATTTCATTCGGCAGTAACGCGACGATAAGCGCTCTGTCCGGCGTGTCGAATTCACAGTGCCCCACATTCATCAGAAGCTCAGCCGGGCCCGTCGTTGCACCAATTCTCACGTGTCCATCGCTGAGGAGCGTTGGCACGGAGATATCGACAGGAGGCGTGGTGCCCGTGCTGGCGTTTTCAAAGGTGTAAGTGGCAGGGATCAGCATAAAATCGCCGGCCACCAGCCGCACGGGCGCTTTACCGTTAATGTGCATCAGGCATTCGCCCTGCAACACGGCGCAGTAAAACGCCTCGCCGGCAGACTCGCGGAGAATACGCCACTGACCTGCGCCTTCAACGAGTTTTGCGCGCGTTGGCCTGGGGTTAAGCAAAGCAACAATATCGGTTAACGGATCGGCCATTGGACGCTCTCTAAAGTTAAGCGGATTTCTGATTATATATTGTCCAGCAGGCGGCGGCTATGATTGCTGCTCTTGCCAACAGAGAGGATTAACCATGTCAACTGCACTGATTACCGGATGCTCTTCAGGTTTTGGGCTCGCCACAGCACAACTTTTTTTAGACAAAGGCTGGAATGTGATTGCCACCATGAGAACACCCGATCCGTCGCTTTTTCCTGAAAGTGACAGGCTGACAATTTTGCCGCTGGATATTACGTCTGAGGAGAGTATTCGTGCCGTGGTGAAAAGGGCGGGCGCGATCGATCTGCTGGTGAATAATGCAGGCGTCGGCGCGCCGGTCCCGGTTGAACTGACGCCGCTTGCCACCGCGCAGCAGTTAATGAACACCAATGTTCTGGGCACGCTGTTATTGACTCAGGCCTTTCTTCCGCAAATGAGAGAACAAAAATCAGGGGTAATCATCAATGTGTCGTCTTCTGTCACCACCAAAGCGATGCCGCTGATTGGGCTTTATCGCGCCAGTAAAGCGGCGCTAAATGCCTGGAGCGAGTCATTAGCCCTTGAGGTTCGCCCCTTTGGTATTCGCGTTCATGTGGTGTTACCGGGGCGCTCACCTGAAACGAAGTTTGGCGAAAATGCCAGGGCGTATTTTGGCGGGCAGGACGATCTGGCGTATGGAAATATGGTGGATGAATTTATCCGCATGGCGGGCGATGCCGCCTCGCCCGTGACGCACGCAGCTGATGTAGCGAACGCTATTTTTGCCGTGGCTCGCGATAAAAACACGCCGCTCTACACCGCGGCGGGTGAAGATGCCCTGCAATTTCTTACCGAAGCGCAGCAACATTCCCCGTTTGCTTGCTAATTAGCCGGGCGAAGGTGTGAAGGCACTGTAGGGTGGATAAGCGAAGCGCATCCATCGAAAGCAGATGATGCGACATGCTATTTCTCTGTCGCTCGACTCGAACCTTGTCGAAGCTTCTCATCCTTCCCCGGTCCATAGTATATGCAAGATGGGTGTGTGTATTAGCAAGCGGGATATTTGAAAGAGATGGTGGTGGGGGAAGGATTCGAACCTTCGAAGTCTGTGACGGCAGATTTACAGTCTGCTCCCTTTGGCCGCTCGGGAACCCCACCACGGGGTAATTCATATTGTAGAGGTACTGCGTGAAATGGTGGTGGGGGAAGGATTATTCGTCGCTTCGCTCCTCACCCTTCGGGCCGTTGCCTGCGGCAACGTTGTCTCGCTATCGCTCGACTCGAACCTTATCAAAGGTTCTCACCCTTCCCCTGTAAGTTTTCCTATGAAGTAAACTTTACAAGGTAACCACGGTGCAGTGGTTGAAAATGGTGGTGGGGGAAGGATTCGAACCTTCGAAGTCGATGACGGCAGATTTACAGTCTGCTCCCTTTGGCCGCTCGGGAACCCCACCACGGGGTAATGCGTTGTACTGGCCTGCCTCCGCTGCGGGAAGCGGGGCGCATCATATCAAATGTCGCGCCCCTGTAAAGCCTTCCGTTAGCGAATAACGATTGTTTGCGTACTTTTTGCCCGTAACGTTTTAAACCTAAACAGAAACGGGCAATGCCTTACAGAATAATCGTGCGGTTACCGTAAACAAACACGCGCTGTGCCAGCACCTGATACAGGGCGCGGCTGAGCACGTTTTTCTCAACGTCACGGCCCGCGCGCATCATATCTTCGGCGGTATACGTGTGATCCACATGAATCACGTCCTGCATGATGATCGGACCTTCATCCAGATTGTCATTCACATAGTGCGCGGTCGCGCCAATAATTTTCACGCCGCGCTCGTAGGCCTGGTGATAAGGGCGCGCGCCAATAAACGCCGGCAGGAACGAGTGATGAATATTAATAATCTTGTTCGGGAAGCGGGCGACAAAATCTGGCGTCAGGACGCGCATGTATTTCGCGAGAACCACGTAATCCGGCTCGTGCGCCGCGATGGCGTCTGCCATCTGTTTATCGTGCGCTTCACGGGTCAGCCCTTCATGGCTTACCAGTTCAAACGGAATATCGAAACGCTCAACCAGCGGGCGCAGCGTTTCATGGTTGCCAATGACCGCAGCGATGTCGACATCCAGACCGCCGTAGTTGGCTTTCATCAGCAAATCGCCGAGGCAGTGCGCCTCTTTGGTCACCAGAATGACGATGCGGCGACGTCCGGCCGGGTTCAGCTCGCGAACGGAACCTGCAGGCAACGCGCTGTCGAGATCGGCAAGCAGTGTGGCGTCGTTAAAAATCCCTTCCAGCTCTGTTCGCATGAAGAAGCGACCGGTGCGGTGATCGACGAACTCATTGTTCTGCACAATGTTCAGCTCGTGCTTGTAGCAAATGTTGGTGATGCGCGCGATGAGCCCTTTCTGATCCGGGCAGATGGTACGCAGTACTTTACGTTGTAATGCTTGCATTGCAGGGGTGATCCTGTTGAAGGTTTGCCAGTGTGTTGTCAGTCAGCGGTTTATTGCCCGCAACACTTTTTAAATTTTTTCCCGGAACCGCACGGGCACGGATCGTTGCGCCCGAAAACCGGACGGGTGCCGTCGATATAGTACCAGCGGCCCTGTTCACTGAGAAAACGCGACCGCTCGATAATTGCGCCCGATTTGCCATTTTCCTGGAAACGCGCCACAAAACTGACGTACGCTTCGTTTTCGGTATGACCAGGCGCTTCTTCAAAAATCGTCAGGCCAAGCCACTGTGTATGGGCAAAACCCGCTTCAATATCGGCGCGAAAACGGTCTGCCTGGCAGGCGGGATGCCAGGTCTTTATCAAATACTCCGCATTTTTCATCACGAAAGCGCAGTAGCGAGAGCGCATAAGCTGTGATGCCAGGGCTGCGCTCTTGTTACCAGAAAGATAAGGCTGGCAACATAGGCTATACTCCAGAGCGCTACCGCAAGGACAAAGTTGCGACACGATTTCTCCTTGAGGACAAAATTAAGGCGTTAAACGCCACAGCGGCACTATGTTAACCGAGCGACGGCCTTGATGCCACGCCGCCGCCAGAGATGCAGACTTTTACGCCCGTGGCGCCTGATGCCTGGGCGAACACACACAGCAAGGCTTAGCCTTACACAAAGGTATAAAATAAAGTATTCACATGCTGCAGTTTATCTTTTGGTCACAGGGCACTATCACTCCCGCTATATTGCGCCAGGCGCAAAAGCGTTATGTTTCTTCCTGTTGCGCTGACATTCTTCGGGCAATTCTGACAGGCACAGCCCGCCTGAGCCTACCAAACTTGGCAACAAGTCATTCAGGGGGGGAGAGATGACGCAACCATTAGCCGGCAAACAGATCCTCATCGTTGAAGATGAAGCCGTTTTTCGTTCAATGCTTGATGCATGGCTGTCATCGCTGGGCGCGCAGACCCATCTTGCTGAAGATGGCGTTGACGCGCTGGAGCAAATGCACGACGCCGCGCCCGATCTGCTGATTTGCGATCTGGAAATGCCGCGCATGAATGGCCTGAAACTGATTGAGCGTCTGCGCAATGACGGCAATCAGACCCCGATTCTGGTCATCTCCGCGACGGACAATATGGCGGATATCGCCAAAGCGCTGCGCCTTGGCGTGCAGGATGTGTTGCTAAAACCCGTCAAAGATTTTAACCGGTTGCGTGAAACCGTTTACGCCTGTCTCTATCCCAACATGTTTAACTCGCGCGTTGAGGAAGAAGAGCGCCTGTTCCAGGACTGGGATGCGCTGGTCAATAATCCTCACGCCGCCGCGAAGCTGCTGAAAGAGTTGCAGCCGCCGGTGCAGCAAGTTATGTCGCACTGTCGGGTGAATTATCGCCAGTTAGTCGCCGCGGATGAACTGGGACTGGTGCTGGATATTGCGCCAATTTCCGACAACGACCTGGCGTTTTATTGCCTGGATGTGACGCGCGCTGGCGACAACGGCGTGCTGGCCGCGCTGCTATTACGCGCATTATTTAATGGTTTGCTTCAGGAACAACTCTCGCAACAGCGGCAGCGTTTACCCGAGCTTGGGGCTTTACTTAAGCAGGTAAATCAATTGTTGCGCCAGGCAAATTTGTACGGGCAATTTCCTTTGCTGGTCGGTTATTACCACAGCGAATTAAAAAACCTCATATTAGTCTCAGCCGGTCTTAACGCGACGTTAAATACCGGAGATAACCAAATTCAGCTCAGTAATGGTGTCCCTTTGGGCACTCTGGGTAATACTTACTTAAATCAAATCAGCCAGCGCTGCGAAGCCTGGCAGTGTCAGGTCTGGGGTGCAGGTGGTCGCTTAAGACTCATGTTGTCTGCAGAATGAGCATTTGATTTATCTGATGCAGATAGCTTTTCCAGGCTGTCTGCACGGGTGGTAATATCGCGTCAGTTTTCTTCGTATTTGTCCTAAATTGCCATGACGTAAGGGTATTCAGACTCTTTCCCCATTTTTTAACTGATATACTCGAACGCGTTTTTAATTGACGAACAAGTGTGAAACTTGAACAGTCCAGGAGAATATTCAATGGCTGCCATTAATTCGAAAGTGAAAAAAGCAGTAATCCCTGTTGCGGGATTAGGAACCAGGATGTTGCCGGCCACGAAGGCGATTCCAAAAGAGATGCTGCCGCTGGTGGATAAACCGTTAATTCAGTATGTGGTTAATGAGTGTATTGCCGCTGGCATTACTGAGATTGTTCTGGTCACTCACTCCTCAAAAAATTCCATCGAAAACCACTTCGATACCAGTTTTGAACTCGAAGCGATGCTGGAAAAACGCGTGAAGCGCCAGCTGCTGGAAGAAGTGCAGTCTATCTGCCCGCCGCACGTGACCATCATGCAGGTGCGTCAGGGCCTCGCAAAAGGTCTGGGCCATGCGGTGATGTGCGCGCATCCGGTTGTCGGCAACGAGCCGGTAGCGGTCATTCTGCCAGACGTTATTCTCGATGAGTTTGAATCCGACCTCTCCCAGGACAACCTGGCAGAAATGATCAAACGTTTCGATGAGACTGGCCGCAGCCAGATCATGGTTGAGCCGGTAGAAGACGTGACTGCCTACGGCGTGGTGGACTGCCAGGGCGCGCAACTGCAGCCGGGCGACAGCGTACCGATGGTGGGCATCGTTGAGAAACCGAAAGCCGACGTGGCACCGTCCAACCTCGCGGTTGTTGGTCGTTACGTGCTCGGCGCTGATATCTGGCCTCTGCTGGCGAAAACGCCTCCGGGAGCAGGTGATGAGATCCAGCTGACCGACTCCATCGCGATGCTGATGGATAAAGAAACCGTCGAGGCGTACCACATGAAAGGCAAAAGCCACGATTGCGGTAACAAACTGGGTTACATGCAGGCCTTTGTGGAATACGGAATTCGCCACAATACGCTGGGTGAAGAGTTCAAAGCCTGGCTTAACGACACCGTCGGCGACAAGAAGTAATTAATCACCCGGGACAACGTAATGAAAGTAACCGTATTTGGTATTGGCTATGTGGGGCTGGTACAGGCCGCTGTACTGGCGGAAGTTGGTCATGACGTTATGTGTATTGACGTCGACGCCAACAAGGTGGAAAACCTGAAGAAAGGGGTTATCCCTATCTATGAACCAGGCCTCACGCCGCTGGTGAAGAAAAACTACGAAGAAGGGCGTCTGCATTTCAGCACCGACGCCGCAGAAGGCGTAAACCACGGCGTGATGCAGTTTATCGCCGTAGGCACGCCGCCTGATGAGGACGGCTCTGCCGACCTGAAATATGTCACCGCCGTGGCGCGCACTATCGCCCAGCATATGACCAGCCATAAAGTCGTGCTGGATAAATCTACCGTTCCGGTTGGCACGGCGGATAAAGTGCGTCAGGTAATGAGCGAAACGCTGAAAGCGCGCGGTGTGGATTTCCCGTTCGATGTGGTTTCCAATCCGGAATTCCTCAAAGAGGGCGCCGCGGTTGCCGACTGCATGCGTCCTGAGCGTATCGTGGTTGGGACGGACAACGACGACGTGGTCGAACTGCTGCGTGAGCTGTATGAGCCGTTCAACCGCAATCACGATCGCATGATCCTGATGGATATCCGCAGCGCCGAGCTGACGAAATATGCCGCCAACTGCATGCTGGCAACCAAAATCAGCTTCATGAACGAGATCTCAAACCTGGCTGAGCGCCTGGGCGCGGATGTCGAGAAAGTGCGTCAGGGCATCGGCTCCGATTCCCGTATCGGCTACCACTTTATCTATCCTGGCTGCGGCTACGGCGGCTCCTGCTTCCCGAAAGACGTTCAGGCGCTGATCCGCACTGCTGAGCATATCGGTTATGTGCCGCGCCTGCTGAAAGCGGTGGAAGACGTCAACAACGATCAGAAGATGAAGCTGCCAGAATTTATTCGTCGTCATTTCGGCGAGAATCTGGAAGGTAAAACCTTCGCGGTCTGGGGGCTTTCTTTCAAACCAAATACTGACGATATGCGCGAAGCCTCAAGCCGCGTGCTGATGGAAGAGCTGTGGAAACATGGCGCCACCGTTCAGGCTTACGATCCGGAAGCGATGGATGAAACCCAGCGTATTTACGGCCACCGTGCAGACTTGCGTTTGATGGGCACCAAAGAAGCGGCGCTGCAGGGCGCGGACGCGTTGATTATCTGCACCGAGTGGCAGGCATTCCGCGCGCCGGATTTTGATTTCATCAAAAATTCCCTGAAAGAACCGGTTATCTTTGATGGCCGTAACCTGTATGATCCGGCAAGGCTCAGCAAACGCGGCTTTGTTTATTATGCAATCGGCCGTGGAGCATCCATTAACATTGCATAATTAATGAGGATCGTATGAAATTTCTGGTTACCGGCGCAGCGGGCTTTATTGGTTTTCATGTTAGCGAACGTCTGCTGGCAGCCGGTCACCAGGTTATCGGTATCGATAACCTGAATGACTATTATGACGTCAACCTCAAACTTGCCCGCCTCAACCTTCTTAAACAACACACTGCTTTTTATTTCGAAAAAATTGATCTGGCAGACCGTCAGGCAATGGAAACGTTATTTGCACAGCATCAGCCTCAACGCGTCATTCATCTTGCCGCACAGGCTGGCGTGCGTTATTCACTGGAAAATCCTCATGCCTATGCGGATGCCAACCTGACCGGGCATTTAAACGTGCTGGAAGGTTGCCGCCACCATAAGGTTGAGCATTTATTATACGCATCTTCCAGCTCCGTTTACGGTCTTAACCGTAAAATGCCATTTTCTACTGACGACTCTGTCGATCATCCGGTTTCTTTATATGCGGCGACCAAAAAAGCCAATGAGCTGATGTCGCATACTTATTCGCATCTGTATGGCTTGCCGACCACAGGGCTGCGCTTTTTCACCGTATATGGCCCCTGGGGGCGTCCGGATATGGCGCTCTTTAAATTTACGCAGGCAATTGTCAAAGGCAGCAGCATTGATGTTTATAATCACGGCCAGATGCGACGCGATTTTACTTATATCGACGATATTGCTGAGGCGATTGTCCGGTTGCAGGATGTTATTCCGCAGGCAGACCCGCAGTGGACCGTGGAAAACGGTTCTCCGGCCACCAGTTCCGCGCCGTACCGTGTTTATAATATCGGCAACAGTTCTCCCGTTGCGTTAATGGATTATATTTCCGCCCTGGAAAAAGCGCTGGGCAAAGAAGCGCAGAAAAATATGCTGCCGATGCAACCGGGTGATGTGCTTGAGACGAGTGCTGACACCTCCGCACTCTATGAGGTGATCGGGTTTAAGCCGCAGACCAGCGTGGAAGAGGGCGTTAAACGCTTTGTGACGTGGTATAAAGCGTTTTATAACGTAGAGGCGTAGTCCTCCACTGTTATTGTCTCAAATCGCCTCTCGCTTGTTATGAGAGGCTTTAAAACAAAAAACCCGCCGAGGCGGGTTTTTTAATACAGCACCAAAAGCACTGTCTGAACGAAATTAATCCTTGATCAGGAAATCGTCCAGCTGTTTGCCTTGCTCGTCGATTGCTTTTTTGATCACGGCAGGCGTGCGGCCCTGGCCGGTCCAGGTTTTGCTTTCGCCGTTTTCGTCGGTATAACGATATTTAGCCGGACGTGCAGCACGTTTAGCTTTAGTACCGGTTTTAGCGGCAGACATGCTGTTCAGTAATTCATTCGGATCAATACCGTCAGCGATCAGCATTTCACGGTACTGCTGTAATTTGCGAGTACGTTCTTCGATTTCCGCAGCGGCAGCGCTTTCTTCTTCACGGCGCTCATTTACAACCACTTCTAATTTCTCCAGCATCTCTTCCAGAGTTTCCAGAGTACATTCTCTCGCCTGTGCACGAAGAGTACGGATGTTGTTCAGAATTTTAAGTGCTTCGCTCATTGTAGTAATCTCAAACTTATAATGGGGTGGTGTGTTGAGCTAATAATAGAGCCTTAAATTCAGTTCTGCAATAGGCCGAAATGTAAGGAAGTCAAAATATCGGATTATTTGTGCGCGTTTAATAAAGCGATACTTAAATTTTTCTTGAAGTGACGCACAAAGTTACCCATGTAAAAACTGCCCTGATAGCGGGGCCGCCAGGTACGAATTCACAAGAGAACACCATTTTTTAAGGGATTATTATCCGCATCAGTAAATATCTCGCCTCTGTATTAGTGGATCACTCATCAATCGCTGACCGCTGCTTATTAGAATAGCCAGCACGTTATGCCTATTTGATTAACAGGCTAAAATGGCCGCAGTCTCCACAGTTTATCCACAATAAGAGCCATAAATGTGTTTCAAAGTGTTGAGCGGGCGGCCTTTCGCCACTCGCTATATAAGGATGGCTTGCGACGAGCCGAGAGTTGCATGCCCCTTACAGAGAATATGATACACTGGCTGCGACTAACCAACAATTAAGCCAGGGTTATCGAGCAGATGGCGCAACTTTATTTTTACTATTCGGCGATGAATGCCGGTAAATCTACAGCATTACTCCAGTCTTCATATAACTACCAGGAAAGGGGAATGCGTACCCTTGTTTATACCGCGGAAATTGATGATCGTTTTGGCGCAGGAAAGGTGAGTTCTCGTATAGGATTATCCTCGCCAGCAAGACTTTATAATGCGCATACGTCTTTATTTGAAGATATTCGCGATGCGCATCAGGAAGCCCCCGTTCATTGCGTGCTGGTGGATGAAAGTCAGTTTCTGACCCGCGATCAGGTTTACGCCCTTTCTGAAGTCGTCGATAAGCTGGATATTCCTGTGCTCTGTTATGGCCTGCGTACGGATTTTCGTGGTGAACTCTTTGGAGGAAGCCAGTATTTGCTGGCATGGTCTGACAAACTGGTAGAGCTGAAAACCGTCTGCTTTTGCGGTCGTAAAGCGGGCATGGTGCTCCGTCTCGACCATGAGGGCCGGCCTTATAATGAAGGCGAACAGGTCGTCATTGGTGGCAATGAGCGTTATGTGTCGGTGTGTCGTAAGCATTATAAAGAAGCCCTGGAAAAGGGCTCCCTAAAAGCGATTCAGGGCCGCTAAAAGACTTTAGCCTGCGCCCCCTATGGGGCCAACTGAACAAGCCTCACGATTGCGCTGAGGCTTTTTTATGAATAGGGTCATCTGACCGTTAAAGTCAAAAGAAACTGGGGCGCAGGAGGGTACTGAGAGAAGGATACGGGGTTTTCCACTTCATATGCGTCTTCTATATGCCTCGCCACACTGCCTGGTAAAAACCGATGAAGCGCAACATTCATTAGTGCATCAGTGAGGTTTAAGTCTGATGTGGGGTTTTAGTCAGACAATGGATGGCAACGCGCTGTCTGCTTTTCTTTGGTACACCGGTTTGCACAGAGCAAAAAAAACCCGCCGGGCGGCGGGTTTTTAACTTTAAACGATCTTAAACCGTTTTCTTGGCTTTTTTATCAGCTTTCGCGACAGGAGCGGCTTCAGCTTTTACAGCTTCAGCACCTTCCTTGTATTCACGGCCGTAGAAGCTATCCAGCAGGATCTGTTTCAGCTCGGCAATCAGCGGGTAGCGCGGGTTAGCGCCAGTACACTGGTCATCGAAGGCATCTTCAGACAGTTTATCAACATGGGCCAGGAAGTCGGCTTCCTGAACGCCTGCTTCACGGATAGATTTCGGAATACCCAGCTCAGCTTTGATGCTTTCCAGCCAAGCCAGCAGTTTCTCAATTTTCGCTGCGGTACGGTCACCCGGTGCAGTGAGACCCAGATGGTCGGCCACTTCAGCATAACGGCGACGCGCCTGCGGACGGTCATACTGGCTGAAAGCGGTCTGCTTGGTTGGGTTATCGTTCGCGTTATAGCGGATAACGTTAGAAATCAGCAGGGCGTTCGCCAGACCATGCGGAATGTGGAACTGTGAACCCAGTTTGTGAGCCATGGAGTGACACACACCGAGGAAGGCGTTCGCAAACGCGATACCGGCGATAGTGGCAGCACTGTGAACACGTTCACGCGCAACCGGGTTTTTCGAACCTTCATGGTAAGACGCCGGCAGGTTTTCTTTCAGCAGTTTCAGTGCCTGAAGCGCCTGACCATCGGAGAATTCAGATGCCAGTACAGAAACGTAAGCTTCCAGCGCGTGAGTGACTGCATCCAGACCACCGAAGGCGCAGAGTGACTTCGGCATATCCATCACCAGGTTGGCATCGACAATCGCCATATCCGGGGTCAGGGCGTAGTCCGCCAGCGGATATTTCTGACCAGTTTCATCGTCGGTAACCACCGCAAACGGCGTAACTTCAGAACCGGTACCGGAAGTGGTGGTGACGGCGATCATTTTCGCTTTCACGCCCATTTTCGGGAACTTGTAGATACGTTTACGGATATCCATAAAGCGCAGCGCCAGTTCTTCGAAGTGGGTTTCCGGATGTTCGTACATGACCCACATGATTTTCGCGGCATCCATCGGGGAGCCACCACCGAGCGCGATGATAACGTCCGGTTTAAAGGAGTTCATCAGCTCAGCGCCTTTGCGAACCACGCTCAGGGTCGGGTCAGCTTCTACTTCAAAGAACACTTCAGTTTCAACACCAGCCGCTTTCAGTACGGAAGTGATCTGGTCGGCATAACCGTTGTTGAACAGGAAGCGGTCAGTCACGATCATGGCGCGTTTGTGACCATCAGTAATCACTTCATCCAGCGCAATCGGCAGTGAGCCGCGACGGAAGTAGATAGATTTCGGAAGTTTATGCCACAACATGTTTTCAGCTCGCTTAGCAACGGTTTTCTTGTTGATCAGGTGTTTCGGACCAACGTTTTCAGAGATGGAGTTACCACCCCAGGAGCCGCAACCCAGCGTCAGAGACGGCGCCAGCTTGAAGTTGTAGAGATCCCCGATACCACCCTGAGAAGCCGGCGTGTTGATAAGGATACGCGCGGTTTTCATTTTATCGCCGAAGAAAGTGACGCGAGCCGGTTGGTTATCCTGGTCGGTGTACAGGCAAGAGGTATGACCGATACCGCCCATCGCAACCAGTTTTTCCGCTTTTTCAACGGCATCTTCGAAATCTTTCGCGCGATACATGGCGAGGGTCGGGGAGAGTTTCTCATGAGCGAACGGTTCGCTTTCATCCACCAGAGAGACTTCGCCAACCAGGATCTTAGTGCTGGACGGCACAGTGATGCCTGCCATCTCGGCGATTTTTACCGCCGGCTGACCTACGATAGCCGCGTTCAGCGCGCCATTCTTCAGAATGATATTCTGCACGGCTTTCAGTTCCGCGCCCTGCAGCAGGTAGCCGCCGTGGCTCGCGAAACGTTCGCGCACCGCATCATAAACAGAATCAACAACGATGACAGACTGTTCAGAGGCACAGATAACGCCGTTATCAAACGTCTTAGACATCAGGATAGATGCGACAGCGCGTTTGATATCGGCTGTTTCGTCGATAACCACCGGTGTGTTACCAGCACCTACACCGATAGCAGGTTTACCGGAGCTGTACGCTGCTTTCACCATGCCCGGGCCACCCGTGGCCAGAATCAGGTTGATATCCGGGTGATGCATCAGCGCGTTAGACAGCTCAACGGAAGGCTGATCAATCCAGCCGATCAGATCTTTCGGCGCGCCTGCAGCGATAGCGGCTTGCAGCACGATATCCGCTGCCTTATTAGTTGCATCTTTCGCACGCGGATGCGGAGAGAAAATGATCGCGTTACGGGTTTTCAGGCTGATAAGCGATTTGAAAATGGCGGTAGACGTTGGGTTAGTGGTCGGAACGATACCGCAGATGATGCCGATAGGTTCAGCGATGGTAATCGTACCAAAGGTGTCATCTTCGTCGAGAATGCCGCAGGTTTTCTCGTCTTTATAGGCGTTGTAGATATATTCAGAAGCAAAGTGGTTTTTGATCACTTTATCTTCGACGATACCCATTCCGGATTCGGCAACGGCCATTTTAGCGAGGGGGATTCGAGCATCTGCAGCGGCCAGAGCGGCGGCGCGGAAGATTTTGTCAACCTGTTCTTGGGTGAAGTTGGCATATTCACGCTGGGCTTTTTTGACGCGCTCGACGAGGGCGTTTAGTTCAGCGACATTAGTAACAGCCATAATGCTCTCCTGATAATGTTAAACTCTTTTAGTAAATCATCTGCTCGAAACGACAGTATAGTCAGCCCCAAACAGCGTGCGTTACAGACAGGTTTACCAGCACAACGACCACAAACCCCCGCTGATTTACTAAAAGAGCCTTGCCTTAAAACATTTCTCTGGAAAATGTCTTACTCCCTGGCGGCATCATCAAGATACTCACTTCTGGTTACCAAAAGCGTGATCTAAATCAATTTAACCCCATGCTGACTCCTTTCAGCAGCCCTTATAGCGGTATTTCAGCGTTGGTTAATATATTTACTACACTTTTGAATAATTAAATCACCATAAATCAACAAAAGAATAACACAGGTCGACGCGGTCAAATGGGCGCGAGATCAGGAATGTATAAAGGCGTAAGGGCGTAGCGTAAGCAGGGGTTTTGCATTACATTACGCACGCCGTTGCCTCACCAATCTGCGGAGCTTCCCTTGAATTCTATGCTGTTTGATTTGCCAACCTTTTTTAAGTTCTTTATTGGTCTGTTCGCACTGGTAAACCCGGTGGGCATCATTCCCGTCTTCATTAGTATGACGAGCTATCAGACCGCGGCGGCGCGCAATAAAACCAATCTGACGGCAAACCTCTCCGTGGCCATTATTCTCTGGACATCGCTGTTTCTCGGCGATGCCATACTGCAGATTTTCGGCATCTCGATTGACTCCTTCCGCATCGCTGGCGGTATTCTCGTTGTCACCATTGCGATGTCGATGATTAGCGGGAAACTGGGCGAGGATAAGCAGAATAAGCAAGAGAAGTCAGAAACGGCGATCCGTGAAAGCATCGGCGTCGTACCACTGGCATTACCACTGATGGCGGGCCCGGGGGCAATCAGTTCAACTATCGTCTGGGGTACGCGTTACCACAGCTGGCAATATATGCTGGGCTTTACGGTCGCCATCGCGCTTTTCGCGGCGTGTTGCTGGGGGGTGTTTCGCCTCGCGCCGTGGCTGGTTCGCCTTCTGGGGCAGACGGGCATTAACGTCATTACCCGTATCATGGGGCTATTATTGATGGCGCTGGGCATTGAATTTATCGTGACAGGGATTAAAGCGCTCTTTCCGGGCCTGGTAAGTTAGTCATTTTCTTTCCTCATAAAAGCGAAGCGGATGCTTCGCTTTTTTCTTTTATTATTAGCATTTCCTATAACCCTCTGCGTTTCGATTTTTTACTCATAACTTTATCTGATATCTGGTAATTGATTATTAAAACAATCAATTACAGTGTCGGTTACATTCGTTGCGTTCATAAATAAAGCAATCAGTCTGTTATTTTTGTCACATGATAGTTTGAGTATTGATGCGGGTTTAACGAAATGATATTAGTAATTTCAACGCCAGCGTAGATAAATGTGCTAATTTTTGTTCAATTGTTAACTTTATGTTGCGATGCGCTGTGAGCAGAGTGACATGACGCGCGCATACGACTGATTTTGTGTAACCTGTTGAATGAACAGGATAATAATTAGAAATCTGTACTTTGCAGCCTGCCTGGCTCCACATTGTCCTTCATGACAAAAGAGAAGCGGTTAACAAATTTGTAAATTGTATTGGCGCACAATTCACGCATTTGATACTTTCCGGCAAAACATTTGCCTGCGAATTATCAACAGGTGAGAACGATTTTCGTATGAAAGCGCTTTCCTCCAACAGGTAGCGCGCAAAGAGACTGTCCTTAAAACAGGGAAGGGCAGTAAAGAATCGACGACAGGCTGCCAGAGAGCGGCCGTGATAAATAAAGTCGGTGATAGCAAGCTGTAAAAAAGAAAACCACCTGGCAGACGCGAAAGCTCCTGCGCTGCACAGGTCCCCGTCAGGGGAGAACGGGCTGACTTTCGTCAGTAATAATAATGAGTGGAGTACCAACACAATGTCCATCATCACAAAAAAAAGTCTGGTAGCTGCGGGGATCCTTTCTGCGCTAATCGCGGGTAACGCAATGGCTGCGAATGTCCCTGCGGGTGTGCAACTGGCGGAAAAGCAGACGCTGGTGCGCAACAACGGTTCAGAAGTACAGTCTCTCGACCCGCATAAAATTGAAGGCGTGCCGGAGTCCAACATCAACCGTGACCTCTTCGAAGGTCTGCTGGTTACTGATGTTGAAGGCCACCCGAGCGCGGGTGTTGCCGAAAAGTGGGAAAACAAAGATTTTAAAGTCTGGACCTTCCATCTGCGTAAAGACGCAAAATGGTCCAATGGCGAGCCGGTCACGGCACAGGATTTCGTTTACAGCTGGCAGCGCCTGGCTGACCCGAAAACCGCCTCTCCGTATGAAAGCTACCTGCAATACGGTCACATTACGAATATCGACGACATCATCGCCGGTAAAAAACCCGCCACCGATCTTGGCGTAAAAGCGATCGACGACCATACGCTTGAAGTCACCCTTAGCGAGCCGGTCCCGTATTTCTACAAGCTGCTGGTTCACTCCTCCATGTCTCCGGTGCCTAAAGCCGTCGTTGAGAAATTTGGCGAGAAATGGACTCAGCCGGCAAACATCGTGTCCAACGGCGCGTACAAACTGAAATCCTGGGTGGTGAACGAGCGCATCGTGCTTGAGCGCAACACCAACTACTGGGATAACGCGAAAACCGTTATCAACGAAGTGACCTACCTGCCTATCTCTTCTGAAGTCACTGATGTTAACCGCTACCGCAGCGGCGAAATCGACATGACCTATAACAACATGCCGATTGAAC